>Ga0209381_1000103_pt1 | contig 246768 bp, 298 predicted proteins | sample DewCreD2012metaG_FD_184111 | JGI IMG/M metagenome (GOLD analysis project Ga0209381, IMG submission 184111) | Hot spring sediment bacterial and archeal communities from British Columbia, Canada, to study Microbial Dark Matter (Phase II) - Dewar... ... | reverse complement strand
TTGAACAATTTGCACTACTATTTACATTTGTACCTTGATGATGCGGTAGTGCATTAACGCCCCACCATCGGCAATACTCGAACCGATAAAACAAATATAGAACAAAGGTTCGAATTATCCAAATTTTTACGGCAAATTATTAAATTTCACCGTAAAATTTTTTTAGTTAAAAATTTGGAATTCTCATTTTTTATTAAAACCTTTGTACCTGTAATGCATCATAATGCAGTACCGAGTGTACTCCAACCTACCCTACATTCTGTATTATTTAGAACAATTCTAAATTTCATTTTTTTGAAAAAAAAAAATTAAAAAAATATTTTGTAATTAAAAAATACTCTTCATATTTGCATCAGTTAAACACAAACACTTAAATACAGCAACTATGAAAAACACAGCAAAAAACAAGTACTACAAAGCAACAATGAAAGATTTTTTATTTCCTGTTGAAATTGTACCGACTCCGTACCCTGAAAGCAATCCTGATTGCGCATTCGATGTTGTCGCAACTATTAATAACGTCAAACGCAAATTGCAGTCGTGTAGTGATGTCTATTGCCTTATACCCAATTCGGAAATATTTCCTGTGATTGAGGCAAGCCTGAAAGAAAAAAACATACCCTTTGATTCGATTTATACACACATTAACTATTCTAAGTTTTATGCCGAATACAGATTGTTCACCGAAACGTTTGATATTCGGCATATAAACTTGTCTCTGACGATTTCGGTTATTCATTCCTATGATGGCTGGCTAACATATTCTTTCTTTGCGGGCTTAATAGGGAGGGATAAGCCCGAGTACAGAAAGTCAATTCCAGTAGTGGACCAAGACTTTTTAAAAGGCGGTAAACACACAAAAAAATCGTTAAGGGCAAGTATAGATTTTTTTGATACCGTCGAACAAATTATTAAACACAAAGAAGAGATAACAAAGGCTATCGAAACCTTGTTAATAACCAAAGTTGACAAGCCATCAGAACTTGTTGAAAAAGTAATGAGCGCAACAAAAATAAGTAATGGATACGGTAAGGATGGTAAAAACAAAAGAGCAGTTTTAGAGCGTGCATTGTATGCCAACAATAGATGGGATATTTACAACGCTTTCAATGAGGGCTACGTTTACAATAACGATTTAAACCGTCTTACGCCTGATAAGAGGGCACAATTAGATTTAAATATCATGAAATACCTACTTAATTAAAGTAGGTTTAAAACGAAAGAAAAGGGCATGAAAAGCCCTTTTCTTTTTTTCAGGTTTAAATATATATCTGATTTTCCTTGCATATATAGGAATTACTTACCATACCCCCCCTACCTATTACCATATCCCCCCCTTGGCCCTACCCCCGTCCAGGCCCACCACCCGTATGGTGGGGTCTTACATGAAAAAAATTTTTTAGGAAATTTCAGTTTTATATTTTTTTTTAGGAAATTTCAGTTTTATATTTTTTTTTAGGAAATTTCAGTTTTATATTTTTTTTTAGGAAATTTCAGTTTTATATGGGTTTTAGAAATCCTATATCCCAGATAAAAAAAATTTTTTTGGGGATCCAAAAATTTAGCTATAGAATTTTATAATTTTTTATAAAAACCTTATTAAGCGAATCATATTTTCATATGATGTACTTTCATTTTTTTTGTATCTAAAAATTTACATATAGAATTTTATAATTTTTTATAAAAAATTCCTGATAAGAGTATGATGTTTTATATGATGAACTTTCCATCTTAGGTTTAGGTGAATTTTAATCAATATAAAAAAATATGTAGAATATATAGCTAATAGTGGATGGGACTTCAAAAAGAATATTCAAAACTGTTAATGGAGTAATCGTTAAAAAGAATTATGATGATGAATAAAACATCTGACTTCAATAATAACCTATGATACACATGATATTCAATTTAAATGTAATTTTTATGTCTGTGGATTTTCCACAAATATCATAGTTTTTTTATTCTTGTTGATTTGATATGGTTGAATCATAGATTCTGGTGATTTTTTTTCATAAAAGCATATGTCTTCATATATAATAAACTCACCTTCAGGATTAAATGTATCACCCTTAATATTGGCACAATAAACAATATCAGAAAGATTCGTTATAAATATCACATTCTCAACTTCAATTTTATTTTTCATGGGTTTCAATAGATGTTATCCATTTTTAAAGTATGGGTTGTAAATATATTCATTTTTGTCATTATTTAAAATGGCACTAATAATTGAAATGTCAATTCTGTTTCCCTTTTTTGCATCATTTTTAAAATTGTAGTGTTTTGTTGGTGGTAGTTACATGGTAATATGGTAATATCTGATATACATTTGGTTTAAGGGATAAATATTATGTGTCTGATAAAGTATTTTAGATTATAAATTAATATGTCTGATAAAGTATTTTAGATTATAAATTAAATTTTCCGAGTTCGGGACCTCGCTCATTGCCATGAGATTCTTTTGTGTAAGTTATATTAGTGTATAATATCTTTATCGAATGAAATAATTATATAGTCATTTTATCCAGATACGAATCAGATATGAATTTAAATATTTGATTCATAATTATTTGAGTATGTTAAGTGTTCTTACGAATTAGAATCAATTAAGTATTTATAAAAAATATGAAAGATAATTCATTAAGATTACTGGAGCTATTTATATATAATAAGGGTTGTATAAAAAAGGGTTCTTTACTGGAACAAGCTGCAAAGAACTCATACTTAAAAAAATTAAATGAAGGTCATTATACTGAATTATATCATAATTTAGTAGAGCATTTTTCTGCCCATAATAAATTAACTGGTAATTTAAGAGAAGATGTAGCCTATCTAAAGGAATTCTCTTTACTACTAGAAAATGATAATTTCGATCCATTTGCTCATTTAGTAAAAACAGATAAGATAGATGAAAAGAATGATTGTGTATTATCTATTTCTATGGGTGGTAATGCTAAACTGAATCATCCATATTTCTCATTACCTGCAGGAAATACATGTCCATTTGCTAATGTTTGCAAATCATTCGTCAAAAAAGATAGAAGCAAATTTAAATCCTCGGGCATGAAGATTATGGATACTGGTGATATTCGTTGCTATGCTGCATCCACAGAATTAATCTATCCAAATGTACAAAATTCAAGATGGAGAAATTTTGACTTATTACAAAAATTCAAGGGTGACGTGAAGGGAATGGCTGAATTGATTGAAAAATCATTGGAATATGCTGGTAAGAACTTCTCATTATTCAGAATACATGAATCGGGTGATTTTTTTAGTCAGGAATACTTTGATGCTTGGTTGGAGGTTGCAAAAAATAATCCGAATATTAAGTTTTATACCTACACAAAAGCATTACCATATTGGGTTGCCAGATTAGGACAGATACCACCTAATCTTAAATTAATTGCTAGCAAGGGCGGAAAATATGATCACTTGATTGATAAATATAATTTAAGATATTCACAAATAGTGACTAGCCCAGAAGAAGCAAAGGAATTGAAACTACCTATCGATGTAGATGATAGTTTAGCTTATAATTCCGATAAAAATTTTGCTTTACTATTACACGGTAAACAGCCAAAGAAATCTGGTTTAAATACACAAGCAATAAAAAATCAGAAGTTACTTAAGAAAATGAAAGGATATACAAATTAAAACACTATAATAGGAAATTATCCTATTTGCTAAATAAAAAAATCTAAATTCAATTATTTAATGATCTGCAAATATTAATTCATATGTTCTGATATCCATTTCTTTGGAAATAAGAATGATCTAATATAGAATCCTAATTTATTTATTTTCAATTTCCATTTTTTCTGTGAACTATTTTCATAGTTATAAAAGGTATTGAAAATTGTTTGAATGCTATTTTGATTATTAAGTAGGATGTAATTAACTAAGGCTTTGAGTTGTTCTTGAGTCTTTATTGTATAGGTGTAGTATATATGTTCACCATCTCGGTCATGTCTCGAAAAATAAAAATCAACTCTAAGACCATATTTTATAATTAGTTTTTGGTCATAATAAACTAACATAGTAATTCTTTCGAATTCATTATCTGAAAAATAAAGTCGCTTCATCAGCATAGAAAAATGCATATCTAATTCAGCCATTTGTGCATCTAATTGTTTTTCATATTCCATAATCAATTTATTATGCTGAGAAGTATATAGATTTTTATATTGATTTATATATGGTGTCACCATCTTTTTATTCACGATAAAGTGTTTTAAATTTAATCCTAATCTATCGGTGTTAAAGTCGTTGTAGTAAGATAACTTTTAGATGCATTATATTTATCTAAATGATATTCGGGTATGGGTTCATTATAGGTTATAGCCCCACCTTCCAAATTATATCGTAAATTATCAATTATTATTAAACAGGATACAAACTCTCCGTTATTTGATGTTATGTGGGATAAATATTTTTTTCTTTTATTTTCCATATGATATTTATTTTAGTTTGTAATCAATATCAATATAGTATTTTTTTACCATCTAATTTTAATCTAAAAAATAATTTTAAATTCATGATTAAAAATCTCATTATCAATGAAACAAACTTGCTTCTGGTTATTTACCAGAAGCATTGGAATTCATCATTAAATTCAAATATACACAAAAATAAGTAATTATGCTAAACCTTTGAATTTTTTGTATTCAGGCGTTTTCCAGTCTTTAGACACATCAGATAAATCGTGGTGAATTGCCTCAATTTCTTCAAAATTAAGATCTTTTAGGGTTTTTTTAAAAAGTCCTATTGATGTGTGGTTAACGTTACCCCAATCACTACTTTGGGCAAAATCATTAATTTTAATACCATCGTAGCCTTGTTTTTCGACAATTTTGAATAAATCTAATTTATGATATTCAGGATCGGTTAAATCTCCTTCGGTGCTGCCACCCAAAGTATTATCATAAATTCTAAGATCACGTTTAGGAGTAACTATTAGGAGTCTACCCTTAGCTCTATAATTTGCAGGTTGAATTTTATTATTATCATATAATAATTCCCAACTATGATTACCGTTACTACCTATATTTATTGGGGTGTACCCTAACTTAGCTAATTGCTGATTTACATAATCGTTTTTATATTTTTCAAGATTATATTTTTTATTTTCTGTTTCTAATCTATGATATTCATCTTCAACCCTCTTATATTCTTCAAGAAAATCATCTGGAACATCTTGGTCGGCTTTATACATTTCAAGAAATTTCTTATGCATGTCATTCAATTTGGTATAGGCACGAACAACAGCATAATTTAATTCATTTACTTTATTGGAATAATCCCTAAATATTGGTGCTTCTTTATAGGATATCAATCTATTACCATCAAATTCTACCTGAGTATAATCATAATCTATACCTATGCTTTTTTGAAAGTCTTGTATTATTTTATTATTCGTTGGCATTGCAAGATGTTCACTCTTAATATGGTATTTACTTGCAACAGGGATATATGTTTGAGCTATAGCAGGTGAATCTGTTGTCCAAAATATATTATCATATCCACCAACACCAGCCTTTTCTTTTTTGAATTGTTCTATTGTACCATGGAATAATTCAGTACCCTTTTTAATTATTATATCATGGCTATTAGCTTCATTTATTTTGGCTTTTGTTACGTATTGAAAAATCTCGAAAAGACGTTGTTTACTTGCCATATTTAATAAATACATGTATTTTTAGGCTTTTCTTTTTTTGTAAATTTTTTATGTGATTTATCCCAATTAGATTTACCATCTTATTTAGATAATACTTTTGTTTACTTATCTTCTTTAGTTCAAAAATAGCTCTTGTTTTGATTTAATGAGATTTTTCATGTGATTTATTAAGAATATAATAAATACCAGCAATTTTTAATTTTTTAACACCATCTGGAATGGTATAGAGAATAGTTTAGTCTTCTCCATTAATATATCTTTTATTGGTAAACGCAGAATATTGAAATCAAGATGTTACGGTCTTATTAAACAAATTTGAATCAAATAGTATTTTTAAAAACTTTCATTTCTAATTAAGTTTAGAAATTCTGTCCTATATTTCTTTTTAGCTCTATTTATTTTTGAATAATGAATTGTCTTATCGATTAATTTATAATAAGTATGTGTGCGATTAAAAGGATATAGTAGCACCTCACCCTCATATTTTGGTGTCGATTCATCAGAATTATTTCTCTTAAAGAAACTATAATTAACTAATAAATGAGTACTCGATTTTTCATGCAAAATCCCATTTAACATAAAAAAACTAAGTATGGTTGAGCTATTGGGTAATATTTTTATATTGGTTCTCAATGAAATATTTTGAAACATTGTAAAGTGAATAAAGATATTACTAAATTTAATAATCCAGATAATGATCCATTATTTCTTCTTTCTTGCATTATTTTTTCAGCAATACCTAAATAGAGTTGATCATTATCCTCATAATAATAATAACACCCCTTTAATTTAATTATTTCATCACTGTTTATGTTGGTACGTTTAAACCAGTCATCAATAAATGATTGCACTTCATTTAATTTAATTTCATTTATAAGGTTTCTTATCATCCATACAACAAGTTGTTTTTTATACAACTCTTCATGTTTATAATTTGAATTAATGTATGTTATCGATTCTTTAAAATAGGTTACTAACCTAGCCTTTTCATCTTCCGTTAAGTCGTCAAGACTTTCAACTAAATAATCAAAATTAGTATTCATTGTGATAAATATATAATAAATTTTGGTTTGCGTTTTTTTAAAATTTTACTTATAGTGTCAACATTGCATCCAATATTATAGAATGTTCATTTCCATTTCAACTCTTATATACAGTATTATTTTCAATACATAGCCAATAAAATCCAAAATTATATAAAATCCAAATCATTACATTTAAATTGATTATTAATTTATTTGATGTAGATTAAATATTATGTTTAGTTGATTCGACATTATTTGAATATAATAATATTAAGTTTAGTTATTTCTCTCATTTTCTTGTCCATTTTCATCTGGTAATGGGCAAACTTCTGGAATAATGTCCACATTACTACCTAAATCAATATCTAATTTATTACACCAATGTCTACCCCATTTATGCACGTGGAAAGTATCATCGTAATCATAAAATGGGCATTGCTCACAGCTACTGATAACAACAATTTTATTTTTTCTCATTATTTTAGAAGTGTAAATATCCAACATCCCAACATTATTACAACAAGTAATATTGTTAGTACCATAGAAAAATTTAATACTTCTTTATCAACTTTTTCCATATTATATATTAATTATATTATTAACATTATTTATTATATCTTAAAAAAGAATTTTCAGTGATTAGAACATAATTTACTGACCCGATAAATTCAGTCAAATTATGGGAATTTGTATAACTCATGGCACTTCTCAAATAAGATTCAAAATTATCCTTCCATTGATACAATGTATATTCTACTTTTTGTTTACGTATAACTCCCTCACTTGTTTTTAGTTGAGTATTACCCATTTCCTTTTGTGCCTTTTTGGTGCTCATTCCATAAAACTCTTTATAGATACTATAACCATTTTTATATAAGTATTCTGCGAGAATATTAGGTAATTTAAAATTATACCAATAGTTAGGTGATGCACTTTCTAATGCTTTATTAAACAATGAACCTACCATTACATAATCAGCACCCAAAGCCAATGCTTTTATAATATCAGCATATTTTTTCATTCCACCATCAGCAACTATTTTAGTGGGATTTTTAAATTTATTTTTGATTTGATTACACTCAATAATTAGTGAAGCAATGGGATATCCAATACCTGTCTGTTGGGTCGTAAGACAACCATTACCGTTACCTATTCCCAATCTTACGTAATCTATTGCTCCAGATTTACAATATAGCTCATATGTTTCGGGTGAAGCGATATTACCAGCCATAATAGTTAATTTAGATGTTTGATTTGCTTTAAGATATTTACTTTTCGCTTCTTTAGCTAATCTAATTATGTCTTGCATGTGTCCATTAGCAATATCAATTAAAATTTTTATATCATCACCATCATATTTTTTAATTAAGAACTCTCTTTCGAATTCATTTAAACTAAATGAATTAAAATAGTTTTGATTGAATTTATATTTTTCTGTTCTTGGTAAAACGACATGGATATTATTGGATGTGAATTGTTGAGCATTACTACTATTAACTACAGTACTCATAGGTGCAGTAAATAATGGTAAATAACCATATTTATCATAGGGGTTAACTGTTTTTCTTGATTTGATATCGGTTAATATATTAGGAACAATAATTAAATCATCAAAGTCAATCTTAAAATTCATAGATCAAAAATTATTTGGTAATATTTTATTAACTAGTTCTTTATCCTCTTTTAGTGATGGAGTAACTGACAATAAATCCCAAAAACTACGTTTATTCTCTTGTCTTTTATAGATTAATCTACCTCTTTTCAATCCAGATGGTAAATTATCCCAGTTAAGACCTATCTTGGAAATCATATTTAACATCTGATTTATGTTTTTACCTTGTAACTCTTCATGTGAGTAAAATGATTGTGCTACTGATAGTACACTATTTCTTATCGCATCATTTTGTCTCCAAATCAAATAATTAATTACCTCAGTTTTAGTTGGGACTTGAAATGCTCTTGCATCGAAAAATGCTAGTTTATTTAAAAATTCTTTATTTCTCAGCACTCTCATTTGATTAAATTTTGATGTAGCCATACTTGCAGACACTGATACAATTTTTTGAATGTTATTATCAAACCAAGCAGAAGTATTTAATTCATCAAAATCAGTGAGAACCAATGAAATTTCATCCGATTGCATATACGCCAATTTACAACCCTGAATATTTCTACAAAGGAATTTTGCTGTTTCGTCCAGATCATAAATTAAGTCATGGTCGAACGGTTTCTTTAATTCTTTAGTGTATGTGTGAAATGCCTTACCATCAATACGTATTATGGTATACATCCTTCTTAAAAGGAATATGCGTGACGTATCCTCATAACGCTTCATCCTGTCACTAAGACTATCATTTTTTCCCATAAAAATTCATGATTAAATTGGGTTGATGGATAACGTTCATTTTAATAATCTGATTCCAATAGTTGCGTTTTGAAGTTTTATTTTTAAATCTTGAATACTTAAAATTTACATTTTGACCTTAATACCAACTACGGCTATCAATTTAGTATAGTTATATATGTGTGTTTGAAATCGACTTAAAATTACTAATTATCACATCATACCCAATTATACCTTTAGATTAGATCGGTAACGTGATTAAAATAATCAAGTTCTTCTTGTATTTTTTCTATTTCCTTTTGAAGTTCTTCTTTTTTATTACGAACAAAAACATCGTTGAAATGAGCAGTATATTCAAATTTTTCTTTTGAAAAACGTTCAAATTCAACACCTTCTTTAGTATTCAAAGATGACCAAAATTTAATTTCCGCTTTTAATTCTGCAAGTTTAAAAATTTTATGCTGAATAGGCATATTGGTTTTGTAGATACGGGTCTTTAATGACACAAGCAACTCTCTTTGAGAATCTAACTCAGCCAATATCTCATGTAGATTAAAATTTGAAGGGTTAGTTTTAAGAGTCGAATTTTTATTTTGAATTATAATGGTTAATTCATTAATTTTATTAATGATTTTATTTTTTTCTTTAAGAGCTTGATATAGTTTCATACCAGTAATGAATAATAATATACAAATATATTAAGCAAGAATTATGATGTCAAGTCAATTATATCATAATTCCACTCTACATCTAAAATCAATAGACCAACCTTCTGGCATATAAAGTGGATTCATAGTTTCAATAAAGTGTTTTCTCCACATCTTTATAAAATCCTCAATTTTCTCATGAGTATCTAGTTGTTTCACTATTTGATATCCATGATCGTATTCAAGTGATTTTTTTGCTTTAAAATTTTTAAATTCCTCATTATACCTATCTTTGAGGATTTGATATAACTTGTAAAGTTGAATATAGTTAAGTTTTTTTATATACTCCAAGTCCATTCCTGATGTATTTGCAACTAACTTTAATATTTGATTTATCTTGTCTTGAGGTAATTTACCATATGCTTTGAATATTGAATGTAGTCCGCTTAATGATTTGACTTTTTCTTTAGCAAATTCAGACATTTCTTTAGTGAACATACTGTTTGCTTCATTAAGATTTCTGACCCCATATTTAATCGCTAATTCATCTTTAAATTTAGTTGCCAATGTTTCATAGTACTGGTGAACAGAATAAGTAACCAAAACCACATCATGATGATTTTTACTTTTATATTCTTCTTTAAAATGCTTTCTATAACAATACGGTACTATATGATGTCTTTGAAGGTCATCTTTGCTACCTGTCACCACACATATAATATTTCTACCTGAAAGACCAAATGTCTCATCAGCACTGAAACCATATCCTTTCGGTATGAATGTTAATTGTATCTCCTTTTCACCAATAATTTCTGCAAGATTTCTTTTAAGATACCATTCAGCTTTTCTTTCACTACAAGTAAACATATGTTTACCGTTCGGATGATATACCTTCCAGTTTTCTATACCCAAATTTTTACTACCTTTCCTTAATATCTGTGGCATAGTTTACGAAGTAAAAAAAAACGGCACTTTTTAAATTAAGTGCCGTTTCATAGATTAGTTATATTACACTAAAAAACGAGCACTGGACTCCAAAAATTAGTCAAATATAATGACATAAAATAAAATATCATAGTAGGTACTGATTTATATGCATTGAATATTGTAAATTCGACATATCCATTTTTACGGATTGTCTCAACAATATCAACGAGATGAAATAATGCAACACATATAAGACCTATTGTTAAATTATTTAATATTCCATTTATCGCATAGAATGTTATTAATATCAAATGCAGTATTATGCTTGCAAATAACTTATCATGTACCGAAATCTTAGGTTTACCATGATTAATTATTGCAGTTAGCATAACCATCAAAATAAATAAAAAAACAACTATCTTCCCAAATATCGCAAAATAATACATTAATTTAGTTATCATATCTATTCCTTAATTTCATATAATATACGAAAATGACATGATTTTAGTTATTAGTGCATAGTTAAATCCATGTTGAGTATAACCCTTTTATTAAAGGATTTTTTTCATTAAAATTTTACTTAAACTCATTTTCTATTTTTTTGTGTCTTTAATTCAGATTATTAATATACCCAAACTCATTCATAATGAGTTCTGGATCGCCAATATTGATAAGATACTTTTCAAAACATAGTTCATCATCAGAATTAATTATCTTCTCAATAGCTCTTCTATAATTTGAAATTAAAAAACTGTATTCTTTATGATCTACATTTGGATAATAAAGACTTATTAAATTACCATTGAAGAATTCTTTGGCTTTCATTTTTAGATTTTTAATGCTTACAATTTCATCATATCTAACCTTAAAGGCTTCCTCATCAAAGAAATTGAATGCCATTGTTAAATAAAATTCTTTATTATTAAACGAATAATCCTCCTTAGTAATTTTTTTAGTTTGTATATACTCTACAAATTGTATATATGATTTTCTTTTCATATTTCTAGCTCTAGTAGGATGGTTTAGATTTTTGAAGAGAAATAATTCTTTATTGTAGTATTCTGAATCTATAACATAATTAAAAATATCCTCAAGTGTATTAAATCCCTGTAGATATCTATCATGATTAAAACCAAGGAAAGTAAATATTTTTTTTACATTTCTGCTCACAATAACACGTTCACCTTCTGGAAATGTATACGCTAATCCATAATTACCATATCTGAATCCAAGTTTACGTGCAATCCTACCCATGAAATTACTTAGTTCATTATATGAGTAATATACAATAGAGGTATCCCATTCCTCTGGTTTAATCAAAATAAAATCTACTTGAAGTTCTTTGTAATTGATTGTAAAACAATTACCGTTACGATACTCTTCTTTGGGTTGAAATATATCCCTTGCTATGGGTATAAATTCATCCATATCCATCCTTTTTAGAACAAGAATGTCAAGATCGCCAAAGGAATCTTTAGATTTATATGAGATTGTCGATTGACAGATTATATTTTTTTTATTTAATTTATATAAGACTTCGTTTTTTATTTCTTCATATTCATCTTTTTGATATCTTCTGGTGGATACAGATTTTAATGCATTACCTCCCATAACTTCTTGCTATTAAATCATTTTCCATTATCAATAACATATTGTGTAGTATTAATATTTGTATACATCATATTACCACCAAATAGATTAAAATCTGGAGCATCACCAGTTCCACTTTTTCTATATGAAATAATTGTATAAGTTGATTCTTTACCACATTTTTTACACCTAGGTGGTATAGTACCAAACCAAGGACTTGGATAATCATGACCAAATCCATCAATACAAGCATTAGGGTCTTGAGGTAAGGGTGCTTGTTTAATATACAATATTGATAGCTTCAATGATTCAATTTCTTGTCTCAATGCTTGTAACTGAGAATTAATTTCATTTAATTTTGTTAAAATTTGGTCTTCCATAATTATATTTTTTTTTAATCTTTGTATTAATGTTTCATTATTCAATTAATTTTTAGTTCATTTCAATATTGGTAAATCATGTAACGATTTTATTCTCATATGTCCAACATCGTATCTTCTATTATGTGGTTTATCATATAGATAGCAAAAGATTTTATTTTTATTGAAATCCCTGAAGTTATCAAATGAATCATCAATAAATATTTCCACACCAGCTTTCTTTGCAACATCTACTTTAGATTCTCCAACGTTAACAGTAAATACTGGTCTTGCAGGAAAGCCATGATGATCTAACCATTTGATGGTTGTTTCAGTGGCTATTGGTCTTGACGTAATGTAGCAATGTGGTTCAAAAGGTAAATCTTTAGCGTCTATCAATGGTTTAAGACTCAAATAAAAATCATCAAGTTCATTTCGATCTCTAAGTGCTTCAAATCTATGACGTATTTCTCTGTCGAAATACCATGAATTTGGAACGTTAGTTATGTTAAATTTCTCTCTCCAAGGATTTAACCAATCAGCTAATACTTCGTCAATATCCAAACCTATTCTTGGTAATTCAAGCCATCTTTTAGGTCTATCATCACCTTGTGGATAGAGATAATAGTATGCATTTAAAAAATGCGCATTAGCCGCAACATGTGCAATATGAAGTAGCCCACTTTCCGCATCATAATCTTTTGATTTTTCAAATTCATTTAAATGTCTTTTAAGTGAGGCAAGCACGGATGACCACGACATACCCATTTCCCAATTACGATCTGCATATTTATTAGCACCAATCGTAAGAACTTTAACTAAATCTTCTATTGCTTGAGGATGAAGTAAGTCATGACGGTTCTTCCCTTTATTATATCTAAGAGCTTTAGTATCCTCATTTTCTGATTGACTGTTCATAACATCAATTGTTTTAGTCACAATATCAGAAATATTACTTTTTAAGTGATTCTCTAATTTCTCTTGCTTTATTTTCATACCATTCAATTTTAGCTTGTTCACGTTCAATACTTTCATTAGGCTTCTTACCCATGCGTGCTTTGTATTTGTATGCAGTTAATTCGCACCAATCTGCCACTCTTTCAGCACCAAATAATTCAACCATTACTTCCCAAGTTTCACGACCATCTTTCTCTTTATAATGTTGAGGTCTAATATAATCGTATTCTTCTTGTGTTAAATTTTTCTCTTCCATTTTCATTCAAAAATTTTTACTCCAAATAATTCTTCAATTTTTTTTAGCGGTTCTTCTATTATTCTTGAAGTTGTTTCGATATTTTCATCAACAGAATACAACTCAAGTTCTTTTATATCCATTTTATATTTTTCAATTGTTTCAAGAATTTCTTGTTGTGTTTTAGGACTACGCTTAGTAACAACAGTCCAGAATGCACGTAAATACCCAGGTTTCAAATCTGGATGACTTACAATACGTAATGAACCATGAGCTTTATTGTCTGTATATTTACGAAGAATCCAACGAGCATCAATATCATTTTCGGATATAAATCCTCTAATTCTTTCCCAATAAAATTCTTTTATTGCTTCCTCTTTTCCCATATAATTTATCTTTTTCTATTTTTTTTACGGGATGCGTTTGTCATTCTTCTTTTCTTCTTTTTAATTTTTCTTTCTTTAAATGAAATATTTCTTATCGGTTTACTCAAATAATAACGTGGCAGTATTTCTGCATGCTTTTCAAGTGACTCATATAAATTTTGACTATCTTTCTCAGTTAATTTATCGTCATTAATACGACCATCTTTTTCTTCTTTAGTTAACTCATTTTTATGTGGTTCATTTTCCACTAAAAATTCTGGATTGTCTAATGGTTTATCGTTTTTGTCCATAAACAAATATTTTTTTAACAAATTTAACCAATAATAACAAATGTGTCAAGTAAAACAAAAAAGGTTAATATTTCTATTAACCTTTTCATAATTAAGATTTATACTATTTTAGTATTAACTAATTCTCCACCCTCTTTCCTGTCTCAGGACAAAATCCAACATCATTTATTCATTACACAAACTTACCAGAAGGATCAACTTTTTTGTGGTATTTTATAAATTTTTTATCCTCGTAAGTTTAATTATCCACCCAATCTCAATTTATAAAAATTACCCTTCTCAGCCTTATATTCAGAATATACTTGCTTCAATTTTTCAAGTAATGCTTTATATTCTGCTCTTTTCTTTTGAATAGCAATTTCTTTTTCACTTAAAACAACCTTAGCAGTTAAATCAGAACCAAGCACATTCTTTACCAAGAAATGAAGAAAGATATTCACCTTCTTTAATGTGGGTGATACTTCAATACTTTTTATTATTGATGCCAATTTCTTCTTCTTTTTCTTGCTCAAGTTTATAATACCAGTGTTGATTTGTGTAGGGATAATGTTTGTTACATTATTCCAATCTTTAAGTTGATATAGATTTCTATTTGCGAATTTTTCGATGTTCTCGATTGTTAGATATACTAATCCAGCATTTAATTCACTAACGTGAATGTGATTAATTTTTTTTGTTTCCATAATTGTTTTTTTTTAACTTAAATTTATTATTGATCATGTTTCATATCATCAGAGCTACATACAACATATATAAGATGATATAATACACCAATTATGGTGGTCTTGCTGTTACCTACTTGTAATTCATACCTTTATTAATTAAAGAGTCGATGACTGGAATCGAACCAATCTAATAGGACTTGCGATCCTATGCCTAACCACTCAGCCACATCGACTTATCGAGCAGGGAAGGGGACTCGAACCACCTGAATGTGACATTTGCTGTGTCATGCCTTACCTCTTGGCTATCCCTGCTTTAGATATTAGCTTATCTCTGCAAGTATCTGATTATCTTTTTCATATATCTTTAATTTACCTTTAAATTTTAAACTACCTTTAGTATGCTCATTATCTGGAGTTTCTTTTGTCGAAAATCCAATATAGCTTGTTAAGTGATGTACATAATAGGTTTTACCTTTATGTTTGATTGTCCACATAGGAATATTTGGATCCTCCAAATGTTTCTTGTTAAAGTGGAATACAATCACTTCTTTCTGATTTGAATCGACTATCTATTTCATAGTATATTATGGTTTAATTGTTTGCCTGCAAGTGGTAGATATGATGTTACTTTCTGATACTCAGGAGTACCATAGAAGGTAATTGCCGTCATTTGATTTTGTAAATCAGGTTCAATAAATGCGACAACTTGTGCGCCTTTATCAATAAGTTTTTTATGAAGTTTGATTAGAGATTGTTCGTCTTTAACAGAGAGACATATTTTATAGTTAGAATTTTCTCTCCAATATTTAAATAATTCTGGTTGATAGTACGCAAAATCTGCAACAGAATGGCAGCATTGTGCAATTTGATAACCAATAGGTAAATCCTGTCTGGTTATAGTAATTAGTTTAGATATCTACCTTTTCATTGTTGTGCTGTTTTTTTTTATATATACGTACAAAGTTATTAAAAAGTTTCAAATTGTTAAGTTATTTTTTATGATTTTTAAATAAAAACACCACAGCCCACAGTTCATATTCAACCTTCCGATTGGTGTTGTGATATATCTTTAAGATCATATTTAATAAATTTTTGTGATCCATGTGGGAATCGAACCCACCTCAAGACTTTTAGAGAGTCCTACATTAACCACTATGCTAATGGATCGTATTTGTTGTATTATACGAAAATTTAATCATCTTGGTTACACTTTTTTGCTAACACATCAAGTTTGTCCCAAGATAATTTCATATAGCTAAATTTAATATTTTGAAGTCCATTAATGGTGGTTTAACATCAAAACTTACAAACTGTCTTGTTATAAGACGATGTCTTAAAACATAATAACATTTGGAATGTTGCCGCTATTGGCTATTTTACAGAAATTTACTGTCAACTCATACATAAGTTTACTGTGAACTCCTCTATCTAAGAATAAAACATCACACCATACCTCATAACCCAAGGCAATTAGCTTTAATGCCAACCATTTAGTAAAATCGTTGTCATCAGGTGCAGCATGGCTTATGAAAATTTTGTTTCTCATTTAATTTGGGAATTTGGTGTGGCATTATTCTGCTTTAAGTTTACTTTCAGTTTTTACCAATTCTAAAAACTCGTTCAAGTCAGGATTGATTTTTATGCAATGCTGTGCAGAAAACAAGCTGCCGTTCATATTTTTTAGATGTAAGTCAAAATATTCCAACATTTTTGGGTCGCTGTCCACAAGAATTGAATTTCTGCTTTCTTCAATGCAAATCCGTCCCGTAGTTCCTGAACCTGCAAAAAAATCAAGAACTAAAGAACCAGGGTAAGAAAGACTTTTTACAAACCTTCTAATCAGTTCAAGAGGTTTTTGTGTTGGGTGTCCCACACGTTCAACTGAATTACCATTTAATCTGCTAATTTCCCAAACATTAGTCGGGTTTTTGCCTTTCTCGACGCTTTCAGGATTTAGTCGCTTGTCTCGCTTATACAATTTTTTGGTTTCTTCATCAAACGGAATACGAACAGAATCTAAGTCAAAGAAATATTTATTTGTTTTTGAAAGCCAAATAGCTTCTTCGTGTCTGTTGGCAAAAAAGCGATGAGCACTCATTCCGTTTTTGTAATACCAAATTACAAGATTGATGAAACGCAAGTCAGTATTATGTCTTGTATAGTGCATAATCTCCAACAAGTCTCCTTTTTTAAGGTCTTGATATTGGAATCCGCCAAAGATTACGCAATTACCCGTTTCTGAAAGCACCCTGTAAATTTCGTCCAACCATTGCCTTGCCCATTCTAAATAATTGCTGAATGTGTCCCATGTTGCCAAATCGAGATTATAAGGTGGGTCAATTAAAATTAATTGCACAGAATTATCAGGTAGCTTTTTTAGAAACTTAACTGCGTCCTCAACAAATAAACCGTGATAAGTTTTTTGAGGTAATTGAGTTTTAATGAAACTACTATGAGCAACCCCATTTTTTTTGAGCTTGTTCATTGCTATATGCCCTGAATTGTAATGTGATTTATTTCCCATTTTAATTTACGGTTTTAAAGGTTTTAATAAAATATTTGTCAGTAAGAAAATCTTTGCCGAACGCTTCTTTCAACAGCGAAACATCCTCATCTGAAAGTGATTTTGGATTTTTCTGAATCTTAGCAATTCGCTCAAATATTTCTTTGTCTGATTCTTTGGATTTCAATTGTATGGTCTGTTTTGACAGAACAAATTGTAATACCTCAATTGAACTTGTTTCCTGTTTTATAATGCCTAATGCTTCAAATATATTTAGAAGAAACGGACATCTCCTTTTTGCTTCTTCTTCGGTTGCTGCTTCAATTCCGTTTCTGTCACAATAGTTTGCGACATATTATAGAGTCCAGTATTAACCACTATGTTAATATATCGTATATGTAGATAATACGAAAAATTAATCATCTTGGTTACCAAAAAATTTCATTCTTATAATTTCAAAGTTTTCTAATGAGATATATTTCGTTTTAAATTCGCCATCTTCTTTTCCTACTTGATACATATATGTCTCACCAGAATATATTATCTTTTTTAATTTACTTTCGTCAATACCTGCAGCATCTCTTTGTTCTTTAGTAAATGACTCCATAATATATTTATAACCATCACATTCTCTATCGACTTTAGATGTTGGGTATGTTCTTTTTAATAAAGTAAATTTGCTCATGATATTTTTTGATAAACCCACATAGGTTCACCATATATACCTACTTGATCACTTGAAATACTCTGTGGTCTTTTAGGCATTCTATATCCTATAGCACCAATATATTTCATATCAGGTAAGTTATTATGAATAAAATTATTCATACCATCGCATATCTTATAAAGTTTTTTTCTGGTATAAATATCACTTATATTGATTACTAAATATCCACCAACTTTTAAATTCTTAATTCTTAACTCAATAGTCTTACATAAAAAATTATTCAACCAATCATCAAACTTTTTATATCTCTTATATGATTGTCTATCCGATTGATCATACTTTTCTTTATCAAAATATGGTGGTGATGTGAATATTAAATCAAATTGTTCATTAGACAAATCAATATTCTCATCTTCAGCACAAAGTGGATATAGAACAAATTCTTTTTTTAACAGATTTAATTTATTATACTCCTCAATTTGACTTAAATAACCACTATAAAGGTTTTTATTAGGGTCAAATCCGATATATTTCTTCACATATTTCGAAGTATGTGCCGCTAATAATCTATCACCCCAACCCATACTAAAATCAAGAACTCTTTCAGCCTTAAAGTAATCATATATTGCTTTCGCTGCACTTGGTCTAAATTGAGGTGCTATATATTTTCTAAGAGAAATAATATTACGTAAAATATGAGGGTTTATCTCTGAAACTTTCAATGAAAATAACGCTTTCAATAGTGTAATTCTGAATCGTTCTTTTTCCCATGTTTTTTGCGGTGAAGGATAACCTGTTGCATCACACTTCCATCTCTCAACTTGATGAAAATAGTTAGATGCTTTAGCACCAACAGAACTCAGATCAATATAGATTTCGTTAAAGTGATATTTATATTCAAATTTACTTACCCATTTCCCATTTTTAATTAGAGTTAGAGAATCGAAATTCATAAGATCATTATAGCTGTCAACCATATCTTGATGTGTGATTATTTGATATGGTAATTTTATATTATATTCAACAATGGCATCTGATAATTGTTTAATAATAAATTCCTGACTGTAATTTTCTTTTATGGAAATCCAGTCATTAGGTTTAACAAATATTTCATTACTATGAATGAAGTTATGGAATATATTCATTATTTCTGTTTAATTTAAATTACATGAAAAATTTTGAGAATAAATTTTTTTATCTAAGAAAACAATACAATTTAAATTGGTAATAATAAGCATAAAAATATTATCACTTAATTAAATTGATAATATGTTTTATTTAATTTGTTTTGGTATGGATTGTAAAAATAGAAAGTATAATAAAAAAGTCAATCCGTATTACTAAATTTTATTCGAGTGGGAGGTGGGATTCGAACCCACGACATATACAAGTTTTGCAGACTTGCGCCTTGAACCACTTGGCGACTCCCACATACTAAGTGCCCTTAGTAGGATTCGAACCTACACGTCTTTCGACACAGGCTTCTTAGACCAGCGTGACTACCATTTCCACCATAAGGGCATTTTAGTATTGTTTAATTAATAAATTGAGATTTATAATTGATAGAACACCAATCATTAACCATACCTTTTGTACTCCAAGTAGGATTCGAACCTACACGCTACTATTAGTTCGCACCTGATTCTAAATCAGGCATGTCTACCAATTCCATCATTGGAGCGTGTGTCGTATATATCATAGTATCTCAGTGGGATATTTTTCTCTTTTGCAATATCTATCATGTGTGTTGAACCTTTCGAATTATTTACCCTAAAAACAATACATGCGTCAGCATTTTCTAACATTTCAATATTTCTTATATATCCAGCTGCTTTACCAAATTTTCCCCAATCAGCTGGATATCTATGGATTTTGAATCCCCTTTCTTTTGCATATTTTTCTCCCAATTTATCAGCACCATATGCAGTACCAGATACTATTATGATTTCAGAATCTTTAATTTTATTAATTAATAAACGATCAAGTTTTTCTTTTAAGAAATCATAATCATTAAAGTTTCTGCTACCTGCAACGATAACTCTAAATTGCTTCTTAATTTCCATGCTCTGGTGGTAGGACTCGAACCTACTTTATTTCAATATATTTCATTCACGGATTAACAGTCCGCAGCTAAAACCACATCAGCTACACCAGAATAAAATTCTATATTAATTATATAAATATATCATTATTTTGTCTATTAAAATATCAACATATTATTGGTAAAGCTAAAATATGCACTAACTGAATTAAAATATCAATTTAATTTGTTTGCAGAGAGTGAGGGATTCGAACCCCCGATCCCCGAAAGGATTCCTGTTTTCAAGACAGGTGCATTCGACCGCTCTGCCAACTCTCTGTATTATTTTATAATAAAATATTTATTATATTAATTATACTAACCAAATATAGTTATGAGCGATATGCGGGGCTCGAACCCGCTACTGCAGATTGGAAGTCTGCTATGTAACCATCAACACCTATATCGCAATTACTGTGTCAGTAGGTTTTAAATCCATAATAAAAATAGTTTTTTTTGTTTCTATTTTTATCTCTATAATCACATTTCTATATTCTATTCACACATATTAATCTACTTCAGTAGTAATATGTTATTAGGCCCGAAGTTGGACTTGAACCAACACCTCTTGCTGCGTAGCAAGTATGCTACTATTTACACCATTCGGGCAACAACTTGGTTACTTTATCTTTAACAAGATAAGAGGTTTTTCCAAGTCTATTGTGCAGTAAACGGGATTCGAACCCGCCGCCCTTGCATTGGCAATGCAATGCTCTACCAAATGAGCTATTACTGCATAATAAGTAGAGAGTAAGGGATTCGAACCCTTGAGTCAAGTTATCTCGACTGCTTGTTTAGCAAACAAGTGCAATAAACCAACTCTGCCAACTCTCTATGTACTCATGGCAGGACTCGAACCTGCAACCTTGATGATATAAGCATCCTGCGCTAACCATTGCGCCACATGAGCATAAACCTACACATAAAGGTAGAAAAAAAATATCAATCTGTCAAAGATCTTTAGTTTTCATATTAAACTGTGTGGTAGGTGGGAATCGAACCCACATTAACGGTTTTTCAGACCGTCACCTTGACCTACTCGGTAACTACCACATATTGTAAATTTGATATGAATCAAAACCATACTTTTTTGATAATAATCAATAACCTCATCTCCATGTCATATACTTATAATAAAAAACCCGACTTTTGTGTCGGGTTTTCTTGATTTCTTTAGTTGTTTTAGTTTATCATCCACCAAAATCTAAAGAATAACCCGACTTCTCTTGACAAGTACCAAGAAAAATATTCCCTGATATAAAATTACTATTCAGGTTCGAAGGATTATTATTTAGATTTAAAAATTTCATTTTTCTTCTTATTTTTCTGCAAATATACACATAAATACGTTCTTGCCAAGAAAAGGTTTATTATTTTTTGATTATTTTTTTCATTTTACTTGATTCTTTTAAGTAGTCGTTATCTTTTAGCCATTGAACATATTTTGTTTTAAACGTATCACCTGACTTAGTAAAAAATTCTTTTCTTTCTGCGGAATAAAAAGCAACCTCCTTTATAATTCTTTTTCTTCTGCGAATTTTAACATATACATGTATAAATTCATCTGGGAGTTCTACATTAGCGTCAATCCAAATCATAATTAATCATATAATTTAATGGAATACAATTAAATCGTCAGGTTCTAGATTTGTAGGTAATTCAGATAATTTAAAACATTCAATCATTCCATTGTAATGTTTCTTATAGATTTCTTCTTTCACTACCTTATTTTACAAAATTGTGTTTGATATTTTTTTTCCTTAATCATCAATCAATTTTTTTAAATATCATTGGATTAGTAGATAACCATCTTTCAACATCAACACGATTATATCGAAATACGGTGATACTGTCAGACTTTATATCTTGTGTTTCCATCCAATCAAATATTCTTTTTCTGAGAACATCTTTATCCAACTTTTTTAAATCATTATTCAACAAATAATATCGTATATCATCATGCTCAAATTTACTATCATCTACTAAATAAAACTCACCATCAATAGAATGAGAGAATATGGATGCTAACACATGTCTACCGTAATCAATCCAAGCATCAATACCGAAATTATGTAAATCATGATGATTAGTACCATATCCAAAACCACAATTTGGACAGCCATCCAAAAGATAGTACTCCGATGAGCCATGTCGTTGTAACATTTTATCATAGTTACAGCATGGACACTCACCACCTATACTTTCCACAAGCATTTTATAATTTCTTATATTTTATAATTGTCGTTTTTGACAATCCAAAATGTTTGACAGCAGCATTTAAAGAATTATTACGAGTAAAGCTCTTAATTTGTTTCACGACATTTTTTTCGACAGGATTAAGTTTTAATCCGATGTCATCTAAACCCTCTTTTTGACAATGATATGAAATAGTAGATTTGGCACAATTCAGCCTTTCGGCTATCTGATTGTAAGTTAATTTTTGTTTGCGCAATTCAATGATTTTTTCTTTTAAACCAAAATTCATAATAGAATAAATTAAATATTAAGTATAAATATATTATACGATAAATTTTATAATTCGGTTATTTTAGTAATGAAAAAAATATGGGATTTAGTAAATAATTTTTATCTAAAAAATTGTTTTAAAACCGATACTATGCCGTCAATAATTTATTCAAATTTTGGTTATGTGATTTTTTTATGATAATACTATTATTTTTATCAATTCCTACTCTAATTGTTTTAATTACTTCTACTTTGTAAATCATAATCTCTAGTGTGCTATTTGATAAATCAGATTTATCAAAATTATCTTCGATATATTTAATTACGTTTCTTTGATTTTCAAATCCTAATTTAGGATGAGCATCCAAACCAAACTTATCAATATCTTTAGTTAATTGATAATCATAAAATACTATTTTATTTTTTCTATTAATCATTGATATATTTTTTTATATAGGTAATATCGGTTTCCCATTTAAATTCACTTCTTTTTTTCCAAATCGAAAATGATTCCGTTATGTATTTTATTGCTTCTTCTCTAGACATACCATTAACCTTCATTAATTGATTAATAACAATTTCTTTTTCACCATTAATTTGAGCTAAACCAACGTGTTTAGTTTTGTGACAATAAGGACATAACGCAATTAATCCCGTAAGGATTTGTTTGTGATTTACATCATCATAATACCATATTTCATGACATTCAACATTGTGATTATATCCTTGCTCTTTACCCGTAGAACCACATATTTCACATTTATGATTAGCAAGTCTATAGCATTTTTTTCTTATTATATCCCAAGTAAATTCTGATACATGACTACGTACATTAGTATACCAACATGTACTTGGCACTAATTCAATTGTTAATCGTATTTGCTTTTCCATAAAAAAAAATAATGTTGTCGGAACTGGATTCGAACCAGCGACCCCAAAGGTATCAGCTTTGTGCTCTAACCAAACTGAGCTATCCGACAATGTTGAAAGAAATTCCACATAACCCACTTAGTAGTCAAGACTGAATTTGAACCCGTAATCTCGTAAGTATCGACTTCATACCTTAACTAATTAAGATATATAGTAATATCATATGAAGTGTGTTGTAGTTAGTCAATTTCTACATCCACCTCTTACAGAGAGCGAGGGACTCTATCATTTAAGCATTAGTAACTCTCTCTATCATTACTAATGGACATTTTAAGCTAAACACACTTCTTTGTATCTCCAATAGGATTCGAACCTATAACTGATGATTCGTAGTCATCTATTTTGTCCAATTAAACTATGGAGATATAAACTTTAACCTGAAAACCATTTATCTAAAATAAAATATTTTTAAATTAAAATTATTGCTTATTTAAAAAAAAATACTGAACTAAGTTTTAGTACCCCTGACAGGAGTCGAACCTGTATCTTTTGATTAGAAGTCAAATGTTCTATCCATTGAACTACAGAGGCAAATGAGCTTGAGGTGGGATTCGAACCCACGTGGAGTATAAACTCTCCTGATTACAAGTCAGGCGCAATCGACCTCTATGCGACCCAAGCATAAAACCCAATATATCAAATAACAATCTCTATACCTTGACTAAAAATGGAATTTAGATTTTATTATGGCAAATAAACATAATTTACTCCATATCATCAAGATATATAAACAAAAAAACCCGATTTTTTATCGGGTTTATGTGTTAAAGATATTAACTAAAAAATTTCACACAATAAACCCATTACTTGAGGTTTTTGTACCTCTTATCCTTGTAATTTGGGTAATTGTGATTATATTTTTCATAGTTTTATCGTAATATATTATTAAATACATTCTTTTTTAGAAAAAGTTCATTTTTATTTATCTTCTTTCTATTACTTCATCAATAATGCCGTATTCAACAGCTTCTTTACCATTCATCCAATAATCTCTATCACAATCTTTTTCAATCTGCTCAAGTGATTTCTTTTTATTGTCTGGTAAGTGCATTTGAATAATTTCATAAAGTTCTTTCTTTATTATTGAAATTTGCTTATAGCTAATTTCCATATCAGATGCTTGACCTTGCATAGCACCTAATGGTTGATGTAACATAATACGAGAGTAAGGAAGTGAGTATCTTTTGCCTGCAGCACCAGAAGTTAAAAGAATAGCCGCCATTGATGCTGCTAATGATATTGCAACGGTTGATACTTCTGGTGTAACATATTGCATAACATCTCTAATCCCATAACCATCATAAACTGAACCACCAGGGGAGTTTATGTACATTGTGATTTCTTTACTTGGATCGAGATTATCAAGAAATAATAATTGTGCAGTCACAATATTACATACAATATCATCAATGGGCATACCTAAAAATATGATTCTATCTTGCATTAATCTTGAGAAAACGTCGATTTCTCTGAAGTTAACTTGCCTTTCTTCTATAATTGAACGAGTCATATTGGTAACACCATGATTAATTAATGCATTATCATATCTATGTAATGATAACGATGAAATACCTATGTGTTTAACTGCATAATTTCTAAATTCTTTATTAATATCCATAAATTTTTTTTTAAAAAACAAATTTAAATAATAATTGATAATAATCAATACGATTATAAAATTTTATATACATAAAAAATGTATTTATATTCGGATGAAGAAAAAATTAATTAAAATTATATCAACGTTAATTATATTAATATCAGTAGACTCTTGTATCGTATCGAATAGAGGCATCTATAATACAAATCCTTGTTTCTATTTAGATGATGATAACATGAAAAGAGAATGTCTTGAATGGAGAATGAACTACCCAAAAGAATATAATGCTTTTTATGATAGAGTTAAAAAAAGATGTATTGATACGCTATACAAATCTTTACCGCCGAAGGTTGAATATATTGTAAAGGGTAATAAAGCTATCAAAATAAAATAAGTTATCAATTAATTTATATTTTTTCAGTCTATTTTTTATATGGACAGTTTTTGCATTTATTTTTACAACAATATCCTCTTTTTAAATGATATGTTTTAGTAAAAACAATTTTACCTGACTCAATAACATAATCAATACCTACAATTAAATTATTTTTTGCCATTGTGAATACAATAATTTGATACTAAAGAACATAATCTTATATATTGTGTATTTGACATCGATTTCTTACTAATTGATATTTCTTTATGTATCCATTGTATATTATTAATTACATAACCAAATTCGGGATTTATCAAATCAAGTGTTGCAGTTGTATTTGCTGGATCATATGGATATGCAGAGAATTTTAAATCCATACCACTTAATGCACACTTTTTATTTTGTAAGATAAATAAATTCCATGCCTCTTCTATTCTAATATCAAATACAATTTTTTTCTTTATAGCATTTCTTTTTATTTGTGCCCACATATCACCAGATATTTCTCCAAATCCCTTTCTATTTTTTAATCCAATTAGTTTTTTAGCACAATTAGAACATTGTGTTGATTTACCATTCATTAGTGAATTAGATTTAACTTCCAAAACACAACCACAATCACATTTACATAGCCAATATGTTTGTTTATTTTTTCTTCGTGGCAAAGTATCAATTACTGTCCATTTACCAAATCTCTTACCTTTCTCAATCATTAATATTTTACGCATATTAGTTACCTCTTTCTTTTGGATATGGATAAATTTTATTATTAGCTAAAAATATGCTTCTTAGTCTTTTTGTATCATATTTATTGTGACTTAAAACATAAGCATATTTATGTTTTGGGTTTATTCTTCTTTTTTCACATGAGTTCATATAATTTTTAGATAATTCTTTTATTCTATCAGCAATATCTTTAGGCATCAAATCAAAAAGAACTCTATCTCCTTTTTGCCATTCATCCTTCCAAATAATACCGTCTTTCAATGCAAGTCTTTTATAAACACTTCTACTTCTAAAGTATCTATCAGATACCCATTTACCATTTTCTATTTTATATTGAAAGGTCGCACCAGATTTTTTACCCAAATAATAAAAATTACATGCCTGATAAATAGTTCCGAGCTCTTTTGCTTCAGTATCACTGTACGCTACAAATAAACGATATTGTGTATTCTTTACCATCCATCTTATTGCAAAAGAAAGTAAACTACTTGCTAAATTTTTTGGACTCCAAGATATGCAAGCACCTCTACTTATTAATCGCTCTATTTTTCTTGTGTCTTCACCTAACATCTTACTAAAAGAATTGGGCATATCCATTATAACAACACCAGCTAATATACCATTATATCTTGCAGTAAAGATATGTGTTGGATATAAAGACATTTTCCCAAGCCATTCATGTCTTTCGATAAATGATTTAACTTCCGAATAGACCGATGATTTTTCCTCATGTTGAAATGTAAAGTCACTACATTTCAAATTTTTAACTGTGTTAATATCTAGACCTGATAATTTCAAATCTTCTTCAAAATTATTTAATCTAATATCGTATTGCCAACAATGGTCTTTAGTGTAAGTCTTAAATCTTTCTTGTTTCATAAATAAATTGAGTATAAACCCAACATTCGATTCCTAAATAAGTATACATTATATTAATATTAATTTATATTTATTGTTATTATCATCCAATATAATATTTCCGTCTAATACAGTAAATTTTTTTGAATTAATTTCTCTTCTAATGATATCTAGAAGATTTTCTTCATAGTCAAATAATGTGACATACTTATGATCAAGTATGTCACATATCTGACAATAAATCTCTTTATTAATATATATTAACCGCATTTCGAATTACCACAAGAAATACATGTTAAACAACCTTCCTTATATTCGAGATTTTCACTCCCACAACTAGGACATTTACCATTACCCTTTTCACCGTCTCGAATATATCTCTTAATCACTCTCGCAACACCATTTTTCCACGTATTAAGATGATCGTCATTTAAATTAAGTGACTGCACTAAATTCAATACATATACTATTGGCATACCATGTCGTAATACGGACGAAATCAGCTTAGCGTAATTCCAAAATTCTGGATTAAAAGTGTGATTTAAACCAGTATGAATTTTTTTCTCACCGTTAGCATCTATATATTCAATATCATAACGTTTAGTACCATCTTCATACTTCTTTTTAACTATCTCACACTCAGTGATAGTAGTGGGTAATTCACTTAAACCGTTCTCTAGTTTTCCAGTAAAAATTTCGTAAGGTCTCCCATCAAGTAATCCAACAACAGCAATCCATTTTTCAAGATTGTTTTGGAAACGAATAATCTCACCCTTTAATCTCTTTGGTCTCTTTGGTGCATGATTATCTTTGAAAAGTTCTTCCTTCTCCATTTTCTTCTTATCGGTATCTGAAATCAAAACACCAGAACGAGAACCATCACGATAAACAGTAATACCTTTGCAGCCTGTTCTCCATCCAGTTTCATAAACCTTACCTACCATTTCTTCACTAATTTCGTTTGGTAAATTTACTGTAACAGAAATAGAATGATCTACGTGTTTTTGTATACGACCTTGCATTTCAACCTTTTTTACCCAATCAACATCATTAGATGTTGCTCCGTAGTATGGTGAAAGTTTTACAAGTTCATTAATTTGTTCCTTCGTATAATTTTGTTTTATATTTTCAACATCATAACCATTAACAGCTAACCAAGTTTCAAATTTATGATGAAATACTGGATACTCCATCCAATGATCACCAAGTTCATCAGTAAAATCTATTCTAACATTTTTATCATTAGGATTAATTTTTCTTCTACGAGTATAATAGACTAAAAATACACATTCAATACCTGAAGATGTTTGTGTCATAATAGATACTGAACCAGTTGGAGCAATGGTTAGTAATGCAAGGTTTCTTCTACCGTACTTAATCATCTCCTCATATAATTCAGGGTCTTCAGCCTTAATTCTTTGAATGAATGGATTATTTACTTCACGCTTATGGTCATATATTGGAAATGCGCCACGTTCTTTTGCCATTATTACCGATGAACGATACGCTTCGAGTTTTAGTACTTTATGAACTTCTTCCGAAAAATCATTGGCTTCATCAGTACCATATTTCAATCCAAGTGCTGCAAGCATATCACCTTCTGCAGTTACGCCTAATCCTGTTCTTCTACCTCTAATTGCTTTATCTTTTATATTTATCCAAAGCTGTCTTTCTACTCTTTTGATATCGTCATTTTCTGGATCACTATTAATTTTATCAAGAATTTTATCGATTTTTTCTAATTCAAGATCAACAATATCATCCATTAATCTTTCTGCAATAATCACATCCTTTTTAAATGCATCCCAGTCAAAATATGCTTCTTTAGTAAAAGGATTCACGACATAACCATACAGATTTATGGCTAATAAACGACAAGAATCATTAGCACAAAGAGTAATTTCGCCACATGGATTTGTCGAAATAGTTTTAAAGCCTAAATCAGCATAGCAATCTGGAATTGATTCACGTATAATAGTATCCCAAAATAAGATACCAGGCTCTGCAGATTTCCATGCATTATGGATTATTTTTTTCCATAATTTATTTGCATTAATTTCTTTAGTATAAATTGGGTTTTTCGATTCTACAGGATATTGAGTAGTATATGATTTATTATTTATTGCTGCCTCCATAAATGCGTCATCAATACGAACCGACACATTAGCACCAGTTACTTTACCCATAGTCATTTTAGCATCAATAAATGACTCTGAATCAGGATGCTTGATAGATATTGATTCCATTAATGCACCTCTTCTCCCGTCCTGTGCAACTTCTCTTGTTGTATTTGAAAAACGTTCCATAAAAGGAACAACTCCAGTAGAGGTTAGTGCTGAGTTTTTTACTGGTAAACCTTGTGGTCTGATAAATGATAAGTCAACACCAACACCAGCTCGCCTTTTTTGTAATTGAGCAATCTCCTGATCTAATTTAAAAATACCACCATATGAGTCCGCATCTTGATCATTACCAATCACAAAGCAATTTGAAATCGAAATAGTTTGAAAGTTATTACCGATACCAGCCATTGGTGATCCTTGTGGAACTATCTTTTCAAAATATTTAATCTTGTCGTAAATTTCTTGTGCTGTAAGTGGATTTGGATACTTAGCTTCAATTCTTGCAAGTTCATTAGCTAACCTCCAATGCATATCATTGGGATTTAACTCATACAGATTACCACTAGAATCTTTCAAACAATATTTGTTAATCCATACCTCTGTAGCTAATGTGTCACCTTTAAAATAATCTAACGTCGATTTATAAACCTCATCTCTCGTGTAACGTTTTAAAATAGTTTTTTCTTGTTTTTTTGAATCTTCCAACGATAGTGTTTCCATTTTTGATTATATAATTTTTTAATAAAATAATTTGTTTCTGATACTGACAGCATCAGAATATTTTTTGAATATTTTTTACAATCTTATGGATAAATACTAATATCGTCAACCAATATCAAAAAAAAATAGATAAATATTTTTATCCTAAAAAAATAGTAATGATTATCAGTTACTTCAACCAAAATTTTTTTTCATTAGATAAAGAAGAACTTTTAAAACTTTCTCTTTCTTTTGGTTGTTTTGGGAATTTAATTCCTGTTTTTATTTTTTCATTGAATAAAATACTTGAGCCACTTACAACATCATATTCGAACCAAGTACCGCCAGAGTAGTAGGAAGTTTCTTCTAATAGCATTTCTTCAGATGAAGCTGTTGTAAGTAATTTTTCTTGATATTCATTATTGTAAAGCAAGTAGTATTTAGATATATTTTTTTTCTTTGACATAGATTTTAAACTAAAAAAACAAATATATATCAGTAGTTTCAATTTGTCAATTGAATATATTAGATAATTCAAGACACGAAAAAAATAATATAATCATCCCTTTAGATATGGGTGTATCGATTAACTTGATTATCGATAAACTTTTTAGAATATAATCTAAAACCAAATTTTTTACTTGCAACCTCATATGAAATTAATGATATAATTATCGTTTTTGCTTTTTCAATCACTTTATTCATAATAACTTATTTCTATAAGTACAAATATAAATAAAAAAGCTAAACACTAAAACACATTAATTTGAATAATATTCAATACTATATAACTTTTACGTAAATAAGAACTGGTATAAAATACTATATGTCTTACAATGGTTATCAAAGATAATTATAATAAAAAATATTTTTTTTGTCCCCTCTGCTGGATTCGAACCAGCAACCTTCTGATTAAAAGTCAGAAGCTCTCGTCTTTCGACTCGCCAATTAGAGCTAAGAGGGGATTGACCAATCACACCTCTTAGTCATGAGGTGTGATTAAATTAGTGTTTTCGTTTACTTTGTTTAGCTTTCATTTTTTTCTATATGGTTTATTGTGGGAGTGGTAGGATTCGAACCTACTAAGCCAACAGGCACTTGTTTTACAGACAAGCCTAACACTCCAACGTTAGCGCACTCCCAAAAAATAAAAACCCTGATCTTTTTGTGAAGATCAGGGTTTTTATTTTTTTATATTACTGTTAAGATATAGTATTACTGATCTTCACTTTTGAAGACTTTTTATAATAATATTTCTTAATAGTTATCATTCCCTTAAATATTTTGCAAATATAGTACTAAATACTTTTAAATCAAAAAAAACTTATTTTTTTTTTAAAAAATTATTTTTTAGTATCTTTTTCAATCTTAGCTAATCGTTCATAATAATCTGGTATTTCATAAAGATGATCCATGGCAATTTCTTCAGCCATTTCAATATTATTAGTGTGTTCCATCTCAACTCTCTTACCTTTCTCTAACTGATGCTTAATTAAATCGACAGATACATTATGTTTTTTGGCGATATCATCCACTGTTAGTTTATCTGCTCTACCGCCAGTAATCAAATTAGTTTTTTTCACAAAATCATTATCCATTTTTCTTTTAAAATATCCCAAAACGGCATCCATATTATGGTAAGAAATACTTAGCTTATCTTGTATCCAAGCATCAAGATCATCAGAATTCTTTAACATGGAATCAATTTCGGTTGCCATTTTAATAATATCCTTCAATTTAGGCTTAAAATAAGTACCATCATTTTCATGATAATTATCTCTCTTAAAATCGGGGTTTAATCTACCCATCATTTCAAATAATCTTTTTTTACCATGATTTTTCATGATATTTTTTTGTGTTTACTTTATATAAATACAAAAAAAAATGTATTTATATAAAAAAAAACAATATATGGCTAAATTAACTGTACAACAATTTGCTAAATGGTTAGGGCATGACCCAAAAAAGGTAGTTGAGGCTATTGAATTAGTTAAATTGTCTGATCCAGATGCTGCATGGACACATGCTGAAGACATGGGTCATGGTGATATAGCACAAATTATTGAAGAAATATATTTCCAATATGGTTCATTAAAAGAAGCAATTGCAGCATGTAAAGAAGATCTTGGTTTATCTCACGTGGATGAATCTAATGATATGAAGGGTTTATTAACATTTGATCAATTACCTGAAAAAGTTAAAAATAATTTTTATAAGAATATTACTATTAGTGTAGCATTTGTAAAAAAGGATGGTACAGTTAGACACATGGCTTTTAGAAGAAATCTAAAATCTTATAAAAAAAGTGATGCACCCAAAACAGATGCTCAAATAAACATGTTAAAAAACAACAATTTATTAAATGTATACGATACTAATGTTTTTATTAAGAAAAAAAGGGAACTTGGTAGTGATGATTTGGCTGCAAAAGAAAGTTTTAGAAATATAAATCTTGGTAACGTACTGGCGTTTTTAACAGGTGGTGAATTATTTGACATGAGAGAAAAAAATAGAATTAAAGAAAGATTTGGTGATGATGTTTATCATTCATTGACAAAAGGTATGGTAGCTGTTATGCGTAATGATGAGCAATCATCCGAATTAGAAACAGAACAAAATGAATCAATATCACACAATAAAGAAAAATCATATATTATAGAAAGTATTCTTCGTATTAAAGGTATAAATAAAAAGATGGATGATTTTTCTGATATGATGGATGTAATTGATAGTAATCCAGAATACTTAGCTAAGTATAAAAAAATCATCACTAAAGCGATAAAGGAAGTGATGGATGGTGGACAACTAACTACTCATACTATAATGTTGAAAAATGCATTTTTCAGCGATCCAAAATTCATAATTGATGTATTAAAATACAGAGGTTCTACACCTAATATACCAATGATAGAGGGGATGATGGATAGGATTGGTGATGTTATGTCAAAACTATTAATGAGAGGTTCTATAGATGAAACAATTGAATCACCGATTTCGATGGAAAAGTACATTGATGATCCGACAGTTAAAGAAGAATTAAAAAAAATGTCTGCTGAGAGAGGCAAAGATAAATTAATAAGAATGATTGATAAATCAAAACATAAATAATTTAAAATAAAATCATCAGAACTGAAATTAGAAATTTACCTTTAAAAATAGAAGGTTGGGTATTCAATAGATATGATAGCAAAATAAATTATAAAAAAACAATAATTATATTAGGATAATTTATGATTCTTTATTTTGCTTAGATTTAAGTATACCTAATCCAATTTTACAGAATCTTAATTGATAATCAAGTATTCTCACTCTCTTTTCAGTTCTTTTTATTAAGTCCAGTAATGCCTCTCTTTTTGTAGGATATGCAAAACAGTTTTTAGATTTCTTTGATATCCATTTGATTTTTAGACCTGACATACCAATCCAATACCCTTTAGGAGTTTCGGATATTATATCATATTCATATAAAGTTAATGTTGGACTTGGATGTTCGGAACGAACATATTCACCATCTATATCTTTAACGGCATATTGTACTAATGTATATCTATAGAATTTCATGTTAATAATTACCATCAATAACTTGAAAACACTTTAATCCCATTTCTCTCCACATAGAAACTACTCGATCTCTGTCTTCATAAACACTAAGCACGTTAAATTTTCCATTAATATACTTATCGAATATTTCTTTTTTAATGACAGTGTCTTTACGAAAATCACCTGCAGGTCTAATAAAGAAATGATTATAGTGTATTTTATTTTTTGCTAACCACATCTTAGTTAATTTCTCACAAGAACCATCACGTCCAGTTACGATAATAATATGGTAACCAGCATATCTATGTACATCTAATGTTTGACGGACACGTTCATCAACTAAATCTTTATCGACTTGATCCCAATCAAAGTAATCCCTTCTACCATTTATATGTGCAAGAGTACCATCAATATCAAAAATAACAGCATTAGGTAATTCATTTTTTGGTTTCCAATCAATGTTTGTGACGATTCTTGATTTTTTCTTCCTATAAGAAAAATCATAATTAAAAGAATAACATAAATCTAAATAATTTTTATACATTTTTCTTATAATTTCCTCACCAACCATAGCAGAACCTCTTTTCTTATCTCTTTCGATAGCTAATTCTATTGGTATATCAAATATTTTAAACTCAACATCAGCCAATTTTTGACAAAAATCAACCAACTCATCCAAATATTTAATATTAACATTTGTTTGATCAACAATAACATTATATTTAGAATCGATTGCATTAGAAATAGCACTCTTAACTAATCGGCTAACTAATTTTTCGCCCTTAGGATTGAGCATATTAGATTGAGCTAACATTAAACGATAATCATCACGGCAAACACGGACATAGTTATTGTTTATGCGTACAAATTCTTTTGACCATGTAGATTTACCTGACGCTGGTATCCCTATTGTTAATATAATTTTTAAATTTTCCATTATTATAGTATACGATATATCAGATATTTTAGTTATTCACATTTCTCATTTTCGATGATATTCGTTCTTTATTTCCATTATAAAACAACATTTATATAATTTAAAATCTTCTCCAATGAAGAACCCTAACTTATCAAGTTTCTTCACGTCTTCTTCTGACACATTATATGGATTAATGGATTAATATTTCAAAATTAACAAACAATCATGTTCACAATGTATATGATGATTTGATTTATCATTCCCTAATAAATATGTGATATCTCAATCAGTTTTTACATATCAAATATCAAACTTAAATCCATTCAGTTTAAGTTTTTCATATTTTTTTTGATCGAACTCAAATAACTGAGCACGTCTACCTATATGACCTTTTGTTTTAAATTTAGTTTTTTTTAATAAACCAAAACTGGTTATTTTTTTAATAAAATTTCTTCTATCTAAATTATTACCAAGTATTGCACAGTATAAATCATACAAATCACTCATTGAAAAATATTTTGGTAATAATTCAAACCCTATTGGTTCATAAATCACCTTATTCTTTAAACGTGTTATCCCATAGTTTATAATCTTATAGTGATCAAAAGCTATTGGTAAATATTCCAGTTTACTAACTGGATACCAGTTAACGTCTTTAGCATGAATATTAGCTTCTAAATTATGATTTGTTGGATTAATTAAAGCATAATATGCTATAGATATAATTCTCTCTCTTGGATCACGATCCACGTCTGTGAATGTAAATAGTTGTTCAAGATAGTTCAATTTCACATTAGTTTCTTCTTTTAATTTTCTAATAACTGCCTGATCTGCAGTCTCATTTTCATTAATAAAACCACCAGCCAAAGATAATTTACCCTTAAATGGTTCAAATGCTCTTTCAATAAGAAGAATATTCAATTCTTTATTAATATAAGCAAATACCACTGCATCAACAGCAACTTTCATATTTGTTATTTTAAAATTGATTTAATCTTATCTTTAAAAAGATCGAAGTCATCAAACACTGGAATACCATACACTGAGCAAGTTACATCTATATTTCCCTTTCTCCAAAAATCTTTTGGACAATAAACTATGACATTACCCCTTTTCAAACATAATCCCAATTCAAGCATAGATATTGGTGATAATGTATTAGGCATAAAACACATTATTACCTTCGTTACATTTTCTATACCATACAATTCCCATTCAACTTGTTCTTTAAATTGCGGGTTCTCGATACTTTGAACCCATGATGAATCCCAATCATCTCTTCTTGGATTTAAAACAATTATATCTTCATCTTTTAACAATTCAACAATTTCTCTTTGCCAATCAATTGATTTACCCATTTCAATTGTGCCTGCAAGAAATACTGATTTATTGGATAAATTAATGGTGCGAATGTCGTATGGTGGTTTATACTCAATCATTATTCTATATTTGTTCTTTTAATATTTTTGTAGAAAAAATCAGTATCTGGAATAATTAATGTATCGGGTATTTCAGGTAATCTACCACTCAATGCATCATTAATATTCCATTTATATTCAAAATGGACAGGATCATAGAATTTCCATCTACCACCCCATTTTAATCCTAATTTTTCACCAATAATTCCAACACGTTTTAATACTTCATCATTATTTGCCTGTGATTTATTATTTATCACTGGTATAAGATCAATTGCTAAACCATATTGATGTTTTGATTTACCTGACTTAACTTTAGTTAATTTTTTATTATATAACATATTTTGCCTTTCAGGTGTTCTATATGTTTCCGAAATAACTAAATCAATACCCTGTTTTTTAGCTTCAATAAATAATAATACTACTTTATTTCTAAAAGCTGGATGTAATACGTGAAAATCCCTAATAACAATATCTTCAGGACATACCACTTTAGGTTCTTCAAGTATTAAATTAGAATTAATCATACCCTTTTTTGAAGAATCATTAAGGGCATGTAAATCTATTTTTTTATTGTTAGCTGTTGATACGAGAGTCGTAACTAACAAAATTGTTGTTATGTACTTTTTTCTCATATCACAAATATAATAAAAAAATTAAATACCAAAATAATTTTTTACTAATATCCAATCATTTTCAGCATCAAAACCTGCTTTATCTTCAAATAATACATTAAAATAGGGTTTATCTTCATAATATCCATATGCAGTATCTTCAACATCAGGATTTTTATTTGCATACCTAAAAATAATACCATTATCCATAAAAAATTTTCTATAACGCTTTATTTCTTGTGGATACGAACAAGTAAATAAACCCAATTCAATATCACTTCTATTAGAAAGATATTGTAAAACTTCTTTAGCGTGTTTGTAAAATTTTAAAGGTTCTTCATTATTATAATCGGGATAAAGAATTGTCTCATGAATGTCAAAATAAAAATAAATCTTATCCCAACCCTTTTTTTCTTTATTTTTTAGTGCTTTATCGATTGCTTTTATTATGCACATTATATAAAAATTTTTCTTAATGCCTTATCAAATTCGGAAATAACATTAATTTCTTTAATGTTAACAAAATTACTATGATTATCTACAGGTATTGTATTTGTTATGTAAACATGTGGAAAATTATGATTAGTTGCAAACTTATTAATAGCGTCATTAGAAAATACACCATGTGTAGCAAATACATAAAAGTTCTTTGCACCATTCTCTTTAAGCAAATCAAGCCCTTTCAATATAGTAGCACCAGTATCAATCATATCATCAACAATAATGACATCCGAATCTTTTACTGATCCAATTAATGTCATACTTTCAACTTCATTTGCTTTTAATCTTTCCTTACTAATGAATGCTATATTATACCCTAACTTATTAGCATATTTTTTTGCTCGTTTCATACCGCCAAAATCTGGTGATACAATTGTAGGGTTTTGCAAATTCAATGTTTTTATTTTTTTTAGAATACTATCAAAAGGATCAATATTATCAAATGGTATTTTATAAAATCCTTCAATGGCGGTAGTATGAACATCCATAGTTATTAATCTGTCAAGACCAGCAACTTGTAATATATCAGCAATTAATCTTGCCGAGATTGTTGTTCTTACACCATTCTCTCTTCTTTCTTGTCTTGAATGTGGTAATGATGGTATCACTCCGATGATTTCTTTCGCTGAAGATCTTCTTGCTGCATCAATTGTCTCAAGAAGTTCGAAAATATCTTCATATGTTTTTGGTTGTGATACAATCACAATCGATTCATTTCGAACCGATTCTTCAAATACAACAGTAATCTCACCATTAGCAAATTTGGTCTTATGTATTTTACCCAAACTATAGTAATTTGCTCTACCAGTTTCCAATACAGAATTAGAATTTACCAGTTGCTCAGTAAATTTAAGACTATTCGATTGTGGGAAAATTTTTATCATATTGCTTCTATTAATATTGTAAATTTAAGTATTGAACTATCTTATTTTATAATTCAGTGATTCTGATATTCTACATCTGAATTAATTTTTATAAATGAATTTGCAAGAACTCTTATCTCTTCGAATTGCTGAGTTCTCTTAATCTCACCGTTTTCAAATACAACCTCTAATTCATCTTTAAATTTTTCGAAATGTGGGTGCTCACTTGTTACAGTGAAAAACTCACCATCTAATTGAGATTTTACCAATTTCAATTTACCTGCTTTACTTTTCTTACCAGATGAAGTGATAGGGTCTTTCTGAATATCAAATTCTAGACGATTTCCATCAACTATTCTCTCACCATAGGATGCTTTAATCGCAAACTTCAATGTATCACGATCAAATTTTTGAAGAAGCCCACCACCAGAACCGAACACCCAATTTTCAGCTGAGAATCCTAAGTCAGTAACAGTTTTAAGAATTTGATCTAATGTTTTCAAATCAATACCATCACCTTGAATAAGTCGTACTTGTGGTGGTAATAATTTATGTCCTGTTTTAGTAATAGAACCTACATCACCAAACACATTCCAAAGGATGTTGATTAATTTAACATTAACATCAATCGGATCCCCAGAATCAGGACGAAATACTGTAGTACCTTGACGTTCAAGAATTTTCTTTTTATGTTTCTTCGACATAGAATCAACAAAATTGAATACATCATATGTGTCAGATACTATCGATACAATACCTGTAGGATACTGATTAAGCATGTTCAAGAAATATTCTTCTTCATTTTCTTTTCCAAATGAACAAGCCACAGAGTGTTCAGATGCAGGAACTGAAAATGCATTTACACCACCAGCATTATAATATTCATTAGAATATACAATTGCTGCAAGAGTATCTGTACCCATGAAATTTACCAAGTGAGCCATACCACCAACACCAGCACTTTCTTCACTTGACACACCACGATATCCGAAATCATGAAGTTTAAAAGGTAATGAATTTAAATCATTTGCACTGGTTTTTAAATATTTTGCTATCATTTGTTTTGCATAAAAACTATTTGTTGCAATTGTAATCGGATACCAAATACGCATTAGCATTGTTTCCATTGCATTAGTTAACCAGAAACAATTTTCATCAGTATTTTCAATAGTCATCAAAACATTACGTGTTGGTACTAATGTACCCTCTTTCACCGCTTTAATACGAATTGGGAGTTTGCCACCATGTACTTTAACAATATATTTCCAACCTTCTTTATTAAAGATATCACTCCCAAAGTGTGCTTTTGAAAATTTATCAGCGTCTTCAACGTCTTTCATGGTAATCACAACACCCTCTAATTGCTTTAAGAAATATTGCAATCCAAAGAATAGTGTTGCAGGATATGCACCACCTCTACTTTCAAGATATGAATATACTTTAGTCATACCTTTCGGATATTGTTTCCAGTGACTAAGTTTATAGCTATCAGTTCTTAGAATTAAATTCGGGATTAAATTAATTGTTTTCATAAATTAATAATTTTTAGTTAAGAATTATTTAGCTTTTGGGTTTTTAGTAAATTTTTTAGGATGTTGAGTAGTTTCAAATGCTCACTAACAATTTGAGTTCCATTAATTTTATTAATGTCAAACCATTTTACTTCAGCAATATCATCTTTGGCTTGTTCAGAACCACCACCAAAAATCTTCTTTGCCTTAAAAAATGATGTCATAACAGAACGTTCTTTATCTAAACGATATCTCCAATCATTTACCTTTATTGATGCGATGTATTGAATATTGTCAATTTCTAATCCAGTTTCCTCATATACTTCACGTCTTACTGTCTGTTCCAAAGATTCATCTGTAACATCAACAAATCCACCAATAAATCGAAATTCTGTTTCATCTTTCTTTCTACCAAGAAGAACCATTGTTTCATCATCATTCATAATTGCAACATCGACTACAGGATGAACCAAATCAAATGTATTATAACATGCATAAATAACACCTGCACGAAATTCTTTTTTACGCTCAACTCTTTTAGATACAGATTCTCTGATTTCAGTTGCGGATACTAAAGAACTTGGTACTAATTCAATCACATCAAATTCTCCCTTATAATGTGGGATAAACGAATCTCTTGACCCATAAAGAACAACAGAGCCAAGCGGAAATACTTCACGAATTTTAGTATCGACTTGTTTAGACCAAACATAGTCAGATTTTTTATCGTATAATGGTAAGATCACAGAAATGCGATTACCATATTCTTCTTCAAACATTACTTTTCTTGATAAGAAATCAAGTGGATTTCTTTTTGTAGAAAGTGTAGGAGATACCCCTAAAAACAAAATTACCTTTTCATGTCTTGATAGAACCTCTTCTATCATTCCCTTATGTGCATCGTGTAATTCGTGAACTTGAAAACGTCCTATGATTACCCCTATATCATATTTTTTTTTAACTTCCTCCATATTATCTGTGATTTTTTATTCATAAAAGTTTAATTTTTATCAGTCCCACATGAAGGGATTAAGATTCTTGATTCTTCGTTTAATTTCTTTTGATTCACCATTTTAACAATATCATCCACCGAAAAGTGTGGATTGACAATACGAACATTCTTATATCTGAAGAATTCTCTTGTTTCATGGTCTTCTGCAGCTTGAATAGCTTTTAATGCGGTATACACAATTTCAGTAGTGGTCATGTGATATGACAACATCCATTTTCTACATCTCTGCTTTTCCACATTCCCAGTTTCAGCATCTTCAGCATTAAATTCTACTTGAAGATATGGTCTTTTTTCAAGACCATCCACATTCACTAAAATTGACCACCCCCTTTTATAGGTTATGTTTTCAATAATTTGAACTATATCCCTAAATGTCATCATATTATTGTAATTTATACACAAATTAATCTGGTCAAAAAAAACAGTTTTTATTTTACCATTCACTTATAAATACTATTAATTCGTGTCAAAAGTACACGAATTATTCAGATTTGTCAAGAAAATTTTAAATTATTTTATAATATATTGATTATCGGATGGATAAATTTAGCTTAGTATCAAGATAAATTTCAATATAACTTATAACAACAAAAACGTTGCTGTCGTGTTTCAATTATTATTATATGTTAAATTTTAAAAATTGTCGTATTTAATTAACATTTATGTTGCAACGTTTTATATTTGCAACCGTTAGCGGCTATTACTACCAACCAACTCGTGCCAGAACCTTTGTGGCAGTTTGACATTTTTCAAATTGACACATTCTGCAAATAGTGGAGCAATATCTTTAGGCTTGTATCCAGCCAAACCACAGCCTATTTCAGTTACATAAAAAGTATTCCCTGTGTGATGCTTTGCCCATTCAATAAAATCATCTACAAATGGCTTTATTTCATCAATTCGGAGCGTTCTTTTTATCGAAGCATCTTTGGTTGGTATTCCGTAGGTTTTGCCTTGTATTCCTGCGGCTTGACCCCATTTTGCACCCCAACCTAAAGCAGTTTTTGCAGCACCTTTCCCGTGCCTTCCAGACAAATTACTACCAAAGACAAATACTTCATTTTCTGAAATGCTTGTAATATTTTCGGGAGTAATTCTACCCACCGTAACAGCCGCTAACATGGTATTGCTTCCATGTGGGCTGACGCTTAAATTTTCATCCATAGTATTTCTATTTAACATTAGTAATTTATTCGGCTGACGTGCAAGGAATACCACACGGCAGCAATACCCTAACCGTTATACACAATACTACATTCGTGTTACAGTTATAGTTCTTCGTAAAAAAAATTAAAAATTAGTTGGATAAAATATTCTAAAATTTCCTATAATAAAATCATCCGGATCATAACCATAATTCTCAATGAAATCATATATTACCGAACTTTTTTTATTCACTAACACATCATCCCCATAGGGATTATGAAAAGACACACCATCCACTTCAAATTCAATATCCTCATAACCAAGTTCAATTAATAATTTTTTTAATTTATCTTTAAAATCTTCATTATAATATGGTTCAATATCTTTGTTTTCGTTCAAAACCTCTCTAAGAGTAGTTTTAACTAAGTCCCTTATTTTTTTATCGTTTTCCATATAGAATAAATAGTTTATTATATATAAATACTTAGAATTAAATTTCCCACCAAATATTTTTAAAAAGTTCTTATCAACCTTTATAAGAAATACTACGTTATCACTTCTTATTAAGTTTCATTGTAATATTCTTTTTTGTTTTTGTCTGTGGTTCTAATTAAATTCTATCTGAACTTCACCGCACCTGTACGTTAGATACAATAAAAAAATAAATTTCTTATCGCATCAACAGTATCAGTCTTCTTTACCATAATTTAGGACATAGTCTTTTGCTTTTTGTTTTGACACATATTTTCCATCCCACTCTAAATAAATTTTATCCCCATCACAAAGGTCTATCAATTCACAAATAATTTCCTTTTGTCTCGGAGTGTCTTCTTGTAACATTCTACTAAAAGATGCTCCAATTCGTTTGTACTCTTTTAGCAACTTTTGTCCTTTTTTTGAATTACTAAAATCATACTCTTTCAATGTTCCCCATTTTAGGGTTAAATAATTTTTTCTTTCTGCTTTCATTTTAAAATTTGTTTAATTGCCCAACACTAAATTTATTTTTCACAGACATCTAACAGCAGGTAGGCAAAATGCTGCTACGAGCCTGAATGTTTCGATTTAAAGTTTTTCCTATATTCTCATAATATATAAAATTTAAAAGTGTATAAGATGGTATATATGTAATCTGATGTTTAGTTGGTTGTTTAAGTTTATAATTCTAATCAACAGTTGTGCTTAAGTGAAGTTAAGCGTTTCTAATCTTAGACCACTTATACATCCAACCGTTATAAGTAATAAAAAAAAATTATGAGTTTATTCTATTTTCAAGTTTTTTAATTATTTTTTCAATATCAGATAAACAATTATCAATGTCTCTACCTTCTGTTTCTTCAAATAAATGTGCAGATGCCATTTTCAAATGGTCTATTGCTGCGTGTTCTGCTGTTGGATAATTAACACTTTCTTCTTCTACTCTACTTAATAATGTTTTCATAATTTTATTTTTTAAATTTGTATAATTATTTTTTAATAAATTATAAGAACAAATATAATAAATAAATTTTCATTTATCCAAATTTTATGAGTAAAATTTACTTCTTATATTTAAAACCGTTGTGGGTAAGTTTAAAAATCAACATTACACAATCTTTGTGTCCATTCGAGATCAATAAAAAGCCATGAAAAATTGTACTTATAGTGATACTCAAATCTTCTATCTGTACCCTCGTCTTTTGCTGTGTGCAAATGAGACCATCCTTGTGGGAATAAATACCATTCATTTCTTCGGAATGAAAATTTAAATTCTAAAGGAAACTTACCGATACGTGGCTTTTCTGTTAAAAACAACCTACCCACAAAGAGATGAATTGTCTTTAAAAAATTAATTTTCATAGATTTTAAATTTTGAGGTTTGTACAAAATTGTATACTAACATAGATCTGAAAACTGTTAGCTTCAATAATTCATAACATCCTTTATCGTATCTGAGTTAATACAGAAGTTAGTGGCAATTCTCTATGAACAGTTTAAACTTCTTTCCGTCTTTGGAAGTAAATTCGATTGAGTTGGTCGTTTGCCGTAAATTATTGTCTAACTCTTTTTGTTGTTGCAATTCTATCGTAACTTTTCCGTAGTCATAAATTGTTGCACATTCCTGTGGTTCATCATCATCAAATTTAAACATTAGCTTTCCAGTTTGGTTAGGAAGTTTAAAACTGTCGCTAACATCAACTATATTCAATGCTGAGTTCTGTGGAGTATTTGAGTTTTGTTCTTCGTTTTTCATTTTACCTGTTTATTAAGTTTTGTTTTTTTAAAACCGGCACTAAATATAGCTGTAACCGTTATGGGCAATGTTTAACATCAACATCCATTTCTTCAATCCCAATAGATGGATCAAGGTCACCGAACTCCGACCTAAATATTTCTTCTGCTTTTTTATAGTTGCTGCAAACAGCTATAACGTGCCCATTTGGATTATAAACTAAAAAAACACTGCCCATAACATTGGTTTGTTGCTGTGTTACTACGTTGATTCCGACAGCAATCTGAGAACTGTTAAAGGTAACTTTACTGTTGTTATAGTACCAATTAGCAAATTCAGCCATTAAATCAGCCACCTCATAGCTATTTTTATTATTTCTATCTGTAACTTGTGGATGATTCCAAATGTCTTTCTGTTCCCCAAGCCATTCCTCCGCATCAAACCTTTCGGAAGGTAATGGTAACTGTCCGCTACCGCCAGTCAGCAGGGGTTTTGGAGAAATACTTTTTCCTGACCAATATTCGTTGGTTTTTTGTACCACCATTTCAAGTGCCTGCAAAATATCTTTCTTGTCAAAATCTACTCCGTAAGTAGGTGTTTCAGACCCTCCAAAGATATACTCCTCGTAAATTTGTCTGACTAATTGGTCAATTTCTTCTTTTGTCATAATAATATTTTAGTTTTATTTTTTAACCTCCGTTTAAAAACACAACAATTGGGTTTGTGTTGAATAACACATAACATTCAAATAATTCGTTATTTTTCTTTTCAATAATAATCAATCCATCAAAACCTCTACTTTGAAATGTTTTTTTTATTTCACAATCAAAATCTAAACGTATTAATTCCCACAATGCTGAATTTGGATTTTTACTTAAAACTTTAGAAGGAAAATATTGTTTTGTTTTTTGATAAAATGTTTTACTATCAATTTTATTTACATTAAGAAAACGCAAAACCAGCATAACCTTTGTATTTATAATCGTCACTATATCTTAATCGTTTGTAATCATCTTCAGTAAATTCTTTATTATTTTTTGGTAAATCCATCACAGAATCTCTAATAGTAATTAATGCATCAATCACATAAGGATTTATATCAGCACCAATTCTTTCACCTTCTACTTTATCAATGATGTTTCCACCACCAACAAATGGCTCTATCCAAATTCTCCCACCTCGCTCTTTTAGCATTATTGGTAGTATTTCCTTAGCTATTCTGTTTTTACTACCCATGTATTTCATATTATATTGTTTTTACTATGAATATTCTTAAACAACCTTAGCAACAACAAGCTAGTCGTGTGAATTTTGTGGTTGATATTTGTAAGTGATTTAATGTTCATAATATACAAAAACTAACATAAATATACAATAAATCATATTCCATTTTTCCAGCCGTTTTTTTTTATCCCACAGAATTATACTACCACACTTTACACTTTCTTTAAATAACTTCTTGTCTGGATTAGCACATGAACATCTATATGTATGTCCACAGTAACATAATTTTTCACCATATTCGTCGATAGATTTTTCTCTCAATTTAATCCATGTCTTATATGGGAATATATAACGATATATAATAGTATATATATACAACACTAACAAAACTATTCTATTAAATATCATATTACTTAAAATTTTTATAAACAAACCTTCTCGTAAACCAAACCATTATAAGTAATATTACAAAATACTCTATCAAATTCTTACTTCATTCATGTTGTTGAGATTTTGGTTTAAAAAATTCAATACCCAAACATAAATTCGACAAATTAATTCTTATAATCAAAATCATATTTTACTATAAATTTACTTGGTATAGTCCCAAGATACGCAACAGAACCCCATATATCTAAACTTTCGATTATTTTTTCTTTGTCAGTTTTCGCTTTGTTCCAACCATATCTATTCAGGATATAATCATCATCCCATGTTAATTTATCTAAATCTAATTTGGTAACATCAATCCATAATCTAACTATTGGTTTAACATCATAATTTTCCTTATTCTCATAATAATCATCCATTACATCATACAATGATTGTGGTAAATTTGCTTTATTTAATGAGCTTGATGTTGTTAAGAAAACGCCTTTTGACCCACCTTTATAATAAGAATTTGGGTTCTTTCTGGGTATTAGACCTTCGGTTTTGATATCATCTAAATAATCAGTTAATGTATAATGAAAAAGATATTTACCTTCGATCAAATAATTTTTGATAGCACGCTTTAAATAGTCTTCATTCAAATATTCGTGTATAGTTGTTTTTATGAATTTTCTTAATTTCATAGTTTTAAATTTCCAATCCCGTAAAAAAAAAGACTTTACCCATCATACCATTATAACCATTATTTTATATAATTTACTTTGCCCAATTTGACTTTTAATCAAAGCTAATGGATTATTGAAGGATATAGTTCTTTATATATTTTATTATTTCCTTGTAATTTTTCTACATATTTTTTTGCAACATCTTTTGAATCAGTGTAAAATGTGATATTGAAATAATTACTACCCATATCAGAACCTGATTTATAGACTGTTTTCGTTATCTTGTTTTCATTTAGATATTCTCTTATTGTGGTTTCTATAAGTTTTCTCAATTCCATTACCTTTCTTTATATATAAATATATAAAAAATTAAAATTTTCATCATATACATAGCCAATCATTAGAGTTATTCTATTGACTATAGTTACTATAGTTTCACATTTAACTACTTTTATATATTTTTTACAACTCAACAATAGAATATATATTCTATTTTAAATTTGGTTATTTTTTATCGTCTCCCTTTCCCTTAAAGGACAAGGATTGAATAAAAAAAACGGACTCAGTATTTAGTTTATTATAAAATTCTTTTATGGCAACCTAATTATAGTTATAATCTAAATTTCTGTTTTTCATAATTTTAATTAATACTGTGAAACTATATAAATAGTTTAATTAATCACATTGTATATTAAATGTGAATTTTATGCTTTTAGGTGTGATTTTACATACACTTTTCAACTAATTACCTTCTTCTTTAAAGAATGCTTTTGAATATTTTGGTTCAATCATTTTCCATATAATACTATCATATGGTTTATTTTCTAATATCTTAAATAAAATTGGTGAATGATTTTCATTCAATGCTTTCATTGCAAAATCTTTTCTTGACATACCATCCACATAAATTTTAGAAAATATTAATTTTGCTTCAGATTCAATTGCCAAATACCTGTCAGTTAATGACTTCATTTCATTTCTTACCCAATCATCAAATTCATCTGGTGTGCGATCAAGCAATTCATTAATATCTTTACCATCACGTAAATATTTCCAAATATCTTTAGTTGATAGATTGGTAATGATTGCATGTAGACGACAATAATTCTCAAATTTAATTTTTACACGAAATCCATTTTCATATCTTAACACGTAACCCTCTTCATTTTGATTGTTACGTTTGCTTAATTCAAAAATATCATTAATACCATCATAATATTTAATTAATGGGAAATCTATTTTACGCATATAGGTATGATATTTCATATGTGAATATGGCATATCATGTCCTGTTTTAATGTCAACAACAGCTAACAACACTAATTTTTCTTCACCAAAATAATCAACAACAATACGATTTTCTGGATAGATAATTTCAACCAAATAAGTCTTTTCAGAATCTAAACCATCGATATTATATCTGCTAAGCATTGATTTAGCTCTAATAGCTTGTTCTGATACAAATGAACCTCTGGTGGCAATATGCCATTCATTTGCATAATTAAATATAATACCCAATGAACCATCTACCTTTTCATAGACTTCAAAATTTGTATTTGGAATTTCTTCTGGTTTATGTTCTTCATAATTGAAGAACTTCATGAAAGGTCTAGCGATAACATTTAAATCATGATCAAGAATAAGTCCACGACATAATAATGTATATTCGTTCCAATATTTTTCAAACTGAGTTTTGCGAGTATAATTATAAATTCTTAAAGGTAGAGATGGATGATTATTAACCATAACATAACCATCATCAATCAATTTATTCAATATATCATTATTTAATTTCACTTTTGCTCTAGTTTTTATTTTAATTTCTATAATGATATATGTCTTTTCTTCTAGTTAAATTTTTTTATATTTTTACGGATTAAAATCAGTAATAGTTTCCACAATAAATTCAATTCTAATATGATTTTATCCGAAATCACACACAAAAAAAAACGGTTTTAAATAATATTATACGAAATATATTTAGATTTAGTTATTCAGCCAAATCAAGTACTAAAAAATAGTCTTCTAATCGAATATCGTCAAAATTTTCTAAATTCTCTAGCTTATATTGACAATCAATATATGTTATTGAACTATTATCATCACCAAATCTTTCAATTCCATCTATTGATGTATGACCTACTATCTGATGATAACCCACAAGATATGCATATTTTGTTTCATTACGATCTGCCCAAGTAATACCACCAGCAGGATAAAGACCACCACGCAATTTTCCGACCTGATGCAATAATTTATTTTCTTTAGTATACATCATCCTATTAAATATGTCGGATAAATTCTTACAATTAAATTTATCAGAAAAAATATCGATTTCATCCTTATTAAGGTTATACCACTTTTCAGAAATACCAGCATGTGTCCAGATATAATTGTTTATCTGAAATGCCATTTGAAATAGTTCTTTATTATCTGTAAATATATGATTCAGTGTTGATGCCATTGATGGTCTGTAACCGCTACATTCATAACCTTCATTCAAAAACATGTATTGGATATCGTGATTACCTAATAATAGTATTACCTTATCTAGGTAAGTTTTCTTTAATTCAATAATGTCAAGTAAATTAGTTAATATTTGCTCATTACCATATATGGTCGAATCTACATAGTCACCAACAAATATAATATAATCATATTCAATGATGTTAATGGACTTCCAAAAGGTTCTTCCGTGAATATCACCAATAGAAATAATTCTTTTTTTTCCCATAATTACAAATTTATTAATCTAAAATAAAAAAGGTATAGTATTACCCATACCTTTTAAACAAAAACACCAAACCAAAAAATATTATTTCTATACTTTTTGTGGAGTACTATAAGTATTAGTTGTTGATTCATTTGACTCAGAATTTGTGTTGATATGATCAACATGACTAACATTAGATATGGCATATGAAATAATATTATTAGATATTACATCATATTCTGAATTATTTGTAGTCAAACTTCTATATAACTTAGTTGCGTTATTGATAACACTAGTATAAAGAACATTATTACCAGCAGATGTATTAGTAAATTTAAATGCATTTCCATAACCAATTCCAATAGAATTCGCTCTTGTTAATGCATCTTCAGTCGAACACAAGAAAATAAACTGCCAGTTCTTTTTCTTCAAGTCAGTGATTAAATCTTTAATTTGATTTTGATTATATTCTTTAGAAGAATTTTCTTTACCATCAGTGACAATAACTACTAAGACCTTATCTGGTTTTTCTGAAGGTGTCATCTTATCAAAATCTTCTTTGGTTCTTGCTATCGTTCTACCAATAGCATCATACAGGGCAGTAGCACCTCTTGGTATAAATGTCTTCTCATCTAACTCAGGAACTTCTTTTAATGGGATAGCTTTACCATCATAGAGTGGAGTATATTCATCATCAAATAAAGTTACGCTCATTGTTGCTTCACCTTCTGTTTCTTTTTGATCTTTTAAAAATCTGTTGAACCCACCAATAGCATCTTGTGCTACTAAACCCATTGATCCAGATCTATCAAGGATACATACGATATGTGTTTTGTTTGATTGATTTTCAACAATTTCTTCGGTAATTGTTGTTGTGACTGTTTTTGTTACCTTCTTTTTGGACATCTGATTTAAGATTTTGAATAAGATATTATTATTAAGCTATAAATATAGCTTAATAATAAATACTTGTCAAGTGATTTCTAAATAAAAATTAGTTACATAGCGTTTAAAATAGAATGGTATTCAACTTTCCAATTAGTAGTTAGTAGCGACATGCAGAATCGAACTGCAATCTTCTCTTTATGAGGGAGATGTAATACCCATTATACTATATCGCCATGTTCCCTGTTAAAACAGGGAATTGTGCAAGGGAAATTAATCAACTAAGATTAATTTACGTTTTCGAAGTCTTGGTATTTCAAAACGATTTTTTAGTTCGTTTGCTTTTACCAATGCATCAATTGATGTTTTTGCCTTCACATAAAAATTCTGAACATCACCACTCGTAAGGGTTAGTTCGACCATCCAGTAACGGATGGGTTCTCGGTTTATGACTTGAGATGGTTGAGGCAGTCTTACATCAAGACTTGGAATTACCCATCTTTTGTCATTTTCTCTACTATTAGAGTTCATAATCCATAATTGCAACCGAAGCAATTAGGATGTGTTCAAAATAAGCATTTAAAATATGTTTGTCAAATGCTGTTTAGTACCCCAAGTAGGACTCGAACCTACACGTCTTTCGACACTTGCTTTTGAGACAAGCATGACTACCAGTTCCATCATTGGTGCTTCTGGTTTTTATTGAACCAAACTGATTAACCAATAATATAATGGTAACAATAAATATCTAATAACTAATATGGTAAAGCCAACCATAAATATACCAGTAAATATTTTACCAACAATTGACAAATCAGCCATAGATGATGCATCATGAATCAACGAATCAACGAATGCCACACCAAAACAAACACCGCAAAGAGCAAGCATTTTTAGTGGATTTAATACAAATTCAATCACTTTTTTCATAGTATTATAATTTCTTATAAATACTACACTATTTAATGTTTGTTAATTCTTTTCTTAATGTTTCAATCTTTCATTCAATGTAACTTTCTTTTTTCACAAGGCATTTTAATTTAGTTTGTACCTCTGACAGGACTCGAACCTGTACTCCCATTAATGAGAACTACATCTTAAGTGTAGCGTGTCTACCGATTTCACCACAGAGGCATTTATGCTTTTCTTTTTTTTTCAGATAAACACTAATATAAATTTTTAATGATTCTCATTTATTTAATCCGAAAGTTCTAAATCTATTTCCATGATTCAATAGATCTGTATTAAATCAGTATTAATATTATATTCTTTTAATTTTGATTTAACACTTTTATAATTTATGCCAACAAATCTAATATTTAAATCTTTACAAATATCTGAAAAAAATAATGATTTTTCAACAACTAATTCTAATTTTTCTTTAGTGATTTTATATTTTATGACTTTAATTTATTTTATAACAGTAAAGACTTTCAAAATTTAAAAGCTATTGTTGACAGTAACTAATCGCTACTATTGGTAGTATAATCGTTCACTATATATGTTATGATTTCTCATTTCTTTATTTCTAATGTTTTTTGTATTTCTTTCTCTAATTCTTTCTTATTAATTACACCAGTGATTTCTTTATTATTAATAATCTCATTACTAATTAGTCTTATAATTGTCATATCATTATCACTGTGATAACGATTTAACAATTTTGGAAACAAACGGATATATCTCAACCCCACACTTCTTACAATCTCGATATACATAACATTCACCCATTTTACTATTAATAATTTTTGGCGGTCTATACGGGACTCGAACCCGTTTCTCCAAAGTGACAGTTTGGAAGCATACCCATAACCCCAATAGACCAATAATTTTTGCAGTGCGTATGGGATTTGAACTCATGATCTCTTGCGTGACAGGCAAGCATGTTAGACCACTACACCAACGCACTATATTTTGCTAGCTATAAAAATTCGAACTTTCCATTTCAGCTCAACGCAGAATATGCACCAATACACCTATAGCTAAACTTTAATTTCTATTGCTGCAACGATTTCAATTAAAGTAACCTTTACTTTTACCTACTTTGATTGCAGTCAGTTCGGTATTAGTACCAGTTTTTGCCGTGAATGGGGGACTCGAACCCCAACCTTGATAGTGACAGTATCATATGCAATCCATTACACCACATTCACGTTATAAACGTTGTGGGTACAACGTTATAAAGCCTTTGTACTTTACCTACCTATGGTAAAGAACAGTGGAGCTACAGGGACTTGAACCCTGATCCCCTGAGTGCAAGTCAGGAATTTTAGCCAATTAAACTATAGCCCCATATTTTTTTTATGTATTAAATTATCAAACTCTTTTAATAAGAACTCTGGTAATTTAATATTTCTTATTTCAAACTCATTTAGTATGTCATCTTTACTAAATAACCCTTCACTAATTCCTCTACTCCATTCACCAACCCAAAGACCCCAACCCCTTTTTGATGTTATTACAGCTCTTACAATGTTTGGGTGTCTTGTTACAATTGTTTCTTTATGTTTATATAAACCATTTTCATAATTATTGAAACAATTCTTTCCATCAAGACCATTTACATCAAACACAACTTTTACTTCAGAACCACAGAATGTAATTAATTGTGTTCTATACATTCTCAAAAACAATTCAAAGTTTCTATCGAATCTTTTTGAGAATTTTCTCTTGCGTCCAAGCTGTAATTGTTCTTCATAACTTAAACATATTTTTAAGTGCCCTTGACAGGAATCGAACCTATGACCTTCACTTTGTAAGAGTGTTGCTCTGAACCTACTGAGCTACAAGGGCATTTATTTTTTTCGTATTGCCGATGGGACTCGAACCCACACATTACAACATTGAAAGTGTTGTGCCTTATTCCATTTGGCTACGGCAACATATCTTAATTCCTAACAGGAAAAAAGAATTTAAAGTACTCGATAGGGGAATCGAACCCCTATTCCATGGTTGAAAACCATGTGTCCTAACCGTTAGACGAACCGAGCATTTCGCACATCTATTCAGACTCGAACTGAAATTTATAGTTTTGGAGACTATCGTTTTACCAATTAAACTATAGATGTGTATATTACAAAATTTCAAAGAACATATTTTGCACATGTAAATGGGTGTGACTATAGATCAAATATCTCAAAATTGCTTTTGTCATCTACAAAAGCTATAAAACAAAAAACCCGATCTTTTTTGTGATCGGGTTTTCTATTTGTATAATTTTAAATTCAATTATCTCTTAATAGAAAACCCAATACAATTCCACTCAGCGTCTAAAACCAACGCTTCTGCTACGACTGCCATATCTAATATTAAGTTTTCCATTAATTTCTGTTTTTCCTTAAATACGTTACAAAAGTATAAAAGGTTTAATTAATTATCAAGTTTTTTTAAATATTTTTTTTGACTACTTTTACGTGTAATACATTGCAAATGTAGTTATGATTTACATACAATCAAATAGTGAACGTACACTTCCACATCATTTTGATTCTGCTTGTGCTATGTATGGTGCTATGGATAGTGCCTTAGATTATAAATTAACCATTTTTGAAAAAGTTCAATCGGGTTGGATAATAAAAGTTTTTTTTCTTCAATTTCTTCTGGTCTAACAGAACTTTTTATTTTATCAATAATGGGTCTTAAAATATCAACATGACTGTTATTAACCATAAATTGGCTTACTGTAAGGGTTTATTTTTTTATTTAAATTAATGATTTCGATTTTCTTATTCTTTTCTTTTCTGAATTTTTCTGTTTTTGTTTAGCCCTAATTTCCATTCCAACATTAAAACGATTATGAGCATAATATGGAACTCTTACATAGTGCACAAAATCATTAATATAATCCCAAATTCCGATCTCATAAAATACCATACCAGTTGATTTATCTATTAGTGCCTTTTCTGATTTATATATTACAAGTCCATTTGGTAACTTATTTATATCATATTTTACTTTACCGTATAAATTTATAAGGTGATCTATTTTTTTTCCAGTTGTATGTCTGTAATGTATATGGATTACTATCAATAATAATAATACTACTTTAGTTATTATTTTAACTAAATTTTTTTTAAAAAAAGTTAAAACTACCTTTAAATAATTCATTTCATAGTTTTTTAATTTTATTTATTATTTGTAAACCTAATGGGGTTATTACATAACGAACATTAAAAGACTCATAATCTTCAACTAATATACCAATATCAACTAACTCATCACATAACATCCAAGTAACATTAAATCCATGTATATCATATGGGTTTTTCAATGACCTCTGCTCAAATTCAATTGATGAGTTATTGGAATGAATGAGTAGTAGTGTTGTTAAGTAATTATCACTCATCTCATATGTGATTGAAAATACTAACCCTTTTGATATATTCAATATTTTTATATCTCGTTTAAGCATTCTTTTTCCGTTGATTTATATAGTTTATAAATAATTTTCTAATATTCTCAGCACCAATAGGATTCATTGAGTGTACATATATTTTTGGAACATCAATATCATTGTCCATACAGTATTCAATCAACCATTTAGCACAATCATAACCAGTTTTCTCTTTAAATTTATCATATAGATTGTTGTACAAATCACCATTATACATAGCTTCATCGTAATGTTCATCAGCAAGATCATGATCAAAAGAAATTAAGTCGGGCAAACCGTTTTTTATGATATATTCAACAAAGTCATCATAATTCCTCACAATATCCCATTCAAATTTTAGATAATCACTATTATGTGTATACCTAAAAACATCTTTTGGTGTTCTAATATCGTCTAGAAACAGATTTTTCATGAATAGCAAATATATGAGTTTTTTTCGTATCTACAAATTTTTATATTGAATTTAATTTTGATAACATTAACTTTTTATAGAATGAACCCTTTTCTGTATTCAACCAGTCCATTCTAAATCTTGTACCAGTACTATCCATAAAAACTGGTTCGTTATTGTCAATCCATATTTTCAAAGAAACTATTTTACCATTAAAATCATAATCAAATTCGAATTCTTGAACATTTGAATTCCAACTATAATCAGCGTACTTATCAATTATTGTTTGACTTGATTTTTCATAGTTTATATTATGTATATTTCGTAAATTTATTATATCATAAACTAAGTTAACTTGAAATTCTTTGCTGTTAAGTAAATCATCAAGATCATTATTTTTTAGCGTAGGAAATAATTCAAACACATGATTACTTTCAGCAATATTATCTATTGATAATTTTTCTCTATTCAGTAAAAATTGAAGTGTTGATCCTCCTGTTGGATCATTAATTGCTTTCTGTACTAAATCTTTGCCGAAAGTATCTGCAAGTAATTTTTTTTGTGTTGTGTTTTTTAGTATCTTAACTACTTGTGCAGGCTCTAACTGACGTATGGCACTTTTACCATACTTATTTATTATACTAATTATTTCACTTTTAGTTCTGGCTCTTATCAATTCACTATATATTCGATAATTACTCTTATCATCTTTAAATTCGCTACCATCTTCCTGATCTGGTTCATTAGTTTTTTCTATCCCTTTAAAATTTTTAAGTCTTTCGGCATTTTCTGATTTTAAAATTATTTGTATTTGTGAGGGAGTTAATTTATCGAATAATTTTTCTCTATTTTTTTCAAACATTGGTATAAAGATTTCATCAGGATAGTTTATTATTACTGTAAATAGTGCGTTATTATCGAGTTCATCAACAAATGAATCACCAAATAACGATACTATTTTCTGATACGCATTCTTATATCCCTGATTATATAAACTATATATTAATCCTAATATGTCTTTTGGTTTGAAATTTGGTAATCTACCGACCGAATTAAGTAATTTTATTGTTTCACTATCATCGGCAATTATTGCTCTATTAAGCAACAACATTATCTCATCATTATCGAATAGTTTTAATTTATCTACGCCAATATACTTTATTGCATCCGACAATCTTCCTAAATTATGAATAATATATGAAAACGCTAATGATTTATCGATATCTTTTGGATTTCTTTCTTTAGTTAATTTTGCAATAATGGCATCTCTGAATTTTTCAGGATCACTTTCAGGATAGATTCTACGTAAATTATCAGTATTAATCATGAAATAAAAGTCATCCTCATCTACAAATTTACCTTTAAACTTACTAATTATATCAGGTATAATTTTTTTCTTATCACCAGTTCTCATTTCCAAAATAATCGGCAATGCAAAACGTGGCATTCTATCATATTTCTTAGCTAAGAAATCAATTATCTCTTCTGGAGTACTATAATAATTCTGAATTAGAAAATATATATCTTGTTGTGTTATCTCATTTACATTTTTTCTTTCTATTTCTTCTAGTCTAAATTTATTTCTTTCTCTATTAAAGTTTTGTATTTTATTTTGAATTAATTCGACAGGAATATTTATGCGGCTTAAGTACGAAATTAATTCATCTCTACTATTAACATTAACTGGCTTATTTAATGAGTTTTGAAAACTATTTAGTGTAAAATCTGTGTTAAGTGTTAAGCCTAGAAGATTGTTTTTATCTGATACAGGGTAATTATAGTTCCAAATAAAGAATTGTATTCTACCATTTGTGTTTTCATTCCAATGGCTATTAGAATAACTAATACACCAATATGGGCTACCTAGTTTTTTTGATGCATTATATGTGTATATTGCTGCAACAATAATTTTTGTTTGTGGATTTGCAGTAATAATTTCTGCGCCATCAGTGTTTTTAATTTCCTCAACTTTTTTTTCAAAACTTAATTGGTCTGCATATTTTTTCACAAAAAGATCAATCTTGTTCAAGATATCCGAAACATCACCTTGATTACGAGTAATAGTTGCAAATCCAGAATAAAATTTATTTAATTCGTTTTTATCACTTTCAATTTGTTCAGGAGATTTACCTTGTGATTTTGAAAGAAAATCATATGCTTTAATAAAGTCATCTGACAATGATATTAATTTATCTTTAACATCTTTAGATAAATTATTGTCGATTAACTCTCTTACATTTTTAGGAAGCATTTTATATGCTTTCTGAAACTTAATATCCTTCTCTACTTCAGTTAATGCATCTTGTAATTCAACATATGAACTATACTGAATCAGTGGCTTAGGTAATTTTTTAAATTTTGCAGGTTCTCTCTTAATTTCATCGTATAGACTCACCAATTCATCATATTCGACTCTATTTTTGAACATGAATGTTGTGAACAAACCCAGATAGCCAATATTTTTTTCTAATAACTTCTTAAGTTTTTGATATCTTGGGTCACTTTCAGGTATATTTAACTCTCTAAGGATTTTTTTCGATTTAGCGACATCCTCGAATAATAATGTTCTTATATTTAACATATTACGTACAAACACTATACATAAATACCCTTTTGATAACTTAAAGTATAATTTTTTATATATTTAAGCAGTATTTACTAATATACTTTAATATATTTTAATTATGAAATTACAGGAATTAAAAAAATTGGTGAAAGAAACCCTATTAGAATTTACTAATCCAAAACCAGAAAAACCTAAAAGGGAAAAGGAGGTTGAGACTTCTCCAGATAAAGAGAAGGAAGTCAAACCACTTAGAAGACGTTTACCTACACCAGAAAAAGCTCCTGAACCAACTCCTAAGGGTCATAAAAAACCTGCTACAGCGTCTGAAATGTCAATCGCTAATAAAATTGCAGATAAGTTTAATAAATTAAAGTAATGAAAAAACAATTAAAAGAAGTTGACTACGAAGACTTCTTAGATCCAAACTATCTACAAGATCTAAAAAGAAGAAGTCAAGAAATTGCGAGAGGTCAATCATTACATCAACTCGGTAGTAATGTAATGAGAAATTTACATCAAGTTAAACAGATAGAAAATCAGCATAAAGAAGAATTGGAAAATTTAGCTATCGAATTAGTGAAAGAACAATTTCCAATTATTGAGAAATTTGGTATTGAAATTGATGCAAAATTAAGCTCTAATGTAACAGTAAATGCACCCGAAAGAAGAAAACCAAAAGAAACCCTTCCTGATGAATTTAAAAACCCTGCATACAAAAGAAGAATAATTAACGCAATTACACAGGGTTCTGCAGTGTCAACTCATGGTATATTTCACATGCTCAAGGATAGATTAGATGCCATAGACCCTAATTTGATTAGTATGTATGATGAGTTGGGTAAGTCGAACGATATTATATATCACTTGGCAGATAAAAATCAACTAGCCAATATGGCTATTATGAGTAATAGGCAAGGAATGGCAGCGGGCTCTTCAACGTACTCATACAATAATGGTGTGTATAGAATTATTGCGAGAGCACAAACATTTCCTGTATTGGTACATGAAATAACTAAAGCACTTTTCGAAATTATCTCTATTGAAGGATTTGAATTAGATAAAGAAAAAAACACCGAACTTGTTAAATATACCGATACCATTGATAGTGAATTTGATGATATTATAAACGGTAGAGATATTTATAGTAAAATACGTGATTATGTTATTGATAACTTTGAACAATATTTGGATCGGTATCCCGATTTTTTATTGTATTTTCTTCAAGAACTCTATAAAGTACCATCTGAAAATAATGAGTTTGTTAATTTAATTAATGGTATTTTAACTGGTCAACCAAATAGAAGGAAGTTAAAAGAAATAGCTGATGATGTTTTTTATGACCTCAGAAACGACGATATTGATAGAGCATTCGAAGAATAAAAAAAATAATTATAACCATTTGCTTGACATTAACGTATTTAGTTATAACTTTGTGTAAAATTTTAAAGAAATGAAAATGGATGTGTTTATAGTACCACAACCCAAACATCAGCTACAAAAGCTGTTGCTTGGGCAAACTATACACATATCCTAAAGTAATCCAAATTAGGATATTATAAGAAAACCCAAGCAATTTGCTTGGGTTTTTGATTTTACAGGGTATGCTGGAATTTGAATATTTATCGGGTAATGGAGAAGTTTGGTCGTTCTCGCCTGACTTGGACTCAGGAGATCGCAGGTTCAAATCCTGCTTACCCGACACAAATATTGATTTTGTGTAATCAATAGAGATTTGATAAAACGAGTAGTAGCGTAGTCAGGTCAACGCACTTGCTTTGGGAGCAAGAGGTCGCTGGTTCGAATCCAGCCTACTCGACAATACTTATTATGTGAGTTATATCTTTAAGTAGAAGTGATAAATATGAATTATTTTTTTGAAAGCTATATTGTCGTGTAGTATAATGAATAGTACTTCAGACTTTGACTCTGAAAGTGATGGTTCAAGTCCATCCACGACATCCAATATGGTGATTGTGGTGTAATGGTAACATACCATTCTGTGAAAATGGAGTCGTCGGATCGTAACCGACCTTTCACCCTTTATATTATTCTGTGGTGTAATTGGTCAAACACATAACTCTCTGAAAGTTAAGTTCTCAGTTCGAATCTGAGCAGAATTACTATTTCTTTAATAGAAGAACTGCTTTTACTTTAGAAATCCAGCTTGAATTATTTACAATAGTAATTAAATCTATAATACGATTACCTGTTGGTTTCGGTGGTGTCTTTGCCATTTTTAAATTTATTAAAATTTGTAGCTTCAAATATAATTAAAATTTTACATAAAAAAACAAAACTCCAACATTTTTATGCGTACGTAATTAATATAAATTACATTTTCCAATTTAATAATAATTTTTTGTTTTTATAATCAATTATTGCATTTGCCATTGTAAAGTAATCTGATCCAATTATACCTAAAATATGTAAACCATGTTCAGAAAATGATTTAACTAATTCACTCATATCTGTACCATATGCCTTAAGTAATAATGGAAAGTCTTTATAAACAACATAACAATTTTTTAGTTGATATCTTTTTTTTCTGCCACCAAGACCAATTAAATCAAAATCACTATAGACTGGTTTAAAACCATATTCTTCTGATTGAGTGATATCAAATAATGTGAATGATGCTCCAGTATCTATAATTAGATTTCCTCTTTTACCATTAATAAAAACTTCAATATAATACATGTGTTGATAATTTTTTAATGGAATTGATTGCGGTGTTTCAATTTTCGAAATCGATTGTGAGAAAGATATGTTTGTTATTAGGGTTAAGATAAGTGTAATTATTAAAATCCTAACTATACCCATAAACAACAAAAATAAATACTTTAAAAATATCAAACAAGTATTTATATTTAAATTATATCTATGTTAAATAAAGGTTGGCTTATAAACAACCCAATTGATTTTGAATACAAGAAGTATTTGTTGCTTGCTTATGAAAAAGAGAAAAGAGAGCGATTCAGACATAGATTACTTTATCCTGATTTTATTGATATTATTGCTAATAAAAATTATATCGACATTTTTTTAGATAATATTTATGTTTTCGAAAATGGAAAAAAAGAAATTATAGGTTTAGATGTAATCGAACAAAAAATTATATATAGATCATTAATAAATGATTCATCATTAAATGACATAGTAGAAACAGCAGAATTTGGAAAGGAAATATTCGATAGTTTATTTTTATCGTATTCTAAATTATATGATGAAATTGAATCAAAAATCAATATTGATGGAAATATTGTTAGCAACTTTTCATTATACTCAGGTTATATTGTAATTATAGATAATATTAAAAAATATTATTATGAATACTTTTTAAATAAAAAACTTACTTCAGATGAATTATTTGTATTAGAATTAACTGATATATCCGAGAATACTTTTTTCAAAAATAGATATCAAAAAAACTACTTTATAGTAGAAACACCACCCAAAGAAAATTTCGAATTCACGATAAAACCAATATTTAAAAGAAAATTTATTAAGAAATTACTAATAAATTATGGTTGATGTAATTATCATGTATGATTTTTTTCATTTTTTGACGTATTTATAGTATTTATAAAAAAATACAAAAAAAATGAGTCCGTCTTTCGAGATAGCAATCGATAAGGCTAATAGATTAATATCAAAAAAAAAGGAAGCGTTATTAATCAATCAAATTAATAATGCACTTAGTATTATTCATGAGACTGAATATCATAAAATACTTGATTTTTTAAAGGATAAGGGAGTTCATCTTACATGTATTAATGACATGCCAAATAAAGATGATAGGGTAAAAGTTTACTACATAAAAAAAGACACTGTTATTGATAATCATGTTCATGAATTTAACGAATCATACATTTGTTTATTTGGAAAAATGAAGATAAATTTTTTAAATTCATCTACCATAATAAATTCATTTGAAACCTTTAAGGTAAAAAAATACACAACACATTCAATAGAATTTCTTGAAGATACATTTTTAGTGGTATTTGCTCAATAAATTACCACTTTTTTAGTGGACATGATGAATTTATTGATCTAACCTTTGCTGGCATAAAGCATCCACAAATATTACATCTATTTATTTTTTGTTTATAATTCGTACAAGAAAAGCATATACTGATTCTTTTCTTAGCCAATTCTTCAGTTTCTTTATTTGGGAAAATATAATTTTTCCAGCCCGAGTATATTTCTTCTAGTTCAGCCATAACTATCTAAATATTATTCTACCTCCCTTAACAACATTTAAATTTAAATTTGGATTCTTTTTTGATTCCCAATATGCATTATGTAATGCTTCTTCCGATGTAAATGCATAGTCATAAATTCTTAATTTTTGTAATCCACCAACAAATGAATTACTAAAATTATTTTCTATTAGTAAATCGTTTTTGGATAAATCTTTTGATAATTTATCTGATCCCGTTAAAGTATAATCATCAATATATAACCTAAAACCATCTACTAATGGTTCATCTGATTCGATGTATATCCCAACAAAAATTGTTTGTAAACCAGTATTATCTTTTAATCTAAACTTTAAACTTAAATCAGACCATTTATTAGGGGTTGTACCACGATAAGTCACTTCATTAAGTACATTGATATCTGTAGTTCCATAAACAACTAACGATATTTTATTCATTGTTGGTAATTGAGTTGAGTTATTCGTGTTTCTGAATATTCCAGTATCATAAATCTTAGCAGATAAAACATAATCTCTATTACTTAATAATTCAAATGAGGGTATAAATTCAATATAATATTTCGATTTAGTCGGAGTAACTCCAGTAAGATTTCTTATCTCCAATACAGTGACTGGTAGTTCTATTTGTGGATCACAAATATCAATACTATAGAATAGAGTATCATTCATTAGAAGTTGTATTCCTGTTGTTGCTGAAGTACCAGTCATTCCAGTAGTAGTAATGCACGAGTAGTCCACTAATGGGTTTAGATCTAATTTAAAATTAGAGTTAATATATGACTGATCATTCCCATTATATAATATTCTCTTGTTCACATCCCAATGATATGAGTGTCTCAATCCAAAACTACCACCACCCCAAGAAATATTATATGGAACACCCAATTGTTTTTCTTTTTGATTTTTAATATTTTTAAAATAGAATTCATCAAACTCTTTAATTTTCCAGAACAGTCTACCATTTACATATACAGCTAAATCTCCCTTTCTTTTTTCAGCACATTCGAGTAAATCTGGATTAGTAATTATTTCATATGGTTTAAATGTTAATGTGATTATAGTCCAACCAGTACTAATTTTATTCGATGATATTTGGTTATGTAATATTCCATCGTCATCGATATATTTAAAACCAAGATAACCATCTGTAGTTAACTGTAAAGCAATAACATTACCATTTATAGAATTTTTTTTCTGTCTAATATAAATTTCATTATATTTATTATCCAAATTTTTAACACCATTAGGTATCGTAGTTCCAGTTTTATATGCTGCTAAGTAATTAGCTTCACCAGTAGTTATTCCCGAATATGAATTATATGAATCAAGATACTCAATAATTCCATTCTTTTCTGTTTTAGTTTTATAGGTGGACAAAAGAATTGTCTCACCAGAAAATGGATCATTATATTTATCTTCTGATCTAGCTCCCATCATGAACAAAATACCATTATTAGAGTATGAATTCTCATCAATTCTAACAACAGTTTCAATTGTAATGCCATTTAATCTTGATGGAAATAACTCATAGTTATAATTATATAATTTAAAAAATCCTTGTAAATAACCACCATTAAGGTTTAAATGTCTACCCACAAAACTATCGCCAGTAAATGTAGTATTTGCAGTAATACCAGTAAATTCTAAACCATATATATATCCATTTTCTGTCACACCAGTTATACCATAACCATCATAGAAAGTACCACCAGTTTCAGTGTTATAACCTACTCTATAAAGTTTAACTTTGGTATCGTTTGGAGTTAGTGACAGAGTATCATACATATTAGAAACTCTACCATTATCAAATGCCGTTAAACCAAAATCATATAAAAATATGTTATCCGATTTAGCATTTTTCCATTGATTTAAACTAATTAATGTAAATTTATTATTGAGATCCCATGATTTTGAATTAGTTAAATCAATGTGAATCGCTAAACCATTATGAATTATATCATTAAGACACTTTAATTCCATTAAAATATTAGTTTCACATAAATACTAATAGTCCTTTTATAAGTATTTATAAAAAATGCGTTTTATGCAAAAAAATCAAAGTAGTAGATTAAATAATATCGGTGAAATACTTAATGAGGCTGAAATTCTTCTTAAAGAGATGATAGGTGAGAATAGGGAAATTAAATTTAAATCTCTGAGAAAACAAGCAGCATTACCAGTAAGTATACCACTATCTAATTTATTTACTTCATATAAAATTTTGGACTTTGATGAAGAGGCATCTAAAAAATTGTTTAGATACGGTAAGTTTATTAATGAGTATTTATCGAATTATTTAGATGAAAAATATGAATTATATGATATTGTTGAGGATTATGATGTGTCAGAAGAAACAAATACTTTGATTGATAAATGGATTGATCTTGAATTTCAACAAAATATAATGAAGTATAATCAGTCAAAAGGTGGAGATTTTTCAGAAAAAGAATATAAAAAAATCTCGTCAGATAGTGAAGTATTAGCTAATGAAATATACAAATACTATGGTAGTTTTGAATGGATAAAAGATGCTGAAAAAAAAATGCAAAAAATGGAAATGGACTTTGCAAAAAATAATCCAGACTATTTAAAATGGGCATCGGAAAATAGAAACCAAACATCACTTAAGGTTTTTGAGAGTAAAAAAAATAAACCACTCAATAAACCAATGAGAGGTGATGTTAAAAAATATAAAGTTTATGTTAGAGATAAAAAAACTGGTAATATAAAGAAAGTTAATTTTGGTGATCCAAATATGGAAATCAAAAGAGATGATCCAGAAAGAAGAAAATCATTTAGAGCAAGACATAACTGTGATACTGCCACAGATAAAACTACACCAAGATATTGGTCATGTAAATTTTGGTCAACTAAAAAGGTTAGTGATATTTTGAATGAAATTGTCGACCCTAAAAGTATTGGGGTTGAATATCTCAAAGTAAAAGACCAACTAAATCCTAAGATTTGGAAAAACGAAAACAAATTACAACCTCAAGTAAGGGCAGCTCTACTAAAAAATGCTATAGAATTTATAAAGTTTCTTAACTTAGAAAAGTTACCAATCAAAGATATTAGATTTACTGGAAGTTTGGCTAATTACACTTGGACTGATTTTTCTGATTTAGATGTTCATATTGTAATTGATTTCAATGAATTAGATGCCGATGAAGATACCCTTAGAGAATTATTCAAAACGAAAAAGAGTTTGTGGGAAACAAAAATAAAAGCAAAGGTAAAAGGATATGATGTTGAACTTTATGTTGAAGATATTAATGAAGATGTAAATAGTACTGGTGTATATTCACTAATAAAAGATCAATGGATTGAAAAACCAATTAAGCAAGTTATAGGTATCGACACATCAGACATACAACTAAAATCGGCTTCATTAATGAATCTAATTGATCATCTTGAAAGTTTAGATGATAATGATATTAAAATTAGCTTACTAAACACATTAAAAGAAAAATTAAAAAATTATAGGAAAGCTGGATTAGAAAGCGAAGGTGAATTTTCCACAGAAAATCTCGTATTTAAAATATTAAGAAATAATGGTTACTTAAAAAAAATAAAGAATGCATTATTTAATAGTTTAAATAAAAAATTATCTTTAGAATATGAAAATAATAATTAAAGAATCGCAATACAATGCACTACTTGAAAGAAAAGTAGTGAATTCTATTTTAGAAAAGATAGAATATTTGAAAAATACATTAAATGAGTCTGAACAAATCGATGAAGCAATATCTGACACCCTTAAAGATTATTTAAGGAGAGGGCTATTAACTGTTGGTGTTATTGCAGGATTAATGGCTAATAATGTTAGCGCACAAGAATTGCGAGCAGCTGGTGTTCCGCAAGAAAATATAACAAAAGCAGAACAAATTGTTTCCGGAAAAAAAATTGACCTAAATCAAATTGAAAAAGCATTTATAAAACATGCCGAGAAATTCGATAGAGTAGTTCTCAGTAGATATAATCAATTACCACAAGAAAAAAAAATCGAAGTATTAAAAGCAATTAGAGATAGAATAAATAAACTTTCAGATATTTCAAAAATTGATTTTGGACTGATAATTAATAGTAAATTATCACCAGATCAAATTGGTGGTAAAATGGTGAATATCGGAAAAAAAATTGTTAGGGAGGTTAGTGTTGATACAGTATATACCACCTCTTCAACACCTGTTGGTAGTTATTTTGCGTTTAATAGTTCTGAATTAAAAAATATAGAAGAATTAAAAAATAAACTACAAGAAATAATGGATAGTTACACCAAGATAGATAAAATAGAAATTGTATCATCCTCAAGCACCTTAAGAAATACTAGAGAATCTGAAGGAAAAACTTGGTTGGAGCTTTCAACTGAAAGAGCTAATGCTCTGAAAAATATAATGGTTGGTATGAAAACTAGTTTCGGAGGGTGTGGTGATAATGTTACCGAAATTACTGATGATATGGTGTCAATAGATCCATATGGAACAAATGGTGATGGAACAAGCGGACCTAAAAGTCCTTATGAGGTGAACCCTAAATACATTCAAGCATATAAAAACAATAATATCGATTCAAAATTTTGGAAATCAAAAGCTCAAGATCCACCACTTGAAAATATCGAAGACTACAAACAATTTCAATACGTAAATGTTGTTATAACAGGTACTGTTATGATTGATAAAATTGAGGAAATGCCAAATTATGATTATTTGAGTATGAGAATTAGACAAGAGGGTGGTAAGATTAAACCACAAAAAAGGGCAGGTAAACAAGACATTTCAGTTTGTAAAATACAAGTACCAAAAGTTAAAATGCAAAAAATTGACTTTAAAAAAAGGGGGTTTTAAGCCCCCTTTATAATTTCAACCAATATTAATTCCTTATCAAGTTTTAAGTGTAAGCCATAATTACTTTCTTTTTCATATAACATAAGTTTATTTCGTCTTTTTTTAATAATGTATTTTTCGCCATTTTTTAGTTTTTCGCCTATATCTCCATCAATATTTTCAAAGTGAATGTATCCAATACTGTAATATAGATATTTATCTGCGCCATTCGTTTTATTGTAATTGGGATTTTTCACCCTGATTTTCATGTCATAAAAATGATCTGGGCAATTAGGATTTGATCTCAACTCTACAATTTCACCTATCGAAATAGAGTTATTATATTCTATTTCTACATAGCGTTTATCTTTATAATAATTATAAACATCAACTAAATTACTTCTAGACTTATCCTCTTTTTGTGGGAATACCAGAGTCGGTATCATCATTAAAAATAGAATGAACAAGTGTTTCATGGTTGTTTTTTATATATTATACGAAAAAGTGGTATTTATGGTTATATAAGTATTAATTTAACTCATGATTTATGTTTTTTTGAGAAAAAAAATAGTATTTATAAAAAAATGTAATAAGAATAATTTCTTTAAATATTGATTAAAATGAAGGAAAACTTTTATAAAAGACTAAAAGAACTATCTGCCATTGATGAAACAAGAACAAATTCTACTCCTCTCAGTTCCGTGACTCTTATTAATTTTAAGAGAGCAAACGATGGTACAGCATTAGGTATTATCAAAGAAAATCATAACTATTATATCAAAACCTCAAAAGTTCAAGGTGATAAACTTACTGCCGCAGACTTTGCATATATTGGTGGTATAGAAAATAAAAGAAAGTATCAATATGAAAGTCTCTCTAAAGCTGAAAAGCAAAGAGAATATTATATGGCTTCTTTAAATGAAGCATTCTCTTTAAGAGATGAAAAAACAACAGAAGAAAAAAAAGTTTCACTAAATGAAGCGACCAAACTTAAAATAGATGGGTCAATTGAAGAGTTCTTAAAAAATAGAATTTCTGAGGGAAGGAAAAAAATAACTAAGTCAGCAGAAGAGAAATTTAAAAAAAACCTTAGATCTCTTGAGAAAGATCATAAAGATCATGAACAAACAGATTCTTCAATTAAGAAGGAATCTCAAATATTAACTACTGCTGATTCTCAAATTGTAGACGATGACATTGTAGTAAATAAGAGTAATGAAAAAGAAACCCCAGAAGCACCAATAAATGATAAAAATGCAAAAACCAAAGCGAATTTGGGTCATGGACAACCAAGTGATCTTGTAACATCAGATTCTAAAATTAATGAGGATGATGAAGTAGATAATAAGAGTGTAGATGCAGAATTGGATGCTGCGGCTAAAGCACTCGATGATTTAGTGGTAGCAGATGCTTCTGTGGAAAGTCAAGTATCTAACGATGAAGTAATTAATAGTTCAACATCAACTGAAAAACAAACAACAACATCAGATATTAATAGCACATCTAAATCAAATCCTAATTTGAATGTTGATAAAAAATCTGATGTTGATTTAACAGATAAAAAATCTGATGTTGATTTAACCGATAAAAAATCTGATGTTGATTTGAATGATAAAGTAGATGATAAAGAAAGCGATGTAAAGAAAGTTGAGAAATTAACAGGTAAATTAGATAATGCTGTTAGAAGTACTGAAATAACATCAGATAAAGCTGCAGCATTATTAAATCAAATTATCTCATCTTTCAGTAGTAAATTAACTGAACTTGATCCTGAAAAAAGAAAAGAAATCGCAAATAAAATACTAAAAACAAATAAAAAAGAAGATAAGGATATGACTGATGATGAGACATATGAATTAGATGATGAGGCAAATGAGGCAATTAATAGTCATGTAGCAAATCTAAAAGAAAATGGTTTTGATGATGACGATTTGGACGATGAAATGAGTGATCTTGATGATGAGTTAGGGATTACTCCTGAGGATAAGAAAAAAGCAAAAGCTGCTTTTGATGCTGATACTGGATTTAATAATTATTTAAGAAAAAGAGGATATGACCCAAATAATCTTGAGGAAGCAACTGAAGATGAAATTGGTAGTGTAGTTAGCAATTGGGCTAGTGCACATGCTGACGGTGAAAATGATGGTGATTATAAAACTGTTGCAATATATTTGACACCAGAAATTCAAAAATATCTTGAAGATGTTGGTCATGGTGACTTCATTAAAAAGTTAAAGGCTGTTGTGGGTGAAATAGGTGAAAACCAATTAGCTAAATTTGGTTCTGTTGAACCAATGCCAGATGTTAAAGATAACATATCCGACACAAATGAAGATGATGACGAAAAGGAGTCAAAAGAGAAAAAAGAAATAAATTTTACACCTACAGGTCATATTTTAACGACTAAATCGGAAACAAATGATGATGAATTCGATGATGAAGAATATGATGACGTAAACGATGACGACAAAAAAGATGAAGATGAAAAAGATGACGACAAAAAAGATGAAGATGAAAAAGATGACGACAAAAAAGATAAATTAAAAAAATACATTAAAATTAAAATTGAGGAAAAATTAGGGATTAGAAAACCAGTTTTAACGGAAGGTAAGAAAACAGCTACAGCAATTTTAATTGAAAAAATGATAGATGAAGAATTAAGTAAATTAACAGAGGCTGAGTTGAATGAAATTTCACTTAGTGGTTTGTTAGGTGCTGGTAAAAATATAGGTTCTATGGTATCTGGTGTTGGTAAAAATATAGGTTCTATGGTATCTGGCGCAATACAAAAAGCATACAGTGAAGTTGAACAAAAGGTTCAAAGTGCGGCTAACGTAATTAAAGCTGCTGGTGATGAAATTGTTAAATCATATCATGTTGGTGCAAAAAATGATATAATTGATGATATTGAAAAAATGGCTATTGAATTAGGTCAACTAATTGCTAAGTTAAATGCTTCAGCAGTTAAGGCTGGTGAACAGCCTATTAATCCAAAATCAATATTAGCCACAATTCAAAATCAAATTGCCACTGCAAAATCTCAATCTGGACAAGATCAAGATAAACCAAAAGTAAATTTAAGTAGGTTTAGAACTAAATAATGAAGAAAGAAAAAGAACTGAAACTTATCTATGTAAATAAAGTGGGATATAATTCTAAAGATGAAGGAATATATGAATTCATATTTAGTGATGATCCCGAATCAGTAGATGCCGAAGCATGGGGTTGGACTAAAATTCCAGCGTCATCTAATGCCGAACCCCCATCTGAAGATGCCATTAGTGAAATTTATACTCTTAAAACAAATCTATTTCAATTGATCTGTTTACATGAGTCTGATGATAGACCATACATGCATGGGTATCATTCGATACAGGCTTTGGCTTACGAAGATGAGGACTATCAAAGTGACCCAGAATATAATGCATTATATGGTGATATGCCTCTTTTGGTTTTTCATTATGGAATGACGGTTGATCAGGTAAAAGATTTACTATATGAAAGAGATGTCATATTAAAAGGAAATAACTTTACCGCAACAAAATCTAAATCGAAAACAAAACCACAAAAACAAGTAGATAAAGTTCTTAAAAAAGAACAAGAAGAAATCGAAATTGATGATACTAAAGAATCAACAGACGAAGACTTTTTTCAAATAAAATTCTGATACCAATATATATTGTACCAATTAAGACTATAAAAACATAGTCTTTTTTAGTATTTATAATATATATTTCAATATATGACAAAAAAAAATAAACCCATAAAAAGAATTGATGATGAAATTGAAAATAACGAAACTGAGGAGGTTATACAAGATCCATATTTAATAGAGATTGAGAAAAAAAAGAAAGAACTTCGTGAACGTGCTGATACTTTAAGAAAGCAAGCAACAAATATTGAACCAATCATTGTCACAGAATCAGGTGAAATAAAAAAAGCAAGCCAATTAACTCAACAAGAAAAAGATGAAGAATTTATTAAATGTGCATTAAATCCTATTTATTTTATTGAAACATATTTAACGATTTTTGATCAAACACAAGGTGATGGTGGGTTGATTGTTCCATTTAAATTATTTGACTTTCAAAAAGAACTAATACTTAGTTATCAAAAACACAAATATAATATAGCAAATAAATATCGTCAAGCTGGTGTCTCAACCACTACATGTGCATATATTGCTTGGTATGTGATGTTTAACCCAAATAGAACCGTTGCAATTGTCGCAAACAAATTACAAACTGCACGTGATGAATTAATGCGTGATGTCGTTGAATTCATTAATAATTGCCCACCATATTTAAGAATAACTCCGACAGGAAAAGATACTGCAGCACACAAGATTTATGATAATGGCAGTCAATTAGGTGCATTTTCATCTAAAGGTCTTCGTGGTTATACACCTACTTTAATATTTTGGGATGAAACAGCATGGACTGAAAAGGGTGACGTATTCTGGACAGGTACAAAACCTGCTCTTCAAACTGGCGGTAATTGTATTATGGTTTCCACACCAAATGGTTTAGATTCTGTGTTTTACAAAACATTCGAAGGTGCAATACATAAAAAAAATAGTTTCAATGCTATTGAATTATGGTGGTATAATGATCCAAGATACAACAAAGAATTGGAATGGGTAAAAAATAAAGATAAAGAAAATGAAGTCAGAATAAAGGATAATAATTTTAGTGCGGATTATAGAGCAAAATTAGTAGCTGATGGCTGGGAGGCTACAAGTCCTTGGTTTGAAAAACAAGTTGCCGATTATAATGGCGACATGAGAAAAGTTGCACAAGAATTATTAGGTTCATTTTTGGGTTCAGGTGATAATTTTATTGCCGAAGAAATATTGAGAAAGATAGAAGAAAAGGACATAACAAAACCTAAATTACAAGAGTGGATTGATAAAGGGATGTATATTTGGGAAGAATCTGTTCTTGGTGAGGATTATATTATGTCAGCAGATATTTCATCTGGATTCAGTGATGATTCTTCAGTAGTAACAATTTTAAAAGTAAAAGAAATAATCGAAGAAAAAGTTATTATTAAAGATGGTAAACCAAAAAAATTTAAAGTAAGAAGAAAACAATTAGAGCAAGTTGCCGAATACATGGGTAAACTAACCCCTCAAGGTGTTGCAGAATTAATGTACCATTATGGTAAGAGATATAATTATGCCTATGCTGTTGTTGATATTACTGGTGGTTATGGAATTGGTACTGTGGAGAAGCTACTTGAATTCGGATATCCTAATATTCATTATAGCGAGATATCATTAAAACCATTGAAAGATAGAATGTCTTCGTTTATTAAGAAAATGAATAAAGAGATATCACCTAACGAATTTAAGGAGATAGAAATGATACCGGGATTCATGATTTCCGCAAACAGAGCAATGATACTTCAAGAAATGGAACGTTCTATTCGTATGAATGATACTATTGTAAGATCATATAGACTTTTAACTGAATTTAAAACATTTGTTCGTGTTGAGGGTAGCAGAATTGCTGACCACAAAAGATCATTTCACGATGATGCGATTATGGCGATTGCTATGGCGATTTATGTTGGTAGTTATGAATTTAAGAAATTCTCTCAAAACCCAGAAAGAACAAAGAAAATGATTGATGCAATGATGAAAATAGACTCAAACCAAATTATTATTGAAAATAAAGAAACGGGTGAAGATAAGATTGAAAGAATACAACCTAAAAAAATTAATGCGAAAATTATAAGAAATAACCCATATGTAGCAAATGCGTGGCTATTTAAGGGTTTAGGTAAAAAATAAAGTATTTAAAAATAAAGAATTTCCAGACATAGAAAGTATTTATAAAAAAATATAAAATTTTATATAATGGCAGACAATAAGAAAAGAACTATATATCAGAATTTAAATTCTATTTTAAATCTGGATGGTTTTGCAGATAGAGGTAGTCAAGCATCTAAAAATGAGCCGAAAAAAATCATTATTAGGGGAGATTCGCCTGAAGATATAAAGAAAAAAGCACTAGAAATTCAACAAAGAGACGCTCTCTGGAAAAAGTTCTACAAAACAACAGATCATGGATTCCAGAAGGCTATGCAGTATGAGGCTAATAGACTTCCTGCATACCTTGATTATGAAGGTATGGAATATTATCCTCTTATTGCTAGCGCACTGGATTTATTCATGGAAGAAGCCACTGTTGTTGGTAGTAACGGTAAAATGCTGAATATATATTCAGACAAACCAAGAATTAAAGAAGAACTCGAAGATTTATTTTACAACAGACTGAACATAAATATCAATCTACCATTTTGGACACGAAATATGTGCAAATATGGTGATAATTTCGTCTATCTTTTTGCCGAAAAAAATGCAGGCGTAATATATGCAAAACAATTAGTTAACTATGAAATGGAGCGTATTGAAAAAATTGAGAACGGTAAATTGATTGTTAAGTTTAAACAAAGAGAGACATCAACTGAATTCAACCTACTCGAAATTGCACATTTTAGATTATTAGGGGATGATAAATATTTACCATATGGATCCTCAATTTTAAATAAAATAAGAAGAGTATTCAGACAATTAGTTATGGCAGAAGATGCCATGTTAACTTATCGTATTGTTCGTGCAGGCGAAAAAAGAGTATTTAAAATAGATGTAGGTAATATTGATGAGGATGATATTGAATCATATATCTATAAAGTCGCTACTAAATTTAAAAAAACTTCTCAAGTATATCCAGATAGCGGTCATATAGATTATCGTTTTAATATTTTAGGTAATGACGAAGATTTCTTTTTACCAGTAAGAAATGGTAATGTACAGACAGGTATCGATACGCTTCCCGGTGCTCAGAACCTAGATCAGATTGCCGATATCGAATATTTACGTGATAATTTATTTACTGGATTAGGAGTACCAAGAACATTCTTAGGTTATCAGGCAAGTGCGGGTGAAGGAAAAAACATGGCACAATCTGATGTTCGTTTTGCAAAAAAGATTAATAGAATTCAACAAGCACTTATTCAAGAATTAAACAAAATTGCAATAATACATTTATATCTAAGAGGATATAAAAAAGAAAACGTTAATGATTTTGTGTTAAGATTGAGTAACCCATCAACACAACAAGATTTATTAAAAACTGATCTTTGGACACAAAAAGCTAATCTATATAATTTATTAACAACAGCACCTGAAGGCGGTATTGCGCCAATGTCACATACTAATGCAAAACAATTTGTGTTTGAATGGTCAGAAGCTGAAATTGCAGATGATTTGAAAAAACAAAGAATGGAAAGAGTTGTTGGTCAAGAGTTAGTTGACTCTGCAGTTGTTATTAAACAGAGCGGTTTATTCACTGACCTTGATAAAAGATATGGTACTAGTGAAAGTGTGCCTTCTGAAGGTGCTGCTACTGGTACTACCCAGCAAATGGTAGATAACGTACTTGGTAGTGACCCATCTAAATTGGGTGATATGACTGAATTACCACCAATAGAAGGTGAACCTATGACGGGCACTGTTGGAGGTGCACCCACTGCTGCGCCTACCGCAGGAGGTGCTGCAATACCAGCAGAATCAACACATAATTATAAACCAATACTAAATGAAAAAAATAGTAGAAAAAAATTTAGAAAAACAGGATCACCTATTTTAGATGAAAATGAATTTAACAAATTTATTGACAGTAGGTTTAATTCTAAAGATAAATCAGTTGAAAATAGGGAAAAAGATGAACTTCTTACAGAAGATATATCTAAAAAATCTAATGAACTTAGAAATAATGCTTTTAGAATGATTAGTGAAATTGATTCATTATTAGAAAAATCCAATAAAATTAATTCGAAAAAATATCCTAAAATACCATCATATACTGATCCAGATAAGAAAAACGACATCAGTGATTCAGAAATTAAGGAACTTGATTTAGATGATATTGGATTAGATTATGATGAGAATTAAAAATAAAAGAAATATTATATTATTTAATAACTTATACTCACTTCCTAATCTCTAAGTAAGGAATAAGTCTCAGTAGATGTTTTTTGTGTATGTCTAATGACAAATTCTTTCTTTAAAATAGAATGAAATCTATTAAAAATCTTTTGGATTTGTTTATTATTTAGTATGATTCCTTCATCAACATCTAGTTCTCTTAGAAACATTCTAATTGTTAAAGTTAGCACAGCAGTTGTTTCTAAGAAATATTTTTTGTTATTTTTAATCATTATATTACACGCTCTAAGCCAAATTAATAAAGTTTTATCATCTAAACTCTTAACTAATTCATGAATGTTATTATGTTCACCAATTATGCTATCTGCGATTTCAATATTATTGTTATAGTGTTCTGTTTTATAATCTCTAATAATCTCCATATTTATAAATAGTCACCTATGTTATTTTTAAAAAATAAGTAGTATTTATTATATATCAAATATAGGGAAAATTTATGAAAATTGCTAATTTCGGTATAGTAAAAGCTATCATCTCAAACACTTTTTCAGAAGTGCTTCTTGAGAGTACTGATAATGTTTTTGGCAAAAAAAAGATTAATGAGTTTGTTAATATTTTAAAAAACTCAGACTTACTTAAAACTGAATACATGATATTCTCTAATTTGGAGAACAAACACATTGATAATGACACTCTTATCACTAAATATATTGATGAAAATATTTCCCTATTAAAAAAATATACCAAACAAGATTTAATTTCTGAACACCAGAAACTTGATAAATTTATCGATGAGAGTGTCATTTTACTAGATAAAAATCAGGTAAATTTATATGAAAATATTCATACTTTAATTTATGAATCATTAGATGGTTATGGTGTTATGACTAATGTGGATAAATTATATGATTCATTTACTTACGTTTTTGAACACATAAAGAAACCAAAAATATCTATCGCTGAATCTGAAAGTAATGTTAAATTAGACAGTTCACTCAATACTGATTTGGTTATCGAGAGAGCTTTAATCAAATTTAACGAAAGATATTCTTCGTTATCGGAAGAAGAAAAAAGAATATTAAACATTATCGCATTTGCCGAAGAAACAGAAAAAAAATCATTATTTGAAACCTTAAAGAATGAGGGTTTAAATTCTCTCATGAAATTAAAGGAGAAAGGGATTCACGAAGATAAAGTGAATAAGTCAATTGAAAAAATTAAAGCTATGACCTACAACAAGTCTACTTTAACTGAAGATATTATCCATCTAAACCTACTCAAATCTCTTTAAGAATTTTGAGTTCTTATATTAACTTCTTTGGTAGCATTATCATTTATTGATAAATCTAAATTATAACCATATCTATTATTTAATAAAGTAAAAATTCTGTTAACATATTCAAGACCTTCTATGGTGTATTCTCTACCATATTTTTTCGTTCTATCTTTATCTTTAAACATGTTAGCCATTTTAACTATTACGTCTACATACGATTCTGATGTTAGTGCACTACCTCTATTATAGGCGAAAAGAGTAGATGCCGCAATTCTATTATTTCTATTTGAAATATATGCCATCAATGATATTTGTGCTTTTATCATTATTTTAGGGTTATCAACAATATTTTGGAATAGCTTTGTTCTATTTTCAAGTCTAATTTGATTATATTGTTCCGATTGACTTTTAGATGTGATAAATGTCTCAACCCTTTTTAAATCTCCGTTAATACCCAGAGATAATGCTTGAATTTCAGTATTACTAAATCTACTATCACCTCTGAAAATCCACTCAACAACAGTTGAAAGAACAAATTGAGTAAAACCCATAGCACCAGTACTTGAGTAATTCCATGGCTTCATACCGCTTTCAGCAAATTGTTGTGCTGATATAATATTAGCATCAATTCCATATTGTTTCGAATATTCTTCTATCCATTTAATAACCAAATTAGCAAACCTTTCTGGATCTGTTGTCTGATTACCGTTATCGTCATATGCTTTACTTGTAATGTTTGTACCTTGTGGTATTGTGGTATATGGCACAGCATATTTATTCCTACCAGTAAAAACACCACTACCATAATTAATTATGGTTTTTTTTATAAATTCTTTACCCTTTTCAGTTAATTGTTTATATGCCATATATGTCTTAGTTAAGAATTATCTGTTTTTAATGGTGTTGTATTCACTGTACTAAATAAATTATCCATACTATTTGTAATGGATGGATTCGGATATTGTGTATTATCTGGAAAACCATCATCTGTTTGTGTTCTTGAAAAGTTACTGTTATTAATAACACTATTAGGTGTTCCTGTGTCATTATCTTGTTCTGTTGAATTTTGTGATGTTTGTTGATTAAAGTCTGATGAAGTAAATGAATCGGTCACAAATGGAACTGGTATTTTTGATAACCTCATACCTTCAAAAGATGTTGTCATATGATTTGGAGTTATTTGATGTTCAACTTTCAGAATAATGTATGCGCCACTAAATATAGGTACATTTTCTATTTGAAAATATTGCATTGGTTGTATCATAGCATTTCCAAGACCACTAACCTTTGCAGTGTATGATCTTTGAGAATATATATTGAATAAATTCTGTCCTTTAGGGATTGGTGAGGAGTTACCTTGATCATCTGCAATAGATGATAGTATTGATAGTGATTCGTTTGTTTCAGTAAATTCTTTTTGATCAAACTGAATGTCAGTAAAGAATGATTGATTTTGCTCTCCAAATCTAACTCTAAATGCGTTAATATTGGCATAGAATGGGTCATCTGAATCATTATTATTAATAAAATCTACTGGTAGTTCTCTTTCTAAATCCTTAATACCAGTATCTTCCGTTTCACTTTTTTCAATATCTAATGAAGATGCTGTACCACCAATATGCATACAGATAAAATAAGGTTCATTTGGCTGATCTAACGTTTCACTTATTTTGAATGCATCCTCCCATTTATATTTTCCACTATCGAAAACCATAAAATTCTCAAGAGGAAAAAACTCAAAATTATTTTCCGATAATATTCTACTCATTACTTGAAATACACTTAAATCAAAATCTTTTTCCATATCGATTAGTGAATCGATATTTAATTGTACCTTATCACCAATATCATTAAATGCTCTATCAACAAATTTAAAACTCTGAAATAGTGGTTTACCTGTTAATGGAAATCCGCCATTTACACCTAACTGTGTAATTTTACCATTTTTCGGTATAAAATTGGGCGATGGAATCCATCTATCATAAATGGTTTTAAATGAATAATACATTTGATTTCTTATATCATTATCATTTAATTTACCGACAATTTCTTTGTCAAGATTATCTAACTCAGTATTTCTATCGTCAATAGAATTTATTAATTGAGAAAAGAATTGATTGAAATATAATGTTGTTCTACGTAAACTATTACCACTTAGTTCACTTATGGGTACAAATGATTCTTTATCAAATTTTTTATCTCTTATTTTAAATGTAATATCTGAAAAATTTAAAATATATCTATCATTATTTATATACTTAATAAAGTAAGATGATTTTAATTCTTCCTGATATCTAATCTTCTTATTTTTGCTACTTTCATCTTCGGGTATCTCAGTATTATCAATAATATCAATTATTGAATCAAGGACTCTTTGATATTCATACCCTTCACCGTTCACATCATTATTCGCATCTGCACCAACAAATCTGATAAATTCATCGACAAATTTTTGGGCATCATTTTTTGATAAATATTTAATTAATTCATTATCGCCTAACGTTACAATATTATTTTGTTGAAGTCCATATAATCTAAATTTAGTAAAAAACGGATACAAGGATCCGCTTTCAAATAATGGTAAATCATTTATTAATTTGTCAATCATATCAGAATAATATGATGGTGATGGTCTTTGAATATCATCATGATAAGCTAAGGCTAAAGCACCCATATATAAATTTGAAAATTGAGGTACTTGAACTACAGAGCCAACACTAAACTTGCCAATAATACCCTTTTCGTAACTAAAAAAACTTCTTGTTCTTCCGATATTACTAACAATAAAAAATGCCTTTTGAAAATGATTAAATTTGCTATCGTTAGTGAATACCTCTTTTAATGTTTCACCATCATCGGTGATATAATCTGACCATAATTCAACAGTTGAATCACCTTCAATGAATTTAGAATCGTATTCATCTTCGCTTTTATTTTCATCTGGAAAATAAATTAAATTCTCTTTACTAAACTTTTGTACGTTAGAGTTGCTCCCTGTAAAAAAGTTAGATACTTTTGTCCAAGTACTTCTTTGTTCATTAATGAATTGATCGAGGATATCATCACTGTTTTCTTGAATAACTCTTTCTGATATCGTTATGTTGTTATCAACATAATCAAATCCAACAAAATTCTCATTATTTCTTGACCTATAAAATTTAATATCACTATTATCAAATTTTGCAAACTCAGTAGTACCATTTAATGATGAATAATATCTTACATTATTTTTTGGATTTTTTATCCATTCAATAAAATTAGAGTATATTTTATGATTTTTTGCATTTTGTTTTAATAAACCCAACAAACCTCTATCTATAAATGATTTAGCAATATTTATTGCTTCGGATTTAGCAGCAAGTATAACATATTCTTCATTATCAAGAAAGAAATCATTATTAGTAAATTGTGATAATATATAATATCTATTTAAAATAATATCATATAATAAATTCAATGAATATCCACTAATTTTCCTTTCTAATTGAAAATATGGTGATTCATTTGAATATGAAGATTTTAATGTGGTATCCACTGGATTAATTGGAAACCATAAATTATTTCCGATAACATCTGTTGTTTCTTTTGCTGAGTTAAATCTATCTAATTTAGATAGTTCGATTGACGCATTAATAAATTTTTCAACAAAATCAACTTCTGGGAATGGTTTAGGTAATTGTCTAAATTGTTGTATTTCTGTCGGATAAGCTCTATCGACTCTATTATATGACTTACTTCCATCACCACTAGATGAACTTGTAGTCGTCAACTTAAAACATAATGGAAATGCACCAATAGGAATATTAGCCTTATTTTTTGAATTAGTATTTGATATTATTTGTGATCTAAATTCTTCGTGATGTTCATCACTTTTAGCACCCACATCAATTAATTTACTAAAAAATTTATCACAATCATTAGCTAATATACTAAAAACATTATTTAATGTTGGTTTAAATCCTAATGTTTCAATCGTCCTTTCATTAACAAGATCATCATACTTCTTTTTAGCTGTCTCGTAATCCTTTTTTATTTTATTTTTTTCATTATAAAGAGTAACATAGTACTTAGTTATATCGATACCAAGAAAACTAGTTCTTTCTATTTTAGTTCCGTTAATAGATAATTTATCTGGTATATTTGTTGATGATACACTCCTTATTAACCCTTTTCTATTAGATGGTAATGGTATTATTTCGGTAATATTTTTTAATAAATTTTCTGTTATAGTTTTATCGAGCAAAGTCAATTTCGCATTATATTGACTACTATCTTCCGCTTTTACATTAGTATTGCCGTCAACAGTGGTTCTATTTATGATTGCAAGTATTAATCTTTTTCTGTAATCATTTGGTATATCGTTATCTCTAATATATGAATTATATTCACTAACACTATTCAAAAATTCGATTTCGTTTTCTTTTGATTGAGGATCATTGGCAAAGTCTGCGTTATGCAGTAATATTCTTGTTTGATTACTAAAGCCTTCAGAATAATTAAAAAGTATTTTATCTATTGATTCTAATGCATTTTTAACCTTTTCAAATTTTAATAATGATTCTTTTACTGTTTTAAGTTCTTCAGATGTATTATTTAATTTAATTATTTCAGTATTTCTCCTTTTTAAATTTTGTATCAATTCATATGTGTTTGTTGGAGGTGGTACTTTTACTTTACTACTACTTTCGGTAAAAGCAGTACTACCATTAGTATCCATAAATGGTATAACTTTAATATAGTTAAAAAGTATGTCGGTCAATGGTGAAAATGTTCTTGACGTAAACTTTGCTGATATGTAATAATTACCACTTGTACCGTCAAATCTTGTACTCTGTTCAAGAAGATGAAGCGTATACGTTAATTTTTTACCATAATAACCTTTTATTGTCAAAGTGAATATTGGAGGAGGAAAATCATATAATACAGCATATGGTGAATCAGAACCCTTATTTAAAAGATTCATTCCTTTTACATCGACAAATTCTATATTTACGATAGGTACAGCACTTGGTGTTATTGAGATATTTATTGATTCAATTCCAAATCCCTCATAACGAGTTTTTCCATCTGCAGTATTATTCGTCCAGTTTGTTGTGTGATACTTATTAAATGGAGAATTGCTTGATTGTTCAAAACCTAACATATTTATGTTGACAGTTGTTGTGTCAGTTTCTTGATTTACACCTTGTGCAGATGCTACCATAATTGTTTTGCCTCTTCTTATGACAGACAACTCAACAAATATTGATATCTTCTCATATTCTGGCATACCATTATAGTTCGATTGAAATTTTGATACTACATCAATCGGGTCAATAAGGTTAACTTTTGATGTTGGCATATTTTAAAATTTAAATATAAATAGTAATCCTATTAAAACCGTTCAATATATAGTTTATGCATGAAAAATCAGTATTTATTTTTAAAGATAGTAATAAAAAATGATATACACAATATTAGCGCAGATTAGTCTTGAGGGTTTTGATAAAGCATCAGAAACCAGTATAGTTTCAGGTGTACTTGTATCAATTGTATTAATATTATTTGGTGTTTGCTATTTTCTTTTTAGAAAGTATGAAAAAACAAAAGATGAACATCTCATACTACAAGAAGAATTTTTAAATAAACTAAATGAGCTTCAGAATAAACATAATGATGAGGTGAAAAAATTAAATGCTGCTCATGCTGATGAAATAAAGAAGTTAAATTCTGAACATGCTCAAAAAATCGAAGCAATTCAAAATAATGCGATTAAAAGAGAGGAAGAAAGGTCAAGACAATGGCTTGAATCTGAAAAAGAAACATTAAACGTCTTGAATGGGGTTACATCATTACTTGAAATGGGCGAAAAAATGGATCAAACAAATAGAAATAGTATCTATATGAAACTTCAAGAAATGGAAAATAGAATAATATCATCAATTGAATCAATAAAAAAGGAAATAAAATGACTCTCGACAACTATGATAAATTAAGGGCACTAAAAAAGATTAATTCATACATAAACGAAAGAATTGAACAGTTAGCCGAAAAAAATGAAGTAGAATTAATTTATGGTGATAATATATTTATTAATGATAATGGTGAGACTACGTATCAAATATTGAGATTAGATAAGGATTATAGTACTGGGATTATTGTGAACAATGAATTTAAAAGAATTATTTGTGTGAAAGGATTATTAAATATTAATTTCCCAGAACATGATGACCATGCCCTAGTTCATTCACCTAATACCATATTAATACCACCAAAAACACAACATATTATTAGTTGTCTTGATAATTGTGAAATAATAATAGTTTATAAGCCTAATTCTACTATAACTAGATATAAAATTATAGAAGAAAATAGTATTTATAAAAAGAAAAAAAACTAATATGTCTAAAATTTTAGGGAAAAACGAGACTGGTTACGGAATTCTTATTGAGCATGATGCTGGTTATATTGATTTGGAATTGAACCCCACACTTGTCACAGAATCAACCAAATTTAAATTTGATCCTGATAAACCTGTTTTAGTTAATTGTATACTTCAAAAATGGGGTGTAAAAAATAAAAACGGTAGAATATACCCTAAAGAGGTATTAATGCGTGAGGTTGATAATTATGTAAAAAATATGGTTGAAAATTCTTCTGCTATATCTGAAGCAGACCATCCAGATTCATCTGTGGTGTCTTTAAATAATGTATCACATCTAATTAAAAAGACTTGGTGGGGTAGTGGCGAAAATCAGAACGTGTTATTTGGTCAAATAGAGATTATCACATCTCCAGCATATATGCGTAATGGAATTGTGTGTATGATTGGTGACAAGATAGTCGAATATCTAAAAAGAGGTATTAGATTGGGTATTTCAAGTAGAGGTATTGGAACACTTAAACAGGTTAATGGTGATAATATTGTTCAAGACGATTTCGAATTAATTTGTTTTGATTTAGTTGCATCACCGAGTACACCCGGTGCATATCTTTTTCCTGAAATGACATCATTTAATGGACTTGGTGAAAGTCATGTTTCTAATAAGAATTCAATAAATGAGTATGATAATGTATTAAATGTATTGAATAAGTTTCTAATAAAATAATTCTTTTAATTACCATTTTTTATAAAAAACTGTACTTTTTAAAAATAAATTACTATTTATAATTAAGAAAAAAACATAAAGGCAATTTTCTATGAGTAAATCAGTATTAGAGGAAGCTGTTTTAGAGGTAAAACAGATTAAAGAAGCTGCAGAAAAATCAGCTATGGAAAAATTAGCTAATGCCATGCCTAAAGAGTTTGATAAATTCTTAAAAGAAGAATTAAATAAATCCACAATTAATGAGTCAACTACTGTTGACATTAATAAAGAATCACAAAAAAATAAAGAGTCCGTTTCGGATAATACTGAAGAGCCTACTATTGGAGATAAATTGGCGAATAAAGAACAATCGTGTTGTGATGACGAAGTATTAAATATGACAAATCTAAGTCTTGATGACATAGAGGCTGCATATGACAATGCTAATTCTGAAGATGAGATTGAAATTGTTAGTGATTCTAACTCAGAATCGGATGATGATATTATCAGTGACGATATGATGAAAGAAATTGAGGAAGAATTAACACGCATGAGTAATTATTCTGAAAAAATGTTTATTGATGATTTAGTTACTGATGATAATTCAGGAATAAAAGAATCTGAGACTTCTGATCCATATAAATTCATGAAAAAAATGCATGAAGAACTTAGTGAAGCTATCAAGGCAATAGAAGAAAAACTTTCTGTTGAAAGTTACCAAAATGAGTTTGATAGTAAAATGACTGAGATGTATGGTGAAGAATTTAAGGAATCATTAGGTGAGCAGAAATATAACGAAATGTTCGAAATGTATAAATCTAATAAAATGAAAAAAGAAAAAAAGGCTAAGGTGACTGATGTTGCACCATTTACAGATGAAAAAAGAGATAAAATGTCTGAAGTGGTAGCTTCTGATGGTCACGAAAAAGGCAAAGAAGTGGATGAAGCACATGGCATTTCACTTTCAAATAATAAGAAAGTTAGTGGTAATAAAACACCACGATTAGATTACAAAAACTATGCAAAAAACAAAGTTAGAAGTGCAGTTCAGGAATCTAAAAAACTTTCTTCATTATTGGAGGAAAATAAGAAGCTAACAAAAAAGCTCAACGAGAACAAAGCTAAAGCTAACGAATTAGCTGGTGTTGTTGATCAATACCGTTCTGCTCTTGAGAAGTATAGAAAGCAACTTACTGAAATGGCTGTGTTTAACAACAACTTGGCACATGTAAACAACATTCTTTTGAATGAAGATTTTACATTGACAAGTAGTGAAAAAAAGAGCATCATCGATAGATTCAAAAAGGTATCGACATTAGAAGAATCAGAAAAAAAATATAGAGAAATAATTTCTGAAATTTCTAAGAAAAAGAAGTCGGTTAACGAATCTATCGAAGAAAAACTAACCGACTCAATCCAACCTTCAAGTGCTAATGTTTTAGGTACTGTAGTAGAAAATACAGTATTTGTAAATGAGCACGTGAATAGGATTAAAAAATTAATGGATTACGGTATAAAAAAGAAATAATAATTATTAATAATTAAATCAAAAAATTAAAAATGGGATTTTTAATTGAAAGTGCAGAAGTTGGTAATATCGGTCTTAAGCAATTAAGAGAACAAAGAGAAATTACTACCAACAGATGGGAAAAGATTGGACTTTTAGAAGGGCTTGAGGGTCACATAAAAGAGAACTGTGCTCAATTATTTGAGAATCAGTTATCTTATATGATTAACGAATCAACAGATTCAGCATCTTCAGGACAATTCGAAACAGTTGCATTCCCTGTTATCAGACGTGTATTTGCTAAATTGTTAGCAAACGACATCGTATCTGTTCAGGCTTTGAACTTGCCAATTGGCAAATTATATTACATTAATCCTAAGATTTCTGTTAGAGGTTCTGCTAACGAGCACACTTCACCTGATGGTGCTTATTCGAATGCAGCTACTTTGACACCATCTCAAAGAACTCAGTACGAACAAAGATCATTGTATGATGCATTCTATGCTACTGAGTATGGTGATGAAGGTACATCATTATTTGATAGAAGCAAGGGACGTTTTACAGTTGTTAGTGGTACAACTTATCTTGATCCATCTTATACTGATGGTGACAGAGTTGCTACTTTAACTGTATCTGGTTTCTCAATCTCAAATGGTAAACTTGTAGGTCCTTCTGGTGTTCCTATGGATACTGAATCATTCTTAGCATCACTTAAAGTGACCGCTGTAGATGATTTAAATGCTCCTGCACCATTCCAAGATGCTTCAATTGCTGCTGGTGAACCTATTCCTTATAGTGTCAAAGTACAAAAATATGGTCAGGCTATTGTTAATAAACAAGGACAACTTGTATTAACTTTAGACTTATCATATCCTGGGCAAGATGGCTATAAAGGTTTAACTGCTGGAACAACAACCGATTTCGTTGTTACTTATAGAGTATACTCTGATCTTGAAGAGGATTCGGAAATGGCAGAAGTTACTTTCGAATTAGATGAAGTTACTGTTGCTGTTGAAACTCGCAAGATGAGATCACAGTGGACTCCTGAACTTGCTCAAGACGTAAGCGCATTCCATAATATTGACGCTGAAGCTGAATTGACAGCATTGTTGTCGGAGCAAATGGCAGCTGAAATCGATCGTGAAGTTCTTAGAGATTTGCGTAGAGGTGCGGCTTGGACATTACGCTGGGATTACAACGGATTGCGTAAGCAAACCAACGTTTATTATGGTACACAAAAGGACTGGAATCAGACCTTGATGACCAAGATTAACCAAATCTCTGCTCAAATCCATAAGTCAACTTTAAGAGGTGGTGCTACATGGGTTGTTGTATCACCTGAAGTGTCTGCTGTGTTTGACGATTTAGAATACTTCCATGTATCTAATGCCGCTCCTGAGCAAGATAAGTATAACATGGGTATAGAAAAGATTGGTGTATTACAAAACCGTTACCAAGTATATCGTGATCCTTATTCACCACCAAACACTGTTTTGATTGGTCATAAGGGTTCGTCAATCTTGGAATCTGGTTACATCTACGCACCATATATACCAATGCAGTTAACACCAGTAATGTACAATCCATTTGACTTCAAACCTATTCGTGGTATTATGACTCGTTACGCTAAGAAGATGATCTTAAACCGTTACTACGGTAAAATTCTTTGCGATGGTCTTGAAGTGTTTGGTATCGGCGATTTAGTGTAGTCGATAACTAATTAAAACTAAAGGGTTGCAAAAAAGCAACCCTTTTTTGTTTCAATACTATTAATATAAAAATATAAGAAACCTTACAGAATCAAATCAAATAACAAATCCAATTCATATAAACAAAAATTTAAATATCAATAAAAATTCATTATATAAATATTTTTATAACATTATACTTCATGTTTTAATCATTACTTACCTATAAAACTATTTTTTTTATTTCTTAATAAATTTCATAATATTTTATAATATAAGGATTGTATTTATTTATAGGAAAAATTATCCAATGAGTAGATATGGTAATAGTGTTAGCTTTGGCTCAGTAATGATTTGGTTTGGTCTTTTAATTTTAATTACACTACCTATATTGTTAATTCTTATAAATCGTAAATATCTTGATGTAGATATTAAAGGAAACGATAACACTATAAAAAAAAATAAACATTGAAAGAAAAGACGCATTTAAAAATCATCAAATGGAAAAAGATAGTTTACTAAAACTTAATCAATGTTTATTTAAAAAAGATAGTACTATTATAGTACTTGAATATAAAATAAAAAAACAAAATAAAAAAATCGACTCACTGAATAATATTATAAAAACAATGCAGATGAGTGGAGATATAAAAAAAATATTAAAATAGCTGAATGAAGATCATTGACAAAACTTGGAAAGTAAGTAAAAGATACTTTTTAAACGTTAATTTTTTAAAGAAAAATATAATATCATCAAGTAAAAAAAATAACAATCATTGGTTACAAACCATATTAAAAATGTAATTAGTCATTAACTTCAATTTCTGCTTCGGAAATTCCCTTTATCATATCATTTATCTCTTTGTCCCATGCATTAATAATATCAGCATATTTATGTATGTTATTGAATATCTCTAATCTCTCAATATAGTTGGTATATGTTGTATATATTAACTTAGGAATATCCAATTCTTCAATCTTGATTAAATTTATTTTATTCGGAAAATATTCCTCATATGGAATTTTTTCGAATTCATTTAAATGAACTATTTTCAATTCTTTAATTGGATCAGGTAATAATACGTATGCCTCCATATATAATTTATTCCAGAAAAAACCTTTCTTTTTCTCCAAAATAAAATATACTATAATGAATTGTTCACCCTTTTTTTTGGCAACTTTTATTCTTTCATCTTTAGTGCCACCTATAAAAAAATTTCTTACCATTTTAGAATCTGAATTTAAAATTTCATTTATTTTTATTTGATCACTACTCATCATCTTTTACGTTAGTCCATTCATAATCATAAATCAATTCATTTTTAGCACGAGTCATTGCAACATATATTAGATTTTTTTCTTGCTCTGCCATCCATGCCTTAGATACTCTCATGGGTAATTGATCTGGTCTAATAATAAAGACTCTTTCGGCTTCTAACCCCTTTGCTTTATGAATCGTACTCAATACAATACCACTAACATTTTCAGTAAAAATCGATTGAATTTTTTTTCTTAATTCTTCAATATCATTAACTTGCTTTGCCATGAAGTTTAAAACTTCAACCTTATCAATAAAATTAACATACGCACTACACTCATGAAATTTAGTTATACCTTTCTTTCTTAAAATACCTTGCATTTGAATAAGTTCATTATATAATCCAGCACTCATGGTGGATAGACTTTTATATTTTTTTATCATATCAAGTAATGATAATCCAATATCGCTACCTTTTATCGTCACTTTTTTACCTTGTGCTAAAAGTTCAAAAAACAATACGACTAATGGTGCTGTAGTTCTACACAAGACAAAATCACCATCTTTTGCATCGTATACGCTACCTTTCATTACCACACCATCAGGAGCATTTTCTCTTGGCATAATATCTGGAACTAATTGTTGTGCGTGTTCGACAATTTTTTTCGCACAACGAAATGTGGTTGTTAATGGTAATATTTTTGGATTATTAAATTTTCTAAACCATGCAAATGATTTGTGATCTGAACCAGCAAATGAATATATTGATTGTTTTTCATCACCGACAACTATAGTTCTTCCAACATAATTATTAAACATATCACGTTTTACTAATCTTTTTACGAGTTCTTGCTGCGCTCTTGACATATCTTGTGCTTCGTCAATAAAAATATAATCGAACTGTTGTACCCATATTGTTTTATCTACAGCAGGTAAAAATATCATATCAATAAAATCAAATGTAGTTCTATCTTCCATGGCACTATCCAATACAGATAAAACTCTTTTAATATCTAAAGGTTCAGAATACACTATATCATATTTCTCTGCAATATATTCAACATATTTCTTATCAAATGTCATGGTTAATCTACATAAATCAACCATCTTACGAATAGAAGATTTATAATCGGGAATTTGATCTATAGTAAAATCTCTTTCAAGATTCCAAGTTTCGGATTTCTTTTCTATGATTTTACTTATCTTGAATTCATCCATGGTGATTTTATCACCATATTTTCTTTTAATAGCCATCATACCTAAACCATGTGATGTGTAACATTTCACATCTTCAGGCAATTTAAGAGTTAATTCTTCTTTAATGTGTCTATTAAAAGCAAGAAATATTTTACTCTTATTTTTAGGTAGTAATTTTGCGATATGAATAATAGTTGTTGTTTTTGATGCGCCTGCTCTCGCTTCAATAAGAAGATTATCATTACTATTTAGTGCTGCATCAAAAATAACTTCTTGTTCCTTTGTTGGTGGATATGGAAATACTGGTAATTCTTGGGATTTACAGTTTATTGTTTTTTCAAAAACCTTTTCCATTTTATTATTTTTTTTACGCTTCATTCTTTGAATCTTTTTCATTCCTTTCTGAAGAATCTAATAGTATCCATTTAGGTTTTTTTATGTTTTTCCAATCTAACTGATAGACTTTCTTTTCATCTAATACGAGTACTTTGATATTGTTTTTTCTTATATATATTTTACTATTAAATACAAATGCTTTTAAAACATTCTTTAAATCTGATTTACTATCTACTACGATATCAAACTTAGTACCATTATAAACTTTATTTATTGGTACATTATTGATCATTGATGATTTAATAATCTTTGCAATTTCGTCACTGATATTTCCAATTGAAATAGCTGTATTTTGTAATATATTTAACGCCTGATTAGATATCTTTTGGTTATCAGGTTTTCTCATATTTCTATCTATAACATCAAAGAGTATGTATCTGGTCATTTCCAATACAAAAAATCTATGTGCAGGTATATCTTGAAATTCTGGATTAAGATAGATATAGGGTCTACCATTATCATTTAGTCGTATTTGATATTCAATCTTAAATGTCATTTTTTGAGTATTTATATAAAAATACAAATATAATAAAATGGCACTAATAAGCAAAACGGATAAAGAAAAACTTTATTTAAAAGTTAAACATGAATTGGGGTATCCGATTAGACCTATTCAAGTCACAGATGAGATGTTAGACTCATTTTTAGAACTCTCTATAGAAGATTATAGTAGTTATGTTAATGAGTGGTTAATTCAACAACAATGGGTATCTTTACAGGGTTTAGATCTTAATAGTGCCGATTTTTTAACTGCATATAGCACAAAATCGAATGATTTCATGAGAAGTTTTACTTATGCCTATTCTAAACAAGTAGGTTTAGGTACAAATGCTCCTGCTGGTGATAAATGGGAATTAAAAAGAGATTTCATTACGATTTCAGCAGATACACAACATTATGTAATACCAGCTAATAGAGAAATTAATGAAGTTTTGTGGGAAACTCCACCATCAATTGACCAAGGTATAAATGACCCTTTTGCCTTAACTAACTGGACTGCGGGACAATTTGGATGGTCGTATATGGGTAGACCTGCTATGTATGTTCAACCAACATATTCTATTCTTTTATCTGCACAAGATAGAAGAATGAAACAAAGAGTATTACAATCAACACTGACATATAGAATTACTGGTCAGGCTGATGGTACAAAGCTATTGCATCTTTACCCTATTCCCGGTAAACGAAATGAAATTGCTGGTCGTTGGGGTAAACATTATGAAGGTAGAAAAGTGTGGTATTTCTATTATGATACAAAAGATTCTGGAAGAGATAAATGTTTAGAGGAGAATGAAGATATAATTAAATTACCAAGTGATGCTCCTACTCAAATCTTGAGATGGGATAAATTAAATGATGTAGCGAAACAGCAAGTTCGTGATCTTTTCATAGCAAGAACTAAAATTGTTATTGGTGGTATTCGTGGATTCTTTTCTGGAGAAATTGGTAGTACTAATAAGGCACTAACTATGGATTATAGACATCTTTTAGATGAAGGTGAAAAACTTAAAACCGAAACACGTGAGAAGATTTTTGACACACTGAACAAATTATCGCTGGTTCAAATGACCGCTGATAGAGCAGCTATAGCTGAAAATGTTAATAAAGAAAGAGGATATCAACCACCACGTACTCCTATAATGGCAATATAATATGAGTAAGAAAAAAGTTGACATAATTAATTTAGAACATGAACGTTATGGACTATTCATGAGTGAGAATAGTTTTAATCTAGATATTAGTATTGGTAGGGAGTATCTTAAAAGTGATGTTAACTATAAGGTTAAAATCCATAAAATAAACGTTATTGAATCTAAAGTCCATAAATTATATGGGCAAGCAAAACCATCAGATAAGAAATTTTTTCCACCAGTAGAACTACATGCCTTAGTTGAAATTAACGATACCGAACAGAAAAATTATACTGATGGTGGTGCTGTTAGAGATGATATTACTTCGATAGTAGTTAATGTATATCTACAAGAATTGGCAGAGAAAAATATTGAAATACTTAGAGGTGATATTATAGAATATAACATGTCAGGCGAGAGACCAAGATATTTTGAAGTTGAGAATGCTCAGAATGTTACTGATGTAACATCACAAACGATTGCCAATTTCAAACCGTATTGGAAAAAAATAACTGCAATTCCAGTTAAGGAAGATGTCTTACCATTTCTTAACGAAACTAAATAATCATATCGATTCTACTGGAATATCCATTAATGAATCTAATGAATCACTAATATACGCATAAAATTCTTGAAATTCGTTTTTCACAAATCTTCTATTAAGAATATTTAAATTAAATTCACAAATTTCATGATCGCTATATTTCGATCTTGATAAATCGTAAACTTTATTTGTTTCACCAAATGAAGATATTATACCTGAACCATATATTAATATATCTCCAATTTTGTCTTTTACCAATCCAAATTCAATTGTATACCAATACAATCTACTCATCTTATACTGCCTTTCCTTATCGTTAGAATTAAATATTGCCTCCGCATGTCTACCTAATCTTATCAAAAAATCACAATATTTCTTGTTAACCAAGAAAGGTACATGACCAAATAAATCATGAAACATATCAGGTTGTTCGATATAATTTAACTGATCTGGCTTTCTTATCCAAGTTGTAACTGGAAATTGTTTGTTTTTTAAAAAAGCAAAAAATATATCGTCATCTACAATTCCATTTACAGGGACAATTTCAAATCCTGTTTCTTGAGCGAGTATTTTATTAACTTCATCAAATTTTGGAATCCTGTCACTACCGATTTTTAATTTTAACAATCCATCGTAAAATTCTGTAACGATAGCATCCTTATATAAAAAATAAACATATAATTTAGAATAAAGAGTACTCCAAACCAATTGATCTTCTTTAGTATATGCATCATAATTTTGTTCTGTAATAACATATTTTAATTTTTCATTCATTTTATTCTTTATTTAGTTTGTCTTTAATTTTTTTTAGTTCTACAACAATTCTATCATGTTCTGTTTCTGAATTTATATCCAAATCTTTGGCATAGTCAATATACATATCAATAGCAAATTCAATAAAATCCTTTTCCTTCCTTGACAAATAGATTGTTTTCTTTATAACTAAAAGAATAGCAATCGATAATAGAAGTACTGTAATGGATAATATTAATATACATGCTATGAAAACATTCATTCAAATTTATAACAATTATTCCATGTAGGTAAATTTCTATCCTTTTCAGAGATTAAGGGAAGTCCATTATCCACAAACCAATTTATTTTAAGATCGGGATCATTATAGACAATACCAGAATCACTTTCTCTATTATAATAATTATCACATTTGTACATGAAATATGCTGAATCAGATAACACGGCAAAACCATGTGCACAACCACGTGGTATATATATTTGTTGTTTTGCTACTGAATCAATATCATACGTCAATACCTTACCAAATGAAGGGCTACTTTTTCTACAATCCACAATTACATCTAACACTCTACCCATTAGACATGTCACAAGTTTGGCTTGTGCATGTATTCCTTTTTGGAAGTGCAGCCCTCTTATTGTACCAGATACAGAAAATGAAATATTATCTTGTACAAATTTTGTATTTCTATCAATAATACCAATATCAATATATCGCTCTAAATTAAATAATTCTGTAAAACTACCTCTGTAATCGTTAAATACAGTAGGATATATTATAAAACAGCCTAGTATATCTGTTTCTACTACTCTCATAATTCAAATTTTTAACACCAACCCAAAGATTTACTTATAATAGGACATTCAGATGTAAATATTCTTTTTATTTCTTTCGCTATCAATTGTATTTCTTTTTGTGCGTGCTCATCATCTCTAATTTCCAAAAAATGAATCCATGATCTAATACTACCAGTCATATATATTTTAGTTTCAGTTGCCATTGGCAATATCATTCTTGCACACTCTTTAGCTATTCCATTTTCAATTGCCCTTTTATATAATTCTTGAGCTTTAAGAATATTTTTACCGATTTCCATTAAAAGGTCATTATATTCTACCTGATAAAAATTTTCAGCTTCTAATGATAATTTAAATGTGCTATCATTGAAATCTAATTTTGCGATACTAAATGTACTGCTTTGCCTATTCTTTTTTGCTTGAAGTCTGAATTCAATCGATTCTATATTATCTACAATAGCATATCGTTGACTCAATTCTTGAAAAGTAAAACTTCTGTGTCTTAATAATTGAATACCTATTGCTTTTGATGTAATTATTTCAAAAGTTAAATAACTATGTTCAAATGGACTCCAGTGCTTATTCTTTATAAGATAGTTAAGTAATTGTTCTGGTTTTTCAGTTTTATCTTTTCTTGTTGAACTAACTCTTGCTATTTCAACAATATTCAATTCTGCATTAGGTGTAATTGATTTGAGTTTTACTTCCATATTTATAAAAATATATACTTGTTTCTAAAATATCATTATTATAAAAACTTATTTGCATAAGTGATCCATCATCAAACCAATATTCTTTATATATGCCATGTTTTTTATTTTCATTATTAAGAAAATAAATTGACTTTAGAAAACCATTACTATGGTATTCTCTAACTTCCCGTACTTCCGTATCCACCACACCCTCTTTCAGAATCAGATAATTCATTAACTTCTTCCATTTCAAAACATGGAAGTTCTAAAATTATCAGTTGACCACATCTTTCACCAACATTATAAATATTATTTCTCATATTACCTGTTTCATCTTTCAATCGTAAATATCTGAATTTAAGTTCACCACGATATCCACTATCTATAATTCCAATAGAATTTTTCAAAATAAGATTTTTATTTGTAACTGAACTTCTTGGTACAAGTATTCCTAAATAATTTTCTGGTATTTCAACGGCAATACCCGTACCATACTCAATGTAATTTTCGGTTTCATCTATTGAAATTGCAGTCATATCAAAGCCCGCATCGCCTTTTTTTGCTTTATAAGGTGAAACGGCATGTGTTGATAATTTTTTAAATTTTATTTTATTCATAGACATTAAAATCCTATTTTTTTCTTTTTCTTAACAAAATTAGTTGCATTATTTTCTTTATCATAATTTAAAAGATCAGTCAATGGTAATTCTTGTGTAAATTCCTTATCAATTCCAAGTTTTTTAGCTAAAGCATTTACTTTAGCCACAGTCAGATTTTTAAAATCATACGAATATAGTAATCTTCCTTTTCTTAACAAAGCCTCATCTATTTTTTCGGTAGTATTGATGGTTAAAATCATCTTTAAATTAAGATAATCTCCTAAAATACCATCACTAATATTTAATATTGTTGCAATATTCCAATTGTCACCTTCATCTCTTGATCTTAATAATTTTTCACAATCCTCGATTATTAAAATCTTATTATTTAACTCTTGAATAATAAATGGTAGTGAAGAAGGATCAGAAAACAATTCAATATTATTTGGTGGTAAATAGCAAAATTCTCTTGGAATATCTCTTATCATGTACTTTATAAGGGAACTTTTACCGCTTCCCGGTACACCGCTCATAATGATGATTCCATTTTCATCTAATTCAATATTTTTTTTCAATTCAGAATATTTAAAATCATCATTGTAATAGAGATCGAAATCAATATCAATTTTTTTTACATCAATAGCTTGTATTTCATAACCATGCGATCTTCTCGTTATTATTTGAACCTTTTTATCTATCTTACGGTGATGTTTACTAAGAAATTTGATTAATTCTTCTATATTTTTTGTTTCTTGAATATAGAAGCATGTAACATTTAAATTATTCCTACTTGATCTCTCAATACTTAAAATTGCTTCATAATTTTCTTTTGCAAAAACTGTAACACTATCACCATAATAAAAATCATCAATTGCAAAATTACTTTGTGTGGTGTTTTGTTTATCATTTCTATTAAGATTTTCGTGTTTGTATAATAAATAAAAACCCAATTCATTAAGTTTTATGTATAAATCATCCTTCAATAGATTTTCGACTGTAATAGAAAATGAATCAATATTTAAGGTATTATTAAAATACGATATAATATTTTTTTGTAAAATTCCGAAATCAGAATCAAAAAAATGTGAATAAATATCTCTTGTTTCAGGTTTAGAAAATTTAGGTATATACGTTTTATTATTTTGTTTTATTTTCATGTATTTAGTTTGTTATTTAATTCATCTAATTTTCCTAAAATATTTATTAAATCCGTATCACTAATACCAGTATCATCGATATTATTATCAGTTTTTATTTTCTGTATTTTATCGAATAACTCTTGAGATTGTCTAATTTCATTATTTAAAATAGATAATCTATCTAGGGTGTTTCTTGCAATAAATCCTTTATCATTAAAAATTTGATTATTGACATAATTAGCTTCTTCAGCATAAAACTCAAGAGCCATTTTCAATAATTTAATCTGATTTAATAAATGCTGTTCGTCAACCATTATTTGATTGGCTTAATTTATTTTTTAACGCTTCTTCAATCTCTTCATTAATATTTTGAATCTCAAAATTCAACATTTTAAATTCTTTAGAATAGGGATATTTGTTATTATTCTTAAAGTTTTTATTGTGATATGTGCCCTGAGATTCTGCGGTTTCAAATTCAGTATAGACCGCCTTATCTACATTATAATACGAATATACAACTCCCTTTTTAAAGTAAATATATAGGATTTGTTGTTTAGGTAAGTATGTGGTTTTTAATAAGTTAGATGAATCATATATTGCCTCAATAACATCTTCAACACCATTATCATCTAATTGTACGACTCTTTTTAATAACATAATTACAAATATATAAAAATTTAAATTACTTGTAAAGAGTATTTATAAAAAATATATAAGAATGGCATTACCGAGAAAAAAAGAAAAAATTCCAGTAAATATAGATCCGCCAAAGATAGGAAGGGAATTCCTTAAATTTGGAGCAGATAGAGTAGAGGAATTAATGCGCCAAACTGATAATAAAACAAAGTATTTTCCATACACAATAAAATTGGAGGATATTGATTTAGCCGCATATGAATATGTTGAAAAGGGTGAAATGAAATTAGTAATAGATGGTAAGGATGTACCTGTTATTTGGTTGGATAATGAAAGATGGGGGGAATTCTCACAAACTTGGAAATATACTGACAAGGATAAAAATATATTGACTCCGTTTATAACTGTTAGGCGATTTGCAAAAGAGCAAGGTACTCGATTAGGTACTAAATGGAGAATTGCACAGGGTAAAACATTCAGATACATTGATGTTCCCGTATTGGATGATGGTGTTATAATTAATTATAGAATTAAAATTCCTGAACCTGTAAATGTTGATTTAACTTATGATGTTAGATTATTTGCCAAATATATTGTTGACATAAATGAGTATGATGAAAAAACACTAAGAAATTTTGCTAGTAGACAAGCATATGTTTTCGTCAAGGGAGTTCCATTTCCAGTATTATTAGACGAGATTAGTGAAGAAAATACTGTACAAAACATCGATGGTGATAGGTATTTTGTTACTGCATATAAACTTAAAGTTCAAGGTTATATTCAGAATGAAAAAGAATTTGAAGTAATTAAAACTACCAGACCACTTAAGATTTCTTATAAAATAAGATGATATTTCATAGCTTCAAAAACCATACCCTTATAGTTCTATAATCAATTTTACCATCTTTATAGTCATGTGCTATTTTGCTTTCATAAAATTTGTCAGATAAGTCGCTCCACCACCACGATGGTAACGAACCGCTAACAAGCAATGTGAAACACGCCTTAATTCTCTGCTTAATCGAAAGTTTGTTTTTCATATCAAATTTATTTTTAATTTATAATTTCGTGTTTCAAAAATGACCGCTAACGGTTGCAAATATAAAACGTTTATTATGTAAATAAAAAATAAGATTTTTATTTTCAAATTAAATTATGCAGCACCACCAGCTTGTAATGCAGCAGGTAATAATTCTCTGACTTTTTCAGCTAATTCTAAACCTTTGATTGCAGATAAACCACCTTCAGCTGTTGCTAATGCAGTATGACCAGCTTGCGCTGCTGTAATTGCACCATGTATTGAAACAACACCTAATCCAGCAACAATCATAGTTAATATAGTACCTGCCAATTGATGTCTTTGTTCATCATCCATATAACCAGTAATTGGTTTTAATATTGTCTCTATTGCATCAATATATTTATTATGTATTGCGTGTCCAAACTGTGACATTTTATTTCCAACCTTTTGTAGGGTTTGTGCATTAACTTTAATACCTAATTTATTAAGTCCTTGACCCATTAATTCGATAATTTTAGGTACAGCTAATACAGCACCAGCTGCCATTAATAAACCTTCATTAACCACCAATTCTTTTTGTTCTTGTTCTACTTCTAGTTGACCATCCCTGTCACCTGTTGTTGTAGCAACCCTTTTCAAATCTGTAGGTAATGCTTGAATAATTTTAGCCATTGCCTTATTTAATTCTTGGTCGAATTGTGGATTATCCAATATTTGATCTATGTTCTGATCAGGCGTGACTTGTCCTTGTTGTTTAGCAGATTGACCTCCGCCAATATTATTGGGAGCATCTTCATTAAGAAATTGATATTTACCTAATGACTTATTATAGGTAGATAATTGTTTCATTCTTTTTATTTGCTCATCAAGCGTGTATATTCTTTTCATATTAGTATAATTTTATATAAATACATGTATTATGGTACAAAATACGTATTTCCACTTAAAGCAGTCCCACCAGTAGGATATATTACTTTTTCTTCAAGTAAAATATTAAGATTTTCGTTAATTTTACTTACATAATTATAATTAATAAATTCTCTCGCATTTAAAGTTACACCAACATCAAACGTTCTATTGGTTTTATTAATAGTACAATCAAAATAAAATATATTTTCTGTAGTATCTGAAATTTTAGATACATTAAAAAATAATTGCTGTTTACCTTTTTTTGCATTAAAAAAACTTAGTTTAATATAAACACTATCACTAGTTAGATTATCTAAATCGTCTACATTTAAAAATATATTATTAAACTCCCTATCAATGGGTAAGTTATAAATTGTTGAAAATCCTGTAGGATAATTATATAAACCTAAAAATCCAGTATATAACAATTTTTGGGATTCTGATTTTATTGAATCATATACTTGTAATATATAATAGCTTTTGATAATATTATTTCTGTTAAAATCATTTACTGTAAACCCTGCATTTTCTAGTGTTAAACCATATGATGTCGTTCCTGTATTATAAAAATTAAAATAATATGCAATATTACTTATTGATTGAAACCTAATCACTTCTTTATCTTTTGCAGGGTTAATTGACAATCCTGTTTTTTCTTCAATAAAATTACTAAGCCCGTCGGTCAACCCAGTATGATTATTTCTACTTGATAGATTAATTAATATGTTTTGATCATTACCTGTTTGACGTATTTTATGTTTTTGAAACTTCAACATAGTTTACTTAAGTTAGATAGTGTATTTGTGCTACTATATAGTTTTTGATTATCTTTGTACTTTATTTGGCTAAATACCTGAGCAGTATTCTCATGATTTAAATCAGGTATTATAGATAATAAGTAGCTATTAAATACATAATGTTTTTGATTTACAAAAGGGAAATTTACTCCCTGCCCATTAATTGGATCGGAGAAACCTTTAGGTAAAATATCTCTCCAAACATAATTACCATCATTCGCACTCGATGGAATTGCATAGTATGGTATTCTGACTATATCTTCATATGAAGTACCAGAAATATTTACCTGTTCAACTTCATTAGAGAAAACATTTAATGGTATCTTATAAAATGGATTATATTTAAAAACCAATTGTTTGGTGTTATTATTATATGGGCATGTTATAAAATATGTTTGCGCAGATATTACATAATATCTATAATTGTCGCTATCATATTCAATATAATCACCATAGATGATATCACCAATATTATACCCATTTAATGAATCATATGTAAATAAGGTTTTAATACCTGAAGGAAATGTTAGTCTTTGCATCAATTCAGGTTTAACTTCATCTATTTTATATACTGGATATAAGTAAACCTCGGTTATTGGGAAATGTAGTGCATCAAGCAACCCACCGACATTTATTTCTGTTTTAAAATTGAAAGCGTATTGTTGTTCATTATATATATTTACTGAAAAACCTGATTTATAAATATCAATATCATTTAATTTTGAAATTACTTTATAGTTTCTAACATATCTATTAGACCCTAGAGATGTATAACCCGTTGAATTAATAAGTAAATACCAATCAAATGAATTAAATATGTTTTTACTATTACTTTTTTGTGGCGAAAAAAAATCAATTAAATTATTATATGTGTTTTTTAATCCATTTAATAGTGACAAATATTCAATTCTACCATAAATCCTATATGATTCACATTGTTGTCTTTCATTATAAAAAACGTCACTAACATCAAGAACATTTCTAATATCATACTCAATTAATGGTTTTTTTTCGTTACTTAAAGATAGCTGTTGATAATAATCGACATTAACAGCACCCTCATATTTTTTTTCTCCTAATTGAACTCTTTTCTGAATATCCATATATAATGATAATTCGTATTAATATAAATAGATATACTCAGAAAATATGAATTTCATAACCAAATAAACATCATTGTCGTATAATATGATAAAAAAATATGAAAAATACAATGAAAACAATGATTTTGGGCTTTTTAGCCTTAGTATTTGCGCTCGGATTATCTTCTTGTGGAGATAAAAGTGAAGACCCTGCACCCCAAAAAACTGACTTGGATTTGGTAAAAGAAGGTATTGCTGGTTCATATTGGAATTTTGTATCTAACGAACTAACTAAGGATGGGGTCACCATCATATATAATGGTGAATGTAGTAAATCATCATATCCCACATGGATACAAAATGCAGTAGATGTTGGAAATATTGATTTCCATTTCATTAATGAAAATCAAGTTGAATTGATTAATACTTGTCTTGGAATCACAGGTATTTCTGATTATACTGTGACAGAAGTTAATGGTAAAATTAGAATTACATTAATTCAAGCAACAACATTTAATTTTGAACTTATTACTCCAGCAAAGGATTTTAATGGCTCTTCAGTTGTAGCACAACAAATTAATGGTTCAAAGGGTAAGTGGACATTTACAAAATAAAATCATTTTTTAATAAAATTAAAATGCTCTGAATTTCAGAGTATTTTTTTTATACTGATATAATACCATTATCAATTAGAAATTGAATGGAGTCCCTTTCACCTATACCTTTAAAAAAATATTTTATTGATGTAGTTCCAGAGTAATTACCAATTAAAGGATTGCCAATAAAGTTATTTGTTGTAAATCCCCTATTTGGAGTATTAGCCATTTTCACTAAATCTTCTCTTGGTACTTCAATGAATGACGTTGGGTGAAAATCTGATCTTAAAAACATACTTGTATCAAAAACACCACCTGCAACTAATTGTGTATTACTTCTAACCATACCGGAAACATTATTTTTATATGGCGTAACGTTGTCTGATATATCAGTAATACCTGCTGTTGTTATTTTAAATTGTGGAAGATACATACCTAAGTTTAACCATTCTGCAGCAAAAACATTTACTTTAGGATCAGATGCATTTGCATTAATATTTGAATAGTTAATTGGTACATTGGTTGCGTTAGTAACCATACCATATGTTTCACCAGTAGATGATCCAACAATTATACAACCAGAATTACGTGCAGGATTCGCTGTTTTATTATTGACAATTCCATATGCTCTATTTGATAAAATATCAATATTACTACCATCAGGATGTGTTATATTACCACTGCCAGTACCATAAACTGTACCATGAAATTTTGTTATACTATATATTTTACCAAATTTAAAAGTATAATACTGTTTTCGCCATATCTCATTTCTTAGTCTACTATTACTAGTACCATTCGGATTACTAATAGTAACTCCTCTTTCATATGTTGGCGCAACTAAAGGAGAGTCATTACCTATTATTGGTGATGATTGAGGTATTTTAATTCTTACAATATCAATTCTATTCCCATCGTTAGAACTACGTTTTTCATAATTATCTAAATCTTCACCATACTTGATAGTAATGAATCCTTTGAATTCCGTAAAAATTCCATTTGGATTATCATCTGTCGTATCAACTAATTCTCCAAACTCATTTAGTATTTTTTTTCTTCTATTACATGGTATATTTAAAATAAATAAACCATCATCTAATATTTCGCTATACTGTGATTTATCTAATAGAAGTATATCTCTCATCGTATCAATATCACCACTATTGATTTTATCATCAGTAACAGTATTTGGATAGTAAAATACTGATATATCGAATATCCCTTGTCTTTTAGATTCAATGTCTAAATTATATCTATATCTATCTGCTGTATTTGTAAATTCAATATTAGGATCTTGATTTGCTTGCATTCTATTTAATTCACCACTCCAACCCCATGCCGCATAATAAGCATCAGTAAATGCATGACCAAATATAGTAAAAGTACTAACTAAAACAGCACGAATTCTAAAATCTTGTCTTGTAATTCCAATTTCATAATTTTCAGTATCACCCCAAAATGGTCTTATTTCAACAGAAATTTCCTGTGTTTCAATATTTGGTAAATCAGATAAATCATTAGATGGTTTTATAATCGAATTATTAATAAATAAATTAGGCGAATAACCTAATTGACTTATCATTGATGCGGGTGTCATTGAAAATTGTCCAATATCAGTTATATCAACTGACATATGAACTGTTTGTATTCCTACAGGAACACCAAATAACATGTAATCTCCAGAATTATTCGTTACTGTTGTATATCTATAATATTTTTCATATACCTCTAAATAAGTCTCATTTGTAAGTATTTCCTCCTTCGGAGGAAAACTTCCAAAAGGTTGAACTGGTTTATATGTTCCATCAGCTGATTTGGTTGCTACACGTGGTAATAAATTATATCTTTTACCATCAACATTTTTATCTTGAGGTGATTTATATGGGTAGATTGCTTTTATTTTAGGATTCAATTCATCTTCATCAGATAAAGGTATAAATATAGAAATTTTAACATTTGGAACACCTATACCATCATTTGCAATTACTCTACCAACCAATACTCCATAGTCAGAATTAAAATTTTGATATGCTTGTTGTTGGTCAATTTTTAGTGATAAAATCTCTAAAAAATCAACATTTTGCTCAAGTTTTACCTGTATGTATTTATCACTTCCATCTAAAGTTGCTTTTATTCTTTGTGACTTATTCATGGAAATCCAGATTATAGCAATTTATAAATACTTAACTGATTTATTTCTTGTTTTTGAGAAAATAGGAAGTATTTATAAAAAAATCTACTGTGGAGTAGGAATAAAATTAAATAGAATAATTTAAATATATAAAATAAAAATATCGAAGATGGCACATGGTTTCATATTTACCTCACCTGGGGTTAAATTCAGAGAGAGAGATTTATCATTTGTAACTAGAAATGTTGGTGTAACTACTTTAGGTCTTGTTGGAGAAACACAAAAAGGACCTGCCTTTGAACCCACATTCATTCAAGATAAAGGTCAGTTCAGAGAAAGATTTGGTTCTCAAAGTGTAGAAAGATTTCAAACAGGTAATTTAAGATATATACTTCCTTACTATGCAAATGCATACTTGGAAGAATCATCACAATTATATGTCACAAGAGTATTAGGGTTATCTGGATATGATGCTGGGACTGCTTGGGCAATTACTTTAAGTGCTGGTGTTAGTGGTGACACCATCACTACTGGCACAACAAATACTCTAACAGGTGTTTCATTCACAAATTTCTCTTACCTTGGTGAAGTAATTTCAAGTAACGGACAAACTGGTACAATATTTAGTGGATTTACTAAAGTAAGTCCGACAACCTTTACTGGTGTAAAGTATGTTTATGAAGTTACTTCGTTATTGAGTAATGGTAGTGGTACTCTTAACTATACAGCATATACTTTGAATGCTATTTCTAATCCTAATTATGAAAACATGGTTCTTGCTGTATTAAGATCAAGAGCTACCGTCAAAGACGAAGATGGTGTTGCGCCAGTAACCAATTTTGAAGCCGACTTAGTGGAAATCTCAGCAAACGCTACTAATACTGGTACTGGTAATTTGTTTGGTCAATTTACTATAAAAGCAATTAATACAGCTATTACAGGTTCTACGAGTGCAGAAACGTATGTTGTATCTCTAAATCCTAATTCGAGAGATTATATTGTTAATGTATTGGGTGACAAACCAAAAGGAAAGAATACAAGATTATATGTTGAATCAGTATTCCCTGATTTAATAAAAAAATTAGATGCTGATTCATTAGCGTATGGTGTTAATAGTTCAGTATTAACATTAACATCTGATATGTTTACTAACTACAGATATCAATATCAGACTCCTGAGACACCTTGGATTGTTTCCGAATTGCGTGGTAATAGAATCGAAAAACTTTTCAAGTGTATTTCAATTTCTGATGGTAATTCGGCTAACAAAGAAATTAAAATTACTATTGCTAATATCAATCCAGTAACTAAAGAGTTTGATGTTATAATTCGTGATTTTAATGATACTGACGATAACATAAGAGTTTTAGAAACGTTTCAGAGATGTACAATGAGAAAAACTGAAACTGGTTATGTCGGTAACAGAATTGGTACAGCTAATGGTGATTACGATTTGAAGAGCAAATATATTATGCTTGAAATCGCAGAGGATGCTCCAGAAGATGCATTCCCTGCAGGTTTTGAAGGTTATAAGCAACCTAATTTCGGGCCAACTGGTATTGCACCAAAGATATTTTATAAAACATCATACTTACCAGATGATAGAATTAATAGAACATATCTCGGTATATCTGAAAGAGGTTATGATGGTGTATCATTAAGGGGTACTGGAATTAATCAGAATCTGTTTAATTTTATTGGAGTATCTAACGACTTGACTAAATCAAAAGGTTTCCACATGGATATTGATGCCACTGGTGTGTACGAAATGGGTGAATTTGAGGTTGGTGCTGCTAACTTCCAAACTTTAGCCGATATTAATAATAGTTCGAATCCATATTCAAATCCACAATCAAGAAAGTTTACTTTAGTTCCTGCTGGTGGATTCGATGGATGGGACGAACATAGAAGTGAAAGAAGTAATACTGACCTATTCAGAAAAGGTGGTCCTTTTGATGGCGTTCCTGATGGTGTTACGCCAACTAACGATTATCAAGCATGGGAAGCTGCTATCAATACTTTCGCTAATCCTGAAGAAATCACAATAAACTTATTTGCAACTCCTTGCTTAAACTTTGCTGATCATACTAGTCTTGTAAAGCAAGTGATTGACATGATAGAAAATGATCGTGCAGATAGTTTATATATATTAGATACTCCTGATGTATCAGTTCCAATTGGTATAGATGAAAGACAAGATGTTGTAGCTGCAGAAGATATTGTTGATTTATTGGATACCGTTGATATCGACAGTAGTTATACTGCAACCTACTTTCCTTGGATTAAAATTTTAGATACCGACAATAATGTAAGTGTGTATATTCCACCTACAGGTCAAGTATGTAAGGCAATTGCATTCACCGATAATATTAAGTTTCCTTGGTTCGCACCTGCTGGTTTACAGCGTGGTATTATAGATGCAAGAAGAGCTAAATATAAATTATCTATTGAGGCAAGAGACATTCTATATAAAGGTAGAATCAACCCTATTGCTGATTTTACTGATGTCGGTAGTGCGGTTTTCGGACAAAAGACATTGCAGGTAAGAGAATCTGCTTTAGATAGAATAAATGTTAGAAGATTATTATTACAATTAAAGGTATTAATCTCTAACGTTGCCATTAGATTGGTGTTCGAACAAAATGATCAAACTACAATTGACGAATTTTTATCTAAAGTAAATCCAATATTGGATACTATTAAGAGAGAAAGAGGATTACAAGAATTCAGAATAATAATGGATGATTCAAATAATTCACCAGAAACTAGAGATAGAAATGAATTATATGGTGAAATCCAAATTAAACCTACTAGAGCAGTAGAATACATTGGAATTACATTTACAATAACTCCTTCTGGAGCAAATTTCGATGAGGTTTAATAATTAAAAATTAATAAATAAAAACCTGTGGAGACACAGGTTTTTATTTTTTTCAATTAGTAAGTATTTATAAAAAAATGACATGTTCATTATTAAAGAATAATTCATATAATAAAAAATAAAAAAAAATGGCAGAACTTATCCGTGGTATACCTTTCGATTATGAACCTAAAAGAGAGAATAGATTCTTTCTTGAGTTCCCTACTGAATTAGGTATTGAAGAATGGAAAATACAAGAGGTTAAAAGACCTTCTATGACAATAAATGCAGTTGAAATTCCTTTTATTAATGAAACCAACTATGTTGCAGGTAAATATAAATGGGAAACAATTGATATTAAATTAATTGATACGATAGGCCCTTCTACGTCAACACAAATTATGGAATGGGTTCGTCTACATGCAGAATCATTAACTGGTCGTATGGGTTATGCTGCTGGATATAAGAAAAATCTCATAATTAAAGCACTTGACCCTACTGGAGTTCAAGTAGAAAAATGGTTTTTGGAGCAATGCATGATTACGAGTGTTGATTTTGGTAACAACTCTATGGATTCTGACGCTGTGCAAATGGTGTCATTTACTGTACAGCCTTGGAGATGTATCTTAAACTATTAATAAGCAATCATTTAAAAAAAAATAAAAAAAGGGATAGTCAAAACTATCCCTTTTTCATATCATTTAAGTAATCAAAGAACCATCTGGTATTTCAATACTCCATCTTTAGTGCGTGAAGTTACTATATTAGTAACTCCTTCTTCTCGAAGATCAGAAATTGTTGCCCTTAGATTTTTAAGTTTAAATTGATTGATTGCTATTTTCTCAGTAACCGATTTACCTGTTTTAAGGTAATTGTACAATTTCTCTTTTTTAGAAATTGTATTTTTTTTGTTTGTTTTTTTTGTTGCCATGATTTTTTGAATTTAAATGGATAATTTTATTATTAAATGTAAAAGTACAAAATAAAAAAGTACCTGTCAAGTGATTTTAAGTAGTTGGTTTTCAGCCATATGTTCATTAATCATTATATCAACATAAGAACTTCTATCCTTTACCTCAAGATATATTGGTTCATCATTGGTGTGGGATACCCATACTAAATAACATCTACCAATCTTAATTCCTGTGTTTTTTTCTATAATTTTCTTATATAAACCTAATTGTAACGAATAAATCTCCATCTCACAATCTTGTAATGGGAATAAACTACCTTTTAATGTATCTCCCACTTTATTCTCTGTATTAAGTTTCTTATTAGTTTTATAATCCCATAGCTGAAACTCTTTCTTTTTTACATTATACGCTAATAAATCAACCATTCCACCAATACCATATTCCACATCACAAATCACATACTCTGTTTTAATTGGAATTAAACTACCATAAGACCTACTAAAAAATATGTCAATTAATTTTTTTGTCTTTATAAATTCATCATAAATCGGATCATATCCAAATACATTAACAACCAAATCCTTAGGATAAGGGAAAAATTTATTATTCCATAAGTTTTCGGCATAATTATGTACGATAGTACCTTTTAAGGTTGCTTTTTTATTTAAAAATTCCCATGCTCTCTCAATTTCTCTTTGATCAAGATGGTATTCATCAGCCTTATGTTGTGACCAATATTGTTTATTAAATTCAGACTGATACCTATGAAGTAAAGTTGTAACTGAAATTAACTCTTTATCGCCAACAAAATACTTATGAACATCATCATAAAATTTGACATTATTAAATTGACTAAATAATGATATTGGTAGATTTTCAATCATGCATTAGAAATGCAATATTATACATATCTAAGAAAAAAATCAAGTAATATTAGTTAATTACAATATTTCTTTGAAGAATACCTTCGAAATTAATCTTTTCAAGATCAATAATCGAACCAGATTTATCTGCAGGTAATCCACTATAACCGTGAATATGATTAATTATTGCTTTTCTTAGTATTTCTAGTGCTTCAACCAAAACATCACCTCTTGTCATTGGATGACCTTGAGTGAATATTTTATTTCTTTCTTCAGAATTAACATCATAAGATTTGAATTTAGGTACACCATCGTGTGATATAATCGCAATTTTATCTGCCATCATCATAGCACTAGATTGTGAACCATCTGGTTCGATTGTTAATTTAATTGATGACGGGTTTTTTTTATTTAAACTAAGAACATTATTTACTTCATGCTTGCCTGCACGTAATTCTATTTCTTTATTTCTCAAAATAATATCAGTATTGTCTCTACCAATTAATGCAATATCATCAATTTTTGGAAACACTCCAATAGCGTTTGGAAACGTTGATGGTGCTTTATCTGGAGCATTTCTAGCTAAATCTGTTGTAGAAAATGCACTTGCAAAAGCATCAAAATATATTGTTTGTGGTTGTGATATGACACTACCCATCCATTGACGACCCTTCTCTGGATATCTTACGTCTTCTAAAATAATTCTTACTGCCTCACCAACTTTAGGATAAACATGAAAAAATTTAGGTAATAATGGATATGCCCAAGGTAGTCTATCATTTGTTTTTTTATCGTCAATACCAGATATTCTAACTTTTATTCTACCACCTTCAGTTGGGTCATCAATACTCACAACTTCACCATAGTATACATTTCTTATAGTTGTGTCTTTATTAGTATCCCTTCTATAAGGATCACTGGTAATTAAAAACTTTCTATCGTATGCCATCTTTTCTTCTATTTAATTCAGCTATTAATGCAACATACTGTTCTTCTAATTTATCTAATTCACTTATAAGGGTATCTATCTGATATGTTAGATCAATTATTTTTTGTTTTTTATGTTCGTGATCTTTAACAGTATCATCTATTTTTTTTATTATTTCAGTATCAGTATAATTCTCAAACATAATTATTGTATTTGACCATATGCAGTAGTAAATGTTATTGTAGAGCCAAACACAGTAACAGGTCCTGCTGGTGAAGCACCTGCAGCACTCACTGTCGTACCGGGTGGAATACCAACAATTACAATTGCATCTTCGTGAAATCCACGAACAATTTCTTCTATTCTAATTCTTTCCATGATTTCATCTGGGCTTACACCACCACTTGGCAGTGCTCCAATTGGTACACCAGCTTCACTTTTTCTAGAAATAATTCTACTTGCAATTTTTGTTGGTGATAGACCACTTTTCCTTCTTACACCAACAAAAAGAATTGGTGCAGGTAACACTGTTGGTGCGCCAGCTGTTTGTAGTTTTAGTATTTTCTGAAATCCAGAAATTATCGATGATATGTTACTATAATCTACTGCCATAATATTAATAATATTATTATTAATATTATTATTTTACATCAAACCAAACCCATCCTAATAAAATCCTAATTAAAATTCGTCTAATTAAATTAGGTTTTTTTGTTAGTGCTAATTTTACTCCATCATCAGTGCCATCCATTAAAAAGACACCCACAAAGGATTTGTTTTTTACTTTATTATCTGCTATCATAATATTAACTAATTAAACTTCTTAATATTCTTATAAATTGATTTATTTTTTCTCTTAAAATAACAACTGAAACCGCAGAAACAATTTTAAGCAATTCTTTTTTTACTAAATCAAATATAAATTTATTAATTGATATTTTTACTGTTTTAGCTAAACAATCTGCAGTGTTTCTGTTTTTCTTTAATTCGTTTATTGGAGAATCCAATGTTGCCGCCCCATTATTTTTAAATCCGCTAACTATTAATTGTAATGCTCTTATTTGTGGAGTTGATGTAATGGCTTCCATTATAGTTCTTACAATGTTGTTAATTAATCTCTTGAAAAATCCGTCTTTAATGGTAGCCTTATTTATATTTTTTAATTCTTGTTGTGAAGGATCAGTCACACTTTGATCTATAGTTCTTTCATATAAATCACCCACTAATGTAGGATCACTACTACCTGTAATAACGCTAATTAAATTTTCAGTATCATTTAAATCAAGAGATGCATTAATACAATCACAACATCCAATTTGAATTTCTGCTTTACCTTTATATCTTTGTTCAGCAATTTTTAATATTTCTTCTAATTCACTATCTAATACATCAATATTTTCTTCCTCAGCAAGTAACTTTTCAAGAGCTTTATTATATTTCTCAAGTTCAAATACGGTGTTTAGCGTATTATCTTTTGATTTAGAACTAATATTACCATAAATAGAATCAAGAATCTTACTATTCAACTCTTTTTCATCAATAAGAGTTAAGTTATCAATATAGTTGTTTATAAAGTCTCCTTTTGTCATTGATGGATTAGTACCTTTATAAACAAATTCATCTGTAAGTTCATCGTATCTTATGGTCATGTTTGATCCATATGCTATATCGGTATTTGGATTAGCTATAGCATCATATGATTTTCTATCAAAATCATTCACATTATCCCCATATAATAATTTACCAACACCATTAGATGGGTCATTATTAAATTTACCGGAAACATCAATATTTTTTGCTGATGTTCTAAATCCTGTTGTAGTAAATGTACCAGATACAGGAGTATCTGAATTATGAAGAGTATTAAGTTTTTTTAGTTCATCTTTTAATGTTGGTGTCACTTCTCTAATGTATTTGGTCATTATTTTACCGAATACTCCTTTAACTGCCTCACTACCTGATGTGACAGTAATCAAATCCAACATAAAAGGAATGGGTTCTTTTTTATTATTTACAGACGAAAAAGTATTAAGATTATCAGTTCTTTTTATATTTTTTTGAACTGAAATGTAAGCACCTACTTCGGTGAATATACTTCTTTTATCATCAATTAAACCCATTATTTTTTAGCTTCTAATTCATTTTTTACCAAATTTAAAAGCGCATTTCTTCTCTCATTTGATATTACACCACTAGTAGAATCATCCTGCCCATTTTCTTTATTAGAAACGTCTTTATATGCGACTTCTTTTAGGAACTTTAAAAGAAGTATTTTTTGGTCTTGATTTTTTGCCTCTGCTTGAATAAGTTTCACTATTTGTTCGCCTAATACTGCAATTTTAGATTCGTCGTCAATATATTTTTCCCATTTTCTAAAAAGCATAGTAATTTTTGCTCTAATATTATGCGAGTCATTATAAATTTCCTGAAGTAAATTGTTCGCACTTTCCTCATCAAATTTAATTTGTTTTCTTTTAATTCTAGGCATAACCAACAAATTTATAATAAATACAGACTACAAAAAAAATTAATCATCATTACCATAGAACATGGCTTTTTCAATAAAATAAATATCCTTGAATGATTTCATCGATAATCGTATTTCTTTTGTGGATAAACCCGTTTGCTCTTTTAAAAATAAAAGTATCTTATTTTTTTGATAGTTATTTGTAATTTTTTTGTTGAATTTACCTTCTTTGGTCTCTTCTAAAAACAATACATGCCAATTTTCTAATACATTCACTATTGCATCTCCAACAATAATTTCATTTTTTTTTAATGACTTATCAGTATCAATTTTTTCTCTTATTTTAGCTATTACATTATTGATCAATAATTGTAACTCATCATGTTCATTTTTATCTATTTCATATAGATATTCCTCTCTATGAAGGATTTCTTCTGAATAGTTATCAAAACTAAGGATTGTTTTTTTCTCTTTATAACTTTTTCTACCATGATCTTTAAAATAATTTCGAACAATAGTTTGACAATAACTAAATGCTCTCACCTTTTGACCCATTTTATTAAGTTTATTTGGGTTAAATTTAACCATATTCTCAATAAGATGAGACAACCCATTCATTTCGATTTCTTTTATATCATAGTTACCTATATGAATAGGATATTTTCTTAAAATTGATTCAACCATTTTTTGAAATGGCTTTTTTAGAATAGTATTATAAATGAATTGTCTTTCATCTGGAGAATCACTATTGATATAGTCAATTAATGCCTTCTCTTCTCTCTCACCAAAATAATTTTTATTAATTGTATCGTCCGTATTTTCTATAGGTGTTGGTCTTGATGTCTCTACAATTACATTTTTAATAGCCTTTTTCTTTCTCATCACCCATAATGCATATCATAATATATGTTATTTTATACTACTGATATCGATAATTCTGATTTATTAATTTCTCTATCAGTACTAAAATTACTTTCTTTCTTAGCAACGTCAAACCAAAATTTTCTCTCTTTTAATGTCATAGTAACAGCATATTTAGCAAATAAACTATCTGGTCTTGTTGCAACATGTTTATAAATTGTTTTAGGAATTACAAAAATTTTACTACCCATATTTACATATCTAAGAAGTAATTCATAATTAAATGTTAATTCTATCTTAGTCTTTAACATCCCATTAGTTTTATATTCTTCTGTTTTAAAAATAGAACCTGAAATTTTAAAATCACTATATTGTGATAACACTCTTGAATTTAAATAACCTATTACTCCATTTTCACCAACAAATTGCTTCGACCATACTGGTTCGTTTGTTAATTTAAGTGGTTGATTTTGTTCATTAACCTCAACAATTATGGGCATAAACAAATCAACATTTGGATATACTGATGTATATAGTTTATAATTTTTTAAATATCTAACACTAAATTCATCATCAAATTCAAGGATTGTAAAATATTTAGTATTAATTTTTGATACACCAAAATTAACTTGTCCTTGAAATGATGTGTTTCCTTGATCATTCACTAATATTTGAATGGTGAACGGTAATCCAAAAGAATGTACTAATTTATCGAGGTTTTCCTTTATTGCTGATGATGCTGCAACTACAACAACATCAGGGAATTCATTGTTAATATCTTCTTGATTTTTTATGGAATCAAGAGCTATTTTTAGATATTTTTCAACTGTTTCATTATATTCATGAATTGGTATAATTACAGATAATTCCATGTTCATATGTTTAATTTATTAATTTTTATTAAATAGATGTATTAACTGCTTCTGATTTAGATTTTAATCTTTCAAGTTCAGATTCAATAACTCTGATTCTTTCATCTAACAATGATTTATAATATGTTGATAAATCAGATTCAGATTTTTCAATGCTATATTTGGATGCAATTTCTCGCATTGAAGTATATACTTCATCTGAAATATTATCATCCAAAAACTTAGTAATGAGATCACCAAGTAATTTTGGTAACGCATAAAAATCATTAGTCCATATACCACAATTCTGAACATAATCATTCTTTTCTCGATCAATTAAATATTCAGGTGTAATATCTGGAATAATTGCCACTGGAATTGTACCACATTTCATACATTCAAGAGGAAAAGTACCGAAGTTAGAAATACGATCAATCCATACCGCAGCAAAATTTTTTGAAAGTTTTTCGGCAAAATCCTTTCTTCTCATTAGTTGTGGTGGTTTTGATTCTGTTTGCATAGTATCAAAACCGATCCAGCTATAATGTGGATATCTTAAATAGAAAAGTTTTACTATTTTAGTTATCTCATTTGCATTTCTACCTACTATAGAAATAACTGGTCTTTTCGGTTCTTTTGATGGTGCAAAATAATCTGGAATACCTATAGTATAGGTACTAATTTCAAATTTATTTTCTCCAAAATATTCAATAATTAATGATTTCAATTGTTCACTGGTAGTAAGTACCTTTTTAATACCAAACGAACTCCAATCCATTGCAGGAATTAATGCATTTAAAGCAAAATCAATTGACTGTATAAATGCTACTCTAATGCATGGTAGATTTTTAGTTTGTTCCATGACATTTGAGAATATTTCTGGTATAATCAACACATCCTCAGGACCTACAGTTAACTGTGCTTTAGCCATAGAAATATGCTCTAATTCCACTAACTCGCTATCCAAATATGTTGGTATAACATAATCCTCAACATCAGTTAACATTATTGATTCATAACCCATTTTCTTAACTAAAGTAGCATGAAAATAGATTTCGTGAATTGCTGCTGATGGTTGTAAAGTATTAGCAACAAAAAACATGAATTTACTTTTTTTTGCCTTTAATTTGTCAAGAGCATTTGTTAATTTTTCGATTCTTTCAAGTTCTACTTGTTTTAATTGTTCTTCTCTCTGATTCATTTTACTTTTAGTTTGGTTTTATTCTTGTACTTCAAATAATTTATCAAAATCTTTATTTTCAATTATATCTACTATACTGGTTACATTCATATCTCCAGATAATTGTTCATTCCATTGCCTTATAAACTTAATTACTTTTTTACCCTCAGGTTTTGATTTAATTAGTTCTGGATCAGTTGTTATAATACAATCCATCACACTCCAAATTGTTTCATTATCTTCAAAAAAATGATAATTCATATATCTTGACCTTATTTTACTTAAAAAGAAAAGCGTTGCAGGAATACTTAAAAAATTCTCTCTTGAGATAACTCTAATATCATACTTATTCATGTACATTTTATAAAATTTTTCGAAATCAAGATCCACATTCTTATAAAGCAATGGTGCAGCACCAAAAATTTCAAATACGTAATCCTCGTATAAAAATTTCTTATATGCTAAATCCGCACTAATATTTTGAGTTTCTTTTTTAAATGCAAATGCGTCTACTGGTGCTTCACCTGTTTCAGGGTTAACCTGATATTCTATAGGTGAAATATTATCTGGTAATTCTTCATTTAGAAAATTTATAGTTTCTACTTTATCATAAAACTTATAATGATTTCTAAAATCAAATGTATCGAACGGTTCAATTACACCATCTAAACCATATTCTGATACATAGCATTGATCAAATTTTTGCCATCTACCTCTAATTATTTCATTTATATCAATTCCTATTATTGGCTTCATTTACTTCTGTTGGTTTAGGGACTATTATCACTTTATTATTAAAAGTAGTCAATAGAACATTGCCTATATCATTAATACCATGTTTTAGATATATTGGGTCAATACATATTTTTAATTCAGGATCTTCATCAGATAAGAACTTAATAAATTCTGATAATTTCATCGTACCATCTTGAGGTTTTTTTAGTATATAATCATAATCCAATTGTTGACCATAATTATATGAGTCTTCATTGTATGTATTCACACCAAGATCGCTACGATTATCATTAATTATTAATGTAATATCAATAGGATAACCATAAATTTTTTCTATCTTTTCGATAGCATCGTATAATTCCTTTTTTACTGACTTATCTGATAAACGTTCATAAATTTTCTTCAGAATCATTTCAGTATTGTCTTCTGGTAATTCATTATTGCTCATCTTTTTTTCTTTCTTTTAATTCATTAATATAATGATTTAAATATTCATGTAACATATCCATTTTAAGTCTATGTTCTCTGATTAATTCTGGTTCAGTAATATACTTTGGATTTATACACTCGATTCTTGTATCAACTTGTTTTGTGGGAATTACAATAATTTCTGCCACCATTTTAGATTCAGATTTTATCCTATCAATAATTTGTTTAACATAAGATTCAATCTGATTCTCAGGAATCATTGCTGTTCCAATGTAATATACCAATATTAAATTATCCATATAATAAATTACGTTTAGCTGATTTTCCTTCCTTTTCTAGTTCTTGGAAGTACTTATTATAAGTATCTTCAATGTAATTGATAATAGGATTACGTATGCTTGTATCTGAAGTATCCATTTTTACCACACCAATTTTATCACTGTTATCAAACATTTTAATTAAAATATCTAACGAACTTTCATTTTTATTCTTTAAATCAATTTGATTAGTGTCACCTAATAATATCATTTTACTATTTTGCCCAATACGAGTTAAGATTGTTCTGGCATTATCAATTGTTATATTTTGAGCCTCATCAATTATAATAATTGCATTATCAAGGGTAGTACCTCTAATATATGCTAATGGAAACGGTCTAATAATATCACTATCAAACAATGATTTAATTTCATGTTCACTAATTAACTTATCAACATTCAAAATAAAACTCCACATAAATGGTTCAATCTTTTCACTTAAATCTCCTTTTAAGAAACCAACTTCTTCACCCTTTAATGTTGTAACTGATTTTATCAAATATATTTTTCTATAATTATTATCATCTTTCTTTATTAAAGACAAAGCCATAGCTAATGAAACTATGGTTTTACCACACCCTGGTGGACCTGCACATATTGTTATTTCTTTTTCATTAATTGTCTTTATTAATTTCTTTTGACTTTCATTTTTAGCATGTATTTTAACATCTGAAATAATAATATTATTTATTAACTCTTTGGCTTGTTTATTAACTTCTTCCTGTGTTAGGGTAAAGGACTGATCCCTTCTCTTTTTAGTCATTTATTTAATTAGTTTATATTGTATTATACAATTTTTAATTAAAAATCTTGAATTTTTTTATAACTTTTTTTTTATACAACTATTTATAGGTACATATAATAATATTTTATAATAATTTATAAATCTGAGATATGAATCAAGAATCGTCATTACTAAATGAATCGCTTAGAAATTATTACGCAAAAAAAGAAGAAGCTAATGCAGCATATAAAACTAAAACCGAAAACGTAACATTATCCCAAAAGGGAATTCCTGAAAATCAATTCAGTACAGCACAAACTCAAATTCCTAAACTCGATAATAACTTTGATGAACATATAAAAAGAATAAGTGTTGAAAATGATCCCGATCTTATTGTTGGTGTTGATACTGTTAAATTACCATCAAAGGGTTTATTTTATAAAAATAGATTAGATGAAGTAATGGTTGAATATCTTACATCGAAAGATGAAGATATTTTAACAACCCCAGCACTTATAGAAAATGGTACTGTACTTGATGTGATTCTTAAACGCAAAATTAAGACACCTAACGTTAATGTGGGCGATCTATTAGTTGGAGATAAGGATGCTATTCTAATTTTTCTAAGAGCATCATCATATGGTAAGGATTATGATGTGAATGTCACCGATCCATTTACTGGAAAACAATTTAAGGCAACTATTGATTTAACTAAATTAAAAAATAAAGAGATAACCGAATTTCCTGATGAAAATGGTGAGTTTACAATAGAATTACCCATGAGAAAAAAGATTGTAAAATTTAGATTATTAAATTCAAGAGAAATTGATGAAGTAATAAAAAAAGCTGACGCAATGAAAGAAGCATATAATCAGGAATATAATGAATTAAATACACTTAGATTAAAAACACAAATAACCGAGATAGATGGTAAAAGAGATAAAATGTATATTAGTAGATTTGTTGATGCTATGCCAGCTTTGGATTCATTAACTCTAAGAAAAAAAATATTAGATGTTAGCCCTGGTGTAGATATGAACTATCAATTTACATCACCTGCAGGTAATACATTTAAAGCACCCATAGTAATGGGAGTAGATTTTTTTTTCCCAAATCTTTAGCTGGAGAATATAAAAAAATGGTAATTCAAGAAATTTACCTGCTTACTAAACATGGTAGATTTTCTTCCGAATACATTGAAAGTATTCCAGTATGGAAAAGAAGATATTATCTTCATCTACTTGAGAAAGAAGCTAAAGAAACCAAAGAAATTTTTGAAAAACAAGCCAGAAAAAATAAAACGCTATCGGTTTCTGGTATAAGGAAGAGATAAATAAAACCCTTCGAATTCGAAGGGTTTTTGCTTATTGTGTATTTATTAGAAATAATTTGCAATTAATATGGCAATCGATAATGAAAGATTAAAACTACAAGAAAAAATTAATCAGCTTCTTGAGGGTGAAGAAAGAACATTATTAAGTATATTTGATACACAAAAAGGTATTTTTAGTACACAAAGAAGATTAAATGATCTTAATAAAGATTACGGTGAAATAAATAAAAAAATTCAAAATTTAAGATCTAAAATTCTTGAAGGTGATGAAAACACTTTAAAGGCTAATGAAAATCTATTAAAAATTTATGGACAACAAAGAAAAGAAATAGAAAAACAAAAACAAGGATTAGAAAATTTAAAAAATATTAGGGAAGGTATAGTTAATAGTGCTAGAAACTATTTTACATATCTAATGCAATCTGATAAGGCAATTAGACAAACAATACTTAATTTAGGCTTATCAGGTAATAAAGCAAATATATTACGCAAAAATTTTGAAGATTCGGCAGTAGAATTAGCATATCTTGGTTCTAATCTCCAAGAACTATCGGAAATTCAAACAACTTATTCTGAATTAACTGGTAGACAAACTTTACTCTATAAAGAAGCTGCAATTGCTGTAACAAGAATAGCAAAAGGAACTGCATTAGGTGTTCAAGGTGCTGGAGAATTAATTGGTAAATTTGAATTAGTTGGTACTAATGCAGAGGATACTGCTAAAACTGTTCAAAATATTGTTGATTCATCCGAAAAATTTGGTCTTAATAGTAATAAAATATTAAAATCTATGAATGCTAATTTTAAGAGATTAGCAACATATGGATTTAAAACAGGGGTTGCTGGTATGTCTGATATGGCAATGTATTCTGAGAAATTTAAAATTAATATGGAAAGCACTTTAAATGCTGCAGATAAAGCCAGAACTCTTGAGGGGGCGGTTGATTTAGCATCAAAATTACAAGTATTAGGTGGTGAATTCGCTAAAACCGATCCATTTAAAATGCTATATGAATCACGTAATGATCCCAAAAAATTCATGCAAACAATTAATGAAATGACCAAAGGAATGGCAACATTACGTAAAACTTCTGAGGGCTTTGAATTTGATTTAGCATCACCTCAATCGAGAGATATATTAGCAAAAGCTGCCGAAGCACTTGGTATGTCAACAGAGGAACTTGCTGAACAAGCAATTCAAATGGCTAAGATACAGGAAATGCGCAGGCAAATGTCTAGTAGTGGTATACTTAATCCTGAAGATAGAAGTGTAATTGAAGGTATGGCTCAATTCGAAAAGGGTACAGGTAAGTTTTATGTAATGATTGGTGATCAAAAAAAGGAATTATCTAAATTAAGTAAAGCTGAAATCGAGGGATTAAAATCCCAAAAAACCTCTTTAGAGGAAAGAGCTAAAGCAGCACAAACATTTAATGAACAATTAGCAGCGACAGTTGAGGGATTGAAAGCTGCATTATTACCTTCGTTAAGAGGTATAAATGCAGTTCTTGATACAATTTCTCCGATTCTAAAAGGTATTAATGATATATTTGATTCTATTCCTGATTGGGGTAAATCAGCTATGAAATGGGTTGCAGCACTTAGTATTGTATTTGTTGCTGGAAAAAAGTTTTGGGATTTAACAACCAAATCATTTTCTGCAATAAAAACAAGTGCTCAAATGATTGGTTCTTATTTTTCAAAAAAAGAAATTACTGGCACAATTCAAAGCACTGTTGGTGAAGCAGCGAAAGAAAAAGTAAAAGAAAAAGCAAAAGGAAAAATGAAAGATATCGCTGGTGGTAATATAAAACAAATGCCAAGTGGCGGTATTAGTGAGAATGTAACTAATGAAATGAAAAAAATTAATCCTAAAACAATATTGGCAATGGGTGCTGCTTTTGTTGCTTTAGGTGCTGGTATATGGTTAGCCGCAAAAGGTATTTCTGGATTAGCTGAAAGTATAAAAGAATTAAATGTTGATCAAATGGCACTGTTAAAAGATGTTGTAAGTTATTTAGGTATTGGATTTGGTGTATTGTCTGTTGCAGTAATTGCTCTCGGTTTTGCTGCTAGTTCTGCTGCATTACCGATGCTTGGTTTTGGAGGTGCAATATTAATGATTGGTGCTGGTATAGGTATTGCTGCAGCTGGTATTGGGTTTATGGCTGATGGAATGACAAAACTAATGCAGAATATATCTATTGAAAAAATGAAAGCAGTAACATTAGCATTTGCTGGAATAGCAGGATCATTGGCATTATTATCTACTACAGGTATAATTGGTGTTACTGCATTAACTGCGGCATTAACAGTTATGGCATTATATAGTGGAACACTTGAAAAGGTTGGTACAGCTTTTAGTGGTATTGCTGCAGTTATGGCAGGTGATAATACTAACTTTATTGAAACAGCTAAAGCAATCAAAACTATTGCTGAAGCAGATGTCTCTAATAATAATTTTATATCTCAATTATCTGATTTATTTAGTAAACCATTAAAAGTTGAATTTGACAGAAAAGAAGTGGCTTTAAATGTAAATACGATAATTAATGTTGATGGTAGAACTATGGCATCAGCATTATCGAGACAAATCGTAGATGTCACAGTAGCTGCCCAAAAAGGTAGAGGATAAAAAAAAATATTAATTTTTTTTTCTAAATCACTTGCAAATGTCAAAAAAATTTTGTAACTTTCGCCAAAACTTTGCGAAAGCACCGTAATAAAGTTTTGTAAAAAATAAAAAAATAAAACAAAAATAAAAAGAGGATGTGCGGTGAAATCGTAATGTCGAAGTCTAAGGCGCACTATTTTGCTCATTTTTTTTCGATAAAAAAATTTAAAAAAATCAGTCTATTTTCTATGTGTTTTATATTCTACGTAGTAGAATATAAAAAGTCAAGTCAAATTTATATTTTTTTTAAAAAGTATTTATCTCAAAAGGTTTACTCGGAGTTAGGTAAGAATTTAATTCTTAACTAAAATTTAAATATGACCATTTTGAGATAATATGTCAAGATTAGAAACAAGTATTGAAACAGCTAAATTGAGAGATTCCCTTTTAGCTAAAAACTTATATACTCCCAACAACATTTATGAAATAAATAATCCCGCAATCATAAATGCAGTAAATGCATTAGCCAATATAGCATTACCATTCAAATCATTTGATATTACTAATACAGTTTTAGGTAGAGTCATAGGGCCTAATACTCCTATTGCTCAAATAGGATTAGTTCAATTAGCAAAACAATTATCTCAAACAGTAATATCTCAAGGTTCTGCTGAAATAATACCAACGTTTAATTTAGGTAATTTATTCGATAAAAATCCAAATACAAAATTTGCTATACGTAAAATTGATTATCGTATAACAAGAGATGAACAACAATCAAATATAAGTAGAATTCTTGAGACATTAGTCGGTACAAACTTACGTAGATCACCATTTACACCTCAAAGTACTGATATAGATTATATACGTAATACAGGTAAAGGTCAGTTATTAATATTAACTAATAATTTAAGTAGAAATTTTTATAGAAATTCTTCAAATCAAATATATGGATCATTAGAAAATCAAGGATTTCCATTATTATCTACATATTATAAAATTGAAGGATATATTTCTGATGATGCTCCATATAAATCTGATGCTGATGCAAAATTAAGAGCATCTCAATCAGAATTAAGAATGGAATTATCTAAAAATAATTCTGCTTATCAAGAATATGGAGGATCATTAGATAAAAACTTTTCTCTCAATAATGAATTTATTGCTGCATTAGGTAGAACAGATAATAACAATTTTTCCGATGAATTTGAATATTTTGAAAGAAGACCTGATGGTCATTATGATGACGATAATCAAATTATTTGGGGTAAAACAGATGTAAGTGAAGATACATTAGAAGTACAGAAGTATTCAAGAGATACTAATGTTGAAAGTGAATCAATAAATAAATTTGGGTCAAGAATAGGTTTATTAAAACACACAGCACAATTACTTAATGCTTATGGTGGAAATTTAATTGATCAAACCAGAAAGAAATTCTACAGAAAGACTGATATTAGTGGTAAAGGTAAGTTAGTTGGATTTAATGGTAGTGCATTATATAATGTACCTGAAAATAGTATTGTTAGAAGATATAGAGAAAATGCACCAAATGAAGGATTAAGACAGCATACAGTACTTGATCAATATAATCGTTTCGCTAAGGCTATTAGATTTGAAGGTAACTATGTTTATAATGGTAATCCAAATTCAGTTATTTATGAAAGGGTAATACCAAATATTACCCCAATGATTAGTAAATCATCTCAGGCGATTAATAAAAAAGTTATGTTCTCAATAGAGAATTTAGCTTTTCAATTAAATGAAGAAGGTAATGTGATTGGATTACCTGAAGGTATGCCTAATATTCAATTACCTAAGTGCGAAATCGGTCCGAATTATGGTCGGTTAATGTGGTTTGCACCATATGATATTAATTTAGAAGAACAAGCAACTGCTAAGTGGGAACAAGTAAATTTCATTGGTAGAAATGAACCAATGTATACTTATGGTTTTTCTGAAAGATCTGCAACTCTATCATTTAAGTTAATTATAGATTATCCACCCCAAATAAAAGGATTTACAACAAATAAAGAATTTGCAGATTTTTTTGCTTTTGGTGGTGAAGCTACACCTAAAGAAACATATAATTTATCAGATAAAGTAAAAAAGAGAGATGATATAGTTAAACAAATTGAAACTTTAAGAGAAAAAACTGTAATTAGAAATTATAAGGATTTTAATTATAGTGATATAAATATATTTTTCCCAAATGACATACCTAAAATAGATGCAAATCTAAATACCACAATACAAAATGATATTATTGATGCTAATTATGAGACAGGTAATCAATCAACAAATATATATGCCACTAATAATGATAATTTGAATAGTAATTTTGTTGAATTAATTAATAATAGAATTCAATCCATAAAGGATGATGATACTATTGCTTCACTTGAAATTATATTTGAAGGTAATGCATCAAAGTTGTATATTGATAGATCAAAAGAATTTGATTATAACAAAGAGTTAAGTGAAAGAAGAGCTATTGCTGTAAAAAATTTCTTTGAACAAAAATTCAAAGAAGCTAATAATGGTAAAACTATGGAAGAACTAGGTGCTACTGTTACGATTGTACCTAATAGTAGTATTTTAGCACCTGAAAGTACAAGATCTGCTGACAGTATAAATCTTCCTGAATCAAAAAAATCGAGATATGTGAGAATTATATTTAGAAACAAAGGTGTTACAGAACAACAAACTATCGAAAATCAAACGAATATAAATCAAGAAGAAATTGATAATTTAATCGAAGCAAAAGATTCTTTGGATAAGGAAATATCTAGAATAAAAGCAGAACAAAACTACCCATCAAATTGTATATTTAATCCATTTACAATTGAAGATGGTAAAGTTAGGGGGTTTAATTATATACGTGAAAATAAATTTGTACCAGTTTTTTATTCTCAAACACCAGAAGATTTTCATAAAAGATTAACATTTTTACAGCAATGTGTACGCCAAGGCGCAGCCATGAGAATGATAAGTTCTAATGGTGAACAATTAAGTAGTAAGAATTCTGTATTTGGTCGTCAACCAGTATGTATATTACGTATTGGTGACTTTTTTCATACTAAAGTAATTATAGAAAGTATTAATTTTAACTATAGTGATGCACCTTGGGATACGAATCCTGAGGGAATGGGAATGCAGTATATGATTTGTGATATTTCAATGTCTATGAAGGTAATAGGTGGTCAGTCATTAAGAGGACCTATCGATGCACTTCAAAATGCTATAGGATTTAACTATTATGCAAATTCTACATATTATGATAAAGGTGTTTACGCATTACCTAAAAAATATGAGGATTTACAGTATGGAACTGATGATCCTAAAAATATTAGTTTTTAAATAAATTAATTTATGATAAGAAATACATATAATAGATACGAGATTTTCATTAATGAAAATGGTGATATAGATCAATTACCATTTGTAAAGATACCAATAGCCAGTACAGATAAATATGAAATTTGGAATGAAGGTAGAAGTAGAATGGATAAATTATCACAAAAATATTATAATGATCCATTTTATGATTTTTTTATACTATTTGCGAATCCTGAATATTTATCTGAATTTGATATCCCTGATGGTACTTTAATACGTATTCCCTTTCCATTGGAAAGAGTTAAATCAGTATATGAGAGCGGTCTACAAAAAATAAGAAATCAATAACACTTTACAAGAATCAAATTTTCTATTATTTTTGATTTTTGTATGAAATCCATAATCCGTGTGATTTATAGCTCTCATCTTGGACAAGCATTTAATAATAAGTTCAATGATCACATATATAAAACCATTGGTATATCTAATAGTTTTGAATTCAGTATTCACCCATATGAAAACTATAACCAATATTCATTAACTGAAGTTTATAACAAAGCCCTAAATGAATTAGATAAGAAAGATGCTGTTTTTGTGTTCTGCCATAATGATATTGAGTTTGATACTAAAGATTGGGGTAAAATTTTATTAAACCATTTTAATAGACGAAACAATAATTACCAAATTATTGGTGTTGCAGGTACAACCGAGTTAAATTCTCATGGTTGTTGGTGGTTAGATGCAACAGGTAAAAATATGAATTTTTCTAAAATGATTGGAATAGTAAATCATGATAATGGTGTTCGTAAGTGGGAAAGTAAATACAGTAATCCACATTTTGGAGTAAAACCAGTAGTTGTAATCGATGGGTTATTCATGGCAGTAGACCCTGAAGATATTGAACACCCATTTGATGAAACCTATAGAGGATTTCATTTTTATGATTTATCATTTTGTTTTCCTAATTATCTTGATGGGTGTAATATTGGTGTTATTACTGATATAAGAATAACGCACCATTCTATTGGCATAACCAATCAACAGTGGGAACAAAATAGACAACAATTTGTAACACAATATGCTGATGAATTACCTGTAAAAATATAAATGATAAATATATTATTTTAAATATTATTAAATTAAAATGGAAAGTGGGACTAATTATTGGAATTATTGATGTTTAACATATATAATTTTTAATCGTCGATAATGAAATTGGTAGTAACTGAAATAATAATATTTTTTTATTAATAGAAAAAAATATATTACTTAAAATTTAAATTTAGAAATAAGAGTAAGGTAAATATGAAATTTTGTAATAAGATATTGTAATGATAGAAGAAAAGATTGATATTGATGATTTTGTTCTCCATAAAACTTTAAAATGTAAACAGAAGTTTAGTAGTATATTTTTTAATAATTTTATAGAAGATGATGATAATGATTATTTATTTTTATCTACAATAATAAATGCATTAAATGAATTATCAAGTATAACATTAAAAGAACAAGGACTATCAATTAAAAGTATTGATGGTGAAGTAATACGATATGATGTAAATGTGTTGGTTAGTCCTAAGTTAATTGATTTTGTTACAAATAATTTGTCTGATAAATATTATCAGAGTTTAGTAATAAGGATAGTGCCAAATTATTTTATTATAGAAAATAATACGATACCTGATGATATTATTTATTTGATAGAAAATAATAATTGTGTAAATATTAACATAGAATTATAGATGGCTATTTTCATTGATAAAGTAGAAGATGGATTACCTATTTCAGTAATAGTTCCACTATCACCTAAAAGAAGAAAATTTTTTGATGAATTTGTATTACCTATGATAGAAGCAAATAACCCTAAAGAAATTATTATAAATGATAATGAAGGTAGTGCACCAAAAAAAAGAAATGATGGATTTAAAAAATCCACACAACCATTTGTATTTTTTTGTGATGATGATATTGTTATGCCTAAAAATATGTTGTCTTTAATGTTGAATAAATTAAAAAATAATCAAGATAAGGGTTATGCTTATTGTGGATATTATGGGATTGTGTTACATCCAGATACTCATCCGATGAAAGGTAATTTTTGCATACCCTCAATGCCATTTAATGGTAATCGATTAAAGCAAGGAAACTATATTTCTACGATGTCATTGATTAGACGAGATGTATTTCCAATGTTTGATGAAAATCTAAAACGCCTTCAGGATTGGGACATTTTTTTAACTATGTTAAGAAATGGTATTGAGGGTATTTTTTTACCTGATGTATTCTTTTTTGCTTACTATTTAGATGAAGGAATCACCTCAAACACAAATAGTGAGAAGGATGCTATTCTTACTATAATTAGAAAACATAATTTAGGATTATAATGGCAAAAAAACTGGATATTAAGAGGGTGATAAAACGTAAGATCGAATTAACTAATGATAAAAAGAAAATCATTATAGGCAAAACACATGTCGATAATTATTTTGAAAAAAAGATGAGAAATGAACCACCAAAATCAGTTAAAATTGAAGATAAAATAAGACAAAATACACATCCTAGATTAAGTCAGAGAATTGGAAATTTAGCTTCTAATAAACAAAATACGGCAAAAGTAAACATTGTATCTGATGTACCTGTAACGTTAAGAGATTATGGATATTACGTAAAAGAAAAAGATGTAGATTACGATGTAGTAATTTGTGTTGCATCATACAATAGATATAATAAAATTAGAAGAATATTAAAACAACTTTTTACTCAAAAAACTAAGTATACGTTTAAATTTTGTTTAATTAATGACGGCTCTAATGATATTAGATATGATAATTTACAAATCGAATTTCCAGATATTATTTATTTAAAAAATGATATTAATGGTGGAAAAAAAAATTATTGGAAAACAGTAAATAAACTTTGGAGTGTTGGTAAACAGTATAAGTGTCATGGGTTTTTACAGATTGATGATGATTTTATTTTATGTGATAATTTTTTGAATATTTTAATGGATGAGTTTTTCAGAGTGAAAGAAATGGATAATTCATATATGGTATTTAGTTATCACATATATGGGTATTTAAAGGACAAACCTCAACCTGATTGGTGGTATGATGGTCAATCAATTGCTATTGATGGTGGAACATTATTCGATAATAGATTTTTAAAATTTTTTGATCACTATGTTGATATAGGAATAAAAAAAATTGCAACATATACCAGTACGTTTTTTTGGGATACAATAGTTCAACATATTAAAACCTTTGGTGTGAAAGTATATAGAATGCCTAATTCATTGGTTTGGCACGATGGTAATTTTGATTCAAAACTTAATGAGATTGCAAGAAAAACAAAAAAATCTTACACAAAAAAATTTATTGATGGTGAGAATAAATATGATACGGATAGAGATTTAAGTGATATAACTTTCGATTAATATGATTAGCGTAATTTTAAATGTATATAAAAGACCAGATAAACTTGAGCAACAGATTCAAGCAATAAAAAATCAATCAATACCCGTTTTGAGTGAAAATATTCATGTATGGTATAATAATGGTGATGTTCCACAACAACTTCCAACAGATAAAAAAATAAAAACTTATCAATGTAATTGGAATACCAAATTTTATGGAAGATTTACAATTTCATTGTTATGTAAAACAAAATATGTTGCAATATTTGATGATGATATTCTACCATATAAAGATTGGTTTAAAAATTGTGTGGAGTGTATTGAAAAGAATGAAGGATTATACGGTGCAAGTGGTGTATTACTTAATAGTAGTAAATCATATAGTGGACATGTAAAATTTGGTTGGAATGGTATACATAGTAATAACATTGAAAGAGTAGATTTAGTCGGTCATTGTTGGTTTTTTAAGCAGGAATGGGCAAAATATTTATGGTATGAACAACCAGTATCGTGGGATAATGGAGAAGATATCATGTTTTCATATTTATTACAAAAATATGCTAATATAAACACATATGTTCCTCCTCATCCAGAAAATAACAGAAATATTTGGAGTTGTGTTCCTGAGTATGGTCGAACTGTTGGTAGTGATAAAAATGCATCATGGTTGATGAAATCTCATATCCCATTAAGAGATTCAATTGTAATTGAATGTATTAAAAGAGGTTGGAAAATAGTTAATAATTAACATGAGAATAGTATTCGCACATAATGTTTATAATAGATTTAATACACTCTACAATACGGTGAAAATAGAAAAAGAATTATTTCCTGATTCATATTCTATTATCGGATATAATAATCAGAACCCAAAAGAAACGTTAAAACAGTTTAGTAATATTGAATATATAAAGTTTGAAGGAATATCACATAAAATAGGCTGCGTTAATGGCTGTATCACTACAATGCAAGCATCAATAAAATATAATCCAGATGTTATTATTTTTTCTCATGATGATGTCTCTTTAGTTAACACTGAAAATGCAAAAAAAGTATTTTATGACAATATAAATTTAATTATTAACAAAAAATATGATGCTATATGTCGTAAGCCATTACCAACAACATTATACGGTGATAATTATTATTTGATGGAAGTGTTTTTTATTTCTAAAAATGGTGCTGAAGAGGTTTTTGGTAATTTAAAACTTTTTAATGATGAAAATAATATTCATAGAGATATTAGAAATTCAATATCACCAGAAGTATTTTTATATAGTGTTATAAATGATAAAAAATTAAATGTATTAGAAAAAAAATATATACATACTGATTATAATTATAATATAACATTATCAGAATTAATGGGATATACTCATAAAAATGCTGGTAATAGAGGATGGGTTGATTAAAATAAATAATAAAATTATGGATAAAAAACAAGACTTTATTAAATCTTATTTTGATGCCACTAATAAGCTATTTGGAATATCATTGGATGATTTTGTTAAATATTATGATGAATCAAAGTATAGTGGATATCCTGAAGAACCGAGTGGTTCTGCATGGGAAAGTGAAGGGAAATTTATATATGTGATAATTCGATATCTTAAACCTAGACATATACTTGAAATCGGTAATTACCTTGGTAGAGGTACAACTAATCATGTACTACAAGCTGTGGATATGAATGGTTATGGTGAAGTGACATTACTTGATATAATGGAACGATTAGAATATGATAAATTACATAGTAAAAATTTTAAGAGAGTAATTGATAATTCATTGAATTTTTTAAGTAAATCGTTTGATTTTGACTTCATTATTCAAGATGGTAATCATGAATATCATCATGTGAAAACAGAACTTGAATTAATGGAGAAAAATGCACAAAATGATTTTATTATATGGAGTCATGATTACTTCACAGTAAAACCACCCCAATGTGAAATTGCTAGATCATGGGCAGATGCTAAAGTAACAAAATTTATTGAAAGAACCCCATTAAAAGATAGCGTAAGTAATTGTGGATTTATAATATCGAAATTTGTTAAATAATATGAAAACGTTTAAGGGCGATTTTGATCATTTTTTAAATAAACTAAAAAATAATGAACATTTTGCATTGTCAAGATGGGGTGATGGTGAATTAATGATTCTTGAGAATAAATTTATTGATATTAGACATAAAGGTGATGGTGAATTTATGTATGACCCAAAAAGCCAAATACATGTTAAGATGCGTGAAATTTTGTTAAACTCATATAAGTATGTAGATGATAATTATTATATAGGTATTGCGTGTCGATGTTGTGTTGGTAAAGAAAAATTTGAATATATGAAAAAATTATCTGGTCAACCAGAAGAAAATTTAACTTGGGCTAATATATTTGTTAATTCGAATTATAAATATTTTCTTTCAGAATTAATTCCTGTATTAAAAGAGAAAAAAATAATTTTGATAGCAAATAATAAAAGTAAACCTGAAAATTTACCATTTAACGTTGAACAATTCTATCCAATAGGGATAGATGCATGGGTTAACAGTAGCCAGTTAATCCAAAAATTGATGATGGATATTAGTGAATATAATATGAATAACTACATATATTTAATTGCCGCAGGTCCTCTTGCAAATATAATAACATATGAGTTTTGGAAATTTAATAAGAAAAATACATATATTGATATTGGATCAACACTTGATAAAATGTTAGGATTAAAATTGACCAGAAACTATCTTAAAGGTGCAGAAACATTAAATAAAACTTGTATATGGTGAATTTAGAAAAATATAAGAATGATGGTTGGGGTTTATCCAGAAAAGAATTTGAATTACTATATGATTTTTTATCAAAAAATAATGATAGAGAATTAAATATCGTTGAGTTTGGATCTGGAATATCGACAGAGTTTTTAATTGATTTTAATACCATACATTCATCTCGTTTTAAAATTTACTCTTTTGATGATTCAATAGAATATGCATATAAAGGACACGATGAGAACTTACTTCTTAGTATCATATCGTTGGTTGATACTGACGATAATACGTTTGAAAGTATGTTTATTAATAAAAAATATGATGAATCTAAAATGAGAGATAAATTAACTCCGTCACATACAAGACAAAAAAATACATTCTATAAGATTAATGAAAGTATGTTACCTGAAACAATAGATTTAGTTATTGTGGATGGCCCTCATGGTAACGGTAGAAGTTTAGCTTTTCTTCATTGTTTTAATAGATTCAAAGATGGTACTTTTGTTTTAATTGATGATGCATCTCATTATCCGTTTTATGAACATTTAAAAATGTTATGTAATACCGAAATAGTATATGAACAACATATCAGAGAAGATAAATGGAATAATGGTGGTGATTTTATTTTATGTAAAATATTAAAATAATGAATATTGTATTTCACACTAATCAACTATCATTAAGAGGTACTGAGGTTGCCATGTATGATTATGCACATCATAATGAAGTATTACTTGGCAATAAAAGTATAATTCTAACTAAGAATCCCAGTATTTGGAGATATTCTAATGAAAAAGCTATTGAAAAATTTAAAAATAGATTTGATGTTATTTTTTATGATAATGTAAAACAAATAGAAGAAATCTTAGATGCTTATCGGGCTGACGTATTTTACACTCTTAAGGCAGGTTATATTGATGATGTTATTTCAAAAAAACATAAAACAGTAGTACATGCTGTTTTCCAATATGAAGAACCACACGGAAATGTATATGCATATGTTTCTGAATGGTTGAGTAGGTTATATGGTTATCGTCATCCATTTGTACCACATATGATAGACTTACCAGAACATAATGATAATATGCGTCAAGAACTTAATATACCAGATAATGCTATTGTTTATGGTAGATATGGTGGCTATGAAACGTTTGATATTGCCTATGCTAAAGAAGCAGTGAAACAAGCAGCAATAAAAAAACCTGATTTGTATTTTTTATTTATGAACACTCAAAGATTTAGTGATTCTAAATATAAAAATATCATATATTTAGACGGTACTGCTGATTTATATACGAAAGTTAAATTCATAAATACATGTGATGCAATGATACATGCAAGACATAAGGGTGAATCATTTGGATTGGCTATTGGTGAGTTCTCAACTAGAAATAAACCAATATTAACATGTAGAAATGCTATCGATAAAGCACATTTTGATATTCTCGGTAATAATGGAATATACTATAATAGTCAGAGTGAATTATTAAATTTATTGATAAATCCAGAATTTTTACAGAAAAAGATTTCTTGGAATTGTTATCATAATTATACACCAGAAAAGGTAATGAATAAATTCAAACAAATTTTTTTAAGTTAATGAAAACTAAAATAGTAAAACATCAAAAATTTTATATTGAATATTATGAGAATGATGTTATGGCAAGTAATTCAATTGGGCAAAATAAAAAATGGGAAGCACATATATTAGAATTTGTAAAGAAATATAGTGAAAAATATGATATAAATAATATTGTTGATATTGGTGCGAATTTTGGGTATCATACATTATTTTTTTCTGAAATAGTTAAGAATAAAGGTTATATATATTCTTTTGAACCGCAGATACAGAATTTTACTTTATTAAGTAATAATATAAAACATAATAAAATTGAAAATGTAATAATATATAATGAGGCGTGTTCAGATGTGAATGGTAAAGTGAAACTACCATATATTAAATCATCAGAAATATGTAATATGGGTAATTTTACACCTACTATAGTTGATAGTAACTCTATTGACGGGATACGTTCAAGACCGTTAGATTCATATGAATTACCGAAAATTGATTTAATCAAGATTGATGTTCAGGGATATGAAATAAATGTTTTAATGGGTGGATTAAGAACAATAGAGAGAGATAAGCCAGTAATAATCATTGAATTTGAGGAAAATCAGATGAGAAAAACTGGTAATAGTTGTTTTGATTTAGCGACATTTTTAAGAAAAATGAATTATTATATTTTTTATCTTGATTATTATTATCCATCAGATCATGTATGTGTACATATAGACAAATTAGTTGAATTTGAAAATTTATTTTCTGAATATATATGTGAACATAATGTTATGAATGAGATAAATAAAAATATTACTTATGGAATTGATAGAAAATTAATGATACCATATAATAGTAATTTATGAAAATAGCTACACATGTATTATTGTTTGGTCAAGATAAATGGATTATGCGAAACATTGAAAATGCATATCCGCATGTAGATATAATTTATGTTGCATATAGTGATAAACCTTGGGATTATAATCCAAATGCTAAGAAGATATATAAAAATTCTTTTGATTTGAAACAAATCAAGGATTCAGCGTTCATTGATAAAATAAAAATTATTGAAGGTGTTTGGGCAAGAGAAGAAGATCAAAGAAATGCTTGTGTTGATTTAGCATTATCAGATGGTATTGATTATTTAATAATTCATGATGCGGATGAATTTTATTTTAATGAATCATGGATAAAAATAAAAAACTTTATAAGAAAACATCCTAATTTTGACCTTTATAAGATTGGTTGGTATTGTTTTTGGAAATCATTTAATTATATTTTGCTCGATTCTTCGGGCAATAAAATAACAGGTTATCCTGAATTTTGTATTAACTTAAAGAACGGTGTTAGATTCCAATCAAAGAGAAGACCTTTTAAGAATAATGGTGTTGATTCGATTAACAGTATTTTAATTCCAAATGAAGTAGCAATTTGTTATCATGGGTCATATGTGTTATCTAACGAAGAATTACTGCAAAAAATCAATACTTGGGGTCATACTAATGATTTTAATAAAGAAAAATGGTATAATAATGTTTGGTTAAAATGGAATGAAGATAGTGTAAATTTACATTTAGTAAACCCATCTGCTTGGTCTAAAGCAATTAAATTTGATGGGGATTTACCTGAAATAATTAGTGATATGATATGAAATTATTGATTGTATTTGGGACAAGACCAGAATGGATTAAGATTAAATCGTTAGTAGATATTCTATCTAAACAAAATAGAATTCAATTTAAAATTGTCGCAACAGGTCAACATGAAATTTTAAAAAATGAAAAAATTTTAGCTAATTATTTTTTACAAATAAAAGATATTATTATCGATGACAGATTGACGAATGTGTATATATCTGTTATGGATGGTATATCAAATATTTTAAGAAATGATAAATCATTTACACATGTATTAGTTCAAGGTGATACAACATCGGCAGTTGCTGCTGCTTTATCTGCATTTTATAATAAAGTAAAAGTTATTCATCTTGAAGCTGGATTAAGAACATATGATAAAGAAAATCCCTTTCCTGAGGAAGTTAATAGAAGATTAATATCTGAGATTGCCGATATCCACTTATGCCCGACATTAGAATCATTAAATAATTTAAGAAGCGAAAATATAACCAAAAATGCATATATTGTTGGTAATACTGCATTAGATAGTTTATTGGGGTATAAAGAAAAATGTGAATATGACGATATTATATTAATCACGATGCATAGACGTGAAAATCATGATATTATGGATCAATGGTTTACTGAACTAAATAATTTAGCTGAAAAATATCCTTATTATAGGTTTATAATGCCTATTCACCCTAATCCTAATGTACAAAAATACAAGTATTTATTAAAAAAAATTGAAGTCGTTGAACCATTAAGTCATGAAAATTTACTTAATTTATTAATTAAATGTAAATTAGTTATTACTGATAGCGGTGGGATTCAGGAAGAATGTTCTTTCTTAAACAAGAAGTGCTTAGTATGTAGGAAAACTACAGAAAGACCAGAAGCACTTGGATATACATCTTTCTTAGTTAAAGAACCAAGTCTGCTTCAATTAGTTTTTGAAGAACACATAAATGATTATGTAGTTAATCAAGAATCACCATATGGAGACGGTAAATCTGCGGAAAGGATTATGGGATTGTTTTATAATAGATATATTGATTGAGTTTAAAAAAAATGAAATTAAATTCGAATAAGATAAATTATTATTTTAATAATTTATGATTATTAAATCACCTACTGAACTACAAGATGCAATTAATAAGTTGGTTAGTGGTGATAAACGATTAATTTATGATATTGCGAGATATGTAACCTATAATTATTATATGTACACACATATAAAAAAAGATTCGATTGAAGATTTAGAAAATGATAGAATATATAGAAAGTTCGAGAAAGAGCATAATGAATTATATAATGAAGTTGAGAGGAGTGTTGATTATTTGTTTAAACATATAAATTCGGATTTAAATGATTAAATTAGCAAGAATATATTATACAGATGAATTAGTTAATCACGAACCTCTTGAGTATATCGAATATATTAAGGGTATTGACAATATTGATATGAGTTTCAAATTACCAACTCTTATCGTTGGATGGAAATTAGTAAAGAAGGTCGTTGATGATGTATCCATTCTTGATAATAAAATAATTTCAAACACATTATATTGGGCATACGCATTTAATGAAGATAAGCATGGACACATTAGTAAAGTGGATGAATTTGTACAGCAAGTACCTAAATTTTATTTTAATAGTAAATACACATATATTAATATAGACCCAGTATTTTTTGCCATTGAATCTGTGGAGGAATTAATCAACATGCTTCCAAAAACTGATGTTAGAGATTTATTAACATTAAAAAGGGTTTATAGTTATATTTATAAAAATGATATGGCATATGTTCTTTGTGATAATAAAATTATGGGAATAGATTTAAGAATATATGATTACTTTGATTTTGATATCGAAAAAATAAAAACAGAATTACAAAACAGATCATTCCAATATATTGACGATGTCGATGGTTCGAAGTATCAATTTTACTATAAAAAATTACCTAATTTTGACAATTTAAAGCGATACATGCCTGTTTTTTTATCAAATGAGTAAATACTAAGTATTTATAAAAAAATATACTACTATGGAAAATAAAGAAAACATATTAGATCAGTTTTTGGGTGATAATTCCCAAAAAAAGCCTAAAAAGACTAAGGTAAATAACAAAGAGGTTATTATAAAAGAACGTGAGGGTTTAATCGAAAGAATTGATAAAATATTTATTACAGAAGACGGAAAACAATTATTAAGAGAGCAATATTGATTTATATAATTATGAGTCGTAAGACCCTACAGGAACATATTGATAGGATCAGATATATCTCTAAATATCCGCTTAAAGAGGCGAGTTATAAAGCTATTTTATCTGATGAATTAAATAGTGTTGATAATGACGTTCTTTCAAAGTCAATATATAGTGGTGTACAGCCTCAAACACCTAATAATACGAATATTTTTGATTCGATTGTAAGTGAAGATAGTGAGTCTAATATTGAAAATACTCCTACAGGTACTACTGAAACACCATTAGATACAACGGATACAATTAATACTGGTGATTCACTAACAGTAGACACACAATCGGTGTCATCAGAATCATTAATCCCATCTGATTCAACCGACATTGATAAAAAACAAACTGATTTATTAGCTTTACAGCTAGATATTATAAAAAAATTAAATGAAAAAGTAAAAGAGCTTGATTCTTTATTCAAGAATTTAGATTATAAATATCAACAACTAAATAAGGAAGTTGAAGAAGTAAGAGAACCTACCAACCAAGAAAAATTAATGTCGAGAAAACAAGATTCACATCCATTTTATTATAATCTAAATGATCTGTGGAAAGGTAATTGGTTTGAAGCGAGAAGAGATCAATACAATGAAAAGGGTATTATAAAACTTGATGATGGTACATATATAGCAGATTTTGACAACTTACCAAAATTAAGTGACAAAGAGATTAGAGATAGTTTTCTTTATTATGAAGGTACAGAAAAAAAGTCTAATTCAATAACAGAATCCACCTCACATATAGAATAAATAATACTATAAATAATCTAGTGAAAAGTAAAACTCAGTAAATAATGAAAATATATAATAAGTCAGGCTCAAAACAAAGATTATTTGAAATGATGTCAAGAGTAAATAAAGTTACTCTTAATGAATCAGGTATACCTAAAGGCAGGATTGTTTCGATTAAAGATATTACACCAGAAAAGATTGGTATTGAATTCATATTACAAACATCTAGTGATGGTAAAACATACAAGGTATCTTTAAACAAAGAATATTTTCCATCACCAGATAATCCAATGGAATATACCCAGATTTCAACCGAAATGGATTTCGATAATTGGGTTAAAAAGTTTACAAAAAAATTTGGTGATGATGGTTATTTAGTAAATGGTCTTGAATCACCAAATACTTGGGGTGTAAAAGGTAATGAAAAATATTTGAATTGGAAGGATGAAAAATCAGGGAATATTGTAGCAGATAAAGAAATGGATAATTCAATAGACGAAATTGATGACTATAGTAATAATTCATTACCAACAAAACCAGAGGAAGATGATTGTATAATCAGTTCTAATGGATGGGAATTGTCGGTGTCATGTGGTGGTAAATTTATTGGTAAGTTTGATGAGGATGACAAAGCATTTGCTGCTGTGAGAGAATGGAAAAAAAGAAATAACTTCTATCCTAATACTTGGTTTATTTCTGATCATGGAAATGTATCGCTTGTAGATGATTATGGTAATATAATTGGTGAATCAATGAATGAAGCGAATAGTAAATTAGAAAAAATAAAATCATCAAATCCTGCACTATATAATCAATTAATGGTAGCTAAGAAAACTATGAAAATGAGTGATGCTATGGCTACTATTATGGGTGGAATGTCTAAAGAAGAGGCAAGAAAATTGCTATTGAAACACGGCATGTTAAAAGAAACTAACGATACAACATCAAGTATAGATGGTGATTATACCAAGGATAATGAAAATTATAAAAAATCACTTGTTAAAGATTTAAAAAACAGAGGGGTTAATGTATCATCAAATGATTCAGTAAATTCTTTGGAAAAAAAAGATGGCTTATTTAAGGAAAATGTAGATTCTGTTGTTGACTTTGATAGAGCATATTTGGATAATTCTGTTGATACTGAAGATACAAATGTTTCAAAATATGATGGTGGATTAGATTATCCTGCAAATCCACTAAGAATTGATTCAGAATTATTACATAATGAACCATTATTTGAAATGGATGATTTTAAGCCATTAACATTAAATTATGACCAAAAAGGAAACTGGATACCTGCAGGTCATGAAGATAAAAGAATAGCATTAAGAACAACATATCATCCAATAGGAAGTGATAATGAGAAAATTTTGATCGTTAAAATATTTCCTGACGGTAGTGTAGATAAAATTTATAAAGTTATGGATGATTGGGAAAAAGCTAAAGAAGAGCTAAAAAAATATTTATAACCCGAAATCCTTATAGCATTAAAGGGTCGAATTCGACCCTTTTTGTTTTTATGGGGTAAGTATTTATAGAAAAATTACGATGAGTCGTTTTAGGTCATATTTTGCAAAGAATGCTTCACTGATTAAATACAGTGAAATAAACAATTCTCAAAATCCCGTTACAGAAATATCATATGGTACATTAAATAAACAGGTGAGTCGATTTATATTCTCAATCGATATCACTGATTTAAAAAATCGTATTGATTCTGGTGAGATATCAGTAAATTCTATCAGTAAACATGTTCTTAAATTGACAAACACAATTGCTTACAGACCTGATTTATTAGGTAGGAAATCATATGATGGAAACACTGATAGGGCAAGTTCATTTGTTCTTGAATTATTTAATATCGATGAAGATTGGGATGAAGGTAGTGGATATGATTTTGTATATGACGATAACGTGTACATTACGAATCGATTATTATCTAGGCATCCTGTAAATTGGTATTATAGAAAAACAAATCAAACATGGAGTACTGAAGGTGCATATTCTACAGGAAGTACTGGATCAACTATAATTGGTTCACAAGTTTTTATAAAAGGCGATGAGAATATTGAAATAGATATTACCGATTATGTAAATCACTTATTAAATATTGGTACTGGTTTCACAGGAACTACTTTTGGGTTAGGTATTAAATTTATTGATGAATTAGAAAATTTAGAAACAATAAATAGACAAGCAGTTGCATTTCATACTAAATATACAAACACATTTTATGAACCATTTGTAGAAACAATATTGAATGATACTATTCAGGATGATAGAAATTATTTTTTTTTAGATAAGCAGAATGAATTATATTTATATTCAACTGTAGGTGGTAAATATGAAGATGTTATAGTATCAGCAGTGACAATTTATGACCATCATAATAACGAAATTCTGTCAATACCAGAATCTGGTATAACTAAGGTAAAAAAGGGTATATATAAAATATCATTTGCTTTAGATTCAGACACATACGTCGATTCTGTATTGTTTACAGATAAATGGCTTATAAATCAAAATGGTAAGGCAAAGACTATTGAGCAAGAATTTTATTTAATCAAGCCAGAAAATTATTTTGGATTCTCACTTGACAACAGACTAAATTTTGACGATTTTTACTTTAGTTATTCGGGAATAAAATCAAATGAATTGCTTAAAAGCGGTGAAAAGAGAAAAGTTAGAATAAATATAAAAAAACTTTACTCACAAAATGATTTTTTCCCATTAGAACTTGAGTATAGAATATATACGACACAAAGTGATAAATACCAGATTGACATTATACCATTTACTAAAGTGGATAGAACTTTAAAAGGATATGAGTTTGATATTGATACTTCATGGTTGATTCCACAAGATTATTATCTCGAATTGAGAGTGAATAATGGTGCGGAATATTCAGTGAAATCTCCTTTAAGGTTTACCATTGTAAATAATGGTCTTTTTAATAAGTAATGTATTTATTAAAAGAAATGTGCGATAAGGATATATTATAGTGTGTTGTGTAAATTTAACTGTGAGGGTATTTTATTTTGTATTTTTTTAATTAATAATAATTGTGTAAATTTAAACTAAACTGTGTATGGAAGTAACAAAATCAGCGATGCTTGATCCGAGACTAACTAAAATGTTTGAGGATCACAAAAATCAAGGTAAATCAAAGCCGAATAAAGAAGAAATACTTGCTAAGTATTTCATACCAAGAAAAGATAAAGAAGTCTTTAGAATTCTACCACCTATTGGTGATGAGTACATTGAAACAGCATATTTTCACACATTAAAGGTAAATGGAAAATATATTAAAGCGTATTGTCCACGTCACAATGATCAACCCGAACCAAAAAGGGATGATGCTGGTAATGTAGTGAAAGATTCACAAGGTAGAACTGTTATGGTTAGACCAAGATGTCCTCTTTGTGAAAAAGCTGATTTCTATTTGAATCAACAAGATAAATCAATTCTTAAGAAAAAGAAAGAGGAGTTAACTTCTGCAGAATTAAAAATTAAAGAAAAAAATGATGCACTTTACAAAGAAGCAATGAAGTGGTCTGCAGATAAATATTATATTGTAAGAGGTATTGATAGAGGTGCTACTAAAGATGGTGTTAAATTTTGGAGATTTAAAGCCAACAAAAAAAGACAGGGTGTTTATGATAAGCTAATCCCAGTATTATCAGACTATGTTGAACAAACAGGACAAAATTTCACTGATCCTCAGAAAGGAATTGATATAGTCATTAATGTAGTCGACAATCATACTCCAACTGGACAAAAATATAGAGATGTATCATCAGTAATGGCTCGTCCAGCATCAGTGTTATGCGAAGACCCAGTAACAGCATCTGCGTGGTTGAATGATAAGACTACTTGGAGAGATGTGTTCAAACCCAAGTCAGCACCTAAAATTACAACTCTCCAATATCTGGAATTAGCTGCAGAAGGTAATGCACCTTATTGGGATGATAGTGATCCACAGAATAAGAGATGGGTTTTCCCTAACCACCCAGAACTTGAAGCCGCAGCTAATACAAGGGATGAAAATTTCCAGAGTGGAGAAGTATACGAAGATGAATCATATAGTACTCAAACATATCGTAGTATTGAGCAAATTAGTGCAGGTGATGTTGGTACATTTAAGGATGACGCAATGGATGTGATTACTGGAAAAGCTCCAACAACAATAGATGATTTAGATGATTTACCATTTTAATTATTAAAGTTCAATGGATTGAGAGATAGCTATCTCTCAATCCTATTTTTTTAATAACAACAAATAAATAGATTAAGGTAAATGATAGAAACACCAAAAAATACTAATTCGAGAAAACCAACATTAAAGAAAACGTTTTCTCTTTCAGATTTTAAAAAGAAAATAAATAGTGAAGATATTCCAGAAAAACCATTAGAGTGGATTAGATGTTCCAAAGCATTTCAAGAGGCAACTGGTTTACCTGGGTTTCCAAAAGGATATGTTTCTCTTTCAAGGGGGTTTACTAATACAGGTAAGTCGACATCTGTATGTGAAGCTGCAGTTAGTGCTCAGAAAATGGGTATTTTACCTATATTAATTGATACCGAAAATAATATGGGTAGAAAGAGATTAGAAATGATGGGTTTTGATTGGAATAATGATTTTTTTATTGAAATAGATAATGATTATCTCTTGGAAAATTTTGGTAAGAAAAGAGATAGTAAGGCACGTGAAGCTACTATTGAAGATATGTCAGAATGTATACATCATTTTATTGATCTTCAAGATAATGGTGACTTACCATACGATTTGTTGTTTGTAATTGATTCTATTGGTACATTAGATTGTGTTAAAACAGTTAATGCGAAAGAGAATGGTGGGACAGATAATAACATGTGGAATGCGAACGCATTTGAAAGAGCATTTAAATCACTAATTAATAATAGAATACCATCTTCACGTAAATCAAACAAACCATATACTAATACGCTTATAGCAGTACAAAAAATATGGTTAGACAGTATGAGTGGTGGTCAACCAGTAGTAAGACATAAGGGTGGTGAGGCACTTGCATACGGAGCAAGACTAATCTATCATCATGGTGGAGTATTAACTCACGGTACTAAAAAGATTATTGCAACATCCAAGAACAGAGAAATTTTTTATGGTATTGAAACTAAAATTTCAATTGTTAAAAATCAGATTGATGGTGACTTAGGTGGTATTGCATTCGAGGGTAAATTAATATCTACTCCACATGGATTTATTGGTGTTAGTTCAGAGGATAAAGAAAATTATAAGAAAGAACATATTAAATACTTTAGAGATTCTTTAGGTATTGATGTTAAACCAGAAGAGATAGTTACTAAATACAATGTAGACAATGAAGATATGAATGTTGAAGAGTTCAACGCAATGATGAACGATATGTAATATTAATGTGGTTTAATGAAATTGATAAAAACTTTATTAGTTGATTCTTCATATCTACTAAAAAGATCATTTCATGGTGCGAAAGAATACAATCGAAAAGAACACATCGGCGGATTGTATTCTTTTCTCACCACTGTTCGTAAACTTATTAAAGAGCATGCTTTCAATAAGGTTATTCTTATGTGGGATGGTGAAAATGGTGGAATAAAAAGACATATTATTGATCCTGCATATAAGTCTAATCGAAAAGATAAAGCATGGCATAAAAAAATTGAAATGACAGATGAACAAATTAGAATAGAAAGTGAAAAAGAAGAATCGATTCTTAAACAAAGAAAGCGAATACAAGCATATGCCGAAGAACTATATTTGAGACAAATAGAAGTTCCAGAAATAGAAGCTGATGATTTAATTGCTGCCTATTGTCTTCGAAATTATGAGAAAGAAGATATATATATTTTCACAAACGATAGAGACTTTGCACAATTAATTGATCTTGGCGTGACAATTTTGTTTGAAAATAAATCAGAACCAATAAATAAGAAAAATTTCTTTTTTAATTTTCCATATCATTATTCAAATGTATTAACCATAAAAATAATTTGTGGCGATGTTTCAGATAATATTAAGGGGATTGAGGGTTTAAAAGAAACTACATTATTAAAATATTTCCCTGATTTAAAATTAAAAAAAATGACTGTTAGGGAAATATGTATTAAAGCGAAGCAAATTCTTGAGGAAAGAAAATCTGATAAAAAAAAACCACTTAAAGTACTTGAAAATTTAATTAATGGTGTAGATAGATTGATTATAAATCATAAGTTAATGAATTTAAAAGAGCCATTATTAAATGAACGAGCACTAGACGAATTAGAACAATTAAATATGCCTTTGGCTGAAGATGATGGTCATGGTAATAAAAGAGGTAGTGAAAATTTATATAAAATGATGATGGAGGATGAATTTTTAAATTCATGGGGTAGTACGTTTGTTAGTTATGTTGAACCATTTTATCCTGTAATCATGAAAGAGAAAGAATTATTAAAGAAATATCTCGAAGGATAATTTAGATTTTTCTATTGACTTTTTTTTTATATAGTTTATTTTTGTAAAAAACTAAAAATTATTTAATTATGTTAGAACAAAAAAATCATGAAAACTTTTTTAAGTTTTCACTTTATCAAGAATCAAATGTTCTTGTTGAAAGAATATTTCCTGCGGATGTATATAGTCAAATGTCGAGATATTCAGTTAATATTCGTGAATTAATACCTTCTATAATACAAAGACTTCAAAAACTTTTATCAAAAAAAAATCCTGAGTATAAAGTTACATACGCTGATAAAGAATATGATTTATTAAAGTATTATGAAGATTTGACATCATTTTATAACGTAGAAATTAATAAATTGACAAAACCACAGTCGACGACACGAACTATTAATGGTAGAACAATTAAGGGTGTTGAGTGTAAATTTTGTCTATACATAAACAATAATCTAATTGTTGAAAGATTATTTTATGTGGACAATTATAATCCGTCAGTAAGATTTAGTAACGATATTGTATCTACAGTTAATGAAATTGTTGAAGACATTAAGCAAAATATTAAAACTAGTGACATTAATAATATCTGGGATGATTTTGATATTATTAATTGTTATGGATTTCCACATATTAATAATGTTAGAGAATTAGGTCGTGAGCAGAGAGAGATTTATTTAAAAAATATTAATGATGAAGAATTTGTTAAGAGTATGAGGATTCAAATTCGTAAAAAATATTTTACTGATCAGCAAGAAGAAGAGATATCTTTAGGTAATTAAAAATTTAGTATTGCATGTCTGAAAACAAAGATAGTATTGCAACATATTTAGGTACGGATTTTCAACTCAAACTACTATGGCAGTTAGTCACTGAAAGTAGTTTTTGCGAAAAAATATTACCATATCTTGAAGTTGGTTATTTTGATGATCATAATTACAAAAGATTTTTTATTGTTATTAAAGAATATTATGACAAATACAAGAAAGTACCTAATCTTCAAAATAAAAGTATTAATCATGCAATAAAAGAATTTCAATTAGATAATGAAATTGACTATGAACAATTAACTGGTGTATTAAAGCCAATAATATACTGGCAAGAAGCATGTATTAATGGAGTTTTAATGTTTGATGGCGATACTGTTCAAAAACAAACATGGCATTTTATTAAGCAACAGGAATACAAGAAACTTGCCAATGAAATTATTGAAAAGTTGGTACGGAATAAACTTGATAAGAATGTTTATGAAATAGAAGAAAGAATCAGAAAAATTTCTGATATAGGTGTTGAAGATGATGATGCAATTGAAGTGTTTACTGATATTGAATCATCATTACGTAAGGAATTTAGAGAACCTATTCCAACTGGAATAGTTATACTCGATGAAGCTACAGGCGGAGGTCTTGGTCGTGGCGAGATAGGTGTTATCTTAGCACCAACTGGTGCAGGTAAAACAACAATTTTAACTAAATTCGCAAATCATGCATTTGATAGTGGTAAAAATGTTCTTCAGATCATATTTGAAGATACGCCAGACCAAATCAGAAGAAAGCATTATGCTATATGGTCTAAAATTCCATTATCTGAGATTGATGATAGGACTGAAGAAGTAGCTAAAGCAGTAAATAAAAAACATGAGGAGATTCAAAAAGAATACAATAATAAACTAATTATAAAAAGATTCTCCCAAGAAAATACTACCTTACCAATGATTAAGGATTATATAATTAGATTTCAAAAAAAATATGGCTATAAGTTCGATATTATAATTCTTGATTATATTGATTGTGTTGATTCACATAAAAGGGGTGGTGATACTAATGCAGATGAATTAGCGGTTATCAAAGCATTCGAATCAATGGCAGCAGAGTTTAATGTTCCATGCTGGACAGCAATTCAAACTAATCGCTCTGGTATTGAAAGTGAGTTAGTTTATATAAATCATATGAGTGGAAATATTAAAAGAGCACAAAAATCACATTTCTTAATGTCCATAGCCAGAACACAAGAACAGAAATTCCACAATTTAGCAAACCTTCAGATATTGAAAGCACGTTTTGCTAAAGATGGTTATATATTTAAAGATTGCATTTTTAATAATAACACACTTGAAATCGAAGGTACTGGTAATATGCTTAAAACAAAGAGTAGTGCTGATGAATTTAAGAAGAATGAACCAGAGTATCTTAATGAGAAAATGAAGAAACTTGATAGTAAAAATAATAAGGTAGATAATGAGGATAAAGATGATGTATTAAAAAATGTCACCAAAGCCCTTGAATTACAAGATGAAATAAATCTTGATAGTCTAGATGATAAATTCCAAGAAAAATTACAGAAATTAAGGGATGAAAGTATAAAAAAACTAAATTCTGATTAAAATTTGACATAAAAAACTGTTTTTTTTATTAAAAAGACTATTTATATAATACGAATAAAAAATGTAAAATTTTTTATTGGAATACTTGACAAGATAAATTTTACAGTTTATTTTTGTGAAACAAATGGGGGAGTAGTAAAACGAATACTTTCAAATATAATTTAAACTACTCCTTTTTTGGAGAACTGATTATATTTACAGTAATTGGGTCATATTACTAATCCAATAGTAAGTATAGCAGGTTCGAATCCTGCCTCCCCCACATAAAATAACAGCAGATGGTTGTTATTTAAAGATTTAATGGGAAAACTTGAAGTTATTACAGTAATTTAATTAAATTATTATAGAGTGATAATTTACTAATAAGTAGTGTTAGTGTTTATCTGTCAAAAAAAATAACTGACAAATTTTTCCCTAAATCATATTGCGAGATAGAGAAGCGGTTAACTAGTGTGGCTCATAACCACAAGATCGCAGGTTCGAATCCTGCTCTCGCTACTATATATAATGAAGTTACGATTTTTGATTCAAATTTTAAGTTATAACCAATTAAAAAAATCGAACTTGTATATTCCTATTAAAAAATTAAAATAGGTGGTTTTAATTTGAAGACATTAAAGGAAAACTATTTGTATTTTCAGTAAAATAGTTAAATTGTAAAATTTCACTTTTACGACCAAAAAAATACAAAAGAAATATTCCTTTAAATAAGAAATTTAGATACTTACTGTATAAGTAAGTCAAAATATAACCTAATAAAATTATTCAAGATTTTTGAAGAGGTGATGAGTAAAAAATTCATCACTTTTTTTTATTTTATTTTGACGGAAAAATATAATTACTTACCTTTGAGGTATCAATAAGAAAATACGGAAAATAAAGACATAGATTAGTTTTTAAATATAAAATTTGTTTATGGAACAATTAGTATTAACCGCAAAACAATTATCAGTAATAAAAAAATCATTAATTGATGGTATTTCTATTGCAAGTGGTGCGAGAGGTGGAGCTACATATTATCATTCTAAAGAGGAGCAAGATGTTGCAATAAAAAATGCTATATCATCATTATATTCAACATCAAAAGAATTACCATTGATACTTGCAAATCAAAATGGTGTTACAGGTAAATTTATTCAGGAAGCTATATTGAATGAATTTAAAAATACAGCTAATGGTGGTGCATGTTATATTGTTAATCCTATTGATTGGATTGATAATGGTATTTCAGATAAAGCACTTCTTGGTGCATTGTATAATCTAGATAAAAATTTAGGTATTTCTTATGTGCTTCGTTTGTTTATTTTATTACGCAAGAATAAAATTAATAACGAAAGAGCAAGAAAAATAGTACTTGGTTACATTTTGGGTAATCCCAATTTAGAGTTTTATTCTGTTAAATATAGAAAAAAGATTAGAAATATTTTAAAACACGTCTATGGTGAAAAGAAAACATCTATTCTTCTTTCTATTGCTGAAAAGTATATTAGAAGTGGTGGAGTTTATTCAAATGAAAAGGAGGTAAAAATCAGTAATACTTTTCTTAAAAAGTATTCTCCAATTCTTAATAGTGAAAAATTATACAAGATTTTTTTATTCATCTTTGGTAAGGGTGATAAATCATTTTATTCAAAAAGTGAATTTCCAATTATCAGCGAATTTTATGTTGCAACACAAGATATTACTTCAGTAACTAAAGTACCTGAAGAAGTATTGGTTGGTTTAGTTTCAAATAAGAAACACCCACAATATGCTGGTATGTGGTCAACTAAATTGTTGAGAAAATCAACACTTGCATTGATTAGAAAAAACAATGAAGTTACTTCTGTAAATCAGCAAGTAAGACAGACCAAGAAAAATGAAAAACTTGGTGTAGTTAAGGAAGTTAATTTAGAAGCTGCGACTGATTTCATGGCATTGTATAAAACTGGCTATGAAAATGGTTTTGATGCTAAATTGATTAATGCAATTGATAAACTTGCAGAATCTAATAAGATCACTGGTTTTGCGTACAACAATATTGGAATTATTGTTGATAGATCAAACTCAATGTTCGGTAATAAAGTGGAATCAAAGAATACTCCAAGAGCAATTGCTGATTTCACTGTAAAAGTTTTGGAAAAATCATCTAAAACTCAAGTTGTGGTAAATACTGAAGGTGAGGCAACTGATATTGCTACAGCATTTGTTTCTCTGTTGAAAAACGAAAGTGAACAAAATAAATATGATGCAATTTTTATAATCACTGATGGTTATGAAAATCAGTATGAAGGTTTGGCAGGTGAAGTAATTGAAACATATATCAATGAAACACAGAGATCATTACCTATATTCCAGATTTCACCAATCGTTGGTGCTGAAATGAATGCAAATGTGAGACCAATTGCAAACACGAATGTTGCATTACTTGCAGTGAGCAACCCAGCATCAATTGCTACTCAAATGAGTGCTAAGATGCTTGAAGTTGATACTAAACAGTGGTTGTTAAATCAAGTAAAATTGATTGAAGCAAACAATGTTTCAAGAATAAGAAAAAATTATGTCAAAGCCTAAAGATTAAGAATATGAATGCACAGAAAGAATTTGTCGAATTATTGAAAGGTTGCAGACCAGTAAAGGATGCGTCTGGAAACATAGTTGTTCAATCAATAATGAATATGCAATTGGTTTGTTTAACTACAGACAAGGAATTTTCTTTGGATGAAAGATTTGCTAATCCATTTAAAGATGTTAAAGCATCTAATAGTGGTTATGGTAACTTAATATTTAAGAATGAATCAAACAAGGAAGTTATTATGCCAACTCAATTGGCGATAATGACTAAACAATCAGCACAAAATCACGGTATGGTGAAGTCAGCATACTTGCCAAAATCATCTACTGTAAGATATGATGATGCTGGTTGTGTACAGGGTTCACAAACAGGTTACATCAGAGATACAAACGGCAACGAAATGCGTTTGATACCTCTCTCAATGAGAGAAATGTTGTTTGATAAAGTAGGTTATACTGTTGGTCATGCAAACATATATCCTGCTATTGAAAAATTAGGTAGAGATACCAATACCAATACTGGATATTATCTTGATAAGTATTTTAATAAGTACGACAAGAAACTCGAACAGTTTATTGCACACTTTGAAAGACCAAAGAACTTGATTGGTACAATTGTATTGATCGATGGTGAAATAGTTGCGATTGATAAGTTTCCTTCATTTACCTATGCTGAACAAGTATGGGAAAGACTTATACGTGATTGCTATGGGTCACTTGCTATTATCAGTGAGTTGAATAAGAAAAGTGGTAAGAAGTATTTTACTGAAGAATATTCTAAAGTAAATAGAGGTGATGTTCTTAGCAAGATAGAAACTGCTTTGAATAAAACCAAGAAAAATATTACCAAGTCTGTTGAAGATAAAGTAAAAGAATTACTTGATCTTACATTTGAATCTACTTTGGATACTACAGGTAATCCAAGTGATGCAACTGCTTCTTTACCAAAAAGTTATATATTAAAACACACTGGTTATGTTGGTCAAGTTATCTCTGAAGAGAATTATCACCACATGGTAAGTATTGTTAAAAGAGAAAGATTTAATCCAGAATCATTACGTAGGGTTACCGAGTTAAGGGCTAAATCACGCAAACAAAGTAATTTTAGTATCTAAAAATTAACTTATTTTATTTTTATAGGGGTATTTATGTGAACGAATACCCCTTTTTTTATCAAAAATGGAAGTTTTAATCATAACTATCCTGAATATATTATTCTCAATTTCAAAAATATTTTTAATCATTGGAGAGAATAGATTTAAAAGTAGTTTTTTATATGTAAAAAAGATAAATAATATTTTTTTTTCATAAAAATTAAATTATTTATTGTTATTTTTAATCCATAAAAAGATAAGTTAAAATCAAATCATAATTTATGAATATTTGGCTTGACGGTATTAATCAGGAAAAGATTAATAAAAACAATTCAGAACATAAAAAGCTAAAAAAAAGAGAGTTAAAAAAATCTAAAACCAAAAAATCAATCAAAAATAAATAAATTGAAAAAAGAAAATTTACAATGTAATAGCTGTCTTAAACATTATTTTTTGTTATATTTGTAAGATAAGGGATAGAAATTTCGAGAAAAAAAATTTTGATAACAAAATCCTGAATTCATGAGAGATGCAACAATTGAAGTAGTAAAAGAAGTTATCAATCATCCGAACGCCGATCGTTTAGATATTTGTACAGTATTGGGGTATAAATGTATCACAAAAAGAGATCAGTTTAAGGTTGGTGATAAAGTTATTTATGTTCGACCCGATAGTGTATTTCCAGATTCTGAGTGGGCACAAGAATATAAAAAATATTCTCAAAAAAGAGTGAAGGCGGTTAAACTTCGTGATATTTGGAGTGAAGGTATTATTATACCATTCACAGCATTACCCAAGGAAATTTCCGAAACAATTAAAGATTACCATGTTGGTGAGGATGTATCAGAACTACTTTGGATTAGTCATTATGAACCACCCACACCAACCGATATCTCAATAAAAGGAGAATTACCATATGGTATTCCTGTAACTGATGAAGAAAGGTGGGAAAATTTAGATAATTCAGAATTACCATATGGTGAATTGGTTGATATTTTTTTAAAAATTGATGGTCAAAGTAATTCATTTTACCGTCATTTCGTCGAAAAAACATTTGGTGTTTTGGGTAGGAAACATGAATTAAAGCTAGAAATTTCAAATAACTATACTAATAATGTCTCAAGATATGATATTGAAAGGAAACTTACCGAGTTTAGTGAAAAGTATAGAATCTCTCTTTCAATTCGTGGTGAATCATATGGTATTGGTATTCAATCAATAAAGATTAATCCACACTCAAAATTGAGTAATGGTTGGGCAATGTTTTCTGTTTATTTGATTGATGAACGTAGATATGCACGTAAAGGCGATCAATTTTATTTTCTTAATGTTGCAAAGGAAATGGATTTACCTACGGTGAAATTAGTTGAAGAAAACGTGATTTTAACGCCAGATTTAATAAAAAAATATTCTGAAGACCTAAAAGAATTATATGGTAAACCGTTTGAAGGTGTAGTAGTACAATATAGTAAAGGAAGTTTTAAAATAATAAACAAACATTATGACTCGAACAAATAAACAATTAGATTCTAAATATATTGGGGTATATAATAGTTTTTTATACTACCGTTATATTTTTGATGTGATGAATATTGATAGTAATAATACATTATTCCATAAAATATTTAAAAATAATAATGAAAACTTGATAAACCCTGATTTATTACAAAAATTACTTAATGCAGGTTATTCTATTTTATTAGATTTTAGTAATGAGATACATTTAGTTCACAAAACATATAAATCATATATTTTGATTACTTTTAAAATATCACATTTTTACTGTAGTAAGTTTAAAAATTCAGAAAAAATTAATGCTTTGTTAATTGATTTCGAGAAAAGTCTAGAAAAAAAAAGATAATGTATATTTTCTTGTTGCAGATAATTATAATATCAACAAGATACCATTTACATTACCTAAGTTTGAATTACATGAAGATAGTTATAATATTAACTTCACCATTAATGAATTACAAGAAATATTATCAATGGATAAAAGCGGATTAATTATTTTTATGGGTGACCCAGGTACTGGAAAATCCTATCTTATAAAGCATTTAGTGAAGAGTGTTAAAAAAGATTTTGTTTACGTAACACAAGACATGGTTCAATATTTATTTGAGCCGAGAAATATGAGTTTTGTAATTCAAAATTTGAAAGACAATATTCTTATATTTGAGGATAGTGAAAATCTATTTATAGATAGAAAAATGCGATCAAATAATATAATCTCTACACTGTTAAACGTTTGTGATGGTATTATGGGTGATCTTTTTAAGATAAAGATTTTAGCAACTATCAATGTCAAAGAAAATATTGATACGGCTTTGTTTAGAAAAGGAAGATTGTTAGCTGAAGTTAATTTTGGAAGATTATCGATTGACATGTGTAATAAAGTTCTTGAAAGAATTGGTTCTGATATAAGAGTAAATAAAGAGCATACTTTAGCAGAACTCTATAATTACAACAATTATAACGGACACAAAGAATTTAATGGAAAAATCGGTTTTAATCTATTAGAATAATTTATAGTTGAATTAAGATTTAATATAAAAAAACATTTTTAAAGCAGAGATTATTTCTCTGCTTTTTTATTTTTTATTAGTTTTTTATTTTAATAATTGGGTATTTATATGTAACGAATAATAGTTATACAGGGATTAGTGTATACTTTTAATTGTGTAACTATATAGACGGTCAGCAAGTTAGATAAAATTTTATGAGGAATAAAAAAGTGTGTAATTATATATTGAATAATATGAACATATTTTAAATGTATTAATATAGAATGGCTTTCTTTACACGTCCAGAACTCGATAATAGACAATTTAAACAAGTAAGTGGTAGCACCTTAACGCTTTCTGGAACAACAGAGATTGTTAGTGGTGGTACGTTTATTTTACATGGTAGAGAAATTATAGCTACTGGTGGTACATACAATCAGGTTTTAGGTGTTGATATAGATGGTAAAATAAGATTAATAGATCAGACAGGTAGTGGTGGTACAGGTGTCTATATGTTAGATTCTCCAGCATCATTATCGAGTCCTGTTGGAGGTATAAGTAATGGATATGTTTTAGCAGGTAAACCATTGGATGTTATATTAAGGGATATGCTTGTAGTATATCAAGCACCAGCATTTACTTCATTTTCATCGTCACAAACAACACCAGTAGAAGTTGGTACTGTGTTGTCTGGCTCAAGAACATTCACTTGGGCAACTTCAAATTCAGGAAATGTTTTAGCAAACAGTATTGTAATTAGAGATGTATCATCTGGTACAACACTTGCAACTGGTTTAGCTAATGATGGCTCTGAATTGGTAACTATTAATAATAGAGAATTAGCGACAAATGGTTCGACACAAGTATGGAGAGCAGAAGGGACAAATACACAATCAGGTACATTTATTTCATCTAATTATACTGTTACCGCAAGATATTTAAGATTCTATGGCCCAGCATCAACAACACCAACTACCAGTGCAGCAGTTAGAGCATTACCGTTGAATGCATATCAAACTGCTGATATAAATACATTTATACTAAATACTGGTAATGTGTTAACTAAGTTTGTTGTTGCACTACCACCTGGGCGTGTCATCACATCAGTAATAGATTTAGATGCACTTAATGCAAATATAACTGCTAACTATGTTTTAGTTTCATCATCGACACCAGTATTAGATAATGGAGGATCAGGACCAACCATATGGAACTATAACATTTATGAAATGAACGTTGGTACACCATATAGTTCAAATCACAAACATCAAATAACAACAGCGTAATATGAGTTTAGAATTACCTTTCGGTCTTAAAGTTATAAACCCACTTCCAGCAGATAGTAAATATCTAAGGAATGGTGTACCATATGATTCTGTTGCACAGGTTAATAGCGAAATACCAATAACGATTAGACATACTGGTTTAACAGTAAATATTTTAGGAGTTGAATATTGGTATAAGAATGGTGTCACTAATAGCGATTTAGTGCCTAAACAATTTGATACTACATTATTTACAGCATACACTGCAGCTACTGAAACAAGACTTCAGAATATTGAGGGAGATATAGTAGATTTACAAACATTTAGTGCTTCAACAGAATCAGTAATTAATGATATTCATTCTGATATTACATACATATCTGGAATCACAACAGGTAAACAAGATCAATTAACTGCTGGTCGTGGTATAAGTTCAACACAACTCACACTTAATAGAATTGCAGTAGAATTAAGTGGATATACTGCTAAAGGAAGTATTGATATTACAATAACGGGTGGTACTTCAGACTTTTTTGTAAGAGACAATAGTATTATAAAAAGAGGTATTGAATATGGTGGAAATTATCATTCAACGTATTCAAATAGATCTCTTGTCGATAAAGAGTATGTGGATAGTTTAGCCGCAGGGTTAATACCTAAAACTCCTGTTAATGTTTCAACTACTGATACTGATGGTAATATAAATTTAACATCTCCATTTACATCAGGAATTTTAGATGGAATTCCTGTTTTGAACGGTTGGAGAGTTTTAATTAAAAATCAAACAACACCATCACAAAACGGTATATATACTTATAATTCAGGCACTCAATTATTTACAAGAGCAACTGATTTTGATGCTGCTGGTGAAATCAATACTGGTTCGTTTGTATCTGTTTTAAGCGGTAATACATTAGGAAATACTGCTTGGATGGTAACATCTCCAAGTGTTGTAACTATTAATGTTGATCCTATTTTATGGTCACCATTTTCCATACCTTTTAGTGGAATTCAAAATTTACAAAACGTTGGTACTGGTGTTAATGTACTTTCAGGGGTTAGTTCGAATACTGGATATTTTAAATCATTAGTTGCTGGTAATGGAATTACTATTACAGATAATGGTGATAATATTGAATTTGAAGTAACAGCAACTGGCTTAACAGCAAGCACCATATACGAAGGTATATCGCCAGCATCAATAAGTTTAGGTGGTATAAATGCTGGTTATGTATTGACTGGTAAAACTTTAAGTCAGATAATTCAAGACTTGCTTGTACCTACATTATTCCCTACACTCACTAATCCATCGAATACTTTTAGTAAAACATCGCCATCAGGTACAATATTTGAAGTTGGTAGTACTATAAACATATCATTTATTGCAACATTTAATAGAGGTAGTAAGTCACCACAGTATTCAAGTCCAGATGCATTTAGAAGTGGTTTACCGAACAGATATAATTATATAGGTACTGGATTACCATCATCAGTACTATCTACATCATTAACAGATACACAAACTGTAACTGGTTATACCGTATTATCAGGTTCAAATACTTGGCAATCGTCTGTTACTTATGATGCAGGTACTCAACCATATGATAGTTCTGGTAATCCATATTTAACACCATTACCATCTGGTACGACAGGAAATCAATCTGTAACAATTACTGGTATATATCCATATTTTTATGGTAAAGTTGCTTCAGGTGGTGCTGCCCCAGGTGATAATAGACCAACAGCAACAAGTGCATTAGTTTCTGGTGGTACTAAAGTAGTTGCATCATCAATGGGTACGATCACAATAACATTCGGAGCAACATCAGATGATTATTTATGGTTTGCAATACCATCTACATCAACAAGCAAAACTGTATGGTACGTTAATGCATTAAATAACGGATCAATTGGTGGTGCTGTCACTCCTTCAGGTAATTTATTTCCTAATTTTGATTTAGTGAGTGTAACAACAGTATTATGGTCAGGAATTGAATATAAAGTATACATAAGCAACTATCAAACGGCAACAACTGGTGCTATGGAATTAAGGAATAGTTAATATATAAGATAAGAAATGGCTATTATATTAAACGATAATATTAAAGTAAATGCAGGTAAACCATCTGAAGCTAAGTATCTGAACCCAAATACTAATGCTCCATACAGTGGTGTTACTCAAGTTAATACTCTTATCCCAATATCTGAGAGACATAGAGGTTTAACGGTATTAGTTAATGATAAAGAGTATTGGTATAGAGATGGTGTTAGTAATACAGATCTGATTCTAAAAACATCAACTGGAACAACAACATTAGCATCTAATGGTTTAACAAAACTTGGTAATACAATTGTACTTGGTGGTACTTTAACTGGTGACACTACAATTGGTGGTGCTGGAAATTCACTATATTTTGGCGACTTTAATGTTAGTGAATTTAATGAATTTATTGTTGCTGTTTCAGGCACATCTGGTTTAATCGGATTATATGGTAAAGATGATGCTATTATTGAGATATCTACCAACCACACCACTCAAAATTCAATAGTGATTTCTGCTGGTTTATCAGGAGACAATTCAACAATTAATATTGACTATCAAAAATTAAGATTAAGCAGCAACGATTCTGAGCCATCAAATGTATTTATTGAATTAAGCGGCGCATCTAAAATCGTTATTGGTGAAAATAATTTTTCTGATTTTGCTGGCATTCAATATTTAACAGATTATTCTGCTAACTATACTGCAAGATCAATACCCGATGTTGGTTTTGTTACAGGTTATACTTCACCTCAAAATATTTATAATCAGAAAATAATTGTTAGTGCGAATACTACATTAACAAATACAAATTTTGTGGTTTTTGTTGATAGTTCAACAAGTGGATTAACTATTACGTTACCAGCATCTCCTGTAGATGGTCAAGTATACAAAATAAAAGATGTGGGAAGTGCAAATATTAATAATATAATTATAGATGGAAATGGAAATACTATAGATGGTTTTCCAACTGCAATAATTAATACACAGAGAGGTGGTATTGAAATAGTTTATGATCAAACAATAGATGAATGGGCACTTTTAAATTATATTCCATAATCTAACTAACATATTAAAAAAAAATAAAACTATTTATTTGTGATAATAAATAAGATTAATTACATAATAAATTTTTTTATAAAAAAATATAACACATGGCATTCTCAACAAAACAAAATTTAAGTAATCAAAAATTCAAGCAGGTAAGTGGCTCTACACTTAATTTATCTGGCGACACTATTATTGCAAATAGTGGTTCGTTAAATTATCAATCAGCGATATCAATTAGTGAACCAACAGAGATTGTACATAAACAATATGTTGATGATTCTATATCAAATGTAACATCTCTTATAATTACTGGTGCAACTAATGGCTTAACAAAAACAGGAAAAAGAGTTAAATTGGGCGGTACACTTACTGGTAATACTGAAATTGCTGGTGGTGGTTATTACTTGAATTTTGGTTCGGCAAGTTCTAAATTAAGTACGTTATCTGTAACTACAACAAGTAATCAAAATTTTAGGAGTGATACTATTACAGTAGATGATACTGTTTCACCATTCAATTTTATTGTAGACACTGGTACTGCAAGTGCGGGGAGGAATATAGCGACATTCGTTAAAAGAAATTCTGGCGGTACTCCAGACGTAAATAATGTCGGTATTATAAAATTTGTTTCTCCAACTTCAACTTTAGTTGAAAAACCAGCGATTGAACTGCTTTGGAGATTTTCAACTGCGACTAATGGTAATGAGTCATCTGCTCTAGATATTAGAGGATATTATACTGGCTCATCAAACAATCTAATATTTAGAATTTTACCTTCAGCTTATTTTATAGGTCACGGTACAAGTGCCATCGGAGGTTTTGATATTGCTATTGGTCAAGAAGCCAGAGCATGGAATGGTGGTCAGATTGCTTTAGGATATAGAGCAGGTAAAACATCTGGTTCTGCAACAGGTAGACATCATTCAATCTCTATCGGATATAATGCAAATCAAGGTACAAAACCTATCGGTACTTATTCGATTGCTATTGGTAGTGCAGCACAATCTATAAGTGCAGATACTATTTCAATCGGTAGGAGTGCAGGGAATACCACTGGTGTTGTTGGTATAAATTCAATTTCAATTGGTGCACTTTCAAATCAGGGAAGTTCAAATATTGGTCAAAATTCAGTTGCTATAGGAGTATCGTCAAAATCAATTGGTACTAATTCAATAGCAATAGGTAATAACGCTAATTCTGATGGTGGTGTGTCTATTGGTAGTACTTCTGCGAGTGAAGGCGATGGTATATCCATTGGTATTGGAGCAAAAACAAGATCAACAAATGCAATTTCATTAGGTACTAATGCTGGTGTTACTACTGGTAGTTTTGGTGCTGAAAGTATAATATTAGGAAAAAATGCTGGTGGTGGTGCAGTAAATGCTAATATTGGTGCAACAACAATAATAATTGGCTCTAATAGTGTTGCGACATCTTCTAATGGAATATCTATTGGTACTAATATTAGTACTACTGCAACAGGAGCTATTACAATCGGAAATAATTGTAATAATAATACAACAAATAGTGTACAATTTGGTTGGAATTCAAATGACGATTTGAAATTAATAAAGGGTACTTTACAAACAACAAATAACACAACCACAACTTTATTAGCATATACACTACAAACTGGTAGTACTTATTCAATTAAGGCAACAATAAAAGCAAGAGAAGTTAGTGGCGCAGATCGTGCATTATATGTTAAACAAGGTTTGTTTTATCGTGAAGGTGGTGGCGCAGTACAACAAGGTACAACACAAGATGTTATTTCAGATATAGAATCAAATTCTGCATGGGATAGCACTTTTGATGTGTCAGGTAATGATGTTAGGGTGAGAGTTACAGGTGCTGCATCTACAACAATTAATTGGCATGTTATATTAGAAGTACAAAGGGTATCTTAATAATTTTAAAGTATTTATAAAAAAAATAACATTATGGCATTACGAATTAATACGACACTAACAACAACAGATGGAGGAACAGTAGAATCAGGATCGTATGTAATTTTCAGTACAAGATTTCCACATAGAGGAAAGAATTACAGTGTGGATTTTTTGATATATAGATCACTTGAAGCACTAAATCAAAACAAAGCAGACATTGATGTCGTTGAAATACCTGTTAAAAATTTCATAAAACAGTTAACGGATGAAGAATATGCAGCTTTAACACCATTAACCATTCATAATGATGTTAAAGCATTTTTGGAACAATATGTTGGTGTTGGTAATGTTGATGTGATACTTTAATTATAATAAAAAATACTAAATATGGTTTTGATTAAGGAATTCTAAAGAATTTCTTTTTTTATTATTATAATAAAAAAAAGTATTTATAATAAAGTATTATCATATGGCAAAAAAAGCTGATGGTAGAAATAGTGGTACAAAATACAGACCCATAGGTACAAATACTAATCCGATAAAGTTTGATACTGAAGGCACTGACGCTCATGGTCGTGAAGTTAATCTTATTAGAGACGATTCACCTACCCGAATCGATGTAGTGAGTGAAACTTTGTATTATTTGGGATGGGCAGAATATGGCTCAAGTGAAAGTGAGCCTGTTTGGAAAATTAAAAGAATTGAACAGATTGGTAGTGTTTGGGAACAAAAATTTGCTGGTGGAGAGCAGTTTTTCAGATATGCATGGGATGATAGATATACATTAACATATTTATAGGAATCTAATTAAAGTAGTGTGTTGCTTTAAATTTTGAGTATTTATATGAAACTCTATAAATACGATAAATGGCTACTTTTACTATAGATTTAATATCAGGAAAGGTATTTTTATTCGATAAAGATTTTACGGGTACTGGTTATACTGGTGGAAGTAGCTCTACGTATCAAGAAGTTAATTTATATTCACATTTACCACCAGCAATTTTACATAATGGTGATATTTATGTAGTTCGTAATTCATCTGGAGCATATGTTTTAAATAGAAAAGAAGCAGGATTATACTATTCGAATGGTATTACATGGAGAAGATTGGGTGATATACCATCTTTTTTTAGTTCTACGAATTTTCAAATTTTTGATGGAGTTGATAATACTAAGGGAATTAATATTCAAACTTCTGGTATAACATCTGGTGTCTTTAGAACACTAAAAGTACAAGATTCATCAGGAACAATTGCATATTTAACAGATTTAAATACAAAAGTTAACATATCAGCATTTGCTGATTATACTGGTACAACAGCACCTAATACATACGTATCAATTAATGATTTTGATACATATTCTGGTCAAACATATTCACTTATTTTAGGTAAACAAGATCAGCTAACAGCAGGTAAAGGTATACAAATAACCACAGGTAATACTATCAATGTAGTTTTACCCAATTCACTACAATTAATTGATATTTCTGGTGGTACAGAAGTAAATACCATACCACATACACCAATAACATGGACAACACAAGAATATAGTGGAACATCACTCAATTTTACTGGTGGAAGTCGTATTTATATATCAGAAACAGGATTATTTGAACTAAGTTATGTATTAAATCTTGAATTTGGTAGTGGTGGTGATAAAAATATTGGTACAGTTATAAAAAAGAACGGTACTACACTTATAACACAACTCACAAGTTCATCATTTATGAAGAATAGTAGTGGTTCAGGATCTAATACGATGCCACCTTATAAGGTGAATTTAAATTCGGGTGACTATGTTGAATTGGTGGCATTTAGAATAGGTAGTGCAGGTAGTGTTACTACTGTTAAAAATGGAAGTTGGATTAAAATTAATAAGATATTATAAATAAAATATAAAATAAAGGAGTAGTAATGACATTTAGATATCTAATATATCGTACTGATTATGGTAATACAATCGTAAGAGAATCAGCTGTTAATGATTCAACAGGAAATGAAGCAGCATTATTTACAGATTTTGTCATTCCAGTAAATCAACCACTCTATCTATGGAGAGTATCACTACCAAGTGACGTAATTCCAAATACAGAAACCAACATTAATAATTGGTTAAATTTCATTAATCCACCTTCTCCTGATTCACCATTAGATTATCAAACATTCACTGGTTATACTGCTACAACTCAAATAGAATTTAGTAACGTAAATAACGATATTGATTATCTTTCAGGGCAAACCGCAGGTAAATTAGATAAAGTATTCGGTGCTATAACTGGTAATGTTCCAATTTTTGGTGCGAGTGGTACTACATTAATTGATTCGGGTTATGATATTAATGATTTATTAACTGGAATTAGTGGTGCAACCTCAATTGAAGTTTTCACAGCATATACTGCAACAACAAACATAAAAATTTCAGCTATTGAGGATAATATAAATTATTTATCTGGTGAAACTGCGGCAAGATTAAAGATAAGTAATTTTAATGCTTATAGTGCAGCAACTAAAACATATATCGATTCCATTTCGGCAGGTCTTGATCCAAAAGAATCGGTTCGTGTTGCAACTGTTTCGGATTTAACTGGAGCAGTTTATATTGTAACTGGTGGTACTGCTGGGACAGGTGCGTTTACATCAGCACCAACATCAATCGATGGTGTAACATTAGTTAATGGAGATAGAGTATTGGTTAAAAATCAACTATCACCACAACAAAACGGTATCTATGTAGTTATATCTTCTGGTGTATGGTATAGATCGGCAGACATGGATGGTATACCTTCAAATGAGATATCTGGTGGTGTATTTGTATTTGTTGAGACGGGAAATACCAATGGATCAAGTGGTTGGGTTATAGATTGGGATGGTATTGTAAATATTAATATCGACCCAATTAATTGGGTTCAATTTAGTGCAGCTAATTCATATACATTTGGTGTTGGTATTAATATATCTGGTAATTTAATATCTCTTGATGGTGCTGCAATAGCTGGCGATAATTTAGATTGGGATGGTTCTCAATTAAATGTTGAGGTTACTGGTGGTACTTTAGGTGTAGTACTTAATTCAAAAGTAGACGAATTATTATTTAATTCATATACCGCTACAACAGAAATTAGATTAGGAGGTATAGAAGATGATATTACATATATCTCTGGAATCACTAACACAAAACTTAATAATTTAGATTTTAATGTATATACAGCATCAACTGATACACGTTTAGATAATATTGAGAGTGATATTGCATATATATCGGGTATAACTTCTGGATTAGATAATACAAAACTTAGTATCAATGTATTTACTGGTTATACTGCAACAACTAAATCAGATGAGATTTATTTAATTAGAACAGGAACAACAGGAATTGATATTAATACGATCACACCGACACCCATTGTTTGGAATGGTCAATTAAAATCATCCACGCTATTTTCTTGGACTGGTGGTAGTGGGATATTTGTTAACCAAACTGGTGATTATGAAATCACATATAATATTCCAATAATACATACAGGTAATAATAATGTGAGATCATATGGTAGTAATATTGTTATTAATAATACAACCGTAATAAATAGAACATTTGCTGCAGAAAATACATCGAGAGCAGATAGCGTTGGCAATCTCGCATTACCAAGTGTTGTAGTATCATTAACATCAGGAACAAGACTTGATTTAGTAGTATTTAGAGCTGGACTTGCTGGTACTACTAACACAAGACCAAACCCAACAATATTGATTAAAAAGAAGAATACATTGCAATAATGAGTTAATAAATGAATGTGATTAAATGGCATTGGAATATTATCTTTATAGAACTGATTATAATAATACATTAGTTGATAGGAGTACAACTTCTTTTGCACCTTTACCACCTAATACTGGTGAAATTCAAATTAATTTTTTCATACCTCAAAATCAACCACTTTACTTTTATAGAGAACAAAGTGGTAGTATAGTTTTAAATGACGATCAGACAATAAGATCATATTTAAATGATACTGTTGATAAATCTCCAGATTCATATGTTACATATGGTCAATTAACAGGTTATACTGCAACAACAAATATTAGTGGAATATCTGAATCAGTTTTTAATGGTTATACCGCAACAACTGAATCAACTATAAATGGTAAATTAAATAAGGGTTTATTTAATACCTATACAGGTAGTACTGCTCCAAATACCTTTTTAAGTAAAACGATATTTAATACCTATACAGGTAGTACTGCACTTCAGTCTGCAAATAATGGTTTAACAAAAAATGGAACAAATGTTAGATTAGGTGGTACATTAACAGGTGCGACAACAATAACTTCACCAGCAACAGGAAGTAGACTAACCTTTGCTGGTTTTCCAATTCAATATTCTACTAATCTATCTGCAAATTATAATGCGAGATCATTAGTAGATAATGGTTATGTCACTGGTATTACAAATAATAAAATTGATAAAGTTTTTGGTGCTACAAATAATATCGCAATATTTGATGCTAATGGTAATTTAAAAAATTCGAATGTAAGTATAAATACTATTACTGGTGGTACAGGATTTTATTATTATATTGATAGATCAACAACTCAAAATAATACGACTACTACTGATGTAGTATACCTTAGTGGTAGGTCTGGTTTTTTAGATGGTGGTACATGGTCTATTGATTTCAATGCTGTAGGTGGAAATATTACTTCAAATAGAAGTATTGTTATAGGATTTTATATTGATAATGTATTACAAGGTGTAGAAAATAGAATTCAATCGAATGCATCTGTAAATGTAATGCCTTTTATATTAACAAAAGATTTGACACTTACATCTGGTATACATACTTTTGAAATTAGATTTAGACAAGTTGGCGGTGGTACTGCGTTTATAACATATGGTTCAATAAGAGCAAAACAAGTAAGATAATATGAGAAAATTATTAGCATATGTTTTAAATGGTCAAATAATTGGTGTTGAAAAGACATCATGGGATAATTCAGAATTATCTGGTAATGATCCATTCAAGTGGATTTTTTCTGGTGAAACAATCCCGAATGGATATGTGGATATTAGTTCAATATTGAATTGGGGTTTATTTGGTGAGAATGTTTTAAATTATAATACTGTTAGATTTGAAATAAGTAAATTATTGCCCGAATCATTAACGGAATTGAATGAATCTGAACTAAGTGTAGTTCAAAATTATGTGTTAGATCATTATTATAGGATATATGATTATATTAATTACGAAAATTTTTCAAGACAAATAAATGCTAAGATTGCACCATTAAATATAGATTATGATATAATTGGTTTACACAAGAAAAGATTTTTTAGAAAGGGTGAATTATATAGGGTTGAGTATTATGGAGAATATAATCCAATAAATCAAACGTATAGTAAGTTATGTGTAAGTGAAGATAGAACATATTACCGTACTAATAAAATGTTAAGTAGACGTGAAATGACTATAACTTGGTATTATACTGACGGTACATCAGGTGAAACGAAGAAAACAACTAAATATTATACGGTAGAGGAAGCTATTCAGGCTGGTGAGGTTAGAAGAAGAAATGTCATATCGACGTTAAAAACAAATACTGTTGGTTTGATTATGATGACTTTGGGTGTTACACAGATAGAGGCTGAAAATCTAGGGTTATTATTCCTCGAACAATACAATAGTGCAATATTCAAATACATTGAGGGCGCAGAATCTGTTTTGAAAAATATTTTGTTGACTGATACAAATCATTCTTGGCTTGATAATGTTATACCGAACACTGGTGGTCTCACAATAAGAATGTATTTATATGATAATATCAATATAGATTATAATGAAAACAATATTAACACTTAAGATATGCATCAAAGTAGACAAATTTTTTACATAAAAAAGAACAGTACATTACCTAAGTTAAAATTTCCTTTAACACAAGCAATCATGGAATATTATGATATTACAGAAGATATGCTAGAAAATTGTGCTGTTACATTTTCTATGGTGGATGCTGATACAGGAATATATAAAATAGCCAATTCAGAGGCAAATTTAGAGATTAGCGAAAATAGAGCATTAGAACCAGATGAGGTGAAATATACATTAACTTATCGTTTTTCATCAAAAGACACCAGAAAAGAAGGACATTTTAAAGGTCAGTTTCAAATTGATTTTTTAGGGAATTTTTGTGGAAAAATGGCATTCCCAACTAATCAAATGATAGATATTTATATTCAAGATTCAATCACAGTTACCACTGTAGTTTAAATTTAGCTATATTTGCAATATAGCCATAGCCTAAAATGACTTCAGATACCCGATTCATTGTACTTTGTGAAAAAGTACCCAATACAAACAAATATTATGTCAGATTTCCCTATAATAAGCAATTAGTTGAAAAAATAAAGAGCTTGCCTATCAAGCAAAGATCTTGGAATCCATCCCAAAAGGCATGGGAAATTAGCCCCGCAGGATTATTTAGTGTTATTTTAGCATATCGTAATTCTAAGATAATATTTTTTGATTTCATGGGTGAAGAAAATAAAAAAGAATTTATTAATCTTACCCGAAAAGAAGATGAAAAAGCCAAAAAGAAAATTCTTGAATTAAAAAATCAGCTTGAAAAAAATGATTTAGCTATAAAATTTAAAAAAGAATACGAGCAAAATCCACAACAATATGCGGATAAGGTCTTAAAAAATTTAAAGAACGGAGTTACTTTATTTAATCATCAAATTGTAGCTGCGTTATTTCTTGAATATGTTGGCAGTGCATTGATTTCATTTGAAATGGGACTAGGAAAAACATTAGTGAGTATTGCATTTGTTGAGATGAAGGGTTTTGATAAAGTATTTGTTATCACACCAAATAGTCTTAAGTTTAATTATTTTAATGAAATAAAAAAATTTACTGATTCAAAAGCATATATCATAGGTAATAAAAATAATGAATATAGTATTGAAGAATCTAAATACATTATTTTTAACTATGAATTTTTTAACAAGAGCAATAGTGATAATATTAAAAATAAGTTAAAAAATTTAGGTTTAGATTTTATACCAAAATGTGTTATTTGCGATGAATCACATAAGTTAAAAAATAGCAAATCAAACACTTACAAAAATTTTAAGAAGTTATTTAAGAAAGTTGAACATAAAGTGTTTTTATCTGGTACACCAGCACCGAATAGAATTTACGAATTATATACTACATTAAATCAAATATCACCAATAGAGTTTGCTACAAAAAAACATTTTTTTGAGTATTATTGTGGAATGGTATTCAATACAGAGTTAATGACTTGGGAAACAAATAATTTGCCTAAATTAGATGAACTCTATAATAAACTATCTGCTTATACCTATAGGAAAAGAAAAGAAGAAGTACTAGATTTACCAGATAAGATATATCAAAAAATATTCATTGAGATGGATAAAAATCAATTGGATGAGTATAAAGAGATAGAGAAGGGTGTGGTTGAGGAGATAATCTTCGGTAATATACATCAAACACAATTAAATCCATTAACTGTTTTAATTAGATTGAGACAATATACTGCAAAACAAAAAATTAAAATGGTAGCAGAATTACTTGAGAGATTAGTTGAGGAAGATGAAAAAATTGTAGTTATTGATATGTTCAAAGAAAATCTATATGAGATTAATAAATTGTTTCCGACAATATCGGCAGTACATACAGGTGATCAATCTGTTGAAGAAAGAAATACTATTGTAAGTAAATTTCAAGATCCTAATAGTGATTTAAAATTATTTTTAGGTTCAATACAAACATGTAGTTATGGTTTGACATTGACAGCATCAAATAAAATTTTTATAATTACACTCCCATTTAGTGTTGGTGAGTATGATCAGGTTAGTGATAGATGTATATTAAGTGGTCAATTAGTGTTGACCAAAAATGACGGATATAAAAAAATTGAAAATATTAAAATAGGTGATTTAGTCTATACGCATAAAGGTAATTGGAAAAAAGTGCTTGATGTTAAATCTAAATTAGAAAAGAAAAAAGCATTATATAAAATATACTACAAAGGATATCATTTACCATTGTCTTGTACTCAAGATCACAAATTATATGTATATGATAAAATAAAAAAATCATACGAATGGGTTGAGGCATCAAATATTAATATATTTGATCATATGATTGTATTATCAAAATTGAACATAGGAAATAATACTTTAAATGAGTTTAATATTGATTATATAGAAGAAAAAATAGGATGTGATTTAAAATTCGTAAACAGAAATATTAAATTGGATAATAAATTATTGTATGCTATGGGTAGATTTATTGGTGATGGTTGGGTGAATGAAAATTCTGTTTGTATAAGTGGTCGTATTGATGAAGATTTAGAAGTTAAAAGGTGTATTGAATATATTAGTGATAGTTTTGGTTTGAATAGCACATATGATAAATATTTTAAGTCAGATAAAAAATATGTGGTATATACAATATTTTCTAAAGATTTAAGAGATGTTTTTGAATTTTTGTTTGGTGAAACTGCAAAAAATAAAAAAATACCCGAATTACTTTTTAATTTAAAACATGATTTGATTAAATCATTATTAGATGGTATTTATAGTACTAATGGGTATAAAAGAAAGGGTTCGCAACAAGTAAGCAGAATATCTAAATATTTGTCATATCAAATAATTTTATTAGAGTCATTAATTGGTAATATACCAAGAATAAAACAAAATAATTCAAATAAAAGATACTCATCTTGGTCTCTTGAATATGGTTTAAATGATATGACAACAAAAAATAAATTTATAATAAACGATAATGGCAATTTATTATTTTCAATAGCAAAAATTGAAATCGTTAGATTAAAACGTGGTAATGAAAGAGTATATGATCTTACTGTTGAAGATGATCATTCTTTTGTTGTTGGGTTATCAACTGTTCATAATTGCCATCGAATAGGTCAAAAAAATAATGTTACCATTTATATACCTCAATTAATGGGAACTATTGACGAAAAGGTATTTGAGCTTATTGAAAATAAAAGGAAAGAAATATCGAAAGCAATTGACAATGTAGATTTTCAGTCTAAGGTGTCCGAGTCTATCTTAAATGATTTAATTGGAAGTTTGAAGAAAAAATATGTTCGATAAACCAAAAGTTTATAATAGTTTGAGTGATATATTTGTTGAATATTTACTTCTTGATATGGAGAAACCATCTGTACAAGAACAATTATTAATAAAATGTTATCAATTTCTATATGATAAAGTTTCATCTGATGATGATTATTTACTTTTTAATGTTGACATTAAGTTTGATAAAAGTGGTGATTGTTTAACAATAAGAGGTAATAATTTAATAACGAGTCTTTGGTTAATTGGTGTATATCCTAAATATCCTAATCAATTAAAAGATAGTTTAACATATAAACATAACAATATTGATTATATTTACAATCCCAAAAATAAGAAATTAACAATCGTACGTAATTAAATTTTTATGTCGGAAAAAAACACAATTCAAGTAATTAAAGAAATACAACAATTTCTTGAAGGTAGAAACGATAAAATAGTTACCAGTGATGGTGTTGAGCATGATATGCGTTATCTTGTTAATATCGAAGGAAATCCCGATAGTAATAAGATGGCATGTATTTTTCATAGACCTAATAAAAAACCAGAATTGGAGTATATTGAGTATAGACCATTTATATATATTAAGGATTTAAAAGCCTTAAACATAAATTTATATGGTGGTAATGAAGACTTATTTAATATTAATAAAATAAGAAATGGTATTGAAATTATTAAACTTAGGACTGGGAATCATAGAAGATTAAAAGAAGGATTTTCATATATGGTTACCAGCACAATTTCATTAAATGCTATATATAAGTTTTTTGCTGATGGTGGTTTAAATCTAAATGAAAAGATTAATAATGGTAGTTATTCTTTAAAGTATAAAGATATATTTTTTAGTCTAAAACCAGAAGAGCAATTTTTAATACATCATTCGGTTCGTTTATTTAAGGGTATTGATAATTACAGTGATTTACACCGAATGACAATTGATATTGAAACAACAACGCTTCGATATAAAACAGGTAGAATTATTCAAATAGGTATTAGAGATAATAGAGGTTTTGAAGCAATTCTCGAAGTAAAAAAAATAAATGATGATGAGGAAGAGGCAAAACTAATAATTGATTTTTTTAACACAATTCAATTGTTAAAACCTGCTGTTATTGTTGGACACAATATTGAGGGTTTTGACATGGAGTATATTATTGGTAGAGCAAATGAATTAGGTTTAAATTTAGATAAATTACATACATGTTATAAGGCAGATAAAAAAATTTATCGTAGAGAAAATGCTTCTGTAAAAATTGGAAATTCTGGTGAAAGATATACTGCAACTGTTGCATGGGGGTATACTATTATAGATACTCTACATGCGGTTAAAAGAACCGCAGCAGTCAATAGTGAAATAAAGAGCACCAAACTTAAGTATATCGCTAAATTTGAAAAGATTGCAAAACCAGATCGTATGTACATCAACGGTTCAGATGGTACGATCGGTAAGATGTGGATAGAAAATAAGGTTTATATTATTAATCCAAAAAATAACGTATATGAAGTTATACCTGATCAATGGCAGCAATTATCGGCAAAACTTTATTTACTACAATTAAAGAAAAAAAATATTAGTGAAGACGACTATAAAAGATTGAGGAATGAAATTTTAATACCAGAAAAAGAATTTGTTTCTTGGTTAAGAAATAAAAAGGAAACTATTGGTGATTATATTTTTACTACGGGTAAAAAGATTGTAAGACGATATCTTCTTGATGACTTGTGGGAAACTGAGCAAATAGATAATTTATATAATCAAAGTTCGTTTTTGCTTGCCAAAATAGTTCCGACAACATATCAAAGAACGGCTACAATGGGTAATGCATCAGTGTGGAATATTCTTATGACTGCATGGAGTTATGAGAATGGTTTGGCAATACCTGAACATGATAAATCCGAAGAAAAATTTTCTGGTGGTCTTGTACGTTGTTATAAAAGGGGTTATAGTAAAAATGTTGTGAAATTAGATTTTGGGTCATTGTATCCTATGATACAGTTGAGCGAAGACGTATTTCCAATTTTTGATATAACTAACGTAATTAAGAAAATGTTGACGTACATGACGACAACACGAAATATTTATAAAAAGTTAGCAAAAAATAAAACCTTAAATGAAGAAGAAATCGAATTACTTCAAACAATAGATAATAAGGTTTATAATAAATTAAAATTTGGCGAAAAGTTTACTGACGAGGAAATGAATCTTTTTGATGTAAAACAACTACCTATTAAAATTATTAATAACTCATTATTTGGTGCGTTGGGTTCAGGTGTTGCATTTAACTGGTCTGATTCGGTATGTGCTGCTCGCATTACATGTACTGGTCGTTTATATTTGAGACGAATGATTAGTTGGTTTAAAAAATATGGTTGTATACCATTACTCGCAGTTACTGATGGTGTTAACTTCTCATTTGATGATTTGACCACAATTGACATTAATGGTAATCCTATACCCGAACCTAAACCAATTGACGAGGTTTGGATTTATGGTGGTAATAAAGGTATTGCAGCATTAATTCATAAATTTAATACTGAAGAATTGAAATCACCTTTCATGAGTATTGATAATGACGGTAAGTATGAATCGTGCTTGAATATCTCAAGAATTAACTATGCATTAATGTATACCGAGATAGATAAGAAAACTGGTGAAGTTGTCATGATACCTGATTCTAATAATGGAAATGTTTTGATACCTAAAAAGAAGATTAAATTAACAGGTAATACTATTAAATCTAAAGTTATGCCTGAATATATTGAAGAATTTGTTGATAAAGGTTTGAGACTAATTCTTGAGGGCAAGGGTGCTGAGTTTATTGAGTATTACTATGATTATTTAACAGATATCTATTACAAGAGAATTCCATTAAAGAAGATTGCTACTAAGAAAAAATATAAGGAAACTATCAAAGAATATTTGAATAGAGGTACAGATAAGAATGGTAGATTAAAAGCCAAGAAGGCTCATATGGAATTGATTATTGCGGAAAGAAATAAAATGCATAATCAGAAATTTAGAGAAATCTATTTAGAAAAATATCGAACAGAACCACCATATGATGACATCAGCAAAATCACTTTTAATGATAATGATTTAATTGAGGTTCGTAGATTTATAGAGAATAAAATGGAAGAGAATGAAGTTATTCTCTTTAATGAGAAAATAAATAATAATGAAAATTTTAGAGCTTTATATGTGTTAGAGTTGTCGAGAGAATATTTACAGCCTGAACCAGAATTAGATAGCATCATTTATCTTGTTAATATTGGTAAACTGCAATCTCACGGTGATAGCTGTATTATTACAGATAAGAAGACAGGTGAAACATATATGGCTTCAAGATTAATCAGTTCTAAAGTATTAGAGGAGAATCCTGAAATGACTGGTGAATATAATGTGGCAAGATATATCAGTGCGTTTAATAAGCGTGTTAAAACATTACTTGAGGGATTTAGTGAAGAAGTGAAAAATAATTTAATAGTTAAATCACCAGATAAAAGAAATTATTTTACTAAAGAACAATCAGAATTACGTAATTATGATCATGATGATTTTGATGAATCAATGTATCTTGAAAAATCAGAGATTAAATTTTGGAATAAAACGGGTTATAATCCATTTAAAATATGGGATGGATTTAAGATTCCAGAAGATCAGGTATTAGTACTACCATTTTATGATAACGCAATTAAATATGTGAGTGAGCTATTATCTAAAAAAATGAATAAGCATGTTCCAGTTAAAAGTGTGAATGATAAACTAAATAAAGGTGATGCTGTATTAATAAAAAATTATGAGTCATACTCTTTGGGTAAGTTTAATGGCGAGTACATAGAAATAGTGATGGAAGAATTCAATGTACCATTAACTGATATTGAGTTAAAAATGAGAGAAGAAAGGATTAGGGAAGAAGTATTAATCAAAAAAGCAAATAATAAGGATAAGATTAATAAGAGTATCTCATTTGAGGGTGATTTAGAATCTGAGGATATAGAATATGATGACTATGTTGAGGATTTTTCTTGATAAATATATATTTTTTAATTTTTTTAAAAACTTTGGGTAATACCAAAGTTTTTTATTTATATGGCTATCTCATAATAGAGGAGTATTTATAAAAAAGTCAATAAAATTATGAAAATAAAGAAAAGGCAAATTGAAGAGATTTTAGATAAAGACGGTAATATTATTGGTAATAATTCGATACCTAAAGTAGATAATAATATGGATAGTGATGCTCATGGTACAACAGATCAAAATGTTGGTATGCATGCACAGAATTTTAAAAATGATTTTTTAGGTAGGTTCGGATTTTATTATTATGAGGATTCTAATCATGAAACGCCTCAAGTAATTAAAGATATTGCAGAAATTGCATATAGGAAATATGGTAAATTATTAAAATATTATAATGGTAAACCTGAAAAACTTAAAATGGATTTAGAGAAATTTAACTCTAAAGAATCGAAACCAGAAGATAGTGATTTTGAATTTGCGTATGAGGTTATGAGGGTAATAAAACCACATATTGAAAGTGCTTTCGATTCAAAAAATAAAAAACTTGATGAAATTCAAATTAAAGAAGATATTATTACAAAGGAAACTGAAGACAAATCGGTTATAAAAAAGAAGGAACAAGACGATTTGAAATTGAAAAGGGTGGCTGAATTACTTAATAAACTACCTAAAAACGAATTAGATAAATTAATGAATTTACTCGAATATAAGAAGAAGTAATGAACTCACAACTTTACAATAAAAAATATAAAGTACCACATTCAATCATTAAAAAGCTAAATGTGTTAATTTATAATGCAGATGATAATTCTGATGGGATTAAAAGAGCTAAATTCTTAGTTAAAAATGGTTATTGTACATATCAAATGTTAAAGGGTTTAAAGAATTTTTTCGACCATTATAATAGTAAAAAAAATACACCTGAACAATATGAATTATCTGGTGGTGATGATATGAAAATATGGGTTGAAAGAACATTAAGTAATGAGAGAAAAAGAACTGAATTATCATCAAAAAACAGACAAGGAGTTGATGTAAAAAAAACTACTGGTATCCATACTTTAGGTGCACAATCAGGTATTGTGGATTTGAGTTTAAAAATGACCGAGGATTATAAATCTGAAAATCATTTTATTGCTGATATTGTAGATTATAGAATAAATGAGGAAGTTGATGGATTTATTGGAGAAATAACTAAGGGAATAAAGCATAATGTTATTGCTGTCATTTATAATACTGATGGTAATGTTTTGCTGGCTAAAAGATCACCAGAAAAAGACCAATGGATGCCAGATAAATGGGCTTTAGTTGGTGGTGGTGTCGAAGATGGTGAAAAACCAGAAGATGCAATAAAAAGAGAGGTTTGGGAAGAAACAGGACTTGAATTAGATAATTTCAATAAATCGTTTGTGGTTGATTTACCTAATTCAAAATTACATGTTTTTACAGCATTTTATAATGGTGATTTATATGATATTCAATTAAATAATGAGAATACTGCTTATGGTTGGTATAGTATTCCTGAAATGGAATATATTGATACTGTGCCAAATTTAGTGCTTTATGTAAGCAACGCCTTAACAAAATTAAATGTATAGTATTTATAAAAAAATAATTTTATATAAAAAAAATATAGTGATGAGTAGACTTGAAAGGGTAAGCAAGGAATTTAGAGATAAAAATCTTGCAAAAAACACGTATTCGATAAATAATGATTATAGTATATCACATCCTAACGCATTATCTGATGGCGATAATAAGGGGAAGGGTGAAAATAATGGAAGTATTGGTTCAGCAATAGATATACAAGTAAGGGAAAAATTACTAGCGAAAAATAAATTTTCACCCAATAAACCATATGATAGTGCATCTGCATAATGAATAATGAATTTAAAATCCTTTTTGATAATATAAAGAAGTTTAGACTATTTCCAATTAATGAGGCAATAGATAAGACTCCTATTATTAAAGCTGTTAAGGATAAAGAAATTCTGTATATCTACTATGCAGGTGATAAAACAATCCATAGAGGCTGGAGAACAATAGAACCCTTTTCTGTTGGTGTATCTACTGCAGGAAATCCTGTATTAAGAGCATGGCAACAACATGGTGTATCTGATTCTTATGAAGGATTGAGAGGTAAACCAACAGAGAAACCGGGATGGAGATTATTCAGATTAGATGGTATTACTTCGATTATCAATACCTCAAAAGTATTTCGTAAAATTAGACCTGACTATAATGAAAATGATTCTCAAATGGTAACCATTTATGCTGCCGTAGATAATAATGATAGGGAAAGTAATATTGAGGGGATGGATTCAATTGAGAAACCGAATACAACTATAATTGATAAATCCGCACCTAATAAACAGATTAATAAATATAAGTCATTTTATAGTGCTCAAGAAGATGAAATTAATTTTCATGATTTTATAGTTACTCGCTTTAATATTTTAAAGCATAGCCATAAAAAAAGTCCGAAAAACTACTTTGTAGGTAAAAAGGATGGTAGTTATTTTATCGACGAAATAAAGAATAAAGTTAAATATGGTAATTTTGAGGATTTAGGTAATTTACAAGAATTATTTCAAAAGGAGACCGAAAAAGAAACCAATGCGGAAATAAGAGCTTTTTTTAATAGACAAAAAGAAAAGTTTAGGAGTAAAATAAAACAATAATCTGACTTTTCAGATATTTTATAGTATTTATAAAAAATAGTAAAATTTTATAACTCATGAGTAAAGGATTTGATATAAAAAAAATACGTGAAGAGATTGATAAAAGGAAAAGTCAGTCACAAGTCATCAATTCTAATGATACACAAATTACAGTTCCAAAAAGTGGTGATATGTTTTTAAGAGATTTAATAACATCACTTAATACAGGAAAACCAAATAATGCGGTTAAAAAAATGCAAATTGTAGAACAATTGGCAGAGGAAAAAAAACCTACTGGAATCAAGAAAAAAAACACAATAGATTTTTCCTCTGAAAATATATATTCATTAATTAACGATACATCTGTTAATCGTGGATACGAATCAAGAAATGTTTCTGAATCGATTGAAGTGGATAGAGAGGAATTAATGTCTAGAAAAATGGAACAGCAAAGCAAAGATCTTGTTAAAAAATTTCAAAATGGTGTATCGGATGTTAGTCACTTAGTTGAACAATATTATGGTAAACAACAAGTAAAACAACCTACCACAGATAATTCACAATCAATAATCGGTCAAATTAGTACGAAATATATTAATGAAGAGATTGATAGAATATTTAACAAATATATAAATGAAAATGTGGGTGTGATTCTTGAAAATGCAATAAAAAATACTATAATTGAAATTTATTCAAAAGAACGAGTGAAGGCAGTTTTGTTGGAATTGGATATTGATGGTATGATTAGAGAGGGTGTTTTGAAAACAATTAAAGAATTACAAGAAAGAAAAAAAAGAAAAGGTGCTTAATTTAGTATTTATCTATAGCAGTTAAAGCTCATGGTTAATGCTGTGAGCTTTTTTTTTAAAAAAAGATTAAATTATGTTACAAAAAAGCACAAAACAAACCCCTAAAGAAATCCTATTGAAAGGTATAGAAATCGAATTAGAAAAAAATAATGATATTAATGAAGCTACTGAACTGTCGTTGGAGAATTTATTAGATTCATCAGACTACTACAATAGTGTAGCACCGACAGACGAATTACGTGATATGAATAAAGAAGATCAGCTTCGAAATATAGAACCACCATCCGATGATCATGATTTATGGGCAATCGAACCTTTAAAAGTAACAGAAAATTTAATAAAGGGTGTTAATCTTAGTCAGATAAAAAAAAGTGTTTCATTTATTGAATCTATATCAGACTATGCTGAATTTAGTAAAGATGTTTTATATAAGCATTATTCTATTATCAAACATAATATAAAAAAAGCTATTGCATTATCTAATAACGAACCAATGTTTTATGAAAAGTTAATGATGTTAAAAAATTATTTGAATAGTTTAGGTATTAATGAAAATGGTTCATCTTTATATATGTCAACTGATGGTGTTGTTGAAAATGAAAATAAAATAGCGGATAAACCATTTAGTGTTGAAGATTTAAAAAAAATAAAAACATACAAGGGTAAAATTTTTTATTTAAAAAATAAGTTGAAATTATTGGGTGAAGGTAGTAGTAGAATTGTTTTCAAAATTGATAATAAAAAGGTTATAAAATTAGCAAAAAATAGTAAGGGTTTAGGTCAAAATTTTTTAGAAGCCGAAATTGGTACTGATAAATACTATGCAGATGCAGTGGCTCAAGTGTTTGATTTTGATCCTGATTTTATTTGGATAATATCCGAATATGCTTCAAAAATTAGTGAAGAAAAATTTAAAGAAATTGAAGGTTATAGTTTTAGAACTTTTGGTGTATTTTTAACTAGTGAAAAATACAATCAAGAATGGAAACAAGCAGTAACACCTGAAGAATACGAAGCATTTCAAAATAGTAAGTCTCCAAATTCATTTGCTAAAGTTATAAAACAATTAATGGATGATGCTGATATGCCTGTAGGTGATTTAGTTGCTAGATCGTCGTATGGTATATCAATAAGGAATGGAAAACCTGCCGTAATATTAATTGATTATGGTTTAGATGATAATGTATATAAATCATACTACTCTAAAATTAAAGAATATGTTATTAGAGAAATGCGAATGTATCTGAAAGATTCAGAACCTGTATTCGAAAGAAAAATGACATATATGCCAAATAGTACGTCTGTAGAAGTTAAAAGAAATTGTAAATTAGCAGGTAAATCAGATGGTACAAGTGATGCATGTAATCAAGGAGATATTTCAAATTTAAAATTGAGACCTATAAGAGAAAATAGTGATTTAGAATATAAGAAATGGAAAAGAGAGAACGTAACATATAGAGGTATCTCAGATAATGCAGTTAACGGTGAGAATAATGGAATGGCAATACTTGGTAGAGGATTATATAGTGTGCCAGCATCAAATAAAAGTATGGCAAGAAAATATGGTAAACTTGTTATGTTAGTGAACGCCAAACCAAAAAATCCTAAAGTATTTAATACATTAAATGATTGGGAAATTTGGTTTCAAAATAACATAGTATTTCCAATATCTAAAGCAAAAGGTAAGACATATCCTGATAGTAGAGATGTTAATTCTATTTCAGAAAAAATGATGAAACTTGGTTATGACGGAGTAATAATTAAAGGTCGTGAAATGGTAAACTATAAGCCTGAGAATGTGCGCTACTTTTATAATGAAAGACAACTAGAAATGTATTATGATCATTATGTTGCCCCAAATAGCAATAATATAAATGAAGCAATAAGTATTAATGACATAAATGATTTACCATTTAAGCAAGAAATTGAAAATCTTGGTGGTAAGTTATATTCTGTTGGTGGTGCAGTTAGAGATGAGTTTTTAGGTAAAGATTCTAAAGACCTTGATGTATTAATTACTGGTATATCATTAGAAAATTTAGAAAAATTATTATCGAAATACGGTAGAGTTAATGCTGTTGGTAAATCATTTGGTATACTAAAATTTAAACCAGAAGGTTCATCAGAAGAGATCGATATCGCAATTCCAAGAACAGAAAGAGCGACTGGTAAGGGTGGACATAAAGGATTTGAAATAGCCTCAGATCATTCATTGCCAATAGAAAAAGATTTAGAGAGAAGAGATTTTACTATTAATGCAATCGCTAAAAGTGCTTCTGGTGATATTGTTGATCCATATGGTGGACAAGAAGATTTAAAAAATAAAATCATTAGAGTGGTTAATCCAAAGGCATTTTCAGATGATCCGCTTCGTATGCTTAGAGCAGTACAATTCGCAGCAAGATTTGAAGGATTTATGATCGAAGAAAAAACAATGGAATTAATAAAACAAAATGCTCATAGGATAAAAGAAATACCAGCAGAAAGAATATTAACTGAACTTGATAAGATAGTAAAAAAGGGTGATGTGTTGTATGGTGCTGATCTATTAAGAGAAACTGGATTATATGAACAAATATTTGGTGCAAAATCTCCTGAAGGTTTTGAAGATCATTGGGATTTGAATGCATGGAATGAAGTTAAAACTATGGGTGAATATATTTATCTATTAGCATCACCAGTTCAAGAAAATCCAGCAGAGTTTTATAAAAATATTTTAAAGGGTGATATATCAACATATAAGGAAATCCTTGCATTACAGACAGGATTTAATAATGTAACAAATAATCCAATTAAAAATAGGATTGTCGCTCATAATATGTACACAATATATCCTGCGTCACTTAACAGCAAAATTCTCCCTAAGAAATTATTAATGGCAACAGAAGAATTAAAAACTGGTAAATATCCAAAAAGTTATAAAGATTTAGTTATTACAGGTAATGATCTTTTAAACATGGGTATGTCAGGTAAAAAGTTAGGTGATGCATTAAAAAGTATGTTAATTTCAGTATATTCTGATAAAGTAAAAAATAATAAAAATGATTTATTAAATATTATCAATACAACATAAGAACTGTATTTATGTATGTAAAAAAATACATAAAATGGCAAATTCAGAAAAAAATGGGAATAATACTTTTGAAGGTATTTTAGCAACTAAGTTGAGTCATTATAAAACCATAATTGGTTTTGTACTTTTTGTTGCTATGGGTGTTGGAAATTATATGATAACTGATTATAAGGTAAAGGAGCATGATAAAAAGATAGAACATCTTGAGGAACAATTAAAATCAAGAGGTAACGATGCATTAATAATGAAACAATTAGATGATATACAGAAGACTAATAGTGAATTATCTTCTAAAATAGAAAAAACAAATGAAAGAGTTGATAAAGTACTTGAAATACTTCTTCGTAAGTAATTTAATATTACTTGGATGTACTGGATATAATCCAAAAGAAGAAAAACCAATTCAATTATCATCGATACCGATGACAAGAGAAGATTCTATAATCAGATTAGCTGAAGAATTAAATATATCTTTTGACAAAAATACGGATAATGTACATACTATACTTAATAAAATTATTAAACAAAAAACTAAATTATTATCTCGCTTAGATTCACTAAATGAAAGAGCTAATGAAATGGAGAGAATGGCATACGAGTATAAAAAAAAAGAAGATGATGAAATAAAGAAAAAATTGCTTGCTGAAATTAATATCATCAAATCTGAGCTTGAAAAAATAAAAAGATTTGCCAAAGATAACGAAGTAAAGAATAAGGAAGAATTAAAAATTCCAGAAAAACCGATAATTGAAACAAAAACTTTTGAAGAATTAGAACCCGGTAATTATGTTATTCGATTGGATCGAACCCATATATTACGTGTATTTATCACACCTGAAAGAGAAGTAATTGTAAGTAAACCTATTCTTGATTCTACAACGATATTTAGAAATAATGGTGTACCATTAAGCCCAAGAATGCAAAGAGAACTACAACAAATAAAAGATAGATTTAAAAATGAGAAAAATTAATGAAACGTTATATAGTGATATTTGTATTCTCGGTAATAGCTTTACCGTTGTTTAGTCAATCACAATTACCCGAAAAAAAAACCATATATCAAAAAGGTGATAGTATTATATGGAATAAGTCACTACCTCTATATATTCATATTAGCACAGGAGAAGAAGATTATAAATTTAGTAAACCAATGTATCTTGATACTGAGGGTGCTAATTATATAAGGACTAAATGGGAGATGGATTCATTAGGTAGGTATGTACAACCATTAAGAGAGCAGCTATGGACAGTTTATGCTGATAGTAGAGCACCTGTTACAAAGGTTAGTTTTATATCTAAAGAAAAATACACTTTTAAAGGTAAAACATATTATAGTGATGATGTTAAAGCTAAACTCACATCATATGATGCCCTTTCTGGAGTTAAAGTAACTTATTACTCTATAGATGGGTCTGAATTTGTTAAATATGATGGTTTAATATCATTTGATACTAAAAAAGATATTAATCTCAAATTTTATTCTGTAGATAATGTTGGAAATGTCGAAGATATTAGCGAAATTTCATATTTTTCTGATAAAAACAATTTATTATTTGGTATCGATAATACTGCACCAGTATCAAAAATAAATAATAGCGACTCAATACTATCATCTAAAGATTTATTAGTTATTAGTAGTGTTGATGATAATGTCGGTGTTAGTGTAATCTATTATAGTATTGATGGTGGCGGATTTAAACCGTATGAAAAACCAATAACAATGTTAGGTCTTAAAGATGGTAAACATAAAATAGAATATTATGCACTTGATTGGATAAATAATCAGGAAGAAACAAATGTATACGAATTTTATTTAGATATAAAAGCACCTGAAATAAAAATCGATGAAAGTATTAACGAATTAAATAGTAAAAGAATTCTTAATATTGAAGCCATTGATAATAAGTCTGGTGTAAAAAAAATATTAGTACAATTAAACGATAACGGCAAGTTTGTGGAGTATAATGAACCTATTTCTATAGATATTGCACATCAAAAAATAAAGATAGTTGCAATTGATAATATGGGTAATACTAGTGTTAGAATAATTTCATATAGTAAAAGTTAATTATGAAAAAGGTATTATATAGTGCAGTGGTTCTTAATGAAGATTCACATAACTTATTAATTAACACATTTAAGACATTTATACCTAAAGATTTTAAAATCTATGCTCACCATATGACAATTAACATGGGTGAACTTAAAGAGGAATATAGAAAATACTTAGGTATGGATGTTATGTTAAGAGTTGTTGCACTAGGAATAGATGAAAAGGTTATTGCAGTTAGAGTTGAAGGATTTCCTAGCGTTAATAAAATTCCCCACATAACACTTGCTGTTGACGTTAACAATGGTGGAAAACCAGTTATGAGTAATTACATTACTAATTGGCAACCTCTTGATATTATATTTTTGGTAAAGGGGACTGTTAAAGAAATAACCACATAATAAAATGAATAATATAACTAAATTAGTTTTTATTGATCATGACGGTACATTAATGGATGTACCTACACCAGACACTGGTAGGTTATTATGGAAAGAGAAAACTGGTAAAGAATATCCTCATAAAGGATGGTGGGGTCAACTAGATAGTTTAAATACTAATGTTTTTGACATAAAACCATTTGAGCAAATTAAAAATATTTTAGAAAGAGAAAATTCAAATCCTAATTCCTACACCGTTTTATTAACCAATAGGATACCAAAATTTCAGCCAATTATAATGAATTTACTTAATTCGATGGGAATATATTTTGATGAATATTCATTTAAAAATGATAATAGAAATAAGAAAGAAAGGATATTAGATATTTTAGATAAATTTCCATCATTAGAAGAAATTAATATCTATGACGATCAAAACGATCAAATAGAATTACTTAAATCATTAAAACATGAAGTTGACAGCACAATTAAGGTAGAGATTTATCATGTCAATAACGGACAATTTTATTTGGTAGAAAGATACCAAACTATTGAGTTTTTAATAAAAAAAAGTATTAAAAAGTATTTATAAAAAAATCTTGAAATGATAGAAATGAGATATAGATCAAAATATTTACCACAGGTTTCTGCACCATTTTTGTATGTTATAGATCAATTAGACGATGAAAATGTAAATTATAAAATACTAAAGATTACTCCTGATAAATTAAAGCCTACGCAAGGTTTAGTTGATTTATGTAAAGTATCTTCAATCATGAAAAGTGGTGAAATCAATCAACCAATATGGTTATCAAAAGATAATGAGATATTAGATGGTCATCATAGATATGCAGCATTTATTAATAAAAATAAACCATTAAGGGCTATACAGATAGATTTACCGCTGCATCAAGCTGCAAGAATTTTAAATAAGATAATTGACATTTTTCACTATAAAAGACAAAGAGCACTTGACGAAGTAATATCTCAGGATGTTCAAGATTCTGATATATTAAGTCAATTATTCCGTGAAATACCTAAAAACGAAAAAAAAACAAATAGTGAGATCTATATTGGGTATAGAGAAGATGAGCCAAAACCTAATTCAAAGGTAGGGAACTTTTTTTCACTTAATCCCAACAAAGGGATGAAGATATTTGAAATTAAGTTTGACAATTTGCTTGATACTGATAGAATGGATATCACATTTACCAAAGATACAATACCAACCGTTGGATTAGCTAAAATATGGTTTCCTAATGTAAATTTAAATGATCTTGCGACTGAGGTTGGAACTAAACTTGAAAACCTATGTAATATGCTTGTATCAGAAAAAGCAAAAAAAATGGGTTATGACGGAATTAAGTATGGTTCAATAATGCTTCAAGTATTTTAATAATATTTAAATTAACAACAGAAATATGGCATATTTTTTAATTAAAAATATCACAAACAAACTTGATAAGAGGCATCCAAATCTAAATCAAACACTAGATATTGAATATTTTAGTCAATTTGAAAAGAAATTCTATAAATTAGCATCAGGTAGAGAGATGATTATTAACGCTGATAATCTACCTCTTGGTGTTCATATTTTAAAAGCAAAAAATCTTATCACAGTCAAAAAAATAAGTGATATTGAATATGAAAAAATTCAACAGCAACAAAAACAGACAAATGTAAGTAAGACTGAAACACCAACTTTGCAGAGTCAGGTAGATATTCAACCACCCAAAAAAGAAAAAAGAAAAATAAAAAAATACGATGAGAAATCGGAAGATTTCGAATAAAATTTAAAGACGTAAATATTTTTTATTTTTTCGTGTCTTTTGGTTCTGCATCATAGTATTTATAATAAATTATAAAAAAATATAAATATTATGAGCAGAAAACGTATTCTATTCTACAACCTTGACAGTGCAGGGGTTAACTACTATAGAACACTTACTCCAGCAATACAATTAGAAAGAGATCATTCAGATAAATTTGATGTAGAAATTAATCCATCACTAGATTTTAGTGATCCAGAAACAATCAACTATTTAAAAGGTTTCGATATTATTCATTATCATAGATTTTTGATTCCGTCAGTACCACAAATGCTTAGATTAGCTAATGAACTTAAAAGTAGTGGTGTTGTATTAGTTATGGATATTGACGATTATTGGATGCTGGATAAGACACATCCAATGTATATTACATTTATGGAGAAGAAAGTCTATAACGATATTATAGATAATATTAAGATTGCGGATTATGTAACTACAACTACAGAGTTATTTGCTGCCGAAATTAGAAAGCAAACTGGTAAAGATAATATTTTTGTATTACCCAACTCAGTAAATCCAGAATGGATGAAGCAATTTAAAGATGAAAGATATCCAGATCCTAATGGTTTGGTTAGAATTACATATATGGCAGGTTCATCTCATCTAAATGATGTTCAGCAGTTAAAAGGTGTAATTAATCGTTTAAATAGCGATCCTAATACAAAAGGTAAGTTTAAAATTATTATTGCTGGTTGGGATACTGAGGGAACTACTACCGATATTGTGTTTAATCAAGAATTTGGAAAAGAACTACAAAATAAAGGATTATGGACTCCAGATATGATTAAGGCAATTAATAAATCAAGAGGTAATATCGATATGATTCCAGTCCCAACCTCAATAAAAGATAAATATAGAGGTAAAGTTTTCTTTATTAATCAAAGACCTATTAAATCCGAAGAATCGGTATATCTTAGTTATGAGAAAATTTTGACCGATGATTATCGAATTATTAATGATAAGGAATACCTAAAATGGTTACGTAATTATGAGAGAGGTAAATATCACAATGAAGGTGTTTTCGCAAGAAGATGGACACAAAAAGCAAATGTTTATGCTGAAGTGCTAAATGAAACGGATATTTCAATTGCACCACTTGCAGATAATATGTTCAATAGAATGAAATCAAATTTAAAACAAGTTGAGTGCTGGACAAGAAGAATTCCTATTGTATGTACTGATATTCCACCATATAATGTGGATGGTATTAATGGTAGAAATTGTTTATTAGTACCATATACAAAAAATTCTATGATTAATAAGAATATTGATGCTGATTGGGCAAAAGCCTTAAAAAAATTAATTATTGATCCTGAATATCGCCAACAAATAGGTAATCAATTATATGAAGATTTTAAAGAGAAATATAATTTGAAAAACGTAACAAATAAGAGAGCGGAAATTTATGAGTCAATTTCTGTTAAAAAAGAACAATTACTGGATGTATAGTAAAAAATAATTAGTTAAAATTAAAGAACATACAGACATGAAAATCTTTAAACAGATAAAAAACATAATCTATTCAATTTTTTTAAAGATTGGAATAGCATTAAATAATGTTGCAGAAGAATTTAAAACTAATTATTTTGAATTAGACTCAAATAAAAAAATAATACTAAAGAAAAGAAACGAAAGTAAATTATTAAAAAAATTTGAGGTTGGTGAAACAGATGAGAAATATGTTAGAGATTATTATGAGATACTAAAAAGGGCAGAAAAATTTATGAAACATGCTACTGCGGAACAAATACAAATGGTAGCAGAGAAAAATGGTATGTCTTATGGTAAAAAGGACAGGTGGGGGAGAAGATTTGAACATTATGGCTTTTATGACCCTAAAAGTAAGTATTATGGTAAGACTATAGCAGAAGCTATTACTCTTCAGGTTGAAGAAAGAAGGGTAAAAGATGATGATTATCCAGTTTTATTCATGATTAATAATTCGAAACCTCTTGATGGATTTTCTACAATGAAAGATTTGATTTATAGGAATGATAATTATGAATTAAAAAATGACTTTCAAAGAGCCGCAGAAAAAAAATTTAAAATTAATGTGATTAGAGACAGAGAAGTGATTAATAAGATCGAACAATTAACTGATTTTTTACATATCAAACAAATATCATCAATACATAGACTATATGAATTTTTTATCAATAAAAAATATGGTTTACATAAATATGATGAAAATAGTGAAGTTTTTAAAGAAATATGTGATATTAGACAGATATGGTTTAAAGATGAATGGGGTGAAACACATTTTTTTGTAGTTGATAAATATGTGAAAAGAATTGATTATGATAGTAATTATGAAGTATTAAAGTTTAGTGGTAAGATAGTAGAAAAACTATAAAATTTTATAGTAAAATAGATATCTAAAATCCGCATATTGCGGATTTTTTTTGTAATTGTATTTATTAAAAACTTGGCAATGAGATCAATCAACATTAAATTTCCGATAGAAGATGATAAAGTTAAGAATGGACTATTCAAGATGAATAGTGTGACGAAATCAGTCCTAACTTCAAATTTATTATTACTATTATTGACGGAAAAGGGCGAAAGATATTATATGCCTAACTATGGGACTAATCTAAAAAAATTCATCTTTGAACCAAACGATAATATTACAATTGGTGATATAGAAGAAGAATTGAGAAACACTGTCAAAGAATTTATTCCTCAACTAACAATAACATCTATCGATATATATACATCCAAAGATGAAGATAATAATCCAATTAGTGAGAATGAAATAAGATTATTGATTAGTTTTTCGTATGATGAAGGTGTTTTTAATGAAACTGGTGTGGTTGAAATAACATTCTAAAATAACAGATAAAAAAAATGGCGAATAAAACAATACCATATAACAAAAAAACCTTTACTGAGATAAAAGATGAACTTATTTCATTAATACGAGAATATTATCCAGAAGTATTTAGTGATTTCACTGATTCTAATATAGGTTCTATGTTGATAGACCTAAATGCTGGTGTAGCAAATAATTTATCGGTTAATACAGATAGAGCGTTTCAGGAAACTCAATTACAATACGCACAGCAAAGAGCATCAATCCTAAATATCGCTAAAAACTTAGGATTTAATATACCCAATAAAAGACCATCAGTGACAGTAGTTGACTTTACGGTACAGATACCAGTTAAGGGTGATAAACCAGATGCGTCATATTATCCAGTATTATTTCCACAATCACAAGTAGTTGGTGGAGGAAAAGTTTTTGAGACAGAAGATGTGATTGATTTTGCCTCACCAGTAAGTAATTTAGGGTATCCAAATAGAAGTCAGATACCTGTTCTCGATTCGAATGGTATTATCACATCGTATCTTATAACTAAAAGAGAAATAGTAATTAATGGTAGTACTAAGATTTATCGTAAGGTTATTACAGATCAAGAAATTGTGCCATTTTATGAATTAACATTACCAGATAATAATGTCATATCCATAGATAGTGTTATTTTGGTTCAAAATCAAAATGCTGGTTCAAATCCACCTGATGAATTATTCTATAATCGAGATATTCGTTATTATGAAGTAGATTATTTAGCACAACAAAGAATATTTTTAGAGGATGTGGATGCTGGTAATACAAATGCAACTACAGGAAGTACAGGAATTAAAGCCGGCAAATGGGTTGATGTGACTAGAAAATTTATTAAGGAATATACTGCAAATGGGTTGTGTGTACTAACATTTGGTAGTGGTAATTCTGATTTCGATCTTTTAAAAGAGGGTTTTGCAAAAGTTGGTATTAGTAATGATATATTCTTACAGAATTTTTTAGAAAACACTTCATTAGGCGAGAAACTAAAAAGAGGGACGTTATATGTTAGATATCGTGTTGGTGGTGGGAGTGATTCTAATTTAGGTAGTAACGTTCTTACACAAATGGGTCAGTTCAGAATGAGCGTTAATGGTGCTCGTCAAGATTTAAATAATAGTGTACAAAGAAGTTTAAGGGTGACAAACCCAATTCCAGCTATTGGAGGTAATGATGGATTATCCATAGAAGAAATAAGAAATCTTATATCATATAACTACTCAAGCCAATATAGAGCCGTAACAATAAATGATTACCTAACTATGGTGAACAGAATGCCAGGGCGTTATGGTTCACCATTTAGATCAAATGCATTTAAAGAAAATAATAAAGTAGTAATTGTTATATTAGGTATAGACTCTAATGGTAAATTAACAAATACTAGCAATACACTTTTAAAAAATAATATTACTGAGTGGTTAAGTGAATATAGAATGGTCAATGATTATATTGAGGTAAGGGATGGTAGAATATTCAATATAGCTATCGATATTGATGTTTATGTTGAAGAAAGAAATGATAGTCAAATAGCAAATAATATTATTAGTACCATCACTAATTATTTCAATATTAAAAATAAAAAAATGAATGAGGACATTTTTTTAGCACCATTACAAAATTCAATTAATGATATAGATGGTGTTATAAATATAATTTCAATGAAAATTTATAATAAAGTTGGAAATGGATATTCATTAAATCCTATTGAACAGGAGTTTGCAAATGAAACTACTGGAGAAATTAAATTGATTAATAATACAATTTATAGTACACCAGATTCAATGTTTGAAATTAAATATCCTGAAAGAGACATAAAAGTATACTTAAGAAAAAGAACTGATTTAAGAGTTTAATGGATAATGGAGTTAATAAAAAAAACATTCAAATTAGTAACATCTGGCACTACAGGTACACCTGCGTACTCTGCGTATACGATGAATATACTTCTAACTTCAAATAACATAGATTGGGGATTTTTTAATACATATACTGGTTTATCGGGAGTTACTATTGATAATATAACGTATGAAGTAACTGGTTTATGTACAAGTAGATTATTCGAGTTAAAAAAATATACATTAAATAATTCGTACTCAGTTAAGTATAGACAATCAAATAATCCATCAATAGATGGTCTTGACATAACTCGATCAGTCACAGCATCAACAACTGGTACTACACTAGTATATTATATTGGTGGTATAACATACAATGATATAATACCGTCAGATACTGGAATCACAGCTTTTACTACTTTTAAATTCACTGGTGTTGGATATAACTCACCTAATTTTGATAATTATGCGATTTATAAAGATGAAACATTACTAAATATTAATGAACAACCAAGAATTGATCCAGACGTATTTATTGAAAGACAAAGTTTGTCTGTTTTTGAAAATAATTATAGATTAAAAGAAATAAATAAACTTTTTGATTTACTTAGCTATGCTGGTGGTAGCTATTTTAAGATAATTGATAATGTATAATAGATATATATGGCAACAGGAACTTACTCAGGAATAAGAGCATCGGATATCAGAGTCACTGATTTGGATGTATTCTACACATTTGTATCAACAAGAGAACAAGAACCAACTCAGGTCTTTAGACTAAATCCTACAGATGTATTAACCGAACTACGTTTACCCCAAGATGAACAGGTTGATTTAGAAGAGAATTTATTAGAGGGTTTGTATAATCTCAAATTACCTGCCAATATTTTTAATAGTATTGGTATTTATACAATCTATATTAGACCTAAGGTATTGAGATTAAGGATAGTCGATTGTGGGGTTTTATCGGCATTACCTACAGTAAAGGGTATTATTATTGATGGTAATGAGCTTGATGATTTTGATGCTTCGTTATTAGCAAATAATGCGTTACAGGGTTATAGAATTGAATATATTAATTCAGATGGTACTAAATTAAGAAATACCGTTAGATATGTTGTATCCTCAAATAAGGTAGTACCTGTAACTGAAAATATTGGTAATACTAATCAAACAGCAATTAGATATAGATTCGATGATAACGGTACATTATTATTTTTACAGGTCACACCAAGTTCAGCATCGAGTGTAAAACCGAATGTTACGCCATTTATTGGTAATCCTAATCAGACAATTTTAATGTCAAATACAAATGTTAATCCTTTAGCTATTGAAGTTGAATTTGTTGAAAATACTTTGGATACATTAGTAAGTATGGTTGCAGGTGAACAAATTAAAGATGTAGATAATGGTATATTAACATTGTATGATGAAAACAGAAATATCTTAAGACAATTTGATTTATATGAAATCAAAGAAGATATAGATTCAACCTCACTATATGAAGTTAAGCAAAGAAGAACCAATTTAGATTTGACACAAGACTTTGATGCTATAACATCAGAAGTATCTTAAAATTTTTATAGATGGCAAAGATAAAGGTTATTAATAAAAGACAAAATGCAGATTTAATTGGTGGTAATTTCACTAATGATGCGTCACAAACTATTTTTAGTCTTGGTGCTTTTTCTGTTCAGTCAAATTTTACTGGTAGAAAAATAACCAAATATGAAAATAAAATCACTTCTTTTGTTACACCAATAACTCTTGAAAATCTTAAGTTAACTGAAAATGAATCTAATCAAATTGTATCATTAACATCGAATGTAGTTTTAAATCTTGACAAATCGGATTTAAAATCCTATGCTAAATTTGGATCAACTAAAGAAATACTAAGAGTAGCTGTTCAAGAAATTATAAAAAAATTCCCTGCGAGTTTATTTGCCTATAAAAATATTACTGTAAACGGTAATTTCACTATAGCTAATTTTATTTATGATCCAGTAACGAATATAAGCACATTTGAAGTACCGAAACAATATATTGATAATAAATTCGGTATAGTAACTGCAAGAAATAATTTTGCAACACCAGATAATTCTGAGATACGTAATTTAAATTTATCATATCAGAATTATGTTATATGGAAAGGTAGTGACCCTGATAATAACAAACATTATATTTTAGGATATACTGGTGACACTATACAAGATCCAATTTTAAGATTCAAAGTTAATGGTAATCCCTTCCCTGAAATTAGTGGTAATACTGCAAGTACTGCAAGCATTAATTATCACATAAAACCTAATCCGAGACAATATAATTTATTCTATTCCAAATTAGAGCCACTACAGAAACATTTATTATCAAGAAGAACTGATGATAATAGTGGTTTTATTACTGAATTTAAAGAACCAGTATTGCTTGATGATGGTAATACAATCTTTACTGAGAGATCGTTTATATGGACAACATTTGATCAGTATAATATAGATATTGATAGCTCACAATATTCACAATATTTGGTTAGTTTAATGAATTTAGGTGAGTTATATGATAGTTTCAAAACAGATTTAGTTTATAGATTGTTAACAACAACATCTCTGAAAGTATATGATCAGACTGATGAGATGAAAATGTCTAAATTACTTAGAATATATGGTAGAGAATTTGATAATATCAGACAATATATCGATGCAATTGCATATGCAAATACTGTAACCTATAATAAGAAAAATAATTTATCAGATACATTAGTTAAAAATCTAGCTAAAACATTAGGGTGGAATACAGTTAATTTAGTTTCGGATGAAGACTTAGAAAATGCATTTTTTTCAGAATTTGAAACCGAAGAGAATCAAATTAGATTACCATATGAAATTGATATTGAATTATGGAGAAGAATAATAATTAATACAAATTATTATTGGAAATCAAAAGGTACTAGAGCAGCATTAAAATCAATGCTTAGACTTATTGGTATTCCTGAACCATTTGTTGACATAACAGAATATGTTTATACTGTTGATGGTAGAATAAATCCTAATAGGGTTAATTTAACACTAGAAGATATCGGTGCACCATCATTACCATATAATAGTCAGGGTTATCCTATAGCTCCGAAAGAAAATAATGATTTTTTTTTCCAAATCAGTGGTGATACTGATGGTGGTCAGGAATATATTAATTTATTCAGAAGAGTTGGATTTTCAGTTAATAGAATAGTAGATAATAAAAAATCATGGGAAGAAGCAGGTTTTGTTGAGAGAAAACATTATTCATCACCTGCATACTTTCAGCGTGATAGTAAATTAATTATTAATACAAAAGAAATTGATGCCACTCTTGATACTGCAAGAGGTATTGAATACGATGTATATACTTATAATAAGTTAACTAATTATCCAATTAGTACTACTGGAGTTACTAAACCATACTTATATATTAATATCCCATTCACTTATGGCGAGTCAGCTAATACGTTTACAGTTATTAATGGCGAAACAGCGTTGGGAGATATTCAGGTTAATTTTAATGGTATAACATTAGAAAAGGGTGTTGATTATGTACAATTAAGTAACACAACTGTACAATTGATTAATGAATATGCGAGAAAGCATAGTAATGGCTCAAAAGATGTTATTACATTAACATATCTACATGATAGATATAATGGTTTGAGTGGTGATTATTCTTCAATTCAATATATCGTTACAACTATCACAGCATTACCTAGTGGTGTTGAGATACCATTACCACCTAATTACACACTCAGTGATAGTGGTGATATCCAATTGACTATAAATGGTATTTCTCTAACAAAAAGCACTTCATTGTTTACTGGTGATTATATAATTGCACCGACAAAAGATAAAATTGTAGTTCAAAACGCATCGTTAGTTACTTATTTACAGTCAAATCCAACTGTAATGATATCATATATAGAACAACTTAATAATGAAGGTTTAAATAAAAAGTTTGAAGTACATAGAGTTGATTCATTTTCATCTAATAAGTTATCATTTAACGCAGGTATAAATAAGTTCATATATAATATGAATTATGAAGCAATTGATATTGCATCAATAAAAGTCACAATTAATGGTATAACACTTCAAAATGGGACTGATTTTACACTTAATTCGGGTAATAAATACCAAATATTTTTACCAGCTTCACTAAACTATGGTGATGTTATTGGCGTATATTATGTTGTTGGTGAAGGAACACAATCTTCATTTTTACCATCAAATTTAATATTCCCAAATGTAAGCGAATTAAGTTTCTTGGAATATCTTGAATTGGTTACAAGAAAATTAATAAATGCTAAAACAAGAAAAATTATAACAGATAATAATGGTGGATTTTATCCTACGGTATTAAAAATATATGAAGAATATTTAAAAGTTAGTTTTTTACCCGAAAATAATTTTTATCATAGTAATGGTTATACATTTAGCAATGTATTTCCATTTATAGCAAAATTCAGTACTTTCTTTGAAAGATTCATTACAGATCTTTTACCTGCAACTGTAATTTTAAGAAAGGGTGGTACTTTAATTAGAAATACATCATTTACTAGACAAAAATTTACGTACAAGAGAGGTGTAAATTTTGATCCATCATTAGAATGGTTAGGTGATGATGGTAGCGAATTTAAAACTAAACAAGCAAAAACAATTTATAGCTGGGCAGATGCGAGTGTTTGTGTGAGTCAACCAATACTATTTATTGAGGATGTTGAAGTTATAACTTCAAGCTAATTTTATAAGAAATGAATAATAAAAGAAGATATATTATACAATGTGTTGAGATAAGACCAAGTGGTATTACTACAGTAACAGCTACTACTGAGTATAACTTATTAGATTCATTTGATACTTATTCGGCATTAACTCCGATACAATTATCTGAGTTAAGTGATAGTGAATATCTTCAAAGACTTAATGATTTTATAGATTTTATTGGTACTATTGATTTAGACATAAAAAATCAATTAATTTTTGATTCAACATTTTTTGATCCTACTTGTATCGAACCTGTTCAAATTATAAATGTGAATGTGACTTGTGATCCTATTGTTGAACCTACAACAACTGAAGCACCAACAACAACAGAACCACCTACAACAACTGAAGCACCAACAACAACTACAGAAGCACCTACAACAACAGAACCACCATTATTGAATTATAGTGTTGAATTGTATTTTTGTGGATCTTGTATACCATACGGATTTGGTATTGTTGATGGAAGTGTACCGAGAGTTATAGGCGGGTACTATCCACTGTATAGTGGTGAGGTTTGTCTAATAATAGCAAAAGATACATATTCGTCACCCACACATTCTATTATTGGAGTTACTAGTTACTCTAATTGTGAGGATGTACCTTGTATTTAATAAAAAATAGTTAAATTATGGCAGCTACAATATCATTTACAATCATTAAAGGAATACCTAATTATACATATGAATTATTTAATGTTCTAAATGAAATAGTTCAGAGTGGAACTACTTCAACAATTGGTTCATATTTTTTTTATGGTGTTGAAAACGGGAGCTATTACATTAAAGTAACTGATGGTTTTGGTAATGTATACAATCAGCCAGTTATAGTTAACTGTGTTGAACCTACAACAACTGAAGAGCCTACAACAACAGAACCACCAGACATATGAGATATAGAATCTTGAACTATACAACAATAAATTATACACCATATGATACTAGTGTATTGCTTACATGTATTTAAATTTTTTAAGTAAATGAAATTTTTATCAATACAACCAGCAACAGAATATTTTATATGGCAACACGAAGTGTTTGACCACCAATTTATAAAGTGTGGATATAATATAAGTGATTCATATGTTATGTTTTTAATTACTGGTAAAGTCAGTAAAAATGTGAAAAAATATATTATAAAAAATAGTAATAGAGTTATATTAATTAAAGATAAAAGAAATGATAAAACAACATATATACCATCACTGAGATTTTATGGTTTATATGATTTATATAAGAACCACTATCATTTAATTGATGGACATGATATATTTTATCATGATTCCGACATTGTTTTCACTAAAAAATTTGATTGGGAATCAATAATTGAAAAACCAAATACTGCATATGTTTCAGATACTATATCTTATATTGGTGCAAAGTATATTGAAAGTAAATCACCAGAATTATTACAATTAATGTGTGATGTTGTTGGTATCGATATTGATATGGTTAAAAATAATGAGATGAATAGTGGTGGTGCACAATATATTTTACCAAAAAATTCATTAAACTATGAACTATTCGAAAAGTGCGAAAAGGATTCGATTACCTTATATAAATTAATGAAAAAAACATCAAATATTTATAGTCCAAATCATCCCATACAGGCATGGACTGCAGATATGTGGGCATTACTATGGAATTTATGGTTATATGGCATTGAAACTGTAGTACATAGAGATATGGAATTTGCATGGTGTAATTGGGGTATTGATGACTGGAAAAGAGTGAAAATCTATCATAACGCTGGAGTAGTTTCCGATAGCAAAGGTGAATTCTACAAAGGAAAATACACCAACAAGATGCCATTTGGTGAGGATTTTTCTAAAATAAAAGGGGGTACATGCAATTATAATTATGTTCAAATAATTAATGAATTATCACACCTAAAAGATTTTTATAAATAAATTTTAGATTGTATTTATAGTTAAAATATTGTACGATGTCGTTTATATTAAAAAACAATCCAACAATCATTAATATAAAACTAACCAATGCAGGTAGAAAAGCATTGGCTGAAGGTAGACTTAATTTTACAAAATGGGCTATTGGGGATAGTGAGATAGATTATAGCTTTTACAATAGTATTAATTTTAATCCATTTTTTGCCAATATTTTAAGACCCAAAGATGCTAACCCAAATTTTATTCATTTTATTAAAAGAAATGAATTCAGTGAATCTGGAGATACAATATATACACCATTAAATAGTGTACCATCAGTAACAAGTGTTATTGTAAACACTGCAACTGAGAGAGGTTTCTTTAATAGTTCAGGTAGCACTTTTACATTTAAGAATGATTTTACTATCGTTAAGCAACCTGATGCTATGGTTGATATTAGTACTATTAATGGTGGGTATTATATGACATTAATTAAATCACCAAATTATGTGGCAAATATTAATGAGCCACAAATTGGTGATTATATTTTAGTTAAATGGGCTAATCCCAATATAAGTGCTGGTACTGTTAATTTTAAAGTTGAAAATGTTGCAACATTATGGTATAAAATTGAAGATATTATAAGTGGGACACTTGCCAACAATAATCTATTAATAAAGGTAGATAGAAATCTACCGAACTTTAATAATTATGTAGGATCACCAATATATTCAAGTGTATTTATTTACCCAAATAGCAATAACAGATTAGTATCTGGAGATTCGATTCAGAATTATTATGGTAAGCCATATATTACTGATTTTGTAGATGAAAGTGTATTGACTTTTCTTGAGAACTGTAATTGTTCTACTGTTGATGTTCCTGTATGGAATATGAGTATAGTGTTTACAGAAGAAATTGCTGGTGTACAAGTTGGGAATAGGAATATTTCACAGTACTATAGCAGTGCTTTTGGTGGGTTTATACAGTATATTCAGCAATTAAATCCAGAAATAAAGAAGATTGGTATTATACATTATACTAATAATTCACCATCAAATCAATATGGTGAGTTATTATATGAATCAACACCAGTTTTAGAATTACCAACAATAATGTGGCATAAAAGAACCGATGGTAATATTGGTCTAACATTAACATCGGATGCATCATCGAGAGATATTTTACCAAATTTAAATACTGTCTATCATAATTTGGTTGATCAGGATGGTAATGTTGTAGGCAAAGTTTTTAATGATTTAAAAATTTTTGTTATAGAAGATCAGGAATTGTTATTCGCAATGACATATAAATCCAATAGAAATTGGACTTTACCAGAGCCTATCGCAGGATTTAACTTTACGTTATGTCCAACATGTAGTATTGAAATTGATGATGATCAAGTTATTGTTAGTGGTAACACTATAATAGTAAATGGTGTTACAGGTAATATTGGCTCGCTGTTCTATAAATTAACAAGTGGTTCAGTAAATATCATACAAGAAAGTAATGTATTTACTGGATTATCTGCCGATACATATCAAATAACAGTTATAGATACTGGTACACCTGAATGTCAGACAGAACCAGTGATAAAAGTAATTTCGTGATATAATGTCATCGATAATACGATTTAAAATAAGAGGGAACAAACCACCATTTATTGCAGATTTAAGAGAATCAACTGTCGATGGTGATATTGTACAGACTGTTAATTTAAGCGCATCTGGATTAACAGAATTCACTAATGTTAATTCTGGTAATTATTTTATTGTTGTTAGTGATAATACTAATAGAACTGTAACGTATCCAGTAAATGTGGCAGCGTTACCAACAACCACAACTGCCATGACAACAACAATAGCACCTAAAACATACTATATTGTTGGTGCTTCATCTAAGATAGACAAGACAAATAATGGCGGTAGTACATGGAATAATGTATTATCCGCACCCACATTACCATCACGCACATTAATTTCTAGCTCATTTGTTAATAATGTTGGATATGTTCTTGGAAATAACGGAACACTATATAAAACGATAGATGGAGGTAGTACATGGACGAACATATCGTCATCAATATCATTCATAGCAGAAGCAAATAACAACACCATTTTTGCTATAAATGAAACAACATCAATAATAGGTTCACCAATAACAGATACATATCTTTATAGAAGTATTAATGGTGGCTTGTTATATAGCCCAATTCCTAAAGGTGTTTATATGACAATGTCTAAATTTGAATTTGTTAATGCTAATACTGGTTATACAATAAATACGTTCCCAGCTATTGGTGGTGGTGCTGTTATTGCTAAAACCATTAATGGTGGTTTAACTTGGTCAAATATAACAGCACCAACAGTAATGCCTATATATAGATCGTATCTTGATATATCATTCTTTAATAATATTGGTTATGTTGTGGGTGATACTTTTCTATATAAAACAATTAATGGTGGAACATCATGGAGCATTGTAACAATTCCTTCAGATATGATAGTTTCAGCAGTTAAAGCGTTATCTGAGAATATTGTTATTATTGCAGGTACAAACGGTGCTAATACTATTAATAAGATAGCTAAATCTATAAATGGTGGTATTTCATGGACAACTACCAATATTAATACATCAGGTAATGGTTTTATATCGGTTTCAATCTACAAAGGTAAGGTGATGGATTTTTTTGATAATCAACATGGTATAATACCATTATTTAGTTTTGATGGTTTAACAAAAACATTGGTTACTACTGATGCAGGTGATACTTGGAATTTTGCTGGTAATACTTCATTAGTGTATCCTAATCATTTTTGGGATATTAAGGCACAAAGGACACCACTAATTTAATTGATGATGTATTTATAAAATATGGCTAAAACAGTATTTTTAACGTATAATTTTGAGGGAGCACCATTTTCTGGTGGAACTAGTTTAGGACTAAACGAATCTTTACATTGTAATTATATTCAGAAACTAGAAACTGATACTTTAAATGGTAAAGATTTGAATTTTTTCTTTCCAGTGAACTCATTTCCATTTTTAAATGATATGGATAGTACTAGTGGAACTGGGTGGACTGCTACAAAGATAAATGCCATAGTGCAAGTTGTTGATGGTACTGGTAGTACTGTAACAGCACCATCTCAATTCTGGAAAAAAATCGATGTTACTAATCAATTAGTTGATCATACAGTAGGTGCTGCTATCACAAAAAATTCATTAGAAAGAACTGTTTTTAAAATAACATCTGCACAAATTAATACATCACCAATTTATAATTTGGATTATTTAAATATTCCCTCATCACTATCTGGTGATACCAATAAATTGGGTTTTGGTGAAGAAGTATTCTTTTTTGGTAATGTTAAAACTGATATTGGAGCTACAGTTTATACTACAGACATTGCAATCCAATTACCATTGGGGGAATATAATTCCACAACCAATCCTACATGGGATGGTGTCTCAAGTGTATACATTAGCGAAGTTGGTTTATTTAACGATAATAATGAGCTTTTAGCTGTAGGTAAATTCAATTATCCTGTACAGAAGGATTCCACCAAGTTTAGAACGATTTTGTTTAGTTTAGACTTCTAATTTGCTTTATAAAAAAATACAATTTTCTCTATTTTTTTATAAAATCCAAAGTATTTATAGATAATAAATAAGGATTACAATGGGAAATGAAGTTATGACAAAAACAAAATCAAAGTCGGTAATAATCGATGGTGATATCCATAACAAATTCAAAGAGTTTTGTAAAGAAAAAAGTTTGAAAATCGGTGGGGTTATTGAAGACCTTATCTTGGTTTACTTAAATAATCCAAAAGGATTTCAAAAATTAATTGATGAACATAAAGGTCATGGTGAAAAGTAATGGGATCTATGCTGAAAGAATTTTCTTGGTCGTTGGACATCTCAACAACTAATGTTGGCATGGCATTATGGGATGAAAAAGGTAAACTTGTAGAATTGAAGCATCTCCAATTAAAGGTAGATAACAGTGTACCTGAAGAAAATAGATATCTATATAAAGCTAAACTTTTTAAGGAGCACATAAAAAAATATAAAGAGATTATTGCTACAACATATGAGTGCGAAATAAAAAATATTTTTGTTGAAGCACCGCTATCAAATACACCAGTTAATATTAATACTACTGCAAAATTACTTGCTTTTAATGGTATTGCTTGTTATATATTAAACGAAGTTTTTGGTGTTGAGCCATACTTAATTACTGTATATCAATCTAGAAAATTATTTTGTCCTGAATTAGTACATAAAAAAGTAGTTAGTGGTACAGTGAAAGAAATACTATCATTTCCTAAAGATATAGATAAGAAATTATATATTTGGAGTAAAGTAGCTAAGTTAGAACCAAATGTTGAATGGTTTTATAAAAAAAATAAAGTCACTGGTGAAAAAGAGCTAAAGGATTTATCCTTTGATTTAAGTGATGCATATACTGTCGGCTACGCTGGTTTAAAGGTTATGGGAATTATAAAATAAATGTTAGATGAAATATAATCAATTTTTTTTATTTATGGTTTAAACTAAGAATAATATAAATATCATGATTTATGTTGGTTAGTTTATATCTAAAAGATTGAATAGTTTTAATACCACCATTCCAAAAACTTCAATATATAGTAAAATCTAAATATCATATTCATAACACTATCATGTTAATGTGGGAGGTGTATGTTTCATTTGAATACATTGAATAAACTATATAAATTAAACTAATTGTGACATGGATGATGAAAAATAAAAAATAATTAATTTAATTACTTGACAGGTTAATTTATAACATATAAATTGTGAGCTAATTTTAAACCAAAAAAAATGAAAGTGAGAGACCGTGTAAAAAAAGCAATCGATATTTTAAATTATTCTATTAATAATGACGTATCTCTAAGAGAATCATGTAAAATATTTGGTGTAAGCGATACTTATGTGAAAAATGTAAAAGCCGATCTAGTCACAAAAATTAAACATAATAATAAATCTAAAGAAGAGTATGATCTTTTTATCAAAAAATATGATCTTTTTAGAAAAGTGAGAGGTAATAAAACAACAAATGTAATTGAAGAAAAGAGAACCGATATTATAAAAAGTGAAAAAATTGATAAAACAATTAATGAAGATGCAACCGAGATGAGCATAAATTATGAAGCTCCAGCCGATATTTTTAACAAATATTTTGTTGAAAATCCAAGTCATATCAAAACCTTAGATCAATTACTGGAAAAATGTGGTGTGGATAAAAATGAATGGAATGTAAAACATTTTGTTTTAAACAAATGGGATGTCACTGCTTTAATTGAAAATAAGTTAGTTACAAAAGAAAATTTTCAAGTTAAGGCAACACTTGAAAGAAATAAAACAGAATATGAAAAGAAACTGTGGAATGAATTTTTAAAAACAATTAGGACATATGCGCCCGATTATTCTGGATTGAATGAATTTAAAAAAACTGGTAAAGAGAAATATTTACTGGAACTATCACTTCCTGATTTACATGTTGGTAAATTATCGTGGGATGAGGAATCTGGCGAAAATTACGATACAAAAATTGCGATCAAGAGATATAATGATGCCGTCGCATCCTTATTAAATCATATATCTCACTATAAAGATCAAATTAATGAAATTCTTCTACCTGTTGGTAATGATTTGTTTAATATTGATAATAAGAACAATATGACAACTGCAGGTACACCACAACACGTAGATTCACGATGGCAACAGATGTTCAGAAAAACTAAAGATTTGATGTTAGTGACTATAGATAAATTAGCTACAATAGCACCAGTTAAGATAGTGATGGTTTCAGGGAATCATGATTATCAAACAGTATTTTATTTAGGTGAAGTTCTTCAGGCGTGGTATAATAAAAATAGTCGTGTTAGTGTTGATAATTCTGCATCATTAAGAAAATATCATCGTTATGGTACAAATCTAATTGGATTTACTCATGGTGATCAGGAGAAGCATTTAGATTTACCGTATTTGATGTCAGAAGAAAGAAAGTCTGATTGGGCAGAAACATCATATAGAGAATTTCATTTGGGACATTTTCATAAGAAAAAAACAATATCTTTTGTTGATTTAGATGAGAATAGAGGTGTTAAGGTAAGAATATTACCTTCATTGTCCGGCACAGATGCTTGGCATCATTCAAAAGGTTATCGTTCAATGAAATCTGCTGTTGCATTCTTATATGATAAGAATAATGGTTTAGTTGCTGAATTCAACCATAATGTGTTATGAAAAATAATAAAATACACATATTTTTATCTGATGAGGATATAGATTTTTATAGAATTGAATTAATAAATCTTTCCATAAAAAGGGAGGATGTCATTAAAGTGAATAAATTACTTAATTAAGGTTTTAATTTATTACATAAAAATAAACAATGTAATGATTACACCATATACGATGAAACATTTTTTCTTTTAATAAAATTAATCGGTGCGATGATTTAGAATATTCACATAATACATTTATTCTTTTTTGAAATAAAATTTACTATCAAGAGTCATTTAATGATTTTTATATTATTGCTGAATTAATGACTAAATTTTAAAATAAATATAATTGGTATGATTAAAATGAATAATTCTCCTATTTTTGTTATAAGCGGTACTGAACGTAGGCAAATCAAAAAACGTCTTGGTAAATTAAAAAGATTTATAAAGATGTATTGGCATTATCAAGATATAGATGAAGTATATGGTGGCAATATTCATACTAAAAAAGAATCTTTAATTTTTTTAGCTAAAAAACAAACAGAACTAAATGAATTGATATCAAAATTATCTCAACGTCTGTAAAAAAATATATAATTCTATACTTTTTTATAAAGTAGAGTATTTATATAGAAAATATAGATTATGGCTAAAAGAACAAAAAAAGAACAAAGTACCGAAATAAAAGATAAAGATATTATTGCGAGACAGAGAGTTGAACAGCTACTTGCTGACGTAGATATTATATCTAAGGCTGATTCTACAACCACAGATAAAGAAGAAGAGGATGATGGGATAATTACCAATGAAGCTAAGAGAAGTAAAAATTGGTTAGAAGAACAAATACACAAATTATCAGAAAGAAATGAACAATTAGAAAAAGAACTACAAGATGCTAAAGATAGCTTCAAAAAATTATCTGCAGATTTTATGGAATATAAAAGGAAAGTGTCAGTTTCTCCATCCGATAGTGAGTTGAAGCAAAAAATTATAGAATTGTTTACTAAATTCGAAAACGCATATTTAGGTAAGAACCCCACAGGCGAAAGATATACACATGTTAAACTAGTCAATCCTCCATATAATACTGGTGTATTAGATGAATTTATAAAAGCATTTGGTGATATTTTAAAAAATAAAAAATAGAAAAATTTCAAAAGATTTTAATATGAAAATGTTTTGAGATATATATATTTGAAATATTTGATATGTTAAATAAAAAAAATAAATCAGTACAGAATAATCGATATCTTTAATTAAATGATAGACGATATAATTCCTATGATTTAACATATAAATATCAATATAAAAAGTAGTTGTTGAGTTGCTGTTATATTTTTTGGGGGTAAAAGTGATTGCTTTTATCCCTTTTTTTGTTTAAATTTGGGATATTTTTATATATAAAATGAATGTAAGAGGTATTGAATATCAGCACATCATTAGACGTATTTTTGGAGAGGTAAAAAATTACGGTAGAGAACAGATACAAGTCAACTGTCCAAAATGTCAAGAGAGGGATGGTTTACCAGAACCTGATGGTAAATTTAATCTTGAAATTAATACTGCAATAAAGAAATTTCATTGTTGGAAATGTGATGAACCTAGATTTTATGGTAATGTATCTCGTTTAATAAGATTATATGGTAGTAAATATGATTATGATGAATATATATCATATTCTGGGGTAGATTTCTTTAATTCAAAGAATAATGATGAGGATATTGAGAAATACATTGCACCTGTAAGACTTCCTAATGAGATGATATTGTTTTCTAACATGGATATAAACAATAAAAGACACATAGAAGCGTATCAATATCTCATTAATACAAGAAAAATTAGTAGAGATATAATATTCAAATTTAGAATTGGTTTTTGTGTCGAAGGTAAGTATGCTAACAGAATTATAATACCATCATATAATAAATTTGGTGACGTGAATTATTTTGTTGGTAGAACGTATCTAAAAGGGGTTAAACCAACATATTTAAATCCAGTTGTAAATAAAAATCTTATCATTTTTAATGAGGGAATTATTAATTGGGATAGTACGGTCTACCTTGTAGAAGGTGCATTTGATGCTCTAAGTTTTCCTATTAACACAATACCATTGCTTGGTAAATCATTGAATAAAACCTTATCTAGGGTTCTTAAAGAAAAAAAACCTAATGTTATTATTGTACTCGATCCTGATGCATTTAAAGAAAATTTAAAATTATATCATGAAATAAAACTTTTATATTCTGATTGTCCCGAAAAAGTTAGATATGTAACTTTAGATGGTGACAATGATTTAGATGAAATTAGAAGATTAAAAGGTAAACGTGAAGTTATTAATCAAATAAGAAAAGCGAAAGAGCCAACGGATATTGATTTAATTAGAGCTAGCACTATTATTGGTAATAATAAAAAGAAATGGGATTGGATTAATATTCTTTAATAAGGAATAACTTTATTTTATTTTTAAAAAAGTAAATGAACATAAAAATATTTAAAAATAACGATATTGAATTAATTAATCAAATTAGAAATGGTAGTAAAAAAGCTGAGGAAATACTTTATAATAAGTATAAGCAAATCATTACAAGATACCTTAGATATAAACGCTATAATAACTTTGATTTAGATGATTGTGTATCTGAAATCCTGATAAAAATATTTACTCAAATAGATAAGTATGACTCAAGCAAGTCAGCATTTAGTACTTGGGTTATAACAATAATTAATAATCATATTATAAATAAGTCTAAAATTCACGCAAATAATATACGTACTGTTTCATATACTACTTCAGAATCGATTAAATATAATTACTCAAATTCAGATAATACTTACTATAATAGTATAAATTCAAACTACAATAAAATAAGCACTACAATCGAAGGTAGTTTAGCATATTCCATTAGTGATTCGACAACGATTAATAGCATAGATAATGCATCAACATTAATGTTAATATCATCTATGATTAACGATAAAGATTTTGAGATGTTGAAACTAAAATACGTTGATGGATATAGTTATGATGATTTGAGTAATATATACTCTGAAAATAAAGATAAAATATGTAATAGGGTTAACTACTTAAAAAGTAAAATTCAAAAAAATAAAGATAAAATATACTAAAAAAAAATAATGGAGGTTAACTCCATTATTTAATTTCTATTAATTTTGTACTCATGGTTTCTTTTTTTGGAATAATAATTTGTAAGACACCATCTACATATGTAGATGTGATTTCATCGCTGTTACTATTTTTAGGTAATGTATATGTCTTTTTAAATTTACCAAAGAAACTTTCTTTCACATTATATTTTAGTTCCCTGTCAAGAGTTCTCTCACCTTCAACAGTTAATAATCTACCGTCAACAGAAATTTTGAAATTTTCTTTTTTGAATGCTGGTACGTATAAATCGACTCTATATTCCTTATCAGATTCTATAATATCATTCTTTGGGGTGAAAAAATCAATCGAACTCCCATTCATAAAGTCATTTTCTAATTCAAACAAAAAGTCGCTGAAAGGTTTGTACATGGTCAACATAGTTCTATTTTTTAGTTTGATTATTATTAATGTTATTAATAGTTTAAATTCACCCATAATAAATTTTATACCAAAAAATAATTAGGAAATATTGACAGTGGAAATAATATATTTAATGCTAAAAGAAGTCAAATTGACATAATGAATATAAAAATGTTCATACATAAGGATATTTGATAAATTTTATTGAATCATGAAGTACATGAAGAATCGATAATTTTATATAATAAAAAATCTACTTTTATAGTATAGTTTAATAATAAAGAGTGGCTTGTAAACATTATTTCAAATAAATGAGAATTAGAAGAATCCATTAAAATTAAATTAATATATATGATAAAATTAGTAGCACATATTAGTGATATTCATATTCGTAAATCACCTACAAGACATAAAGAATATAGAGAAGTGTTTTCCAGATTAGAAAAATCATTAAGAGAAAATAAACCAGATAGAATTGTTATAGTTGGTGATTTACAGCATGACTATATTGATATGCAGGGTGAGCAAATAATACTTGCAGGTGAATTTTTGAATATGCTGGCATCTATTGCTAAAACTATTATAGTTAGAGGTAATCATGATATCCTAAAGAAAGCACTTAAAAGAACAGATAGTATTGAAGCGATAATAAAAACAATAAACAATCCTAATATTGTTTATTATAATGAAACTGGCATATACGAAGATGAAAACGTTAATTGGGTTGTATGGAAGCATGGTGAAAAGAAAAATAATCCTTGGGAACTTGATTTAGATTATAAACTTGAAAACATTTCAATTGATTTATTTCATGATCCTATAAATGGTGCTATAAGTTCAACAGGTAAAGAATTTCATGAGAGGATTTACAGGGATATTAAACAATTTAAGGGCGATATTGGCATGTTTGGTGACATACATAAAATGCAATATCTTGACAGAAAAAAAACAAAAGCATATTGTGGCTCACTGATTGCACAAGACTTTGGTGAGGGTGATGATGAATTTCATGGTTATCTTCTTTGGGATATTGAAAATAAAAAAGCAAAAGAAATACCAATTAAAAATAATTATTCATTTAAGACTATTGGTGTTAATATGTTTACTGATTTCGATAATCTTGATATCGAAATTGAAAATCCTACAGACTATATGCGTCTTAGAGTGCTATGGAAAACCGAGCCTGAAAAACATACTATTGAAAATGAACGTAAGGTAAGGGATTACTTACTTAAAAAGTATAGACCATTATCGATATCACACAAGGCAAATTATATTGTGGATGAGAAAATGGAAATTGATTCTGAATTAAGTGTTGAAAATATTTTAGATAAGCCAGTACAACAAGCAATATTTAGAGAACATCTTACTAAGATTGGCACTAAACCAGAAGACATCGAAGAGATTATAAGATTAGATAATGAAATAACCTCAAGAATATCGATAGAAGAATTTACTAATATTCAATGGTCGATTGAAAGATTTTGGGGGACTAACTTTATGTCATATGAAGACATTAATATTGATTGGAGAGATAAAGATGGATTATTTCAGATAACAGGTCTTAATACAGCAGGCAAAACCACAATAATGAAATTAATTACATACATTCTTTATAACAAGACACTTGAGACAGAAAAGAGACAAAAATTTGGTGATTCAAGATTTTTGAATAATAAGAATGGTGCTAACTTTTGTGAAGGTGGTTTAGTGTTATCTGTTAACGGTCAATACTACGGTATTAAAAGAAGAACGACAGTAAAAAAAACCAAAGATGGTGAGATAAAAGATTGCACTACAGAAGTATCATATTATCTATTACCAGATATTGACTCATTATTTGAAGATACCTATTCAATTGAGACATTAGATAGTGATAGAAAAGCCAAAACAGAAAAAATTATTCAGAAGGTTATTGGCACTTTTGAAAATTTCAATAGAGTTGTGATGACCACATCAGATACTCTGAATAATATATTGTCAAGTGATGAATCTGTTTTTATTGATTCAATTTTATTTGATAGCGGTTTAGATATATTTGATATTAAACTAAAAGCGTTTAAGAATTATAAAAAAGAAATGTATTCAACTAATAGAATATCATGTGATCGTGAAGCAATAAAGAAACAAAATGAAACACTCGATAATGAAATTAATGAACTTAATAAGTTAATTGTTGAGACTAATACTATATTAATTCCTCAGGTGAAAGAAAGGATAGAAAAGGGTGAAGATTATATTAGTCAATTAAATAGAATGATTCATAAAATTGACCCTGAATTACAATCTTTGGATTTTAAGGCACTTGAACAAGAATTATTAATCTATCCAGAGAAGATAAAAGAGTATGAGAATGAGATGGTAAAAATAAAATCGTTAATATCACATTTAAAAAATAGTTATGATTCTGAAAGACTAGAATTTTTAATGAAAAAAAAGGATGAAAATAAGAATATTCACTATATGTTGAATACTAAAATAAAGGATTTGAATAATAGTATCAACTTGAAAAGAAATAATATCGAAAGAATTAACGGCGAAATTCTTTTAATTAAGAAGACTATCACTAAATACGAAAATGAAATAATTCAATTAAAGAATAGTAAAATATGTCCTACGTGTGGACAACCAGTACAAAAAGATAAACAATCACATATTCAACAAAAAATTGAATCTATTTATAAGGAAATTAGTGAATTAAATGGAGATATTGCTGATAAAGAATCAAGCAAGATTCCTATAGAGACTGAAATATCAAATTTATTACATGAAATTAATGAGTTGAAGATTAAAATCGATGAAAATAATCTTCAAATGGAGAAGGAATTAAAGGAAATCGGTATGATTACTAATGATAAGAATGAAGTAGAACGAAGAGATAAATTATCATTAGAATTAAGTACCATTCCTACTAAAATTGATAATATTAAATTAACATATGAAAATAAAAAGAGATTATTGAGGGACTATTACGATCTTCAGGATAAGATACTTGAGAACAAAAAAATAGATGTAAAAATTGAAAAAGCCAAAGAAAAACTCACTACTCTTAAAAATGAGTATCACACATATATAACTGATATAGAAAACTATAAATCGAGAATTGCCAATAAAAAGCAGTTAATTGTATCAAACAATGACTTATTAGCTAAATTTGATGAGCAGGAAAAAAGGGACTATATATTTAAGGTATATGAGGAATGTATTCACAGAGATGGTATACCTACCTATTTATTAAAGAATATGGCTATCCCTAAAATTAATAGAGAATTAGCTAAACTGTTTGAGGAACTCAACTTCAAAGTTTGGTTCGACCTATCCGATTTAAAGATAAAAATGGCTTATAATACATCACCGAATTCAATTATTAATGCTATTTCTGGTAGTGGAAAGGAAAGAACTTTTGCGAGTATTTGTTTAAAATTTGCTCTTAATCAAATTAATGCTAAGTCAAAACCATCAATATTTTTATTAGATGAAATAATGGGAAAATTAACTGATGATAGTGTAACAGAATTTGTTGATATTCTACATAAAATAAAGGAAAAAACAAAAAAAGTACTTGTAGTTGAACATAAATATGAGATATCTCCAGATCATATTATTGAAGTAACAAAAGATGATAGAGGTATTTCTAAATTAGAGATTAATTAAACCACTAAAAAGATGAATTTAAATAAGTATACAGAATTAAGAGAAAAATTTAAAGTGAAGAACTATGAAAAGAAGCATAAGGATGTCGATTCATGGTTATACAGATTTTCATTTTTCGGAAACGCAGCATCAATATTTTTTGCATATTTTTTAATACATCCATTACTTAAAGGTAAATTGGAAATATATATAGATAATTCAACCATAGTAGAATGGTTATCTTTGATTGTTACTATTGGGGTATTGTGTATATTTGAGATCCTAAAAAGGAAGGTATTTGCAATCTTTTCAGCTGATTATGTCAGCAATAGAAACAAGATCACTGGTGCTGGGCTTGGATTTGCAATCGGTTCGTTGATTATAATTGCCTGTAGTTATTATTTTTCAATTAATGGTGCTTTAAAATTAGCAACATCAAGTGAAAGTAAAAATGAAATTGTAAAGATTGATATTAAAAAACAAATTGATAGTCTAAATATGTTATATTTTGATTTTAAAAAACAATATCAGGCAGATAATGAGAGACTAAGAAATACAAATACTGAATTGAGGGAGAAAATAACTCAACTACCACCATCATATAGATCTACAATTAATAACTATAATTTGATAATTAAAGATAATTTAGCTACAATTGAATTTAATAATAATGAAATTAATAAATTAGATAAAGAACTTAATTCTAAGATATTAGAATTAAAAAAAGTACAAGAGGAAGAATCAAAAAGAAATATTGAAACTGATAAATCATCATACCTAATATTTTTCTCAATAACTACCGTTATCGAGTTACTAATTGTAGTAGGTATTTTCTATAGAGAGGTTTTTAACTATAAGATATTTCAAGAAAATGAACCTAAATTTGAAATGATATATAAAAAGAAAGAAAGATATTCAATACTCCTTAAATACGCATTCAAAAAAGGCGAGATACATCAAGACCAAAGGGTTATTAGTGCATCACGTTTATATGATTTAGTTAAAGTAGCATATGGTTCTGGTTTCTTTACTCCCAAAAATATTGAAGATTTCTATTCTGAAATGACACATTTAGGGGTTTTTAAAATTGTTCAGAAAAAAAGATATGCTGCCATGTCATACGATGAATCACTCAGATTATTAGATAAACTGCATGATACAGATGTTAATTAATACCGAAGAATATAAAATATCCGATAATAATTACTATAAAATTGAGTATGAAAAATCACAAATCATACTTGCAGGTAGTTTAAGAAAAAGTAACTACCATATAGTACATCTTAAAAGAAAAGATTATGGTCTTACTAAGAGTTGGAACACATACACTATTTCAAGAGATGGTAAAATATACGAGCATTATAACCCAAAATATTATAGTGACTTTATGGGTGTGAAGGAAATTGATAAAAAATCAATTTCGATTGTACTTGAGAATATGGGTATGGTGTATTTTGATTATGAATCAAATAACTTTTTAAGTTGGAGTAATGATATTTGTCCAGAAAATAATGTATTTGAAAAAAATTGGAAAGGGTATAGATATTGGGAAGCATATACTAAAGAACAATTTAATTCGACAGTAATGCTTTGTGGTTATTTATGTGATAAATTCAATATAAAAGTGGACTGTCTTGGATATAATTCACACTATGAAAATACAGCAGATTTTAAAGGTATTGTTACTAGAAGTAATTTTGATATTGATTATTTTGATTTGAATCCTTCTTTCGATTTTAAAAAGTTTCTAAAGGAATTAGATATTCCATTACAAGAAAAATCATAAGAAAATAAAATAATTAAATCATTGTTATTTGTATTAGATTATAGTAATTCAATCCACTTAATCTATACAATAAATTAGTGTAGACACATTTTTTATAAAAAAATAATTAGTAGAAATATTTAATACTCACACTATTTTATTAGATATAAAATATCTTAGATTCTGTATTTAGTTTCCAGCCGTTGCAAAACCAGCACCTGCTAAAAATCCTAAACCAAAAACAATAATATCATCCTTAAATTTCTTTATTCCACTTTTTACTTTTTGCCAAAGTGTAGGTTTAACATCTTCCTTTTGAAGTTCTGGAATAGCATAGGCTTCGATGTTGTTAACTTTCATTAACGGATTTGAGTTTTCCACACTAACACTAACAGGATAATTTCTTCTCTTATCTTTATCCCAATGAAATGCAACTGTAATATCATTAGGTATTTCTAACCAATCAATTAACATTCGAGGTGTTTCATTATCGACTGGTGCTACATTAACAATTCTAATTGTATAATTGATGGTATCATTATTTTCTTTCTTAAAAAGAACTGTGGTAGAATCGAACCAACCACCATCACTTTTAATTATATTTGTTAATGAATCAATAACAAATTTTTGTTTTATTATTGTAGCAGTTAAAACGATTTTGTCTTTATTTATTTTTTCTACTTTATTTAGTAAAATTTGTTTTTCCTTCGATAAAGTAATATTACTATTTTTTAGTTGATTAATATCAGCTTGCATTGCGAGTTTTTCATATTTAAGCGTGTTGTTTTTACTAACATAAACTCTTAATGTGTCTGTTAATGCTGCGTTGAGTTTATCACTAATACCCTTATCAGCTTTTAATTTATTTATTTTAGAAATATGATAATTATAACCACTAATTATTAATAAAATAAGAATTATTATTAGTATGGATTTATAATCTATCTTGATCTTTTGAATAAATTTCTGAATCACGCCAATATTTGTAGAAGTCATTGTAGTAACGTTTTAATTTCTCAATTATTTCATTGTTTTCTGGATCATTAGGATCAAAACCCTCAAGATATTCAATGTCAATACCACTTGTCGACTCTTCGGGTGTCACTCTATATGCAAACATAATTTGACCATCAATAGTGCCACCCCAAAATACTCCATTTTGATATATTTCAAGTGGTTCGAATTTAATTGTGACATTATTATTTCTTAAATAATTTTTTAGTTTTTCTTGTTCCTTTATTTCATCCTCAAAACTAATTTCTTCCCTGTCACCCATTAATTCATTCTCGTCGGCTTCGCTAATATTATTTTTAAAGTATTCTGATTTCTGGATTCTCCTTTTCATTTCACGAATAGTCAAATTCCCATTATTCTCATTATGTTCCATTGACTTTTTAGAAGTGTATTCGATACCTTTATTGGCATGACGAATTCTATTAAGGAGTTCTCTCATTTCGATATAATCTTTATTTTGTGCCATTTTACATTTTTTTATAAATACTTTCTATCTATTTTAAAATTAATAGTTTTTGAACACCTAATAAGTATTTATTTATGATAAGTGTTTCTATGGATCTAACTAAAACTGAACTAAAATCTCTAATTAGAGATCAAATTGACGAAGTTCTAGATTCTGAACTCGATAAAAGAATAGGTAGTCTTTTAAAAAAAGACAGTTCGAGTTCAAATAAAGAAACTTTGAATATAGCTAAGGATGCGTTAGAAGCCTTATTTAAAACATTATATCTAAAAAGAATGATTTGGAAAAAAGAAATATAAAAAAAATGGGACTTGAGGATTTAAAACTAAAAAATACACTTAAAAAGCCTACCGAAATCGGTAAAAAAATCGATACTGATTTTAAACAGCAGATTAATAGTAGAGGTGTTAACCCAGATGTCTTAAAGGAAATTGATCTATCCTTAAATGAAAATGAGTTAGGTTTAAAAAGGAAAATATTTAAACTTCCAAAAATGGAGGCTCTTGTTCATGGCGACCCTAAACTTTCCGCAGTATATGAAAAATTAGCCATTGAAGGTAAAGATAGATATGGGTATCACTGGAACGAAACCTTAATGAATATCATATTCAATGATTATGTATTGAATAGTCCGAAATATCTTCAAAAATATAAAATGACAGTACCAGTCAAAAAGAAAAGAAGGGATCAAAGTGGTATTAATCAATTAAAAGAAAAAATAAAAAAAAATAAAAAACTACCAATAGAAAAGGAAAATAAAGAAGAAAATCAAAATAATGTGAATAAAGTTGAAGAAACTACTGGTTCTGCTAGTGCAGGTTCGTATACACCATCATTACATAAAAAAATAGATGAAACGACAACATCTGCATCATCTGGTCAATATAGTACGCCAGTAGTATGGTCTAAAAATGGTAAACCAGCAAATAATAAACCTGCGTGGATGGGTGGTATAGTTTTAGAAAATGCTTTAAAGGACGGTTCATATTTAACTGACTCTAGTGTATTTAAAGAATACATAAATACATTAAATGAGGATGCTGATCCTTGTTGGGATGGGTATGAAATGATTGGTTTTAAGGAGAAAGATGGTAAAAAAGTTCCTAATTGTGTACCAGAAGGTATGACATCTCATAATGATGATAACGGTAAATCCACTAAGGAAGAAATTATTCATGAAACTTGGATTGATGATTTATTTCAAACAAAAAATAGTATAGTAAATTTAAAAAATAAAACATCTAAAATTTTAGATGCGAAAAAATCTCTATTTAGAAAACAAAAAGAATTCCACAGCAGCATGGATGATGAAAGTCTCATAACTCAATTTATCGATAATTCCAGTAGAGTGCCATTAAAATCTATATTATCTGATTTAGAGGGTAATGCTGAATATTTAGTATCATTGTTAGCACAATATTCTTTACTTGTGGATAGAAGTATTGTTGATCCAAGAATTACTAAGCAAATGAAAACATTGGGTGCTTTAGTAGATCCACAATTTTTAAAGTCAATGAATGAACATCACGCACACACTAAAGAAGATAAGATAGCATTTATACTTCAAAATAAAGACAAAGTATTTCAAGATAATGTATCTCCAACAGTTGAGAAAGATCTTGAAGCGATGACAGATACGGAAATTGATGCATTATATAATTCAGCCGAATCAGAAATGGGAATTTCTGAATCAAAACATATCGATGAATCATTTAAAGGTCTTAAGTTGAGTCAATTATATAATTTAGGTGATAAACTGAAACATGCTAAAAATTATCATGAAATTAAAGATGCTATCCATCAATTTACTGTATTAAATAATATATCCGAAGAAGATTTATTGGATACTGTGAAACTGATTAGAGCGAACAATCATGCGATGGCATCTTCTAATTCAGAAGCACGTGAAAACATTTCGCTACTAAATAAAATTATACATTATTTGACTGATGATACGTCATGGAAAGATATAGTAGATAAGTCAAATATAAATGAGAGAGCAGTATCACGAAAACAACAAAGATTTATGGGCATGGTTAGAGCAGCCCAAAAAGGTCTGTTAAAAAATCCAAGTCCTGCTGTAGCTAAAGCTGCAGCATCTATGAAACCTTCAGATGTAGAGGATTTTGCATCGACTGAACATAAAGGTTTACCCGAAAAAGTTAATGAATCAGAAAAATATGATAGAACTAATTTGGAATATTTTCTATCATTTAATAATGAGGATGTTTATTGGAGATGGATTAATGGAGAAATAAGTGATGGTGATGCGATATCTATGGTTAAAGTAATTGACAATATTGAATATAATCCTAAAGTAGATTACAAAAAGAAGTATGTTGGTGAATCGACAGGTTTTAATAAACCAGTAAAAGGTAAAGTAGAATCGAAACCTGTTAAGACTGGTGATAATACTAAACAATGGAAACAATCAGTTAAAGAATCTATAATTGAACCACAAAACCCATCTATGGTTAGTGGTAATAATACTTCAATGGTTAAGCAAACATCAACATCTCAATTTTCATCTTTTGGTGAATCATTAGAAGAAAGTATAAATAAAGAGTTAGAATTTTACAAAAAACACTTAAATAAATTAAATCAAATGGTTAACGAAGAAAGAAGACACTCTGCATTAGTTAATCTTGATAGATTAAAGGATGCAAACGAAAAGAATTTTAAATCAGATATTAAAAATTCAAGCTTTAATGATGTAATTGATTTGGAATCATATCCAAAGTCAAGTGAGTTAACTCAAGAAGTTGGAGACAATCCTTATAAGTTAGCACAGGATATTGAAAAAGAGACCCTAAAGAAAACCAAGGGAGAAGCATTTAAGAATGTTGGTAATTCAGCCAATGAAGGAGGTGATGAAATTCCTAAAAGGAATTTATCTAAAGAAGAAATGCTTGAATTAGCAATGAATAGAGGTGATGGTATGCAAGATATTGTCTATGATAATAAACCATCAGAAAAATTCGAAAAAAGAATGAAAGCGGATTTAGGTGATGCGATTTATGAATTGCGTCAAAAAAAGATGGAGTATAAATCTAAAGCACCAATGTACAATAAAGATGTACAACCTGCTTCAATAGGGAAAGAAAAACTTGATAATAATAAATATAAGAAAGGGTATAATAATGAATCGATTATATCTGGTAAATATATCGATGAATTAGGGAAGTATAAATTTGTTGATATAAAGCTAAATGAATGTATTGAACTAGATAAAATCGATTCATCATACCAAAAAGTTTTAACAGATGGTATGGGTAATAGTTATACTTCTATGGTTGAAGAAAACCACTCATATAAAGACTTTATAAGTGCTTATAATTTATATCATAAAAATGGTAAATTTTATAGAGTTAAAAATACTCAGGTAATTAGCGAAAGTGTTAGAAATGATGAAACTAAGTTACAAAATATGGATAAAATGATGCATTTGATTAAATATGACCCAAGAAAATATATTCAAAACAAGAAAATAAAATAATTATTATTTGATATATTCATATCATAAATGACTGAGAAAAGGGAAAGTAATTGCTTTCCCTTTTTATTTTAAAAAAATAGTATTTATAGATAAATAGCGGGTTTATGGATGTATTAAGGATAGGTGCTAAGAATGATTCAGTTAGGACACTTCAAATAATTCTAAATCAAAGAGGATATAAGATTGATGTTAATGGTGTTTTTGACGATAAAACTGAAGATGCAGTAATTGACTTTCAGAATAAAGCAAAACTAAAAGCTGATGGTATTGTAGGTAAGATGACTTGGACTGCATTATTAAATAATGAGGTTGAAGATTTTGTTAGCGCAATAAATACTACATCATACTTAGTTAATGAGTTTTCTTATTATAAAGAAATCTTTTTGAAAAAGAATATAGTATTACATCATACTAATGGCTGGACTGTAGTTAAGGGAACAAAAGATAAACCGTCCATGAATCATGTTGGATGGTGGAATAGTAGAAATACAGAGGAATTTACCGCAAAGAATGGTAGAGTGTCAACAGCATTTAGTATCGATTATGCAGGGAATATATATCAGCATTTCGATCCTAAGTATTGGGCATACCATCTTGGATTGGGAAGATCAAAAAATTTTTTAGATAAACAATCAATCGGTATTGAACTATGTAATGAGGGTTCAATGAAAAAAATTGGTAATAAATTTTTTTGGTATTCAGGTAAAGTCGCTATACCATACAACAGAATCAATGATACGCCATTCTATTATGAAAAGGGATGGAGAGGTTATTATTATTTTGCACCGTATAGTAAACAACAAATAGATGCTACTGTATGGTTATTAAAATATCTATGTAGGGAATATAATATTAAAAGTAATTTTATTGATAATTGTGAATATAATCCTGAAGAAATTTTTTCAAATAAATATGAAGGGATATATAACCATGCAAATGTTAGATTAGATAAAGAAGATTTATCTCCAGCATTCCCATTCAAGGATGTTGCTGCAAGATTAATGGACTAATTTGACATATGATTACATAATGATTATATTTCCCAAATAAATTATTTATGAAAATAGTTACAATAGAAAACATCAACGATTTACTAAGTGAATTAGAAATGATGAAAAAATTAAAAAATAATAATATTTTACCTGAACGAGTTGAACTATATAGAGATTTTGTTATTAATTTGATTAATAACATATTTGACACGTATTTGGGTAATGAGTATATATCCTCAGATGAGGATATCGAGGGACATTATAAATGGTGTTTCTATAAAGTAGTATCAGAATTTGAAGAAGAAGAGATTTCATTTAGAGATAATAAAGAACTCTATGGGTATTTTCTGTTATATTTTTATAATCAATTTTATAAATTAGAAAAAATTCCTGATATTAGTAATTATATAAAATTTTGGGATCAGATTTTTGATTTAAAATCAGGTATTAAAGCTAAAAATAAGAGAACATTTGAGGTATTGGTTGAATTATATGAGATATTTGATAAGAGTCTTATGATGAAAAATAAGTGTCATGAGACTTTTATGTAGAATTGTTTGATTTTTTTTTATAATTTTCATATATTTGAGAGTATTTATAGAAAATTATAATTAAATATAAAAACTATTAAAATGCAGCCAAAACAAGTAAAAAATGACATTTTAGCAATATTGCAAACGGAAAAATATTTTGCAGATTCAGAATTTTATCGTTTATTGGATGATAATTCGATTCCTCATTCTATAAGAGTTTCTTTAATGAAAAAGCAATTAATAAAAATAAATGAAATCGTGCAATGTGCAAAAATTCTTGATGTGATGTTGCCAGAAAAACAAGAAGCTGAAGCAGCAGAAAATCCAAATGAATAGTCTATGATAGATTTTATAAATGATTTTTATCAATTTATATTTTTTGCATCTTTATTTAACGTTATTCAAATTATTATAATATTTTTTGCGAAATACTATGCAAGAACAGTAGAAAATAAAGATGTGGTTTTTAATTTATCTAAGATTGAAAAAACTATATTTTTCCTATCGATAGCATTAATATTTAGTTATTTATTATAGTTTATGAAACCAATTAATGAAATATTAACACCACTGGACGGATATTTACTTTCTGTTGAACGTGATGTAGAAAATTCAACATATATCATTAATATAGGAATACCTGCCAGTTGGACATATAAAGCAACAAATGTCATTGAATGTGAAGTTGTTGCTACAACTGAAAAGGGTACACTCCTAAAGATATATGGTAAAAACGATAAAATCGTTATTGATGATTTAATAGAATATTGTAAAATTATCATTAACACAAATGAAAAAATTCAAAAAATGCAAGAGGAATTTGATAAAAAAATGATTGAAATGAAAGAAAAGTTGATTCAAGAACAAAGATCTTTCTTAGATGAGCTTGATGAGATGAAAGATAAATCATTCCATGAAATAGAAAAAAAGGTTAGTGAATTAAACAATGAGTTAATTCAACAAGAAAATGATGCACATACAGAACTTGAAGAAAAATTAAAAAGCCTTTAATAATTTTAAGATAAAGATAAATAGCATGACCTCAAGAACAAAGAAACCAAATATAAGTCCTATTCCTGAAACAAGTGATTTAAAAACCACAACTGAATTATATAGGGAATATGATGAATATTTGAGAAATGAAGCAAAAAAAAATAACAAACGAGTAATAAATAAAACCACAAAAATAAAAGAAAATATTGTTGATTCTTACGCAGCTAAATTAAAAATGATTAATGAACAAGATGTCACTGACCCTAATGAAATCGAACTAAAAATTAAAGATTTAAAAGAATTAGAAAAACAAATCAAGGAAGAAATTGTTTTACAAGAAAAGAAAAAAAGAGAATATGTTGATGACATTTTTGAAAATGGAGAATTATTAGTTGCTGAGATTGAAGAAAAAAGAAAAAATGAATTAACAAAAAAAGAAAAATCGATTTTTAGAAAATTGATAGACTTTTTATTTGGGCTTTGAAAAATATAGGTTACATACAGTTAAATGATTTGGTATTGATTGCAGGACTATATGGTAAAGAAAACTTATCAATCAATAATAAGATTGGTCGTGTAGAAGAGATTATATATTCCCCTAATAACATTAATTCAAAATTTTCTGCCAAAATCAATGTTGATGGCGAATATTATCTTATAAATTATAATTACTTGTTTAAACTAAATGATTTAAAAATTAATATCGATGAACACAATTTAGTAATTGGTAATCCAACAATTTATTGGATAACAAAATATGGTTTAACAGATATTACTGCACTAATAGATCAAAAATATCAGTTCATTATGGTTGGTAGAACGAATGATAATTTATATAAATCATATCTGATATCTGGAATATGCTAAAAAACCCCTTCCTGATCTGAATCTGATGATTTATCAATAATAATAGTACTTTTATTTTGATCATTTAATTCGGTATCATCACTAACTAATTGATTTTTAGTACCAAAATTTTTAAATCCCAATAGTACTAAAATAAATGCACTCATCTCACCTATCAATATATGGTCAATCTCTTTATTTTTATACATTACCAAAAGTCCAACAATGAATCCAATAAATAAATGAAATGCTGCTGCTAGTGCAATTGTTTTAGTTGTACTGAATTTACGAGAATGCTTTTCTCTTAAAATATCATAAAGGAACTTACGTATTATTAAATACATGAATTTATTTTTTTATTTTTTTTATTGATTATTTTATATAAATACTATAATTTTGACTATTATAATTAAAATTGTTATGAGCTTAAATATCCTATTCAACAAATCCGCTATAAATAGCCTCGTTTTTATTGAATTTATAACAGTGACTCAACATCCTGATATTGAGACATTTAAAAAAAATGATCCTGTTGGATTTAATTTATGGGTTAAATCGTATAAAGATAATGATGATAGCTCTAATATGAGTCCAGAAGAATTCTATCATAAAAAATCAGCATTTAATCCGATCTTTTCTAAATTAGTAGCATATTCTGCTGGCATGTTCTCTAAAGATAATCATGAAAAACCAGTAATTAAAAAATTTTTTGCAAAAACAGAACAAGAGTTATTATCACAAATAACGACATCATTTTATAAAATGTATGAGTCCGATAAAATTTTATCGGGTTATAATTTAATAAATTTTCATATACCATACTACACAAAAAGATTTTTTGCAGGCTCTAATTTTAATAAAATTATAGTTAAAAACAATAATGGTGAAGATTCTTATGCTAGTTTTCCTTTATTGATTACAGAACAATTAATTTCAAAACCTTGGGAGATGAAAATACTTGATTTAATGCAAGTGATGAAATTTGGTTCATACTACAATACGTCATTAAAACAATTATTATATCATTTTGATATTAAAGAAATTGATTTTATTGACAAAGAAAATTTGTCGGAATATTATTGGAGTTTATATAAAGAGGGGAGAAATATGGATATCGAATTAGATGAGCATATGTCAAATATTTGTTCAACACATACTAAAGCAGTAATTAAAGTGTACTCTCATTTAAGAAATGTATTATAGTTTAGTTTAAGTATTTATTATTAAGTTATAAACACATGACAGATGAGAACCTATTAAATTGATTATTAATTAGTTTTATATTCATATTTTTTATTTGGTTTTTAAATTAAGTGGAATAGTAATATCGATTACAAAGAAATAAAAAAACAAATGAATGTAATTTATACAATAAAAAAGGGTAAACATAGTTCAGGACTCCACTTTGGAATTACCTTCAAACGAACACTAAGATTTAGTGCGATGTTTTTCGAAAGCTGTCTTTATGATATTAAAGATAATGACGATTATGATATTAATAAATTATTCGGATTTTCAACATCGATTTTTCATCATAGAAATTCAGCTAGAATTGGATGGAGATGTAATTCTAAAAGGGAAATCGAATTATTTGCATATGCATATGTTAAAGGTAAGCGACACGTTAGTTATTTAGGTGTAGTAGATATTAATACTGATTTTGAATGTGTTATTATTGATAACGAAGATGCATATTTATTCAATGTTAAAGTTTCAGAAATAAAAGATAATGAGATAATCGATAAAGAATATAATGCAATTATAAAGAAGAGTAAGGATTGGTTCTTTTTTAACTATTATTTATATCCATATTTTGGTGGTAACAAAACAGCACCACATACCATGAAAATTCTTGTGAATGTATTTTAAACATCTAAAAGGTATTTATGTATATAAAATTTTGAGTTTTCATGGCAAAAACTACGAAAAAATCAAAAAAACAAATAAAAAGAGGTGCTATTATTAGTGGTGGTGGTGCATATGGTGCGTATGGTGCAGGAACATTAGCGGCATTAAATCAAGATTATGATTTAGTAATAGGTATTTCCACAGGAGCACTAATGTCATCCTTTGTTGCATTAAAGGAATGGGATTTATTAAAGGAAGCATATACTTCTGTAACTGATAGTGACATATTTGATAAGAAATGGTATAAACCATTACCATTTAAAAAGGATGGTACATTGAATAAGTTGTCTGTGTTATATGCTTTAATTACTGGTTCTAACACATTAGCAACAAGTAATTCGTTGAGAAAATTGATTGACAAGTTCTTAACCAAAGAACATTATGATAGAATTAGAGAAAGAAATATATCGGTTATTGTTGGATGCCAAAATATAAATGAGAAGCCATCTAAAGTACATCATTTCAATATTCTTAATTGTGAGTTTGAAGATTTTAAAGATTGGATATGGGCAAGTGCAAATGCTCCATTAGTTACATCCTTAATTGAAAAGGAATGGATAGATAAGGATGGAAATAAATTTATAGGTGAATGGACAGATGGCGGACTTACTGAATTATTAAGTTTAAGTCCGTATGATTTAGATGTTTTATTGGAATGTGATGTAATAGATGTTATTATTCATAGAGAAATACCAAAATATATCCCACAAAGATCAAGAACGAAAGATATTATCCATAACTTAGAAAGAAGCATCGATGCGATGAGATATGATATAGAGTTAAGCGAATTATTGAAAAACATTCAAAATCTACAATCAAAAGGAGTTAGTTTAAATGTATATTGGTTGGGTCGTAAATTAGCTAACAATAGTTTAGTTTTTGATAAGAAAATCATGACTCAATGGTGGGAAGAAGGATTTTCGACTGCATTTGATGAAAATAGGGTGATAAAATTTAATGCAAGGAATAAGAGAAATAAAGCCTAAAATATAAAAGAAATTGCACACATTACCTTCTTTATAAACATGAATGAAGAGGGATGGGTTGTATTATTTTGTTTTTTCCATAAATAACTATTAATTTTGAAAATACGTATAATATAAAAATGTAGAAAAAATACAAAATAAAACACCTAAAAAATAACATTAATAAAAAACAAATGTATATGAAAAGGGTGATTTTAATAATTATTCTTATGACTCTTAATATTAATGGATTAATTCAAGGTACACATGCTGAATTTTCACATTCAACAGTTCAACTGGATGAATTTGTCCTCGAAAGAAAATCCATTAAGAGTCTACTAGAAGATTTATCTATGATTGAGATTATCAATATAATTGATGATGAAACATTAATTGATAAGATTAATATTTTGCAATACAAAGAGTCTATTGCAAAAAAAGAAACTGGTAACATCCCCAATCCGTATCAGGTGGTTAATAGATATGGATATGCAGGTAAATATCAATTTGGTAAGTCTGCACTAAGAACATTGCGTGATAATAAATTGATTGATTTTGATATCGATAGGGATGGAGAAAAAGTATTTTTAAATGATTCATTACTACAAGAACAAACATTAAATGCACTCATTTTATATAATTTAAATTATATTAAGAAAAAAAATTTATATAGGTATGTTGGAAAAAAAATTAACGGTACAAGAATTACTGTTGAAGGTATGTTAGCAGGTTCTCATTTGGTTGGTGTACATGCTGTCTCTCATTTTCTTGAAAACAATGGCTCTATGGATGATTTCTACATATACGGAAAGTTATGTAGAAAATATGATGGTAATGGTGTATCCTTAATTGTTTACATGAAGTTGTTTGAACATGTTTAATTCTGTTTGATTAGTCATGTTGTATTTTTTACAATTAAAATTGTGATGAATTAAATTCAATTCATCACAATTTTATTTAAATATGTGAATATCTCGATTTTAGTTCTTTGTTTTTCACCTTAAAGTAGTTGATTTGATGGTATGGTTAAAAGATTGTCACAAAATTATTGATATTGATATGCCATACATGAGATGTTATAGAAATTATTTATACGAGATAATATTTTTTCAAAAAAATTATTATATTTGTAATTTAAATTAAGATAAGTAAATAATTTATTTTCTTTAAATAGCGGTATTTAAAAGTGGTTATATTTTGATTAATAAAAAGTTTATTAACTCAAAAAAATATTTAATGTGTTTCTATGATGACTATAAGGAAGTTAAATCAATTGACGATTTGAATGTTGGTGATTTATTTTTCATCAATGAGACTAATTCACCAAATTCTTCTAAAGAGAAAAGAATTAGTAAGTGGGTTATAATTTCTAAAATAGAAAATAAAGAAATTATCATTAGACACATATACGGTAAGCAAATACTTAAATTAAGCGACATAAAATTAAAAGATGGTTTTTTGAGATTTAATGTTGATAAAAAAAACAAGATTATTTTTAAACTCTTTTATAGAAAGAGATATAGTATACATAATTATATAATATCAAAACTAACAAACCTATTAAAATGGATATTTTTAGGGTGATATTTACATTAATATACACAGCACTAATTACGATATATCTGAATATGATAGTATCAGTGGTATTTGGATGTGTATTCACTATTACATGGAATTATGTAATTCCTGAAGTATTTGATTTACCAATATTAACATATTGGCAGGGAATAGCTATGGTATTTATATCAAGAATACTAATTAATAATAGTATCAATATAAAATCCGAACCAAAAAAATGAGTAGAAAAATTAAATTTGTAAAAGAAACACCTAGACTCAACGTTAAATTCGTTCAAGCATCCAGTGGTAAAGTTTTATTTGAAATAAAAGATAGAGATTGGATGAATGTTGGTGAGTTATTTACTGATCACTATGTGACGGAACTCATGCGTCAAACATATGATGCTGAGTATCTATCCAAAATAGGTAAAATCATTGTTGTAGTGGCGGCTGATTATCAGCAGGTAATAACTTAATACATTAACGTTTGTGAATAACCAAAAAACATCCATTTTCGTATAATATAGTGGTTTTGACTACCCTTTTTTAGTATTTATAATTATGACAATCTTAATTATAAATAAGCTAAAAAAGGCTCTAAAAACAACCGATCCTATTAGTTCAATCAAAGAAATTATTGCCGAATATGACGAACTACATAGGTTAGCTAAATGGAGAAATGATATTATTTTATCAGGCAAAGATTATAAAAAATATGCAAAACAAATAAAGAAAGTGGAAGAGGCATTAGAAGAAAACGGTTACTTTATTGAAATGAGTGAAATGGATGAGATAGACAAAATGGTTAGGGAGTATTTTAGAAATATAAAATAATAAAGACAATGAAAATTAATGGCTTAATATCAGCGTTAATTATTTCCTTAATCACCACATATGCTCAAGAGAATATAAAACGTGATAGAAAGGATTTTAGTGGTGTTGAATATGAAGTTCAATGTATTCTATTTGAAAATCCTATTATTAATGTCTATAAAAGTATTGGTGAATATGATTTGATTCATATGTATGAATATAAGTTGAATCTTGAGCATATTGTTTCCGATCTTAACAGTAAAAGCCCTAATAAAATATTATCTGTTCGTTTTTTAGATAAAAACTATATGATTTTAGTTGAAGCCCTGCATGGTGTTTATATTGTTAATGTTGATAATAACACAATGAAAATTTTCCATAGAAGTGAATTTAATGATTTCAACGAATTGGAAGCATTTTATAGAATCAAATCATTTGATGGTAATAGTATTGTATTTCAAAAATTCAATATTAATAATGAACCTGTGGGTGGTTTATTTACAAAATCATTGAAGTAATTTTATGGAATCTAAGAATTTTAATACCTATAAACATAGCTACGCATTACCTGTTGTTTACAATAAAATTGCATTCGAAAAGACATTGGAAAAATTACGTTATGGGTTTGATATTTTATCAAACAAAGAAATAGATTTAATTCTGCAGTCAAATGAATTCATGAGAAAAAAGACTTTCATGATACTTTTAAATAAGTATTCTGAATTCAAAATCGAATACATTGATATGTATTTGATGGTAATTACATTTTTAAATTGATTTATTGATATTTTTTTTATTATTGGCATTCATTAATATATTAGATGGGCTTATTAAAACTCAGAACCGTATCTTTTATAGAAACATCTTGTTCGGACGAAGCAAAAAAATTTTTGCTTAGACAATTCGATTTTAAGATGATTACGGTATTATTTGCCAATTGGCAATTTAAAGATAAGGGTTCATATCAAACATATGTCAATAAAATTGACAGTAGAATTTTTATCGAATCTTATCCTGTGGGATATTCTATCTATAATAGAGATAAATCGTATACAATACCATTTCATCCAAGGACGCTCGATCAGTTCATTACTGATTGCCAAAGGGCTGGTCTTGAGTTAACTTGGTCTGAAAATATTCTTGATGAAATTGATTACCAAAAAATATTGAATGGTGAGGATATTATGAAATATCATGTAACTTTGTTACAGCGTATTGATAGGTCTGATGATATTATATTCACATGAGAAAGTTCTTATTTTTAGATATTGATGGTGTATTGGTAACTGCTGATATCCTTAAAGATTATCTTTATGATGGATATCAAAAATTTAATGAGGAATCAATAAATGCATTGAATAAAATTGTGGGGCTTACTGGTTGTGACATAATTATAAGTTCATCGTGGAGGATTGGCGTTTCTTTAGATGAGTTTAAGAAAATATTTAAGGTTAGGGGATTTTTATATCCAGAAAGAATAATCGATGTAACCCCAAGATTATACATTTCTGGAAAAGATAGATATGCCTCTATCCCAAGAGGTTGTGAAATTAGAGAATGGTTAATGAATAATTTTGTCAATAATGGTAATGATTATAAAAAAATAGGTATTGATTATAACGTATAAGCAGCTTTGCGTTCGTGCTGCATTTTGAAACCGAACGCTTCACTTAAAAACATTTTTTGATATGGAAACGAAACTTGATAATACCACCGAACCGCAGCATGACGGCAAAACGCTTGTTAGCGGCTTGTGCCGTCCAAAGGAACGGGCTATAAACTGCCCTAACTGCGGTGAACTTCATTGGGAAAGTGAATTGCGTTATAGTAGTCAAAAATCAATAGTAGTAAGTAGTGGCAGTTTGCACAGCACATTATATGGTGTCTGTCAGAAGTGTGCTGATAGGCATAGCCGCTAACAATATGGTATATATACAAAGTTGATTATGAAATACCTTGAAGTCAAAGGCATGTATTACCGTTTATTAGCCGTAGTTGCGGTTGTTCAAGGATAAATTCAAACAAAATGGGAAATATGAGTTATTGTAGGTTTGAGAATACCTACAGAGATTTACAAGATTGCTACGATGCTTTAACCGAAGCAGGAAGCATTAAAGAAGTTGAAGAAAATGCAAATCAGTATGAGAAAAAATACATTCGCAAACTGGTTAAATTGTGTAGAGATATTGTCGCTGATTTTGGAGATGAAGATGAGGTCGAAGATGATGATGAGTAGTGTCGTAGCAATTACGGCTAACGCTAAGTATTGCCGAAGGCGGGGAATTTGGAATACGTCCGCCCGATGGCTCAATCTGATTCTTGATGACGAAGATGATATCTTATACGAACAAAGAAATAATTTCGTCAATACATCATTCAGTAAAGGACTTACTTCTGAACATGTTGATTTATCTATTAAGATATTAAATTTTCGGAAATAATTTTTTTGAAAAAAACTTGTTTCTTTCAAAAGAAAATTGGAAATTTGGACGTATAAAATAATAGTTTTATGAGAAAATCATACTTTGTGAATGGTGTACAAGTACCAACAATTATTGATTACATTAGGATTCGCAGAATGGATCCTGAATTTACATTGAATGATCTATTAAGGATTTTCCATAAACCTGATAATCCTGACGCAACTCAACCTGAAGAGTTAAAAAGACTCTGGAACGACCCTAATAATGTCGCATATACACCAAAAGAATTTATTCGGAAATTTCATGGTAATTCTGAAATACTGATGACTTGTTTTTCTATTGCAGGTGCAGAAGCAGCCTTAACAAATCTCAAATCTACTCTTATAGATGAAGAAACAATTATAAAAAAACAAAAGCGTATTTTTTTAATAGGTGAAAAGCCAAAACATACTCTAAAGCCTGATTTGAAGTCGATTAATAATAAGAAGTTTATTAAGAGTATGTTTGATGAGAAATTTGTGGAATATAAAGATACCTATAGATTGCATAAAATTGATAAGAGTGAGTTAAACACTCAAAACGATATTTACATTGTAGAATGTAACTGTCCATCTACAGATCGTAAATTTTTCTTGTTCGTTGATTCAAAAGACCATAGATGTCAAAAAGCGATAGATGCAATTGCTTGGACTATGAGGAAACCTGACGGAACACCTCTGACAAGGGAAGAATATATCACAATAGAGCAAGAATCTTAATTCATATAAATAATAATTCTAATATCATAGCTATGAACATTTTAAGAAAGGTACGCCAAGGCGACATGATTTTCTACAAGGTAGAAAAATCAGAGATTCTAATGAAAAAAAACACGGAACGTTTAGTTGTAGGTCTCGGAGAAGTGAGTGGTCATTCACACGAAATTTTTCCAATTAACGATTCATCCATAATTGAATTTGCGGATAACGAGAAGGATTTCGGTGATGTAACAAGAGACCAACTTTTCTTTGAGGTTAAAGGTGAGGCAGTAGTTCTTCATGAAGAACACGCACCAGTAACTCTCGATGAAGGAGTATGGGTTCGTATTGTGCAAGTTAATTATGACCCATTCAAGAATGAACTAGATAAAGTTCGTGACTAATAGGATATAATAAGATTATTTTTTTCTTATTGAAGGTCTATTTATTATAGACCTTTTTTTATTTAGAAAGGAATGGAAACATAAAATATACTTGTTGAGGTCTATAAATATTGTAGTGTTATGTAAATGGTAAACTCAATTAACTATAGTTTATTGTTAACACAAAGCAAATTTCTGGTGTGACTTAATAGAAATGATTATTAACTTAAAAATTTTAAAATTGTGAAATAAAACTATCACTAAACATATAGAATAATGTATAAAAAATATTTAGATTTATGTTATTCTTTTAATTATGATTTTTCTTATATGATTTATTGATATTTGACACTATATGAATAATTGTATATATTTACTGCTAGTATGTTGAATAAAAAAATAAAGATTAAAGAAACAACTGTGAATAATAATTGGATAACGCATACCTATTTTCAAGGTACTAATTTTAGTAACAGGGTTCATTATTCCGATGGAGTATTTAGATGTATAGAGAAGATATACTATGGTGGAATATTGCGTTATCATTACTCTTATGTTCCTAATACACATATTTTAGACGGTGAAATAATTACATATGAGTAAGAAATGTAAGTGTAACAATTGTAAATGAGGTAAAAAAAAACAGTATCTATCTAACATAGATTTACACACATAATGGATGATGAGGTAAATAGAGTTAGTTTAAGATTGTATCCACAAATACAACCACTATAATTGATAGAATAGGATTCCAAATATCCATAAAAAAAGAAATTAATTTTTTTAATTAAAAAAGTTTTTTACGTCATTTTCAGTATTTATTTGAGTAAAATTTTACTGACATGGCAAGAAAAAAACAATTAGAAGAAGTTGATGATGAAATGTATTATTGCTCTGAATGTGGGATTCCATTAAAAACTAACATTGAGCTTCAGGAAGGTAAATGTAAGTTTTGCAAAAAGGAAGAACTAGAATTGAAGGGTGATAGTAGTTTCAATTGTGATTATGATGAAGGGATTTTTTAAAATCCCTTTTTTTATTTAAAATTTTTATGTAAATTTCGACAATGATTGGTTGTCAAATATTCGGATCCACCAAAAGTGCATATACTATTTATGCATATGTTTTTTATTATAATACAAATGAGAGAAACAGATTTTTTCCTATATGGGAAGGTGAAATCATACAATATGACGTTAGCTTGTTAATAAATAGAGAGAAGTTTATAGGATATACTTGGAGTCTACTTGCTAAGTATATCGAATACTTTAGAGCAATAGATGGTTGTAAATATCATAGTCGATATCACTTAGATATTCTTAATAAGATACAAAAACAAATCAGAGATGAAAGGTATATTATACGGTAGTGGTGTATTGTGGAACGATCCACCTACCATTTCACCCACAAGTCTTCTGAAATAATAAATGTCTATTCCATATTTTTTTTCTGAGTTAAGTTATATATTATGAATATGAATATAAAATCTCATAAAAAAATTTTAACCAAAATTAGTGAAAAATTATATATTATGGTTTAATAATAAGAATATTTTTTTTAAATTTAACAAAAAATACTATTTTTACCCAAAAAACAAAGATTATGAAGATTAGTGATATCATAAATGAACTACCGAAAGAAAGTAAAGTTAAACAAAGATGGTGGTAAGATGGAAGGTCTGAATATGGCTATAGAAGATATTAGAAGACAAATAAGTGATTTAACAGGTAAACTTCAATAATGTATGAAAGAGTATTTTTTTACACCATTATTAAACTCTAATTATATTGAGTTTTTTAAGAAAAGAGAAGTATTCACTAAGTCATTTTTAGTCATCACACTTCTAACTTTTATTACGGTGTGGTCTTTAAGTGCCAAAGAAAATATCAATCAATTATCTTTCTGGTCGATAATTTTTTTATCGCCAATATATTGTTTTTGTTTTTATATGGGTGTTTATCAATTTCTTTTTAAGTATAACTGGTTTTACGTTATATACTTTATATCATCATTAGTTTTGTTTTCAATCACAATTATAAAATTAAATGAGATTCTAAAATATACAGTTATACTTTATGAGTTACTATTTTTTATCCTAATGTCAATAATGGGATGTATCATTCCAATTGCATTAGCTTTACCATTTAAATTACTTAACCATTTATTATTTGACACAGAAACAATTTACTATAGCCAAAATTTAACTAAAGAAATAGCAGATGAATTTTATAATAAAAAGAAGAAATCTAATATTGAATTAAAAATAGCTGAAAAGATTAATAAATACGATACAATGAATGAAACTCAACTACAAGTTGAGTTAATAAATGCAATTGCTGAAGAACGTTTTGAGGATGCTGAACTAATCAAAAAAGCCTTAGAAAAATATAGATAAATCATAGAAATTATAAAATAATATTAAACAAAAATAAATATGAAGATAACACTTTCAGACTGTAAAACAATTCTTGATTTGGATAAAAATCAATTAAATCCTATTATTGGTTATCAGATATTCCACCGTCATACTGGTAGGATTTTACCTCAGTGCAATTATCATGAAGTATATGATAGATTTTTAATCATAAACAAAATGCTTAAATTATATCGATTGGGATTAATCGAAAATCCAAATGAATGGGAGTTAGTTCCCATTTATGAATGTGAATGGACAAAAGATAATATATTAATAAAAAAATGATTGTAGTAAATCATTATCATGATTATAAACGAATCATTATTAGGCAAAATAATGGTAGAAGAATAATTTATATGAACACATTTACAAATAAAATAATTTGTGATGAATTTCATTTTGGAGTTGGTAGTTTAAGAGATACAAGAGAAGGTGAAAAAATATCTAAATTAGATTACATCAATATGGATGTCAATAAAAAAACTAAATTTGTTAATGATGAAAAGGAGTGAAAAAGAAATAACCACACTATTAAACCAAATAAAAGAAAAGGAGGAATTAAAAGTGACGCTTCAGCGTAGAGTGCCAATATTAATTAAAAATAACGATTCTGGATTAGAGCACCTTTATGAAGAAATTAGAAAATTAACTATTGAAATATATAATCTGAGAGAAAAATACATAAGATCTAACCAAATACATTAGTAATTCGTATAATCTACTGTATGACAAAATCAAAGAAAAATAAAATAACTAATATGGATAGACTCAAGATGATGAGAAAGGTCATGAGAGAAACTACCCATAAAGTTAAACCAATGATTGTTCTTGATAAAAAGAAACAAAAAAACAAACTAGAAAGTAGAAAATTTAAACAAAAAAAAGATAAAACTAGCGAATAAGATAGTATCTAATGTTGTCTTAAAACCATAATATGAACTCAGTGAACTACCCATTAGCTAAAGACTAATGGGCTTCTACGTTGCAAGCACATGGTATCCCATCACTTTGAGCAACGCTGGACTTGTTCCTAAGCCCGAAATTTTTAATATTTATTGATGCATTAACATCACGGTCATGTTTGGTATTACAACCTTTGCATGTCCACTCCCTATCATTAAGAGTCAATTCTTTGTTGATATATCCACAACAATTGCAAGTCTTGCTTGATGGCTCGAATCTACCAATTACTGATAGATTTTTTCCTTGCCACTCAGCTTTATATTCCAACATTGTTCTGAATTCTCTCCAACCCATATCACTTATTGCTCTTGCAAGGCAGTGGTTTTTAACCATGTTCTTCACAGATAAGTCCTCAAGACAAATAGTATCATAATTATCAACAAGGTATTTACTTATCTTGTGAAGATAATCTTGTCTTTGATTCTTCACCTTTTCATGAAGCAAGGCAACAACGAGTTTTTGTTGTTTATAATAATTGCTTCCCTTTTGCTTTCTTGCGAGAGAGCGTTGTGCTACTCTTAATTTTTGCATTGTAGATTTAAAGAAATCTTTGTTCTCGAATTTCTTTCCATCTGATGTTATTGCAAAATCTTTTATCCCAAGGTCAATCCCAACAGCAGATTGTTCTGTTATTGGTTTCTTCTTTGGTAATTCCTGTTTGTTGTCAACCAAAATTGACACGAAATATTTGTTTGTTACTGTTCTGCTTACAGTAACTGTTTTAATATCGCCTTTAAATTCTCTATGCAAATCAATTCCAACGAATTTAAGCTTTGGAATGAATATTTGTTTGTTATCTTCTGATAAGAACACACCTTGTGGCAACTGAAATGATTGTTTTCCATGTTTGTTCTTAAACTTTGGAAATCCTTTTCCCTTAAAGAAGTTGGTGTATGCATTATCAAGGTTTCTGAGTGCCATTTGTAAAGCCTGTGATGGTGCTTCCTTGAGCCAAGGACATTCGGTATCTTTCAGCTCCTTCACCTGTTTAATTAGGTCAAAGCAATCAATGTTTGTTTTGTTTCCAGCATAAGCAGATATTTTGGTTTCCAGCCCAAGATTGTAAACAAATCTGGTTTGACCAAATATGTTGGCAAGAAGACCTTGTTGCTCTTCTGTTGGAAATATGCGATATTTATATGCCTTTAACATTTATTTTTCAATTAAACCCAAATTAATTATTTGAGCAGACTTTCCATTGTAATATGGGTCTGGCACAATATATTCAGTATCATGTTTTCCATACACTTGGTTTGTAATAACAATCAAATCAGAACGTCTCCATTTTTCAGCTAAATTTTCAGCATCTTCCTGTTCTATACCACCATATTCAACCAAGTCTTCAATAATATATGATGTATCGCCACGTAATAATGCATCAAATGCTTCTTGAACACCTAAACTATCAAATCTACTTTTACTTAAATCAAATATTGCTGGATTTTGCGAAATTAATTTTACTTTATAGATATAATCACCCCAAGATGTTTGTGGGATGTTGCTAAAAAATATTCCATCAATTCTTGTAGAAGAATTTGGTTTTAATTCAATTTTATCAAAATCAAACTCATCAATTTTTGAATTACTTGAGTGATATGCAATATATTCTTGATTTGATGAAGATTGATTTTCACTCAAATTTTTTTTTTCAAATCAATCACCTCAATAATTTCAATATCATTTGGATTAAGCATTGCATATGTATCAAATTGGTCGTGTTCACCTATCTCACTAATTATAACACAATCTATTCCTCTATGATGTAAATAATCAATTACACGTTTATCATCCAAGAGCATCCAATATTCACTTGCACTCCAAGGGATGATATTCCCAAATTGCTTTTTAAGCCACTCATAACTTCTCACGTCTAAATATTCTCTCCAATCCAATGTTCTCTTTGGATGGATTTTACATTTATATAGATATTTTTCACCAAACTGCTTTGCTGCCTCCACATCTGGAGTTAAAAATATTGCATAAGAATCGGTCAATTCAACCGAAAAAAGATGTGTTCTATACCCTTTCTTAAGTTCAAATTTATCAAACAATTCATTTGAGGCATGGTATAATACCAAACCACCAACATCTTCTTTCAAGAACTCTTCTCTGATTATTTTTCTTATGTACTTTTTTAAATCCACTCCTTTACGATTATAGATGAAATGTTATATCTATAAATACTTAGAAAAAAAATGATTTTTCCACATTTCAAGTCGAATTTTTTGTAAAAGTTTGTTTTTGGTGGAAACTTTTACAAAAAATCTTAATTATGCCAAAAAAATCAAATTACACATCAACAAATCGCTCAAAACACTATTTAAAAGCACATATCATCTTTGCTGTTAAATATCGCAAACCACTTCTGGTTGGTCAATTAAATGATGATATGAAGCAACTTCTTCAAAACATATCTGATGGGTCAGATTTTGAGATTGAGATAATGGAGTCTGATGTAAATCATATTCACTTCCTTATTAAATACATTCCAAGGTTGTCAATCAGTTCCATTGTTCGTAAGTTAAAACAAGAGTCAACGTTTCACATCTGGCGTATGCATCGTCAGTTCTTGCTAAATCAATTTTGGGTTGAGAAAACATTTTGGTCTGATGGTTATTTTGCCTGTTCAATTGGTGAGGCTTCACCAGAAACCATACGTCAATATATATTAAATCAAGGTTAAATCATCACTCCATTTGTCGCTTATATCCCATCGGCTAAAGACCGATGGGTTTTACGCTCCAAAATATAAAAATGAAAACTATCTTTAAAAACAAACTAACACTACTATTATTAGGGATATTATCAATTGTAATATTCACATCAATGAATAATACTCCAGACGAAATTACTTTCACATCCAAAATTTGGAATAATCATCTCTATGTTATCGCAAAAAGAGGTGCGTATTTTACAATGACACATGATGAGAGTTGCTCAAATTCAAACCACAAAAGGAAATGAAATCAAAATCAATGAAAGAAGAATTAACCGAAACTATCGCATTTACTAACCTACCCATGAAATGGAGAGAAATGTGTTATCGATTCGCAAAGAAAAAAAATATACCTCATGATCTTATTGTAAGATCCAAATTTAAGATTGAAAGATTGACAAAATTTGTGAAGGAAATTGAGCTTCCAGAATAAGCTACCTACTCTTTTGTTCTTCATTATATGAGGTAAGACTTGACCAGTCGTAATTAAACACTTCATCAGCAAGTCCAAGTCTAACTGCTTCTGGTGCAGTTAAATATACATCTTCCTTTTTATCCATTTGGTTTCTTAACCAAGATTTTATTTTACTAATACCTTGACCTTTAAACTCACCAGTAATATTCATCATATTAGCATATATATCAAGCATGGTTTTATCGGCATGTTTGTTGAAAGCAATTGCAGATTTAACTTGTTTTAAAGTCCCATGAATGCTGAAAATGCCATCATGAAACATAAATGAACTATTAGGCATCATGACACGCTTATTTGCTGCTTGAAATATTATAGATGACATTGATCTGGCATGAGTATAATTTAAAATGGTAACAAACCAAGGACATGATTTTATTGTATCGTAAATAGCCATCCCTTCTTCCCAAGAACCACCACATGTTTTCATATGTATTACTATGGGTACATTTGGATTAACTCGCATTAGCATATTGAAATTACGTATAAATCTATTAGCAATAATATATTCAATCCCAGGTTCACTACCTTCCAGACCATTTCCTTGATTGTATGTTTCAATACCCATTAAATATATATGATTTGATTTCAAATCAACGTCATATTCGTGCAAATGATATAATGGATCTTCGGATTTTGCTTTTAATGTATGGTCAATATTGTAATTAGGTTCTGGAATAATTTTTTTATTTCTAGGCATAGGTCAAAATTTGCCACAAATAAATACTTTTTTTTAAAAATTAAAAACGATTAAATAAAAAAAATATTTGTTTTTTATGTTAATTACGCACATTTTTGATAAAAAAATCAATATTTTTAACGTAAAATATATACATAAAATAATTTTAGAATATTATGAAATTAGAAACTGATTTACTTAATACTGCTGATATTCAATCTATTAACACTCAAAGAAAAATCAAAGTTCGATTAAGTGATAATGCCCAGATGATGATTTTTAGGTCATACACAAAAAACCTATATTCGAACATCATTGGTAGTATTATTAGAGAATTAACCTCAAATTGCTATGATTCACATGTGGCTGCAGGAGTGAAATATCCAATTATAATACGTCTTAATAAAGAGTCTACTGGATATACAATTTCATTTATTGATAAGGGTACTGGTATGTCTCCTCAAACAATAGAAGAGGTTTATGGAGTACTGTTTGAATCGACTAAACGACAAACCAATGAACAATTCGGAGCATTTGGTATCGGTTCTAAAACTCCCTTGGCATACGATACTCAATCATTTTTTGTAAAAACAAGAGTTGATGGTATCGAGTATTTTTACAACATTTACGCAGGAGAAACATCACCAGAAATCGAATTAATTAAACAAACCGAAACCACCGAAAGAAATGGTACTGAAGTTAAAGTTACCATTGCTTCTGGCGATTTAGGGAGATTTTTGAGTGAAATTAAGAAACAACTATACTATTTTGATAATATTATTTTTGAAGGTTTTGACCATCACATGCCAAATATCAACAATTATACCATTCATCATGGCAATACCTTTTTATACCGTGGAAGTGATCTTTACGATAATATTCACATTTGTTTGGGTCACGTAGCGTATCCAATTGATTATAATGCGTTAGGTTTATACGCACCTGACTGGCAAGTTCCTGTTGCTATTAAAGCAAATATTGGCGATATCAATGTTACGATGAATAGAGAGGCAGTCGAATATTCCGATGAAACAATTGAATTTTTAAAGAATAAACTACATGAAGTTAGACAAGAATTAATAGATCTTTATGTTGCTCAATGTGGTGATATTAAAACCATTACTGATTATTTGAAATTCAAACAAAAACAATTTGAATTAAAAATTACCCCAACAAATTCAATATTTCTTGGTAAAATATTCAGTAATCAAGATAAAATTTCACTAACTAAATTTCCATATAATAACATAAAATCAACAATAAAAAATGAATCATTAGTTCTCATATTTTATAGCTATAAATTATATGGTATAAAACCAAACAAATTCAGTAATAATTCGACAATTTTTAATGGTTCATATTTTGATATTCTAACAAAAGAAAATATTTTCCGTACTGGACTGAACTTTAATAGTAAACTAATTAAGCAAACATACCTGAAACATAAATATGAATGTTTCTATATTTTGAAACCAAAATATGATTATAGTAATAAAGATAACATTATAATAGCATATTTGAAACATGTTAATTGTGATGTTAAGTCATTAACCTCTGCAATAGAGAATGAAATAATTGCACTTTTTAATGAATTAACAAATATCATAAAAGTACATGTTAAGGCGTACGATGATATTGTAGTTCCTGATGAATTTTTTTGTAATAAAAACATAACAAAAAAAATTCTAAAAAAAAGTAATAGTACCATCTCAGTTCTAACAACTAACTTCACTAGTAATAGATTTCATCATAAAATCAAAATATCTGAACTGACTACCTTCAAAGGTAATATTTTTTATGGTTTTAAAAATGATGCACACGAATTAAATTTTTCTAAAAAAATATTTGCGAGTTTATTTAACAGTAAATATATTGCAACGTTAAACAACCTTAACGATAAAGAAAAAAATATAATAAATATGTACAACGACATAGCAAAAAAACTATTACATGAAGAACTTGAAAGAATCAAGTTAAGACCTAAGTATTATTGCGACCTATATGAGTGGAGTAAATTAGATGAACACGCACACAAGTTTGTGAACAGGCTTGTAGTAAGAGAGCAAGCAGTAACAAAATTAGCATCTATAATTGAAAGAGATCATACTTTACATGGTAAATGGAAAGATGTAGATGATAATTCTCTTTGTGTATATGATGAAATGATGATTGGTGAATATATTGATGAGATACTAAAAGATTTCACATATCAAATGAAATCTTATACTATAGGCATCCCATTATTCGAATTTTAGACCATCATAAAACATGTTAAATCAACACTCTTTAATTGAGTAAAAATATTAGAACCAATGTGATTACATTAGTTCTTTTAAATAATTAAGATATAACTCGCTATCTTATATTAATGATTTTAACCTTGTTTTTAAACCCAAATTATCATGCAAAACCTGACTTATGATGAAAAAACTATTTGTGAAGAATTAGAAAAAATAAAAGAATGTATACGAAAAAACGAAAAAAGGTTTAGTAAATTAGATAATAAACAAAAAAATAGATCGGAATATGAAAATATATGCGAAGATGTAATGTGTATCCTCTTTTATCTTGGTGAACTATCCGAAAGTGAAGATATGAGGGATGTTAGAGAGATGTACGAAATGGCATCAAGATTAGAGTATCCTAATAACCCCAAAAAGGCAAATAAACTCTTTTTGAAAAATTATACTAAGCACACAGAAAGATTTGATATACTAAAAGAAAGATGTTGGAAGATGGTTGAGAAAATATCAGTGTTACTAAATAAAAGGTGAGTTACTAACTCCCTTTTTTTATACGGACGAGCGTAAAACACACTCATCACGAAGTGTGGGTGTGATGTAAGCGACACCCCTTTACGCTTACATTTTGAAAATTTAAACAAATATTTAGCAACTCGTCTTAATTTTTAGTATATTTGTACCTATGAAAGGATACATATATTTAACAACTTGCCTCGTAAATGGTAAAAAGTATATTGGGCAAAGTATAAATGACAGAGATAGAAATACATATCTTGGAAGCGGAATTGCTTTTAAAAATGCATTGAAAAAATATGGCAAAGATAACTTTGTAAAAACTATTTTAGTTGACAACATTAGTTGTCTTGATAAACTTAATGAACTGGAAAGAGATTTTATATCAAAATACGATTGTTTATCACCTAATGGGTATAATTTAGACTTAGGAGGCACAAACAAAGGTAGAATGTCAGAACTTACAAAGAAAAAGATTGCTAAATCAAGAACAGGCAAATATACAGAAAAGCAAAGAATTGCTAATATAGAGTCACATAAAGGGCTTAAGTTATCTGACGAAACAAAAAAGAAAATAGGAGATGCTAATAGAGGGAAACCATCTTGGAATAAAGGGAAAAAGATGCCAAAAGGACATTCAGAAAAAATGAGAAGAATAATGAAAGGGAGAAAAATGAACAAAAAGCAAATAGAAATATTCGACAAAGAAAAATCTTTGAAATTAGTTTGTGACGGGGTTGTTGATGCTGCTGATAAACTAAGTGTTTCCATTGGTTCTATTTCTCGTTTGTGTTCTGGTAAAATATCTCACATTAAACGTAGGTATTATTTACTTGGAGTGATGACTTCCGAAGCCTAACCCATCGCCTTTGGCGTGGGTGGGTAGTTCACTAACTAATTATAATATCACACTAATGTGAGTGTTAAAATTTTAGACATATTATGTTGAATTTGAATAAATGAATTCTCTTGAATTGTGTTGATATTATAATTATTGAATTACCATAAATAAAAAAATAAATTTTATGAAAACACTGACAAGACAAGAAGCGTATCGAATAATAGATACCGAAAGAGACTATCAAGAAAAACTTTGGGGCGATATGAATAAAGAAATTCACAATCCATCATCGTTTATTCTATGGATGGAGGAGTATCTTTCAAAAGCCAGAAGTTTGGCATCAACTATGGATGAAAGACAAGGTACTAATGGTAACAGGGAAATTATGGAAATGATACGAAAAGTGACAGCATTAGGCGTTGCATGCATTGAAATTAATGGAGCTCCAGAACGTGAAACTAAATAGTTAAACTTAATATAACTGAACCCTTTTAAATGATAAGTATAAAGCTAAAAAAGGAATTTGTAAAAAAATCAATACTTACAATTAAAAAATACGATAAAATAATACATGACCTACATAAATTAGGTGTTGATTTAATTGAATTTAACGATGAATCATCATCGTTAAGAATCGAATCGTTGGGATATATTATATCAAATAACGATAAGAATATTCAATTAATTAATGATGATATAACATGGTGGATATATGAAGATGTGACTAAAGTTATTTATGTAAATGGTAAATCATTTAATGTAGAAAAATTAGATGATTTTATAGATTGGCTTTTTATGTATTATAAATGATAATTAAGAGTGCCATTAAATCTAAGGTAATACACTAAAAAATATGAATAATTGGAAATTAATACCGCATGTTTATCAAGCTGATAGTACTGGTGATTATGATAATTATTATGAGATCACAAATGATAAAATATCATTAATAACAAAAGATGGTGACGAAACATCTTTACAAAAGATTATTAATGCCATGAATGATTCTGGATGTCAATTCGAGATTGATAACACGATTAAAAATAAATTAGAGTATCTAAAAAAAGAAAATAGAAGACTATTAAATTTATTACAACTTAATGGAATTGATCCAACAGGTAATAATTTTCATGACATTTAGCTATTTTTTTATATTAATAATTATTATGTAAATGAATTTAAAAAAAAAATAATTTGATAGTTAATATTAACTACTTTTATTATTATTTCGTATAATAACATATTTATACTATGACTAAAACATTAAGAAAGGTGAAAGGAAAATTTGTAGTTGAAAAATTCACTAAGAAACGTAAGAAAATTAATAAAAAATCTATAAAGAATAGAGTAAAAAGGCAGATTGAAGAAGAACTTGATGATGTAGATTATAATGGGTCTGGTGAGTTTTTTAAACTAAAAAAACAATCTGTAATTAAGACTAAATATCTAAAAAATGGAATCTTTAAAAAAGATAAAAAATTAAAATCTTAGACATTATTGGTTGGATTTGTAAAGTTAGTTTATTGTTGGTTATATTCTAATATGCTTTGTAGCAAAAAAAAATGATAACGCTCAAACAATTTAGAAATAAGGTCTTTAATAATGACGTTATAGAAATATTAAAAAAGTTGCCACGAACAATTGAAATATTGTATGGTATAATTGGATGGGGGTGTGTGATTATCATAATTTGGTCGTTACTAAAATAGTATGTGATTAAAACATTAATACATATTATTCTTAAAAATCTTTACTTAAATATAAAGTTGGTAAATTCAGAGAGGATTCGAGATGATTTATTTCCTAGCACTTATGATTTCCATTTAAAAAAGATTTAGTTTAAATTTGGGTCGCAAATGTTAACATCCATAATTATAATAATTATACGTTTATGATTAAAGATGTGTTTGTACTAAAAAAGAATTCTTGGCATACTAAGTTAATGAAAAGAATTTGGGGTTGGAACTATTACGATTTTAGTAATATGTGTCCTTATTTCTGGTTGACGGTGTTTAATGTATTAATATCACCATTCATCATATTATATGATGTTGTGGTATTAATCGTAAAAAAAATCAGTGATTTTGTAATAACACATCTTGATGCACTTTCAAAAGCATATGAGAAAATGTGTAATGAAAAAAGAGAAAGATGGTATAATAGTTATCTTGACAAATTAAACAATATTATTTTCAAAGGTGAAATTAGTGATGAAGAATATGAGTTAATTCATAAAATTATGGTTGCTGATTACGATAAGAAAAGTAAATTTCATAATTTCTACCATAATAAATTGAGTTTGGAAAAGAAAGAATGTTTGATAGATCTGTATTATAAAAAAAGATCTGAGTTACGTAAAAATAGAAGTGAAATCGAACATAAGTTATGTGAATTAAAGGTTGCTAAAGAAAAAAATAATCGTCAAAAAATTGCTAAAGTATTACCCATAGTTAAGGTGATAGTTAAGGTTCTTGGAGTTATAGCATTATTACTTATAGTATTTTTATTGTATAAACTTATCTTAATTGTGGCTGGTTGGAATTGGTTAAATATACTTAAGAAATTTGGAATAATTATTGGTGGAATATTGATTATTGGAATCTTAGGTGTTATATTTTGGCACACATTTAAATTTTTAATTAAAATAGTAGTTAAATTGTGGTGCGTATTTGGTAAATATTGTGTACCATGTGAAAAAAATCGTTATAGAATTAATAAAATATTTAATGTGTTAGGTGATGCATTTGCATATCCTTTTATTAAAATAAAAAATAGTATAGTTTTCTTGTGGGAATTATTGGTGACATTGAAACGTAACAACTGCCCTGGAATTAAGTGGGAAGATTAATTATGAAATACCAATTCATGGTATATGGATCTTTAAACTTATCAATAGATAAGGTTCAATGAAACCTGTTTTATTATATGTTCATTAAGTCTTGAAAACTATTTTACACTGAATTACAATTTCATATAGATTTTAATAATTATCATTGCTTTGGTGCTTATATACCGACATAAAATAATTTCTTTTTATTATTGACGCACAATTCTAACATTAGAATAACGAATATGCAATATTTGCATATGGTGATGTATAGCTTGCAAATTTGCGTAAATTAATATATATTGCAAATAAAAAAATGAAATTTGGTTCTTGTTAATTAGTCTTTTTCAGAGGGTGAATGTTTAAATTGAGAATCTGATCTATGATTGAATTGACTGGATTTAAACAAAGTGATGATAGTAGATGTGGTGTAGCTGTTGTTAAAACTATACTCTACTATTATGGTATTGATAAAACTGAAGATGAGATAGCTAAACGCTGTAATCATTCATATGAATATGGATGTAGCAATGAAGATATAGTTAGAGCACTTAAGAGTTATGGTATAGGTGCAAGAATCTATAAGAATTCAACTATTGATGATTTAGAGTATTGGACTCGGCATAAAGTACCTGTGATTGCCGACATTTTTTTGAGCACTTTGGAAACATCACCAACTGGACATGTAGTAATAGTTTTAGGTGTTGATAAAAAATATGTTCACGTGTATGATCCATATCTAAATAAAAATATTTCAGTATATCGTAGTGATTTTATGAAAATGTGGTTTGATTGGGAAAATACTGACTGTATTGAATTAACCACAAAAATGATAGTTAGGCTAATGATAGTACCATACCCAATTAGGTTAGATAAGAATAGATGATTTACTTTAGTAAAATACGAACAATAAAATTTAAGGGGAAAATTTTACTGTTTTAAAATAAAAATTTTAATTTAATTATTTTACTAATTGATTTAATAAATTTATGGAAAAACTAATACTGGCAATGAGCATAATTTGTTTCATTTTATCATTCTTGATACTAATAGCTGAAATGAAAAAAATGTCTTGGATAGTATTTTTTATTTTAAAAGGTTTATCGATGTTTGGGGTTTTATTACCAGTAATATACTGGTTAAAGATAACTGAAATCATATAAACTACAGGAATGATCAACATTTTATAAATCTTAATCAAAAAAAAAATAGTTATGAATAATTTAGAAAAAATCGGAATAGGTGTAGGTTCATTAATTGTGGTTGCATTAATAGTAGCACTCTTTATACGAGTGACATTTATTAATTTTGTAGATAACCATGAATTTGGATATCGATTCGATGCGCTTACTGGTGAAATCACAGAAGTGAATCAAAAAGGATATATATGGTCAGCACCATTTATCGTTAAGATTCATACTATTGACACCAGACCTTTTCAGGTAAAGGTTAGTGCAAATAATAGAGTACTCAATGCAAAGCTCGTACAGTTCAATCCTAAAGGCTATAAGCTATTCATTTCATGGCATGGTAGAGGTGATTATGATCAAATTAAACTTGATCCTATACTTACCAGTTATGCGTTCGATCCTTCACAAAATGATTATCCGTTTTTGATTGTGTTAAAAGAATTGAAAAATGAGTCACATGCTTACGATATTAAAACTGACAGTACAGCGACCGGCAACTAAAAAAATAGCTACTGGTTTTGCTATACTATTATTGTTTTGGATGTTTTTTATTCATTATAATGATACACATCATGTAAGCGTATCCAGAAATTTGTTTACGGGAGAAATTAAACTTGACACAACTAAAGGTATAAAATTATCTCCTGCATGGGTGCAAGTAATTAAATTTGATACAAGACCAATTAAGGTTTGTATTGACTGCTCCTGTTCAAATATTAATTGTAAACTAATTGCTTTCAACCCCAAAGGATGGCAAGATTTTATTAATAGAGAAGGTTTTAAATATTTTTGGTTTAAAAATAGATTATCATTCAATTCAGGACAAGAAACGGAATATAGGGGTATTAAACACGTTTTACGTGGTTATGCATATGATAAACATTATTCCTTCATTACAGAGTTTGAGTTAATTGATTAAATCTGATTCGTAAATAACCTTTTTTTTAATTTTAGGATTTATTGGATCTCTATAAATCAAGTTCTTTTTTTTGGGGTTTATGAAATAACAATAGGCATTTTTTTCATAGTTTTTAGGGAACACAACTAATGCCAGATAATCATTGGGGTTTGGGTTTTTTAGTAATGGATCATTGGGCTGAAAAACCCAACTATTTGGAAAATTATCATTCTCAGCACAGCCTTTAACATGTAGAAAGTTCACTACATTTTTTTTATTATTAATAAATCAGCATCATATGATTTATATTTTTTATCATAAATCATAAAATCAACTGGTGTAACATTGACACCATTAGTCTTCAGATGATTATATACTAATATTTCAGCAATTTTACCCAAATAAATATCATCGATTAATTTACTAAGATTTTGTTGATTTCTTCTATAATATTCATTTTTATTAGATTTTACACAATTATTCGAAAAAAGTTTACATATTTCAATTTCGTAATCAGATGGTTTTAGTAATAAAATTTTTTTCATAAAGTAGTAAATATATAAAAAAAATTAATATTCCAAATGAATTTAAGTATTTTTTAATATTCAAAATTAATATTTATATTTACGTTCATAAATGGCTACCTATAATAACAACATAACTCAATATCCAGTATTGAATACTTTTATAAGGAATTATCAGATTGATAATATGCTATGTAGAACATATTTCATCTATGACGTGAGTAATTGGAATGGTCACGATATTGTGTATTATAATTACATAGACAAATTCGTTTTAGAGGGTGAATGTATTAATTATGAATATCATAAATTAATACATAAATAAATTAAATTATCACAATAAGAATTTATTGAAATGTCAGAAAAAAATTATGATAAACTATTAGAAAAATATTCTTATTTATTTATTACCGATTCTACATATCCCATATATATATTTGGTTTTGAATGCGGGATTGGTTGGTATGATTTGCTGGATAAACTTCTCAGTGATATAGATACATATCTTAAAACAAAAGATAAGGATTTTATAAATTCGTTTAAAATTACACAAGTGAAGGAGAAATTCGGTGAACTTAGATTTAATTATTTTGGTGGAGATGAACTAATAGATAAGATGGTTTCAGATGCGGAAAATTTATCATGTAAAACATGTGAGTTTTGTGGTTCAACTGAAAATGTAATGTGTTCCAGTGGATGGATAATAACAGCATGTAAAGTTTGTGTGGAAGCAAATGAAAAATTAAAAAATAGAATGTGGACAGTAATTAAATAAAATAAGCGAAATGTGATACTTATTGTGCTAAATATTGTGGATGTAATAAATGAATAAGATAATTATTTTGGAAAGATAGTTAGTAGTGATGATTTAAAAATGATGAAAACCAAAAATATTGGTAGGGTGGCATTAAATATATTAATGAATACTGATGATAAATTTAATATAATCTGTATTGGTAACATGTCTTAATCTAAATTTTAAAAACAATGAAAAATCTATTCTTAGTTTTTGTTATTGTAGCTCTTGTATTGGGTTGTGGAAAATCGAAGTATCATAGTGATAGAGCAATACGTTGTTAAGGTGGTTTTTATGGATTGTAAAACTGATACATTAATTATATATTCTGTATGTCCACCTAAATTATTAAGTATGTGCTGTAATGATGGTGTTGGTTCATATTTAACCATTAATTGTTTAAGTGGTGATAAAGTAGCATCTCATGTGAAATATTTTTCAATAATAAATGAGAAAACAGTTTCAAAACCATAACTTATTTAAAGATGATTTAATGAAAATACTTATAACCATATTTTTGATTCTGGTATCATTTATCTATAAGCCACAATGTGGTAAGATGGATATAATAATTCTTGCTGATTACTCGGCATCAATGATTGGTAATGAGTCCAAAGTGATTTCTGCTATCGATGATTTCATTAATCATCTTGATATCGGTATTAATGATATTAGGGTATCTATTATCATGTTTAATAGTACATCTCGAATCATATTTAAATTAACCAATGATAGGAATACAATAAAAATAGGTATCAATTATCTTTCAAAACAAAAGGGTTATGGAACAACTAAAATGGAATATGCTTTTATGGAAGCAAGTAATATTTTTTCGGATGAAAGCGATTACGATACGAAGAAGGTGTTGATCATCATTACTGATGGTATTCCTGATGATCGTGGTAAAACTTTTTACGTAATAAATAATTATATATATCCCAATCAAATAATTGTATGTGGCGTATACATTGAAAGAGAACTTACTGATGACTATAACGATATTTTTAATATCCCACATTTATCGGTAATACCACAAAGAAACGGTGAGGAGTTTCTAAACGAAATTACATCTGGATGTTATCTAAAAAGCGATTTAGAAATACTGGCGAATCAATTAAAGAAACTGAATATTTGTTTATAGAATCTTTCTTAGTTAAAAAATTTAAATTTTTCTATTTTAAAAGTTTGTGTCTTATTATTAAATTCTACTTTTTTATAACCAAATTAAGCGATATATCGTATAATATTGTGTAACGTTTTTTTATTTATTAAAAGGATTACTTATACTGATTACTTAGACAGAATATAGATAAAAGAGTAAAAGCTATTGAGTGGTGGAAATCATTGTCGGTATCGGTACAAGAAAGTTTAACTAAAACGTATGATTTGATGACAAATATCAAATCAATTATAGGTAGAGAGATTCAAGAAACATACACTAAAGAGATGGAGCGATTAGCGGATGATTTCTCTCAGTATCATTCCTAATTAGAGGTTAGATGATATAAAAGGGAGAAAATAAGCTAAAACTACCATAAACATATTAAAATTATGTAAACATTAAATCGGTTCATATGAGAGTATATTTCTCTTGGTAAATCTGGGGCAGAAAAGGGTCGGTGTTGTTGAAATGATATACACAACACCGATAAGGATGGAGGTAATATTGCAATAACGGAATAACTCCTGCTAAGAGAATATACTCTCAAATGAAAAAAATAGAAACCTAAATTTACATTGGTTTCTTATAAAGAATCTCATTTACGATTATTCTAATGCAGATGTAAGTCGTAAAATTATTAATCCAATAAAAAGCTAAATTTAACTACCATAATGTATCATCTAAATAATCATCAGAATATTATGGATTGAGGTGGTTTAATTTATTGAATTACATATAAAAATTCGAATATGACGCACTGGAATCAAACACCCTTAGAAGCAGCGACTGAATTGATTGAGAATGGGATAACATTAGAAAAGTATCAGGAAATACAAAACAGGAGGATTGAACGATATAATTTCTGGAAGGAAAGAGGGATTCATGCGATGGCGGAAGTGGAATCTAAACTAATAAAGTTTGGTAATGCAGTTATCGATATAATGAAAAAATCATCAACTAATAATGATATATCTTATCTTCCCTGATTGCATCGAAAATCAAAGATGAATTGAGTTCATATGAGATTTTTTATGTTAATTATGCTAAGGATAAAGAAAGATAAATCTAAAGAAAATAGAATAATACAGAATAATATAATATAATACAGAATAATATAGAATAAAATAACACAGAATAATACAGAATAAAATAATATAGAATAATACAGAATAAAACACATATAATTATGGAAAGATTAAAATCAATAAGCCAAAAGGAATACAATCAAGGCTATTTTATTCAACTTGAATGTTGCATGTGTATGCACCAAGAAACAGTTGCTGCATCAACAAAAAATGAATTGAAAGATATTCTTAATGAAAAGGGATGGAAAGAAATTAATAGTGATGAATATCAGGTGACAGGGTATTACTGTGGTTGTGATTATAGAGACTAATCCTTTACTGATGATATTGAAAGATTTGTGGGTATAATTCTAAGATAGAATTTGGAAGATATAAGAAATAATTACAATCATTTTCTTTGATTGAAAGATATTCTTAATGAAAAGGGATGCAAAGAAATTAATTGAGATTATAGGTACATGAAGTTGATTCGTTTTTACACGTTCTAAGGCATCAAATTATCGGGTATTTTATATGTACTTTTATGTACCATAATGGTACTTTTGAGGTGTGCTTTAGTGTTTTATAGAGTAGTAAAAAATTGCGTTTTTACATGAAAAAAACCAGAAAATTGACGTGTGTTGTGAATGGGATGCCTAAATATTCGTTTTTCTCATAAAAAAATGCCTTAAAGAGATATCGGATATATATAGTTAGAATTAGATTTGTCATTAAAATCGGATATAGTTAGAATTAGATTTGTCATTAAAATCGGATATAGTTAGAATTAGATTTGTCATTAAAATCGGATATAGTTAGAATTAGATATTTTTTGGAGTGCCCACACGAGAATTTTTTTTTAATTAAAATTTTTTTCCCGACCAAGAATTCTGATTCTGTCACGTTTCCTAATTAGAATGTAAGCAATTCTAAATCAGAAACCCATTCTTAACTATAAATTTCTGATATTTACAAATCAGAAACCCATTGTATTAAGAAAGAAAATACTTTATCTGAACCCGTATAATACAACGTTAGATAATCATGTACATCATAAGAAAATAAGGAGCTATCCGTTTTCTCACGATTAAGTTCTATTATTATCTTAAAATCATATCTTAACTCGATTAAGTTCTATTATTATCTTAAAATCATATCTTAATAAGAGTAATTAGGGATTACCGAACCATAAATCATCTTATTTTTTCTTATTTAGAAACTCTGTATGATAGTAGAACACAAACTCAGAAATCATTAATAATAGCCATTGCAGACATGTTTCCTATGCTTAAAACACAGAAAGATTAATAGTTAATCCATCTGAATCATCCTTGAAATATATAATAACCAAATAAATATGTAATAAAGAAATTTCTAAATAGAAATTCCAATAACCATTGATTTCAAAATCAATCAGAATGATACAGAACTCGTACATTGTAGAATATCGTACATTCATATAAGATGAAGGTATTATCAGGTGTACAATGTAGTTAAATGCTTTTATGGTAGGACAAATATTTGGAATACAAACAATTCTAAATCAGAAACCCATTCTTAACTATAAATTTCTGATATTTACAAATCAGAAACCCATTCTTAATTATAAATTATGGATTAATATAATCTCATATCGCATGATGTAATAGAAGGTTGTTATTAGTGACTGTTATTATTATCTAAAATTACATTTATAGTTATAAAATAATTCTTAACTAAAATTATTCGTCCCAAATTTAGGATAAAAATGGGACGAGAGATTTACAATCTATGATGTGCTAATTATTATGCTTTAAGTCGTACATTCATGGGTCAATGTATTAAGGGAAAAATGCATTATCTGAACCCGTATAATGTAACGTTAGATAATCATGTACATTATAAGAAAATAAAAGGCTATCCGTTCCCAGATAGCCTTTTGCATAGTATGGGATGATAATTAATTATCAGAAATCGTACATTCTATGATAATTTCGATTTTGTTACCAACCTTATTGATTATCGTAATTTGATATCTGTCTCAGATGTGTACATTGTTGGTGGTAAATATATTGACGTAGTTAATATTATTAGTGTTAATACTTAATAATCACTTTAACAATAGTCTATTTCATCTTTCTTAATAAGATTAATCACCATTTCAAAAAGTTGGATGACTTCATCCCTTTTTACGTTAGAAACGTTTTTCTCGAAACCAATATAGCATTTTATGAATTTATACCTCTTACTATCAAAGAAATCTTCCATACCCAAGAAAAGTACATTAACTAATCTAATATTAATACCATGATACCTAGCTAAAGTTTTATCGATATCATATTTCGTATTGGATTCTAAATTATGATTATTCCAGATCAAACCCGCATCAGGAAACCAAAGAGGATACCAACCAGCAGTGCAGCAGACAGTACCACAAGTAGATCCATCCTTAAGTTCCTTTGATTTGTATACGTAACTACCATAGTTAAATTTATAATTAGGCAAAGCCTTCAATTTCTTTACGGTTTTCTGTAACCGAATGATAACCTGTTTTTTAGTTAGTTTTTTCATCACATCTCTTAATTAGAAGTTAAACATTTTGTTATTCCGTACCATTTTTTTGTTACCCTCTGAGCACATAGAACGTCTTTTCAGATATTACTTCATTACCATCCGTCATGAGAAACCACTACCAATTCTATGAAACTCAGTTTTTCTTTCATATGACTAATTTATTTGGTGATGATTAACTTTCCATTTTAATTTTTAATTAGCATCTGTATCCTTATTTGATTTAAATTTTTTTATCAAATCTTTAAAGGTATCCAGTTCACCAAGTGACATTTTAGAATGTTCTATAGCCTTATGAATCACTTTTTCTTCCTTATTCGTTAAATTAAATCCATCCCGTTTAGCTGATTTAGTGATCCATTTCGCTATCTCATTATTGGCAATCCAGTTAATATGTTTATTACCATTGATGAGTTCAGTAAAATAGAATTCTTGAAGTGCATGAAATGCGCTTTCGGACAATACTTTATCGCTCTCATCCGAAACTACTGCCAATGGCATGGTACTCAGTTTTTCTCTTATGTTATTTGATACAGACTCAGATAACGGAACAATTTCACCTTCTTGATTATTAACTCTAATAAATTCAATAATCTCCCTGAAAAGATCATGACTATTTTGAAGCATCGTCTGTAGGATAGAATTTCTAGAGTATACCTGAACTCCTGTAATACAGCATTTCAATACTTTAGGTATACCATCATTCTCATCATCTAATACATACTTGGCTTTATTAACAGGGAAGAAACTGCGTAAGAGATGAGAAATGAAACCTTTACCCTTTTCTGTGTTATAGATATCCTTAATCTTTACAATAATTTGTTCTTGGGTCATGATTTAAATGGTTTCTATGTTTAATTGAATTCTTGGCTAATTTTGTGTGATATGTATTGGTTTCTTTTCATATCAAAAAAACAGAAATGTGTTGTAGTAATTAAATTATAATGTGACCATGTTTAATTCTTTATCCAGAAACTGATGTGGTGAATAATTCTTATCCTTTATATTGTATTATACGATTATATGATACTGATAGTTATGAGTATATAATGATATATTCAAATTTGTTTATTACCTAAGATTCAATAGATATGATTATTACTTGTGGCAAGTTTAATATTCTTAGCTATAAAAGTTGATTTTAAAATCGTACATTCTATGAATAGATGTACATTATACAAAACCATTAAAAAAAATGGGAGGCGACCTGAAACCCTCCCAAAGTAAATCAAAAAATTTTAAACCCATCGAGAATATAAAGGGCGTGCTTCCCTTACACCACTGTTAGCAGTAATTGCTTTTTTCTTTTCCACAATGACTGCATCTATATAAATTTTTCCCGTATCTAATACCATATCTGTAAAACGAATGTTCACTGCTAACGTTTTGCGGCTATGCGCCGTTTTTAATGGCGTATAGCCGCTGTTGTGCGATGGGCTTGGGCAGATTTCTTGGTTTTTCATATTTTTACCCTTGTGCTTGTTATTTTATTGAAGAAGATACCTGC
>Ga0209381_1000102_pt1 | contig 246967 bp, 174 predicted proteins | sample DewCreD2012metaG_FD_184111 | JGI IMG/M metagenome (GOLD analysis project Ga0209381, IMG submission 184111) | Hot spring sediment bacterial and archeal communities from British Columbia, Canada, to study Microbial Dark Matter (Phase II) - Dewar... ... | reverse complement strand
GCCATGACGTTCCATCGCGCCAGCCGGGCCGCGAGCCGCGGCGGCACCGCCGAGGCACAAGCCGGAGTTCTTTCCGCCCCCCCGAACCCCATAGTTCACTGGCACAAGCTTGAGACCCGGCCAAGGCTTCCAGCCCCGACCGCCGGGACCGCCGGTTGGCTATCAGCAGGTGATCGTTCGCTATCAGAAAGTGATCGTTTGCTATGAGAAGGTGATCATGGGCTATTGCAAGGTGATCGTCACGGTTTTTCGCTGGCCGTTGTGCAGGATGCCGATCTCCACCTTGTCGCCGGGCTGCTTCCGTTGCATGCCATAGGCCAGCATTTGCGACTCGGTGAGCAGGTCGGTCCGACCATCGTAGGAGACGACGACATCCCCCTTTTGGATGCCGGCCTGTTTGGCGCGGGCATGTTCTCCGTATTCGCCGACATGGCGGACGAGCAGCGCGGTTTTTCCTTGCGGTAGCTTGAGTTTCGCGCGCTCGGCGTCGCCGAGCGGATCGAGCTTCATGCCGCCAAAGGCCATGCGCCGCAAATCCCAACTCGTGGCGCGCCAGTCGATGTTGGCGGTGCGCCGCCAACCGGACGGCAGATTGAGCGTCACGTGCAGGTTTTGGTCGCCGCGCTGGAGTTCGACGTCAATCGTCGCGGTATCGCCACTTTGATCGAGCACCCACTGGGCATCGGCCACTGAAACCAGCGGCTGACCGTTCATCGCCAGCAGTTTGTCGCCGGGGCGAATTCCGGCCTGGGCTCCGATCGACCCCGGTTCCACCGCGGCGATGGTGGCGGCCGTTTTGGGATCGGCCTTGAGACCGATCACGCTCAAACCGGGCCAGGGGAACATCAACCGATCGGGCAACGGTTCTCCGCGGGAACGATAGATCAGCCGCTGGGCCTCGCGAATCTGATGGCAGTGGACGCAACTTCGAGCCGTGTTGGCCTCGTAATCAAGGCGGTCCGAATAACGGCCCTTGAGCGACGGAAACTCCTCGGGGTAGGGGACCGGCGACGGCGGACCCTTCTTGGCCGCCAACGCCGCGCGGTGCTGGTCGATGTCGCGATGCAGCGCCACGGCCCGCGTCATCGACTCGGCAAAGCCCTGAAGGTGCATGTCCTCGTGCTCGTTGCTTTGTCCGGTGCGCGTGCCGAAGCGCCCGAGAATCGTGCCGTCGTGATGCAGGTACATCACCGCGAACGACATGTCGTAATCGAACTGGAACTGCGACAGATCGAGGTGATTTCCCTGGGGAATGCGGACGCACACGAATTGATCGAGCACATGCCGCACGGCGGGGTCGCGCTCCACCACCTGTTCGTCGAATTCGTGACAGGCTTCGCAGGGAATGCATCGAAAGACGATCAGCAGCGGCTTATTCAGCCGCCGGGCCTCGCGCAGCCCCTTGGGCAAATCGTTGTAGATCCAATGTTCGCTGGCCTCGAGCAGCTTCTTGTCGTTGCGCACCTTGGTGTCCCGGTCCTGCGCTTGACCCATCACTGCCGCGCACAACACCACGCCGGCCAGCAAGCTTTTCCACATGGCAGTCTCCCCGAAGCAAGAACCATGGACGTGCAGCGCCGGTATGATGCCATGCCGCACAGAATGACCGCAACCCAGGCCATCCCACGCAACCCAGGCCATCCCAGCCGTGCGACCGTCCGACCGTGCGGAAGGTCCCTGAGGCGCCTCGGAAAAAGTCGGACGCGGTGACGCAACCGCCGTTAGTGCGCCTTCAGTGGCACGCTATCCCCGCCACCAACCCCCATCGTGGCCTGTGCGGCGTGGGCACCGCGAGCACATCCGCTCGCCGGTGTTCTTTGACCGCGCGCCGTCCGGGGAGAAAGTCGTTCCGAACGCTGCAAAGACCGCAGGAGTCGCACATGCCGTTAGAAATCCCGAACGTTGCAGCGAATTGGCGGTCGCCCCCGTGCGACGCGGGTCGCAGCTACGAGATCGAATTGATCACGCCGCTGTTTGGCGGCGGCGTGGAAACGCGGGTCAACGACCGGAGTTTTCCGATCCGCCCGACCTCGATCCGGGGCCAGTTGCAGTTCTGGTGGCGGGCGACGGTGGGTGCCCAGTACGCGACACGGCAGGAACTGCGGGCTGCCCAGTCAGCCATCTGGGGCAACACCGAGCAGGCCAGCCGCGTTCAAGTTCGGGTGACGAATGTGCACGTGTCCGAGCCAAGGCCGTGCGCCACGTACGAAACAGACCGCGATCGTCCAGGTACGTATCGTTCGATGCCGAAGTGGAACGAGCGCTTTCACAATACTGCCATCCCTTATGCCTTGTTCCCGTTTCAAGGGCAATTGGCCAAGGGGCGGAGAGAGATCGAGGTCGAGCCGGCAGCCTTCATCGAGCAGGCAAAGTTTCGACTGACGATCGTCTGTCACAAGGACATCGACTTCGCGAAGCAAGTCGAGCCGGCGATCTGGGCGTGGGTGAACTTCGGCGGACTGGGGAGCCGCACCCGGCGCGGTTGCGGGGCGATCGTCTGCAAAGCCCTGGCACCGAATGATCGCGATGACTTACTCGCCAAACTCAAGTCGTTTCCGCAAGCACCGGGCGGACCAGTTCGCGAATGGTCGACGCTGGCCGAGTCAATCCTCGTCGGTCGTGAGTGCTCCACGGGAATGGCTGCTTGGGACCATGTCATTAAGCTCTTCCGCGATTTCCGCCAAGGCGTTGGTCTCGGACGGAACCCCGGTGAGCGGCCAAACCGGCCAGGTCGTTCTCGCTGGTCCGAACCAGAATCGATCCGTCGAGTCACACGGCAACGATTGGCAAGGCACTCGCGTTTGACGCACATTCCCGATGATGCGTTTCCACGGGCTGAGTTGGGTTTGCCCATCGTCTTCCACTTTCAGGAACAAGGGGATCCGCCCGACACGGTGCTCTATCCGGATGGCGGCCGCGAACGCATGGCCAGTCCGCTGATTCTCAAGCCGTTGGCACTGGCGAATGGCAAGTTCGTCCCGTTGATTGTGCGGCTCAAGACGCCCCCGCTCTCGGGCGTGGACTTGCGACAGGGTGAGCGATCCTTGCCGTTACCGCAGCCGACAATCCTTCGTGATCCCAAGCTGGCTACCTACCGAGATTCACCAATGCAAAATCGTTCACCCTCCGGCTCCGCGCTGCAGGCCTTCCTCACCTACGCCAAGTCCCAAGATTTCACGGAGGTGACGCGATGAGCCATCTGCTTGCCATGGCGGTCGGCCCGGTGCAGGAGTTCATCGCGGCCGCCCGCCGGACCCGCGACCTGTGGTTCGGCTCGTCCCTGCTGTCGGAGATCGCCAAAGCGGCCGCGAAGTCGGTCCGGGAGCAGGGGGGGGTGCTCATCTTCCCGCATCCCGACACGGATTTGACTCCGGGCGACGACCAGGTGAACGTCGCCAACGTCATCCTGGCGGAGTTGCCCACGGGAGAGCCGAGGGACGTGGCGGCCAAGGCGAAACAAGCGGCCCAACGGCGATGGCTGGAGTTCGCGGGCGAGGCTCATCGTGAAGCCTCCGGCATCATCCGTCAGGAGATCTGGGATGACCAGGTCGAGGAGGTCATCGAGTTCTACGCCGCCTGGGTCCAGCGCGGTGGCAACTACCGCGAAGATCGCCAACGGGTCATGCGGCTGCTCGCCGGGCGGAAGAACCTGCGCGACTTCGAGCAGGCCAAGGGCCGGGCCGGAGTGCCGAAATCGTCCCTCGATGGTCAGCGGGAATCGGTGTTCAAAGACCCTGCCAAAGAGCCGTGGCCAGAGCGGTTTCGCAACCGCCTGCGGCTGCGCGAAGGCGAACAGCTCGATGTCGTCGGCCTGGTGAAACGGCTGGCAGGGGGACATCAACCCTATCCATCGCTCGATCGAGTTGCGGCCGATCCGTGGGTCCGCGGCAATCAGGGCAAAAGCAACTTCGATCACCTCAAAGCCGCCTGCGAGAAACTTCCCCGCGACATCTTGCAGCGCCTCGACAAGACAGCGTTCCCCCAGTTCGCGGAGTTCCCCTACGAGGGAACCGCGATCTACCGCAGCCGACATTCCGAGTGGGAAGAAGAACTCGAGGAGCATGATCGTCCCAAAATCAAGGACATTCACGATCCTTTGCAGCGCCTCCCCGAACCCAAACCCTACCTCGCGGTCCTTGTCGCGGACGGCGACCGGATGGGGGCAGCCCTTGCCGCGCTCGAGTCGACCGCTGCACACCGGGAGTTCTCACAAGCGCTGGCCGGGTTTGCCAACGCCGCACGGACGATTGTTCAGGAGCACTACGGCGTGCTGGTCTACGCCGGCGGGGACGACGTGCTGGCCTTTCTGCCCGTGGATCAGTGCTTACGTTGTGCCCGCGCGCTGCACGAGGACTTCCGACAACGGCTGGCGAATTACGGTCATCCCACGCTGTCCGTGGGTCTGGCCATCGGCCATTTCCTGGAGAACCTCGAGGATTTGCTCGACTACGGCCGGGCCGCCGAGAAGGCGGCGAAAAACGTCGCCGGCAAAGATGCCTTGGCGGTGCATCTGCACAAGCGCAGCGGGGCGCCGATCAAGATGGCCTCACGCTGGGACACGAAGCCCGACCAGCGGCTGACCCTGTATGCCGAATTATTGCAGCACGAAGCCCTCCCCAGCAAGCTGCCCTATGACCTCAAGAAACTGATTGACATTTATCAGGCTGAAGGGTGGCAAGATATCGTTCGCCGGCAGGCGCTCCAGAAAGACGCGCTGCGGATCATTGCCGACAAGCAGCCGCGCGCTGGTCGACGGTACATGGCGCAGGTTCGCGGGATTGTTGGCGAGCTGAACACCGTCGCGGATTTACGGCATTTCTGCGACGAGCTGCTGATTGCCCGTCAATTGGCCGACGCATTCGATCAATCACGTCGCGAGCCGACCGAATTGCATCGGGCAGCACGAGAGAGGGAGGCCGTGGCATGAGCACGATTCTGGAACTCACCACGCATGATCCGCTGATCGCTCGCGACGGCCGGCCGTTTGGAATCGGTCAGGGCAACCGCATGCGCGGCTTGCCGTGGCCCTTGCCCTCCGTCGTGGCCGGCGCCTTTCGCACGGCCTTGGTGACGTGCCATGGGAAACTGGATTTTTCCGGCGATATGCCGCAGAAGCTCTTGAGGCAGGTGAGCGTCCACGGCGTGTTCCCGACCGTCGGGCACGAACTGTACCTGCCTGCTCCGAATGATGCCGTGGCCGAGCCGGTCGACGATAACAAGGAAAAAATTCCGCAACTCCACCGGCTGCGGCCGCAAGAAGTGATTGGGGGATGCGATTTCCCCAGGGACGGACTGCTCCCCGTGATGCTCTCGGAGTCGCAAGCCAAGGAAGACTTCAAGCCGGCCGAGGTTCCCGCCTGGTGGCCAGTCGGCAAGTATGCCGAATGGCTCGTGGGCAAGAGCATTCACTTCGATTCATCATTCCTGAGCAGTCCCCGACAATCGACGCGCGATCATGTCCAGCTCGATGCCAACCGGGGTGCCGCCGCCGAGAGCAGACTCTATGCCACGGCGAACCTGCACCTGACGCACCTGCCCCGCTTCGGCGCCAAGGAATCGCCGTCGTTCCCGGACCGCTTCGCTGACATCCGACTTTCCGTCCGGGTTCAGGTCGATGGGGAAGACCTGCGGCAGACGGCGATCAGCTTCTGGCATCCACTGGGAGGCGAACGCCGGCTCGTCCACTGGCAACCCTGTTCACACACGGTCATCGGGTGGGACTGCCCGCAAACCATCCGCGACGCCCTGGCTCAAGCAACGCGAGTGCGCATGGTCCTGGCCACGCCGGCCATCTTTTCCGGCGGCTGGCGGCCCGGATGGCTCGACGGGCAACTCGAAGGCACACCGCCGGGCAGCAGCGTCAAGCTGAAACTTGTGGGAGTGGCCAATGGCCGGTGGAAAGCAGTTTCTGGCTGGTCGCTGGCGCCGCCGCGCGGCCCAAAGCCGATTCGCCGGATGGTGCCGGCGGGAAGCGTCTATTTCTTCACCTGCGAACACGGAGCGGCGGCGGCGCTCACGGATCTTTGGTTGAAACCGGTCAGCGATGACGAGCAAGCACAACGTGACGGCTTTGGTCTCGCAGTCTGGGGTACGTGGTAACTGCTAGGGAGTCTCCACATCATGCCGAACACACGCCTGTATTGGTTGCATTGCCTCAGTCCGACTCACGCCGGGATTGGCCGCGGCATCGGCTACATCGACCTGCCGATCGACCGCGACGCAATCACCAATTGGCCCATCATTCGCGGCTCCGGGTTCAAGGGGGTCTGGGCCGACTACTTCAAGGCCACCGATGAGAACCGCAAGAAAGATCCCTCGCTGAAGGCCGCTTTCGGCACGTCTGGCGACAACAATGACTCCAACTCCGGCGCGTTGATGCCGACAGACGCCCGGCTCGTTTGCCTGCCGGTGCGGAGCTTCCGCGGCACCTTTGCTTGGGCCACGTCCCCGTTGTGTCTGCAAATGCTCTGGCGGACGCTGAGCCTGGCGGGAGCGACCAACCTTCCGGAAGCCCCGAGCAAATTACCGGACGACAAAGCCCACCATGCGCCAGGCTCGGCACTGGTGCAAGACCAGCACATTTATCTGGAAGACCTCGACTTCACGGCGGTTGAATGCCCGATCGCCGCGGCCTGGGCCGCGCGGATCGGCGCGTGGGTCTTCGGCCATGATCAACCGTGGGCCAGGGAGTTCCAGAAGCGGTTCGTCGTCCTGCCGGATTCCGCCTTCGACTTCCTGTGCGAAACCGGGACCGAGGTCCACACGCGGGTGCGGATCGACGACGCCACCAAAACCGTGGCTCAAGGCGCCCTGTGGACCGAGGAATCGCTGCCCGCGGAGACAATTCTCGTGGGCCTGATCCAGTGCGATCGCGTCTTCGGTCGGAACGGCGAGGACATCACGCCGCAGGGCTTGTTGGATCGCTTTGCAACAGCGGCATTGACGTTGCAGATCGGCGGCAAGGCGACCGTCGGCCGGGGGCAAGTCCGGGTCACCTTCGCGGAGGCGAAATAATGCAAACCCGCAGCCAGCAATATGCCCAGGCCGCGTTTCCCGCCGTGCAGCGGCACTATCCGCAGGCCACCAAGGACCTGAGCAAGGAGCAGAAGGAATACCGCACGGTAGCCAAGAAGTTCCCGTCGCTGATCCACACCTGCGGCCTGGCTCAAGCGATTGCGTTCTACCAAGCGAAAGGTCACACCGACTACCTCGCGGACCTGGCATCCGTCGTCAGCCGTGCGGGTCATCCCGAAATCACGAATGCCCAAAGCTTAGCCGAGCATAGTCGCACCGCTCAGCTCAGCCTGTATATGCGATTGAGTCGGAACACGCTCATGGCCGCCGGTTGGATCAAGCGCTATGTCGAGGCCCTGGCCGGGGAGGACGAGTGATGCGTCCCGCCATTGTTCGACTTCGAGACCAACGAACCTCAAGAGGCCAACACCCTGGGTTGTTGTTGCAACGCTATCTCTGCGAGAACGCCACGGGCGACAACGGCAACCCCGAAGAGAAGCGGGCGCTCCTTCAAGCCGCCATCAACGCCGCCAGCAACCCCGAGGTGCGCCAACTCTACCAAGCTGCCTTTAACCGCTGGAAGCAGTCGCTACCAGAGTTGACTACAGCGACCGAACTGCAAACCGCTGGTCGGTTGATCGTCGGTCTCGGCTCGGAGAACGTCCTCGAGGCGGGCATCACGCTGCACCACACCTACGGCCTGCCCGTCCTGCCCGGCTCGGGCCTCAAGGGGCTGGCCGCCCACTACTGCGATCAGGTGTGGGGGGGATCGGAGCCGAAGTTCAAGAAACCGACTCCCGATGAGGACAAAGCCTATCGCAAATGGCTCGATGGCCGCGGGGAGAAACCGCAGGACAATTATCACCGTCTCCTTTTTGGCACGACCGACGACAGCGGCTGCATCATCTTCCATGATGCGTGGTTGGTCCCCGACTCCGAGCAGCGGCCGCTCAAGCTCGACGTGATGACGCCGCATCATCTGAACTGGCTCGACGGCTCGATGCCCCCGAGCGACTTCGACAGCCCAACACCGGTGCCGTTTCTGTCGGTATCGGGCCGGTTCCACGTCGCGGTGAGCTGGTGCGGACCGGCCAGCGACCAAGCGCAGTCCTGGCGCGATTTGGCACTGACCTGCCTGCGCGAGGCCTTGTTGCACTGGGGCATCGGCGGCAAGACGAGCAGCGGCTACGGGCGACTGGAAGTTCCACCTCCCCCTCCACCGTCAGCACCGCCCAAAAAGCGGAACTCGAATGAACCCGCCAAAGTCACGATCTTAGCCGCACGACCGAAAGGTGGTTTTGAAGTTCAGGACATCGAGCCAGGTCGCAATCCAGGCACCCTCACCGTCGGCTCGCCACCTCCCGGGACGAACCTAGCCATGGGAGCGGTGGTTGATGTGCTGGTGCACAATGATGACCCTAAAAGACCGCAATACAAATGGCCGCCACCGGCCAAGAAGTGAAGGAAACAGATGAAGGTCCTGCTCTGCCTGCTCTCGGAGCAGCACGTTCCAAATCTCCTAGCCGTTCACCACTATCAGCCGGATCAACTGGTACTCGTTGAATCGACCACGATGGAGAAGCGCCGCGCTTCATGCAACTTCCTGAAAGCTCTACAAATCGGTGGATTGGATTACGAAAGCCGCACGCGGATCGCACCTCTCGACGCCGAGGACGATCTCGCGGCCATAAGAAAGGCCCTACAGAGTGCCTACGGCCGTTGTCCATCGGGCGACTGGATTGCCAACGCCACCGGCGGCACCAAGCCGATGAGTATTGCGACCTACGAATTTTTCAAGGCGCTGGGCGGAAAGATCGTCTACACAAACCTGAACCGCCCAGCGGAAATCATGAACTTAGGAGACGGCACCATCGAAACCTGTCGCCATCAACTCACAATCAAGGAGTTTCTAGCCGGGTACGGATTCGAGTCTCGAAAGGCTGACGACAAAATTGCGGAAGCGGAGTCTCGGGCAAAATCAGAATTGTGGAGCCAATCCGCGACACTGCTTGCACGACATTGCAGCAACGAGAAAATTCTATCACTGGATGACGGTGACCGAAAAAAGGCTCGGGACAGGGGCGCCGAATTGACCAACGACCAATTCGCTTTTCCCTGCGATGAACTGCGACGAATGTGGCTTGGTGATGGTGATCGTCGCAAGCTCAGTAAGTACGATGTCGAGTTTCTCACGGGCGGCTGGCTCGAGGTCTTCTTCTGGAACCTGCTCCGACAACACGCCGAGCTGCTTGGCGTTTGGGATGTTCGGCTCGGTCTCGAAGTTGGTCGGTGTGGAGATCAGTCCGGAAACGATTTCGACGTGTCATTCATGCACGACCATGGTTTGGTGATGATGGAGTGTAAATCGGGTTCGCAAGATCATGATCCCGGCACTGACATTCTTTACAAGGTCGAAGCCGTCACGCGGCAGTTCCGCGCTCTGCGAGTCCGCTCCTATCTTGCCACGACCAGCAGCAACGTGTTGGACAACGACAAACACGTAAAACCAGTGCTGCGGACACGTTCCGCAATTTACAATTGCAAGATCCTGACGGCGAACGAGATCGTCCGACTTGCAGACAAGGACGTGACGCCCGAGCAAGTCAAGTCCACACTTTTCAGCCGCGAGGATACGTGAAGCAATTAAGGGAATGCGATGCTTCTCCTCAACTTCGGGCATCCGTTGACGGATGCGCATCTGGCCCGCATTCGGGAGCTGGCCGGCCGCGACCTCGAACGCATCATCGTGGTGCCGACCCACTTCGACCATGCCCGCCCGTTCACTGAGCAAGTCCGCGAACTGCTCGCCACGCTGCCGCTGACCGCGGAACAGTGGCAGACGACGCCACTCCTGATTAACCCCCCGAGCCTGGCTCCGATCGCGGCGGCTTTGCTCGCCGAGGTGCATGGACGTAGCGGCTACTTTCCGACCATCGTGCGGCTGAAACCGGTGACGGGCACGGTCCCCCCGCAGTTCGAGGTCGCCGAACTCCTGAATCTGCAAGCGATTCGTGATGCCGCGCGCACCCGCAGAGTGTGAAACGTGCCCGTCCTGCCGCCGTTGCCTCGACCGGGTGAGCGTTCGGAGCCACGGCTCCAGGTAGGGCCGCGCCGAGCAATCAGAAATACGGAACCCGATTCAGCAGTTGTTCAGCGGCTGCCCGGCTGGGGGCCGAATCCCGCGGGGGAACAGCCCCCGCGTAGTGCCGGGCGAGCCCCTCGCCACCCGGAGCCGACAGATGGCCCTCCAGGGCCATGACGGCCTGAGTCCACCGCGTTTGATCCGCCCTCCAGGCGGCTTCGGCCAGCCGCAGACAGTCCGCGAGAAATCGCTGGATGTTCTGGGGATCTCCGTCCGGCTGATCCTGCGTCAGGAACGCGCAGGCTCGTTGAAAGCGGTCGATGGCGTCGTCCACGGGACGGTCCGGCTGCCGCGCCGTGGCCTGGAAGTAAAACGCAAACGGGTGTCCCACGCGCGGCGAAAGGGTGGCCCGCTCCATCTCGGGATCCGACCAGGTGCGGCCTTGTCGTCGCGCCCAATCGGCCTGATAGAATCGCAGAAACCAGCGCGACAGGTCGTCCAGGCCGGGGTGAGTTTCGATCCGAGCGAGCACTTCCTCGGCCTCGCGCCCGCGTCCCGCGCGCAGGTAACCATGGGCCAGATAGCTCCAGGTTCTGGGAAGATCGGTTGGTTCCAACTCCTGAAGGATCTTTTCCGATCGTTGGAACAACTCCTCCCAGCCATCCCGGCCCAAGGCCACCCACGCGCGGCCGAGAGTGTTGCACACTTTCACGCGGGTGAACGGCAGCAAAAGCAGCGGGTCTGTTGCCAATCGCGCGCGCCACGGGTCCAACAGCTCATGCATGTCCCCGAAGCGATGGAGGTCGTACAGGGCGGCCGCGTAGGTCAGGTCGGCTTGGGCCTGTTCTTCATAGGACTGGACTGAAGAAGTCCGTGCGCGCGCGTGTTCCTCCCGAGCCCGCTCGGCCGTCTTGCTGTAGGCTCCCAGATGGCGATACAAGTCGATGATGTTCTGGCGGAACAGGCGGCGGACGTGGTTCGGCACCTCCGGGCGGAAACCGGCACGTTCGGCGCGCAGGGACAGGTCGAGGGCCTCGGCGTAGCGGTGTTCGAGAGCCTCGAGCTGATGAACCCGGTTCGCGATGGTGTTTGCCTCCACCCTGCTGAGGGGCTGATCTTCCAGGAAAACCTGGAGCAGGTCGGCTTGCTCGAGCAGGCGCGCCAGTTCACCCAGAGAATCAACCTCCCACACGGTTTCGAACTGCTCGTCGAACGCCGCGGTGGTGTCCCGACTGCGCACCAGCAAGCTGCCGGTTCCATATTCCCGGCGGAACGCCTCGAGTTTGTGCGGAATGCTGCCGACGGGCACGAGTCGGTCGCCGTCCGGCTGCAACACGCAGCACGCCCGATCGAACAAGGCCGGATTGTCGTTGGCGCGGCGAATGACGGCCAGCAAGCCGGCGATGTGCATCGAGGGACCGTCGCTCCGCCGGCCCAGGGGATCGCGCAGCGTGAAGGCGAATCGCTCGGGCACTCCGTGCAGGTGCGGTAGCGCCAGCGCGTGCAAGAGCTTCACAAGCAGTTCTTGCAATGTCGCCGCCGGGCGGAAGGGGAGCGTCGGATCGACGTGCCATTCCGCGGAGCGCTCTGCCGCCAGCGGCACGACGAACGATTCCCGGTTGACGATATCGATCACCAACCCCACCACGCCAGGGTTTTGACGCGGCAGCGCTCGCCACAGGCAATCGGCCAGTTCCGGCTGCCGCTCCCGAAGCCGCTCGATGCACCACGCCGCATTGGTCCGCCAGAGTGGTTCGTCGGCGACGGCGGCCAGTTCCGCGACCACGGGTTGCGGCAGCGCGGCAAAGAAGCCGCCTCCCGGCTCGGCCGCCAGAACGAACTCGGCGGCCGCGACCGCCGCGGTCGTCGCGGCCGGTTCGGGGCAAGGCACGACCGATAGCAACTCCGCGCGAGCCAGCAAGTTCTCGCGCGCCTGGGCGACATCCGCCAACCAATCTTCATATTCAGGGTCGCCGTCAACCGTCGGGTCCGCCGGTGCAGCAACCCGACCGCGGGCCAGGTCGGCCATGAGCTTGCGGACCAACAGAAGCACGTCGTCGGGCAGCGCCCCGACGCGAAACTTGGGCGTGAACAGCGATCGCGGAAACCAGTCGGCCTCGCCGCCGCGCACGATCATCGGCCGGCCGACGCGATCCTCGGGCAACACGAGGTCCGGTGTTCCCGCCAGGGGGAAGTCGTCGACTGGCACGACCAGGTACATTTCGGAGTCATCGGGATGAACCCGCACGACGAGCCACTCGACGCCCACGTCGTCCCGACCAACGTCGAAGACGTAGAGATCGCCGGGTGACGGCACGGGACGATCCGCGGCGATGCGGCCGAGCGATCGGGAAAGGCTTTCGGCAGCAGCGGCAATGGCGGTTCGGAGTTTCTCTGACGGGCGCGGGATCGCCATGATATTTCTTACTCGCTGGCCCAGGAGCCGTCCTGTGCAGCGCTCGACTTTCAGCACCGCAGTCTACACGAAATTAACGAGCGTTGCCGCTAGGAGTCCGAATTCTGGGCATCGAGTTCGAGCACGATTGTTCGCAGTTCGCGGATGGAGTCCGACATCGTGGCTCGCGGAATTCCCGTCTGTTCAATCAACTCGGCCTGGGTGGGCGGTGAGGGATTTCCCGATTCGGCGGCGCGCACCAGGGCGTCGAACACGTACGCCAGCCGCTTCCGCACCCTTGCCTGACGGTCGAGGCGGGCGATGCGCTCCGGAATTTCACGCTTGAACTTTTCCCAGCGTTCGCGCGTCTCAAGCCCTTCCTCCGGCCAGACCATCCGAACCAAAGTGGCGAATTCGTCCTCTTCCCAGGCCAATTCCGCCGACGGCGCCGCGTGCCGAGCCTTCCATTCCGAACGAACACGTGCCGCAATGACTTCGATCAGGTCGCCCCACTGAACCGCCTTGACACCCGCGGCGGAGAGCTCTCGCAAGTAGCCGCGGACCACCTCCCGCCCCGCTTCGGTCATATGCGTCAACTGGGGAAGGGGATCCTCGCGTTCCCACACTTCGTCCCACAGGGTTTTGATCAGTTCGCGCGCGGCGGGCTGGGCGGAGCGATCTCTCCCGAATCGCAAGATCGAATGGGCACAAAGTTTACGATCCTGCAGGTGGGCCAGCAGAAGCTCGTTCTCCGCTGCCGCGTCTTGAACCGCGGCGCGCACGTTCCTGAACACGGCATACCCAATCGGATCCTGTTTCCGCTGCCGATCCAGCAGGAAGTTGGCCACGTTCCGAGAGATCATCCCATCGACATTCGGTTTGGTCTTCAATTGCTCCTGGAGAGCCGCGATCCGCTCGGCGATGGCAAACAGATAACAATCGCAGGTGATGTCCTCGAAAGCATCCGGATCCGACCAGTTGGCCACGTTGGGATAGCCCAGGAACTCGGGCGGGGCAGACAGCAAGTTCTTCTGCCGCATGCGGTAGCGAAGCAACCGTTCCAGTGCCGGCAGCACTTCGCCGGTTGGGTCGCTGGCAGGGCCGTAATTCCGCACATGTTCAGTTAACACAGAGGGCATGACACGTCACTCCTCCGGGTTGAGACGGGCCAGTTCGTCGCGCAGTGCCAACAGGGTTGCGTCGTCCAAGCGGCCGATATGCCGCTCGGGAAAGTACAGTTTCAGCCGATGCAGGCGAAAGTACCGCGGCACAAGTCGAAACGCCGTCAGCTTTTGTAGACCGTTCTCTTTCGTGGGAGCCACCACGTAGTAATGTCGTGCCTGCCGTGGCATGCGGCTGGCGTCGGTGCCCTGCAACAACAGCCCCGACTGCCGCGCTTCAGAATAATCGAGGCAGGCGCCCGGGTGATCGTTCGCCGACACGACCTCGTAGCCCCAGTGCCGGTTCGGAATCATCAGGACTGCGCCGGGCAGGTCGCGCGCCGGTTGGAAAATCGACGGGTCTGGTAACGTTTCGAAGGGATCCGAGGGATCGAGAGGCTCATCGATCATGGCACAAGCCGCTCCCTCAAAGAAAAGAGAAGTGCCGAAAACCAGAAATCTCGGAAGACGTCGCCTGAGGCCCGTTAGAAGCTATCGAAACCGGACGACTGGATTCAAGTTGACTCGGATGGACAGGGCTGGGCAGGAGAACGCATACCGACCCGCGGGACTCCCGCCCCCCGGCGGCAGGAGCAAGCAATATTTCCAAGGTTATTCGCCCGCCTTGGGGAATTAATCCGCTGAATCGGGATCTCCGTTTACGAGGTCTGAAAGCACGGCCCACCCCAGTGGACAGCGCCCAGATGCAGCCACAACCAGTCGGAAAGTCGGATAACTGGCCTGCTCCCCCGTTAAGAGTCGGCAGGTGATTGCTGCCAAGGCTGTCCCGCTCACTCCGGAAAGTCGCACCAAAAGGCCATCTAGTAGAAGTATGAGGAACACGTGTGTGACGCATAAGAGGTTGAATGGACAGGCTTTGAGCCACCCAAGATCAGGGAGCGCCGCGGTGGTGTTCCCGTGCCTCTTCACTCTTCTGAAAAGGAGCCGAACCATCCTCAAGCACACTCTCACCCGCCTCGCCTGGACGGCCGTGCTGCTGGCGGGCACGGTACATGGTCAAACCGGGACCGAGGTCGCCGCGCCCCCGACCGAACAGATGACCGCCCGCCAGAGACAATGGCTGAACGCCACCCTCGAGCAGCGTCAAGTCCTGGCTGAGCGACTTGGCGAAGAAGGCGCCGAACGCTTCGCCGCCAAGCAAGATTACAAGCCGCTGCTGCAAAACGGTGACAAAGCGCTGCGCCAGGGTCTCGACCAGGTGTACCGAGCCAAGGACGGCAGCATTGTGGTGATCGAAGCCAAAGGTGGCACCAGTGCCATCAACCGGGCCTACGGTTTCGAGCAGGGCACGCCGGAATGGGCGGTGGAGTCGGCGAGGCGCGTGGCCGCAAGCCCCAAGGCTTCGGCCGCCGAGAAGCAGGCAGCCCGCGAGGTGCTGGAAGCAGCGAAACAAGGCAAGCTGACGGTCCAGGTCGTGCGGACCAAACATGTTCTCGGCGAACCGGTTGCTGCCGTGCTTGAAAAAAGCGCGAAGGCAGGACCAGAAGTGGCCAAAAGGGCGACCGACATCCTGAAGGAATTGGACGTCGCTCCGAAAGCGGCCCAATCCAACACTCAAGCCGCGAAGACGACGAATGCCGCAGGCAACGCCACCAGCAAGGCCGCAGGCAACGCCGGCAAGGCCGCTGGCAACGCCGGTAAGGCCGCAGGCAACGCCGCGGGCACGTTGTCGACCATCGGCATGGCGGCCGGTGCGGCCGGTCTCGCCGTCGATGGAGGAATTCGCATTCACGCCGCCCTCGAGACGGAAAGAAAGTACGAGAAAGGGGAGATTTCGGTCCAGGAGCGTGAATTGGCCCACGCCAAGAATGCCGCGGGGGCGGCCGGAGGGGCGTGCGGTGGTATCGCGGGTTCCAATCTTGGAGCGACGATCGGTGGCACGATTGGTACGTGCGTGTTCCCGGGTCCCGGCACGGTCGTGGGAGCGGCCGTGGGTGGAATCGCCGGGGGCGTGGCGGGCTACTTCGGCGGTGAAGCTGCCGCGGAGGAAGCGGCGAGCTGGGTGGTGAAGATGGTCCACAAGTCTGGCCGCTCGATTTCCGCGACGGCCAAGTAAGCCTGGCACGACTCCAAGACTTCAATCCGCAAGAGCTTGAACTGGCTCGTTGGTGGTTGAGTTGAGGTCGACTGCCGCGGCTTGGGCTGCATGACCCAGGCCGCGGCGGTCAGTAGCTCCTTTCCAGCTTTCACTGCACGAACTCCACAAGTTGAGTTTAGGTTAATCGGCAAGAGGAACACCATGAACGAATCCCCCATCGCTGCACCACCGCAAGACACGCTGTCCCGCTGGCTGCTGGTTCTCGGCTTCGCTGGAGTTGTCGTCGGAGTGCTTTTGGGACGACCGCTGCTGGAGTTGGTGAGGACACGGCACGAACCGTCTTCCCCGCCCCAGCTCCGGCTGCCGCCTCCGCCGGAAGAAATCGCCAAACCTCATTTGAGCCGTGCCGAAGAGAAAATCGAGCGTGCCATCGAGGAACACCTCCAGGCCCTGGACAATTTCTTCGCCGACTCGAAAAAGAATACGCCCGCCTTCGTCGAACAAGCCTTGAGTTGGCGCAGCAAGGGGAAGTTTCTTGCCGATTGCGTTCCGTTCACCTCGGGAACACGCCACTCCGAGTTTCTTCGGCAACAGTTCGAAGAGCACGTGTTCAGTGCCAAGCAACTCGAAGACGAGCTTCAGCAAATCGTCAGGAGCTACCTGGACCATGTCCGCAGCATCGAAAGCGAAATGCTCGTGGACCTGCGTGCCGACGTGTCGGAATTCCCCACGTTCTATCCACTCGCCGCGTTGAACTACGAACAACTGCAAGAACGGTACGATCAAGCGTTGTCACATGCGATCGCAGCCTCGGGCGGAGCCTTGCAGGAAGACATCGCCGGACAAGTCGTGGCCATCATCGTAGGCGAACTCGTGACGGTCTTGATCACTAAGTTCGGCACGTCCGCCGCAATTCTCGGAACCGGTGCCGCCTCAAGTTGGACCACACTCGGAATCGGCCTGGTCGTCGGCCTGATTGTCGACGCGATCGTCTCCAAGCTCTGGGATTGGTGGGCAGACCCGAAGGGTACTCTCGCCGCGGAAATTGATCGGCAACTGGATGAGATGAATCGATTGATCGTCGATGGGGCAGCCGACGTGAAAGGACTGCGGCAACGGCTCAAAGAGTTTGCCCAAGAACGTGCCGTCCACCGGAAGACCGCCGTGCTGAGTCTCCTCGAACCGTCGCCATGACATGAGGTGCAAAATGAACATTCTGCGCGTGTTCACCTTGTTCGTTGGTTGTTTCGTCGGTCTGGTCGCGGTCGCGCCCAGCGCGGCCTATGGCCAGGGCAAAGCCGGTTTGGCGCGGGAAGCGGCCGAGTATCTCCTGCGTAAGTTCGGCAAGGAAGCCGCCGAAGTCGGCGTCGAAACCCTCGCACGGAAAATCGAGTCGCTGGCCATCAAGTACGGAGACGAAGCCTTGGAGGCCGTGCGGAAGGTCGGCCCTCGGACGCTGCGAATCGTCGATGAAGCCGGCGAGCAGGGACTGCAAGCCGTGAAGCTCCTGGCGAAATACGGTGACGAGGCCGTGTGGGTCGCCGCCAACCCCAAGCGCCTGGCCATCTTCGCCAAGTACGGGGACGACGCGGCCGAGGCGATGATGAAACACGGCGAGATCGCGGAGCCGCTATTGACGTCGTTTGGCAAGCCGGCTGCGGGCGCCTTGAAAGCGGTCTCGTCGCAAAACGCCCGCCGTCTGGCGATGATGGACAAATACGGCGACCTGATCAAGATCGGGCGGACATCGGAGCTGCTTGAAATCATTGTCAGGTACGGCGACCGGGCGGCCGACTTCATCTGGCGCAATAAAGGCGCCCTGGCCGTGGCCGCCGTCCTCACGGCGTTCATCGCCAACCCCGAGCCATTCCTGAACGGCTTGATCAACGTCACGGAATTCGCCGCGGAGCACGCGACACACGTCGCCGGAAGTGGCCTGGCCGCGCTAGCTATGGAAGCGGCGGAACGCGTCAACTGGACGGTCGTCGGCGTCTGCGCTCTGTGTGTCATCGGCTGGTTCTGCGGCCGGAGATGGTGGCTTTGGCGTCGTGCCGGACATCCAGCCGGTGATCCGCGATCGTCGAGTAACCAGTGAGGCAGCAGTCCCCTCGCTGTCGCAGCCCAAAGTGGTCCGCTCCACTTCGCCTGGAATTTTGCCGCCGATCGCTGCCAACCGCGTCGCCCCTGGGGTTTAGTTTTCGCGGAGCGGACCGCTTGTTAGAATCCAGGCTCGTCGAGAATGCGTGGGACGGTAATCCCCGCGTTCCGTCGGCGAGTGTCCGTTGAACCCTGGGTGCCGACCACCACGGTCGGGGGGCTTCTTCCCCTGTCCGCGCGGCAGCGTTCGGGGCCAACCTCGTGCGGGCGGTGTAGCTCAGCCGGTTAGAGCAGCGGCTTCATAAGCCGTGTGTCGTGGGTTCGAGTCCCTCCACCGCCACTTGCCTTGCAGAATCTCCGGAGAGCAAGGTGTTGATTGAGATCCCGTTGCGGGATGCAAGTCAAAACCGCTTCCGACGTGCATCGGCGCGCAAGTGAACTCGATCGCGGCCGCAAGTAAGCCCGGCCATTCGCAACCCTTGAGGGTTAGCAGATGATCGAAAACAATCCAACCAGCGTGGTTGCTGCCTTCGAGATGCTGCTAGAGGAGATTGAAGCCGAAATCGACCTTGTTAACCGAGCTGGTGCGCGCGCTTTTGAAGATCGTGATTACGACAAGGCGAAGGAAGCCTTGGAGCGAGCGGCCCAAATCTCAGGATTCCGCGACAAAGCCGACGCCCTTCGCCGCGAATGGGGAAACCTCTTTGGCCGCGAAAATGACGAAGAGGGGAGCGAAAGTCATGCAGAACGTCGAAACCTGGGCCGGTTGCGGCGTGGACTGCGCACGCGAGAACAGGCCTACTATCGACCTATTCTCGAAGCCTTGCAAGCACTAGGCGGATCAGCGCCAATTCATCAGGTTCTCGACCGCGTGCTGGAAAGCATGAAACCGGTCCTGAAAGACGTGGACTACGAGCCGCTCGCCTCCGAGCCAGACATGCCGCGGTGGAAAAATGCGGCCCAATGGGCGCGCACTGCAATGGTCAAAGAAGGACTTCTGCGAAGCGACAGCCCGCGAGGAACCTGGCAAATTAGTGAAGCCGGTGTCCGATTCCTGCAAGGCGAGGGTGGCGGTTAAGGTTGTTCGCGTTCGATTTGAGCGAACCTGAGGGCCATCGTTGGAACACGTCGGCTCGTTCCGCGCCGCCGACGGGAAGCACTCCCGCGGCGGGACTCGCCATCGGACCGTCCCTGCCGAGCAGGGACTACGGGCCAAGGTCGCCGCCGGCGGAACTCGCATTCGAGACGACGCCGGTCTTGTGGGCACTGAGCCAGCCGGGCTCGGGGGGAGAATACGGCCGGAATTTTTCGAGTGTCCCGCGTTCGCCATCGAACAGCCAGGCGCGGTGGGGTCCGAGCCGGCTGGCGGCGGGGCTGTCGATCAGTTGACTCGAGTCGGTGGCGTTCATGGCAAACACCACCCGGTGTTCGAACTGTTGCTGCATGTCGCGGGAGAGCCAGCGGTGTGCCGTGTTGGCGCTGTCGCACCACACCCACACGTGCAAACCAACCGGGGGACCATCGCGGAGGAGTTCGGCCAGGAGTTCCGGCGGCGCGCTCCCCGTTGATTTGTCGAACCCGCCAAAGCCGAAGTCGTCGTCTTTGCGGCGGAGCTTGCGGAAACGGACGAGGTCGAACAGGCACAACCAGCGGCGCGGTCCTGGTTGACCTTCCCGCCGCCGCGCTTCCGCCACGAGTTCCTGCAAGCGTGCTTCGAGGTCGTGCTGCCCGCCCAGGACAATCTGGGGCAGCGCCGCGGCGAGTTCGCGCCAACACGCGGCGGAACGTTCGTTGGGGCTGCCATTCAAGACGATCACGCTGGGTGCGTGTGCTTGCCGCGCCGGATGGGCCACGGACAGGACGGCGGCGGCCAACAGGCCCAACGCGGCCGACTCATCCTGTCCCACCACGAGCAGATTGCTGCCCGGCGTGGCGGCCACGTCGAGCCGCTGCGTGCCCCGCAAGCTGACGGCCTCGCCGAGCCAAACGGGGACGGCACCGTTGGAGGGGTGGTCGGCCGTCAGCGGCGGCTGGGTGGGGTGCGTGGTCCAGACGGGGAGGCGGCGAAAGTCGACGGGGACATGCCCTTCGAAGACGATCGGCTCGGGGAGGGACCACGCGCGGCCGCGCTGGGCAAGGTCGGTCAGGCGGCGCTCGCGCTCGTCATCCGCGAGCCATACGACCTGGAACAACTGGTTGCCGGCGGGCAGACCATTGGCGTCGTTGTAGATGGCTTCGCCGGGCCGGGTGAGGAGCCGGGCCGCCGTGTTGTCCTCGCTGAGGATCAAATGGGCGTCGGTTTCGCTGCACTGCAAGGCGATGCGGACGGCGATTTGTCCCAGCGTGCTGCGGGCGAGGGAATACGCGCCGGCCAGCGTCTGCGAGCCGAGGACCACATGCACGCCGAAGGCGCGTCCCTGCCGCACCAGGCGATCCAGCAGCAGCGCGGCGGATTGGGCCAACTGGTCGTCTTCGGTGAAGAATTCCTGGAATTCGTCGATGATCAGCAGGATGCGCGGCAAGGGGCGGTGAGGGTGGGCCTCGCGAAAAGCGGGGAGGTCGGCCACGCCGGCATCGCGGAACAGCCGGCTCCGCTCCTGCAACAACGCGTCGAGACGTTCCAGCACGCTCACGCCGAACTCGCGGTCGCTTTCCATGGCGATCACGCGCGCGTGGGGCAAGCGGTGGCGGGCGTAGACCTGGAACTCGACCCCTTTTTTGAAGTCGACGAGATAAAACTCCAACTGATCGGGCGCGTAATGCAGGGCCGCGCTGGTGATCAGGGCATGCATCAGGGTGGATTTGCCGGAACCGGTTTTGCCGGCAATCAGCACATGCTGCGAAGTGCCGGTGCCGAGTTGCACCGATTGCGTCTTGGTGGCGCCGGCGCGACCGATGGCGATGTCGAGCCCGCGGGCACTGTTGCGGGTCCAAATGGCGTCGTCGGAGGGGGCAATCCGCCAGAAGGGGACTTCGACGCGGCGGACATCGGCGGCGCGGCGGGCCGCCCGTTTGACCAACTCGCCGAACAGTGCGGGCGGGGGAGGGCTCGGCAGACAGAGCGGCCAGTCGCGCAGGGCGGGCCGGGCGATGCGGAACCGCGGCGACGCATCGGCGGCGGGTGCGCGTTCCAGAGTCACGCAGCAGTGTTCGAGATCGGCCAAGGGAAAGGCCTTGGGCCAGGGTTGGGTCGTGTCGATGCTGAGCAGGGGAATCACGCCGCACCGCGCTCCCCCGGTGACGATGCTCCACAATCGCCGCAGGGCGATGTCGGTCATTTGAGCGGGGAGGTTGGCCGCCACGAGGACGCGGTACGGTTCGGCGACTTCGGCGGCCTGGCGATTGTAATCGGCGAGGGTGGCGAACTCGTTCCGCAGAAACATTTGCAGCACCGTTTCCATGTGCTCGGTAAGCTCGCCCAAGCGTTGTTCGATGTCGAGCGGCTCCGTCCAGATGCGATGGGTGACGAGCAATTCATCGACATCGGCCAGGTGCATGAACGCGGCGAAACCTTCCCCCAGGCCGACCGGATCCAAAATCGTGAACCGCACTTTTCCCGGAGGCAACGCCAGCAACAGGCGGAGCATCACGGTTTGCAGGAATTCCGCGGCCGCGCGGCGGGTGTGCGGAGAGTCGGTCCGCACCAGCACGCCCGATTGCCGGCCAGGGTCCAGCACCACCGGCAGCGACCAGGCCAGCGGAGCGGAGGGCGGAGAGGAACCTGCCGACGGGGGCGGGGCGGCTGACGGGGCGGAGAATTCTTGAGGCACGTCGACCCGAATCGAGAGCCAACCCAGGGGAATCGGCGCCGGTTCCGTGTCCGCGGCCGAGGGTTGATGGAGGCCTTGCTCCCAGTCGAGATCGTGGCGGCGGACGGCCGTTTCCCAAGCCGCGGCGGTGGCGGACAACTCGCGCAGACGCCGTTCCCAGTCGTCACGCGCGTGGTCCCATTCCTGGCGATGGCGCGCGGCGGCCGCGGCGAGGCGCTGGGAATGCTCGGCGGCAAGCTGTTGCAAGTCGCGATGGCGGCGCTGTTGCCAATCGGACCATGCCGCTTGTTCCGCGCGCTCCAGGGATTGCACTTCCTGACGGCGGGCGGCCTCGGCCTGAAGCCGTTGCTGGTGATAGCGGGTTTGGCATTCCTGGACAGCGGCATCGCGGCGGCTCGCGAGTTCGGCCGATACGTTGGCGAATTCCTCCTCCGCGCGAACCACGGCCTGCTGGCGTTGTTGTTGGCGCAAGTGATGACGGTGCTCGTAATCGGCCTCGACGCGGCGCAATTCCTCGCGCGCCAGGCGTTGCCAGCGGGAACTGGCGGCATGGGCCAGGCGCGATTGGACCAGCAGGTCGTACAAATGCCGATTGGCCGTCTGGTTGGCAAACACATGCACGAAGACCAGCAGCACGAGAGACACGCCGCCTCCGCACGCGGCGAGGAGGGCCATCCAACCCGGGTCGTGCCGCTGAGCCGTACTGTGGAATTGCCCCGGGTCGAGCAACAGCCACAGCGGTGCGGCGACACTCGCCGCCACCACCAGAAAGGCCAGGAGCGGCCAGAAGCCCGAAAACAGCCGCGGCAGCCACGCGCGGCGCAAGGCGGCGGCCGGACGATGGGCTTCCGCGACGGCCTCGGCACAAGTGTCGGCGAGTTGTGGGAGATGGTCGGTGAGCGCGGGGGCGGGGATGGGGGGGACGTCGGTCGACATCCGGCAGCGTCCCAGCCAGGCGAGGGCCTGGTCGCGGAGGGTGTCGACTTCGGCCGTGAGGGACTCCAGCCGCGCCTGCGTCCCTTCGATTTGCGACCGCAACCGCTGCCATTGCTGGAGCGGGCTTTCCCCCGAGGATTCATCGAGCACCGACGAGACCAGCCACAATGTTTCGTCGCGTTTCGAACGGGCCGCCTCGAATTCGGTTTGATACCGATGCTCGATTTCCGCCAACGTTGTGCGGAGGGTTGTTTCACGGGCGGTCCAATCGGCATTCCACCGTTCGGTTGCCTCGTCGCGACGGGAGGCGAGTTGCTGGGTGAGGGCCGCGGCTTCGGCCTCATAGGCGGCCGTCACCTGGGCCACGACCTCGGCGTAGGAGCGTTCTTCCTCGGCGAGTTCTGCCCGTTGCCGGGCGGTCAATTCGGTCTCGGTGGCGGTGCGTTCGGCGACCAGCCTCAGCACTTCGTCGGTCCAGCGCTGCTCGTCGTCGAGATACACCTCGAAACCCCCCTCGCCCACGCGGGCACCCCGCCCGGTTGCGGATTCAGCCGTCCGCGGCTGAGGCAGACGTTCAGGACGGACGGTCGGCGTCCCGACAATGTCGCCGGGCCGCGTTCAGGACGTCGGCCAATTGCTGCGTGGCGGCGAACGCGAGTTCGAGCTGCTTCCGCAACGGTTCGATCCGCTCTGCCTCGATCCGTTGGCGGACGACATCGTCCCAACCGTCTTGCGAGGCTTCCCAGGCATGCCACAAATGTTCGGCGGCATTCCGCAATTGGGCCGCGCCATCGGCAAGGCTGTTGCCAGACATCAGAGTTGAACCCGCGCACGAACGAAACCATCGGCATCGCGCCATCTTAGCAGAAAGCGCATCGTGAGTGTCGCCGATCTGAAGAAACGGAAAAACGCCGCCGATCGCAACACGCGGCCTCGACCAGCGGTCGCAGCAGGCGGTCTCGACAAGCGATCGCAACACGCGGTCGCAACACGCGGTCGCAACACGCGGTCTCGATAAGCGGTCTCGATAAGCGATCTGGACAAGCGACCTCGACAAGCGATCTGGACAAGCGATCTCGATAAGCGGTCGCAGCAGGCGGTCTCGACACGGTCGTGGGACGTGGCCGAAAACGGCGATGACAGCCGACGGACAGAACTCCGGATCCGCACGCAATCGAGACTTTTTCGTCCCGGGCAGCCGGTATGGTCCGGCGGCTTTTAATGCTCCGCCGGTCCGCGGCGGAACCACTCCTTCAGGCGTTTGACCGCGGACGCGACCCGATGCAAGCCCAAGGCGTGATATCGCCGCTCGATTTTTCGCAGGTTGGCCAGCGTGGCCTGAGTTTCCACCACAAAGGCATTCCGCGCCTCTTCGATCACCTGCCAGTACCGCCCCGCATAGTGCACGTCGAGGGCCGCCCATAAGGACAGGGTCTGCTGCCAGCGGCGGACTTCGTCCATCGAACTCCACAAACCTCTCTCATGAATGCGGTAGGCCGTCATGACATCGGGCAGAAAGCCCAACGGTCCATGCTCGGCATGCAACACATGCAGCCCCCAGTCGCCGCACGCCACGCGGCGATGCCAGGCGGGAAACTCTGGCACGATGCCTCGGCGGTACGTCACCGCCGAGTAGGTAGGCACGTGCACGACCCGGCGAATCAACTCCTCGAAGGTGACCGATTCGCGGGAAACATCGGCGGGCAAGCGCTCGGGCACGGCGCGGCCCGGCGGTCCCTCCGGACGCACGGCGTGAAAGCAGCCCGTCCACTCGGGATGGGCTTCCAGCGCGGCCGTCACTTTGGCCAGTTTTCGGGGATCGATCCAGCGGTCGTCCCCTTCCAACAGGGCGATGTACTTGCCGCGGCATTGGCGCCAGGCGTCTTGCAGATTGTCGGACAGTCCCAGGTTTTTCGGCCGGTCCAGCAGCCGCAAGCGGCCGGGGTGAGCCGCCGCCGCCTGGGCGATGCACTTCCGAGCGCCGTCGGTGGAGCAGTCGTCGGCGACCAGCACCTCGTGAGGGGGCGCGTCGACCTGCATCAACACGCTTTCCAAGGCAGCCGTGATGAATGCGGCGTGGTTGTAGGTCAGCACGATCACGCTGACCACGGGAGGGGGCGCGCCGTTGCTCATCGATTTTGCAGCCTTTGCGTCAACCACCGCAGCGGCGCCGTCAGCTTCCACGACCGCGAGTTCAGCACCGAATCCAGCCGCGACCGCAAGGCGTCGATCTCCTGTTTGTGCGGCGACACATCCTGCACATACCCGCATAAACCCCACGGGACCGGCGGCAAGCGGGCAGCATTCGTGGCGAAGGCACACCACGCCAGGGGATAAGGCACGCCGACGTGCTCTTGCCACTTGGGGCCGTCGACCAACGTGGAGTGGAATTCCCGCGGATCACCCGGCGGACATTCCAGCAGCAACAACGAACCGTTCCAGAATGTCTGCGTGCCCCAGGCCACCTGCGCGAATTCCTGTTGCAACAGGGCAAGGAACTGTTCGCGCGACAATTGATGAGGTGGTGCCGACCCGGCGATGTACCGCTCGGACGCTCCCGGCACTTCCGTGGACACAACCAGCAGACCCTGCGGACGGAGCACGCGGCGCAATTCGGCCACGAAGCGTCGCGGCTCGACCAGATGCTCCAGAACTTCGAGGCACACCGCCACATCGACCGATGCCGCGGGCAAGGACAAGTGGGGGTCCTGGCGGCAATCGATGTCCTGAAATGTCCGGGCCACGGCGGCGATGGCTTCCGCCCCCACGCTGGGACCGTAATGCACATGGAGCACGTCGCGATCGGCGGCCCACGTTCGAGCCAAGGCCAGTTGGTGCAGGCGGAGACGGACCCGTTCGCGGAACAGGCGTGGTGCCGCCGCGGGGAACGACGGCACGGTGGAAGCGGGCTGCTCGGTGTCACCTGGAGCACGCGCCCAAGTGGCTGCGTGCGGCGGCTGGGGAGTCCGCGCGGCGAAGGCGAACGCGGCTGGATCGTCCCAGTGATGGATGGCGCAGGAGGAGAAACCGGCGCGCAGCGGCCACAGCCAGGCGTCGGCCCCAAATTCCGTTTGCACCCGGTAATCGGCCGGGTTTTCCGGTCCGCCGTGGTAGGACGGCGGCCGACCAACGCAACTCCGCGTGAGGCGTCCCACGATCATCGGCACGGTAAACACGCAGCGGCCGGCCGGCCGCAAGACCCTTCGGCATTCGCGCAAGCCCACCAGAGGATCGGGCACGTGCTCCAAGGTATCGGAGTGCACCACAAGGTCGAAGTGCCCGTCGGGAAACGGCAGCCGCTGCATATCGACAGCGGGGTATTCCACCAACTGATGCCACGCCAGTTGTGCCAGCCACGGCGTCAACGACCCCGCCCGATTGATTTCCAGGACGCGGAGCGTCTGGGCTTGCGGCGTACCCGCAAACTCTTGAAACAGACCCGTGAATTCGTATTCCGCGAGAATCGCCGCCGCCAAGGCCTGACTGCGCAGATTGGCGCCGCACCCCGTGCATTGCCGCCCTTGCTGCCGGTTGATGGCGGCGACTTCGCCGGGATTCAATTCCCAGGCGGCGATCAATTCGGGCCATAAGACGGGCTGGTCGCGAAAGTCGCTTCCGCCGCAAATCGAGCAGGCCCGTGCGGGCGAAACAGGTGCCGACATCATGATGACAGTGGCTCGACTCGTTTTTCCGCCGGCCACGGGGGCCTGAGCAAACTGTTGAATCCTCGCACGCCCTGGACGGGGTAGCGCCGGCCGATTCCCGTGAGGTTTTCCACATCGAAAGCCAATTCGCCCAACGGTTCGCGGTGAATCAACTCCCGGAAGGCCAGCGCTAATTCGAAGGCCACCCGGTATCGACCGGCTGCCAGCGTATTAGCCGGAATTTTCCAGGTGTGAGTCAACCGGCAAGGAGGCATCGGTTCCGCCAGACCGGTTTCCAGATCGTCGAACAACGTGTAAGCCAGATCGGCCCCGTATTCGGAGAGCAGGCGAAAACCGAAGATCAACCCCTCGACAGGTTGCCGAATTTCGACCGTCCCGCCCACTTCGATCGCGCTGCCGGTATCCCACTGGTTGTCTTCCCCTAGCGGCCGCACCCAGGCCCGCACCAGGCGAAGGCGGTCGTCGCCGGCGCGTCCCTGCCACTCGGTCCCCACGCGGGCATCCACCGTTCCCGTGTAGCGTTGCAAGGCGTCGCGAATCGCGCCGTCGAAGAGCACGCGGCCATGATCCAACACGACACCCCGTTGACATAACGACGCCAACGCCGCCGGATTGTGGCTCACCAGCACCACGGTGCGCCCCGCTTGGGCCGACAGGTCCCGCAACCGACCCAAACATTTCCGCTGGAAGGCCACATCTCCCACCGCCAGCACTTCGTCGACCAGCAGCAACTCCGGCTCGAGATGGGCCGCCACCGCGAACGCCAGCCGCACGGCCATGCCGCTGGAATAATGCTTCACCGGCACGTTCAGGAATTGCTCCACCTCGGCAAAGGCGACGATGGCGTCGAAGTTGCGGGCGATTTCCCGCCGCGTCATCCCCAGAATGGCGCCATTGAGGTAGATGTTTTCGCGCCCCGTCAATTCGGGATGGAAGCCGGTCCCCACTTCGAGCAGACTGCCCACTCGACCCTGGATTTCGATGCAGCCGGTGGTGGGATGCAGGATGCGGCAAAGCAGCTTCAACAGCGTGCTTTTCCCGGCCCCGTTGTGGCCGATCAGCCCCACCACCTCCCCCCGCCGCACTTCCAGCCCCACGTCGCGCAGCGCCCAGAATTCGTCCTCCACCGCGCGGCGGCCGCGCAGCCGGTGCAACAAGCCGACCAGTTCGTCGACCAGCAGGGTGTTCGTGGCCCGCGACGGCCGCCGAAACCGCTTGCTCAACCCGGCCACCCGCAGCACCACGTCGTTCAAGCGAGGCTTTCCTTCCCGTGATCCAACCGCTTTCCTTCCCGTGATCAAACCGCTTGCCTTCCCGTGATTCATCCGCTGAAGTGTCCAGGTTCCCCGAAGTGAGCGGCGCGCGGGCATCATCCGGCCAACGGTCAGATGCGATCGGCGAGTTCCGTATCCAACCAGTGAAAAAACCGCCACGCCAGCATCAGCACCAACCCCACGGCGAGTGCCGACCATCCCACCGACCACCAGGCTGGCGCGGCCGAACCGACCAGCGACCAGCGCACGGCATCAAACAGCACGGCCAGGGGATTGAGCGCGTACAACCACCAATAGCGTTCCGGGATCACCGCCCGGGTCTCGTACACCACGGGATGCACGATCCATCCTAACTGCAACAAAAACGGGATCACCAGACCGACATCGCGGTAACGGGCCTGCAACGACGACGCGAACAACCCCACCGCCGCCGACAGACCCACCACGCCTGCCACCCACACCGGCAACAGGACGACCCGCGCCCCGGGCAGCACTCCCAACCATGCCAGCCATCCCAGGGCCGCCAACAGCGCCACCCCGAAATCGACGAGGCTCACGGTGAGGGACGACAGGGGAATCAACACGCGCGGAAAATACACTTTGGTCAGCACGTGGCGGTTTCGCACCAGGCTGTCGGCCATGTCGCTCACCCCCCCCGCGAAAAGCTGCCACGTGAGCAGTCCGGCCAACGCCGAGGCCGCGTACGGAACCCCCTCAGTCGTGGGTTGCCGATCCAGCCATCCGAACAGCATCACGAACGCCGCCACCGAGGCCGCGGGCCGCAACACCGCCCATGCCATGCCGATGAGCGCTTGCCGATACCGGACCTTCACATCCCGCTGCGAGAGAATCAGCCACAAATCCCGATGCCGGAACAATTCGCGGGGGGACACACTGGCCGCGCGGCGTGCCGCATCGATCACGGTCACATGCGGCAGCGACTCGGTTTCGGTCATGCGACTGGCAAGGCGAACGGGGAGCGAAAGGAACGGAACCGGGAGCCGAATTGCCGGACAGCACTCCCACGACAGCCAACCAGCGAGCGGCGGATGCGTCCGCGGGGTCGCAGTGCCGGCTTCCCCCACAATGCCCCGCACCGCCTCGCACACGGCTCACTGACCACCATGCTGGCCATCATGGTCATCACTGGCCTTCATGGTAGCCGGCCGCCGCGGGGTACAACAGTCCCCCTGCCGCTGTCCGCCGTGAACAGTTTGGGAAGTCGTGAACAGTTTGGGAAGTTGGGGCGGCATCAGGGCCGGCGCGGCGGTCCAATTCGCAAACTGGCCAGATTGTCGGTCGGCGGCGGCGATTGGTCCGATTGGCTGCTGGCGGTTGACTTTGGCTCGATTTCGTCAACTCGCCTTCCCATCGGGACGCGGAATTCGTACACTACCGTGCTCGACCGCAACAGCTCCACGATCGCCGGTCGTGGCTCCCAGGGCCTGTCGTTTCAGGGGGCAGGCCCGCGGAATGGGAACCACTCTCGCGAATGCGGTGCCGGGTTTATTCCTCGGCACCATGCCCCGGGCAGCCCGCCGGAAGTGATGCCGACGTCGAGCCACACCCTGCCGAACCGCCCCGCCTCCATGCTTGCCGAGTCAATTGAAAACTCCATGCGCCGCGACGACATCCGCAACATCGCCATCATTGCCCACGTGGATCATGGCAAGACCACGCTGGTCGACGCCTTGCTCAAGGCGAGCGGCCAGTTCCGCGAGACGCAGCTTCAAGGCGAATGCATCCTCGACTCCAACGATCTGGAGCGCGAGCGGGGCATCACCATTCTCGCCAAGAACATCGCCCTGACGTATCAGGGAATCAAGATCAACATCATCGACACGCCCGGCCACGCCGATTTTGGGGGCGAAGTCGAACGGGTGTTGAGCATGGCCGATGGAGCGCTGGTGCTCGTGGATGCATTCGAGGGACCGCGGCCGCAAACACGGTTCGTGCTGCAAAAGGCGCTGCAAGTGGGGTTGCAGCCGGTGGTGGTGGTGAACAAGATCGACCGCCCCGATGCCCGGCCGGAGGCCGCGCTGTCGGAGACGTTCGATCTGTTCGTGGAATTGGGGGCGGACGACCGCACGCTCGATTTTCCGTTCATCTTCGCCAGCGGACGGGCCGGCTACGCCACCGACGATCCGCGGCGGCCCACCAACACCATTCGCCCCCTCTTGGACATGATTGTGAAGCATGTGCCCGGTCCGCGGGTGAACCCCGATGGCCCATTACAGTTCATGATCACCTCGTTGACGTATTCCGAGTACGTTGGCCGCGTCGCGACCGGCCGCCTCGTCAGCGGCCGCATCCGCCCCAATCAGAAGGTGGTGCTGCTCAAGGCCGACGGCTCGAAAGTGCCCAGCACCGTGGTGAATGTGGAAGAATTCGACAAGCTCGGCCGCTCCCCCGTGGCCGAGGCCTCGGCGGGGGACATCGTGGCCCTGACCGGTTTGGAAAACCCCGAGATCGGCGATACCGTCGCCGATCCCGAACACCCCGTCCCCCTGCCGCGGATCAGCGTGGACGAGCCGACCATCGCCATGACGTTCACCATCAACACCTCGCCGCTGGCGGGTCAGCCCGGCGGGGGCAAATACCTCACTAGCCGCCACTTGCGGGCGCGGCTGATGCGCGAACTGGAATCGAACGTGGCCCTGCGGGTGGAGGAATTGGGGGACAAGGACGCCTTCAAGGTGTCCGGCCGGGGCGTGCTCCATCTGTCGATTCTCATCGAAACCATGCGCCGCGAAGGTTACGAACTCTCGGTGGGCAAACCGCAGGTGATCCGCAAGCAGATCGACGGCCGATGGCATGAGCCGTTCGAACTCCTCGAAATCGACGTCCCCACCAGCGACTTGGGCGCCGTGATGGAACTGGTGGGCAACCGCCGGGGCCAGCTCGTGGAAATGAGCAGCAACGACGCCGGGCAAACGCATGTCGAGTTTTCGATTCCCGCGCGCGGCCTGATCGGACTGCGGACCAAACTGCTCAACGCCACCAAGGGGGAGGCCGTGATTCATCACCGCTTCGACGGCTATCGTCCCCAGGAAGGGGACGTGCCGCGGCGGGCCAACGGCGTGCTGGTTTCGCAGGAACGCGGCAAGGCCGTGGCCTATGCCTTGTTCAAGCTGCAAGAACGGGCCGACATGTTCGTGGCTCCCGGTGACGACGTGTACGAAGGGATGATCGTCGGCGAAAACTCGCGGGACAACGACCTGGTGGTCAACCCGATTCGGGAAAAGAAGTTGACGAACATCCGGGCCGCGGGCAGCGACGAAAACATCCTGCTCAAGCCGCCGCGAAAAATGTCGCTGGAGATGGCCCTGGAATACATCGAGGACGATGAGTACGTCGAAGTCACTCCGCAGGCCATTCGACTGCGAAAAATCCGCCTGACCGAACAGGAACGCAAGCAGTACGCCCGCTCCAGCGCGGCCGGTTGAACCGCCCCGCGGGTGGAAACGCGGGCCCCGCTCGGACGCGTGGCCGATGAAACCGCGCCGTTGCGACGGGCCGTGGCACGACCGCCCTCGCGAAACGCCGCCACCGCCAGAACCGGTCGTGTGGCGAGCGCCGCGTTCAAGCGCCGCAACAGGAATTGGTCAAGCGCCGCAACAGGAATTGGTCAAGCGCCGCAACAGGAATTGGTCTAGCGCCGCAACAGGAATTGGTCTAGCGCCGCAACAGGAATTCGTGGGACGTCACCAGCGCCCACAAGACATCCTCCCATGCGGCGCGGGAGGCCTGGCGGCGGGCGAGATAGTCCCGGGTGCTGTCCCGTTCCTCGGCGGACGGGGGACGCGACAGGCACGTCCAGTACAACGTGTCGAGCTGCTCGTCGAGAGCTAATCCCGACGCTTCCAGGGCGGCGAGGCAATTCCCTTGGGCCGTCACGAGTTGGTCGACCACCGGGCCGCTGACAATCTGAAATGCCTGAGCCAAGGTGGTTTCTTCGGTCCGCTCGCATTCGCACGATTGCAGCCGCGGCGGCTTACCGAAGACCTGCAAGGCGGCATCGGCGGGAGTGGGGCCGCCCGCACGCCGCAGCATCGCCCCCACGCCGGGCAGTTGACCGGCCCGCGTTCCCCGGGGGAACCCCCGGAATTCGACCGTGGCCCCGGTCGCCTGCATCCAGGCATCGAGGAGTTGCTCCGCCGGCAAACGGCGGACCCAGGCATGGGAGTAATTCCGCTCGTCGTCGGCATTCCAGTCATTGGGGACGGACGAACGCTGGTAGGCTTCCGACGTGGCAATCAACCGCAGCAAGGGTTTGAGGCGATAACCCGCCGACCGCAGCGCCACGGCCAGTTCCTGCAACAATTCGGGATGAGAAGGCGGGTTCGTGGCCCGAAAATCGTCGACCGGTTCAACCAGGCCGCGCCCCATCAAATGCCGCCACGCCCGATTCACCAACATCTGCGCGAAGCGGTCGTGCTCGGGGCGCGTCATCCACGCGGCCAAGGCGATCAGACGGTCCTCTCCGTCCGCCACGGGCTGCGGTTCACCAAGGAATTTCGGCGGGCGGGGAGTCCCCGTGCGCGGGTCCTTGAGGTCTCCGTCCGGTTTGCAGAACACAAGCTGCTCGCCGTCGAACTCGTGCTGGTCGTTGCGGTCGCGGCGGTTGTTTTCGAGGATTTTGTAATCCACGCGGGCGAACAGATTGCCCCAACTGTAGTAGTCGTCTTGCGTCCAGCGGTCGAAGGGATGGTTGTGGCACTTCGCGCACTGCAAGCGCACTCCCAGAAACAACTGGGCTGCCGCCTCGGCACGCGCGAGGGGATCGCGCAGGGCGCGGTAAAAGTTGGCCGCGGGTTCGCTGTAGGTGCTGCCGCGGGCGGAGATCAAGTCCCGCACCAATTCATCCAGCGGGCGATCGTTGGCGAAGGCGTTCCGTAGCCAGGCGTGAAAGACCTGGGTGCCCTTGGCATCCAGCGTCTTCTCCTCCAGACGCAGCATGTCGGCCCATTTGAGGGCCCAGTGGTCGGCAAACTCGGGGCGGGCCAGAAGCTGGTCGATCAGGCGGGTCCGCTTGTCGGGAGCCGCGTCGGACACGAACGCACGGGCTTCCTCGGCCGTGGGGGGCACGCCGATCAAATCGAAAAACACCCGCCGGACAAAGGTCGCGTCGTCGCACCGGGGGGACGCCGGCAGGTTCAACCGCTGGAGTTTGGCATCGATGTGGCGATCGACAGGATGCGCGCTGAGGGGGGCGGCCGCCAACAAAGGCCGCTCGGGAATCAACGCCACAGGCACCGCAACCTGCTGGTCGAGATAACGGACCAGCACCACCGTTTCGCCGGGAGACAAACCGCGGCCGCGGCCATCCGCCGACATTTCCACCAGCGGTTCGCCTGTTTCGTACACCGCCCGGCTGGTCAGGTCGCGCTGACTGCCGTCGGAAAACCGGCCTCGCACCTGGAAGGCGAATTCCCAGTGAGGCGCGGTCAAGAAGAGTTCGGTCGGCGAAACATCCAAACCCACCAGTTGCGGCGTGTGCGGATCGTCCGGGGGCATTCCCGCGGCAATCCAGGCCCGCAGCGTCTGGTACTCCCACGAATCGGCTTGAAACCGCCGCCCCCCCGCGTGTCCTACCTGCATCGTCCCCTTCAGCAACAGCAGGCTTTGATCGGGAGCGACGACATTCGTGCGTCGGCCCAGCCACTCCCGGGACAGGGTTTGATAATCGCGCGCGGGGTCGTCTCCCCGCAACGACAACTGAAACCCGCCCTTGCCGCGGGCGTTGCCGTGGCACGTCCCCGCGTTGCAGCCCCCCTTCGCCAGCGCCGCCATCACGTCGTTGCGGAAGGAGACTTCCGCGGCCAACGCCGGCTCGATGCCGAGCACGACGGCGACACCGATGCACAACCCGACGCCGAGGAATTCGCGCAACATGGGGGCAGGACAGGTGCGGGGGGCCAAATTCGCGGTTCCCCGATTGTAACCGCGCGAGTCGCGAAACAACAGGGGGAGACGCGATCACGGCTGATCAGGCGTGGTAAGCGGTGATCGCGTGATCCCGAGCGGCCTGCTCGTCCGTTGCTGATCGCGAAGCCATGGTCATCGCGAGGGTATGGTCATCGCGAGGGCATGAGGTGCCGGGCCAGGAAGTCCCAAGCGGCCTGCTCGGCCTGTTGGGCGGCTTCTCCCTGAAAACCGTGTCCCTGGTCTTTCAGCACGACGAGTTCATGGGTCACGCCGGCGGCCTTCAACTTCGCGTCGAGGAGCTGGGCCTGCTCGACGGGGACCAAGGTATCTTTTTCGCCGTGCAGCGTGAGGACGGGAGGATCGTCGTTCGTGACATAGTGGACCGGACTGGCCCGCACGTACAACTCGCGCGAGTCCTCGGGGGTTCCGTTGCACAGCGCTTTCAGAAAGCCCACGCCGCCCGGCGACGTCTCAAAACACCGGAGCAGATCGGTCGGGCCGAAGATATTCACCACGGCCTGCACGCGGCTGGAGGCGTCGCGCGGCCCCAATTCCCCTTCCAAGTCATCCTTCGGATCGGTGAGACCCACCAACAAGCTCAAATGACCGCCCGCCGAGGCCCCCATCACGCCGATGCGACGAGGGTCGAGCTTGTACTCGGCGGCGTGCGCGCGCAACCACCGCACGGCGGCCTTGCAATCGTGGATTTGGGCCGGAAACGGGTACTCCGGTTTGCCCGTGGTTTTATCGGGGTTGGTCAGGCGGTAACTGATCGTGGCGGTCACATACCCCTTGCGGGCCGCCTCCTCGGCCTTCGGACGGAATACGTGCCGCGTCCCACCCACCCATCCTCCTCCGTGAATCAACACCAGCCCGGGATAAGGCCCCTCCCCCTCCTTGGGCAGGATCAAGTCGAGTTGGAGTTTGACGTCTCCCGCTTCGGCGTAGGTGAGATTCGGCAGAACGGTGATCTCTTGCGCGGCGAGGCCTGCCGCACCGCACACCAGCCATACCATCGACAACAGCCAGGCTCTCCGGTTCACGAGCGTTTCTCCTCAAGGACGTGTCTCACACCGTGTATCGGTCTCACACGGTGTATCCGTGCCAACAGGTCGCCTCAGATCCAACAGTTCGCTTCCGATCCAACAGGTGGCCTCAGATCCAACAGGTCGCTTCAGACAGGCGCACCGCGCTCCCGAGGCAACCCCGCGCAAGGCGCGTGCGGTTCTCGCGCGGTCCGTGCTCCTTGCTCTGGCGGATCGCGTGCCTCGGACGGCGAGCGATTATTCCAACCTCTCGCGGCCGCCGGAACAACCGTAAACTGCACACGGTCGCATAGGTGGCGGAAGATTCTGCTGGAAGCAGACTCGTCCGAAGCCGCGGCGACTGCTCCCTGCCGAAAATTCCTCCCCAACGACAACGAGACGGATCAGAGTCAATCAGAGTCAACCAGCGTCTCCGCGACGGCCGGTGCCTGCACCACGATTTCCAGGATTGGTCCCATCGGGCGGTGCCGCGCGCTTGCTGACGTTGTGGCACGCCGCGCGGCATGCCCCGCCGAGAGATCGCTGGGCACATCGCCCGCCGACACGGTTGCGGGAGCATTGCAATCGCCGCGGCGCCGCGCGACGATTGGAACAGCCCGTCGATCCTTGCCCAACTCCGCCCGTTTGGCTCGGAGCACTCGCGTGATGGCCCCGTTCCAGCGTCGTCGCATGGTGATAGTTTGTTGGCTCCGGCGGCACACTCGCCGCCCGCGCGGGTGGCTGATCTGGCTGGGCGTACTCCTGGGGGTGACGCCGATGCCTGGCTCCGAAACCCTGGTCGCCGCCGAACCGGAATTCGACCTGGTGATCCGTGGCGGACGCATTGTGGATGGCACCGGTGCACCGTGGTATCGGGCCGACGTGGGCATTCGCCATGGACGCATCGCGAAAATCGGCCGCGTGGACGGGAGCGCGGTTCGTGTTTTGGAGGTGGATGACCTTGTGGTCGCCCCGGGCTTCGTCGACCTGATGGGTCAAACCGCGACGCCGCTGCTCGACGATCCGTCGACGGCCCTCAATCTGCTCACGCAAGGGATCACCACGATCAATTGCGGCGAAGGGGTGTCGGCGGCACCGCTGTCGGACGCCGAGGCTCGCACCCGCGGCTGGAAAACGATGGCCGAATACTTGCAGTTGCTCGACAGCGCCGGTTTGCCCGTGAATGTGGTGCAGACGGTGGGGCACACCCAGGTGCGGCGGCTGGTGGTGGGGGACGTCGATCGCCGGCCGACCGCCGACGAATTGCAGCAGATGCGGGGTCTGGTGCGGGAAGCGATGGAGGCGGGAGCCATCGGGGTCTCGACGGCCTTGATTTACCCCCCGGCCGTGTTCGCCCACACCGAGGAAATCGCCGCGTTGGCGGAAGTCGCCGGTGAATACGGCGGCCGTTATTACACGCACATGCGGAATGAAGGGGACCACCTGCTCGATGCCATCGACGAGGCTTTGGAAATTGGCCGCCTCGGCCGCGCGCCGGTGCACATTTTTCACCTGAAAGCGGCGGGCCGGCAGAATTGGGGCAAGCTGCCGCTGGCCATCGCCAAAATCCAAGCGGCGCGCGCGGAGGGGCAACAGGTCACGGCGGACATTTATCCCTACGTGAACAACGGTCTGGGACTGGCCGCCTTCCTTCCTCCGCGCCACTTCGGTGAAGGCTTCGAGAAGCTGCTTCAGCGGCTCGAACAGGCCGACTTCCGCGCCGATATCCGCCGCGAAATCGAAACCACCAGCGGCTGGGAAAACTGGTATCGCCATGTGGGTCAAGACTGGAATCGGGTGATCATCGGCCGGACCGTTCATCCGCGGTACAGCGAACACGCGGGCAAGTCGTTGGCCGAAATCGCCCGCGCCTGCCAGGAAGATCCGTGGGACACCTTCTTTCAACTGGTCCGCGTGGACACGTTCGCCCTGCCGGAAAGCATGAGCGAAGCCAACCTGCTTCTGGCGATGCGGCAGGACTTCGTGTCGTTCTGCACCGACGTGGGAACGGCCGGCGGCTCATCCCTGATCGCCGCGCATCCGCGGGCGTATGGTGCCTTCCCGCGCCTGTTGTCCCGCTATGTGCGCGACTTGGGGGCCCTTTCACTGGAACGGGCGGTGGCTCAGGCCAGTGCCGCGGGAGCCAATGCCGTCATGGCCTACGACCGGGGCCGCCTCGCCGAGGGACAGGCCGCCGACGTGATTGTCTTCGACTTCACCCGCCTGGCCGACAAGGCCACCTTCGCCCAACCGCACGAAGTCTCGGCGGGAGTGAAGTACGTGGTGGTCAATGGCAAGGTGGTGCTCGAGGAAGGACGATACACGGGGCAGCGGCCGGGCAGAGTGCTGCGCGGCCCCGGCTATCGGCCGCACACCGCGCCGCCAGCGGTCTCGACGGGAGCCGCCTTGCCGGGGCTGGAACCCTTCGACGATATGCTCCGGGAGTTCCTGACGGAACATCGCGCCCCGGGCGTCGCCGTGGCGGTCACCGATCAAGGCCGGTTGGTGTACGCGCGGGGTTTCGGCTATGCCGACGTCGCCGCCCGCCAACCCGTGCAGCCCACCACCTTGTTCCGCATCGCCAGCATCTCCAAGCCCCTCACCGCCGTGGCGATCTTGCAACTGGTGGAACAAGGCCGGCTGCGGCTGGACGACAAAGTGTTCGACATTCTGCCCCTCGATGCGGACCTCGCCGCCCACCCGGAATTCGATGCCCGCCACCGCGCGATCACCATTCGACACTTGCTGGAACACCGGGGCGGATGGGATCGCGGCAAGTCGTTCGACGGCATGTTCCAGTCGGTGCGGTTCGCCCGGGAATTGGCGGTGCCCCCGCCGGCGGAGCCGCGGCACGTGATTCGCGCGATGCTGAAACAGCGGCTCGATTTCGATCCCGGTGAGCGGTACGCCTATTCGAATTACGGCTACTGCTTGTTGGGGCGGGTCATCGAACAACGAACGGGACAGACGTATGAGGCTTATGTCCGCCAACACGTGCTCGCCCCCTTGGGAATTCATGCGATGCGGATCGGCCGAACGCTCCCCGAGGGACGCCAGCCGGGGGAAGCACGCTACTACGATCCTGGCCGAGGCCCGTCCGTCTTTGCCGAGAATCTGGGACAGGAATGCCCCTGGCCGTATGGCGGCTGGTACCTCGAAGCGATGGATGCGCATGGCGGCTGGATTGCCTCGGCGGTCGACCTCGCGCGGTTTGCCGCGGCGCTGGACGGCTCGCCCCCTGGTCCCCTGCTTGCGGCGGAATCTCTCGCGGCGATGACCGCCCGCCCCGAAGGACTGGCCGGTTACGACGAGCACGGACAACCCAAGGACGTGTACTACGGCTTGGGTTGGCAAGTCCGCGACGTTGGCCACGGACGCGTCAACCTGTGGCATACCGGCTCCCTGTCCGGCACCGCCACCATCCTCATCCGCAAACACGACGGTCGCTGCTTTGTGGCCCTGTTCAACACCCGCGGCAGTCCCACGGCTCAGCACCTGGGGAACGCCATCGACGGACGGCTGCATCAGGCGGCTGATCAGGTGCGCCAATGGCCGCAAGGCGATTTGTTTCCCGAGTTCTTCCCCCCAGCCAAACCCTGATGCCCATGTCGCTGCCGACCGCACGCGGCGACGGCGTCTCAACCCCAAACTTCGCAGCCCCATGCCGCAACCGCTCGTCATCCGTCATCCGCTCGTCGAGCACCATCTCACCCGGCTGCGCGACCAGTCGACGCCGCCGTGGGAGTTCCGGCAACTGCTGCGGCGACTGGCCGCCCTCTTGGCCTACGACGCCACGCGCGACCTGCAAACGGCCACGCGCGAGGTGCTCACCCCCTTGGTCCGCACCCAAGGCCAGGTGCTCACCGATCGGGTGGGACTGGTCCCCATCTTGCGGGCGGGGTTGGGCATGGTGGACCCGATCTTGGATTTGATTCCCACGGCGGAAGTGTGGCACCTGGGCGTGTATCGGGACGAAGCCACGGCCCGGCCGGTGGAATACTACAGTAAGATTCCCACGACTCAACCGGTCGACGTGGCGTTGGTGCTCGACCCCATGCTGGCCACGGGGGGTTCGGCCGGCGCGGCGTTGTCGGCCTTGCGGACCTGGGGTGTGCCGCGCGTCAAGCTGCTGTCGGTCATCGCCTCGCAACCCGGGCTGGATCGCGTGCAACGGGATTTTCCCGAAACGCAGATCCACGTCTGCGCGGTCGACCCGACCTTGAACGCGCAGCGATTCATCGTCCCCGGTCTGGGGGACGCGGGAGATCGCAGTTTCAACACCTGCCGCGAGACCCAGTGATTTCCTTGTCGAGCAACTCCGTGATTTCTTTCCGCGGCGAAAACGGGCCGTGAGCTTCCCGCAGGCTCTCCGCCAGCGACTTGCGTGCTGAATCTCCTAGGTCCCAGGAAAGAACGTGCGGTGGCCGCGGAGGGGAAGGGAGAACGCCGTCAAGCTGGTAGCGTTGCCAGCGTCGAGCGGCGTCGGGGCGCTGGGCGCGGGCCTTGGCGACGGGGTTTGAGGTCCGTTTGCCGAGAACGCCATCAGACGCCACTTGCAAGCGGAACTCTGTTGCATACAATGTGCGCTAGCAGCCTGGTTGATGTCTGGCGCATTGGTGAGTCGATGTCCGCACCGCGTGGCTACTCTCTTGGATGGTCGTCCTGGCGGACGGTGCCGCGGTCCTGGCTGGCCAGGTTGCATTTCGTTCTGCATCACGACTTCTGCCCGGGTGCCAATCGGTGGGTGTACTGGATGAAGCACCCGTTTTGGCTGGTGCTGGCGGCCGCCGTGACCGCCGTGTTGTGCGGCGTGTTCGTCAGTCCCGTCGTGCTGATCCTCGGCGCGACGCTGTTGGGCCTGTTGCTGGTGGGTGTGTTTTGGCCGCTGCTCGCCGTGGGGGGCTTAACCGTTCGCTTGCGGTTCCGGCAGTCTCGTTGCCGGGAAGGTGAGCCGGTGGAAGTGGAACTCGAGGTGACCAACCGCTGGCCTTGGCCGGCGTGGGGCTTGCGGTTGTCTCAAGGCTTTCGCTGGGGGGACAAGGACCAGTCGGGCTTGACCGTGGCGGGCGTGTCGGGCTGGTCCACCGACACGATCGATGCCGTCTTCACGCCACCCTGCCGCGGCATTTATCCCCGACACCCCCCCTGGGTGGAAACAGCGTTTCCGTTTGGCCTGTACTCGGCCCGCAAGCCGCTGGCGGAATGGAACACGCTAGTGGTCTGGCCCGCTTCCACCACCTTGCACACGCTGCCCGATGCCGCGGAAATCGAGGCCCGCGAGGACCACACTTCCGACCGCCGCGCGGGAGACGTGGGGGACGTGCTGGGGACGCGGTGGTTCCGCCAGGGGGATTCGCTGCGCCGGGTGCACTGGGCGCAATCGGCGCGGCAAGGGCGGTTGATTGTGTGCGAGCGGCAACAACCGGTGTCGTGCGCCATGCGGCTGGTGCTCGATCTCGATCCGCGCAGCCACGGGGGTGAAGGCAGCGAGGCTTCGCTGGAACGGCTGTTGCGGACGGCGGCGAGCATCATCGAATCGATGCACGCGCAGCATGCCGTCGTGGAGTGCGTGGTCGGCCGCACTTGCCATGTGGTCCGCTCCCCCGCCAGCGATCTGAAGCGGTGTCTGGACGCCCTGGCCGCCATTCCGGCGGAGGGCCTGGCCGACTGCGCCGAACACGGCGGCTGTTGCGCGGCGGGCCTACGCCATCGCGCGCTGAGCGAATACGTGCTGACCACGGCCAAGGGCTTTGCGGCCCTCAGGCATCGCCGTCACTGGTCGGCCAATCATCACTTCATTGTGGTTGGAGCCGCGGCCACTCCGATGCCGGACGGGTGCCGCGATCATGAGCACTGCGGCTGTCGTCCCTGGTTGGAGTTGAGCGCCGCCGACGACGTGCTGACGGCACTGCCTCGCCGCTGGGAGAGAGCGTGCCGTGTCGCCTGAAGAACGTTCCTCTCGCGGATTGCAGACCCTGGTTTTGGCTGCCGCGTGGTTCAGCCTGGCTGCCCACTTGGGGGCCGTGTTTGCCGATCAGCCCCCGTGGATCCCCTGGGTCTGCTGGCTAACGGGCGGGTTCATCTTGGCGGGGGTTAGCCTGTGGCTGAACCGCAAGTGGGACCACCTCCACGACGTGCCGTGGCTGTCTCCCGTGGGGTTGGCCTTGTTTCTCGCGCCGCTGGCTTTTGAAGGGGGCGTGCGGGTGTTCCACGCCCCCCGCAATCCCTGGGAACACGTGTTGATGACCGCCGTGTTGTGCGTGGCGCTGGGTCTGGCCGCCGCCAGCGGACTGCGCTCTTGCCAACCCTTGGCGATGACGGCCGGATTATTCGTGTCGATCTTCGCGGCATCCCTCTCGGGCACGGCGATGACGTGTATTGGTTCCGCCGGGTTTGCGGTGATGGGCGTCCTTTGGTTGGCGGTGACGCACTGGTCGTCGATCGCGCGGCGGCTGCCGCGGCGGTCGCAGCGGCGCTATCCGCTGCGGGCGGTAGCGCTCGGCGGGGCGATCCTCTTGTGCCCCTTGCTGGCGCTGGGCGTGGCCCAAGGGGACCGCTTTTGGTCCCTGGCGGGGTGGATGCCGACGTCCGGCGGCGAAGGGCGAGAAGATCCCACCGCGCGGCGGGGTGTTGGCGACGGCGCGGCGTTAGTCGCTGGGCTGGACAACATTCAGAGTTTCGGTCCCATCGAGGACGCGCCGTTCCGTTCGAGCGACGACCCCAGCCTGTACGACCTGTTCGACGAGTTGTACGACGAACCGGTCAGAAAGCAGCGGAATATCGACCGCGCGATCTCGCTGCCTCCCGAAACGCTGCGGCTCGCCGAAACTCAGATGGCCAAGTCGCAACAAGCCCACAAGGAATTTTCCACGGCTCGCCGCAGCCGCTCCACGGCCAGCCGGCTCCCGCGCGATCTTACGTCGACGGCGTTGTTTTACGTGAAGGGACGCACCCCCCTGCATTTGCGGCACGAAGTGTTCGATCTGTTCGACGGGGTGGATTGGTATCCGGCCGATCCCGATCCGGAAGAGCGTCAACCGAAATTGACCATGGTCCGGACGGGGGAACGCTCGTGGTTGCAGGTCGACCGGGGTTATGCGCCCTGTGAATACCTCGCGCCCGCCGAAGCGCATGCCGTCAAGATCGTCCACTTGCAAACCAACCGCCTTCCGCTGCCGTTGCATTGGTGGGGCGTGCATATCGATCTCTTGCACGAAGTCGATTTCTTCCGCTGGCATGGAGCCGACCTGCTGGAAATGAAGCGCGAACGTCTGCCGGAACTGACCGCGATCCATTATCGGTCTCAAACCGTCGATTGGCGCAAACTGCCGCGGCGGTCGTACTGGGGCCGCTGGCAGGATCCCCGTTGCCGCGAATTGCCCCTCCTGCCGGCCATGGAGCGGGTGCAGCAGTTGGCCGAGGCGTGGGCGGGCGAGTTGCCCCACGGCTGGCCGCAGATTCAGGCGATTATCGAGCGATTGCGGACCGACTTCATTCACGATCGGGATGCGAAACCGCCGGTCGATGCGGATTGTCCCGTGGAGCATTTCCTGTTCGAATCGCGGCGCGGCCCCGACTACTTGTTTGCCACGGCGGCAGCCGTGCTCCTGCGGTCGCTGGGCTATTCCACCCGGCTGGTGGGCGGCTTCTACGCGGCCCCGGAACGATACGACACCCAGCGGGGTCACACTCCGGTCACGGCCGCCGATACCCACATCTGGCTCGAGGTGTATCATGTGGGGCGCGTCTGGCTCACCCTGGAACCCACGCCGGGATACGAAATCCTGGGGCCTCCCCCTACCTGGGGCGAGCGGTTGTGGCACAGCCTGGTTTCGGCCGCGCGCTGGCTGATGTCCCACGCGCTGTTCCTCGCTTTCGCTCTGGCGTTGACTTTCGCCGCCTGGCGGTGGAGATCGGCATGGCTCGACGCGTTGAGCTTGCTGTGGTGGCAATGGTGTCCGGCCCGCACGATCCGCCGCCGCATCTTGCAAACGCTGCGCTTGGTCGACTTTCGCTTGCGGTTGCGGCATCAACCCCGCCCGTTGACCTCTGCTCCCGCCGACTGGTACAGCCGGATCGACCTGCCGACCGACACCGCCCGGGCCGACTTGCTGCATTTGGCGCGGCTGGCGGATTGGGCGGCCTTCGCCCCCGCCCAGGCGGTGGAACCGCAACAGATTCACGAGGTATGTTGCCGGGCGGTCCACGCCCTGCCGCCGCTCCGCCCGTTCGCTTCTCGGAAGTAACCGATCATGCCCTTGTTGTCTGAGGCCCCTACCTTCCCCTCGGCCGCCTTGTCGTCCGTGATGCGGTTGCGAAACCACCTCAACACGGTGCTGCGCGGCAAAGCGGCCGTGATGGAACAGGTCTTGGTGTGTTTGTTCGCCCGCGGGCATTTGCTGCTCGAAGACCAACCCGGTTTGGGAAAAACCACGTTGGCGAAAGGGTTGGCCGCGGCCATCGGCGGACGCTTCGCCCGCGTGCAATGCACGCCCGACCTGCTGCCAAGCGACATCACCGGCTTCAATGTGCTCAATCAAAAGTCGCTGGAATTCGAGTTCCGCGAGGGGCCCGTATTCTCCGACGTGCTGCTCACCGACGAAATCAACCGTGCCACGCCGCGGACCCAAAGCGCCCTCCTGGAAGCCATGGCGGAGCGCCAAGTGACGATTGATGCCGTGCGCTACCCCCTATCGCCCCAGTTTTTCGTGATGGCCACGCAAAATCCGAGCGAGCAGCACGGCACGTATCCCTTGCCCGAGGCCCAACTCGACCGGTTCGCCATGAAGCTGAGCATCGGCTACCCGCACCCCGACGACGAGCGCGAACTGTTGCAAGCCGCCGTGATCGGCGAGTTGGACCATGCCCCCATGACGGAACCGATCATTTCCCAACGGGAGCTGGCCCACTTTCAGGGCATTGTGTCGCGAATCGCCGTCGCCGAGGCGTTGCAGCGGTACATCGTCGACGTCGCGCAGGCCACGCGCAGGCATCCCCAGGTGACGTTAGGCGTCAGCCCGCGCGGCGCCCTCATCTGGCAGCGAGCGGCCCAGGCGCAGGCTTTCCTCGAGGGGCGCGAGTACGTCGTACCCAGCGACCTACAACGCGTGGCGCTGCCGGTGCTCGGGGTGCGGCTGGCCGTGGAACATGACCGACCGGAACCCGTGCTGAGGGAAATTTTGGAATCCATTCCCTTGCCGGAGTACCGCTGAATGTGCTCGTGGGGCCGAACCGTGGGGCTGTTGGTCGTCCTGACGGCAGCAGGGGGCTGCTCCGCCAACACTTCGCCCCCCGGAGGGGGCTCCGCCGGCAGTGGGGCACAAGGGCACGTCAGCCCGCCGCATAAGCCCGAATCGTTCTTCAGCGCCGTGAGCCAATTGCCCAGCCGCCTCGACGCCAACCGCGAGGTTTCCGCCGCTTCCGCCGCTCGGCGGGAACTGCTCGACATCATTCGCTGGCTGCCCGAACTCGCCGCCGATACCGACCTTTCCCGCGCCGAATGGGAGCAGGTGCAGCGGTTGACGGGGGACTTGGAACGGGCCGTCTCCTCCTCTCCGCCCGATTGGGCCGCGGCGCGAACCCGCGTCGACGAGCTATTCCCCCTCGCCCACCGGGCCGACGTCCTCGAACAACGCTCCGGGAGGTGAACCATGTGGGAAGCCATCTTTTGGGGCGCTGTGTTGCGGGTCATTCAGGCGGCGCTGCAGGCCGCCCCGTTTCTGTTCACCGGCTTGTGCATCGCGGCCATTTTGCATCGCCTGCTGGGAATGGAGGGTACGCGCCGGTTATTCGGTTCCAATTCGATCCGTTCGCTATTCCAGGCGTGGGTCATCGGCATGCTGCTGCCAGGCTGCTCCCTGGGGGTGATTCCCGTGGTGAAGCAGATGCGGCGGGCCGGACTGGCCGTGGGCACCATCTTTGCCTTCGCCCTGTCGTCCCCCTTATTCGACCCCTTGTCCTTGCTGTATGGGTTGACCCTCTCCAAACCGGAAACCATTCTGGCGTTCGCGCTGTGTTCGCTGCTGGTGGTGACCGTTTCGGGGGCCTTGTTCGACCGCTGGTTTCCACAAACCGAAACCCCTGGCGAGGAACTCCCCCCCACGCCGCCGGGCATCAAACGCCTGCTGGCCATGCTGGTGATGATGGCCCGGGAAACCGTCAGCGATTCGATGGCATACATGCTCTGCGGACTGCTCGGCGTGGGCTTGCTCAGCACGCTCCTGCCGCACGGCAGCCTGATGCGCACCATGGCGCATGACAACCCTTATTCTCCCCTCTTAATGACGGTGATCGCGATTCCCGCCTACGCCACGCCGATGACCGCCATGGGGCAATTAGGGTCGATGTTTCAGCACGGCAACTCGATCGGCGCCGCGTTCATACTGCTCGCCCTGGGGGCCGGCATGAATTGCGGCCTGTTGCTCTGGATGCTGCGACATTATGGCCTGAAAAAAACCTGCGTCTGGCTGATTCTGATGCTGATCGTGGTCGTGGGTCTTAGTTATGGCATTGAACGTCCATTATATCCCACCGACATTCAACCCGCCGATCATACTCATGCGTTCGATATCTATTGCTGCCCCTTTGCCGAAGTTCCCTTCGGCGGCTATCTGGCGGAAATCGCGCGCCGCCTCAAACTGGAAAGCCAGGTCCACGAACTCGCGGGCGGCGGACTGATGGCGGCCTTGATCCTCGGCGGGCTTGCCTTGCGCCGCCTGGACCCTCACCGGACGGTCGAGGCGTGGCTGAACCAGCCCCCGTCGGAGGCCTTGCAGCCCGCCTGGGACGTGAATGTTCCCGCGCCGGTTCTGGCCGCCGCGGGCTTTGTCGTCATTCTGGCCGGCAGCATCGTCGGATGCTTCGCGTATTATCCGCCTCCCGATGAAACGATCGCCGAATTGAACATCGCCCGCACCGAGGCCCTGGGAGCCGCCCTCAGCGGCGACAAATCCCATGCCTTGCACTGGATCCCCATCTGCGAAAACTGGACGCGCCGCCTCCAGGTCGGCCTGTTCTTGCGGCGCGGCGAGTTGAGCGATTACCACCGCATGAAAGCCCGGATCTTCCACGACCGGCTCGAGCTGCTGGAACACATGCTGGAAGACGGTGCCCAGCAACCAGACATCCGCCGCCAGGTCAACGCCACCTCCCGCGCGTTCAGCCGCATGGCGCACGCCTTCCTCAAGGAATGAACGCGGCAACTGCTCTCCCCCGCGGCGCCGGCCGCGCACGAGAGACGAACTTCACACGGTAACCTGTTGTCCCGCGGTTGACACCGCTCGTCGTCGGCCCGGTTGCCCCCGGCCGGCAACGCCCGCGCGGCAAGCCGAATTTGTGCAACCTTGCAGGTCGGTCGCTTGCCGCGGACAATGCCGCACAATTGGCGGTTTCCTTCCCGTATCTTTCCAGCGATCGCGGCACCATGACCGACACGCACGACCTGATTCGCGAACTTCGCAAAGACAACGGATCCAAAATCGTTCTGCTGGTCGCCGATGGCCTCGGAGGTTTGCCGTTGGAACCCGGCGGAAAAACCGAACTGGAGACGGCCCGCACGCCGAACCTGGATGCGTTGGCGCGGCGCGGCACGCTCGGCCTGAGCATTCCGGTTTTGCCCGGAATTGCGCCGGGTAGCGGTCCTGGGCATCTGGGACTATTCGGTTACGATCCGTTGAAGTACCGCATCGGCCGGGGGGTGTTGGAGGCGTTGGGGATCGATTTCCCGCTGGGTCGGAATGACGTGGCGATCCGGGGCAACTTCTGCACCCTCGATGCCGACGGGAACATCACCGATCGCCGGGCCGGGCGAATTGCCAGCGAGGTCGGTCAGCGGCTGTGCGCGAAGCTGGACCAGATCCAGATTCCGGGGGTGGAGGTGTTCGTGCGGCCGGTGAAGGAATACCGGCTGGTGATTGTGTTCCGCGCGCCCGGCCTGGGAGGGGACGTGGACGACACCGATCCGCAGGCCACGGGCGTTCCCCCCTTGGCGGCCATTCCCCGCAATTCGGGTTCGCAGCGGACGGCCGACATCGCCAACGAGTTTTTGCGGCAGGCCCGCGAATTGCTCAAAGAGGATGCGCCGGCCAATTTTCTGACGCTGCGCGGCATCGACAAGCTGCCCGCGATTCCTACATTTGAAGAGGTTTACGGGCTGAAAGCCGCGGCCATCGCCGTGTATCCCATGTACCGCGGCCTGGCCCGCCTGGTGCACATGACGGTGCTCGACGCCGGACAATCACTGGCCGATCAAATGGCGCGCTTGGAAGCCGAGTGGAATCATTACGACTTTTTCTTCATTCACTTCAAATACACCGACTCCACGGGAGAAGACGGCAACTTCGCGGCGAAGGTGGCCAGATGCGAAGAATTGGATGCCTGTCTGCCGCGCATCACGGCGCTCAACCCCACCGTGCTGATCGTGACCGGAGACCACAGCACGCCGAGCAAGCTGAAATCCCACAGTTGGCACCCCGTGCCAACGCTGCTGGTCGCCGATTCGTGCCGCTTCGATGGCGCCACCGAATTTGGCGAAACGGCCTGCCTGCGGGGCGGCTTGGGACAGTTTGAAGCCAGGTACCTGATGTTGTTGGCGATGGCCCACGCGGGACGGTTGGAGAAGTATGGAGCATAAGGAAGGGGGGAAGCCCCGCGGACGGTAGTGGTCGGCGGCGGACTATCCAGCCGGCGTACCGTGGTCGAGGGGACGGCCCCCCGCGGAACATCAGGTTTCTCATGCGGTGCCGCGTCCATGCTGCTCGGCATTCTTTCCGACACGCACGATCAACTGGACCGCACGCGGCGAGGGGTGGATTTGTTGCGGGAGCAGGGAGTCTCCGCGCTGATCCATTGCGGCGATCTCACGACGCCGGAAGTGTTGGAGATCTGCGCGGTCTTGCCCTGCTGGTTCGTGCTGGGCAACAACGACACAGCGGTTGAGCGGCTGAGGCAAACCGCCGCCGAGACGGGAGTCGTCTGCCTGGATTGGGGGGGCTTGTTGCCGCTGGCAGGCCGGCAGGTCGGCGTGACGCATGGACATCGCCGCGGAGAATGGAAGCGGCTGCTGGCCGCCGAGCCGGATTATTTGCTGTTCGGCCACACCCACCGGTCGGGGGACAACCGGGTGGGGGCGACGCGGCGGATCAACCCTGGGGCCTTGCACCGAGCGTGGAATTACAGCGTGGCGGTGCTGGACGTGGTCCGCGACGAGGTGCGGTATTTGAACGTGCCACGCTAGGCGATCCTCACGCCCGGGCCGCTGGGACATCGCGCGAGCCACCCACCACCGTGGAACGGCGGCGGGTGGCGTCTGCACCGAATTTACCGAATTTATCGGACGACGCGGGACTACTCGCGAACGATTGGCTGCTTCCAGCTTGCCCGTGGCGAGGCTACTCCGTGAGCAGCACGGGGGGGAACGCGTCGGCCGGAATTTCCTTCCCCGTGAGGGACTTGAAGATCATGGACACATAATCGGCAAAGACTTCGCTGGGTTCGGCGACCTTGCAGCCGCGTCCGCGGGCCTCGGCACACAGCGAGGATTCGCCGGGCATGTCGCTCAGGTCCAAAAAGGCCATCCCGGGACGCAATAAGGAGGGGTTGATGGGCGTCTTTTTGAACCGGTAATCGAGGTTGGGCACCGTGGTGAGCACGACGTCGCACAGGGTTTCATAGAGTTTGGCATTGGGCACACAGCGGATTTCCACCGCGGCGGCCAGGCGTTGTGCCGCCTCGTCGTCGCCGGAGCATACGCTCACCAGGCCATTGCGTTTCTTGACGGCGAGAGCCAAGGCTTGCGCGAGGCCGCCCGATCCCAGAATGATGGTGTTGCGGCGTTCCAAGGGGCGTTCCTCGGGGCTTTTGCGGCCGAGCTTGTCCTCGACTCCCTTGAGTGCGGCCTTCCACAGCAGGTTATAGGCGGTCCAGCCTTCGGGCTGCTTGAGCAGCAGATCGGCGTACTGAGCCTGTTTCGCGATGTCATCGAAATGCTGGGCGAGCGGCAAGATCGCGCGGCCGAATTCCGGAGTGGCGATGACGGCGGGCACCTTCAAGATGTCGAGCATCTTGGCAAGCTGGTCGGTCGTTTTGAAATCGAACGGCAAACAGCGGGTGTTCATGTCCAGCTTGTCGAAAGCGGCGTTGAGCACGCGAGCCGTGGCCACGCTGGTGGCATTGAAGCCGGCCAGACCAATGAAGCGGGTTTTCGGCCCGACTTCCCGCCAGCGATACAGGGTGTCGAGGTCGCCCACCGTGGGTTGACCGGGGAAGGCCTCCATCCCTTTTTCGAGGGCGGCGTAAATCCACGGTGAACCGTATTTGCGCCCCAACAAGGAGAACGTCAGTCCGCAGCGTCCCAGCCCCAGGCCCACGACCGGCAGCGATCGTTTCTGACTGACCGCGGCCAACAAAGGCCAGGCCGCCTCCAGGGTTTGCGTGGGCCACGTGCATTTGATGACGTCGGCCTTGGCCGCCACGGCCTCGTCGAAAATGTGATTGATGTCTCCCAGCGGACGATCGAGGCTGACGAAGCTGATCACCCGCTGCACTTTGCCGAACCGCGGAATCTTGTGCGCGGTCTCCGCGTCCATCTCCACATAGGCGGGGTTGGCCAGAATGGCCTGCCGCAGCAGCATCAGCCGCTCTTCCTCCGTCCCCTTGAAGTGGCCGCCTTCCTCCTGCCGCCGGCACGAGATGAGGATCGGCTTCTTGCTGCCGGAGATCATGTCTTTCACGTCCGGCTCCTTGTGCAGCCGGTCGAGACACAGCTCGATGAGATCGCATTGCTTGGCGGCGTTATGAATGTCGACTTTCGCCAGTTGCCGCGATTCGGGCGTCACGGAAATGCAGATCATGGCACGGACCGCTTACGACGGAAGGGAAATGAAACCAGAACAGGCGACAATGCCCACAGCTTACGTGTTTTTTGGGGCGGATGCCAGAACCGACCCACCGGAAGCGCCGCCACGCCGCCATCGGGGCCGTGGACGCCGCATTCCCGCTGGGCGTGGTGACGCGGGGTCGGTCGGGGCGCAAGTTCCGCTTGACTGGTTTGCGGAAATTCTCAGAATTTCCGTCCCTGCGGTCGAGTGATCCGCAGCGGGGGGATGGGTGGCCATGGATCGGCCCGTGCACTATTCGGCCGGCGCGGTAAGCCTGAGGCAGCTTGTGCCGGAGGCGCACTGGCTCAACGCGGCCGATCTGACGATCAACGAGGCCACCGCAGTCAGCGGCGAATGTCGGCCGGGAACGGTCTTCGCCGTCATCCGCGGGACCCAACGGGACGGAGCCGAGTTCATCGCCGAGGCACTCTCGCGCGGGGCTGGCGGGCTGCTCACCGAGCGTGCCTTTCCCGAATTCGCTTGTCCGCAATGTCTCGTGCCCAATGTGCGGGCCGCGTTCGCGCGGGTCTGTGCGGCCCTGGCCGGCCATCCCTCGCGGCGACTGCGCGTGGTGGGCGTCACCGGGACCAACGGCAAAACCACGGTAACATGGATGCTACGGAGCATTTTCCGGCAGGCGGGCTTTCCGACCGGCGTGTTGGGCACGGTGGAATATCATGACGGCGTGCACGGCACCCCGGCCGCACTGACCACCCCCGACGCACGGACGCTGGCAACGTGGCTGGGCCGCATGGTCGCGGTGGGGACCACGCACGCGGCCATCGAACTGTCCAGTCATGCCCTGCATCAGGACCGCGCGGCAGGGACCGAATTGCAGGCGGCGATCATTACCAACATCACGCAAGACCATTTCGATTATCACGGGAGCTTCGATGAATACCGCCGCTGCAAAGCGCGGATCGCCGAACTCTTGGCACCCCAGGGCTTGTTGATTCTCAACCGCGATGATCCGGGGAGTTGGTCGGTGCGGGAGTTGATGGCACCGACCGTGCCGTGGACGGCTTTCAGTCTGAGCGGTGCGGCGGAGGTCTGCGGTCAGGTGCTGGAAGAATCGCTGGAGGGCGGGCGGTTCCGGCTGACCGTGAAGGGCCAGTCTGCCGAATGCCGGCTTCGAGTGATCGGCCGCCACAATGTGGCCAATGCGTTGGCGGCGGCAGCGGCGGCCGACCACCTGGGGGTGCCCCTGGCGGCGATTGTCGGCGGCTTGGAGCAGTTTCGCGGAGCACCTGGCCGGCTGGAGCGCATCGAGACGGGCCAGCCGTTCGAGCTGTTCGTGGACTACGCCCACACCGACGACGCCTTGCGGCGCTGTCTGCAAGGCTTGCGGAGCGTGGCCGCGGGACGGCTGATTTGCGTGTTTGGGGCCGGCGGCAATCGGGATCGCGGCAAACGGCCCCTGTTGGGCCGCGCCGCGGCCCTGGCCGACATACCCATCGTCACCAGCGACAACCCGCGCCACGAAGATCCGTTGCAGATCATCGACGAGATTCTGGCCGGCTTGAAGGCGCTCAACCGCGAGGCGGTGGTCGAACCGGACCGCGCTGCCGCCATTCGCACCGCCATCGACCTGGCGCAACCTGGCGATTGCATTCTGGTGGCGGGGAAAGGCCACGAGCGGGAACAGATGATCGGCGATGTGCGGGTTCCGTTTGACGACCGCTCCGTCGCGCGGGCGTTGTTGAGCGATCGGCAGCGTCCGTCTTCCGACCCCGAGGCGCGCCCGCCATGGATCCGCTGAGTCTGGCAGAGTTGGCGCAGGGGGCAGGCGGCCAGTTGGTGGACGCCCCACCGCTCGCCCTGTGCACCCGCATCACCACCGATTCGCGGACCGTGCTGCCAGGCGACGTCTTTTGGGCGTTGAAAGGAGACCGTCACGACGGACACGAATTCGCTGGCGAAGCCCTGCGGGCGGGGGCACAACTGGTGGTTTGCGCGGCCGCGCGGGCCGACGACCTCTCGGGACCCAAATTGGTGGTGGACGACACCCTTGCGGCCTTCGGTCGGCTGGCCCGCTGGTATCGCCACCGTCAGGAAGCGCTGGTGATCGGCGTGACGGGGAGCGTCGGCAAAACGTCCACCAAGGAACTGATCGCGGCGGTGTTGAGCCGGCAATTCACCGGCATTCGCAGTCCCGGCAACTTCAACAATGAAATCGGCGTGCCGAAAAGTTTGTTGGCCATCGAACGCCACCACGAATTCGCCGTGCTCGAGATGGGGGCTGCCCGCGTGGGCGACATTCGCGCTTTGGCCGAACTGGCATCCCCCGAAGTGGGGGTGATCACCGCCATCGGCAAAGCGCATGTGGCCTCGTTCGGCAGTGTCGAAGGAATCGTGCAGGCCAAAGGAGAACTGCTCGAAGCGCTGCCGCGGAGCGGGTTTGCCGTCTTGCCGGGGGACGACCCCGTGGTCCGTGCGATGGCGCGACGCGCCCCTTGCCGCGTGGTGTTTGTGGGGGAGCAACCCGGGAGCGACGTGTGTGCCCAACAGGTGGTCTACAACGGCCGCGACCTGTCGTTTCAGGTGGACGGAGTGCGGTACGTGCTGCCGCAATCCGGCCGCCACATGCTGTCGAACGCCCTGTTGGCGGTGGCGGTGGCGCGCGAACTGGGGGTGCCGGATGAAACCATCGCCGCGGGCCTGCTCGATTTCACGCCGGCCCCTGGGCGCGGCCAGGCCTTGCGGTGCGGACCGTGGCTGGTGATCGACGACACCTACAACGCCAGCCCGACGTCGGCGGCGGCGGCTGGCCGGCATCTGGCCAGCATCCAAGGTCCGCCGCGCTGCAAGCGGTACCTGGTGTTGGGGGACATGCTGGAGTTGGGCGCGCTGTCGGCGGACGAGCACTTTCACATCGGCCGACTGCTAGGAGAGCTGCGGCTGGATGGCGTGCTGGCCTACGGCGAGTTTGCGAGCGATGTGGCGCGCGGCGCGGCAGCGGCCGGACTGCGGCCCGGACGCCTGGTGGCCACGCGCGATATGCAGGTCTTGCAGGCCGTGCTCGAGTGCTGGCTCGAGCCGGGGGACATCGTGCTGGTGAAAGGCTCGCGGGGAATGCACATGGAACGGATGGTGGACTGGCTGTTTCAGGCGGCCCGGCAGCGCGGGGATCCCGCGCCGCGACGCTGTGCCTGAAACATCGGCTGGAGACGCTGTGCCTGAGACAGGCGCCGGGGAGCACGTGTCTCATCGGAGTGGAGCACGTGTCTCATCGGATCAAAGTGGGAAACGGATCGCCAGCAAGGGGGGACACAGAACCGAGAACAGGTGTCGGTTCCGTCACGAGCCGGGGGACGGCGGGAACCCCCGCGCCGCGGCCAAACGGCTGCGTGACCGTGATGGAACCGGAATGACCGGGCGCCGGGGTCCACCCGGCGCCCGGGGGAACACCCGGCACCCGGGGGAACACCCGGCACCCGGGGGAACTCCCCCGAATGGTCGCCAACCAACACCGCGCCACGCCGCGACTGTGGAATACGAGCCAACATGTTGTACTGGCTGCTGCAACGAAGCGATTTTCTGGAAGCCGTGTCCACGGGGGATTCACGGGTCTATCTCACGGCCCGCGCGGCCTTCGCGGCTTTCGTCTCGTTCCTGGTCGCCGTGCTGTTCGGTCCGGTGGCCATCCGCTGGCTGAAGCGCCGCTTCCGCGAACGGATCGACAGTGCTTCCGCCCGATTGAACGAATTGCAGGCGTCGAAGCAGGCCACCCCCACCATGGGCGGGCTGTTCCTGATGGCGGCGATCCTCGCCGCGGCAGTCGGCTGTGCCGATCTCACGAACCCGTACGTCCAACAGGCCCTGATGCTGGTGCTGGGCTTCGGTGCGCTGGGCGCCTGCGACGACTGGATCAAGATCCGCACCAGTCGCCGGGGCTTGACGGTCTGGCAGAAGCTGTTGGGTCAGTTGGCGGTGGCGGGGGTTCTGGCCGTGTGGTTGTATCACCAGCAGCGCGACAAGCCGGCGGGGCTGGAGTTGATCGGGCCGATCGGCCAATGGTCGTTCCCGCTGGGAGTCGGTTTTGTGCTGTGGGCCGTGTTCGTGCTGGTGGGGAGTTCCAACGGCGTGAATCTCACGGACGGTTTGGACGGTCTCGCGGGAGGCTGCCTGGTGTTTGCCGGGGCGGCCTTTACCGTGCTGACCTATCTGGCTGGTCATCGCGTCATGGCTGAGTACCTCAGCTTGCCGCACATCTCCGGAGCCGGGGAACTAAGCATTCTGTTCGGCGCGATGGTGGGCGCGCTGCTCGGGTTCCTGTGGTACAACTGCTACCCCGCGCAAGTCTTCATGGGGGACACGGGATCGCTGCCCCTCGGTGCCCTGCTGGGTTACGGAGCCTTGGTGATCCGCCAGGAAGTGCTGTTGGTGATCGTGGGCGGTATTTTCGTGGTGGAAACGCTGAGCGTGATCGCCCAGGTGGGTTGGTTCAAGTTAACTGGCCGGCGGCTCATCCTGTGCAGTCCCCTGCATAACCACTTCCTGTTCCAGGGAGAGCACGAGATGAAAATTGTGGTGCGGTTCTGGATCGGATCGGCCCTGTTGGCCTTGTTCGCCGTTGCCAGCCTCAAACTCCGCTGATTCGTTCCCATCGTCATCCGCCGTGCCGCTGGTGCCGTCGCGCCGCTTCCCGATGCTCCGCGTCCTGTCGGCGCCGATTGGCGCGGCGTGCGGCGGCGAAATGGACGACACGAACATCAGTCGGTACGGCGCAGTCGCACCTTGCATTCCCCAAGGAAGGACCACGCGGCGGCGTGCTCAGCGGTGCTGAGCACCAACGCAACCCACGACAGCCGAATCGGCCCACGACCGCCTGATCGGCGCACTCCCCAGCGCGGCGCTCCCCAACCGACCAGCGGACACCGCCGCCGGGAGCACCGTGACGGATACGCCCCCCCATGGATCTATCTCGCAAGCTGTACTTGGGATTCGCCGCCGTCCTCGCCGGCGTGGGCCTGTTGATGGTCTACAGCGCCAGCATCACGTCCCGACCCACCGATTTCGAGCAGGTGTATTTATCGCGGCAATTGGCGGCGGCGGCAGTGGGATTGGCGGCGGCAGGTTGGGCGGGAACCCGTTCCGCCGCGTTCTGGCGGCGCATCGCGCCGTGGGCCTTGTTCGGCGTGGTACTGCTGTTGCTGCTGGTGCTCGTGCCGGGGATCGGAGTCCGCGTCAAAGGCGCGCAGCGGTGGCTGCGAGTGGCGGGCATTTCCGTGCAACCGTCGGAACTGGCCAAGATCGCCCTGCCCTTGATGACCTGCCGGTGCCTGACCACGCTCTCTTCAGCCACGCGCTCGTGGTGGAACGACACCGTGGGTGTGCTGTGGCCTGCCCTGCTGGTGGTGCCGCTGGTCCTGATCGAACCCGATTTGGGGACCGCGGTATTCCTTGCCGCCGGCGTGGCGGTGGCCTTGTGGCTGGGGAACTGGCCGCTGCGGAACTTTGTCCTCGTGGGCTGCCTCGCGCTACCGGCCCTGGGCCTGCTCGCGTGGCTGAAGCCGTATCAGCAGCGGCGGCTGGTCGGATATGTGGAAGCGTGGGGCGACTTTTCAGCGGCTCCTTATCAAGTGCAACAGTCGTTGGTGACGCTGGGTGCCGGCGGCTTATGGGGAACCGGTTTGGGTAAGGGTTGGCAAAAGCTGAGTTTTCTGCCCGAAGCGAACACCGATTTCGTGTTCGCGGTGGTGGGGGAAGAATTGGGATTGCTGGGCACCCTGGGACTGGCGGCGTTGTGGTGCGGCCTGTTGATCGCCGGCGCGCGGCTGCTCAGCGGCCAACCCGCCGACTCCTTCCCCTTCCTCGCGGGAATGACGCTGCTGCTGCAACTGGTGCTGCAAGCGTGGCTGAACGTGGCGGTCGTGACCGCCCTCGTGCCTCCCAAGGGGATCGCTCATCCGTTGATCAGCGCTGGCGGCAGCAGCCTCGTGGTGAGTTTGCTCACGCTAGGTCTGATTTGGAGCCTGTCCCGTTCCGAGGCATTCGCGCGCGGCAGCGGAATCGACGAGGTGCGCCCATGAAAGAAGTCTATTTGTTTGCGGGTGGTGGCACCGGCGGACACCTGTTTCCCGGACTGGCCGTCGCCGAAGCGCTGCGCCAACGCCACCCGCTGGCTCAGACGGTCTTCGTGGGCACCGACCGCGACATCGAGCGACGCATTCTCGCCGAGAACAATTGCCCGCACGTGGCCCTGCCGGTGTCTCCCCTCCGGCAGCTTTGGCGGCGCCCCGATCGCTTTCTGTGGCGAAACTGCCGAGCCATCGCTCAGGCGAAAAGGCTCATCGCCCAGTACCGGCCGCGCGCCGTCATCGGCCTGGGAGAACTAAGCAGTCTGCCTTTAGTTTGGACGGCTCACCGGGCACAGATTCCCATCGTCCTGCTGGAACAGAATGCCCTTCCCGGACGCACCACCCGGTGGTTGGCACCCTGCGCCCGCGTGATCTGCGTGGCATTTCCCGAATGTGTCGATCACCTGCCGAAAGGGATCCCCGCCTTGATGTGCGGCAACCCCGTCCGCCGCGCCATCGCGGAACTGCTCCGCGAACCCCCGGAACCCAGTTCCGTCCACCCCCCGACACTCCTCGTTTTGGGGGGCAGTCAAGGTGCCGAACCGCTCAATGCCGCTCTGATCGAACTCGTCCGCCGTCATCACCCGCAGTTATCCGGCTGGATGATCGCCCACCAAACCGGCGCGAAACAGCGGTCCTTGGTCGAGTCGGCGTATGCGGCGTTGGGACAGCCGCACGTCGTGGCTGATTTCTTCCCGGACATCGCCGCGATGTATCGGCAGGCCAGTCTGGTGATCAGCCGTGCTGGCGGAACCACCCTGGCCGAACTGGCGTGTGCCGGCAAGCCCATGCTGCTGGTTCCCTATCCTCACGCCACCCAGCAGCACCAGCAAGCCAATGCCGAGGTCTTCGCCGGTCAGGGTGCCGCGGCGGTAGTGCAACAGGCCGACACGGCCGAGGTCACCGCCGAACGGTTATGGAGCGTGCTGGAGACGTGGCTGTCGAATGCCGCGTTGCGCCGTCGCTTGGGGCAGGCGGCCCGCACTTTTGCTCATCCGCATGCCGCCGACCGCGTGGTCTCCCTGCTGGATGACGCCGTCCGCTCGGCCGCCTGAAACCGCTCGCTGTTCCGTGGCTCAGACTGTGCCCATGTTCCGTGAGTCAGCCTGTGTCCATGCTCCGTGAGTCAGCCTGTGTCCATCGTCCTTTCGGCTAGGGATGGACGGCCCGGCTCGCGGCCTCGGCGGCCACATCGTTCCCCCCATGGCTCCTCGAAGGCGGAACCGGAATCGGTTTCATGAGACCTGCGGGGTGCCCGCCGCATCGTCCTCGGGCGGAGTGCTCCGCCGCGTGTATCCGTGCAGGTAGGCGTCGTCCCCGAGCCATTGCCACGTGCCGTCGACCAGATCGGGCACGGCGGCGACAGTTTCGCGGCCAATCCCCGCCAACGGAGACGGAGCGGCAGCGCCCCCCACCACCTTGGGAGCGATGAAGACGTGCCATTCGTCGATCACGTCGGCATCGAATGCTCCGCCCAGAACCTGGCTCCCCCCTTCGATCAGCACGTGCGTCATCCGTCGGCGACCCAATTCAGCGAGCAACAGGGGCCACGTGCCGCGAAAATCGTCGACCGCCGCGATCGGCAACACCTCGACGCCGTGGGCTTGCAGCAGCTTCAACCGCTCCGCGGGAGCGGCCGGCCCCACCACGCACATGGTGGGCACGTCGCGGGCCGTGCGCACCACTTGGGCAGTCAAGGGCAAGCGCCCCTGGCGATCCAGCACGATGCGGGTTGCCGTGCGCGGCCCCGCGGGACGCGCGGTCAACAGGGGATCATCCGCGACGACCGTTCCCCGGCCAACCACCACGGCATCCATTCGACCGCGGAGTTGATGCACCACGGCGCGGGAGGCGCTGCCGGAAATCCATTGCGAGTGTCCGGTGCGCGTGGCGAGTTTGCCATCGCAGGTCATGGCCCACTTGGCGTGCACCCACGGCTGGGCTGTGAGAATCAACTTGAAGAAGGGGGCCAGCAGGCGCCGGGCCTCGTGTTCCAGCAATCCCACCTCGACGTCCACTCCCGCGCTGCGGAGTTCGCGCAAGCCCTGACCGGCAACCTGCGGCGCCGGATCGCTGACCGCCGCCACCACCCGAGCCACTCCCGCCGCCACGATCGCTCGCGTGCACGGCGGTGTCTTGCCGAAATGGCAGCACGGCTCCAACGTCACGAACAGCGTATTGCCGCGGGCCGCGGAACCGGCCTGCTGCAACGCGAAGACTTCCGCATGAGGGCCGCCAAATCGCTCGTGCCAGCCTTCGCCGAGCAGTCGCCGTTCCCGGTCGACCAGCACCGCTCCGACAGGAGGATTCGGCTCGACGCGGCCCACACCGCGCGCGGCCAGCGCGAGCGCATACCGCATGACCTCTTCATCGGTGGCGAACTGCCGGGACATGACGGCTGTTGTACCGACAGACGAGGGTGTGGCGAAACCCCACGGCGATTCGCCCGCCGTATCTCGCACCTCAACCCGCTACGGGCCATCAATGTGCGGAAGAAGTTTGCCGCTCCTCCCATGCCGGGGCATCACGGCGTCTACCGTTCACGCCGCAGGGCACACCGGTCCACCTGACTCCAAGGCCCGCCCTGCCGAGCCAATCCACCGACCACCGTGGGGGAAGATCAAATGGAGGGCAGCTCAGGTGGAAGCGGGCTGGGCTGCCCCTGTGTCGGTTCCCTTTTGAACCGCTTTATTGACCAATTGGGCAAGCCGGCTTTTCTTGCGGGCAGCCGCGTTCTTGTGAATGAGGTGCTTGTCGGCCGCCTGATCCAGCCGTTTGATGACCAGTTGCAAGGCCGCCTTGGCCCCTTCCACGTTGCCGTTGGCGGCAAGGGTGCGCACCTTTTTCACCAGCGTCCGCAACGCCGATCGCTGGGGACGGTTCCGCAGCCGACGCCGCTCGGCCTTCCTCAGGGCACGCTTGGCACTCTCGGTATTGGGCATGGAGGCAACAATCGCAATCGTCAGAAGACACAACCGAGCCGGACCGCTCGCTCCGCAACCCCTTGCTGCGGGAACCATGAAGGATAGCAACTTCTCGGGCAGACTTCCAGCGTGCGCGTTCCCAGCTACGCGGTTAATGGGGATCGGCGGCTAAACGGAGTCGACGGGTACATGGGATGGACGGGTAAACCGTGAGACCGCTCGGCAGTGTTCCGCCGTTTCTCCGTTCCGCTGTTTCGCGAAGTGGCTCATGCACTGGCACTCAACCGGACCAATGCGATATACTTGCGAATTCGCGCCGCCGGTCAGTGAGGCGCGGTACGTGGGATGTCCTGCAAGGGTGTCTGTCGAAATGGCACGCAAGACCACAAGTCGTATCGAGTTGCGTCGACAAGCCGAAGCCGCCGCCCGGAGCGAATCCGCGGAAGCAGCGGAGAAGAAGAAAACCGCCGCGGCCAAAGCCAAGAAGCTCAAAGACAAGCCGGTCGCCCGGAAGCGGTTAATCTGGGTCGTCTACAACGGCAGCATGAAGGAAGAAGGCCGCTTCCCCTACGATCAACGGGCGGCCGCCGAGGAAAAAATCGAGCAGCTTCGACAGAAGTCGAAGAAGCTGTACTTCATTCAGCCGGTGAAAGAGGTGATCGGCGATCCTTCGGCGACGGTTGGCCTGGCGGCCGCCGCCGCGGCAACCAAACTCGTCGACATCGAGGACGTGACCATTCCTGACGAAATTCCCGTCGACGTGGAGGCCGAATTCGAGGAAGAGGAAGAAGAAGCCGAAGAGCTGGACGACGACGACGACGAGTGACCGCTTCCCGGTCGTGACGCCAGTCGTGACGATGGCCGCGAGCGCTGGCCCGCGGCTCGATCGGGGCCAGCCGTACTGATGGACGAAATTCTTCCTGTCCGCGGGCGCATCGGCCGGGACGAGTGACTGCCCTCTCATTCGCGGCCGGCGCGAATGATCCGCCGACGCTTCGTGTCCGCATTCGCCGGCGTCGTAGATCCGCACTCACCGACAACACCGCCACGGCCGGCTTCACGGCTCCCCTTGAGGATGTTTCTCCCCGCCGGAACCAAGACACCAGCCCGTGTCTCGGGGGGCTTGCCCCGCGGGTCACGGATCCCTTACGAACGGGCGGACCCTTGGCGCTCGGCAATCTTCTGGGCGATGGCCGCCGCCTGATTCCGGAAACGCCGCGAGTGGAACAAGAAGGTCTTTTGCTTCGGCACACTGCCGGCGAGATCGGCCAGCCGGGCGTACTTGGCCGCCAACGCGAGTTTTACCTGCCGCTTTTGTTCGAGCGATTTGGCCATAAAATCCGATTCCGCCCCTAGGGACGATCGACGGGGTTCACATCCGCACAAGCCGACAGTGGTGGGGTCCGAATGCCCTCGCCCGTGCGAATCCGCAAGTGTAGCGGCACCCCCCTGCGGACGCAACGCACTCAATGCCTATTTTGCCGACTTGCCGACTGCCCGAGTGCCGACTAAGTTCGCCTCCGGCTTGAAAAAAACAAGCAGTTTGTTGAGAATCCAGGATCTCGGTCAGAATTCGAATGTGTCGGCGGAACGTCCGGAAACATTGAGGCAACGCGACATGGCTCACAAGAAGGGGCAAGGCTCCAGCCGCAACGGTCGGGATTCGAATGCCAAGCGCCTGGGTGTCAAGCGGTTTGGCGGCGAACATGTGCTCGCCGGGAGCATTCTGGTGCGGCAAAACGGCACGAAGTGGCATCCCGGTCGAAATGTGGGCTGCGGCCGCGACTACACGTTGTTCGCCCTGGTCGAAGGGAAGGTCTACTTCGATCAGGAAGGTCGCCGCGTCAACGTCCAGCCGGCGGGCGGAGCTGCCGAGCAGAACTAGGTCCGCCCCCGACACAGCTTCAGACCGCTGCTAATTCAGACCGCTGCGCGTTCACACGGCTGCTCGTTCAGACCGCTTCAAGTTCGGCAATCTGGTGGGGACACGGCGCGGCCGGCCATCGTTGGAGCAGCCGGTCGAGCGGCACGCCGTCACCTGATTCCGCGCGTCCGGTCCTAATTCTGCGCGACCGGTTCGGACGCCGAGAGGATCAGCGGCACGTCGAGCCGCTGGCCGTCGCGGATAATCGTCAGCACCACCTGATCACCCGGCCTCTTTTGCTCGACGTAACTCAGAAAATCGTCGATCGTTTTCACCTTTTCGCCGTCGATGGCGACGATCAGGTCGGCGGCTGATTTGTCGACCCGTTCAATGACAAACGGACCGCGCCGGCTGCGGGTGACTTTCGGACCGCGGAGTCCCGCTTTGGCCGCGGGTCCATCCGGTTTCAATTCGGCGATCAGCAATCCCTTTTCGGTCACAAAGACGTTGCGGATGCCGGTTTCTGGGCGAATCACCCGGCCATGCGCGAGCAATTGGGGCACCACGCGGGCAATCAGGCTGACGGGAATCGCAAAGCCCACTCCGGCGCTTTGACCGCTGGTGGTGGCAATCGCCGTGTTGATGCCGATCAACCGCCCATGGGAATCGAGCAAGGGGCCGCCCGAACTCCCCGGGTTGATCGCCGCGTCGGTCTGAATGATCGACTTGATCGTCCAGTTGCCGTGAATTTGCAGCGAACGGTTCAAACTCGAAATGATGCCGGTGGTCAACGTCCGCTCCAAGCCGAAGGGATTGCCCAGCGCGAACACTCGCATGCCCACGCGAAGGCGGCGGGAATCCCCCAGGGTGACAGGATGCAATTCATCGGGGGGAGCGTCGATGCGGATCACGGCCAGGTCGTTGAGAGGGTCGGCTCCCACCATGGCCGCCTCGTATTCGTTGCCGTTAAAAAGCGTCACCTGAATTGTGCGGGCGCCTTGCACCACATGGTAGTTGGTCACGATGTGCCCCTGCTGGTCGATCACCGCTCCGGAACCGGCACCCTCGGCCTGTATTTCCAGCAGCAAACCGCCGCGAACCCCCTTGGAATTGATGTTCACCACGCTGCGATTGACGGCCTCGTAAACGGCGACGTTGACCGCCTCTTCGGGAGTCAGACCCTGCGGATCGTACAGCCGCGCCGTCAGGGGGGACACGCGCACCACCGGCGACAACCCCGGCCCCTCCTGAGCCGTCAGTTCCCGCGCCGCTCGCGGTTCCAGCCAGCAGATGGTTGTCAGGCTGGCAACAATTCCCGACACCAGGCAGGCCAGGCACCAGCGCCACATGGAGTTGCTCCCCGGTACAACGTCGTCGGTCGATGTGAGTTTTCGGTCGCTGTGAACATGAACCGAGGGAAAATTGCCCGCTCGCAAAGGTTCCTGAACAACGCGCTGATGCAGCGCGGCGTCCGCGGCCGCCAGCAATTTTTCCTCGCCGCTGTCAGTGGTATATGTCTCGGCGGGGTTTGGCTCAAGGGAGGTTTTCGGCAGCCATCGTTGGCCACGGTGGGCGAAGGCTATTGATCGGCGGAAGGAATCACGTTCTCATAACAGAAAAGGAGTCGGGCATGTCCGCCGGCCGCTACTGCATGCTGGGTCTCTTTGTGGCGGGTTGCTGGGAAGTTTCCGCCCATGCCCAAATGGTGACCGTCGGCACGGGTTACCAGGCCAATGGCGTGCGGTTCGGCGAAAGTTTCAACGTGGGCTGGACGTTTCGCAACCAGCACCTGTGGGCCCAATTCAATGGAGGCGGGGGACCACCGTTCGGCGCCGCCGCGGGCAATCCAGGTTTTACCACCGGAATGCAGGCCGGCCCCTTGGGACTGACCTTTTCCGCGGGACAGTCGGCCAGTCAATTTTCCTCGTCGGTGACTCCCGTGCTAACCAGCACGAGCGGCTATCCGTCGTCCTTGTTTGTCGGCACCGTCCAGCCTTTCGTGATTGGGACGTTGCCGGTCGCACCGGTGGGGGTTGGATTCCCCCAGGTGCCTCCTCCCGTGCCGTGGACCGCCACCACTCCCTTGGCCGAGCGCCTGTTGCGGGGCGAATTGTCCCTGGAACGGCCGCGCGATCCCCGCGGGGATGAACGTCCGCCGCAACGTGTCGGACAGCCGGCGGCACGCCCCCAGGAACGTGCCGCCCCGCCGCGCGGCTCGGAAGCCACCGTGGCCGAACTCCTTGCCAAGGGGGAAGCCGCCGAACGGGAAGGCAAGCACAATTTGGCCAAAGTGTATTACCGGCTCGCCGCCGTGCGAACTCACGATCCGCGGCATGCGGAGGCGTCGGCCCGGCTGGAGCGGTTGTCGAGGGGGTTGGGCGCCGACGTGTCGCCCGCCCCTCGCGGAAAATAAGCACCTCCCTACGGCCGGCGGCAAGCAGCGGAGCAGCCCGTTCGTCGGCCGAGATGTTACGCGGTCCGCCACGTGCGGGGGCGTTGTGGCGGCTCCCTCAAAACGGCGCCTGAAAGCCCATCGCCTGAAACCGGGCCAACTCCAGGGTGCTGGTGATTTTGACCGCGGCGATGGCATCGTAACCCACCATCACCTTGCGGGCGCCATACGTGTCGGGAATCTCGCGCTCCACCAGCAAGATGCTGCCGGACACAAGAAAATCCCGAAACGGAATGGTCTCGTTGAACGACGTAATCAACAATCCTTCCCGAGGAATGCTTTCGGGCCAATTCTCGAAGAGGGAACGCCAAGCCTCTGCCGCGTGCATTTGTTTCTCCCACCTCCGGGCGGTGCGAATCGGACATCGCCGCGCGGAACCATCACCCGCCGGCCGGCCCCTGCCGATTCCACCAAGCATTCGCACTGACGGTGCAGAGCTTACTGGACGTCTCTAAAACTGCCAAGATGGCCTGCCGCGCCATCTCGATTCCGAGAATCCACCAACCCTGCCCCCGGGCACACGGGCCAACGAGCAACGGTGGAAGCCCGCGGGGCACCATTTTCGCGGCAGCCGGCACGGTTCGGGCGCCCCGCGGGGATGCATCCGCCGGATGGCTTTCCGCGCGCCGGCCGCGCTGGCCCCCCCTGGCGCGTCACCATCCGCGCGGCGAGCGACGGCTCAATACAACAGGCATCGCGCGCGGCGGATGCGAAAGGCGGTCAACTCCGCTTCCCACATTGCCCGGCATTCGTCGGCCGACTTGCCGTTCAGCAGGGCTTCGTACGTTGGGCGATCGCTCAGCAATCGGTTCAACGCCTTCGGATCCCATTCCCGCGGATGGACGCGGCGCAACACCTCGGCGATCGTCAGCCCCGTCAGCACCGGCTGCAACTTCGCCCGATCGGTGACCACGATGTTCAGGCCACCGCACATCTGGTGCGCGAACTGGCTCGATTGCGGCACAAACCGCACCGGCACGAAACGGACGCCGGGAAGCTGCGCGGCGTTCAATTCCCGAGCCATTTTCAGCCCATCGAACCAGGGCGCACCCAGCAGCTCGAAGGGACGATCGGTGCCCCGACCGACGGAGAGATTCGTCGTTTCCAGCAAACCGATCCCCGGGTACAGCACCGCCGCCGTCAGGCTCCGCATGTTGGGCGAGGGATTGATCCACCACAACCCGCACTCGTCGAAATAGCGGTCGCGGTTCCAACCCTCGAGCCGGATGATTTGCAGGTCGAGGGGCAGTTGCCGTTCCTCGCGAAACAGCACGGCCAGTTCTCCGATCGTCATGCCGTGCCTCACCGGCAGCGTGTGAAACCCCACGAACGATTGGCTGCCGTCGTCCAGCACGGGGCCTTCCACGTCCGCGCCGTTGATGGGATTGGGGCGATCGAGAACCACGAAGCGGCGTTGGTGCGCGGCGGCGGCCTGCATGGCCAGCCCCATGGTCGAGGCATAAGTATAAAACCGAGTCCCAATATCTTGGATGTCGAACACTAATGTATCAATGTCGGCGAGGCTTTCGGCGGGAGGACTGCGCTGCTCCCCATACAGGCTGACGATGTTCAGCCCCGTGCGGGCCTCTCGGGCGTCGGGAATGCGGGGCACATCCAACTGCCCTTCGAAACCATGTTCGGGGCTGAAGAGGACGCGGAGTTCGACCTCCTTGGCGGCGTGCAACAGGTGGACGGTGCTGATGCCAGCGCGATTGATCCCCGTGTGATTGGTGATCAACCCCACGCGGCGTCCCTTGAGCTGTTGAAATCCATCTCGTTCGAGCACATCGATGCCGGTGAGCACCGGTTGCTCGGGCGCGGTCCGCCGGGCAGGCATCTCGGCCGGCGCGTCGCGCACGGCGGCCGCGACCACGGTCCCGATCCGTCCCGCCAAGGGATTCACCAGTCCCTTGCCGTCCGGATGCACACGGTTGCTGAGGAACAGGAAGAACAGATCGAGCTCGGGATCGATCCACAGCACGGTGCCGGTGAATCCGCCGTGGCCGAAGGCCCGGGGCGACAGGAGATCGCCGCGATTGAGGGAATAGCCCGTGCGGACGTCCCAGCCGAGGGCGCGCACGCCGCCGCCGGGCAAGCGCTGGCCGCGCGTCATCAGGTCCACGGTTTCGGGCTGCAACACCCGCACCCCGTGGTATTCTCCTCGATTCAGCAACATTTGGGCGTAGACGGCCAGATCGGCGGCGGTGGAGAACAAACCAGCATGCCCGGCCACCCCTCCCAATCGGAACGCCCGCGGGTCGTGCACTTCGCCCCGCAGCCAACGGCCGTCGCGCTGTTCCGTGGGAGCGGCCCGCGCTTGCAGTTCCTCGCGCGGCAGAAAACCGGTTTCCCTCATTCCCAGGGGCTGGAACACATGCCGCTGGGAGAATTCATGCAGAGTGCTGCCGGACACCCGTTCGACCAGTTCTCCCAGCAGCAGAAAACCCACGTCGCTGTACACAAACTTCGTGCCCGGCGGAAACGACGGTTGCAGCGCGTGCAAACGTTCAAACGCCTGGGCGGGAGTGCCTTCATAATCGCGAAGCGGATTATCGGCGAGCAGCCCGCCTTGATGAGTCAATAAGTGATAAATAGTGATATCACCCTTATCATGCTGCGCGAATTCGGGGATGTGCTTCGCCACGGGGTCGGCCAGATCGATCCGCCGTTCCTCGATCAGCTTCATAATGCACGTGGCTGTGGCGACGGGCTTGGTGATCGACGCCAGATCGAACACCGTGTCGATGGTCATCGGCCGTTCGGCGGGCTGCCACTGCCGCTGTCCGAACGCCTCCAAATACACGATCCGTCCGTGACGGGCCACCAGCACCACCGCTCCAGGCATGTTCTTGTTGCGCAGACCTTCGGCGACCAGGTCCTCAATGACGGCGAGGCGCGCGGGGTCCATGCCCGCTGCGGCCGGTTCCCCGCGGGGCAGCGGAGGAGGTGGTGTTGCCGCCCGGTGTTCGGCCGGCAGCACGGAGGTCCACAGGCATAACCCCAGCAGGGCGGCAAGCCATGGTTCAGGCGGAAGCATCGGGACCGGTGGCACGGCCATGGCACATGTCCCCGAAATCAGGAAGAAATCTACTCACCAGAAACCCCACGCCCATGGTGGTGATGCTGCCAATCACCGGATACCACGGCCAGGCCACGACGGTGCGGAGCGCCGCGGGCAGGTCCGCGGGGACGTGGGCGGGACCAAACCTGATGCACAGGAGCACGGCCAGCCCGGCCACCATGCCGGTCAAGGCGCCCGCGGGCCGCACGCGCAGCGGCAGCAATCCCAGTCCAAACACGCCGAACAGAATCCCCGCCGTGAAACCGGCAATCGCCAGGGCGTCGTTCACCACGCTGGTGGACAACCGGCTGGCGGCCATCGCCAGACCGATTTGAATCGCCCCGAACACGATCGTCAACAACCGGCCCCACAGCAGCGGGTCGCGGGCACGATGAATCCCCAACCCCAGCAGCGGGCCAAAGTCTCCCACCACCGCGGCCACCGACGAGTTCAGCGAACTCGACAGCGTCGACATGGCCGCCGACAGGATCCCCGCCAGGGTCAATCCCACCAACCCGCGCGGCAGATGATGCACGATAAACGTGGCATACGCCGCATCCGGTTTGTCGATGGCCGCCGCCGGCGGATGCGCCGCGAAAAATGCCGCCAAGCCCACCCCCAACGCGAGAAACAACGCAAACTGAAAGAGAACCACCACGCCGCTCAGGAGCAGCGCGGCACCGGCCTCGCGGCGATTGCGGGCGGCAAGGCAGCGTTGCACCATCATTTGATCGGCCCCGTGCGTGCCCAACGACAGAAACGCGCCCCCCACCACCCCGGCCCACAGGGTATATGGCCGACTGGGGTCGCAACTCAGGTCGAACAACCGCCATTTGTGATGCGCGGCGGCATACGACCAGAACTCGTCGAGTCCGCCCGCCAGACCCTGAATCAGCAGCACCAGCGAAGCCAGCGCGGCCGCCAGGTAAATCACAAGCTGCACGCAGTCGTTCCACACCACCGAGCGCATGCCGCCGAACAATGTGTACACCAGCGTGACCAGTCCCGTGATGATCACGCACAGCGGCAGCGACAGTCCCACCGCCTCGCGCACCGCCAGTGCCGTGAGGTACAACCGCAAGCCGTCGCCGACGTTGCGAGCCACCAGAAAGATGCCCGAGGCCAGCCGCTGCGTCCCTTGGCCGAATTTCTGCCGCAAGAGCTGATAGGCCGTCACGAACTCCCCGCGAAAATAGCCGGGCAACAGCCACGTCACCACCAGCGCCCGACCCACGATGTAACCGAAGGCCAATTGCAGAAAGCGAAAATCGCCGCCGGGCGCGTACGACAACCCCGGCACGCTGAGAAACGTGGCCGTGCTCGTTTCCGTGGCGACGATCGACCCCAATAACACCCACCACGGCAGGTTGCGACCGCCCAGCAGAAAGTCCTCGACGCCGCGGTTGCCGCGACCGATCCACATCCCCAGCGCCACGGTTCCCGCCAGATAAGCGGCGACCACCCAGGTATCGAGAAGTGAAAGGGACGGCTGCATCGGGGGGCGGCGCCGATTATAAGAGATATTTGAGACGGCACTCCTTGACGGCGCCGCGGAAACACGCCACGGTCTCGGGCGGGCTTCATTGTGTCGAGCGGCAAGCAGGGCGGCAACGGATGAGCTTGGGCCAACTGACAACGGAGGGGCGAAATCCGGCATCGGTGGAGATCGACCGGCTGTCGGCACGGGAAATCGTGGCGTTGATGAACGCCGAAGACGCCTGCGTCCCGCTAGCCGTCGGTCGTGTCGCCGAGGCCATCGCCGCCGCCATCGACGTGATCACCGAGCGGCTCGGGAACGGCGGACGACTGGTGTATCTGGGCGCGGGGACGTCGGGACGATTGGGCGTTTTGGACGCCGCGGAATGCCCACCGACGTTCAACTCGCCTCCGTGGCAAGTGGTGGGCCTGATTGCAGGGGGGGTGCCGGCGTTGACCCGCGCCGTGGAAGGAGCGGAAGACGATGCCGCGGCGGCTGTCGTCGATCTCCAGCGATTGGAGTTATCGTCCGCCGATGTGCTGGTGGGCATCGCCACCAGCGGCCGCACCCCGTATGTGCTGGGGGGCTTGCAGTACGCGCGGCAGGTGGGCGCCTACGCCATCGGCCTCGCGTGCAATGCCGATGCCGAACTGACCGCCGTCGCCCAACTCGTCATCGCCCCGGTGGTCGGGCCGGAAGTGCTCAGCGGTTCGACGCGGCTGAAAGCGGGCACGGCCACCAAACTCGTGCTGAACATGCTCACCACGGGGGCGATGGTGCGGCTGGGAAAAACCTACGGCAACTTGATGGTGGATCTGCAAACCACCAATCAAAAGCTGACCGATCGGGCGCGACGCATCGTGTCCACCGTCACTGGCTTGCCGGTCGAAGCCGCGGCCGAGTGGTTAATTCACAGCGGCGGCGACGTGAAGACGGCGATTGTCATGCATCAGCGGCAAGTCACCGCCGAGCAAGCACGACGACTGCTGGCCCAGTTTCGCGGACGATTGCGCGATACCCTGACGTCGGCGGTGTTGCCTCCGACGGAACCGCCCCCCGCCTCGGTTAGCCGCTGGGTGTTGGGCATCGATGGAGGAGGCTCGAAAACGCTGGTTTGGCTCAGCGAGGCCCACGCCGCCGACGCGGAGCCGCGCGGCATCGGCGCTGCGGGACCATCCAACCCGCAATCGGTGGGCTGGGCCGCGGCCCTGGCGAATATCGACCGCGCCGTCCAGCGGGCATATCAGTCGGCTGGCGCGGCCCGGGAACCAGCCGCCGCCGCTTGCCTGGCCATTGCCGGAACCGGTCGACCTGCCGATCAGGAGCGGCTGTTGACGTGGTGTCGTCAACAACGGCTCGCCAGCCGCGTGCAGGTGGTGCACGATGTGCAACCCCTATTGGCGGCGGGCACCCGCGCGGGATGGGGTGTGGCGCTGGTTGCGGGCACCGGTTCCTTCGCCTGCGGCCGCGACTCCCAGGGACGCATGGTCCGTGCGGGCGGCTGGGGCTACCTGTTCGACGACGAAGGGAGCGGCTACGACCTGGTCCGCCAAGGATTGCACGCCGTGGCTTGTGCCGTCGATGGCCGTGGACCAAGCACCCGCCTGGTCGCGGACTTTCAACACGCCTTGAACGTGGCTCAGCCCGCGGAGATTGTGCCGGCCGTCTACGCGCGCGCGGAAGATCGAGCGTGGCTGGCCGCGCTGGCACCGGTGGTGCTGGAGGCCGCCAGCGCCGGCGATGACGTGGCCCAGCAATTGGTGGAACAGGCAGCCGATCGGCTGGCGGGGCTGGTGGCAGCCGTGCGGCGGCAACTCCCCGAACCGGTCCACGATTTGGCCCTGTCGGGTGGATTATTGCTCCATGCCGACGGTCTCCGAAACCGTTTGTTGCGGCGGCTGTCGGCGGAATGGCCGGACTGTCAGCATGTGGGCATCGTGCCGCAACCCGTGGTGGGCGCTGTGCAATTGGCGCGGCACCTGGGGGCGAGCGTGTCCGCCCCGTGACCGATCGCTGCGTGAAAAGCTGTGTGGCGGGCTGTGCGACGAGCTGTGTGACGGGCAGTGTGGCGAGCTGTGTGGCGAGCTGTGTGACGGGCTGTGTGACGGGCTGTGTGACGGGCTGTGCGACGGGCTGTGCGACGGGCTGTGCGACGGGCTGTGCGACGAAGTGCAGTGCAGACCTGCGTGGGAAGCTGTCCCGCGATCAGGCAGAGACAGGCGAGGGAACAGGGGGGCCGATGACAGTCGATCTGGCCACACAAATTTCCGAAGCGGCGGACGCCATTCGCGCCGTCTGGGGGAAAGTCCCCCGGGCAGGCATCATCCTCGGAACCGGCGCCGGGAGCTTTGCCCGCCACATCGCCGCGGAAGCCGAAATTCCTTATGCGGCGATCCCCCATTTTCCGCGGGCGACGGCCTTGGGACATCGGGGCCAGTTGGTGTGTGGCACGGTGGAGGGCTTGCCCATTGTGGCGATGGATGGCCGGTTTCATCTGTACGAAGGTTACACCGCCGCGCAGATCACCTTGCCGGTGCGGGTGCTGAAGCGGCTGGGGATCGCACTGCTGATCGCGACCAATGCCAGCGGCGGCTTGCAGCCCCATTTTCGCCCCGGCGACCTGCTGGTCATCGAGGACCACATCAATCTCATGGGGGCCAACCCGCTCATTGGTCCCAACGACGACAGCCTGGGTCCGCGGTTTCCCGATCTGAGCAGGCCGTATGATCCGCAGTTGATCGACCACGCGCTGACAATTGCCCGCGAGGCGGGCTTTGCCGCGCATCGCGGGGTGTATGTGGCGGTGACCGGTCCCAACTACGAAACCCGCGCCGAGTACCGCTTCTTGCGAATCATTGGGGGGGACGTGGTGGGCATGTCGACCGTGCCCGAAGTCCTCGTCGCCGCCCACATGGGCCTGCGCGTGCTGGCGCTGTCGACCATCACCAATGTGGCGGGCGACGGCACCGCTCAACCAACGGACGGCCACCAGGTGCTGGCTGTCGCCGCCAGCGCCGAGGAGCGAATCGGCCGCATCATTCGGGACATCCTGGCGGCGGAAGCCCGACGGAATCTTTCCGTCCCGGAAGGAAAGCCGACGACATGACCCTGCCACCCCCCGCGCAACTCATCGCCCGCAAGCGTGACGGCTACCCTCTCGAGGAAGTCGAGATTTCCGCCTTCGTGCAGGGATTCGCGCGGGGGGAGATCCCCGATTATCAAATGGCCGCGTTGGCCATGGCGATTTACTTCCGCGGACTGTCGCTGACGGAAACGAAGCACCTCACCTCCGCCATGTTGCGAACCGGCCAGGTGTTGCATTGGACACCCGGCGGACCACCCAAGGTCGACAAGCATTCCACCGGCGGGCTGGGGGATAAAATCTCGTTGATTCTGGCCCCGTTGTTGGCCTGCTGCGGCGTGCAGGTGCCGATGATCTCCGGCCGCGGTTTGGGAGCGACCGGAGGCACGCTGGACAAACTGGAATCCATTCCCGGCTTTCGCACCGATCTGTCAGTCGCCGAGATCTGCGAAGTGACGGAACGCATCGGCTGCGTGATCACCGGTCAAACCGACGACCTCGTCCCCGCCGACAAATGGCTCTACGCCCTGCGGGATGTCACCGCCACGGTTCCTTCCATTCCGCTGATCACCGCCAGCATCCTCAGCAAGAAGCTGGCGGAAAGCCTCGACGCCCTGGTGCTGGATGTGAAAGTCGGTTCGGGCGCTTTCATGAAAACCGAGGCCGAAGCCCGCGCCTTGGCCGCCTCCCTGGTGGCGGTGGGCCGGGAAGCCGGACTGCGCGTCGCCGCCCTCCTCACCGACATGCACCAACCCCTCGGCCGCATGGTGGGCAACGCCGTCGAAGTCCATGAAGCGCTGGCCGTGCTGCGCGGCGAGGTGCCGCCCGACACGGATCTCCGACGGCTGACGTTGGCCTTGGGGAGCGAAGCCCTGCTGCTGGCCAAGGCGGCACCGTCGTCCGACGACGCCGCGCGGCGGCTGGAAAGGGCGCTCGATTCCGGCGAAGCGTATGGGAAATTCCGCGACATGGTGCGCGCCCAAGGTGGCGATTTGGAAGCACCGCGGCCGATCGCGCCGGCGTCCGAGGTCGTCGCCGATCAAGAGGGCTTCCTCGCCGCCATCGATGGCGAAGCCTTGGGTTGGGCCGTCGTGTCGCTGGGTGGCGGCCGTCGGCAGGCCACCGACGCCGTGGATCATGCGGTGGGCTTGGAAATGCTAGCGCGGCTGGGGGACCGGATCGCCCGCGGACAACCGCTGGTGCGTGTGTTCGCACCGGAAGACAAAGCCGTTGCGGCGCGGGAGGCGATTCGTGCCGCGCTGTCCATCGCTCCGGAACGTCCGCCCCCAAGGCCGTTGATTGTCGGCAGGATAGCTGCCGATCCCCCAGCGCCCGAGTCCGGAAGGTAGCTCGCGGCCGGAGCCATGTCCGCCGCGGTTGCGAAAGGCAAGGGTATCGCCGACTGCTTCCCCGTTGCGGTAGCGGCCGGGCGGACCAGCCACACAGTTACCTAGGAGAGTCCAGCGCGTGAACCGTCAGGTCCAGCAGCAGATGATCGAGGCCGCGTGCCAGGTCCGCGCCGCCGCGTATGCCCCGTATTCTCGATTCCTGGTGGGGGCCGCCATTCTGACCGCCGACCGTCAGCTTGTGACCGGCTGCAATGTCGAAAACGCGTCGTACGGGCTGACGCTGTGCGCGGAGCGCGTGGCCCTTTGCGCGGCGGTGGCGGCCGGGCATCGGCAGTTTTTGGGGCTGGCCATCGCCAGTTCGGTGGGGTGTCCGCCGTGCGGGGCCTGCCGGCAAGTGCTGGCCGAATTCTGCCCCGATTTGCCGATCTATCTGGTGGCGGTGGATGCCGGCCGCCGCGTCACCCGCACGACACTGGCGAAATTGTTTCCCGGCCGGTTTGATTTGTGAGTTCGGCCCCCCGCCGTGGCAACGACCTCGTGGTTGGGATGGTGCACATGGTTGCCTCTGCTGAACCCGTTCCGCCCATGCCGCGGACCTGGCGGATAGGGCTGATTGCGGCCGTGCTGTTGATCGCCCTGGCGGCGTATCTGACGCAGGAGGTGATTGGACCGCGCGGTCAGGCCGTGGCGGGTTTGCTCTGCTTCGCGGGGCTGATCGCGGCCTGTTCGCAAAACCTGCGCTGCGTGAATTGGCGGACCGTGCTGTGGGGCCTGGGTCTGCAAGTGGGCCTGGCGTGTTGCCTGCTGAAGTTTTGGCTGCCAGGACGACCCGCCGAGATGCCGTGGGGCGCGTGGTGCGCCCATGTGCTGACGGGGCGCGCCACGGGTGCGCCCCCCTGGCGGCCGGGATATGCCTTGTTCGAGGGGATCGGCGCGATCATCCGCCAGTTTCTGGAGTTTTCGGCCAACGGAGCCAAGTTCGTGTTCGGTCCCTTGGCCGACGTCCCCGTGATGAACGGCGTCTTTCCCCAGGGGGGCTTCGTCTTCGCGTTCGTGGCGTTGCCCACGATCATCTTCATTTCCGCGGTCTTCTCGGTGCTGTATTACGTGCGCGTTCTGCCTTGGATGGTGCGGCTGCTGGCCCGCGGCATGATTCATCTGCTGCACACGAGCGGGGCGGAAACCCTCTCGGCGGTGGCCAACGTTTTCATGGGGCAGACGGAAGCTCCGTTGATCGTCAAGCCCTATGTCCCGCGGATGACGAAATCGGAATTGCTGTCGTTGATGGTGGGGGGCATGGCGACCATCTCCGGCGGGGTGATGGCCGTGTACATCCAAATGGGAGCCGACCCCGTGGCCATTCTCGCCACAAGCGTGATGGCGGCTCCTTGCGGGTTGTATCTGTCGAAAATCCTGCTCCCCGAAACGGAGCACCCCGAAACCTTGTCCCACGATGTCCCGTGGGTGGCCCGGTCGCATCGCAACGTGATCGACGCCGCCGCCGACGGCGCCTCGGAAGGCCTGAAGCTGGCTCTGAACGTGGGAGCCATGTTGATTGCCTTTCTGGGGTTCATCGCGCTGTTCGACGCGATCGCGGCGGGCATCAAGCCGTGTTTGCTGCATTGCGGCTTGCCCGCGGGTTGGCTGGCGTTCTGGCCCGATGAGTTGTCGCTGGCCCGCATCTTCTCGTGGTTGTTCGCGCCGCTGGCGTTCCTGATGGGGGCCGCCCCCCACGACGTCCCCGCCTTGGCCGATCTGCTGGGCACCAAACTCGTGGCCAACGAATTCGTGGCCTACGTCAAACTGACCGGACCCGCCGCGGCGGGAGGCTATCGCGACACCTTGTCACCCCGGGGCTTCGTGCTGGCCACGTACGCGCTGACCGGGTTTGCCAATCTGTCGTCCATCGGCATTCAGTTGGGAGGCATTGGAGCGATGGCTCCCGAACGACGACCCGAACTGGCCGCCTTGGGCGGTCGCGCGCTCCTGGCCGGCTTTCTGGCCACGATGATCAACGCCTCGCTCGCCGGCCTGCTGATGGCTCCTTGACGCGGAACCGCCGCCGCGACCAAGCCCCCGTTACCGATTGGCCTCGATTTTTTGCGGTGGCTGATCCAACTGGAGTGCCAGCAGCCAGAACGCCGCATGTTCCCGGCTGCCACACACCGCGAACTCGCCGGCCGGATCCACCGCCAGCAGATCCGCCGGTGCTCCCAGCGGCCGCACCTGAACGGAGTGTTGCTCATCCGCCAGAAGGTACTGTTCCACACCCCCCTGCGAGACGGCCAACAACCGCTGTCCATCTCGGGTGAACATCACTCGTCGGTAGGAAGCGTTCTTCTCCGGATCGGAAAGGCGCTGCGGCGATGCCTCGCCGGCCAGATCGCAGAGGAACACGCCGCCGTCCGCGGTCGCCGCCGCCAGTCGGTCGCCCGTGGGGGAGAAGCTCACGGCGGTCACGGCACCGGCTTCCAGGTGGAGTTCCCGCCAGCGCTCATTTTCGGCCAGGTTCAAAATGACCACCGTGCTCGCCGGCGTTCCCCAGGCCAGCCGCTGGCCCTCTGGAGCCACGGCCAGAGTCGACAATTGCTCCGCCGGCACGGTGTGTGTCCACTCCATCTTCCCGCTGTCGAGATTCCACACGAACACATCGCCTGCCGACGACCAGCTCAACGCGTAGGGACTGTCCGCATCGCGGCGAATTTGCATGACCGAGCGGGAGTGAGCCGCCAACGGTGCGACCGCACCCTTTGTCACGCGGTACACCTGCGCGCCCGCGGCGAAGTAAATTGTGTCGGCATCCTTCCCGAACATCACGGCGGTGATTTCCATGCCTTGTTGTGGATCGAACGAGTCTCCCAGGCGACCCGTCGCGCGGTCCCACTGCTCGATCTGGCCGAGCGTCCGCCCGACCAACACCCGTTGACCATCCACCGACATCGCCAACGCCGAGACCTTCCCCCGGGGCTTGGCGGGCGAAACAACCGGTGCCAGAGTTCGGCTGCTGCTGAGGTACCACATCCCCGCTCCGGCGGCAGCCACGGTCACCAACACCACCGCGGCGGCCAACACCATGCGCGAGAGCCGCGATGGCCCGCCTTGATTCCGCTGCGCGATTGGCGGGGGAGTTTGCGCGGCAATCTCCAGCAGGGTTTCTCCCCGCGGGTCCCCCAGCTTGATCAATGTTTTGGCCGCCCCGCGGCGCACCAACGGGCTTTCGTCAGTCAGCAACGCCTCCAGGGACCGCTGAACGTGGGCATTGCTGGGCATGGTTGCCAAGGCCTGCGTGGCATGGTAACGCACTTCCGGCGCCGGATCGCGCAACATGGCCAACACCGCGGCCAGCGAGTTGGGCGCGCCAAGGTCGGCCAAGGCGGTCAAGGCCCGGCAACGCACCAAGACATCATCCTTGAGAGCCGATTCCAGCGCCGGAATGGCTTGGGGATCACCGAGCTTCCCCAGAGCGCGGGCCGCCGCCATCCGCACTTCCATTGCCGGATCGCCCGTCAGAGAGCTCATCAACACCTTGACCGAGGAACGATCGCCGATCTCGCCGAGCGCGTCGGCTGCCTTGGCACGCAAGGCCGGCGTCTGAAACTGCAACATCCGTTGCAGGGCCGTCGCGGTCTGCCTGACCTTCAAGCGACCCAAGGCCTCGATGACTTTCAGCCGCACCATTTCATCCGTGTCGTCCAACCGACCGATCAACGGTTCGACGGCGGTCGGGACGGGAACCTGGTGCAGGGTGGTGGCGGCCGCTTTCCGCACGGCCGGATCGGGATGGTGCAGCGAGGCCACCACTCCCGAGGCCAGGCTGGCGTCGCCGAGCACGCCGATTGCCTCGATGGCCGCCACCCGCACGTCGGTGTCGTCGTCATCCAACAGCCGCGCAATGGCCTTTGCCGACTTCTTGTCCCCCAAGCGGACCAAGGCCCGGATCGCCTGCGTTCGCACCGCGGGATCGACATCCTTCAACGCGGCCTGCAACTGCGGGACGACGGCCTTGTTTCCCAGGCTGCCTAATGTCTCCGCCGCCTGGGCCCGCAGAAAGGCCGTGCGGTGATCCAGTAGCCGACCCACGGCTTCCGCCGCCGAGGCCACCCCCAGGCGTTGCAAGACCACCAAGGCTTGCGCGGCGCTGCCGCCATCCGAACTCTCCAGCGCGGGGAGCAGATACGGTACCGCCCCCTTGCCGATTCGCACCAAGGCGTCGGTCGCCGCGAATCGTAAGGGAGGATCGTTCACAGCCAACGTATGCAGCGCTCGGACAGCCCGAGCGTCCCGAATTTTCCCCAGCGCCAGCGCGGCTTCCCGGCGGACATCCGCCTGGACATCCCCCAAACAGCGCACCAAAGCCGGCACGGCTCGCGGGTCGCCCAATTCACCCAGCGCCGCGGCAGCCCCTTGACGCACGTTCTCCCACGGGTCTTCCAGCGAGGGCAAAATCAGTTCGACCACCCGGGCGTCGCGCGTGGCCGCCAACTCGGCAATCGCCAGCCGCCGCTGCGTGGCGGCTTCACTGTTGTCGCCATCCCGACGCTCCAACCGCTTCGCCGTGCGATGCAGCAGCCAACCCAGCCGTGTTCGCCGCAGCGCGACAGGCTCGCTCACTTGCGGTGCCGACTGCTCGATCTTCCGCGCGTATGCTGGGAAGTCCCCCACCAGGAGTGACTCCGCCGATCTCCTGCCGGACGATCCCCGGCGTGCCTTGTTTGCCGCCTTGACGAGGGCGCCGCATTTCGGACATTTCCGTTGCCGGCCGGAACGGCCGTCCCCTACGCGCAGACTGGCTCCGCACTCACAAGTCAGGAAACTCTCGTCAGCTTCCCTGCCCGACTTCCCCGCGGAGCCGAGTGTCGTGCCCGACGAGGCGGAACCTGCTCCGCCCCCCTCGTGATCCTCGTCCGCTCCCTCCGCCGCACCCGCAACTTCCGCGGCCAACACCGCGACTGGCCTGGCCTCGTCGGTTCCGCCCACCAGAGCTTGTCCCGCCGCGTCCCTCGTCTTTGCCGCCGGCTGACTCGCCGCCTGGGGCACCCGCCCTGCTTCATCAACTTGTTCAACAACTTGTTCGTGTGGTTCCCCCGGCACGGCACGGACCCGCTCGCGCAGCACAAAGCCGCACTCGCGGCAGCGAAACATGGCTGGTGCCACATACTCGCCACATTGCGGACACGCCGTGGATTTCGACCCTTCGTCCATGCCGCACTCTCGGAACAGGTTTCTCGCCGCGGCCACTCTCCCCGCACGTCACCGCACCTGAGCGGCACTGAGGAGTTCCGCATGCTGCCGTGCCAGCACCTCCAGCACCCGCTGCCGCTTGATCTCCGGATCGAGGAACGAGTAATCGCCGATGGGCTGATTTGGTATCAACGGCACGATCCAGGGGGGCAGCCTCCAGAACGGCTGCTCCGCCTGCGACAGATCAATTCGTGGATCGACCAGATATTGATAGGGGCGGCCATTCAACGACGCCACCGCATCCACTTTCACGAACGGATCGCGGAAACCACGGGCGAGGGCTTCCCGCCGCAAATGCCGCGCGAAAAACGCCAGGTGCCGCGGATTGCCCCACACGCCCTTGCCCCGCAGTTGCCGCCGGGTCAGGTACTTCCGCGGATCCACCTCCCAAGTTTTGCCATCCGCCAGGTCCACAATCAGAATGCCGACGAACACATCCTTATGCGAGAGCATCATCCTCCAGGAATAATTCTTGGCTTCTTCCGTCCATTCCGGATTGCCCGGATACAAATACACTCTGAATGGAAGCACGCAGTGCAACAGCGCGTACGTGGTCAGGCCAACCATCACGGCCCGCGACGGCTGGACAGGCTGCCATGCCCCCACCGCACCACCAGTCGCTGATTCAGCCACGCCGTCAGCCGCCGGCCACCAGGAGGACACGAACCGGCGCGTCGCCCCGCGATCCAAAAACAGCACGTTCGACGCCAGCATCAACCACGGGAACGGTCCGATTCGAAACAGCACACTGTTGGTCAGATGAAAAAACAGCGTGCCTAAGAGAGCCAGACCCCGCGTGCGCCGCCACAGTAATAACGGAACGATCACCGCATCGAACACCAATCCGCCATAGGCGAACACGTACTTCGCCGCCGGGTGCACCAACCACGGCCCCACGATCGGCCAATGCTGCTCCACCGCCAGCCAGATCGACAGAGGTTCGCCTTGCAGCCAGTCCGCATTGAGCTTGTTGATGGCTCCGAAAGAATACACGAGCGCTATATGAAATAGAAAAATCCCCAGGTGCCACCAGGGCGTGGGCTGGAGCCGGCGCGCGGGGCGTCTCCAAACCTCCCACGAGGCGTCCTGATCCGGCCGCACCACCGCTAGCCATCCCGCCAACATCACAATTAAATAGTGATGATTATTGAATTGTGTCGGATCCCACAAATAGAGTGCGGCGTAAGCGATGCCAAACACCACGGACGCCGCGCGGACGCGGCACCCCGCGGCGATCAAGGCCGCCGCCACGGCCGCCGCCATCAGGCACGGTGCCGCGGGAACAGGCGGCAATCCTTCGAGCATTTCCCAGGGAAGCGGCGGGGGACGGAATTCCCAGGCCGGAAAGAACTGCTCGGCATGGCGCAGGTTGTGGAGTGCGTCGAGACACATCAGCCCGCCGAACGCGATCCGAAACAACACGAGCGTGATGGGATCGATCGGCCGAAACCAGCTCTCAAACACTGATGTCCGGGGGGGTTGCATGGCACCGTGCCGCTAGGGCGAGCAAAGCCGAACGCGCAAGTCACTGGTCCGCAGGGACGGCCGCGGGGGTGAGCGGCGGGAGAAGTCGCTGGGCGACAGCGCAACGGCCGATAGCCCGCCGGCAGGTACCCCTCCCGGCGGGCTTCGGTGTGGCCGACGCCGTCCGCGGCGATCAGTTCTCAAACTTCTCCTTGAGGATCAGGTCGCGGCTCAGGAACGTCCCGCAAAAGACCTCAAAGTTGTTGATTTCGCATTCGCCGGACGCGTATCCGTCGGTGGCGATGGTGCCGGCCCCGGCGGGGAAGCCGGGATTGAGGAAGCCGTCGCCATTCCGATCGATCATGGTTTTGACGCTGCCGTCGGCCATGAGGACGTTGCACTGGCCGCGATGCCAGGCATACCAGTCGCGCGTGTCCTGGAGAATCAGACCGAGCGTATTGTTGCTCGCGTAGAAGTACTCGGTCCCCACGGTGGTATCGTTGCCGCCCGGCGTGATGATCTCGCCCACGTTGGGGTAGTTGTCGGGAATGAACGCCTTGGCCGGCACTCGGGAATCGGTGCCGCCGCCCGTGTTGTCTTCCTCGATCAGTTCGATGCGGTCCGTCAACCAGCGGGCAGGTCCGTCGTTCATCGTTTCCGTCAACCGCGCGCCCCTGATCAGGCCGGGATCCACGACGTTGCCGGTGTTGTCCACAATGGTCTCCACCAGCAAGGCTTCATCGGAATCGCCCGGCGCGGCATCTCCCAACATGGGAATGTTCGAGGTCGGCACATCGGAGTTGTCGAGGTCACGGCGGGTCAAGGGGCCGGTGACATTCTTCAGGTCCTTCATGTCGTCCCCCTGCACGTCGGTGCCCGCCGCATCGCGGAAGGGGTCGGTGTCCACGTACAGCACATTCCCCACCCGGGTCAGAATCGGCTGCCCGCGCGAGGCGAACCAGCTCGTCGAGTAGTTCGTATTGATCCCCTTGTTCTTGATCATTTCGCCGAGCAGCCTCACGCGGGTGGCCGTGGGCAGCGTGTCAATCCCATTGCAAGCACCCTTATTGCGGCGGTCGGCCGGAGCTTCATCCCCCTCGGCCGAGCTGCTGCCGATGAAATCGTTCAACTTCTCCAGCCCCCGCATGGGGTTGGTCGGACAACGCAAGTCGTGGGGGCGACCAGCCTTCATCAGCACCATGTCGGCGGCCCAACCGTAGGTATCCATGCAACCATCGCGGGTGTTGTCCACGGCGCCCGAGGTCAGCCGACCCAGGGGATTGCTGTCGGCGAAGACATGCATCGACAGCCCAATCTGCCGCAAGTTGCTTTTGCACTGCGTGTTCCGGGCCGCCTCCCGCGCCGCTTGAATGGCAGGCAACAGCAACGCAATCAGAATGGCAATAATGGCAATCACCACCAACAACTCGATCAGCGTGAAACCCTTGCGGGCCGCCTTGCTTGGTCCTCGAAGCGAAAAAGAGCACATGAACGTGAAACCTTTCTCTGTGGAAAATGCAGACACTCGCCTGGTGACCTGCACTCGACGTACCGACACCATCGGCACGTCGCTGGCCGGCGCGTCAATGCGCCAACCGCTCATTGACCACTCACTTCCTACAACATACACACACGTTTTTGTCTTATAGATCGCTCTGTGTAGGCTGCGACAGTGGCACGTCCCTCCCCACGACCGATCGGACGGATCAACTCGCCGCCTCCTGACGGCGGAGGAACCCGGCTTCCGACCCACGAGCCAGGCTTCAGTGCCGCGTCAGACTAGCAGCAATTGTGAAGATTCCATGTACCCCACACTAAAAAACGGAAAACTGCCGACGGCCGCGCTCCCGGCTTGGCTTTGCGCAAGATCGCTCACGGCAACTTTGCGCCACTTCCGCGCGCGTCGTGCGCGACATCGCCGCTCGTGCAACGGGTTCACGTGATTCGTGTTCCGCGCCGCGGCCGCCAGGGCAAAAAAGCCATGCAGCGCGCCCGCGGTCGCAACACCGTGAAGATTCCATGGATTTTCCGCGAACGGACACTCGCGCCCTTGTTTCTGCCGTCCGGCGAATTATCTTGCGGCTGACTGCGACTTGAGGCGCTTAGAGGCCAAATCATGAGTAGACTTGGCGGTGGTGTAGCGATCCGCGTGGCGCACCTGACCTGTGGACTCGCTCTATTCGGCTGTCAACTGATGGGCTGTCAACCTGTCGCGACGCCGCCTCCTCCCGCCCCAGCTCCGCCCCCGCGCGTAGTCCAGCGGCCGGTGGAACCGCCGCCCGTCGTTCCAGAGGCGGTTCCCGAACCGCCTCCGCCTCCCGCACCGCCCCCCGCGGCACCACCGTCGCCGCCTCGCATGGCCCCACCCACGATTCGCTGGCATGAACGCCTCGCTGAAGAGGTGATACACCGGCGGCAGCGCGGCATGCACTTCCGGGTGATTTATTTCCAGGCTCCCCTGGAAGTGACGACCCGGGTCGCAATCAAAGACAAATATGGCAACGAATTGTTCTTCGCCGCGCGACGCCTGGAGGCGCTCGGCAGTTTCGCCGGGATCGATGAATTCGTCCCCAACGCCACGCACCAAGGGGGACCTTATGCCATCAAGGTCGAGTATCACGACCCGGACGAGAAATCATGGAGTGATGCCGTAAGTTATGAATTCCTGCCCAAACCATAGCCATCGGCCGTGGTCCGGCACTGTAGGAGGCTGAACGTTTTACAGGTCAGCACGTCAGCGGGTTCCTGGAAGGCAAGGAAGCCGCGCTGGTCAGCCTTCAGGATTTTCGCGACGGCCAAGGGGACTCTTGGCCACGAACGGCCGGCACCCGTGCGCGTCGTCGGCGCGGAGTCGTGGTGTGAGCGATGGTCACGACCGACGGCGGGATTTCCGCCCGGCGACCAGCGTCAACTCCAATAGCCGCCGGTGCAGGTCGACGGCGGCCACCTCCACGCGCACGATGTCTCCCAACCGGTACAGCGTTCCCGAACGGCGCGCCAGCAGCGTGTGCCGTCGGGCGTCGTACTCGTACTGATCCGGCGGCAACGTGTTGACGTGGACCAATCCCTCGGCGGGCAATTCCTGCCCCTGACAAAACAGGCCGAAGCGCTCGACGCCCGTGATCGTGGCTTCCATCTGCCAGCCGATGCGGGTCGACAGGAAGGCCAGCAGTTTGACTTTGATCAACTCGCGTTCGGCGGCATCAGCGCGGCGTTCGGTTTCGGAGCAATGTTCCCCCAGCCGCACGAGTTCGGCTTCCGACGGTGCTCTCACCTTGCCGGGATCGCGCAGCAGGGCGTCCACCAGGCGGTGCACCGTCAGGTCGGGATAGCGTCGGATGGGACTGGTGAAGTGGCAATAGTCTTCTTCGGCGAGGGCGAAGTGGCCGATGTCGGCGGGGCTGTATTCGGCCTGCTTCAAACTGCGGAGCAAGGCATAGCTGATGGGGTACTCGGTGGGCCGGCCGCGCACCTGATCCAGCAGCGCCTGCAATTCGCGGCGTCCGAGCCAGGGACGCGCCGACAGCCCCAAGCCCCGCACGAACTCGCCGAGATCGCGGAGCTTTTTCTCGTCGGGCGGGGCGTGCACCCGGTGCAAGTAGGCCAGGCCGCGCCGCGCCAGGGTTTGGGCGACGGCGATGTTCGCGGCCAGCATGAATTCCTCGATGATTTGATGGCTTTCGTCGTGCAAGACCCGATGCGCCCCGCACACCTGGCCATCCTTGTCCAGGTCGAGTTTGACTTCGGGCAGTTGCAGATCGAGCGCCCCGCGCGCGAAGCGCCGCTTCCGCAGGATCATGGCCAGCCGGTGCATCCGTTCCAGCAAGGCCCGCACCGGAGCAGGAATCCGCCTGCCGTGCTTTGAGGGGTGTTGGAGGATCGGCAAGACCTCCTCGTAAGCGAACCGCCGGGTGACTTTGATGGCCGAGTTCGCCAGTTCGGTGTGGGTGGGCACGCCGTCGGGCGTGAAGTCGATGAACACGGATTTGGTGTACCGCACATGGTCTTGTTGCAGGCTGGCCAGGCCGTTGGACAACACTTCGGGGAGCATGGGGAGCACGCGGTCGGGCAAATAGACGCTGTTTCCCCGCCGCCGCGCCTCGCGATCCATGTCGGAACCGCTGGGCACGAAATGGGCGACGTCGGCGATATGGACTCCCAGCCGCCAATGGCCGTCGGGGCTTTGCGTCAGCGAGATGGCGTCGTCGAAGTCGCGGGCGTCCACCGGGTCGATGGTGATGATCGTCTCCCCGGTGAGGTCGAGCCGGCCGCGCAGGTCGTCCGGATCGAACCGTTCGGCCTGCGCGCGGGCTTCCTCGAGCACGGCTTCCGGAAACTCGTCCGGTAGTTGGAATTCGTGAATGATCGAGAGGGTATCGACCCCGGGCTTGCCGCGTGGTCCCAAGACCTGGATGATTACCCCTTCCGCCGCCCGCTTCGGCGTGGGGAATTGCACCATCTCGAACACCACCTTGTCGTTGGGGCGGGCCCCTTTCGCCCCGGGATCGCCCACCGCGACCGGTTCGTCGAAGACCGCGGCATCGACGGTCACAAATCCCCGGCCGTGCAGTTCGTGATACACGCCCACAAAGGTGGACCTGGCCCGCCGCAGCACTTCCACCACGCGGCCGCAGCGCTGGCCGTGACTGCGGCGGCGTTTCAACAGCACGACCCGCACTTCATCGCCGGTGAGGGCCCCCGCCAAATCCTCGGGAGCGATATAGACCGGTTCCTCGACCTGCACGGCGGCCAGTTCGGAATCGCTTCCCTCGGGGAGAGAAACCGCCGGGGTGAAGTAGCCCACGCCGCGGGACGTGCGACGAATGGTCCCCGTGAGCCCCACGGCGCTGGGCGGCCGCGCCTTGGAGATGGTGCCGTTCGCCGCGCGATGCAACTGCCCGGCTTCGATCAGGGTTTCGATGGCGGCCAGAAAGGGAGCCGCCTGCGATTGCTTGATCCGCAACCAGCGGGCCAGCTCTTTAGGCCGCTGCGGCCGCGCCTCGGGTTGCTCGAAATAGTGGAGGATTTGGCGGGAGAAGTCGGGCAAGTGAGTGGCTTCACAGGAATCGGGGGCCGCGCTTCACGGCCTGCGGGGAGTGCGGTCCGCGGGGAGTGCGGCCTTCATGACGACGTGGAACTGCCAGACGTCTGGCCGGCTTCCCCCGCGCTGCCGTTGCGCGCCCCCTTGAACAGTTTGCGGTCCAACCGGGGTTGAAAGAGGGTCCAATGCGAACCGGCATTCGGATCGGCATCGATCGCCTGGGTGAATTCATGGATTTTCGCATCCAGGTTATCGAGCAAATGCAGGGCCATGGCTTCGGGGGTCATCGGCAGCCGCGGACTGCCGAATTCATACGCGCCATGATGGCTGACAATCACATGTTTCAGCCGCCACAGCAGCTCCTGCGGGAAAGGAACGCCGGTCTGCTGTTCCACGACGCGCACTTTTTCGGAGAGCATTTCCACGCCAATCACCAAATGGCCGAGCAACTGGCCTTCATCGGTGTAGCTGAAGCCGGTGTCGCAGCTCAGTTCCCGCAGTTTGCCGATGTCGTGCAGCAGCACGCCGCACAGCATCAGGTCCCGATCCAACTGGGGATAGACGTCGCAGGCTTGTCGCACCAGGCGGGCCAGGGTGGTCAGATGTTCGAGCAGCCCGCCGCGATAGGCGTGGTGGGCCTTGACCCCGGCGGGGACATCGCACAACGACTGCATCAAGGCTTCATCCGCGAGAAACGCCGCCACCAACTGAGCCAGCGGCGGTCGCGACACGGTCGCCATCACCGCCTTGAATTCGTCGAGCAGCACGGCGACATTCTGGGGCGGACCGGCCTCGAAATCGGCGGGATTCAGGTCGTCTCCCGGCACCGGCGTGATGTGCGACAGAATCATCTGCAAGGCGCCCTGGTACACCTGCACCTTGCCGCGGACCCGCACATACCCGCCAGGCTGGATGGCGTCGCACGAGTTCTCGGTCACGTTCCATTGCCGGGCGTTGATCACCCCCGTGCGGTCGCGGAGGTCGACCGACAAATACAAGGCCGCGTTGCGATTGGCGCGCAATTGCCGATCGGCCAGGAAGAACACTTCCTCGACCAGGTCGCCGTCCTTCAATTCCGCAATCCATCGACGGGCCATACGCGCTCCCTGTGTGCCCACGGTTCGACTGTGCGTTCAGTGGCCTCGTTCCAACTGCGCGCGGTCAGCCCGTCCGCGAACGTCGCCGGTAACAGCATGGCCTTCAAAACCCCTCGGATTGTAAAACCGCCCCTCTCGCAACGGAAGGGCCGCACTGAGACCGCGGCGGTCTCGTCGAAACCCGCCCCTGGCCGCAAATTCCGCGGGAGCGGCCAGAACCCGTTCGGCCGGATGCCGCTGACCTCGCCACCGCGCGTCCCAGGGGTCTGGCGTTTGACAGGAGCGGTCCCGGCGTGGTGGGATAGAGTGATTTCATTCCCGCCCCGAAGACGCCCCCCCCAATGTCACGTTCCCGCCCCACCTTGCCGGCATCCTCGCTTCGCCTCGCGACAGGGACCGCGATTGTCCGTTTGCATGATCCGAGGATCCTTTTGCACGGCTTGCGCGGCCTGACCATCTGTTCGCGCCTGGCGCTCGCCGGCTGTGCCGTCTTGGGACTGGTCGGCTGTGCCAGCCATGCGGCGTCCTCGTCCTCGACGACCGCTCAGACCGAGAGTGAGCCGCTCGCGGTCGATGTGCTGACGGTGTCGCCCCAGCCCTGGCAAACGACGGTCCGCTCGCAAGGGAGTTTGATAGCCGATGAAGTGGTGCAGGTGGGCGCCAAAGTTGCCGGCCGGGTAGCCTCGGTCGCCGTCGACGTGGGGGACTACGTGCATCAGGGGGATGTCCTGGTGCGGCTGGAGGACGAGGAGTTTCGGTTGCTGGTGGCCCAAGCGGAAGCCCAACTCGCGCAAGCCTGCGCCGCGATCGGCGCCACGCCGCACACCCCCCTCGATCAAATCGACAAGACCCAATCGCCCCCCGTTCGACAGGAATTGGCCGTGTTGCGGGAGGCGCAGGCGAATCACGCGCGGGCGCTGCAATTGCAACAGCAGAAGGCGATCACCGCCGCCGAAATCGAAACGATTCAGGCCGCTTTGGCAGTTGCCGAGGCCCGCTATGCCTCGGCCCTGAACGCCGTCGAGGAAAAACTGGCCCTGATCGGCGTGCGTCGTGCCGAACTCGCCATCGCCAAGGAAAACCTCGAACACGCCGCGATTCTCGCCCCGTTCGACGGCTTGATTCAGGCGCGCCAGGTGGCGCCCGGGGCGTTTGTCCGCGCGGGAGACGCGGTGGCCACCCTGGTGCGCACCGACCCCCTGCGGTATCGGGGCGTGGTTTCCGAGCGGCAGGCGCTGCGCGTGCAAACGGGCCAGCAAGTCTTCGTGTATATCGAGGGAGAACCGCAGCCGATGGGAGCGCGGATTTCCCGCGTCAGCCCGGCGCTGGACGAAGCCAGCCGCACCCTGGCGTTCGAGGCCGACCTCCCCAACCCACAAGGTCGCCTGCGGACTGGGCTGTTCGCCGAAGCCGAAGTGATCGTCGATGCCCACGCGCAGACCCTCGCCGTGCCGGCCTCGGCCATTATCGAGTTTGCCGGCGTGGAAAAAGTGTGGCTGGTGAAGGACGGCCACGCCGTGGACCAGCCGGTGCAAGCGGGCCGGCGGCAAAGCGGCTGGGTGGAAATCGTGCAGGGGTTGTCGAGCGGCGACACCATCCTGCGGCAGGCGGCCGTCGGCCGCAAGGGGCCGGTGGTGGCGCGGCGGCAGGAAACCGCCGTCGGTGCGGAATGACGCCGCAGCGGTCGACGCTGGCCGAAGGCGACTCGAGGTCTCCCGGAATGAGGTGTGTACCGTGCAGTGGCTCGCGGAAATCTGCGTTCGGCGCCCCGTGTTCGCGGTGATGTTGATTGCCGCGCTGGTGGTGGCGGGCCTGGTGTCGTATCCGGAACTGGGAGTGGACCGCTTTCCGAACCTCGATCTGCCGGTGATTTACGTGCGGACGACGTATCCCGGCGCGGCCCCGGAGGAAATGGAGTCGGAGGTTTCCAAGCCGCTCGAAGACGCGATCGCCACGGTGGCGGGAATCGACGAATTGCGGTCGATTTCCAGCGAAGGATCGTCGATCATCCTGGTGACGTTCAACCTGAATCGGGACATCGATGCCGCCGTGCAGGACGTGCGCGACGCCGTGGGCGGCATCCTGAATCGGTTGCCGCGGGGCATCGATCCGCCGGTCGTGCGGAAGCAGGATGTCGATTCGTCCCCCATTCTCTCGCTGGCGGTGGCGGGACCGCGCGACAGCCGCGAGCTGTACCTGCTGGCCGAGCGGTACGTGAAGAATGTGATCGAGTCGGCACCGGGAGTGGGTCAGGTGTTGATTGCCGGCGCCGCCGAGCGGGCCGTGCAGGTCCGCATCGACGCCAAGCGACTGGTGGCATACGGCCTGTCGATTTTGGAGGTGCATGAGGCCCTGGCGCGGCAGAACATCGACATTCCCGGTGGCCGGGTGGAGGCTGGTTATCGGGAATTGACGCTGCGGACCCAGGGCCGGGTGGACCACGCCCGGCAGTTTCCCGACCTGGTGATCGCCACCGTCAACGGCGCTGCTGTCCGCTTGAGCGACCTGGGCGAAGTCGTCGACGGCCACAAAGAGCAACGCACGCTGGCCCGCCTGGACGGCCAGCCGGCCGTGGTGTTGCAGGTGCAGCGGCAATCGGGCGCCAATACGGTCGCGACCATCGAGGCCGTGAAGGAACGGCTGGGCAGATCGCGGGAACTGCTCCCCGCCGACGTGGAGGTCACGGTCATTCAGGACCAGTCGCGGTACATCAAGGCGGCGCTGCATGAAATTCAGGGGCATCTGATTTCCGGCAGCCTGCTGGCCACGATCACCGTGCTGTTGTTCATGCGGAGTTGGCGCTCGACGCTGATCGCGGCGATCGCCATTCCCACCTCGATCATCGCCACGTTCGGGGTGATGAGGGCCTTCGGCTTCACGCTCAACAACGTCACCATGCTGGCGCTGGTGCTGATGGTGGGCGTGGTGATCGACGACGCAATCGTGGTCCTCGAAAACATCTTCCGCTTCATCGAAGAGCGCGGCATGACCCCCTTCGACGCGGCCATCGAGGGGACGCGGGAGATCGGCCTGGCCGTGGTCGCCACCACGTTGTCGCTGGTGATCGTCTTCCTGCCGGTGTCGTTTCTCTCCAGCGTGACCGGACGCATGCTGTTCCAGTTCGGCGTCACCGCCACCGTGGCCATCCTGCTGTCGATGCTGGTGAGTTTCACCCTCACGCCGATGATGTGCTCGCAATTGCTGCGGTCGGCGCGTCCCGCGGCGGGGGCGCCGGCGTCCCGCCGCGGGTTTTACGCGGCCCTCGAGGCGGCGTACCTGTGGACGCTGGCGAAATCGCTGCGGCACCGCTGGCTGGTGCTGCTGCTGTCGCTCGGCGCGATCGCCGCGAATGTCCCGCTGTACTCGCTGGTGAAGCAGGATTACATCCCCACGAATGTCGATGAATCGGAGTTCGAGATCGGCGTGACGGCCAAGGAAGGGGCCAGCCTGGCGGCGATGGACGCCACCTTGCGGGAGGCGGAGCGCCGTCTGAACAACATCGCGGGCATCGAACATGTGCTGTGCACGGTGGGCACGCGGGGCATGGGCGGCGTCAACCGCGGCGAATTCTTCATCCGCCTGCAAGACATCGACACCCGCACCTTTTCCTGGAAACGGCTCTGGCACGCGGTGCGCGCGGGAGATTGGCGGGCCGCGTTCCGCGGCAACTTCACCCAGCAGCAGAAAATGCAGGAGGTTCGCAAGGAGCTGTCAACGCTGCCGGATTGCCGCATCGCCGTCCGCAATCTCACCTCGCTGCGGCAAGGCGCGCCGGTGGACATCGATTTTTCGATCACCGGGCCGAACATCGACCAGTTGGTCGACTTCAGCGAACGGCTGCGGCGGCGGGCGATGGAGATTCCCGGGATTGTCGACGTCGACACCACGCTCAAGCTCGACAAGCCCGAATTGCGGGTCCGCATCGACCGGGAACGGGCCGCGACGCTGGGGGTCAACGTGCAGGAGATCGCCGATACGCTGCGGATTGCCGTCGGCGGAGACGACCGCGTCTCCCGCTATCGCGACCGCTCGGTGGACGATGCCTTCGACGTGGAGCTGCGGCTGGTGAACCTGGACCGGGGCGACCCCGAGTCCATTTCGCAGTTGTACGTTCGCACGGCCGGCCAGGGCGGCCGGAATTCGACCCCTAGCATGGCTGTCCGCCCCGCGGGGCCGGTGTTGACGCGGATCGACAATCTGGTGACGTTCGAATTCGCCGAGAATGCTTCGCGCATCGACCGGCTCGATCGTCAGCGGATGGTGGCCGTGCGGGCGAACATCGAATCGGGTTACGCACTGGCCGACCGGATCGAGGCCCTGAAGTCCGCCGCCGTCGCGGAGGGCTTGCCGCCCGGATTCGCCACGCGGGCTTTGGGGCGGGCCCGCGAGCTGGAGCGGACGTTGCAGGAGTTCGTGTGGACGTTCGCGCTGTCGTTCGTGTTCATGTACATCGTGCTGGCCGCGCAGTACGAGCACTTCGTGCATCCGTTCACGATCCTGTTCTCGCTGCCGCTGGCCGTCCCCTTCGGCCTGGTCAGCCTGTATTGGGGCCGCGAGACGCTGAATTTGTACTCGGCGCTGGGGATACTGGTGCTGTTCGGCGTGGTGAAGAAGGCCGCGATTCTGCAAATCGACCACACCAACCTGCTGCGGGCGCAAGGCTTCGATCGCCATGCCGCCATCATGCAGGCCAACCGCGACCGCCTGCGGCCGATCTTGATGACCACCATTTCCTTCGTGGCGGGGCTGCTCCCGCTGCTCGTGGCCACCGGTCCCGGCGCGGAGGAACGGCGGTCGATTGCCGTGCTCGCCGTGGGGGGGCAAACCCTGTCGCTGTTGCTCACGCTGCTGGCGGTCCCCGTGCTGTATTCGTACCTGGATGACCTGGCACGGGTGTTCGTCGGCGAGCGGCAGACGGTGCCCGGGAACCTGGCCGTCTCGCAAGAACTGAGCGTGTCCTGAGGGGGGCGTTTCAGGGGGTGGGCAGCGTGGCCACCAGATCGTTGACCAGCTTCGCCAATTGTTCGTGCGTCACGCGGATGGGAACCGGCTGGCGGCCGGGCACGCCCCGGTCGGCCTGATAGCGCCGGAGCAGAAACCGGCCCCCTCCCAACGCGGACAGCAGCACTTCGTAATACTTCGTGTGCCCCGGCGAGGTGGCGGCGTCCGGCGGCTGCGAGCGGATCAGCACCTGCTGGTTTTGCGCGTCGAATTCCAGCGGCCCCAACGGCTCCAGCAAGTAGGTGATCCGCTGGCACAAACCCGCGGCCCACTGCTTGAGCTGATTGATCGAGGCGCCGGTCAGGGCGGGCACGTCCAGCCGGAGTTCCTCGCACGAGACGCCCAGCATTTCCACGCTCAACACGTCCAGCGCGATGGTCACGCCGGCGTCCGTCGCGGACACCGTCCGCGCGGGCAAAAACGTCTGACCCACCAGCGGCCGCAGGGCGGCGGCGATGTCGAGGGAAAGGCTCATGGCGGCGCCTGGAGTTCGTCGTCTGGAGGATGGTCAACCGGACCGGCCGGCCGCGGCCCAGCCGGCCGCTACTTCGTTTTCACCTGATGCGCGTGCCCGTCGTACGACATCACCGCGGTTTTCTCGTCGATGACCGTTTCAATGTGCACGGGGCGGGCCCAGAGCTTGTACAAATTCACGAGGGTATCTTGGGCATGGTCCTGCTTGAGTTCGATCCCCTGGTATTGATGCTTGAGGAACAGTTCGCCCCGATTGCGGTAATTGCCGTCGTGCACGCTGATGAACGGCCGGCCATGGTTGGTGAGGTTGTTCAGCAGTTGCCGCTTGATGTCGGCGAATTCCCGCGAGGCGATTTCATACGTCGATTCCTCTTCATTATAGGCGAAGCTGAACATTTTGTGCTTGGCGCAAAATTCCGGCGTCAAAAACGTATCGATGAAGGTCACGTCGTTGTGGATGCGGCGGACCTCGAAGATTTTCTCGCGGCCCAGCCCCAGTTGCTTGTCCCAGCGGCGGCGCGTCTCCCAGTCGTCGCAGGCTTCGTATTCGGGGCCGAACTGCCCCTTGTTCCAGCGTTCTTCGATATCGCGGAACAGTTCCAGACCGATCTTGTAGGGGTTGATCCGCTTGGGACTCATGGCGACGGTGCCGGAATGGTGGTCGGCATAGTCGATGACTTCCGCATCGGTGAGGCCGAAGCGCGTCATGAGAGTGGTATGCCAATAGCTGGCCCAGCCTTCGTTCATGATTTTGGTCTGTCCCTGCGGGGCGAAGTAGTAGGCCTCGTCGCGAATGATGGACAGAATGTCGTGCTGCCAGTCCTTGAGGGGCGCGTGATGCAGCAGGAACAGCAGCACGTCCCGCTGCGGTTCGTCCGGAAAGGACCGCTTGGCTTCTTTTTCCTCCTGCTTTTTCCGGCGCTCCTCGGCCTCGCGCTGCAAGACCTCGGGGGGATTGATGAACGGATCGAGATAGCCCTTGGCCGGCAAACGGGATTGTTCGCGGAGGTACTCGAAATCGTCGTCGCGGAGCAGGGCGGCGTGCGGGACGGCGGAAATGTCTTCCTGCCGCTTGATGTGCATCGAATGCGGGTCGATCAGGTCCTCCACCGACAGGCAGGCATCGATGAATTCCTCCACTTTCTCGTAGCCGTAGCGGTCGATGTAGCGGCGAATCCGCGTGGCATGGTTGGCCATGGCGTCGAGCATGCGGCGATTGGTGTGCGCGAACCACGCATTGCACTTGAAGAAATCGCAGTGGCCGTACACGTGCGCGATCACCAGCTTCTGGTCGACCAACTGGTTGGTGTTCAGCAGATACGCGTAACAGGGATCGTTGTTGATGACCATCTCGTAGATCCGCTGCAGACCGTACAGGTGGGTCTTCAGCAGCTCGTCGTACTCGGCCCCGAACCGCCAGTGCGGATAGCGCACGGGAAAGCCCCCGTACGCCGCGAACATGCACAACTCCTCCAGGTTCAGCACCTCGAAGATGGTCTCGAAAAAGTCCAGCCCTTGTTCGCGGGCCTTGGCCTCCATCGCGAGCTGAATGTCGCGCAGTTCGGAAGGCAGTGTCCGGTGCGTGGAGGTCGGCATGCGGAAAATGCTCCTGCCGCGGGGTGCTCACGGAGCGGCGACCGGGTGTTCCCGGCCCGCGCTCGGCGCGGTTCCGCGCGTTCTGCGAAAAACGAATTCATTGCAGCCCAAACCGCCGCCGCAGGTCGTCAGCTCGATCAGCACGAATCCCCGATCGCGGAGGAACCGGAAGACTTCCTCGGGTCGGGCCACCTCGAACGGATAGCCGCCGATCCAATCGACCAGGTCGTACCAGACGTGCATGCCCCGCGCCCGTTGTGCTGCGGCCGCATCCTTTCGGAACTGGCGCCAGGGCTTCAGCGGATCGCGGAGCGTCACCGCCCGGAGCACCGTCGCGGCGGTCATCTGCGCGAATCGGACCAGCAGCCGCCACGCCAGCCAACTGCCGCCCACCAGGACCACATACGGCGTGCGCAACATGCGCGGCAGGCGCACGTAGGCGGCCTTGATCCGCCGCCAGACGCGGCTGGCCAATCCCTGATCGTTATAGATGGCGACCCACAACAAGCCTCCCGGCGTGGTCCGCTCGCAGGCCCCCGCCATCGCCCGCCACAGGTCGCCGGTGTGGTGCAGCACACCCCAGGCGTACACCACGTCGAACTGTCCCAACCCCTCGAGGTAGGCCGCGTCCAACACCGAACCCCGTTCGATCCGCCAGCGCGCGGGATCCGCCGACTCCCGTCGCCGCAGTTCCTCCGCACACCGCACGGAAGCGGGATCGTAATCGAACGAGGTGACGCTGGCCCCCAGGCGGTAGGCGGCGAGGCTGAACAACCCGCTGCCGCAGCCGATGTCCAGAAATGTCCGCTCCTGCAACCCGTCGGGACCACACACCTGCCGCAGCGAGTGCACGGCCGCCGCCACGCGCTCCTCGCTGAGTGTGCGCAGGAACTGCGACCAGTTTTCTCCGAAGTCGAAGCGCGGCACGTCCGTCTCGACAAAGGTGGCGGTCATGGTGGGCTGCCGTGTGGCTGGCAAGGACGGCGTCGCGAGAGGCATTCGCGTCCCCTACTTTCCCTTTCCCCAACGTCCCCTACTTTCCCTTTCCCAAAAACGTGCGGATCGAATCGTAGATGGCGTCCTTGTTCTTGATTTCGCTGAGGATGAGGTTGTCCCAAGTGGCGACGATTTTTTTCAACTCCCGCAAATAATCGCCCGATCCGTAGGGGCTTTCGACCTGGCCGTAGCACACCAGATTGCAGGTGGGCAGGAAAAACTCCTGGAGCAGGCGGAGGCACTGGTTGTTGTCTTCCCCCCAGTTGTCGCCGTCGGAAAACTGGAACAGGTAAATGTTCCAGTCGGCGGGGGGAAAATCGCGCTCGATGATCTGCCGCGATTTCCCATACGCCGAGGAAATCCGCGTGCCGCCGCTTTCCCGCGTGCGGTAAAACGTGTCTTCGTCGACCTCGTGGGCGGCGGCGTCGTGGACGACGTAGCGGCGTTGGATGCCGTCGTACTGGCTGCGGAGCCAGGTATCGATCCAGAAGGCCTCGGTGCGGACGATGGCCTTCTGGTCGTCGGTCATGGAGCCGGAGACGTCCATGATGTAGATGATGGCGGCGTTGGCCTGCGGTTCGGGGTTTTCGGTCCAGGCGCGAAAGCGTTCGTCCTCGCGGGTGGGAATGACGATCGGCCGTTCGGGATCGTACTCCTGCGACGACATCAGCCGCCGCAAGGCCCGTTTGTAGGTCCGCTTGAAATGGCGGAGGGAATCAGGTCCGGTCTGGCGGATGCTGTCGTAGCGGGTTTTGATCGACTTGATGGTGTTCTGGCCCTTGGGCACGATTTTCGGCAGCTTGAGTTCCTCGCCGAGCATTTGGGCCAGTTCGTCGATGGTCAGTTCCGCCTCGCGGATGTGCTGTCCGGGGGCGTCGCCGGCCTGACCCGGGCCGTCGCCGTCATCCTGTCCGCGGCCGATCGGCTGGCCGATTTCGCCGTCCCCCTGGCCGACGCCGCCCGACCCTTTTTGCCCGTGGCGGAAGCGGGGGATGTCGAGGTTGGGGACGGGGATGGAGACGATTTCCCGCCCCTGCTTGCCCAGCACTTCGCCGTGCGTAATGTACTTCTTGAGATTTTGCCGGACCTTGCCCCGGACAATCTCCTTGAAGCGCTGCACGTCGCGGTCGATGGCGCGGGTCATGATGGTGGTCTATCGTTCCAGGGTTCGTCGGCGGCCAGGCCGCCGCGGGCGGCTCAGCTTCCGGTCTTGGCGTCGCCGCGGGCGAAGATGCTGGCCACGTATTGCAGCACGTCGGTCGCCGATTCCTCGTTGTAGCCGAAGGTGCGGATCAACCGGCCCTTGACGACGTCGATTTTCTCCTGCGTGTCCTTGTCGATCACGTTGGACACGAGGCTGGACAGTTTGATGGTGTCCTTCTGGTCCTCGAACAGCTTCATTTCCAGGGCCTTGTGGAGCCGTTCGTTGGTTTTGTAATCGAACCGCTTGCCGTCGAGGGCCAGGGCGCCGATGTAGTTCATGATTTCCCGGCGGAAATCGTCCTTGCGGGTTTCGGGGATGTCGATCCGCTCCTCGATGGAGCGCATCAGCCGCTCGTCGGGCTGCTCATCCTGTCCGGTGAACTTGTTCCGCACCTTTTCCCGCTGGGTGTACGCCTTCACGTTGTCGATGTAGTTGGCGCACAAGCGGGTGAGGGCTTCCTCGTCGGCGGCGATGGCCCGCTGGACTTCGTTCTTGACGATATCGGTGTACTCGTCCTTGACGACGGAAATCAGCCGGCGGTAGGCCTCCCGGGCTTCCTCGTTGGGAATCAGCGAGTGGTGCCGCAAACCCGCCTCCAGCTCGTTCAACACCATGAACGGGTTGAGGCTGGTGGCCTCGGGGTTGTTGACGAGGGCGTTGGAGATTTTGTCCTGCACATAGCGGGGGGAGATCCCCTGCATGCCTTCGTGCTTGGCCTCGCGGCGCAACTGCTCGACGTTTTCGGTGGTGAAGCCGGGCAGGGTTTTGCCGTTGTAGAGTTTGAGCTTCTGCATCAGGGACAGGCCGTGATGTTTGGGCTCTTCCAGGCGGGTGAGCACGGCCCACATGGCGGCGACTTCCAGGGTGTGGGGGGCGATGTGCTTGCCGCGGACGCGCTTGGGGTTGTAGTCCTTTTCGTAGATCCGCAGTTCATGGCTGAGCCGGGTGACGTACGGGATGTCGATTTTCACCGTGCGGTCGCGGAGGGCTTCCATGAACTCGTTGGACTGGAGCTTCTTGTACTCCGGCTCGTTGGTGTGGCCGATGATCACGGTGTCGATATCGGTCTGGGCGAACTTCTTGGGCTTGATTTTGTGTTCCTGCGAAGCGCCGAGCAGGTCGTAGAGGAAGGCCACGTCCAGCTTGAGGACTTCGATGAACTCGATCATGCCCCGGTTGGCGACGTTGAACTCGCCGTCGAAATTGAAGGCCCGCGGGTCCGATTCGCTGCCGTACTCGGCGATCTTGCGGTAGTTGATGTCGCCGGTGAGTTCGGTCGAGTCCTGGTTCTTTTCGTCCTTGGGCTGGAACGTGCCGATGCCCACCCGGTCGGCTTCCGACAGGAAAAACCGTTTGACGACCACCGAATCGAGCACCTTGGTCCAATCGCCTCCGCACTCTTCCAGCCGCTCGCGGAAGTAAAAGCGGGACAGGGGGCACACTTCACCGTGAATCTCCACCAGCCGTTGGGTGGCGGGATCGCGTCCGGCGTTCAGTTCGGCGCAAACCTGCTCGCGATAGGCCATGGGGATCAGTTGCAACGGCTCGCCGTGCATGGGGTCCCAGGTGATCGACCCGTCCCGTTCCTTCCAGCCAAAGGTGTACAGCGCCCCGTCGGGACGGCGGCTGTAGCGCTCCAGGCCGCGTTTGAGCAGCCGGGCGATGGTGCTTTTGGAACTGCCGACCGGACCGTGCAGCAGCAGCACGCGGCGTTCGGCGCCGTAGCGCAAGGCGGCACTGCGCAGAAAGTTGACAAGCTGCATCAGCGGCTCGGTCAACCCGAAGATGGCGTCTTCACCGTCCCCATCCGGGTCGTCGAAAAAGCGATACCGGACCAGTCCGTTCCGCCGCCCTTCTTCGACCGGATACGTGCCATACGACATAATCATGTCGTACATCCGCTGATGCGCCGTGCGGGCGACCTCGGGATGCTCGCGGACGATGTCGAGATACTCGGCGAACGAACCGTGCCAGTGTTCCTGACGGAACTGGTCGGGATTTTGCTGGGCGGACAGGCGTTCGAGCAGGATGCGTCCAGTGCTCACGGAACCGCTCCTTCCATCGGTACGGAAATCACGGAAGACCAGATTTCGGCCAGACTTCCCCGGGGACACCGGCCTTGCAGACAGCGCAGCCGTCAACCGCGCTGGGCCTTGGAGACTTACCCCCGGGGAGAAGCCGACCGTCCTTGGTGACGTTAACGGCAGGTACGAAAGATCAAGCTGTCAGCATCGGGAGCGCCGAGCCGACACTCCAGCCGCTCGCCCGCTCTTCGGGAGAGACCGGCCGTGATGGTAGTGGCGGAACATCCGGGTCCGCATCAAGGTGAGTTTTTCCGCCGCTTCCCTTCGGCAGCACCTGGTCGTGCAGGCATCTGGAATTATCCCAGGTTCCCGAACTCAGGCAATATCAATCTGCATGCGTCCCCATCCAGAATTCGTGAATTCTCGCCGCGCGGACTATCGTAGACGACAATCCCCCCATTCCCGGAATCAGTCCCTGACACGGAATCAGTCCCTGACCCGGCATCAGTCCTTGACACGAAAGCCGTCCCTGACACGGAATCAGTAAATGACCCGGAATCAGTCCCTGCCCGTGCCGCGCCCCTGCCTCCACGCATATCCGCACCTCCACGGACATCCGCCGCCCCTCGCGGGTCGACTGAAATGCCTGCCCCACGACTTCGTCGTCGAGGAAATCCCGGCGTATCTCCCCTCGGGCGACGGCCATCACCTGTTCTTGTGGCTCGAAAAGGTCGACATTTCCGCCGAACAGTTGCTTCGCCATTTGGCCCGCACGCTGCACATTGCGTCCACCGACATCGGCCTCGCCGGACTGAAAGACCGCCGAGCCGTCACCCGCCAGTGGGTCTCGGTCCCTGCCGCGTGTGTCGACCGGCTTCCCGCCGTCGAGACCGATCAGATCCGCGTGCTGGAAATTCACCGTCACTCCCATAAATTACGCACTGGCCATCTGCGAGGTAACCGCTTCCGCATTCTGTTGCGCGACGCCGCTTGCCGCGACCTCTCTCGCGACCCTGTTCATGCGACCGCCCCGACTGGCGCGCCCGGATTGCTCGGATCGCCTGGCGGAGGGGAACAGGACCCTCCACCCGACCCCTTTCGTGTGACAGCGCCGGCAGGTGCGCCCATTTCCGCGGCACTCCGCCAGGCCCAGGCCTTGGCCGCCGTCATTTGCCAGCGCGGCTTTCCGAACTACTTCGGCGAGCAGCGGTTCGGCCGCGAGGGAGACACCTTGCAGTGGGGGTGGGACTTGTTGACGCAGGCCAAATCACCGCGCGACATTCCCTATGCTCGCCGCAAGTTTCTGCTCAAGCTGGCGTTGTCGGCCGTGCAAGCCGAGTTGTTCAACCGCGCGTTGGCCGAGCGGCTTGGCGACGGGCTGGCGGACACCGTGCTCGCGGGCGACGTGATGGCGGTGGTCGCCTCGGGAGGCCAGTTCCTCGCGGAAGATCCCGCCGTCGAGCAACCCCGCTGCGACCGTTACGAGACGGTGATCACCGGGCCGCTCTTCGGCCCCAAAATGCGGCAGCCCCGAGGAGCACCCGGCGAGCGTGAACAACGGCTGTTGACTCATGTCGGGCTGTCGCCCGCCGCATTTGCCGCATTCGGCCATCTACTGTCGGGGACGCGGCGCGCGTACCTGGTCCGGCCGCCTGAACTGCTCGTCTCCGCGGTGCCCGAGGGACTGCGCTTCGAGTTCACTCTCCCACCCGGCGTGTACGCCACCACGTTGCTGAGGGAATTTATTGGTGGGGCGATCGAGGAGGGTTAGAGCGCCTCTCGGCGGGGACAATTCAGGCGGTCGCGGACGCCGCGGCGTCCGCGAACTGTCAGGCGTGGGGTTCGGTCATGCTCCACGGGTCGAGGGCCCGGTTGAGCAGGTCTTCCGGCAAGACGTTCTGCTCGCGGCACAGCTCGCGGATCGTTTTGCCGGTTTTGAAGGCTTCCTTGGCCAGCGCCGCGGCTTTCTCGTAGCCGATGTAGGGGTTCAGGCTGGTCACCATGGCCAGGCTTTTCTCCACGGCGGCCTCGCACGCCGCGGGATTGGCTTCCATGTCGAGGGCGCACAAGTCGACGAAGGCCTTGGTTCCCTGGGCTAGCAAGGCGACGCTTTCGAGGGCGGCTTCCCCCATGATGGGCATCATGATGTTGAGCTGGAACTGCCCGCCAGTCGCGCCGCTGAACGCCACGGTCTGATCGTTGCCGATCACCCGCGCGCACACCTGCATGAGGCTTTCGCACATCACGGGGTTCACCTTGCCGGGCATGATCGAACTGCCGGGCTGCCGGTCGGGCAACATGATTTCATAGAACCCGCACCGCGGCCCCGAACTGAGCCAACGAATGTTGTTGGAGACGTTGAACAACGTCACGGCGATGCCGCGCAACTGGCCGTGACACTCCACCAACCCGTCCCGCTGAGCGTTGGCTTCGAAATGGTTGACGGCCTCGTAGAAGTGGAGTCCGGTTTTCTGCGCCAAGGCGGCACACGTGCGGCGGGCGAACTCGGGGTGCGTGTTGATCCCCGTGCCGACGGCGGTGCCTCCCACCGGCAATTCCAGCACCGGATCGAGACTTTTCCTGGCCCGCTCGACCGACAACTGCAATTGCCGGGCAAACCCGCTGAATTCCTGTCCCAGGCGGAGCGGCGTGGCATCGGCCAGGTGGGTGCGGCCAATCTTGATGATGCGATCCCAGTGGCGGGCCTTCTCGGCGAGGACGTCGGCAAACCGCTGGAGTTGGGGAATCAACCGTTCGTGAATGCCCAGCGCCACCGCCACGTGAATCGCCGTGGGAAACGTGTCGTTGGTGCTTTGCCCCATGTTCACGTGGTCGTTGGGATGGATCGGTTTCTGGTGATCGAACCGGTTGCCGCCGCACAACTCGATCGCCCGATTGGCGATGACCTCGTTCACGTTCATATTGCTCGAGGTGCCCGAGCCGGTCTGGTAGATGTCGACGGGAAACTCGGCGTCGAACCGACCGGCGGCGACTTCCTCGGCGGCTTGCAACAACGCCGCCACCTGCTGATCGGTCAGCGGGTTCTTGCCTGTGCCGGTGAGCTTGCCCAGATCCCGATTGGCGATGGCGGCGGCCCATTTCACCAACCCCATGGCGTGGATCAGTTCGGGGCGCAGCGTGCGGCCCGAGACGGGAAAATTGTCGACGGCGCGCTGCGTTTGGGCGCCGTAATAGGCCGCGGCGGGGACTTGCACATCCCCCATCGAATCATGTTCCGTGCGGAAGGCGGTCATGGCGTTCACTCACTCGCGCGATGTTCACTGACTCGCGGACAAAGCAGTCGCATGATCGACGCCATGATATCGGCCCCAGGCAGGGACACCAAGCCGACCGCGAAAGCCGGCGAGCGCGGCCCATGCTGGTCTCGTCCGGCGAGTTCGCTCGCTCGGTCGGTCCGCCTCAGCGGAGGCTGTCGCGCCGTCCCGACGTTGACGACTGGGCTTGCCACTGTCCGCGCAACGCCTGACCTGCCAGGGCGTGCAGGTCGGCGTCGTCCGGGAGGCGTTCCGCGGCCCAGCGCAAGTGTTCGGCGGCTTCGGCATACTCGCGCTGCTGGTACAGTTCCTCGCCGAGCGCCCGGCGCAGTTCCAGCGAATGCGGATGTTGCCGCACGGCTTCGCGCAGGGCGGACAGCAGCGCAGACGTTTGTTGCAGTTCCTTCCAGGCGGCGCGGGCCGCCAGCCAGGCTGGAGCCGCATCCTTCTCGGCGACCTGCCGGCGGGCGAACTGGGTCGCCGATTCGGCGTAGCTGCGGAGCATGGTCGTCAGTTCGGAGGCGCGGTGGTGGGCGCGAAACGCCTCGCAGATGCGGCCTTGGGCTTCCCAATCGGGTTGAAATTCCCGCAAAAAGAAGTCCGCCGATTTTTCCACCGCGAGCACGTCGACAATCCGTTTCTGAAACAGCGGCCCGTAACGGAAGGCCCGTTTCCAATGGTTCAGGGCCTCGTCCTCACGCCCCATCAGCAGGGCTTCCCGGCCGACGGCATACAACACCTGCGGATCGTAGGGGCGCACGGCCAAGGCCTGCTTGAGCAGCCGCTGTTGCAAGGCGCCGGTCAAATCGTGCAGAAAGCTCATCTCCGCCAGGTAGACGTAGGCTTGTCCGTCGAGGGGCGACAATTCGATGCAGCGGACGCCGGATTTCCAGGCTTCGTCCAGCAATCGGGCATGTTTGCCGGTGGCGCGGACGATCCACTCGCGCAGCGCGGCGGTCGATTCGAAGCCGGAAGCAACGGCCGCGTCGCGCAATTGGGCCAGCGACATGGGGTTGTCGCTCTGCTGCTGCAACTGCTCGAACATCTGCTGATAGGCCAGTGTGGCGACCAGTTGATACTGGCCGTTTTGCCGATCCGCTTTCGCCGCCTGCACGGCGGCCCGCGCCTTGGCCCGCTGCAAGGCAACTTGCGTCTCCGGCTGGTCGTCGAGCGGAAACACCTGCCAGGGAACGAACAGCAAATTCAGATAACGCAAGCGATGCGGCTCGGCGGCGATCGCGCCGGCCTTCTGCGCCCACAGCCACGGCCCCAGCCAGACCAGTCCCAAGCACACGGCAGTCCAGCACCAGCGCGGACAAGGCAGTTCAGGCGGCCGCCGACCCTCGGCCTCCCGATCGAGCTGCGACAACCGGCAGGCGGCAGCCGCCAGCAACAGCACCACCACCATGCAGCCGGGAACATACCACAGAAAGTCGAACACGGCATGTGCGGCGTGCCCCGTCAGACTGCCCAAAAGCGCCGCCGCCATGCCCGCGGTGGCCGGGTTTTGATTGCGGCGGAGCACGCCGCACGGCCAGCCGAGAACTTGCCAGATCATGCAGCCGGCAATCGCCAGCCCCGCCAGGCCGCATTCGGAAGCCACCTGCAAATAGCTGTTATCGGCGTGAGTGTACTCGTAGCCGTTGTAGGGCTGGTCGAGAAACAGGTGATGTGCGTCCGCATGCGTGCCCACGCCCGTCCCCCACCAGGGGAATCGTCTCACGACCTCCAGGTTGGCCCGCCAGATGATCCAGCGGCCGTCGCGCCCCGTTTCGTCGAACCGGCGGAGCACCTCTTGCGAACCGGCGACCCACGCCACCCCGGCGGTCACCACCCCCCCCGCGAACAGGGCCAACACGAACTGCGGCGAAACCAGTCGCGCCCGCTGAAACCCCCCCAAGGCCACCAGCCCCGCCAATCCCAACGCCAGCACGCCGCCGCGCGACTGGGTCAGCAGCACGGCCAGCACCACCACGGCTTGCGCCGCGAGAAACAACAGGGAGACCACCCACTCCTTGGGGGACGAGCGAGCCGGTTTCCACGCCGCCTCCGACGACCATTCCGGCGGCGACGTCGACTTCAGCCACCACCATAACAGCGGACCCAGCCCCAAGGACAAAAACTGAGCCAGATGGTTGCGATTGGTGAACGGCCCCAGGTTGTAGCGCCGGGGATCGGCGAATGGATGCTGCAACCACCCAAAAAACTTGCCGTTGCTGAGCGCGTAGTGCACCAGGCTGAACACCGCGATGGCCACCGTCGCCGCGGCAATCCATTGCAGCCAGCGCGCAACATCGCGGAGCGTGCGGCAGCGCTGCACGGCTACCAGAAACAGCAAGGCGTAGGCCACGAACGTCGCCAGCGCGGACCGCGTTTCCGACGGGGCCAGCGACAGCGTCGACCAATGCTTGCCCAGCAGCCCTCCCGCCGGGTTCTGCCATTCCACCAGATACTCGGCATGCGCCGGCGATAGCCAGTGGAGCCACGCCGGGGGCAGCGACACGAGCTGCAAGCCCACCAGCGCCAAAGCGGCCAACCACAACCATTCGCTCCGGGTCCAAATCCAGCGCCCCTCCTCCGCTCCCACCTGATACAGTCCCCAACACCCAGCGGACCACACCGCCGCCGCCACCAGCACGCCTTGCCCCACGGCGAGGCGGCCTCCCAGGCACAACGGCACCAGCCACAGCGCGGCGAGCAGACCCAGATCGGTGGCGGTCACCAGCCAGGGCACGGCCGGCCCGGCTTCCGCCGGGAAAAATTCGCCCGCCACGGGGCCACGCCGCTGTCGGGGACGGCTGCTCATGATGGGCCGTTCTCTGCCTCGCCAACCGTGTGCGCGCGGTGTTTGGTGTTGGAAGATGGACCCGGCCCCGGCTCGCGCGGCATGCGCTGCAAACCGTCTGGCGACTGTTGACCAACCCCAGGGACAGGCCGCCCACCCGCGGCCGTCATCGTCGACCACCGTGCGGGAACGGTTCTGGCAGCGTGCTCAGGCCGCTCGTCGGACCGGTTGCAGCTCATGTGCGTCGTCCCCGCCGTCGTCCCCCCCGGTTTGCGGATCGGTGGCGTCATCGTGACCGTAGCCATAGCCGTAGCCATAGCCATAGCCGTAGCCATACCCGTATTCCTGGCCGACATCGCCGAGGTGATTGATCACGGCGCCCAGCACGCGGACGCCGGTGTTGCGATAGGCTTCCACGGCGCGGACCACCATTTTGCGGCGGTTCTTGTCGGGGCGGATGACGATCACGGCCCCATCCACCATCCGGCCGATGATCGCTGGATCGGTGACGGCCAGCACGGGCGGGGCGTCGATGAGGATCTGGTCGTAAATGGATTCGGCCCAGGCCAGCAGATCGTTGAACCGCTCGCTGGACAGCAATTCGGAAGGATTCGCCGGCCGCGGACCGGACGGCATGACATCCAGGTTTTCCACTCCCAGGTGGAAGATGTTTTCCAGCGCGCTGTCGGCGATGGGGGCGGTCTCGCGGAGGACTTGCGACAATCCGCGGGGGCCTTTCAGCTCGAGGAGTTGCGTCAGTCCGGGGCGACGGAGGTCGGCGTCGATCAGCAGCGTCTTCTTTTTGGCCTGGGCGAAGGCCACGGCGAGATTGGCCAGCGTGGTGGTTTTGCCATCGCCTGGTTCGGTGCTGGTGATGACCAGCCGCTGGGTGTCGCCGGCGCAGAAGGTGATGGCACTGCGCAAGGTGCGGAAACATTCCGATTCGGCGCTATCAGGCCGGGCGTAGGTCAACACTTGTTGAATGCCCGTTCCCCCCGTTTCGCGAATCTGACGGATCATGGCCAGGACGGGCAACCCCAACAGCCATTTCAATTCGTCGGGCGACTTGAAGCGGTCGTCGATGGCGTCGAGGACGTAAATCAAGCCCAGTCCGACGACGGTCCCCAGGGCCAGCGCCAGCAGGCCGGTGGATGACAACTTGGGAGAGACGGGAAACAGGAGCACCTTCGGCTCGCTCACAATGCGGACGCGCAGCGAGTTGTCGGCCCCAAAGTCGACGTTTTTCATCTGATCGAGGATGGTGTCGTAATACTTGCGGATGCGGCTGACTTCGTTTTCCAGCCGTTGCAACTCGGCCAGCGTGGAATTCAACGCCAGCGCCTGGGCGTGGGCCTGGTCGAACTGTTGTCGCAGGGCTTCTTCCTGGGCCGCCGCCTGCTGGTAGCGTTGGGCCGCCATTTTCAACAACCGCGGCCCCAATTCGTTGGCGCTGAGCTGCTTGATGCTTTCCGCCACGGCGATGTTGCGGTTGCTGAGGTAGCGCTGGGTCGCCGCGATTTTCGATTCCAACTGCACCACGTCGGGATGAGCCGGCCCCAACTTGCCGAGCAGATTCTGCAGCGACTGCTGGTCGGCGATCAGTTCCTGCTCGATCTTGGCCAGGGTGTAGCTGTCTTGCGTGCCCAGTCCGAGTTCCTTCAACAGCACCTCGCGGCCGACCACGTCGGCCAGTTGCATCACGAACTGCTGGATGTCTCCGCCCGAATTCACGGCGAAGGCCACCGCTTCGTAGAAGGCCTTGGCGTCGGCGGTTTTCTGGACGGCGTCCGTAAGCGCCAGATTCAGCTTTTTGGCCCGTTCGGCGAGGATGTGCGATTCGCGTTCGTGCTCGTTGGTGCCAGACAGAAGGATGCCCGACTGGCTCTTGAGCTGATGCAGGCGGCTTTCCTTCTCGTCGAGAATCTGCGCGTACTCGTCCCGTTTGCGGGTGAGCAGCAGCAGCGTTTCCTGCGAGGAATTGCGGTTGGTCTCGGCCATGAAGCGGAGATAGGACTCGACGATGGCCCCCACCACGAACGCCGCCGTTTGCGGGTTCTTGGACGTGCACCGCAGCGTAATGATGTTGGTCAACCGGGCCGACGACACCGACATTCGCGAGCGCAGCGATTGGGTCCACTTGGTTTTGGGCACCCCCTCGAAGTCGATGCGGTGTTTGGCCGGCAGCGATTTGATGGCCGCCTCCAGCACCTTGTCGCTGAGCATCAGCCGCTGGTAGGTGGGCATCTGGTCTTGAATGGTTTTGGGGGTGGCGTCCCGTTGATCGAGGACGTTCCCCCCGGTTTGCAGGACCAGCACTTCCGCCGAGGATTCGTAAATCCGCGTCGCCGTCGCGTAGTACACCGCCCCGCCCGCGCCGGCCACCAGCAGGCAAGCCACGAGGGTCCACTTGCGCAGACGCACCACCTGCAAAAAGCGGACCAGTTCCCCCAGCGCTCCCGAGTGGTGGGGGACGTCGGCAGGGGCGGTCGGATCGGCGTCGATGCTCACCCGATGCTCCTGCGGGCTAGAGGGCCGTCAGCGGCAGCGAAGCGCCGAACCCGAAGTTGATCAGCCGGAGAGTGTCCACAAACACCGTCAACGGGGTTTGCTCCACGCTCACAATGTCTCCGGGAGACAGCAGCAGGTTCGCCCGCTCGTCGCGCTTGGCTTCGGAAAACTTCAGGGCGATCCGCACCGTCTCGTTGCTGTTCGGCTTCTTGCGGATCACCACGATGTCGTCGGCAACGGGCGAGGACAGTCCTCCCGCCAGCGCCACCGCGTCGATCACACGCAGGTTCTCTCCCACCGGAAGCTCATACCGATTCGGCTTGTGCACCAAACCCACCACGTGCACTGGCTCGGGGTCTCGTTTTTCGACCATCACCACCGCACCATCTTCCAGCACGTAGTTGCCGGTGCCCGCCTTGGTCGCCGCCACCAGATCCACCCGAATCGATTGGCGGCGCACGCCTCCCCCGCCGGCGGAACCGCCCGGCAGCGAATGCCCCGCCGGGTTGATCGCCGCCGGGTCGTTCGCGGCGATGGGATCGGGCGCCCCTTCCTCCTTGATGGGATTGCGGATTTCCACGTTGGTGCCCGCGTTGTCCGATAACCCCCCCGCGGCCACCAGCGCCGCCAATAAATCGCACTGACCGCGCGGAATGGCTTTCACCCCCGGTTCTTTCACCGCACCCACCACCGTTACCCGATTCACCCGCTGATGCCGCATCGTCACCGTCACGTAGGGCCGGCGATACAGGTTCCGCTGGATGCTCGCGGCGGTAATCGCCGCCTCGGCTTCCGCCAGCTCCAATCCCGCCAGATGCACCGGCCCCACGACGGGAATGTCCGCCACGCCATCGTCCCGGATGCGCACGGGCTGGGTGTAGCTCTCCTTCTCGTTCAATCCCGTGGAAATGGTGACGTCGATCACATCGCCCCGGTCGATGAGTTCGCTCTTCACGGTCAGGCTCGCCAGCCGCGAAAGATCCACCGTTTGGGCATTTTCCCGCCGGGCCGCCGCCAAATATGCCGGCATCGTGTCATACGTGTATTTCTCGCCTCCCGGTCCGGTCCGGCAGCCCGACAACCCGCCGCACCACACGCCCACCACCACGAGTGCACAGCGTCCCGCCGCCGAAGTCAGCAGTCCTCGAGACCGGCTCAGCGGTCGAAACAGCGCAACACTCGGCACGGCAGTTCCTGCGTCCACGCGAAGAAATCTCAGCGGCGAATGGCACACCAAGGCTTCGAGCGCGCCCCGTTCGGGACGCAGCGCGGGCCGAAATGTAGGTGAAGACCATGCGAAGGTCAAGACGGCTCGGCACATGCTGCCGCTAGGGCCGGGCGAGCCTCGGCCATCGACCCATTCACACGGCGTGTGCTCCGGAAAGTTTCAAGATGGGCAGCAAGTCTTCTGTTGCGTTGGCGGTTCGGTTGCCGAAATGCGTTCGGAGCGGGCGTTCCGGTGGGGCGACGGTACCGACTTCCAGCACGGTCGAAGGTCTCACCGTCTCATCGGTTGACCGGCTCATCGGTTGACCGTCTCATCGGCTGACCGTCTCATCGGTTGACCGTCACATCGGTTGACCGTCACATCGGTTGACCGGCTCATCGGTTGACCGGGAAGGACTGCCCGGGGGAAGCCTCCCCAGCGGCCGGCAAGCTGACCGGCGGAACCGGTGAACTGGGACTGGCAGCCTCCCGCTCCGTCGCTCCCGTAAAGCGGCCGGCAAGCTGACCGGCGGAACCGGTGAACTGGCGGAGCCGCGTGCTGATTGAACTGCCGCCGCGGCGCTCGGAATTTCAGGGGGCGTCGGCTATCCTGAGGGGCCCGATGGGCGCGGAGGGTCTCGGCGCGATCGGCTCTCAGGATGTTCGTTACCATGCACAGTTCCGGTTCGACTTCGCCCCAATTCCAGCCGCTGGCCGTAGTGGGTCTGTCCGCCCTGTTTCCCAAGGCCGGCAACATCGAGCAGTTCTGGTCGAATTTGCGTCGGGGCGTGGACGCCATCACGGAGATTCCACCCACTCACTGGGATCCCGCGGCCTATTTCGATGCCGATCCCAAGGCCCCCGACCGCACCTATGCGCGGCGGGGCGGGTTTCTGTCTCCCGTGCCCTTTGATCCGCTGGAGTTCGGCATCGCGCCGAGCAATCTGGAAGCCATCGATACGTCGCAACTCTTGGGCTTGGTGGCCGCCAAGCGGGCGCTGGAGCATGCGGGCTACGGAGAGGGGGGCCAGTCGTTCGATCGTCAACGGGCGAGCTGCATTTTGGGAGTGACCGGCACGCTGGAAATGGTGATTCCCTTGGGAGCGCGCTTGGGTCACCCCAAGTGGCGGCAAGCGCTGCGCGAGGCCGGCGTGGCCGACGACGTCGCCGAGGAGGTCGTGGAGCGGATTGGCGCATCGTACGTGTCGTGGCAGGAGAACTCGTTTCCCGGGCTGTTGGGGAATGTGGTGGCGGGACGGATCGCGAACCGGCTGGACTTGGGCGGGACCAACTGCGTGGTGGATGCGGCCTGCGCCAGTTCATTGAGCGCCCTCCACCTGGCGGCGCTGGAACTATGGACGGGACGGGCCGATCTGGTGCTCACTGGCGGTGTCGACACGTTCAACGACATTTTCATGTACATGTGCTTCAGCAAAACGCCGGCGCTGTCTCCCACGGGGGACGCCCGGCCGTTTGCCGAGGACGCCGATGGCACCATTCTCGGCGAGGGGGTGGGCATGCTGGTGCTCAAGCGGCTCGCCGACGCCCAACGGGATGGAGACAAGATCTACGCCTTGATTCTGGGCATCGGCACGTCGAGCGATGGTGCGGGCAACGCCGTGTATGCCCCGAAAAAAGAAGGGCAAGTCCGCTGTTTGCTGGACGCCTATCGCGCGGCGGGAGTCAGTCCCGACACGATCGAGCTGATCGAGGCGCACGGCACGGGGACGAAAGTCGGGGATGCGACGGAGTTGGCCGGCCTGATCGACGTGTTTCGCGCGTCGGGTCGCAGAGGCCGCTGGTGCGCCCTGGGTTCCGTGAAGTCGCAAATTGGTCATACCAAGGCGGCGGCGGGAATCGCCGGAGTGATGAAGGCCGTGTTGGCCCTGCATCACCGGGTGTTGCCGACCACCATCAAGGTGCGTCGCCCGCTCGAGTCGCTGCTCGAGGCGGATGGCCCGTTTTATGTGAACACGGAACCGCGGCCGTGGTTGCCGGCCGCCGACCATCCTCGTCGGGCGGGGGTGAGTGCGTTCGGATTCGGAGGCAGCAATTTCCATTGCGTGTTGGAGGAGTATTCCTCGCTGCGGGCGTCGCCCGGCGACCCGACGGAGGTTCGTCGCGAGGAGTGCGGCGAGCCCGACTGGGACCAGGATGTTCTGCTGCTGGCGTTTTCCGGAGCTTCTCGAACCGAGTTGCACGCCAAATTGTCGGCCTGCCGCGACGCCTGCGCTGCCGCGACGGATCAGCCGGTCGCGGCATGGCGTTATCTTGCCGCGCGGAGCCGCCAGGAATTCGATCCTCATGCCGACCAGCGGCTGCTGATGGTGTTCGAGCCGGAGCGGATTTCTCTTCCGACCCTTGTCGACCAGGCTGCCGAGGCCCTCGACAAATACGCCGACAAACCGGCGTGGTCCACGCCGGACGGTCTGTTGTTCGGCCGCGGCCCCCGGCAAGGCAAACTGGCGGTGGTATTTCCCGGCCAGGGTTCGCAAGCGGTGGGCATGTTGCGCGAACTGGCCTGCCGCTTTCCGATCATGCAAAACGTGCTGGCGGAAGCCAACGACGTGTTTTCGTCGCTGTACGGCGGACCGCAACGACTCAGCGACTACATCTATCCGCCTCCGGCGTTTTCCGAGGAGGAACGGCAAGCGCAAGAGGCCGCCCTGCGCGCCACGCAGATCGCCCAGCCCGCGATTGGTGCCGTGAGCCTGGGGGCCCTCGCCGTTCTGGAGCAGTTTGGAGTGAAGCCCGAGGTGACGGCGGGGCACAGCTATGGCGAGCTGACGGCATTGTGTGCTTCCAAGCGGTTTCAACCGGCGGCACTCTATCGTCTGTCGATGTTGCGCGGCCGATTGATGGCGGAGGCGCAGGAGATCGACGGGGGCATGATCGCGGTCGGCGCGCCCCTGTCGCAGGTCGAGGCCGCCATTCAGGAATCCGCCGTCGATCTGGTCATCGCTAACCGCAATGCTCCGAACCAGGTGGTTTTGTCGGGCCGGTTGCCGGAAATCGAGCGCGCGGCGGACTTGTTCGCCCGCCGCAACATGCGCGGCAAGAAATTGCCGGTTTCGGCGGCGTTTCACAGCCCGCTGGTGGCCGCCGCCAGTCAGCGGTTTCGCCCGGTGTTGTCGGACGTGGCGTTTACCCCGTCCGACGTGCCGGTGTTCGCGAACAGCAGTGCCGACGTTTACCCCGCCGATCCCGAGGCCGCTCGGGACTTGTTGGCGGGGCAACTCGCCCGGCCGGTTGAATGGGTGCGTCAGATTGAAAACATGTATGCCGCGGGGGCGCGGCTGTTTGTCGAAGCAGGACCCGGTTGCGTCTTGACCGGACTGATTGGGGCCATTCTTTCCGGGCGGGACCATCGGGCCATCGCGGTCGATGCGTCGCAAGGCAAACGCTCGGGGATGTACGACCTGGCGATGGTGCTGGCACAGCTCGCGGCTGGGGGCTATCCCGTGCGGTTGAGTGCGTGGGATCCGCAGCCTCCGCGGCCGGAAGCCCGCTCGCCCGAACGGTTGCGGATCCCCATTTGTGGTGCCAATTACGTGAAACCGCGCACCCCCCGACCGCCGCGCATCCGCACCCTCCCACCACAGCCGATGAGTTCCGCGGAGCCGATGAGTCTCGCGACGCCGTTGAGTTCCCCAACCCATTCCGCGGATACCGCGCCGCCACCTCGACCACTAGCGACTCCCGCACCCCCATCCCCTGGTGCACCCCCACCTGCGGTCTCGTCCGTCGCCTCGTCGTCCGTCGCGTCGTCGTCCGTCGTCGAGTCGTCCGTCGCGTCGTCGTCCGTCGTCGAGTCGTCGGTTGATCTGCCCTCGGAAGCCCTCATGGTGTTGCAACGGATGCAGCAAGAGACGGCGCGGCTGCATCGAAAGTTCCTTGAAGGTCAGGAAGCGGCACTGCGGACGCTGCAATCCTTGCTGCACACGGGTGCGTCTGGCGGGCACCAACCGACAGCACCGCGGGCGGAACCCTTTCCCTTGCCGCCGGCTCCCAAGCCGCTGGCTCACGTCGCAAGCCAGCCAACTCCGCCGGACAGTGCTCCCTCTCCCAGTCACATTCCCACCCCCACTCAAATTGGCACCCCCACTCAAATTGGCGCCCGCAGTCAAATTGGCGCCCCCAGCCCGGGTCCCGCCCCCGTTCTGCCCCTCGCCGCTTCGTCACCACCCCAGGCCGCTGCGACCGATGCGACAACCGTCGCGGCGATGGCCACCGCCATCGACTCGCTAAGAGCCACCGTGTTGTCCGTGGTGGCGGAGAAGACGGGGTATCCGGTCGAGATGTTGCAGCCCCCCATGAGTCTCGATCACGATCTGGGGATCGACTCCATCAAGCGGGTGGAGATTCTCTCGGCGTTGCAGGAGAAGCTGCCGCATCTTCCGCCGGCGACACCCGAGCAATTGCAGACGCTGCATCGGTTGCAAGACGTGATCGACCTGTTGGCGGCCGGGGTGCCGAAGGAACGAGTGGCGGCAGCACCGCAGGAGCCAGCGCGGCCTTCCGAAGACCAAGGCCGATTGCTGCGTGCCGTCGTTCGTCCTGTGCCCTGCGCCGCGCGGCGGACTCCCTTGAATCTCCAGCGTGAGGGAGAGTTCTGGATCGTCAGCGAACCACAGCCGCTCGCCTCGGCGCTGGCGCACGAACTCGCCGAGCGCGGCTTCCGGACCACCGTGGCTGCCGAACGGACGGCCGTTCCCCAGACCTTGACCGGAATGGTGGTGCTCCCCCCACCGCAAGGGACCGCCACCGCTGATTTGTGGCGGGCACTGGTGGCGTTGCAACGCGCGGCTCCGGCCTTGAAGCGGATGGCAACGGGCGGACACGCGGCCGTGGTCGCCACGGTCAGTCGGTTGGATGGTCAGTGCGGCTTCGGTCCCCTCGAACGGACCATCCGCGACCCGGTCTCCGGGGGCTTGGCGGGATTGTCGAAAACGGTCCGCCACGAATGGCCGGAATTGACCTGCAAGGCGATCGACCTCGACAGCGGCTGGTCGCCTGCCGCATCCGCTGCCGCCCTCGCCGAGGAGTTGCTGCACGCTGGCCCGGTGGAATGCGGGTTGTCGCCCGGACAGCGGATTGCGCTGCGGTTGGAAGCCACGCCGTTGCCGACGGGAAGCGGCGCGGACCTGTTCGCTCCCGGAGACCTTGTGCTCATTACCGGAGGCGCACGGGGCGTGACGGCGGCCGCCGCCTTGGCCCTGGCCCAAAAATATCGTCCACGGTTGGTCTTGTGCGGAAGGAGTTCCGCGCCGCAACCCGAGCCGGACTGGCTGCGCGGCCTCGACGGCGAAGCCCACATCAAACAGGCTCTCGCCGAGCACAAGGCGGCGACGACTCCCCGGGAATTGCAGGAGCGGTGCCGCGAAATTCTGGCTCAACGGGAAATCTCCGAGACCTTGGCACGACTGCGGGGGCTGGGTGTGTCCGCGGAATACTGCCCCGTCGACGTCCGCGATGCCACGGCCGTTGCCGAGCTGGTCGCGCGGGTGCAGCGCGCGGCTGGACCCATTCAGGGTCTGATTCACGGCGCGGGTGTGTTGGCCGATCAGCGGATCGAAGACAAGACCCGCGACCAGTTTGCCCGGGTGTTCGAGACCAAGGTCGGCGGGCTGTCCCATCTGCTGGCCGCTCTCGATCCGAACGCCTTGCGCGTGCTGGCGGTCTTCTCGTCCTTTACAGGGCGGTACGGACGCACGGGCCAGATCGATTACGCCATGGCCAATGAAGTGCTCAACAAGCAGGCTCGGGAGTTTCAGCGGCGCTATCCCCGTTGTCGTGTCGTGGCGTTCAACTGGGGTCCGTGGGACGGCGGCATGGTGCAGGGAGGCTTGAAGAAGTTGTTCGCTGCCGAAGGCGTGGGGTTAATCCCGCTGGCAGAGGGAGCGCAATTCCTGGTCGATGAATTGACCAGCCCGCCGGCCCCCGCCGCGGTGGAAGTTCTCGTGTTGGGGCCTGGATCGCGGACTTTGCAGACCTCCGCCGAGGCCGATCAACAGGGATGCTGCCTCCGTGAGCCGGCGGAAGCCCTCGCGCCGTCGCGACAGGATGGGTCGATGATCTCACCCGATGCGTCTTCGCAGTCGCCACAGGCGTCCCGGCCGTCACCGCAGGCGTCCCGGTCGTCGTCGGAGGCGTCCCGGTCGTCGTCGGAGGCGTCCCGGGAGTCATCGGCTCAGTCGGCGGACGACCCTTACCGTCAGGTCGCAGCGCGCTCGCCAACTGATGCCGCGGTCCCCCTGCAATTGGCGTTTGCGCGGGTGTTGTCGGTTAGTCGTTGCCCCTGTTTGTCGTCCCACGTCTTGTCCGGGAAGGCCGTCTTGCCGGTGGCCTTGATGGTGGAACTGCTGGGACACGCCGCGTTGTTGCGGAATCCCGGATTGGAGTTTTTGGGACTCGATCGATTGCAGGTCTTCAAGGGAGTCCGCGTGGGAGCCGCCGAGGAGTTTCCCCTGCAAGTGCGAACGGGCAAACCTCGGCGCAGCCGCCAGCAGTTCGTGGTCGCTGCCCAGCTTGGGCGCGAGGAGGAGGGCCGGTTCGTCGTGCATGCCGCCGCCGACATCGTGCTGGCTGCACAACGCGAACACGGGGGGGAAGGACCGGCATCGTCTTGGACGGGGACGGAGACGTTGACCGATTCGTGGACCGGCGGGGTCTACGATCGGCTGTTCCATGGCCCGGCATTTCAGGGACTGGAGTGCGTGGAAGCCATGGGACCGGGCGGCCTGGTGGTGCGCAGTCGCCTTGCGCCCGCGCCGACGGAGTGGCTGGCGGACCCCTGGCGCACTCAGTGGATTGCCGATCCGCTGGCACTCGACAGCGCCCTTCAGGCCGTCATCTTGTGGTCCCTGCGGTATCGCGGCGAGCCTTGTCTGCCGTGCAGCCTGGATTCGTATCGGCAGTTCGCGCGGGCATTTCCTCGAGACGGCGTGCGCATTCGGGTGCGGATCGACAACCGGCCGGGTGCCACGATCCAGGCGGCCATGGAGTTTTGGAGCCTCACCGGCGAACTGGTGTCGTGCATCGGCGAGAGCCGCCATGTCATCGACGGCGGTTTGGCGGCGGCGTTTCTGCGGAACCAGATTGAGGCACGCGAGGGGTGAGTGCGCGGAGCGTGCTCGGCGAGAGTCCCCCCGGGCGCTGTAAGACATTGTCTCTTCAAATGTTAACGAACGGTGGACGCGAACCCGCCGGTCCTCGGTGCCGAGTGAGTGGCCGGACACCGTGCCGCCAACCCAGGGAACCTGCGTCCAACCGACACGCAGTGGGCGAGGGATTTCAGTATTGGCGGCACCATCGGTAAACCGCGCAGATTGTGCACCACCGCCAGAACCCCTCTCAAGCCGATCTCCGAAAAGGTCGATATCCCCGGGGACGGCAAGGGAACCGCCACGCAGGCTCTGTTTGGCCCTGGGCGCTCCCTGCCTGAGACGCCGGCTCCTTCCCGCGGGGAAGGTGGTGTCGTGGGGGGCGAATGCAAGGGGGGCTTAGCATGCGGCGGCATCCTGTTTGGGGATGGCGGACTCAGTGCGTGTGGATCATGTGCGGCCTGGCGGGTTGTGCCGCGTTGCCGCAGGAACATCCCGTCTCGCTTCAGCCCGTGGCCGAACCAGAAGGAGCCATCATTCTCGCCGCGGCCCACAGCACCGCGCCGGCGGCACCGCGGGCCAGGCCGGAACGGCCGGCAACACCCCCGTCGGCGACCGCGGCCCGCCCAGCAACACCCACAGGCCGCCCGGCGGCCGCGCCCGTCAAGCCTGCCGTGCAGCAACAGCCTGCCGATCCCCTGCTGGCCGCGCGCCAGCTCGAGGAACGGGGTCAACTGGCCGACGCCCGAAAAGCCTACACGGCCATTCTGCGGCAACATCCGGGCAACGTGGAGTGCGTGCATCGACTGGCCGTGGTGTGTACACGGCTGAACGACTTCGCGGCGGCCAGCGAGTATTACGATCGGGCGCTGCAATTGTCGCCGGAGAATGCGGCCATTCTCAGCGACGCCGGTTACGCGCGCTATCTCGCCGGGCAACCCGCGGAAGCCGAAAAACTGCTCCGCCGCGCGGTCGCGCTGGCGCCCAAGGACGTCCGCGCGCACAACAACCTGGCGGTCGTGGTGGGGGTCACGGGCCGGCTGGATGAGTCGTTGTCTCTGTTCCAAAAGGTGAATCCTCCCGCCAGTGCGTGGATCAACCTGGCCTACGTGTATCAATTGCGAAAAGAGCCAGATCTGGCGCTCCTCTGCTACCAGCGCGCCCAAGCGCTGGACGCCAGCGTGCAGATTCCGCAGGGATTGCTGGTACAGGCCAAACCCGCCGACCCCGTCGTGGTTGCGGACACCGACTTGCCCCCGTCCCCCAGCGTCGAACCGCCAAAGACGCAACAGCGTGGCACTCACCCCTTGGAAAGCCTGGTGGATGCCAGCGGCGAGCAGTCGGGCGTGATCTCCGTGGAAACCACGGATTCGGTGACCACGGTGGTCGTCAAGTCACTGACCGCTTCGGACGGAGTCGACAGCAAGGGACCGGAGAGCCGTCCCGTCGAGAGCGTGGTCGTCGAGAGCAGCGCGCCAGAGTCCGAAGATGTGTCGTGGATCGAAGCGGAAAAGTCCAAACTGGCCGAACGCCGCGGACGGGATGGTCTCAAGGGCTTTTGCCTTGTCGCCTTGTGCGATGAACGCAAACTGGTCGATGCCCAGGAGCAATTCACGGCGGAGCATCAGGGACAGGTCTACCACTTCGCCTCCTCCGACGCGGTCGAGAAGTTTCGTGCCGATCCCGATAAATACGCCCCTGTCGCCGGAGGCCTCGACGTGGTCGCGGTGCGGCAGGGGAGCGAGGTGGTAGCCGGTTCGCTGGATTTCGCCGTGTGGTACCGCGATAAGCTGTATTTGTTCTCCTCGCCGCAGCGCAAGGCCGATTTCTGTGCCAGTCCCCGGCTGTTCGCTCAAGACGCTCGGTAAGCTCTGATTCCGGCGGGAGGGGCCGGAGCGGCGTTCATGGCGCGGTGGTTTGTCGGCAACTTTCACTTCGAGCACCGCCTGGCCGACCCGTCAGCCGCTCTCAGCGTCCGACTGCAACGGCTGGATGCGGAGTTGGCGGCAGCCTGGCTGCCCGTTGCCGACGATCGGGATGTGGTGTGGACCCCGCGCTCCATCCCCGCGGAGTTCTGGGACGCCATGGCAGCCCGCGGATTTCCGCGCGTGCAACCGGCGGCCGACTGGCGCGGCTGTCCTCCCGAGGCGTTACTGGTCCCGTGGGGTTGGACGCCCGAGTTGTGTGCCTGCCGCTCCGCACAGCAACCTCCCGATCCGCAGGTTGTCCGCCGCCTCAACTCCCGCCGCTGGTCCGCCGAACTGGAACTCGCCTGGGGCACGGCCTTGCCCGGCTCGAGCATCTGTTGTTCTCTGGAGGAAGTCGTTGCCGCGATTGCCCGACTCCCCGGGATCGATCCGGTGTGGGTAATCAAGGCCGAGTTCGGCATGTCTGGCCGCGAACGCTGCCTTGGCCGCGGACCGCTCGCCACCCCCGCCGTCAGTTGGACGCAACGACGCCTGCGGCGAGATGGCGTGGTGTTTCTGGAACCGTGGGTCGCGCCGGTGGAGGAAGCGGGTCTGCTGTGGGAAGTTCCGCGCCGCGCACCGCCGCAATTGGTCGGCGTCGTGCCCATGCACGTCGATGAGCACGGCCATTATCGCGGCAGTTGGTTTCGTGGAACGCCTCCTTCCCCCAGGCATTTATCGGATCAGCCCGAGGGCGCGCCGCTGAACGCACCAGGCGCGGCGCAGCCCGGCGGCGCGGCGTCCTGGGACGAAGCGGTGGCCGCCACGGCCCAGGTCGCCGAGATGGCCCAACGCGCGGGGTATCACGGTCCGTTGGGTATCGACGTCATGCGCTATCGGGATGCGAGCGGGGCCGTGCGGCTGCGTCCCTTGCAGGATGTGAATGCGCGATGGACGATGGGCCGGCTGGCGTTGGGCTGGCGCAGATGGTTCGCCGATCCATCGTGGGGACTCTGGTGGCACGGACCGGCCCATGAACTCGACCGCGGACCGTTGGCCGCGCTGCCGGAGGGGCGCGTGATTCGCACCTCCCCCGGGTTCATCGACCACCAACCGGCACAATTGGCGTCCGCCGTGGTGGTGAGAATGTAGAGCCGGCGGACACTTCCGGCCGCGCGGACCACCACGGCGTCGATGTTCGCGAGCCTCCGGCTTCTGTCCGGGCGATCGTAAAATTCGCGATCCCCTCGGCCGCGGATTTCCCCCAAGAACGCCGGCTGTTTAGGATGCTGCCGGCTACGGCACGACACCTCTTGGAAGCACCCCATGGATCCGCTCTTGGAGCGATTTTTGCGGTATGTGCGTCTCGACACGCAGTCGGACGAAACCAGCAGCACCTATCCCAGCACGGCCAGGCAGTTGGTCCTCAGCCGTTTGTTGGCCGACGAATGCCGGGCCATGGGGCTGGCCGACGTGTCGCTCGATGAGTTCGGCATCGTGCTGGCCACCGTTCCGGGGACCACCTCCGCGCCGTCGCCGACCATCGCCTATGTGGCACATGTGGATACGTCGCCCGAATTCACGGCGGCCCACGTACAACCGCAAGTGATCGAACACTATGACGGCGGCGACATCCGCCTCCACGGGTGCTGCCTGCGCGTCGCCGAGAATCCCGAACTCAAGTCGGTCATCGGCCACACGCTGATCACCACCGACGGCACCACCCTCTTGGGGGCCGACGACAAAGCCGGTGTGGCCGTCATCATGCAAGCGGCCGCCGAACTGATCGCCCACCCCGAGCGGCCGCATGCGCCGGTGCGGCTCGTGTTTACGTGCGACGAGGAGATCGGCCGCGGCACCGACAAACTCGACCTGGCGAAAATTGGCGCTGTCTGCGGCTACACGCTCGACGGCAGCGGTCAAGGGAAGATCGACAGCGAAACCTTCTCCGCCGATCAAGCGCTGGTGACGGTGCACGGCGTGAACACGCATCCTTCCATCGGCAAGGGAACCATGGTGAATGCCGTGCGGATCCTGAGCGAGTTTCTGTCGCGGCTGCCCAAGGCCCGGTTGTCGCCGGAAACGACCGAGGGACGCGAGGGGTTCATCCACCCGTACCACATCGAGGGCGGCGTCGCCGAGGCGACGGCGCGCCTCATTCTGCGGGACTTCGATACCCCGGCCCTGGCCGATTATGCCGCGCTGCTGGAGTCGATCGCGCAGGCACTGCGGATCGAATACCCCCAAGCCCGGATCGAGATCGTTATCCGCCGGCAATACCGCAACCTGCGGGAGGGGCTGGCCCGCGAGCCGCGCGCCTTGGCCAAGGCGCAGGCCGCCATGCGTGCCGCCGGGCTGGAACCGCAAATGACCATCATCCGCGGAGGCACCGACGGCTCGCTGCTCACGGAAAAAGGACTGCCGTGCCCGAATTTATCGTGTGGACAGCACAACCCCCATTCGCCCCTCGAGTGGGCCAGCCTCGATGAAATGCGCACGGCCGTGCGGGTGCTGGTGGCCTTGGCGGAAGAATGGGGCCATCCGTGACTGGCGGGCCGTCCGTGACTGGCGGGCCGTCCGTGACTGGCGGGCCGTCCGTGACTGGCGGGCCGTCCGTGACTGGCGGCCGTGCGGGACTGGTGGCCGTGCGGGACTGGTGGCCGTGCGGGACTGGTGGCCGTGCGGGACTGGTGGCCGTGCGGGACTGGCGGGCCATCCGTGAGCGGCGGAGCATCCGTGAACGATGGAACGCCCGTGACCGATAAGCCGCCGCGCCCCCTTCAGTCGGCCAATTGCGCGAGCACGTCTTCCACGCTCGACAACTGCTTGCGGAGACTGGCCAGCGTCTCGCGGACTTCTTGCACCACTTCCGGCGGCGCACGCTCGACAAAGCTGGCATTGGCCAGCTTCTTTTCGTGACCCGCGATGAAGCCGCGGAGCTTCTCCGCCTCTTTCTGCTGCCGCGCCCGTTCCGCCAGCCGATCGATCAGCCCTTCCAGCGGGACGTACCCATCGGCCTCGGGGAGGGCAAAGCTGACCGCTGCCGGGGGCCGGGCCACATCGGGACCGACTTCCGCCAGCACGGCTTTCGCCAAGCCTTCCATCGGCCCGGCGACTTGCCGCAGATCGGCGGCGACGTCGGGCGCACACCGCACATGCACGGCCACGGTCGCCGCGGGACTGATGTTGTACACCCCGCGGAGATTGCGCACCGCCACAATGGTGTCCTGCAATCGCCGAAACCGTGTTTCCAGCGCCGGCTGCTTGAACGCTTCCAAGCCCGACGGCCAGGCGGCCACGATGCACGCCTCGGCGGCGGTTTGCGGACGGAAAAAGTCTGCCGCGCCCTCGCCCCGGGGGCCGCTGCTCAACGTGCCGCCTCCCCCCCGCTGCGGCGCTGCCTCGTTCAGCCGCTGCCAGAGTTCTTCCGTGATGAACGGTGTGAAGGGATGCAGCAATCGCAGCAGGACGTCGACCACGGCCACCAACACGCGTTGGGCCGTCGCGCGCGGTCCCCCCTCGCTCCGCAGCCGCGGCTTGATCAACTCCAGATACCAGTCGCAGAACTCGTTCCACACGCACTCGCGCAAGCAGCGAGTGGCCGCGTCGAACTGGTAGCGGTCGAGCAGCCGCGTGACCTCCTCGGCCACGGTCGCCAGCCGCGAGAGAATCCAGCGGTCTTCCATCGCCAGGTCCCCGTCGGCGACCTCCCCGGGGGAGTAACCTTCCAGGTTCAACATGGCGAAACGGCAGGCGTTCCACAGCTTGTTGCAGAAGTTTCGGCCATACTCGAAGCGTTCACTCACCGTGCGGGCCACCGGCTCGCCCGGATCGGGATCGAAGTTGGCGCTGGCATACTGCGACTCGCGCTTGCATTTGGGGCATTTGATCCGCGGCTTCCGGCCGTCCCGCGGTTTGGCCCGCTGGTGCTCCAACGTTTGCGGGATGAGGCCGTCGCAGTGCGGACAGGCGTAACTCACCGGCAGCCGCACGTCCTGGGTTTCCCCCGCGAACGAGGCGATGGTGAACCGCATGCCGTCGCAACCATAGCGTTCGATCAGGTCCAGCGGATCGACTCCGTTCCCCTTCGATTTCGACATCCCCTGCCCGAAACCGTCGAGTATCTTGGGATGCACGTGCACATGGCGGAAAGGAACGTCCCCCATGTTGTACAAACCCGTGAGAACCATGCGCGCCACCCACAGCGTGATGATGTCGCGCGAGGTGACGAGCACGCTCCCCGGATAGAAGTATTTCAACACGCGGTTTTCACCAGCGCCAGCCGCAGCGGCACCGGCCCGCGGCTGACCGTCGCCGCCCGCCGAAGATGCGCGGCCCGCCGACGAAGTCTCTCGATCCGTCGTCAACGGCGGATCGCGCTCCAGGTCCGGCCAGCCCAGCGTGGCGTGCGGCCACAAGGCGGAGCTGAACCAGGTGTCGAGCACATCGGGGTCTTGAACGAATCCGTTCGCCTCGAGCTGCTCCTCGATGCGCCGCTGGCCGTCGTCGACGCACACCAGCAGCACATCGTCCTCGGGCATGCCCGCCACCCACCGGTCTCGCGGGTCGGCAAAGAGCACCGGACCGGCGTCCGTTCGGCGGCATTCGCCCAACAACTGCGTGAGCAGTTGTTCCGCGTCCGTCCGTCCGTCCACGCTTTTCGACCAGATGGGAATGCGGTGTCCCCACCACAACTGGCGGCTGATGCACCAGTCCCGTTTTTCCCCCAGCCAGTCCACATAACTGCTGGCGTAGCGTTCGGGAAAGAACTGCACGCGGCCGTCGTGCACGGCGTCGATCGCCGCCTGAGCCAACTGGTCCATCTTCACGAACCACTGGTCCGACAGATACGGCTCGATCGGCGTCTTCGAGCGGTCGCTGTACTTGAGCGGAATCACCCGGTCTTCCACTCCGTGGAAATGCCCCAGACGCGTCATTTCCGCCACCACGGCTTCCCGCGCGGCATAGCGCTCCATGCCCGCCCACGGGCCGCCGTTCTCGTTCAACGTGCCGTCCGGGTTGAGAATGTTGATCATCGGCAGCTTGTTGCGCGCGCCGCAGGCGTAATCGTTGGGGTCGTGCGCCGGCGTGACCTTCACGCAGCCCGTGCCCAGCTCCTTGTCGGCGAGCAGGCCGTCGGCGATGATGGGGATCAGTCGGCCATTCAAGGGGATCCGCACCTGCCGCCCCACCAGGTGCCGATACCGCTCGTCGGCGGGATGCACGCACACCGCCGTGTCGCCCAGCATGGTTTCCGGCCGCGTGGTGGAAAACGCGATCGTCTCGCCGGTCGGCTCACCGGCGGCATTCACCACGGGGTAGGAAAACGTCCAGAACTTGCCGGGCACGTCCTCGGTGTACACTTCATCGTCGGCCACGGCGGTTTGCAGAAAGGCATCCCAGTTCACCAGCCGCTTGCCCCGGTAAATGAGGCCGTCGCGAAACATTTTGAAGAAGGTCCGGCGGACGGCCTTGCTGCACACGGCATCGAGCGTGAACCGCACCCGGCGCCAGTCGCAACTGGCGCCCAACCGCTTCAACTGGCCCAAAATCCGCTGTTCGTACTCATCCTTCCATTTCCAGATCCGCTGGACGAGCGCCTCGCGGCCGACGTCGTGACGGGTCAGCCCTTCCTGCTCCAACATGCGGCGTTCCACCACGGCCTGCGTGGCGATGCCGGCGTGATCGGTGCCCGGCATCCACAGCGCCACATAGCCCTGCATCCGTCTCCAGCGGGTCAGCAGATCCTGCAAGGTGCCGTTGAGCGCATGGCCCATGTGCAGCGCCCCGGTCACGTTGGGCAACGGGATCATGATGGTGTGCGCGGGCCGGGACGGATCGGGGTCGGCGTCGAAGTAGCGGTGGTGCTCCCAGAAGGAAAACCACTTCGCCTCGGCGGAGCGAGGGTCGTATTGCTTGGGCAGGTCGGTGGGCATGATTCTTCGCGCAGGGGAAGGATACTCATTCAGCGTGCTTGATCGCGCCTTCCGCATCCTTGAAGAGTTTGTACTCCACGCTGTCGACCAACGCCAACCAACTGGCTTCGATCACGTTTTCACTGACTCCCACGGTGCTCCACACGTCGTGTTCGTCGCGGCTTTCGATGACCACGCGGACCCGGGCCGCCGTCCCCTCGGCGGAATTGATCACCCGCACCTTGTAATCCACGAGCTGCATGCTGTTCAGGTTGGGGTAGGCGGCCGCCAGCGCCTTCCGCAAGGCGCAATCGAGGGCATTGACGGGGCCGTCTCCCTCCGCCACCACGTGTTCCACCCGGCCGTTCACCCGCAGCTTGACGGTGGCCTCGGTCTCGGGCAAAAAGTCGGCCGTGGTTTCCACGTTCACGCGGTAATGCAACCGCTCGAACTTGGGCTGATACAACCCCGCTTCCTTGCGCACGAGCAGGTCGAAAGACGCCTCCGCCGCCTCGAATTGGTAGCCTTCGTGCTCCAAATCCTGCACGCGGTTCAGAATGCGGCTCATCAACTCCTGGTCGTGGCTGATGCGGTATTTGTCGGTTTTGGCGATGATGTTGGACCGCCCCGACAGCTCGCTCACCAGAATCCGCCGCTGGTTGCCCACCGCCTCGGGAGGAATGTGTTCGTAACTCCGCGCCACGCGATGGATCGCGTGCACATGCATGCCTCCCTTGTGGGCAAAGGCGCTCCGGCCGACGAACGGCTGGTTCGACCGGAAGTTCATGTTCGCGACTTCGTACACATAGCGCGACAACTCGGTGAGATGCGCCACGCCGCTGTTCCGCAGCACCTCGTAGCCGGATTTTTTGAGCGCCAGATTGGCGATCACGGAAATCAGGTCGGCATTGCCGCAGCGCTCGCCGATGCCATTGATGGTTCCCTGGACTTGCACCGCGCCGCAATCCACCGCGGCCAGCGAGTTGGCCACGGCCAGCTCGCAATCATTGTGGCAGTGAATGCCCACCGGCACCCGCAGCTCGCGCCGCACGGCGTCGACGGCGGCAGCGATCTCTTCCGGCAAACGGCCGCCATTGGTGTCGCAGAGAACGATCAAACTCGCCCCGGCGTCCTCGGCGGCCTTCACCGTCTTCAGGGCGAAGTCCGGATTCGCCCGAAAACCGTCGAAAAAATGTTCCGCGTCGTAAAACACCGTGCGGCCCTCCGACCGCAGGTAGGCCACCGAATCGCCAATCATCGCCAGGTTCTCGGCTTCGTCGACCCGCAGCACTTCGGTCACGTGCAGGTCCCACGTCTTGCCCACCACCGCGCACACCGGCGTGCGGGCGTCCCGCAGCGCGCGCATGCCCAGGTCGTCCTCGGCGGGGCAACCCCGGCGGCGCGTCATGCCGAAGGCCACGATCTTGGCATGCTGGAGCGGCAGATCGCGCACCCGCTGGAAGTATTCCTCGTCCTTGGGGTTGGACAGGGGATACCCCCCCTCGATGTAGTCGATGCCCACCGCATCGAGCCGTTGCGTGATCAACAGCTTGTCTTGCAGCGAAAAGTTGACCCCCTCCCCCTGGCTGCCGTCGCGGAGGGTCGTGTCGTAAATCTCGATCCGGCGCATGCTGCGGCCTTTGTGACAACTCGCCGTGGACAGGCGTGCCGCCGAATCGCCGGGGAACTTGCTCCCTCCCGCCGCCGATCCCCACGCCTGCCGCTCAACAAAAAAACCCTCAGGAGCGGCCTGAGGGTGTTCACAAAGTTCACTCGATCCCAAAGGTCGCTCAACTGCTCCGTCCAATAATGGCGATGCGGATCATCCGCGCCCGCGGCACAATCGCTACATCGGCACCGAGAACCTGGACGGACACAGAACGCTTCCTTTTTGCGGGACGAGGAAAGGATAGCAGCCGCGTCCCCCGCCGTCAAATGGCAATTTCCCTTGGACCATGCCGTCCCTTGCCGCCAGGCCGTGCTTCGCCGGCGCCATCCGCCTCGCCGTTTCAAAACTCCCTCAACGCCGCGCCGGCCGCTTCAGTCCGCCGTACAATGGAAAATGGGAGGATCGAAGCATGTCTGCACGCACTTCACCCCCGGCCTCAACAGCTCCGAAGGATGCCCCGCCCGACAGCTTCGCCGCGGAAGCCTTGCGGATCGGCGGCAAATCGGCGGAAGAAGTACAACGACTCGGTGCCGTCGACGCCGCCGATGAACGGGTCGACGCCCTTTTTGGCAAGCACTATCAGACGGCACACAGTCCCGTGCACCGCGCGGTGTGGGAGCGCGCGGACGTGGTTCGTGAATTCGACGTGCATCGGCAACCGTGCGCGGAATCGGAGGTGGCCGCGGCGGCGATGCAGCGCTCGCTGGCCGTGGCCTTGCAGCACCGTACCGCCGGCACGTTGCTCGATGAACAGGGCAAGATCGCCCCGCGCGTGCTGCAAGACCTGGCTGCCGCCGGCTATTGGGGGCTGTTGATCGATCGGGAATACGGGGGCAGCGGGGCCTCGTTTGCGCAGTTTGCCCGCTTTTTGACCCGCATGGCGACCATCGACCCGACCGTCGCCGGGTTGGCTTCCGTTCACGGCTGCATTGGGGCGGTCGATCCGCTGACCACGTTCGGCAGCGCCGAGCAGAAACGGCGGTTGTTGCCGCTGTTGGCGACCGGCGCGCGCCTTTCGGCCTTTGCGCTCACCGAGCCGAACGCGGGATCCGATCTCACGGCGCTGCGCACCGTCGCCGTGCGCTCGGGAGACGATTACCTCGTGACGGGCGAAAAGTTGTTCATCACGAATGTCCTGCCCGGGCGGATGATCGGCATTGTGTGTCTCATCGAGGGACAGCCGGCGGTGCTGATCGCCGAATTGCCCGAGCAGGAGACCCCGGAATTTCAATTGCGGCGTTACGGGTTGTACGCGCTGCGGCGGGCCCACAATTACGGGATTCGGCTGGCCGGGTTTCGGGTACCGGCGGCCAATCGCCTGCAACCGCCGGCGGGGGATGGCTTGACCATTGCCTACCATGGTCTGAACCGCGGTCGCGTGGCCTTGTGCGCGACGGCCGCGGGCAGCATGCGGCTGATGCTGGCCGACCTGTTGCCGTGGGCGCGGTTTCGCCGCACGTATGGGGCGGCGATCGTCTCCCGGGAACTGGTTCGCCGGCGGATCGCGCATCTCAGCGGTTCGATCGTCGCCTGCGACGCCTTGACCCTGTGGTGTGCCAATTTGCTGGACCAGGGATATCGCAGCGAGTTGGAATGCATCGTGGCCAAGGTGTTTGCCAGCGAAGCCCAGAAAGAGGCGGCGATCGAGGTCCTGATGAAAACCCACGGGGGCCGATCGTTCCTCCACGGTCATCTGTTCGGCGACAACGTGCACGACTTTCTCGCGCCGTGCATTTACGAAGGGGAAGGCGAAATGTTGAATCTCGCCTTCTTCAAGTCGTTGGTGAAGGAGCACGGCCGCACTTACTTCGAACCGCTGGGCAAGGCGCTGCAAGCGGCGGGCATCAAACAACCGCGCCTGACCAACCCGGCCCATTGGTGGGCCTTGCGGGCGCCGTTGTGGTCTTACGCCCAATGGTGGCTGAGGCGTCGCCGACCGTACCTTCCGCCCCCCGACTTCCCCCGCCTGCCGTCGGAACACCGCCAACACGCGACCTTCGCGTGGCGGATGCTGCAACACGTGGGAGACGACATTTCCGCCGCGCTCCGCAAACATCAGTTGCGATTGCCCGACCGTCAATGCCGCATGGCCGACCTTTCCCAGCGCGTGCAAACGGCCGTGGTGGTGTTGTGCACGAGTTTGTATTCGGGACAACATGCCGATGAACTGGTCCGCCGCGCGGGCGACCATGTGTGTCGACGATTGATCGGCCAACTCACGGGTCGACGCCCGAGCGATCGGGATTTCCGCCAGGCGGTCGAACTGGGTGCCGCGGTGGCCGAAGGAGAGTCCGTGTTGCTGGAGGGAGTCGCCGCGGGCGAAATTCTGATGCCCTACCCGCCGTGAGGGGCGGAATCGGCAGTGGGCGGGGAGCGGCCGGCCGGCTCGCGGGAGGGAACGGCGGACGGAGGCTGTTGAGCACCGCGAAACTCACAACCCCAGGACATCGTCCATGGAATACAGGCCGGGCGGACGTGCCACAAGGTACTTGGCCGCCGCCAGCGCGCCGAGCGCATAGCTGTCGCGCGACTGGCCGCGAACCGTGATCTCCAGCGTTTCGCCGACGAGGCCGAACACAATCGTGTGTTCGCCCACGTTGTCGCCCACGCGGAGGGCATGGTAGCCGATTTCGTGAAGTGGCCGCTGGCCCGTGTGCCCCTGTCGCCCGTGCCGGTGTTCCGTTTGTCCCATTTCCCGGGCGACAATCTCCCCGAACTTGAGTGCGGTCCCACTGGGTGCATCCACCTTGTACCGGTGATGCCGCTCGATAATCTCCACGTCCACCCCTTGGGGATGCCGCTTGAGAACGCGGCCGGCCTCGGCGACCAGCTTCATGGCCAGATTGACGGCGAAGCTCATGCTCGGGGCCATGAGGATGGGCGTCACCTGGGCCGCCACATGCACCAGCTCGCGCTGCGCCGCGGACAGCCCCGTGGTCGCGATGACCAGCGGAATCTGCCGTTCCTCGCACACTCGGACCAGTTCCACGCAGGCGGCCGGCACCGAGAAATCGATGATCACATCGACGCGCTCCTTCGGCGCACTGGTCAGAGGCACGCCCAGCCGGCCGATGCCGGCAACTTCCCCGGCATCTTGCCCGAGTTTGGGACAGCTCACCGACTCGTAGGCGGCCGCCACGTGAAAGTCCGGGTCTTGGGCCGCCAGCGCAATGACCCGCTGCCCCATTCGTCCCGCGGCACCATGCACACCCAATTGAATGCTGGGGGACATTCCACGTGCTCCCAAGAGCTTTCGGTCTGGAGGACCGCCACGGTCTGGAGGACCGCCGCGGTCTGGAGGACCGCCGCAGTCTCGGGGTCCGGCGCGTCGCAACCACGTCACGTCGCGGAAAGACCCAGGGAACGACTGCCCAGTCCTGCGTCAGCGCGGCACTGTCCCTGGCGCGCCACCGCGAGGCCGTGTCGTTCAGCGGCCGTACTTGGCCTTGCGGATGCGGCGCCGTTTGATTTTCCAGCGGCGATTCCGCTTCTGCTTCGTCGTCAGCTTCATGATGGCGAATTCCCGTGTCGTCAAGTCGTCAAGGAGTCAAGGGGGTGAAACGGTGAAACCGAAGTTGCGGGACCGAGTATAACAGCCAAGGGACTGATTTCAACGTGCCCTCTCAAAGCCAGTTGGAGTCGGCCGGTCGGCCAGCGCCGCGGTCGATGGGTCGTCAACTCGGCCAATGAGAGGTTACCTCGGTCGGTCGGACGTTGCCTCGATTGGTCGGACGTTGCCTCGGTTGGTCGGCCGTTGCCTCGATTGGTCGGCCGTTGCCTCGATTGGTCGGCCGTTGCCTCGATTGGTCGGACGTTGCCTCGGTCGGTCGGCCGTTGGCTCGGTCGGTCGGACGTTACCTGGGTCGGTCGGCAATGAGCACGGCCGATCGGCCATCACGGTGGTCGGTGGGCCATCACCGCGGCCGATCGGTCGCTCGGTCCTCACCATGCTTGGGAGGGGACAACATCAGCCGCGCGGTGTATGATGCCGCCAGGGCACTGGCGTCGGCGTGGCATCGGGTCCGACGCGCAACGGTCCCGCATCGCGGCAGCCGGCCCGATCGCTTCCCGGCTCGCGGCGGGAGTTGAAGCGGAGTGACGATCCTTTGCCCTTTGCAAGGTGCTCTACCATTCACACAACGAGCTGGCCCCACGAGTTAACTCCCTTTCGTCCTCCGTGGTGGCTGGCGGGGGGACACGCGCAAACAGTCGCGGCGGCCTTGTGGTCGGGACCGCTTCCTGAATACGCGGCCATTCCGCGGCCCGTGTCTTTGCCCGATGGGGACGTGGTGATCGTCCACGACGATTGCCCTCCCGCCTGGCAGCCTGGACAACGGGCCGTGCTGCTGATGCACGGCCTCGCTGGCTGCCATCGCAGTCCGCTGCTGGTTCGGCTCGCGGCCAGGTTCTCTGGCCGGGGAGTGCGGGTCTTTCGCCTCGACATGCGGTGCTGCGGGGCGGGTTTGGGATTGGCACGCTTCCCCTATCATGGTGGGCGTTCGGAAGACGTTGCCGAGGTCGTGCAGGCCATTCTACGCTGGTGTGCGACGTCCCCTTCCTCGCTGCCGGCGGCGGAGGCTCCACCTCCCAGGCTGGCGCTGGTCGGTATTTCTTTGAGCGGCAATATCCTGTTGAAATACCTGGGGGAGGCGCCGGAGCGAGTACCCGCGGCCGTGATGCAGGCCGTGGCGATCAATCCGCCCATCGACCTCGCGGAGTGCGTCGACAATCTGTCCGGCTTCATCAACCGCTGGTACGACCGCCATTTTGTGCGGGTTCTGGAACGACACTTGCGCGACCACTGCCGGCAGCGGCCCGATGCTCCGCTTCCGAACGGCCCGCGGAAGTTGCGCCGCCTCAATGATTTCGATAATTGGTACACGGCCCCCGTCAGCGGGTTCGGTGACGCCGCCACTTACTACGCCCGCGCCAGTGCCGCCCCACTGATCCCCCACATCCAAACCCCCACCCTCATCCTCTCCTCGCTGGACGACCCGCTCGTTCCCGCGGCGCTGTTTCTCAACCGATCCGCTACCTGGCCGGAAACCGTCCGCTTGACGATGGTTCCGGGCGGAGGACATGTGGGATACCTGGCACGCCCCGGCCTCGATCCCGACATGTACTGGCTGGAATGGCGACTGCTGGACCTGATTTTGGGCGGGTCGGGCAGGCTGGCCGCCTGAACATGCGAGCCACGTCGGCACCCGGCGGGGAGTTGCTGTGCACCCAGCGGCGAATGGGAAGGTGGAGCAACCGACGCCAAAAGACACACCGCAGGATTGGAATGGAAATTGCGAAGGGAATAGGCACGGCGGCCCTGATCAGCCCTCGCCGACGATGCGTGTACGCCGGTCGATATGATTGGTCAGGAAATAAGTTGTGACGGGAATCGGGCCTCGCGGTTGACAGGGAGCAGCGCTCCCCGTCTAATGCGTGTCCGGAGAAGACGGTGTTTCCCAGAACCGGGCCGCTCGAGCAGTCCTCGCGGGCACGGGCTGCACCGTCGCATTGTCACCCAACGCTATGGGAGGAATCGTTCAAATGCTGAAGCGTGGAGTCTGGATGGTGCTTGGCCTGATGGTGGCCGTCCTGGTTGTGGCTTCGGTGGCGCAGGACGTCCAAGCGCGACCAAAGTACTTCGCCGAATTCAAGAACGCCTATGAAAAGGTCGCGGCCGAAGCCGACAAGGTCAAGTGCAATGTCTGCCACTTCGGTCAGGAGAAGAAAAACCGCAACGACTACGGCAAGGCGGTGGCCGATGCGCTCGGTGAGAAGAATGTCATGGACGCGGCAAAGATCAAGGAAGCTCTGAAGAAGGCGGAAAAGGAGAAAAGCTCCACCGCCGGCAAGACCTTCGGCGACCTGATCAACGACGGCAAGCTCCCCGGCAAAAGCCCCGAGTAACGTCGACCAACGCGCCGCCGTCACCGTCCGCGAGAGGCCACCTATTTCGGGTGGCCTCTTTGCCGTACCGGGGGTGGCCTCTTTGCCGTACCGGGAGCGGCCTCGTTGTCACACCGAAAACAGCTCGGGGCCTTTCCCCGTTTTTACAAACGCCCGTTGTAAAGTGCGGGGCCCGTGATGTTGCGCGCCGCCACCGTTGGTCATGGCTACTGGCTGTTCAAATCGGAACCATCGACGTTCTCGATCGACGATCTGGCCCGCTCGCCGCGACAGACAGCGGTCTGGGATGGCGTGCGTAACTATCAGGCCAGAAACTATTTGCGAGATAACGTGAAGGTCGGCGATCGGGTGCTGTTCTATCACAGTCGGGAACAGCCTCTGGGTATCTTTGGAACCATGACCGTGGTGCGAGGGGCCTATCCCGACCCCACCCAGTTCGACCCTCACAGCCCCTACTTCGATCCCTCCAGTTCGCCGAACCAACCCCGCTGGGTCGCGGTCGATGTGCAGTTGTTGCAACGGTTTGGCGTGCCAGTGACACGCCGGCAACTCCAGGAACATCCCGCCACGGCCGGAATGCTGGTGCTGCGTCGGGGCATGCGGTTGTCAATCCTCCCCGTGACCGCGAGGGAGTGGACGGCCGTTCATAAATTGGCTGGTCTCGCCCCCTGAGGGATGGAGGAGAGAAAGCCCGCGCCGCAGCACAGGTGTCGCCGGCGGGTGAACGGTGGGCCTGTCTCGGAGTCGGTGTTGCCTTGGGGACGGGAATTCTGCTACAGGCTGGCTGTTCTGATCGCCACGGTGGAGAGCGCATCTTGGGCACCCCCTTGCACCGCAATCGTTGGCTGCACCTCGTCGCGGGGATCACCGTCTCGGTGGGCTGCCTGCTGTGGGCGACGTGGGACTTGCTTCAGGATGACGACGCGCTGTCCCGCATTGGCGACGCTTTCTCGCGGGCCGATTACCGCTCGCTGTTGCCCATCTGGGTGGTGCTCGCGGTGTTCTACCTGTTGAAAGCCTGGCGGTGGCGGTGGCTGCTGCGGCCGGTAGGGGACTTCCATACGGTGCGCGAGCTGATCCCCCCGACGATGATCGGCTTCGCCTTCAACAATTTGTTGCCGGCCCACCTGGGAGACTTTGTGCGGGTCTACGTCTTCGCGCGGAAGGTCCAAGTTTCGGCGACGGCCGTGCTCTCGACGGTCGTGTTGGAGCGGGTCTTCGACATCGCGGCCATTCTGCTGCTGATGGGGATTGGTCTGGTGTTCGTGCCGGGGCTGGACCCGGCGGTCCATCGCGCGGCCTGGGCGTTTGCCGGCGGGGCGGGGGGCGTGGTCGTGGCGGCCGTGCTGTACGTGATGTGGACGCGTCCCTTCGTGGCCCTGGCCGAAGCCCTCCTGGCCCGACTGCCGCTGATTCCCCCCCGACTGCAAAGCAAGCTCGTCACCATGTTGGAAGCGGGGGCGGCCGGTCTCGCGGCGCTGAAAAGTCCGGTGCTGTTGGCGGGGATCGGCGCTTCGTCGTTGGGGCAGTGGCTGCTCAACGGCACGCTGATCTATCTGTCGTTATGGAGCTTCAATGTGGCCGTCAGCCCGTTGGTGGCCTGCATTGTGCTGGGGGTGGTGGCGTTGGGAGTGGCCGTTCCCTCATCGCCGGGATACTTCGGGGTGATTCAATTCTGCTTCATGGCCGTGTTGAAGCTGTTCGGAGCGGATGAAGCGGATGTGTTCGCGGCGTCGGTGTATTATCACCTGTCGCAGTACATCCCCGTGACCCTGGTGGGGCTGTACTACTTCAACACGACCGGCTTGAAATTCTCGGAGGTTGAAGCCGCCGCCGAAGCCCGGAACGAGGGACTCGCGGCGGAATCCGCCACGGTGGGTTCCACGCCCCCCAAATCGCTGGCTTCGATCTCCACTCCCGCGGCCTCGGTGACCAGGACCGAATAACGCCCATTCTCCACGATGCGGCTGTTGACCAGCCGCACGCGCGAAGATCCACCCACGGCCAATCCCGCCCGTCCGTGATGTTCCGAGGCCACCCGGTCCAGCGTCACATGGCGGCACGCGTTGTCGACGTTGATGCCATCGACGCGGAACCCCACCACCCGCACATCGACGATGACCACCTGCCGCACGTCCACCAGCGAGACGCCTTGGTCTTCCGCGGCGTAAGTCCACGCCGATTCCATCGGCGGCTGTTGCAAGGGAACGCGAAAATACACCTGCCCGCGGCGGGAGACCCAATGTCCTTCGGGAATTTCATCGAGGGAGAAGGAGGCTGTCGGCGGGTGAAACTCGGGCCATGCGACGCCGTCGCGGAAAAAGCGGTAATAACCCTTGCGCGTCAGGGAGAGTTGCCACAACCCCGGACCCGCGGCATTCCAGCCCTCCTTGGGAATTTGCCGCAGTCCGCACAACACCGATCCATTCCCCTCCACCCTGAACGGCCGTGCCGAAACACCGCTGTGCTTGCCTCCCGACAACGCGAGCATTTCGTAATACGGTGTGCCGGTATTCCGCAGGAACAAGGTGTCGCCCGGCTGTGCCAGTTGGGTCCCGCGGCGCAACGTGCGCACCGGACCGGTGGTGACGGTTTGGATTTCCGGCGCGAGTCCATCGTTGCCGTCGCTGCCGTTGACGTTATCCACGTAGATCACCGCCGCGGAGGCGGCCGGCGCGGCAAGCAACGCCAGGATATTCATGTAAATCAATCGACGCGGCAGGGTCATGGGAGTCTCCCGGAACCAACGGGGGAGCGCGGCTCTCCGTCGTCTGGAACCATCGGCGGCCGGACGCGCCGGCGCCCACCGCAATTCCACCTGCCGGGCGCACTCGCTACGGCAGCGGCTCCCCGCGCAACTTAGCCCATAGATTTTGCACGGTCATTTCCCGCATCTTGCGCCCCGCGCGGTCGGCGGCGGACCCCCCATGCGGCGTGCTGACCAGATTCGGCAACGCCAACAAAGGATGATCCCTCGGAAGGGACTCAAGCACTGTCGCATCCCGTGCCGCCGCGGCAATTAGCCCCCGCTGCAAAGGTTCACACAGTGCGGCGCGATCCACCACCCTACCCCGGGGCGCGGTTCACCAGTACGGCTGACCGCTTCATTTTTTGAAGCTGGGGGCACTGATCGAGCCGCGGGCTTCCGCCCTCGGCGACGGACCATAAAACGGAGCACCGCATCGCCAGCCAGGCTCGAGCGGAAATCCTCGGGGTTGTATCCCTCCGCGCGAGCGGCTACGTTTGGGGGGAGAACCGTCACAGGTCGCGGCGATTTCGAAAACATGCGTGCGGTCTTCAGAGCGCCTCGTGAACGGACGGGCCGTCGAGTCGGCAAAGCGGCAATCATGGTGAGTGACGGGCAGACCCCCAAGGGGCGCGGAACGACCGATCGGCCGCAGGTGTTGCTGTTGGCGGGCCAGTTCTCGGTCCGCGGAAGCAGCGCCTACACGTTGCGGCTCGCCGAGCATCTGCACGACGTCGGCATCACCCCCCGGTTGATTTGTCCCAATGCCCGGATGGTGGAGCCAGGGCTGCGACGTCACCTGGGCATTCAGGAATTCCCGTATCTGCAAACCCCCGTGGTGGGACGGGTGGTGCTCGCGTTGCTGGAGCGGCGCTTGGCAACCGAACGGCCGCACCTGATCCATGTGCAGTCGCGGAATGCCGCGTGGCAAGGCGCGTGGCTGGCGCGGCGGCTGCAATGCCCCTACGTGATGACCGTTCATGATTACATGCAGCCGCGGGAAATGCTGCACATCGATCCGTTGTGGTGCCGGCGGATCATCGCGGTCAGCGACTCGGTGCGTGCCGATCTCCTCGCCCGCACCGGTTTTCCCGCGGCATTGGTGTCGGTGATCCATAGCGGCGTGGATTGCGAGCCGACCGCTGAACATTGCGACGTGCTGCCGGCCGGTCGCGTGCCGGTGATCGGCACGGCTGGTCCCCTGGAAGCCGTGAAGGGCTTCCCGTTCTTCCTGGGGGCTGCCGCTCGTGTGCTGGAGACAGGCCGCGACGTCGAATTCGTAATTGCCGGCAGCGGTCCCGAAGAGGACAATCTGCGCCGCTTGGCGCGCGACTTGTGCATTGCCGAGCATGTCACGTTCATTCCGAATTTGTCCGACTTCGCCGAAGCCTTGCTGGCCATGGACATTTTCTGCTTGCCGTCGCTGCAACAAGGGATTGGCACGATCATGCTGGAAGCGATGGCGCTCGGCCGGCCGGTGATCGGCACGCGGGTCGGCGGCGTGTACCGCGTGATTCGCGACGGCGACACCGGCTTGCTGGTCCCGCCTTCGGACAGCGTGCGGCTGGCCGAACGCATGATCGAACTGCTCGACGATCCCGAACGTGCTCGCGCCATTGGCGCCGCGGCGCAAGCCGAGGTCCGGCAGGAATTCAGCGTCGAGCAAATGGTCCGGCAGACCGCCGCTTTGTATCGCGAGGTGCTGAGCGCGGCGGCTCCGCAGGCCGCGGCATGACCCCCCGCCCGGCCAGCATTCGCCACCGATCGGCGGGCAACTTGCCCAGCCATCAGCCAACCGGGTTTCGGGTCGACCGGCAGCCGGTGTTGCGAACGACCAGGCGGCTCCCTTTTCCGCCGGGCGGCCCAGGCGCTACGCCGTCATCCGCTTCATGAAGGTCAGATTGATAGCGCATCAATCACGGCCACGGTGCACACGACAGGCGCTACGCCGTCATCCGCTTCATGAAGGCCAGGGCCTGCTGGGCCAGGTAGTCTTCCGAGGGAAACATGCGCCGCCAGATTTTGGTGGCTGCCGCCAAGGCAGGCAGCGCCAGGCCAAAGGCTTCCACCATCAGCCAGCCGTCGTACCGCAATTCCTTGAGCATGCGGAAGGTGGTGGACCAGTCGACATGGCCCTCGCCGGGCGTGGAGCGGTCGTTTTCCGAAATGTGCACATGCACCACCTGGTCGAAGCAATCCCGCATCGCCGCGGCCAGGTCCTTCTCCTCGATGTTCGCGTGGAACGTGTCGTACATCATCCGCAGGTTGGGATGATTGATTTCCCGGCTGAACCTCGCCGTGTCGGCCGCGTTGGTGAGGAAGTAGCACTCGAAGCGATTGAGATACTCCACGACCAGCGTGATGTTCTGCGACCGGGCGTAATCGGCGGCTTGCGACAACGTGTCCTTGCCCCACTTCCATTCGTCGGCCGTCGGCCCTTGCCCCGTGAAACTTCCCAGGGCCGAGTGAATCGGTCCGCACAAATGGGTACAGCCCGCCGCGGCGCACATGTCGATGGCCTTCTTCAGCCGGGCCAGTCCCGCCTGACGGATGCCGGCATCGGGCGAGATGGGGTTTTCGGCATCGGTGCATACCGTCACCGCCGTGCGGCCCAACTGCAATTCGTCGAGTTTCTTGCCGATGGCTCGAAATTTCTCCACCTGCATGTCGAACACCGGCAGTTCCACGCCGTCGTATCCCCAGGCTTTCAGGTTTTCCAGGAGCGGGAAATGCTCGGTGGTGACGTCGGAAGTCCACAGCAGCATGTTCATGCCGTACTTCATCGGAGGCACTTTCCCTGAATGGTCGATGGAATTCGAGCGGGCAGCCGGTCAGGCGCGAGGCCAGTTGTAATGCGACGCCGGCAGCAAGTCTTCCAATCGCTGGCGGACGCGCTGACGGGCCTCGGTCAGCCATGCCGCGGCATCGGCCGGCAACGGCGTCAGTTTGACCCGCCACAGCACTTGATTCAAGCGGACCAGCATGCGGTCGTCGACCGCGTAATCGCGAAGATATTGCTGCGTGCGGAAAAACTGGATGAATGCCGACAGATACTCCGGACGCCGCCCGGCCCACTCCGCCACCCGGTCTTCCACCAGGCGGCTGTCCACTTGCTCCAGGGCCGAATAGTAGGCGTCCAGCCGCGCGGGATAGCGTTCCATCAGCGCGGCATCGATCAGCAGTTCGGTGGCCACGTGCCCCAAAAAACCGCACCAGAAGCCGTCGCCCCCGTGCAGCCGCCCGCGAAACAGCTCCGTGAGTTCGCTGGTGACCTCCGCAAAGCCGCGCGTCGCGTGGAACCAGGCATCATCTTCCAGGTGGCGAAGTGCCCCGGCGGAGAGTTCGGCGGCAAGAGGATCGCTGGACCTCACATGCGGCGCGAGCATCCGCGCCCGCAGGCGCACGCGGCGATCGACCACGGCTAACCAGTCCGGCAAGGCCGTTCCCGCCAGAAAGTGCGGCCGGTCGAGATGCGCCAGTCCGTGGGCGAAATAATTCATGCGCCCTCCGCCGCTGCGGGGAGGCCGCCGGGCGGCCGCTCATTCAGGGAGTGGGTGAGGCGTCGGTCAATGGTGATGATGCCCCTCGGCGTGAAACAGCGGGTGTTGTTTGTTGCCGCCGGCAGCCACGTAGGCCAGCAAGTCCAGAATTTCGTCGCGGGTGAGTTTGTCCAGCAGCCCCTTGGGCATCAGCGACGTCGTCGAGCGCTGGCGCTCTTCCACATCGGACCGTTTGATGGCCACGGGTTGCGTGCTGACCAGCGGGTTTTCCACCACCTTGATCACGTCCCCCGATTCTTCCACCACCAAACCCGTAATCGTCTTGCCGCTGAACAGCACAAAGACCTGGGTTTGATATTTCTCGTGGATTTTGTGCGAGGGTTCGAGAATGGCTTGCAGCAATTCGGTCAGCGTGGGCTTCGGTTCGAGCTGGAGCAGATCGGGGCCAAATTGATTGCCGACCCCCTCCAGCTTGTGGCAGGCCACGCAGTTGGCCACGGTAAACATCTGCTTGCCCGCGGCGAAGTTCCGGCCGTGCTTCAACTCGGCGACGGCGTCCGCGAGGTCGGACAGCTTCCACTCCGTCCGCGGCCGCCGATCCTTCAGCAGGGTGTCCACCGGGGCGATCCGTTGCGCGGCCAGATACGCCTCCGGATTGGCTTCGTAGGCGTCCAGATCGGGCACCACGTACAGCGCGCCGTGCATCCGCCGCCAATGACCCGGGTAGGTGCACACGTAGGGATACACGCCCGGTTGTTTCGGCGCGGTGAAGCTCAGCTTTTGCGTGTCGCGCGGCTGAAGCAATTTGCTCGACAGCAGGATTTTGTCGGACTGCGGAATGTAGTGCCGCTCGGCGAAACCGGGCTGTTGGGCATGCGCCTCGGACAGCAGACCAATTTCCTCCAGGGCGCCGGGCGCCGTGATGGCGAAATTGTGCGGCATGAGGTCGGTGTTTTCGAGCAGGAATTCGACAGGCCGGCCGGCTTCGACCACCAGCACGTCCTTGTCGAATGCCATCCGCTCGAACAAGGTGCCCAAGCGGATGACGCGGACCCCCAGATCGCGAAGTTCCGCCCGCACCCGCCGGGCTTGTTCGCCGGGCAGCAAGCTCGCCAGGTCGAAGGCGAATTCCATCGCCGCCAAGGCGGCGGAGGACGTTCGCTCCGCGGTGGGCGTCTTGCGGATCGAGGCGAGCAACACGTCGATCAGCGGTTGGGCTTGATCGGCCGGCCACGATGTTTTGGGCAACCGCTGCAAGGCCGACACGGCGGCCGCTTGATCGGGACTGTTCACGAACGGAACCAGCAGTTGGAACGTCCGCGTTTCCTGGCCGCGCACGTGCGTGAGCGCCTGCATGGCGGCCCGCCGAATGATCGCCTGGGGACCGCTGCCGGCAAGATAGAAGCTCGCCGAGACGGCGGGAGACGGCAAGTCGGTCCGTTTGAAGACCTCGTTGCGGCGGTGATCGAGGACTTTCAAGGTCCAGCCGGAAAGCCGCCGGCCCAGATCGCCATCGGTCCGGTTGTAGACCACAATCTGGTCGATGGGCTGTTCGCTGCCGAGATCCAATTCCCACCACGGGTTGCCGGTGTTCTCCTCGGTGTGCGTCTGGCCGCCGTCGGCATAGGCGCCGCTTTTGTTGCCGTCGATGGCGCGGCGGGCGTCGCCGCCATGCGCGGTGTTCTTCTGCGCGGCCCGTCCGCGGGGGGCGATGTTTTCGCCGCCGGAGAGAACCTCGACCTCGGCCAGCGTGAGGATGGCGCGGCCGGGAATTTCGATCCGCACATACCGTCCCAGGGTGCCCGAGGCATTGTATGCCCGGAGCGGCTCGGGCAATTCCTGGAGCAGGGGCGCCACCTTGTCGTACAGGGTGGCGCGCACGTTGGGATCGGAGAGGAGAGGCATGGCGTTGACGAAATCGAGCAGCGAACGCACCGACCGCGAGGCCAGGTGCCAGGCCGGATCGACCGTGCCATCCACGTTGATGAGCGCGACAAACCCGATTTGACGGAACACGGGTTGCCGGGCCGACGTCGCCAGTTGCTCGAGTTCCTGCCGCGCGGCGTGCAGTTCGTGCGCCGAACGACCGGCAAGCTGCCGCACCAGATCGAAGACCACGCCGACATCGGCATCGGACTGTTTTTCATCGAGCCAGCGGATGGCGTCCATGATGACGGCGAGTTCCGGCTTGTTGTCCAGCCGGGCCAGCCCCTCGATGGCTTCGCGCCGATGTTCATCGCGCAGCCCCGGGCGGTAGAGCATTTCGAGCAACACCGGCCGGTTGCGCTCTTCCTTCAACAATTGTTCGTTGGGGAGGTTCCGCAAAAAGTAGCGGGCGCCGGCCTCGGTGGTGAACTGCAGCCGCTGACCGCGCGCCAGGGCCCCCTTCACCATTGGCTCCAAGGTGCGCTGCGTTTCCGCCCGCACGAAGTCGAGGGGGGGATCGCTGGGGAATTCCGCGGCGATCAGCGGCACCTCGATGGCTTCCGGCTCCGTGAAAAAACTCGCCGCGCGGACGGCTTCCAAACGCACCCGCGGATGGTCGTCTTGCGCCAGCTTTTTGCAGATTTCCAAGGCGTTCGGCACCCGGTCGCGCCAGTAGCAGAGGACGCGGACGGCCGCCGCCCGCGCTTCAAACCGGGGGGAGCCGAGCACGCGATTGAGCAGGCTGACATCCACCACGTTATGGTGCTGATGCAGCCACAGGGCTTCCAGGACGTGGTGCTCGTAATCGGGGTCTTGGGGATCGAGCGTGCGCAGCCACGCCTGCACGGCGGCGAGAACTTCCGCGGTGGGACGGCCGCTGAGTTCGATTTTGGCCCGATACCGCACGCGGTCGTCCTTCTCGGTGAGCAATTCGATCAGCCGCGGCACCGGTTGGCCGGCGATGGGCCGAGGTGTCAGCAAGGGACGGCCCTGGTAATTCACCCGGTACACGCGGCCGTGCGATTTGTCGCGGTTCGGGTCGCGCAGGTTGTGCTGCATGTGGCCGATGATGGGGTTTTGCCAGTCGGTGAAGTACAGCGCGCCGTCGGGACCGGTTTCCAGATCGGCCGGGCGGAAATTGGGGTCGGTGGAGTACACGATCGGTTCGAGTTCCACCGCGGAGAAGCTGCTGCCTTCGCCGCTCACCTTGTACCGCAGAATGCCCTGAAAGCCGATGACGTTGCCAACCAGCAAATTGCCCCGGAATTCCTCGGGGAAATGGCTGCTGGAGAGGTACTCGATGCCGGGACAGGGGCGCGTCCGCTGCTGATACACCTGCGGCGGCCGGCCGTGCTTGTGGGGATAGTCGATGTGGCCGGAGAAGAGTGCGGCGTGATAGGGTTGGGCCCCCGTGCCGTCGTACACCACGTCCTGTCCCCAGTAGTCGAAGGCGTGGCCATGGGGATTGGCGAAGCCGAAGGAGACGTACACGTCGATTTTTTGCGAGCGGGGTTCGTAACGGAAGACCGCGCCGTTGGCCACCCGGCGGGGTGGTCCCCAGACCGACTCCACCTGCGAATGATGGAACGTGCCTTCCTGAAAGTAGAGGGCGCCGCCCGGATCGAAGGTGAAGCTGTTGGCCGTGTGGTGCGTGTCGGCCGTGTCCAAACCGTGGAGGATGCGTTCCTTGAGGTCGTAGTGATCATCCCCGTTGGTGTCTTGCAGGAACAGAATGTCCGGCCCCTGGGCGACAATCACGCCGTTGTTCCAAAACTCGAACCCGGTGGGGTTGTGCAGATCGCCGGCGAACGTCTTGCACACGTCGGCCCGGCCGTCGGCGTCGATGTCTTCCAGGATGAGCAGTTTGTCGTTCATGGGGTCGGTGGGCCGCCAGTGCGGGTAACTCGGCCAGGCGGCCACCCACAGCCGACCTTTGGTGTCGAACGCCATTTGCACCGGATTGACGAGTTCCGGGAACAGTTCTTCCGAGGCGAACAGCTTGATTTCCAGGTTGCTCCCCAGCGTCATCTTGCTGATGGCCGCCTCGCCTCCCAGAAACAGGTGCCGGCCCCCTTCGAGCGGCCCCGGCTTGTTGCTGATCACGGGAATGTAGTCGGGCAAATTGCCGTCATCGGGGCGGGCGTCGAGTTGACCGTTGGCGACGGCCCAAATCACCCGATCGCGGTTGGCGGTCATCAGGTCGAGGATTTCCAGTTCCCGCTGTCCCACGGTGTAATTCGACAGCCCTTCGCCGTAACCGCCCGGCCCTTCGGAAAACCGCAAAAAGGCCCGGTCGCCGTAGGTCGAATAGCCGTCCGTCACCCGGTAGCGGTTGAACCAGTAGAAGTTCTTCGCGAGGACCGCCTGCCGCAGCGGTTCGAGACGTTGACGGGCCTCTTCCTCGAGCGGTGGCGCCCCGAACAGCGACGCCATGATGGTTTGGGCGAGTGCGAAATTCCCTTCCGCGGTCCAATGCACGCCGTTGATGGTCCACGAGGGATGCGGCGGCGATGCTTGGGAAAGGGGAGTCCACAGGTCGACGAAGGTCACGTCGAACCGCCGCGCGACCTCCCCCATGGCCTCGGTGTAGCGTTTCAGCCGCTCATTCGCCGCGGCGATGGCCGAGGGCGAAGGCAAGTTCGGATCGCCCGTCGACAGCAGGGGAGGCGGCGAGAACAGCACCAACCGCGGAGCCGTCTGCCCGTTGTACTTCTGGGCCAACGTATGCTGGATGAAGGCGGCGACTTTCTCCCGGAACTGCGGCAGTCCCGCTTCCCCCGCGAACGACTCGTTGTAGCCGTAAAACGCGAAAATCACATCCGCGTTGGTGTTGGTCAGCTCGAAGCGATTGTCGCGAAACTTTCCCTGGTCTCGTTCGCCGAGCTTTTTCGGCTGCGGAACCGGGGCCTTGCCGCTGAGCCATTGGTCCTGCGTGCCGAAATCCATCGACCGCAGCCGCGAATGAAAATTCTGCCAGCCGTCGATTTCGTCCCCGCTGTAGCCGAGGTTGCGGATCACCAGGCGAGATTGCGGAAACCGCGCATGCAGCAAGGTTTCGAGCCAGCCGTCGTGCTGCATCCGTTCCGCGAGGGCGTTGCCGATGATGCAGATGTTGTCGTCGGGCTTCAGTTCCAGCGCGGACGCCGTGAAAGAGCCGCAGCAGCCGATGACCAGCGCCAACGCGAAACGATGCATGGAAGCGATCCTCAGAGGAGAACTGTCCGTGAACCGGACGGACGCGATGTGATGGCCCATACGCGATGCAGTGCACGAATTCTTAAGATGCAGACCACGTTCCTCAGCCGCGGTCCACGCATTCCAAACCGCGGTCCACGCATTCCAAACCGCGGTCCACGCATTCCAAACCGCCGTCCGCGCATTCCAAACCGCGGTCCGCGCCTCGAAAACCATCCGCAGATTCGCAGCCGTACGCGAATTCTAACCGGTGTGCCGATCCTGCCGCAAAGCAGCACACCCCCGCGCAGCCGGCAGCGCGCGGCGGAGGGGAGCGCGCCCTTTTCGTGGTCGAGGAATCCGCATACGCTGCTGACGGCACACTGTTTGGGAGCCGACCGGCCATGACCTCCGACACACCGAGCATCGTCGTTCCGCATGCGGCCCGCGGAGCGGGGACACCACGGGTCAGCCCCGTGGGGGCGACCATCGCCATCTTTGGCGCCTCGGGCGACCTGACGGCCCGCAAATTGATGCCGGCCTTGTACGATCTGTGGCATTACGGCTACCTCGATGAAACCAGTCCGATCGTCGGGGTGGCCCGCCGCGAAAAATCCGACGAAGCGTTCCGGCAGGAAACCTACGAGGCCATCAACGGCCACGTGCGGGCCGGTCGGATTTCGCTGGAACGGTGGGGACAGTTCGCGCGGCGGCTGTTTTACCGGCAGGTGAATATCGATCAGCCCGGCGATTACCCCCCCTTCAAGCGGCAGCTCGAGGAGATCGAACGGCAATGCGGCACGTCGCCGAACCGGGTCATTTACCTGGCCACGGCGCCGGAACTCTTTCTGCCGGCGGTCGAAAGCCTGGCGCAGTGCGGCATGGTCCCCCCGCGCGACGGCGAACACTGGCTGCGCGTGGTGTTCGAGAAGCCCTTCGGGACCGACTTGCGCTCCGCCCAGGAGCTTACGCAAAGCCTGCGCCGCTTGCTGCTGGAAAGCCAGATTTACCGCATCGATCATTATCTGGGCAAAGACACCGTGCAGAACATCCTGCTGTTCCGCTTCGGCAACGCCATCTTCGAGCCGCTGTTCAATCGCAGCCATGTCGATCATGTGCAGATCACCGTGGCCGAATCGCAGGGGATGGAGCGCGGCCGGGGCGGCTACTACGACAAATCGGGAGCGCTGCGCGACGTGTTGCAGAACCATGTGTTGCAGCTTCTGTGCCTGGTGGCCATGGAACCGCCGGCCTTGTTCGACGCCGTCGATCTGCATTCCGAAAAACTGAAGGTGCTGAAAGCGTTATCGCCGGGGCATCGCAGCGTGTTCGCCCGGTGGGTGGTGTCGGGGCAGTATGTCCGGGCGGAACTCAACGGCCAGGCCGTGCCGGGTTATCGGGAAGAAGATCGCGTCGCGCGCGATTCCCTCACCGAAACCTACGTGGCCATGAAGGTGCACGTCGACAATTGGCGGTGGGCCGGCGTGCCGTTCTACCTGCGCACCGGCAAGCGGCTGCCCACCCGCGTGACCGAGATCGCCATTCAGTTCAAGTTGCCGCCGCTCAACTTGTTCAGCACGGTGGAATGCGAGGGAGACATTTGCGATCTGGTGGGCGCTCGGCCGAATTCGCTGGTGTTCCGCATTCAGCCGAGCGAGTCGATTTCGCTGTCCTTCTCCACCAAACGGCCGGGAATGCAGTATCAGATCCATCCGGTGACGATGGATTTCTGTTACGACAAGGCCTTTCCCCAAAAACTCCCGGAAGCCTACGAACGCCTGTTGCTGGACGTGCTCCGCGGTGATTCCACGCTGTTCATGCGCAGCGACGAGTTGGAAGCCGCCTGGCAATTCGTCACCCCCGTGCTGGAGCATTGGGCGGTCGACCGGGTGCAACCGCACGAGTATCCGGCCGGCACCTGGGGTCCGCCCGCCGCGGACCATCTCTTGTGGGCCGATGGCCGCGCCTGGCGCACGCCGGAGTAGCAGCCGCGCAAATTTGTCCCCCGCGCGGCGGGTTGGCCTGCTACGATGGCGCACCAGCCGTTCACTCCGCACAAGGCGAGTCAAATGCCCACCCGTCGGCATGTTCATCCCCTCAGACCGCGCGCCATCCTCTGGACCTGCACGATCTTCGCGACGCGGACCCTCCTCTGGACCGGCGGCCTGATGCTCATCTGGTGTGGCCCGCTTGACTGTGCCCCGCTTGCCGGCGGCGAACCCGGTTTTTCCGTGCTGGCCAAGGCGCGGCCCGATGAGTTCTACAACGGCATCGGACAGCCTTACATTCCGCTCGGGGAAGAGCCGCCCGGCGCGATCGGCCAGCCGAAAGTCAATCAGGCGTATGTGTGGAGCCTGGCCGCGGCGGGCGACTCCTTCTGGTTCGGAACGGCGGCGAACCCCGTGGCCGCGGCGCTGGGAGGCATCACCGGCATCCCCATTCCCCTGGAAACGTCCTACAACGTCAACGAATACTGGCGCAGCAAGTATCCCGGCGTGCCGCCCCTCTTTCAGATCTATCTCGGCGATTGGCGTCCGCCGGAAATCTACCGCTATCATCCGAGCACCGGGGCCGTGAACGTCACTCCCGACGATCCGCTGGTCGCGCACACGCTGGGTTTCCGCCTGGCGGGCGCCACGAGCGGCATCGTGCTCCTCGGAGGCCCCAGCCTGTATCAGGTGGGCATCAACCTGTTTGCCTTCGATGCGGCGACGGGCGAGTACCTGGGATCGCGGTATCTGGCCGAGTACTCCGACATCCGCCGCTGGGTCACGGTGAATGGAGTGTCCTACACTGGCACGTTGAACACCTGGACCACCAGCGGCGCCGGCTCGATTCTCCGCTGGCGTGGGACCCGCGCCGACCCGTTCGCCTACGAGGTGGTGGGGAGCGTCGACAACGAAGCCGCGACGGTGTGCGCGCACGACGGTCGGTTGTTCGCCCTCACCTGGTCCACCCTCAGCCAAACCGTCGAAATGATCACCGGGGCGCGGTCGCAAAATCCGTCGGCGGTGTGGATGAGTCCCCCGTTGCCGGCCGGGGGGTTGACGAAACTCGATCGTCAACGCTGGACCAAGGTCTGGAGCATCGACCAGTACGAGCCGGATCCGGTCGTCGTCCGCTCGTTGTGGATGGGGGCGGCCGCCTCGCATGACGGCCACCTGGTGTGGGGCACGATCCAGGTGCCCGGCTATGGTGCCCAAGTCCTCAAGGAAACCTACGGGTGGCCGACGCAGCCCCGCGAATTAGGCCCCGCGATTCGCAACAGTTTCCGTCCGGCAGCCCTGTTTCGAGGCCGCTGGAATGGCCAAGGGCAGTTCCACGTCGACTTGCTGTACGGGTCCCCTGTGCTGCCGGTGTACACCCGCCAAGGGAGCGGGGGGACGTGGTCGTGGGTGCCCAACCGAACCGGTCCGCCCCTGCTGGGACAGGCCGGCTTCGACGATCCCATGAACTTTTACGTGTGGTCGATGCTCGTGCATCAGGGGCGATTGTGGATCGGCACGATGGACATTTCGTTCATTCTGTTCGGCGGCAGCTACACGGCGGGCACGCCCCTGTGGGACACCATGGGGGCTGATCTGCTCGTGATGGATCGGACCGATCAACCCGCCTCGGCCGTGAGCCGCACAGGAGTGGGCAACATCGCCAATCTGGGAATCCGCGACATGGTGAGCGATGGCTCCAGCATTTTGTTGGGCACGGCCACGGCGGCCAACCTGTTGACCGATCCCGACGACGGACTTGTCGACGGCGGCTGGGAATTGCTGCGCTTCCAGCCCACGGCATCCCGCAGCCCAGCGCGCAGACCGCGCCCAACGTCCTCCGCGGTCGATTGGACGCCCCTCCTGGAAACCATCGGCCGGGTGCCCCCCTAGTGGCGACTAACGGTTGTGGAGCGGTATGGCCGGCGGAGGAAACGTGGCGTTCAGCCAGCGAATCAAATCCTCAATGAAGGTCTCGCGGTCGGGTTCAAACTCCAAGGTGTGCCGGGCCTGCGGGTATTCGCGGATCGTTCCCCGATCGCCGGCGATCCGCTCATAGCAGGCGCGGGTCGCGGTGTTGTCGATAATCTCGTCGCGACCGGCCAGCATCAGCAGGGAGGGGACGGGAAACTGCGCCGTGGTCCGCTGAAGAAACTCCGTCAACTGCGCATTGGCCAGCAGAAACGAGACCGTAACCGTTTGCAGGGCCAATTCGTCGCGGCGGATGAACTCCTGCCAATCGGCATCGTCGGTGAAGAGCGCGGGGTCGTTCAGGGGAATCGGGACGCGGCCCAGTCCCCAGCCGATGGCTTCGATCCAGCGGAGTTTCCACAGGTCGAACCAGCGCGGCCGCACCTTCGAAAAGAAGCCCGGGTACAGCAGCGCCACCGCCTGGAACCGCTGGGGATGCCGCAGTGCTGTCACCGCGGCCAGCTTGCCTCCCCAACTTACCCCCAGGAGCACCGTCGGGACCGTCGCCGTGGGATGTTCGCGCCGCCAGTCGCAGTGCCTCAAGAACTGCACGACGTCGTTGATCAGTCGTTCGGAGTGGAGGGCATGGCCGCGGTCGCGCGAATTCAAACCCGATCCCCGACGATCGAGAAAGTAGACCTCATAGCCGGCCTCGGCCAATCTGCGGCTGGAATAGGTGTACCAGCCGCTATGGCTTTGGATGCCGTGCAGGGCCACGATCCGTGCCCGAGGCGGAACGCCGGCAGCGGCCCAGTGCCGGTATTGCAGCAGATAGCCGTCGGAAGCCCGATACACGGAACGAGGCACTTCTGGGGAGATGATTCCACTGATCAAGCACCGCCCGCCGCCAACCTCTCTCAGGTCAACCGCCGCCAACCGTCGATCCCGCGGTTCGACGTCGGCGACTCTCGGCGATGGCCGCGTATGGTACCCGGCCGACGTGCAGTTTGCCGCGCGTCACGCAAGCTCTGTCGCCGCGCTGCCGCGGCAGGCCACCGGGAAACCCTGCTGACCGCGAAAAGAGGGCCGCGGCCAGGTCATCCACTCACGGGTCAGCGCCGCGCGCGAGCCGACAGGGCCGCGTGGGCCGCCCCATCCCGATTTGCCCCAAGCGAGATCCAGCCGCATTCCGCGGCGTGGTCCCTTCCGGCGGTCTGCCCAGCACATCGGGCGACCGTGGCACGGGAATTTCCGCCGCCGTCGGCTACCCGGCCGCGGGGGATTGGTCAACACCCTGCGATTTGTCGGCCGCGTGGGATTCGTCGGGCGCGTGGGATTCGTCGGGCGCGTGCGATTGGTCGGCCGCGGGGGATTCGTCGGCCACAAACGATTCGAGCACGCGGGCGAATGCTGCGTAAGCCCCGGCATCGAACAGCACCATCCGCACGGTAAGCGGTGCCGCCGTCGCCTGCTCCACGAGAAACCGGCGAATTTCCTCGAGCGCGGTCTCTGCCGCCAGGTCCATCGGATAACCATAGACACCCGTGCTGATCGCGGGAAACGCCACGCTCCGGCAATCGTGCGCGATGGCCAGTTCCAAACAGCGGCGGTACGCCGACCGCAGCAAGTCCGGCTCTCCGCGGTGTCCTCCCTGCCAGACCGGACCCACGGCGTGAAAGATGAAGCGGGCCGGCAGATGGCCAGCCACGGTGACCACGGCCTCCCCCGTGGGACAACCCCGAGGGTAGCGACGCCGCGTTTCCTCCATCACGCTGGGACCAGCGGCCCGGTGGATGGCCCCATCCACGCCACCGCCCCCCGCCAGGGCACTATTCGCGGCATTCACCACGGCATCCACCTGCTGCGTGGTGATGTCTCCCCGCACCAGTTCGATGCGGTGCCGGCCGAACTGCACCTTCACGCTGTGAATCTCCGCTACGAGTCGCGAACACGTTCCGCCCGAACTGCCGAGCTGCCGACGCAACCGCTGTTATCGGGCTGCTCCCGACGAATTGGCGGATGTTCCCGGCGGTTGATTTGCCGGTTTGGGTGGAAAGAGCTGGTCGAGATATTGCCGCGTGATGTCTTCCGGCTCCACGTTTTCGGGAGGCGTGAACTCGAAGAGTTTGTCGTCGAGCGGCGCGTCGAGCACCACTTTGCGGAATTGCAGGTCCACCAAGGGACGATAATAGTTCTTGTCTTCGGCCTTTTTGAGGTACACGATCCGCTCGGGAAACAAGGCCTCGGAGGCGAAATAGACGCGGACCAGGTCCGGGACGTGGGGCGGCAACTGGTCCCCGCCCAGTTTTTGCCGCCACTCCTCTTTCCAGCGGCCTTGCACGATCACCAGCGAGCGGCCATCGACGGATTCTTCCTTCAAGCCGTCGAACTGCATCGACCGCTGCAACGAGGCCAACAGGGCCGGCAAACCCCCCAGGGCCAAATCGGCGGCCAGTGCTCGATCGGGTTGGGCGCGGGCCTGTTCCGCGGCGGCCAGGATCTGCCGCACGTCCCGCCGGGTCACCCCCTTCGATTTGGGGATGTCGGTCACGCTCCACAGCCGTTCCCCATCGCACACCTCGAGCAAAGACCCCGTGGCTCCGCTGTTGAGTTTCACGGTGAAGCTCAATCGGGTGCGCAGTCCCGCGGAGGCGTAACTGCCCGTTAAATGAAAGGGCGGATCGGTGAGATGCACCAACTCGTGGATCTCCGCTTGGATCGACTGCCGCGCCAGCAGCGCCAGGTGCGCGCGGCGCACGAACTCGGCGGCGGCGGTTCCAGCCGCGTTTCCGGCGGCGTTTCCAGCCGCATTTCCGCCGGTGGTGGCCGCGGGCGCGGGGGGGGCCTCTTGCGCCGTGACGACGCCCAGCGACCTGCCGGGGGCAGGCGGGCAAACGGCCAGCAGGATCGCGCTCACAACGAGTGCGAGCCGGCGGTTCGGCGTGCCTTCCCGACCGGCAAAGCCTGCCGCTGGCCGCATCGGGCGGACCTGTGCCGCGGATAACAGCCTGCGCAAACTGGATCGATTACTCGGAAATTGCCGGATTTGCCAAAGATACAACGTACATCCTTCCGAATAGAGAGAGGGCCGACGGTCGAATACCGGGCGGTGATCGCGCGGGCGGTCACGTCGGACCGATGAGGGCGGATTGTACCAGCCACCCCGCCGGCAGGTCGATGGGATTCAAGATGGAGACGCTCGCCCCCCACAGGCGGCTGAGTGACGACGCGCACGGCGTCCGTCGTTCCGCGTCGAGGTCGCGTCGTCAAGTTCCGAGAGGGTTCGCAATGAAATACTACTTTCTCGCACTCGGCACCGTCGTCGTGGTGTGCGTCGGCTGTGCCATGGATGGAAACCAACTGACCACCAAGGGGGAATACCATGCTCCCCCGGCGGCGCTGATGCAGCGACCGGGGCCGATGGTGGACGGCCCGGGGCCGGGTGTGATGCCCATGCTCGCGCCGCCCCCCATGCGGACCTTCGCCACCAGCACGTCGCAGGTGCGGTTCGTGGGGCCGGATGGGATGTCCATCGGCTGGCAGATTCCCGGCGGATATGCGGAAAATCAGGTGATTGCGCCCGGCCGCTACAACTTTCTGCAAGGGCAGACGTACCGGCTGAAGTTGACGAATATTCCCGGGTATGAAGGGGTGACGCTGTACCCCACCCTGCAAATCTACCCGGCTCACCCCAACACCGACGCCTACCTCTCCCACAACAGCCTCCCGTTGCAGATCACCACGGAAGACCTCGATCAGGTGCAGAGCAACAACTTCGTCACGAAAGTGATTTATCTGCCCGACGCCAAATTCCAGGAACTGGCGATTGCCAATGTCGAAACGCTGGTTTCGACGCGGCTCGATCCGGGTGTCGATCCCATTCAGGAAGCCGACAAAATGGGCACCATCATGGCCGTGTTGCGTATGGGCAACATGGACCAGGAGTTGAGTGCTCCCCTGCCGGCTCAAGCCGCTCCCGACGCGGCCAGCCGCGATGGCGGCCACGCCATTCAGCAGACCGGATTCCTCGTCGTCGCCGATGGCAACGCCGGTCAGATGGTGCCTCCCATGCCCATCGGACCGGCCGGCACCCATCAGCAGAACATTCCGACCGCGATGATGGTGGCGGGCGGCGGCATGCCCGGTCAGCCGGGGGGCATGCCCGTTTGGGGAATGCCTTACACGGGAACTCCCATCGGATTGCCGGGACCGACGCATCTGCCCTACGGCGGACCGGCCAGCGTCCGGTCCCACACGATGGTCAACCGCACCAAGCAAGACATCCCGCCGGCGCCGAAGGACATTGTGATCGGCGTGAAGCATGAGCCGGGCGTGAGCCTGCCGCCTCCGGTCAGCTCGGTGGAAATCCTCGAGAAACATCCCGTGTATTCGCCGGGAGAGCTGTCGTATCCGGCTTGGGCGGCGCCTGGTGCCGGCCCCTACGGACCTCCGCACTAAACCTTCCACGGTTTGCGAACCGGCGTGCATCGGCCACACCCCGGTGCACGCCTTCTCGGCGTGGCCCAGTCATGCGAGCCGTCTGGGCGGTGAGCCGGTCGTGCAGCGGCGAGCGCGACTCTGGCGCGGCACCCGCGGACGACGCGCGCGGCACTCCGCGGCAGGTCGCCTTGTAACGTGACGGCCGTGGGCGGACGTCGGCGCACCCTTCGCCGCACGGTTCGATCCCCGCGGATGGAAATCCATCAGCGATTGGGCCAGTCACAGCGATTGGACCAGTCAAGTTGCGGGAGTTCGCTCTCAGGTGGTCTCCGATCGATTGCACAGGAAGCACACGATGATCAGGGTGGCGGTACAGGGGATGGTGATGCTGCTGCTGGCCAGCGCGTGCCGCCTCGCCAGCGGCCAGCAAACCCTGAGTGTCGACGGCCGGCAATTTCCGCTGAACCAGTATGCGCCCCCCGGAACAGCCGCGCAATGGAGCCTGCAAGCCCGCCGCGTCTGCCCGCAGACGCCGCAACATGTGCGCCTGCACCTTCCCTCCGAAGGCCGCGTGACGGGTTTTGACCGTGCCTTCGACCGGCCGGTGAGCAGCCCGGCTCCCGTTCAGATGCAATTGCTCACCGGCACCATGTACCGCTTCCAGGTCGATCGGCTGCCGGAGTTTCCCAACCAGGAATTTTATCCCAGCGTGGAGTTGATCGACCAACTTCATCCACCCCCCGGACAGGCGGAGCGCTTCCCCATCGAGATCGAACTGCTTGTGGAGGAATTGAACTGGGCCGCTCAAGGCCGGCTGGTCACCAAGGTGGTGTATGTCGAGCAGCCCGATCGCGTCCCCCTGCTAACGCTGAATCATGGTCCGCGGGTCATCGATCTGGCACCGGCCCAGAATGCGCTGGCCGAGGCCGATGCGCTCGGACGCCCGATTGCCATCGTGCGGTTGGGGGGACGCCTCCCCGATCCGCATGCGCCCGACCCGCAATTCTGGGGTCCGCTGGCACCGATTCAACTGGTCGAACCGATCCCGCGCTCGGTCTCCAGCCGTCCGACCGATGCCCCCCTGCCGCCCCATGACCAGTCCTCCGCGTCCTCCCGGGAATCGTCGGACGCGGCGACCCGCAACCAATCGGTATTTCCCACAGGAGGACGTTAAGAGCCGCCATGTTGCGTCTTCCCATACTGAACCAGTTGCGACGCGGGTTGCTCGCGAGCAGTGCGTGCCTGGCCATGACCTGTGCGGCGTGCGCCCTGCCCCCGGTCAATCACAGCCTGGCGGGACCGCCGCGGAACTCCGAGCCGGGCCTTGTGCGGCTGGGAGACCGCGCGCCAGCCAGCAAGGTCCCAACCCATCAAGCCGCAGGCTCCCGCGAGATCGCGCGGCACAATCGCGAGATCGCCCAGCCCACCGGCACGGCCGCTGCGCACTCCACCTCGACGGCGGATCCCGCCGACATCGTGACGGTCGCGTACTCGACAGCCGCGGCACCCCCTTGCCCGCCCGAGGCGATCATCCGCTGTCCGCCGGAACCACGCTGGCCGGTGGCAGGTCCTAATCCTTGGGCCGTGGGCATGCCGTGGGTGGATGCCGCGTGCCAGCCGTCGCCGCATCGGTACCCCGATGAATATCTCTGCGACGGCGGCGATCGCGAGGACCCGGTGCATTATCACTCCGACCGGCGGATGGGACTGGACACCGAAGACACCGTCGCCGAATTCGTCGACCATCGCGGCAAGCAGGGAATGGTCCCTTCCAACAAGGTGTGTGTGTATGCCCCCCGCTTTGCCGCCGTCCGCACCGTCAGCCTGTTGCGGGAAGAAGGGACGTATCAGGAACTCGTGAGCGTCGACCATACCCATCAGGGAGGCGAAGTGCGGACACGCCTGGCACCGCATCTGGGCAATCTCCCCATCGCGCTCAACGGCATGCACTCCCGCGCGCGGGCCAGCGGGCTGGACGGCGACGTGCTGCCCGGCGATCTGGAGCACCGCCAGCGGCCGCAAATCGCCGATAAGGTGCTGAACACCTTCCAGGACTTCAATTTCTTCCAGTTGGGCACGCTCGAGCAGGGTGAGGTCGCCCGCTTGAACCTGGGGATTCGTGCCGCGCTGGTCTGGTCGCGAGAGGAGTATCCGGTCATCCAGGCGAAAACCGACCAGCCCGTCACCGGTCTGTCCGACATCCACAGCGCCGTGTTGACCGTCGTCGACGACACGCCGAGCGATCAGCCGGGACAGTTGCGGCTGGTGAAAGTGGCCGACCGACACGCCGCGCAGCCGGGAGACGTGATCACCTTTACCATCCGCTACGACAACCTCGGCCCGCGCGAACTGCACCAGGTGAGGATTGTCGACAATCTCACGCCCCGCCTGGAGTACGTCGACGACAGCACCACCAGCGATCGGACTGGCCGGTTGACGGTGGAAGACAACGGCGAAGGCAGCGTGGTGTTGATCTGGGAGTTCGACGAACCTCTCGCCCCCAACAGCGGGGGCGTGGTCACGTTCCAGGCGAAAGTCCGTTAAAAAGTTCGTTATTTAGAAAGTCCGTTGGAAGGAGAACCCTGGTCGATCAGCGGCAGCCTCCGTCCAGTTGGTGATCGGTGGGATGTCGGAGGAATGTTCGTGGGGGGGACCACGAGCGGCAACCGTCTCCGACGCGTTACCGCGCGCCGCTCTCGAGCCGCTCGAGAGCGGCGTTTTCTCTTATTTACCCGGCGGGCCGCCACATGCAATCCGGCGAGCCGCCACATACGCCCTGGCGAGCCGCCGCATACGCCCCGGTGAGCCGCCGCATGCAACCCGGCAGGCCGCCACATGCAATCCGGCAGGCCGCCACATACGCCCTGGCGGGCCGCCACATACGCGCCGGCGGGCCGCCACGTGCAATCCGGCGAGCCGCCGAAGGGATCGTGGCGCAGTCCGCGCGTTCACCGCTCGCGGGACAGGACCGGTTCATGTCACATGATCTTCGCCGCCGGCGGTGACGGGGACTTCCGCCTCGGGAATCCACCACGAAGCTCCCACCCCCAGTCCCAGGGCCACGGCAATCAGCGCGAGGGAAACCAGGGGCGAAATCAGCACGAAATCATGCCCCAACATCTTCAGGCCCACGAAGGCCAGAATCGCCACCAGGCTCACTTTGAGGTAACGGAACTTGTCGAGCAGATCGGCCAGAGCGAAATACAACGACCGCAGGCCGAGGATGGCGAACACGTTCGAGGTGAACACCAGAAAGGGATCGTGCGTGATGCCAAACACGGCGGGAATCGAATCGACCGCGAAAATGACGTCGGTGGTCTCCACGATCACCAGGGCCAACGCCAGCGGCGTCAATCCCCACTGGCCGTCCTTCCGGCTGACGAATTTCTCGCCGTCAAACCCCGGATGGACGTGCACGAACCGCCGCACCCAATGCAGGATACGGCTGTCTTCGGGATGCAGATGGTCGTCGTCCGCCCAGGCCATCTTCCACGCCGTCCACACCAGAATCGCGCCGAACACGTAGGTGATCCAGGCGAAGCTGTGGATCAGGGCGGCGCCGATCCCGATCATCACCCCCCGCATGATCAGCGCCCCCATGATGCCCCAAAACAGCACGCGATGCTGATACGCCGCGGGCACCTGGAAGAACCCCAGAATCAGCGCGATCACAAAAATGTTGTCCATGCTCAGCGACTGCTCCACCAGGTACCCCGTAAAGTACATGGTGGCGGCCTCCTGCCCGTTTTTGGGCAATCCATGGCCGGCGGACGAATGCAGCTCCGGTTCGAAGGGAAACGCGATCCGCCAGGCGGTCGCATGGGAGTTCGCGGCAACCTCCGCGCCGGCACGCTCGTGATACCGCCCCAGCTCCAGCCAATGATGTTCGTAGCCAAAGTACACGAACACCGTGAACGCGCATGACAGTGAAAAGTACACCGCCGTGCGCAGCAACGCTTGCCGTGCGCTGATCGAGCGCGACCCCTTGCGAGAAAAGGCCCCCAGATCGAAGGCCAGAATCAGCAGCACCAGGAGCAGGAAGACTCCCCAAACCAGAAATGTGCTCACAATGTCCTTTCGATGACCCCCGTGAGCCGTCGCGCTCGTTCTCCCACGGCTCCCGCGAACGCCGGTGCACCTTGTCCGTCAGCCTGCGGAAAGCATAGATTCTAACCGCGCAATGCCTCGATGCTAACCGCCGGCCCCCTCCCGCCAACCGACCTCCGATCCGGCCGTTTGCGATGTGCCCCCAACCCCCGCGCGGTGCCAGGGTTGGCGCGGGCTTGTCGCCGAGTTGACCATCGGCCGCAGCCCAATTAAGATGACTGCAATCCCCAGTCTCTTCTCACCGTCATCACCGTCGTTGCCGTCCTTTGCCGCCATGAGCGTCGCCGAGCCGCCTCGACCACCGGCCCCCGCTGCCGCGACGGCACGCCCCGCCAGCGTGCCCAGGCTGACTGCCCGGCGGCTGATCGAGCGCTTCCGCAGCCGGCGCGCCGATTGGAAACAGTATGGACTGACGGCGGGAATCAGCGCGGCGCTGCACGCCCTGATTTTGGGCCTCTGCTCGCTGGTGATCCTCGACCAGCAGCGCATGGAAGACATCCTGACCACGATCGCGACGCTGGTGGAAACCGAGAACGAGCCGATCGTCGAACAAGCGCCCATCCAGCCCGAGGAACTGCTGGATGAGCGGGTCGACAGCAACCTCACCACCACGTCGGCCGATCAACTCGCCGACCTCACCGCGCCCGCCAATCTCGACATCAACGACCTGGACCCGTCCACGGCGATTACCGATATCGAAGTCCCGGGGCTGGCGAACCTCAAAATCAGCGATGAAACCTCGGGGCGGTCCGAGGCGGCCCGCGCGGCCCTGGTCAAGAAGTTCGGCGGCAACTCGGCCAGCGAAGCCGCCGTGGCGTCCGGACTGAAGTGGCTCGCCGAACATCAGCTTCCCGACGGATCCTGGAGTTTCGACCACACCCACGCCCCCTCGTGCCGGGGCCAATGCTCCCAGCCCGGCAGCATGGGCGAATGCCGCACCGGCGCCACCGGTCTGGCCTTGCTGGCCTTCCTCGGCGGAGGCCACACGCATCAGAAGGGAGACTACACCGCCCAGGTCAAGAAAGGGCTGGAAGCGCTGGTCAAGAGCGGCCAACTCACCCCCGAAGGGATCGACCTGCGCGGCGAACTCGCCGGGGGCAATCGACACGCGGCATTTTACGCCCAGGGCATCGCCACGATCGCCTTGTGTGAAGTCGTGGCCCTCACCCGAGACCCGCGGTATCGCCCCATCGCTCAGGGGGCCGTCAACTTCATTGTGAATGCGCAGGATCCCAAGGGGGGCGGCTGGCGCTACGAACCCCGTCAGGCCGGCGATACCTCGGTCGTCGGCTGGCAGGTGATGGCCCTCAAAAGCGGTCAGAACGCCCGCTTGAAAGTGCCCGGCCCGGTGTTCAAGGGGGCCGAACGCTTCCTCGACAGCGTGCAAGCCGACAACGGCGCCCGCTATGCCTACATGGATCCCAAGTCGCCAGCACCCACCACCACCGCCGTCGGCCTGCTCTGCCGCATGTACTTGGGGTGGGATCGCAAGCACAAGGGCTTGCAAGACGGCATCGCGTACCTCGACAAAACCAAACCGGCGTCGAACAACATGTACTACAACTATTACGCCACCCAGGTCCTGCACCATTGGGGTGGCGAGGAATGGACCCGCTGGAACGAGGTGATGCGCAACCGACTCGTCGCCACCCAGCGTCCGCGGGGCGATGGACATCTCGCCGGAAGTTGGGATCTCGCCGATCCCCACGGCGGCGCCGGCGGCCGACACTACATGACTTGCCTCGCCGTCATGACGCTCGAAGTCTATTACCGGCATCTCCCCATCTACCAGCGGGAACAATTGAAAGTCGAATACTAACCCGACGTTGGCGCTGCCCCGGTGAAACTCTCGTCCGCTTCAACCCGTCTAGCCGCCCCGGGCAGTCCGCGCGGACCAACCGGGCCAGGAGTTAACGCGGCAAGCGCTCAGTCCGGAGACCAAGGACAGGTCAATAGGTCGCCGAGGGTGTTCGTTCAACTTGCAGCCATGCCGCGGCGCGGGTACAACAGAGACACCGGGCGGTTAACTCAGCGGCTAGAGTGCCATCCTCACACGGTGGAAGTCACTGGTTCGAATCCAGTACCGCCCAACCCCTGATGGGAAGCCCCCTTGAAAATAGGGGGTTTTTTGATTTGCTGGCGCTCCCCGCGCGTCACCATCGCTTCCCGCAAGCGGCGCGCGTCAGTTTGCGGGCCTTTGACGAGGGATTCGCACGCGGAACTCAAAGCGCGTCGGTCACCGGTACGTAGTGGTCGCGGGCGATGGCGGCGATATTCCCGATCCCCGCGCGAACCACGGACCCCAGGCAACGGGAACTGCTAGGCAAGATCGGTCTGGGCGGATGCGGGAAGGTTGTGGACCAGTTCCGGCCGCAATCCGCGGCCGCCCGCCGGAAGATCCGTCGGAATTGCGTTCGCCGATAGGTTGCTTGCCCGCCGCCACGATCGGCGCTCGCCGGCCGCGTGGCTGGCATAAACGGGAGTTGGCCGCGCGGCAGCAATTGGCCTTGCTGGACAAATTCGGGAGACAGGCCTTCCGGTGAGCGGGTAGACTGGACGGGTCGCTCGGCACCGCCGCTGTCGTTGCCCGGAAGATCAGGACTTCTATGACCGCCTCCTCGCCTGCGTCCAGCCAGGCGGCAGCTTCCCCTGTCGCCGCCGCTCACTTGCCGCCGCTGCGGAAAAATTACCGGCTGAATGGTCGACTGTTGTTGGGCACGTTGGTGGTGGCCGGCCTGATGGCGGTGCTGGCCCAAATCAGCCGGGGGCATTTTCTGGCGCGAAACGCCGAGATGTTTCTCGCACGGGCCGAACAGGCGTCCGGCGAGGGGCAAGTCCTCAAGGCCTTGCAGTTTTACAACCAGTATTTGAAGTTGACGGCGGGACGCGGCGAGACGGGTTCAGCGGCCGCCCTGCGCCGCGCTGACATCCTGCTCAAAACCGGGGAACTCCAGGAAGCCGTGGCCGCCAGCCCCGAGGCCTTGCGCCGCGCGCTGCAATTGTACGAGGAGGCGGCGCGGCTCCATGCCACGTCCCCCGCACCGCGACGGAAATTGATTCCGCTGCTCATGCGGCTAGAGCGCTACACGGATGCCCTGGATCACATCAAGGCGCTCCAGCAGCACAGCGACGATCCGCACGAGGCCGCCGAGCTGGCGTTCCGCGCCGGCCGCTGTTACGAGTTGTTGAACGACCTGTCCCAGGCGCAGGCACGCTATAGCCAATCGTTGGCGCACGATCCGAAACAATCGGCATCGTACCTGGCCCTGGCGCGGTTATGGGCGGCCCGGCCGAGTGCCGAGCGGTTTTCCGTCAAAACCGACCGCACCCCCAATTGGCCGGAACTCGAGGCGATGCTAGCGACGCGTCAGCCGGGAGACCCTCTGCCGACCCTGGCGGCGATTGTGCTGCTGTTGGACCGGATGGTTGCCGAACGTCCGGGGTACGAATCGGAATTGATCCGCGCCAAAGCGCTGAGCGAACTGCAAATCCCGCTGGACGCCGCGCCGCTCCCGCTCGGGGTGGCCCAGAGCCGCGTGGACGCCGACATCCTCTCGGCGGCGGATCGCGATGCCGACCTCGTGCTGTCGGGCGACGAACGCTGGCATGGCAAGGTTCCCGCCCTGGCGGATGCCAACGGCGATCGGCAGATCACGCGGGATGAACTGGCGGCGCGGCTGTCGTTGGGGGACCAGCCAGCACGCCTGCGGGAAGCGGAGCGAGTGCTCACGCATCTGACCCAACTGGTTCCCGAAAACCCGCAACTTCTCGCCGAGGCGCGACTGGCCCTGATCGGACTGTTCTCGGCACGACTCAACTCCGCCGACCAACTGTCTCCGGATGAGCGCAAGTCTCTGCACCAACGGGTGCGGGATTTGGTGCGGCGGGGGATGGAGCAACCTCGTGCCGATCCGCGCTTCCGGCTGATGCTGGTGCAACTCGACCTGCGCGAGCTGTCCCCCACGGATCAGCCCGAGGAACTCCAGGCCAAACTGGATGCCGTCGAGCAATTGCTGCGCACGGGGTTGTCCGAGCTGAGGGAAGAAGACGTTCAGCCGCGTGCCTTTGACGAGTGGCATTATCCGTGGAGTCAGCTCGAACCTTGGGCGGCGGAAGCCGAGCTGGAATATCAATTGGCGCAGTTGTACATCTTGCGTGCCGCCGCCCTGCGGCACGACGCCGCCGCGTCGGCGGCGCTGCTGGCGCAGGCGCAGGAAATCGTCGACAAACTGCGGCGGCAGCAGATCGATGTGCACACGTTGCTGCTGCTGGAATTCCGCGCGGCCTGGTTGAGCGAGTTGCGGGCGGAGGGTGCGGAAAAAGCCGCCATTCGCCAGAACAAGCTGCTCCCGATGGCGGCGCGGCTCGGCCAGGCGGTGGGCAAGGCCGGCTCGATGGTCTCGCGGGAAGCGGCCGCCCTGTTGGGGAATACCTATCTGCGGCTGAACAACCTGGGCGCGGCGTTGGACATTTATCGCCGACAGATCAAGGCCGATCCATTCTGGATGGATGGGCGGCTGGCGGTGGCGAACATCCTCACGCAATTGGGACGGACCGACGAGGCCATTCTCGAGTATCAAAACCTGTTGAGTGTGCCCACAGCCGCCGAGAACCTCGCCAAACTGCTGCTGCTGCGGCAATTGCAGCGTCCGCCCGAAGAGCGCGACTGGAAAGGGCTCGACGTCGCGGTCGGCGCGGCAGCGCAAACAACGAAAGACCCCGCCCGTGCCGCGGCCTTGCGGGCCGAAGTGGTGGGCATCATGGCGGCCACGGGCTACGAACTCGCCGATCTGCGGGGCGATCCGTCGCTGGGTCAAAAAGCCCGCGATCTGCTGGCGGAAGAAGAGGGGCGCCTGCGGCACGCCCTGCAAGCGCATCCGCAGTCGGCGGAATTGTGGGCCGCGCTGGCGCAACTGCCGTTGCGTCGGGGAGACCTCCCCTTGCCCGAGCGGCGCGACGCCGTGCAGCAACTGCTCCGCGAAGCCCGCGAACAAATCGGTCCGCGGGTGGAGCTGTCGCAGGTGGAGTTGCTGCTGGCACTACAGCATCCCCAGGACTCCGCACTGCCGTTGATCGAGCAGTTGGCTGCCGCCGTCGATGAATTGCCTCTCGAAGGCCGCGTCAACTACATCCTGGCCCTCGCCGAAGCCTTGCAACAACTCAACAACTTTCCCCAAGCGCTGCGGTTCATGCAGCAGCAGGCGGCGCGACATCCCCATGAACTCGAATTTCAAATTCGGCTGCTGCAACTGCTGCTGTTGAGCGTCAACGACCAACACGCAGGCTGGGAAGCAGAATGGACGGCCGCGCTGGCGCGTCTGGAAGCCCTGGAGGGCATGACCAACGGCACCTCGGCGATCTTGCGCGCGCAGCGGATTCTGGCCGAACGGAGCAGCCCGCCGGAGGACCGAGCGGCCCAACTCCGAACGGCGCGAGAACTCCTGGTCGCTGCCGGAAAAACCCGGCCGCACGTGGCGGCGATTCCCCGCAGCCTGGGGTTGCTGGAAGAAGAAGCGGGCAATCTCAACGCCGCCGTCGACGCCTACAATCGGGCCGTGGAATTGGGCGATCTGTCCCAATTGTCCGTGTCGCGGCTGGTCAACCTCTATTACACCCGGAACATCAATGATAAGGACAAGCGCGCGGTGGATATGGAGGCCGCCCATCGTCTGCTGGAGCGCGTCGCCGCGCAGCGTCCTCAGGCCATTTCGGGGAACCTGGCCCGACTGGCGTGGCAAGTGGAACTGAATCGAGGCCAATTGGACCGGGCGGCATTGATCGCGGCGCAGGTGGCCAGCCAATCCAACGACCCGCGCGACATCGTGACGGACCTGGTGCTGGAGTTCGAACGGGGCGAACAGAGCGAAGCCGTGCTGCAAAAATTTCGCGATGCCGCCTACCACCGCGCTCCGCGCTCCGGGCTGACATGGTTCATGTTGGTGCGCTATCTGGTGCGCGCCCAACGCTGGACCGATGCCGAACAAGCCATTCTCGACGCGGAACCCCTCCTCACGGCCGAGCGGACCGCCAACGCGGTCCTGAGCGTCGCCAGTTTGTGGGAACTGTTGGCGGCCGCCGACGGCCCCGAGCGCACGCGCTGGCTTGCCGAAGCGACTCGGCGGTACGACGCCGCGCTGACGGAATTCCCCAACGACACGCTGACGCGCGTGCAAGCCCTGGACCATTTTCTGCAAACCGGGGCCAACGAGCGCGCCCAGGCCCTGATCACCTACCTGCTCGATCCGGTCCGCGCGGTGCCTCCCGATGTGCGGGCGCTGGTGCGGCGGCGTCAAGCCGTGCTCGAAGCCCGCTCCGGCTCATACGGTGATACGCTGAAAGCCATCGCCGCCTTGCAGCAGTTGCGGAAAGCGGGGGGTGATCAATCTCCGGAAAACTTGCGGCTGGAATTGCGGCTGTTGCAGCGGTTGCGCGAGGTCGATACGAAAGCCGAGCAGAAACCGTTGCTGCTCGCCCTGGAACAGCAAGGCAAACTCACCCGCGAGGAACACCTGCAACTGGCACAGGTGTTGACGGATCTGGGCGAGTGGGACGCCGCCGAGACCCGCTACAAGACTTTTTTTGCGGCATATCCGCAATCTGTGGGCGGTCGGCTGTCCTACGCCGCGGCACTGCTGAAGCAGGCGGCCGCACGCCCGGAGCTGCTGGATGCCGTCTCCGCGCAGTTGGAGGAACTCAAGGCCCTCGAACCGCGCTCCTTCCGCACGCTTGCGCTGGAAGCGCAGTACCTGGCGGCCCGGGGCGACGCGGCCGCCGCGACGGCGCTGGTGCAGTCGCTCGTGGAAACACGGCTGGCGGCGAAAGGAGAGGCCCGCTTCCGGGTGCTGCTCGAGCAGGAAAACGTGCAGGAACTCTTTCAAACGCTCGCCGCCAGCGGTGTGGTCCGCAATCGACGCGACATCTTCGAAGCCCTGCAAGCGGCTTGGGCGTTGGTCCGCCGCGGGCAAACCGAGCAGGCCGCCCGATCGTTGGCCGATGGTCCAGCGGCTGGCATGTTCGATGACCTGCTGCGGGGCGTGAGCCTGCAAGCGGCCCGGCTGGTCGAAGCCTGGGACGCGCGTCAAGCGGCGGCCTTCTACCGCACCGCGTTAACCACCACGTCCGGCCGCCAGGCCCCGCTCGAATTGGCCCGTTTGCTCGTGAATACCGGCGCGGTCGATGAGGCGCTGACCGTGTGCGAGGAACACTGGACGCGCATGACACCCGCGGGTGTCGCCCTCATTCTCTCGCTGATCGCCCGCCGGAACGAATCGCAGCACCAGGCCAAACTCGCCGCCTGGGAACAGCGCGTGCAGTCGGCTGCCGCCGGATCAGCGACCGAAGACCAGTCCGCTATGTATATGTATCTGGGAAATTATGCCAACGAATTAGGGCATTATGATGCGGCGCTGGCGCATTACCAACGCGCCAAAGGCGTAGAGGAATTGCGCTATGTGCCGCTCAATAATTTCGCCTTCCTCTCAGCCCGGTTGGGGCAGAATCTCGAGGAAGCCGCCGCGGCCATCGACGCCGCCTTGCAGATCGCCGGACCCCGCCAGGAACTGGTCGACACCAAAGCCGCGGTCTTGCTGGCCCTGAATCGCGCGGAAGAAGCCCGCGACTATCTCCGCCAGTCGACTGTCTCGCGGACCGACCCGCTCCTGCTGTTCCGACTGGCGGAATGCTATTACCGCCTGAAGGACCGCGCCGCCGCACGCCGCACGCTCGACTCCGCCCTTCAACACGGCTTGCAGCCCGAGACGCTGCATCCCCTCGACCGTCCTCTGCTCGCCGAGATGCAGAAGCTGCTCGCCCCGTAAGGCAATCGCCGTCAAGCTCAGCCGCCGGCACAGTTCCGCGCACACGGGCGGCTGCCGTGCTTGGCCGCCGAGTCCTCGCCTCACGGGCACATGCGGGCCGTCGACCAAGCGGAGGCTGGTTGCCGGCGGCGTCAGGCGGGATCCGCAACGCGGAACCCCAGTGCGGTCAGCCGGGCCCTCGCCGCGTCGGATTGCAAGCAGCGAATGAACTCCCGGACGGCGGGGCGATCGCGGCGGGACTTGGGCACGACAAAGTCGTAGTGCTCTTCTTGAACGGGTACGAACTTCAAGCCGTAGGCGCGCGCCACCGTTTCGATGGTCAGCCCCCAATCGGCGCGCCCCTGTTGCACGGCCGCGGCAACCGCATGGTGGCTATTGGGCTGCACGGCATAGCCAGCGGGTTTGGCGCCTGCCAGCAAGCGGTCCATGAGCATCCGCGTGCCGCTGCCTTGGTTGCGGTTCACCATCACGCAGTCGTTGACTGTTGCCGCGGATGCCGCGCTGTCCCCCGTCGTGGTTGCGCGAGACGGCTCCGTGTTCCGCCCGGTGACTGTGGCCACGATTTCCGCGAGGGTCTTGCCTTCGAAGCGCACATCGCCGGGGCGGTAGACGATCCCTTGCATCCGGGCGTATCCGGGGATCAACTCCACGGAATCGGTCACAAACGGCAGGTTGTACCGGCCCGATTCGGGGTCCAGCAGATGAATGCCCGCGAGATCGCAGGCATTCTGCCTGGCCGCCGCCAGACCCGCCGTGCTCCCCGCCGCCAGGAATTTCGACGTCACGCCGCGCCGCTGCAACTGCGACAACAGATCGTCCAATCCCGCGCAATGGCTGCCGATCACCATCAGGTCCGCCGGGGCCGTGTGTTCGCCGAGCAGTTGCACTTCCACCGGCGTACCGGCTGCCACCAGTTCCGTGTGGCGGGGAATGATGATAAAGCCGTCGGCCCGGCTGAAAGTGGAGACCGAGCCGGAACCTTTGCCCAGGGGAAAGGCCAGCCACCCCTGTTCGTCGGAGACGAGGTTCACGAGCAAGTATTCGGTGCGGCCGATGTCGGAGCTGGTCTTGACGGCGAGCCGTGCCGCAATCGTGCGGCGTTGTGCGGCGGGACGGCCTCCCCAACGGCGAAGAAGGGGGGCGACGAACTCATGAAACGTGAAGAGCGCCGACGTGGGAAAACCAGGCAGCACGATCACGGGCTTGCCCCGCGTGGCTGCCAGGCACAAGGGTTTTCCGGGCTTCAGCGCCACGCCGTGCACCACGATGCCGGGGTCCGTCAACTCGGCGACCACGCGGTAGCACAAGTCCCCCTTGCCTTTGCTGGTGCCGCCGGACAGCAGCACGAGATCGGCGCTGTCGAGAGCGGCGTGCAATCGCGCCCGCAGCGCGGGAAGGTCGTCTCCCACAATTCCGCCGTGTTGCGGCTCCCCGCCGAGTTCGCGAACGGCATCGGCCAGCACCTGGGCATTGGAGTCGTAAATGCACGCGGGACGCAGGGGTGCTCCCGGAGGGATCAGCTCGTTGCCCGTGGAGAGAATGGCCACGCGGGGTTTGCGCCACACCTCGACATGGGTTTCGCCGATGGCCGCCAGCACACCCGTTTCGCGGCTGGAAAGGAGCGTTCCCGCGCGGAGCACCGTTTCGCCCGCGGCGAGATCGGTTCCCGCGTAGGTGATGCCGAAACCGGGTGTCGTCGCCCGCCGGATCACCAGTTCGGTCCCCCGAACTTCGGCATGTTCCACCATCACAATGGCATCGGCGCCGCGGGGCAGCATGCCGCCGGTGGCAATGGCCGCGGCTTCGCCGGGAGCCAGGGAGAATCGCGGACAGGCGCCGGCTTCCAGCGATTCGGCACGCAGGCGCAAGGAACGGGGTTCGAGTTCCGCGGCGCCGAACGTATCGGCCGCGCGGACGGCGAATCCATCGAAGTTGGAGCGGTCGAATCCCGGGACGTCGACCGGCGAGCGCACATCTTCCGCCAAGACCCGGCCGAGCGCCTCGGCCACGGCGATGCGTTCACTCCCCAAGGGCTCCAGCGCGACGACGGCGCGAAAGCGCCGTTCGGCCTCATCGCGATCGATCACTTCCAGAAACTGTTCCTGTGCGGACATAAATTCGAGCGACCCTTTGGCGGCGTGGGCTAGGGACCTGGGGGAGAAGCTGTCGAACGGGAGCGGCCTCTCGGGGACCGTCGGGCGCGGGGGGATTTCGTGGCAGTGTCTCCTCTTGACCGCGGCGGTTTCGTGCCGGCCGCACTGAGCGCTCGGTGGTACCACCCGGCGTTTAGTGGTACCACCCGGCGTTTAGTCGTACAGCCAGGCCTCGACGGTGGCACCGGCGGGGTAGCCTTCTTGATCGGCGGGCACCACCACAAAACCGTCGGCGCGGGTGGTCGAACTGAGAATCGAGGCGCCGCCGATGGCCAACGGTTCGGCCACGTCGTCGTGGATGGTCACGCGAGCATAGTCGACCCGTCCCACGGTCGATGCCAGTTTTCGCGCCAGCACCACCTGCCGCTTCCGATAGGGCCACTCCTTCGACCGGCCTCCCAAGCCGCGGATGGCCCGACCAGCGAAAAAATCGTAGGCGCACAAGCACGACACGGGGTTCCCCGGCAGCAGAAACACCAGTCGGCCGCCCCAACGTCCCATCCCCGCGGGACTGCTGGGGCGCATGGCGATGCCGTGCACGGCCAGTTCGCCCCGCTCCGCCAACAAACGAGGCACGAAATCCTCGCTCCCCACGCTGGAACCGCCAGAGACGAGCAGCACATCGGCCGGTTCGTCGAGCGCGCGGGCAATGGCCTCCGGATCGTCCCCCACAAGACCGCCATCCACCGGTCGGCCGCCGTCGCGCTGCACCAAGGCGGCCAGCATGGGTCCATTGGCGTCGGCAATCCGCACCCCCTCCGGAGGCGTTCCCGCGGGAAGCAGTTCGTTGCCGGTGATCACGATCCGCACCACCGGTTGCCGAATCACCGGCACGCGGCTGATGCCGATCGACGACAGCAAGCCCACATCTTGCGGTCGCAGCCGCCGCCCCGCGGAAAGCACCACCGCCCCCGTTCGCAAATCCTCGCCCACTTGCCCCACATGTTTGCCCGGCGACACCGGATCGAGCACATACACCGTCTCGCCGTCCCGCTCGGTCTGCTCCACGGGGACCACGGCATCGGTCCCCTCGGGCAACGGAGCGCCCGTCATGATCTGCACGGCCTGGCCCGCTGCCACCGCTCGATCGAACGGCTTGCCGGGCAGACAACGCCCCACCACTTTCAACGGCAGACGGTTATACGGCGAGGCCCCGTAGGTTTCTTCCCCTCGCACGGCATAGCCGTCCATCATGGAGCGGGGAAAGGCGGGCACATGGAACGGGCTGGTGATGCCGCGCGCCAGCACGCGCCCGGCGGCTTCCCACAACCCCACGTCTTCGCTGTTTAAGTGGTCGAAGGAAGGAAGGGCGGCATCCAGCCAAGACCATGCCTCGGCGACCGTGCTTCGCGCCGCAAAACCCCGCATGCGGACATCGGCCGTCGGAACACCTGGAGGGCCAGTCATCGACAATTCCGCCACAAGCCACTACTAAAATGCCGTTCGTTGTGTTCTAACCTGTTCCACCGCGGCTCGGCAACATTGTGTTTCCCGACCCTGCGCGGAGACGCCATGACGATCACAGTGGAGTTTTTTGGAATTCCGCGGGCCCGTGCCGGTACCGCTGCCACCACGGCGCAAGGCCGCTGTTTGGGGGAGGTGCTGTCCGACCTCGCTGGCCGTTTTCCTGAATTCGCCCGCACTTGCCTCGACGGGAACCGGCTGCGAGCGGGTTTTACGGCCAACGTGCGCGGGGAACGATTCGTCACCGACCCGCAGACGCCCCTCGCGGAGGGGGACACGGTGTTGCTGTTGTCGGTGGATGCCGGGGGCTGAACGGATGCGTGGTGCTGCCGATCGAGCCGCGCCCCCTTGAAGCCAGCCCGGTGTTTCTGGCGCGCGCTGGTGATTTTGGCGCGCTGGTGATTTTGGCGCGCGCTGGTGATTTTGGCGCGCGCTGGAAAGCCCCCCAACAGCCTGAAGCCGCCGCGTGGACGATACTCCGCGGTCGTGCCTAGGGGCATCCCCAACGGCAAGGCCCAGCGGACGATGGCGGAAACGGTTCAGTTGGGCCGAACGTGCTCTCGTGTTCTCCCAGGCCGTCCGATCCAAGGCTCACGTGGAAGCGGCTTCGTGCGTTTCCTCGGGATGTTCAGTGTCGGCGGGATCCTCGCTGGCGGCTGGTCCGTCCTCGATTTCGCGGGCGATGTCATCGTCGGATGAATTGGCCTCGGCCACCACCAAGTCCTCGGAGTCGCTGTGATTCACCGCCTGTGGCACGGAATGTTCCGGGGTATGACCGCCCATCCACACCGACAAGGGCAGCGCCAGCAACAGTGTGGCGCAAGCGGCGACAAACCAACAGGCAGCGCCCCGCGCTGGTGGTGGTGATGGCTCGGTGGCGGGTGTTCGGAACACCAAGAGCAGCAATTGTTCGACTCGCGCCTCCGTCCAGCGCTCTGGACCTTGGGAATTGAACTTGCTCACGCCGATGTCCCTCAGGAAAAGGGAGTTTTCAGGCTACCGATTCGGCATCCACGCCTAATTCGTTCAGCACGACAGCCAACCGCTGCCGAGCCCGCGTCAACCGCATGTCCACTGCCGATACGCTCAGCCCCAGCACTTCGCCCAGGCGGGGGGACGGCCAGCCGAGTGCGTACCGCAACAGCAGGATTTCCCGGTCGTCGGTCCGCAGTTTCAACAAGGCCCGTCCCACCTGCTCGCGGAGTTCCTTGAGCTGGGTGGCGCGAGCGGGATCGTGTTCGGCCGCGCAGACATCCTGCAATTCGGCGGAGAGTTCCCCCTGACGCCGGCGACGAGCAATGTCCCGCAGCCAGTTCCGCCCCACATGCAGCAGCCAGGCCCGATCATTCCGCAACCCCTCGCCACCGCGGCTTTGGTAGCGCAGGAAGGCTTCCTGAACGGCTTCCGTGGCACGCTCGGTATCGCTGCACATTCCGTAAAACGCCGACCACAAATCTCCCGCATACCGCTGGTAGCAGTCGGCCACGCGTAGCGCGAACGTTGGTGCGTCCATTCGGAGCGCTTTCTGAGCACTGGCCCGCGGCGAGCCTGGGCGGCCGGCTCTCAGCCGCACATGGCCTGCCCCGCCATCGCAAGTCCCCAGATTACACCAGATTTTCCGCAACTTGTCACGACTTTCCGCCACTTGTCACGGGGATTTTCTGTTCGCCGGTGTTTGCCAGCTTGCCTCTTGACAGGTTGGTGTGGGTGGTTTACACCCCGCCCGCAAGTTCATTCCCCCCTTGGCAAGGGTTGGTTATGTTGATTCGCGTTCCCAGCTTCGCGAAGGCCCTCGGCGTGTCTCCGGCCGATCAGCGGCGCATCGAAGCCTTGGCCCACGCCACCGCGGAGGCCGCGCAAGGCATGGCCCATCTCGACGATTACCGGGCCTTGGGGGCGATTTGCTGCGATCTTCGGCCGAGGCGGATCTTCGAGATTGGCACCTTTCTGGGGACCACGTCCAACTTCTTCCTCGAACTCCTGCCCGAGGCCGTGGTCGTCAGCATTGCCTACGTGCGGCCTCGTCTCCGGTTCTGGTCGCCCAAGTACAACAACAGCTCCCTGGCCGCGGGGGAGATCGGCAGCCGCGTGACGCCGGCCAATCGACCCCGGTTTCGGCAATTGCTGGGCGACTCGCATCGGCTGGTTGCCGCCGAGTTGCTCCGCGAGTTCGGCCCATTCGATCTGGTGTTCATCGACGGCGATCACACGCATCGCGGCGTGGCACTCGATACGGAGCTGTCGCGGCAGGTCCTCTCCGAGCGGGGGGGCATCGCCTGGCACGACGCCAACCCCATCGACAAATATCTCGATGTGCGGCGGTATCTCGAACGGGACCTGTTCGCGCCGGCGCTGGCCACCACCGATCATTACCGCGGCGGCGTGGCGTATTGGCATCCCGCGCTGGCCACCCGGGGACTGTTGTGCCCGCCCCCTGAATCGGCCGCCTCCGCTGCCTGAATCGGCCGTGTGCGCCGCTGAACAACGGCCATGCAGCCGTCCAGCCCCCGCGGCTGGACGCTTCACTCGTTCGCCGCTCCATGCGCGGGTTGCCGCCGCCAGCGGCGCTGGACCGCGGCCATCAGATAACCCAACCACGACGCAAGCGACGGCCGATACCACGCCGCCACCCCAAAGGCCAATTCCGCCAGAGTGCCGTCACCCGCTCGAACGCACGCCCATCCCACCTGCTGGCAAACGCGGGCCAACACCCGATTGGCCAGCACCCGATCAAGCCGCTCTTTCCCCCCTTGCAGTTCGTAGAACTGATACAGCATCCGTGCCGTGGCGATCAGTTCTTCCCTGCGCTCCGCCATCGACGACGTCCGTTCCCGTGGCGACGTCCGTTCCCGTGGCGACGTCCGTATCGTTGGCTCCGACGGTTTCATCGGCTCCGCCGGTTTCAACGGCTCCGACGGTTTCATCGGCGGCGCGACTTCGACGGGTGCGGCTCGGAGCAAGCCAAACCGATGTCCCACGGCGGCGCGCAGCCAGAAATTGTGGCTCACGGCTCCCTTCAGCGATTCGTCGAACCCCCCCACGCGCTCCCACACCCGCCGGTAGAACACGGCCGTGGAGTCGTGAATCGGATTGGCGGCAAACAACTCCCCCAGAATCCAGCCCTCTGGACAATCTGTCCGCCGCGACCGCCGTGCCTCGTTTGTCGGCTTCGTCGGCGAATACAACACGTCGACTTGGGGATGCTCCCGCAAGGATTCGACGCAGCGCTGCAACCGGTCGTCCGGCCAGACATCGCGCGGATCGAGCAGCGCGATCAACGCACCCGTGCCGCGGCGAATGGCGGCGTTCCGCGCGGCACCTAATGTGCTGGCAGGGAGCGGCTCGCACAGCATGCGCTCCGCGCCGCCGCCGTGATGCGACGGCGTGAACCCCTCGACCACCGCCGGCACGTCCGCCAGCGAGTTGGTATAGGGAAGGACAATCTCCCAGTGCGGATAGGTTTGACGCACCACGCTGTGCAAGGCCCGCTCGAGAGGCAGCCCGCCGGCCAGAACAGGCACGACCACGCTGACACGTGGAAACCGCTCGATCGACGCAGGCGAAGCTGTCGGCGAAATCATGGCCCGTGCCACACGATGCGGCGGATCAGGGCCTGCCGCGACCATTCCTCGAAAATGTGGAACACCGCCGCCGCGGGATCCGGTTCCTCGGCCATCACGCCCGATGCCTCCAAGGCTTCCGGCACGGGATGGCCGGCTAGCAACCGTTGCAGCAGCTCAAACTGCCACCGGGGGACTTCCCACCGCCGCACGCGAAAGTCGCGACGATGCAGCACCAACCAGACCGGTCGTGGTGCGGGGAGCACCGGTGGCTCGTCCGGCCTGTCCGCCTTCCACGACGAGTCGGGCCGCGGCCCGACTTTCCAACGTCGCTCCTCTCGAAGGGCCTCCCGCCGAAACGACGCCCACCGCCGCGCGCTGGTGGCGTATTCGTGCACGGGAAAGTCGGCGGAAAACGGCCGGACACAGGCAAAGAACTCCAGGCGGCAGCCGTTCCATTGGTCCGGCGTGGCCGGCGGCAAGCGGTCCCTCTCTGGCAGCGACTTGTCCAGCGCGGGGGGATTCGTTTCCGGTCCGGCCGCATCGAACACCTCGGAAACGGCTCGTTCGTAGGATGCCAACTGGAAAATGAAGTCGGCGAAATCGGGTTCGTGGCCGTCGCGCGGGGGACGCAGCGCGGCGAGCGTTTCGGCGAATGCGGCCCCAAGCTGCCCCAGGGTGTAGCTGCGCGGTGGATGCCGTTGCAAGTGGGCCAGTGCCAAATCACGAAAGGCCTCGTTTCCGACGGCATGCCGCACGGCGGGGAACTCGGCCTGCAAGCATTCCAGAAGACGCGCCACGTAAGCATTCTGATAAACGGCCAGCCGCTCGGCGGGCGTACACCGACGCGACGGGGCGATCAACTCCGCGACGGGCCAGTCGGGAGCATCCCCTGCCGCCATCAATTGGCGTTGAAACCAGGCCTGCAAGGCGGCCAGATCGGCGTCCATGCGGGCTACTCCAACTACTCCACTTCGGCCACGGCCCATACCGCCGGCTGGGGAATGGGGTGATCGGTCCACGCTTCGTCGATCGTCTTGTCAGCGTCGCTCGCCTCAGCCGTGTCGTTTGGCTCAGCCGTGTCGTTCGGCTCGGCAGCGTCGCTCGGCTCGGCAGCGTCGCTCGCCGCCTCAGCGACCGTGGCCGGAGGGTCGGTCGCCTGGCCGATCCAGCAGCGGGCCTTCCGCAACTCCTGCTCCAGCCGCTCGAACGGGGGAATGTGAGCGTCCCATTCGAGCAGCGTCGAAACGCCCGCCGCTGCCGACGAGGCACCTTCTTCCGCCGCCACCCGCGACGTCATCTCCCACGCCTGGCGGTACAAACGCCACACGGGATCGACCACCGGATGATCGTGCGTGTCGATCACGTGCGTGCCCAAATCGGTGTGCCCGGCGAGATGAAACTGCACGATTCGCGCGGCCGGCAACCCGCGGAGATACTCTTCCGGATCGAAATCGTGATTGCGCGACGAAACGTACACATTGTTCACGTCGAGCAGCAGCCCGCAGTCCGCCTCCTCGGTCAGACGCGACAAAAACTCCCATTCCGTCATCGTCGACTGACGAAACGTCACGTAACTGCTGGGATTTTCCAGCACCAGCGGCCGCTCCAAAAAATCTTGCACGCAGCGGACCCGGTTGATCACGTGCCGCAACGCGGCTTCCGTCAACGGCAGCGGTAGCAAGTCGTGCGTGTTTTGGCCCAACACGCCGGTCCAGCAGAGATGATCGGAAACCCAAGCGGCACGAACCGCCGTCGCGAGGGCCTTCAGCTTGCGGAGGTACTCGAAATTCAGCGGATCGGTGCTGCCGATCGACAGGCTGACTCCGTGCAAAACCACGGGATAGCGGTCCGCCACCCAATCGAGGACGGCGCGCGGCCGTCCGTGGGAATCCAGATAGTTTTCCGAGATGGCCTCGAACCAGTCGACGCGCGGGCGTTGCTCGAGAATATGGCGGAAATGAGCGCTCCGCAGGCCCACGCCCATGCCGAGCGCGGGCAGCCCCAACCGTGGTGCAACCATAACAGTCTCGACAGTCTCGTTCGTGCCGCGTCGCGCCGGCGTGCTTGCGTCTACCCGGCGTGCTTGCGTCTACCCGGCGGCGCTGCGTGCCGTTGGTCCGCGGCTATGGCCGATTGCAGGCTCCGCCCGCCGATAGCGCCGCCGAAGAACGCCTGACCGGCGGACCGCGCCACGGGGAGCGGTCTCCCCCGCCAGGCGATCGCTCACGATTTGGCCGGCGCCGGTCCCACTGTCTTGCCGGATTTTTGCATGGCCGCTTCAAACGCGGCCCGGGCCTTGCTCCAGATTTCGTCCATCAACGGCACATGGCAACCTCCCTGCCCCTTGCACGCATTGAAGCCCGGATTCGTTCCGCAGCCGCCTTGCCCCTTGCATTCGTTCTGGCCGGCACAGGCATGGTCGGCGACCGACGCGCAGGTACCCTGGCCGGCGCAGGCGTTGTCTCCGCCGCGGCCAAGCCCTTTGCAGGTATTCAGCCCGCGGCAGACGTGGGGTTCGTCGAGCAAGAGTTGTTCAGCTTCGCTCAGGGCGACATCCGCCGCGGCCGGCGAAGACGGTTCCGGCGTCGGTGCCGTTGTCCCCGGCGGCTGGCTGGACGGCTGTTGCCCACACCCCGCGGCTCCGGCGACAATGCCAGAGAGCGCGGCCAGCGTGAGTTTGTGAAAATCGCGGCGGTCAAGACTCATCGCCAAAACTCCCGAGAGGTCTGCATCCCACCCAGCGGCAAGTGGTCGAGGGAATCATAGCCGACCGCCGGGCATCGCACACCACAACTCCAGCCGGCGCGGGCCACAATCGGCCGCCGCGGGGCACAAAATCCCCGGCATCTTCCCGCCGGCATCCCCATGGATGGCATCCCCGTTCCCCGACCGTGCACGGCAGTCCCCGGCAGAGCACGCGCGGCGGTTGCCGGCCGTCGGCGATTCGACCCGTCGGCGATTCGACCCGTCGGCGGACGCCGCGGCTTCAGCCGCGCCGGCTTCAGCCGCGCCGGCTGACCGCTCAGCGGGACAAGCCGCGCAAAATCGGCTCCAACTCTTCCACGAAATCGTTGGCGTCCTTGAATTCGCGGTACACCGAGGCGAAGCGGACGAACGCCACATGATCGAGATTCCGCAGCGCGTCCATCACCTTTTCACCGATGACCCGCGAGGGGACTTCGCGCTCGTAATTGTCGTACAGTTCCGCCACGATGTCGGCGATGATCTGCTCGATCGTCTCCGCCGAGATGGGCCGCTTGTAACAGGCTTTTTCCAGTCCCGCTCGGATCTTGTCGCGGTCGAACGGAACCCGGGTGTTGTCCTTTTTGATGACCTTCAGCGGCGCTTCCTCGATTTTCTCGTTGGTGGTGAAGCGGCGGCAACAGCGCAAACACTCCCGCCGCCGGCGGATCGAATAATCCTGGCTGGTGCGCGAATCGATGACTTTGGTTTCGTCGTGGCGACAAAATGGACACATCATGGCAGTGCGCTCCACACGGGAGACAGACCCACGGGTCAGTTTGCGGGACCGGCCTCCTTGCCGGACCACGCACGCACTCAGTGTCCCTCCTTTGTGCCGATTCCCCTGCCATAACTTACCGTCCGCCATTCCAAAGGAACAAGTCTCACGCCGCCGCCCCCCCGGCAAAACCCGGTGGTGGACTGGAACATCGGCAATCCCTTGGCACAATCGAACAGCGCTCCGCCTGTCGGCGCTTCGCAAAACGACCGCCGCCACAGGGTGGTGCAGGGGCGGATGGACCTGCCGCGGTGTTGACCGTTCCGCCCGCCGTGGTTCCCCTCATCCCGCGAAAGGATCGCGTGTGTTATGCCGGTCGCCAGTCCTAGCCGCGTCATCATCGAGAACGTGCGTCCCGAAGTCGATTCCGGGCGGTTTCCCATCAAGCGGACGGTGGGTGAACCCATCCAGGTGACGGCGGACATCTTCGCGGACGGCCACGACGTGCTTGCCGCCGTGGTGCGCTATCGCGAAGCCGGCGAAGACACGTGGCGGGAAGTGCCGCTGGTCCACACCGGCCACGATCACTGGGAAGGCTGCTTCAGCTTGCACGTGCTAGGCCGCGGCGAATACACCCTGGAAGCGTGGATCGACCGCTTTGCTTCCTGGAAGCGCGAGTTGCGAAAGAAGGTCGACGCCGGGCAGGACGTGCACAGCGAACTCTTGGAAGGGGCGGCCTGGGTGCGGCAGACCGCGGACCGGGCGCCCGCCGCGGTGGCGGAACGACTGCGGCACATAGCCGATCTGCTGGCATCGGGTCGCGACCGCCAGGAGCGCATCCACGCGGCGATGGACGAGCGCCTCGCGGAATGGATGGCGCACTATGCCGAACGCGGCTCGCTGGTCCGCTACGACCGCGTGCTGCCGGTCATGGTGGAACCGGTGCTCGCCCGCTTTGGCGCCTGGTACGAGATGTTCCCCCGTTCCGCCAGTCCGGTGCCGGGACGCGCGGCGACCTTGCGCGAGGCGGAATGGCGGTTGCCGGCAATCGCGGCCATGGGGTTCGACGTGTTGTATCTGCCGCCGATTCATCCCATCGGCCGCAGTTTCCGCAAGGGGCCGAACAACTCGTTGACGGCGGGTCCGAACGATCCGGGCAGCCCGTGGGCCATCGGCGCGGCGGAAGGGGGCCACCGGGCGATTCATCCCGATTTGGGCACGCTCGACGACTTCGCGCATTTCGTCGCGGCGGCGCGGCAGGCCGGACTCGAAATCGCCCTCGATCTCGCCTTTCAATGCTCGCCCGACCATCCCTACGTGCGGGAGCATCCGGAATGGTTTCGGCATCGTCCCGACGGGACCATCAAATACGCCGAAAACCCCCCCAAGAAGTATCAGGATATCTATCCCCTGGATTTCGAATGCGCTGCGTGGCGCGCCCTTCAGGACGAATTGATCGACGTGGTGCTGTTCTGGATCGCGCGGGGCGTGTCGGTGTTTCGGGTGGACAATCCCCACACCAAGCCGTTCCGCTTCTGGGAGCGGCTGATTCGGGAGGTGAAGGAGCGGCATCCGAGCACCATCTTCCTGTCGGAAGCCTTCACGCGGCCCAAGGTCATGCGGTATCTGGCCAAGTGCGGGTTTTCGCAGTCCTACACCTACTTCACCTGGCGGAACACCAAGCACGAGTTGACGGAATACTTCACGGAATTGATGCACTCGCCGGCCCGCGAGTACATGCGCCCCAACCTGTTCGCCAACACGCCCGATATCCTGCACGAATTCCTACAATTCGGCGGTCGGCCGGCGTTTCAGATCCGCCTGATCCTCGCCGCCACGCTGGGCGCCACCTACGGCATCTACGGACCGGCGTTCGAACTCTGCGAACACCGCGCCATTCCAGGCACCGAGGAATACCTCGATTCGGAAAAATATCAGATCCGCTATTGGGACCTCGATCAGCCGCACAACCTCTGCGGATTGATCACGCGCATCAACCGCATCCGGCGGGAAAACCCCGCACTGCAATCCGATTGGAGCCTGCACTTCGTCCCCAACGACAACGACAAGCTGCTGTCCTACATCAAGTCCACACCCGACCGCTCGAACATGCTGCTCACCGTGGTCAGCCTCGATCCGCATCACACGCAATCCGGCTGGATTCACGTGCCCGTGGAACGGCTCGGACTCCCCTGGGAAGAACCCTATCAGGTGCACGACCTGCTGACCGACGAACGGTTCTTATGGAACGGCTCGACCAATTTCGTCAAACTCGATCCGCATCAGCTTCCGGCTCACGTGTTTCGCATCCGGCGCAGAATTCGCAGCGAACGGGACTTCGATTACTTCGAATAGCTTCCCAAACCCAACCGCGCGTGGCACCACCGGTCGACTGCCCCCCGGGCGGAAACATCCCCAACCGCGCCGTCGCCGCCGCACAAGGACGAAAGGAGAAATCCGCTGATGGATGCCCCGATGGCCGCCGGACCCCTGGCGGGCAACGCCGCCGACGACGTGCCGAGCCTCGCGGTTTCCGCCTGGAACGAGCTGTTCGCGGGTGCCGCGCGCCGGCCGCTGGAATGTTGTGTCATGCCGCGCTTCCTCCGGCGGCAGCGCTGGTACGCCGGCAAATCGCGCGAACTCTCCAGCGTGACGCTCGAGGATTGGTGTTGGTGGCCCGAACCCGGCATGTCTTGCGCGGCCACCGTGTGGTCTGTGCGCTACGGCGACGGGGGCGAGGAAGGCTACTTCGTGCCGCTCGCGGTCTCCCCCGCCGCGGACGCCGAACGCTGGCGGACGGCGATTCCCACCGCGCTGGCGGCCCGCCTTCAAACGCCGCAAGGGGCAGGAATCCTGTTCGACGCGCTGGCGGACGACAGCGCGTGCACCGCGCTGCTGCGGCTCTTTGAGCAGCCCCGCGAGTGGCCATGGCAGCGCGGCGTCCTTCACACTGTCGTCACGCCGGCGTTGCCGGAGCTGCGCGGACCGACCGACGCTCCGCTGCGGATCGCCCGCGGCGCGCCCCACCAAAGCAATTCGTTTGTGCTGTTCTTGCCGCGCCTGGTGTTGAAGGTGTTTCGCAAGCTGGAGCCGGGGATGCATCCCGATTTCGAGATGGGCCGCTATCTCACCGAGCACACGACGTTCGACCGCGTGCCAAAAGTCGCCGGCGCCCTGGAATATCGCCGCGCCGACGGTTCGCCGCTGCTGCTCGGCCTGTTGCAGCAGTTGGTGCACAACCAGGGCAACGGCTGGGACCATGCCCTCGACAACGTGCGGACGTATTTCGCACGCGCCCTGCCGGCGGGGCATCCTGCCGCCGCGCTGCATCCGCTTCCCGGGCTGCTGGACCTTTCTCCCCCCGCGCCGCCGCGCGCGATCGCGGAAGGGATCGGATCCTATCTGGAGTCGGCGGCGAGGCTGGGGCGGCGCACGGCCGAGTTGCATTGGGCACTCGCCTCGCCCACCGACGATCCGGATTTCGCCCCCGAACCGCTGACTCCCGCCGATCTGTCGAACTGGGTGGATACGGCCCGGCGGGAGGCCCGCGAACCGCTTGCCGCATTGGCGCAGCAGGCCGACCGCCTGACCGAAACCGTGTCGGAAATGGCCCAGCGGCTGCATGGTCGACGGACTCAACTGGTCCGCCAGTTCGACGAAGCGCTCGCGCTCCATCCGCAAGCCGTCAAAACGCGCTGCCACGGCGACTATCATTTAGGGCAAGTCTTATGTTCCGAGGACGATTATGTCATTCTCGACTTCGAAGGGGAACCGGGGCGGCCGCTGGCCCAGCGCCGCGCCAAGCTCTCGCCCCTCAAAGACGTGGCGGGGATGCTGCGGTCGTTCGATTATGCGGCCCAGGTGGGACTGCAAGCGGCGACTCAGGACCGCCCCGACGATCACCACCGGTTGGAACCGTTGGCCAGATGCTGGCAGCGCTGGACGTCGCGGGCGTTTTTGCGGCAATACCTGGCGACCGCGGCCGACGCTCCCTTTCTGCCGGCTGATTCCCGCGACCTGGCGGCCCTGTTGCGGTTCTTTCTGCTCGAGAAGGCACTCTATGAATTGAAGTATGAGTTGCACCACCGGCCGGAATGGGTGCACGTGCCGCTGCGAGGCCTGCTCGACTTGCTGGGTTCGTAATCTCACTCAAGCCCCTCTCCTCAGGGATGTGATGCGGTGTGCGAGGAGGCTCATCACGGGAGTGTGCGGCGCGTGGTGTGAGCCGTCGCGAAGCGGGTTGACGAGTACCCGCGCGATCCAGAGCAACAGGCGGTGCAGGTGCTGGAACTTGTCCGTTCGTCGCCGCGCCTTGGCCTGCCGCGGCCGCGGGGCGCGCTCCCCCCCGCTGTGACGGCTGCTTCGCCGCGGCCGCGCCCCGAAAAAACCCGCCGGCGTTGTTCGGCCGCGCGACTCCGGTTACAACGGCTGTCGATAACTGTTTCCAAGGAATTCCACCATGGTGTCCGAGTCGTTTCCGCAAACCTGGGATTTGGCGTCCCTGTTCCCGGCTCCCGAAGCGCCCGAATTTCGTGAAATCCTCGACCGCTTTGCCGCAACCCTGCGGCAGCTAGCCGATGAGTCGGAACGGCTGCCTCCCCTGAGCGCGGATGTTCCCCGCTGGGAGCAGTTTCTGCGCGGCTACGAACAAGTCGAGGCGCAGGCCGCCGACCTGCGGGCGTGCGTCGAGTGCTATCTGGCCGCCGACGCCGAAAACAAGCTGTACCGCCAACTGGAGGCGGAACTGTCGGCCCTTGGCCCGTGGCGGGAGCGGATCGCCACGAACGTCGATTACGCCGTCAAAGATCTCGCGCCGGCCGAATTCGACCGAGCGGTGGCGGCGTCGGCGTATCTCACGCGGATGCGGTACTTTTTGTGGACGCGGCGCACGCAAGCGGCGCTGCGGCTGCCGCGCGAACAGGAGTTTCTGGCGGCGGATTTGGCGGTTGACGGCCTGGAGGCGTGGGGCCGGCAGTACGACCGGCTGTCGGGGGCGCTGAAGGTGCAGGTCATCGAGAAAGGCCGGCCGGTGGTGAAGTCGCCAGGGCAGGTGCTCTTCGATTCGCCGCAGCGCGCGGTGCGGGAGAACAATTTTTACGCCGCGGATGCCGCCTGGGCGAGCATTGAGGAGTCCTGCGCGGAGGCCCTCAATCATATCGCGGGGACGCGGCTGACATTGTATAAGCATTTGGGATTAGACGACCACCTGACGCCGCCGTGCCTTTACAACCGCATGAGCCGGGCCACGCTCGACGCGATGTGGCAGGCCATTGCGGCCTTTAAGAGCATGTTATTGCCGTATTTAACAACCAAGGCCCGGCTGTTGGGTCTGCCGCGCTTGTCGTGGTACGACCTGTCGGCGCCGCTGCCCGGCATTCCCGGCGCGGCGCGGGACGACGACATTCCCTACGACCGGGCCTGTCAGTGGATCCTCGAGGCGTTTAGCGCCTTCAGCGCCGAATTGGGAGCGTTCGCGCGGCAGGCGTTGTCGCAGCGGTGGGTGGAGGCGGAAAACCGGCCGGGTAAGCGCCAGGGAGGGTTTTGCACGGGTTTTCCCACGCCGAAACAGTCGCGGATTTTCATGACGTACACGAATTCCGCCGACAGCATGTCGACCCTGGCGCACGAATTGGGGCATGCCTATCACACTTGGGTCTTGCGGGACGAGCCGATCTTCCTGGCCGATTACCCGATGACGCTGGCGGAAACGGCGTCCACCTTCGCGGAAGCGGTGCTGGCGGAACAGCGGCTGCAACGGGCAGGCTCCGATTACGAACGGCTGGCCTTGCTGGATGCGCTGCTGAGCGACGCCGTGGTCTATTTGATGAACATTCACGCGCGGTTTCTGTTCGAGGACCGCTTTTACCGGGAGCGGAGGCGCGGCGAAATCCCCGTGGCGCGGTTGTCGGAGCTGATGACGGCCGCCCAGCAGGAAGCGTATGTGCAGGCCCTGGCCGACGACGGCTGGAACCCGCGGTTGTGGGTGTCGAAGCTGCACTTTTATATTACTGGATTGCCGTTCTATAACTTTCCTTATACGTTTGGTTATTTGCTGTCGCTGGGGGTGTACGCGGTGGGGCGCGAAGCGGGACCGGGCTTTGCGGAGCAGTATCGCCGGCTGTTGATCGCCACCGGCTGTTGCGACGCCGAGGACGCCGTCCAGAGCACGCTGGGCTTCGATTTAAGGCGGCCGGAATTCTGGGAAAAAAGCCTGCAACTGGTCGGGGAGCGCGTGTCGCAGTTCACCACGCTGGCCGAGCGCTTCCGCGAACGCACGCGGGCGCTGTAACGGGCGAGGTGCGTCGGACCGCTGGCGCAGGGGACAGGGGCAGGCACATGGCAGCATGGGCGGATCGCGGCGGCGCTTTCGCGGAGCAGGCCGCCTGGCAACAGCGGCTGGCCACCGTCGTGGAGACGATGAAGGAACTGAGCCGGCAGACCGATCCTCAGGAGATGGTGCGGAACTATGTGCGCCGCATGCAGCAATTGGTGCCGGTGGATCGGCGAATCTCCCTCTCCCGGCGGGGACTGACGTGGCCGCGGTTTCGTGTGACCCGCTTCAGCGGCTGGGACGATGTCAACCCCTGGCAGGAAGGGGAACGGTTGCCCATTTTGTCGGGCGGCTTGCTGGCGGAACTGATTTACGGCGACCTGCCGCGCATCATCCCCGACCTCAACGTGGCCCGGGATGATCCCGCGTATGAATTTCTGGAAGGTCAACGCTCCCTGCAAGCCTTGCCGTTGTACGATCAGGGGGTGGCGTTGAACATGGTGGTGACCACGCGCCGCGAGCCGGACGCGTTCTCCGTCGATGATCTCCCCGAACGGCTGTGGATGGCCAATTTGTTCGGGCGCGCCACGCAAAACCTGGTGCTGGCCGAACAATTGCAGGCCGCATACAACGCACTCGAACGGGAACTGCAAGTCGTCGCCGACATCCAGCGTTCCCTGCTGCCGGCGGAGCTGCCGCGGATCGCCACCATGCAGCTCGCCGCACACTACCAAACTTCGCGCCATGTGGGGGGCGACTATTACGATTTCTTTCCGCTCGCCGGGGGGCGGTGGGGGATCCTGATTGCCGATGTCAGCGGTCACGGCACGCCCGCCGCGGTCGTGATGGCGATCACGCAGTGCATCACGCATTTGCTGGGGGGCGAGCAGGAGCGGCCGAGCCAGTTGCTGAGTCAACTCAATGCGCACCTCACTGCGGGGTACACGTCGAGTTCGGGGCATTTCGTGACGGCGTTTTACGCGATTTTCGAACCCGAGACCCGCCGGTTGACGTACTCCAGCGCGGGACACAATCCGCCCCGGTTGCGGCATTGCGGCGAATCGCACGTCGCGGCCCTCGATGCCGCCGGTTCACTTCCCCTGGGCTTGTTGCCTCAGGTGCAATACCGCGATGCGGACATCGGCTTGCGGCCCGGCGACCGCCTGGTGTTCTACACCGATGGCATCACCGAAGCGGCCAATGCGCAGGGGGAATTGTTCGGCACGGCGCGGCTCGATTTCGTGGTGGGAGATTGCCGCGACGATGTTCACGGCGCGCTGCGCAAGCTGCTGGAGGCCATTTCGGCGTTTACCGGGGGGCATACGGCCAGCGACGATCGGACGTTGATCGTGGCCGATGTCGTGTAACGCGTCCGCTCGGGCGACCTGCCGGTGGTGGCGTGCCCGCCTGCCGAACGAGCCGCCGCGCGGCGCGCTTCGCGGTCGCCGAACGGCCGGCCAGCGGCCGCGGCATTGCTCGCCGACGATCATCCGGCCTGGGATCGGTCGGTCGGGCCGGTTGGTTTGCGCCCGATGTACAACGTGGCGATGCCGAAGGTCAGCGGCGTCCAGGTCACGCGCTCCAGACCGCACTCCGCGAGCAGTTGGGCCAAGGCGGCGCCGTAGGGAAATTCGGCCACCGAGGCCGGCAGATAGTTGTAGGCGCTGTGACGGTTGCGGGCCAACAGTTGGCCAATGCGCGGCAGTACGCGGCGAAAGTAGAACAGGTACATGCCCCGCAACAGCCGATTGGCCGGCAGCGAGAACTCGAGGATGCACACCCGGCCGCCGGGCTGACACACGCGAATCATTTCCCGGATGCCGCGCCGCGTGTCGGTGACGTTGCGCAAGCCGAACGCGACCGACACAATCTGAAACCGGTTGTCTTCAAAGGGAAGCTGCTGCGTGTCGGCCTCGAGGAAGGTGAGTGGACACATGGCGGCGGCATCGGACGAACGGCGGCGCATGGCCGACAGGATCGCGTCCCGCTTTTGCTCGGCGAGGGCCAGCATTTGGGGAGTGAAGTCCGTGCCGACAACCTCGATTCGTCCCTCTCCCCGCTGCCAGTACGCCAGCGCCAGATCGCCGGTGCCGGTGCACACATCGAGTATGGGGGCCGAACCCTCGGGGGGGCAGCGGCGCACGGTCTGCCAGCGCCAATAGACGTCCGTGCCGCCGGAGAGGAGATGGTTCAGGAAGTCGTACCGTCCTGAAATCTCGCCGAACATCTGGCGCACACGTTCGCCCGACTTGTCAACCGTCAAGGTCACGATGGCTGTGTCTCCAAGCCGTGAGATCCGCGGGAAACGTCCGGTCCGGACCGGCGGACAAACCCACCCTTGGTGCTTGTCGCCACACCGACCGCGCCGTGCGGCACTCGGCGTTGTCCCTGCGTCCGTTTCTCATTGTTCCGCGACTCAGATTCCTTGCGCTGGCGCCGGCAATCCCCATTCGCCCCACCGTTCGTGGAGGCTGGCGAGCACGTCGGGAGGCCAGCGGAGTTCGTCGGGCCAGGGCCGGCCGGCTCCCTCCGCGGGCAGCTTGCGCGTGGCGTCGATCCCCCAGCGTCCTCCCGCGCCGCGAACGGCGGTGGCGTGATCGTCCATGTCGGCGGCTCCGGTCAGCCAGACCACGTCCCGCAGGGGATCGACTCGCGATGACACGGCCCACCACACGGCGGATTCCCGCTGCACATCGACGTCGGCATCCACCACCACGATCATCTTCACCCGTTGAAATGGCACCGTTCCCCACAAGGCGTGCATCACCTTCCGCGCTTGGTATGGCTGCGACTTGCGGATGCTGACGAACAGCGTGTGCCGGCATCCTCCGCTCCACGGACGCACGCAGTCCACGATTTCCGGTACTCCCTGCCGCACCGCCGGCAGGAACAACCGGTCGATGGCCCAGCGGAGCCAGGCCTCTTCGTGGGGAGGCGGACCGGGCACGACGGTGGAGAACAACGGACTGGCACGATGCGTGATCGCCGTGACCTGAATGGGCGGCACGTCCGTGCGCTCGGCCAGATGGGCGGTGGGCAACGCCAGACCCACCAAAGGTTCCGCGACGGCGTCGGGATCGACGAAGCCCTCGACGATCCATTCGGCGTCGGCGGGGACCTCGAGTTCGTGTGTGCGGCATTTCACCAGCTCGATGGCCTTTCCCCGCAACAAACCCGGCCAGGCGAAACCGGCGGGCAAACCCAGCCAGTCGACGGCTTCGGCGGCGATTTGCAACACGGGATCGCCCCCGAACACCAACGCGACCGGCAATTGCCGTTTTTCCCCCCGGAAGCGGTCCACCAGCGGCCAGGCGGGATGCTGCGGCAACCAATACGGCAGCAGACGGTGCCGGTCGACCACTTGCACGGCGGTCCGCGTCAATCGCAGCGGATGCTCGGGAGTTGCCGCCGTCACCAGCACGCCCGCGGTGAGTGTCGGCAGCGATTCCTGCGGCCAATGGCGGGGCAGAGGCCATTCGTACAGGTTGATGTCGCGGCCGAGTTTCACGACTTGCTGGCACAACCCCTGCTTGACCGTTCTCGGCAGCCAGCCGGCCCGCTCGGTCCATTGCGGCAACAACCGCAGCGCTTCCCACCAGTTGCCGGGACGATCGGGTTGCAGCGTGCTTCCCAGCCGCTGCCCGGCGTCGGCCAGCGTGTCGACTCCCAGCGCCCGGCATAGTCGCCGCGGATGTCCCAGTAGATTGGCGATCACCGGCACCTGGCTGTTGCGGACACTGGTGAACAGCAGCGCGGGCCCCCCCTGTGGATGCGCCGCCGCCACGCGGTCGACAATCGCCGCCAGTTCCACCGCCGAATCGACCGGCGCGGCAATCCGCACCAGCTCTCCCGCGTCCTGCAAAGCGCTCAGGAAATCGCCCAAAGCATCGAAAGGCATGGTGCGGAATTCTAGCCGTCGCCCCAACCGGAGCACCACGATTTTCCCGCTCCCGTGCCACCTGCCGCGCTGCTGCGCGGCCCAGTCGGCACCTCTGCTTCGCCCAGCGGACAACGATCGGCCCGCGAGCCAAAGCGACCCCGCGCACGTGCGCGGATGGCAACCTCATCGCGAGGGGGAAGCCGCTTTCGGCGGGAGAATCACCAATCCCTTGACACCCAAATCGAGACGAAACAGGCCGCCGGGACCGGCCTCGGCGCCCAGGCCTCCCGTGACGAACAACTGGTCATGCCGGGGACCGCCGAACGCCACGTTGCTGGTCGTCATGTTGCCGCCCGCATAACGGCGAATCAGTTTTCCCTGCGGATCGAGCACCTGCACTTGCTTCATGCCGTAGTGGGCCACGTACAGGTTGCCGGCGGCGTCGAGGCACATGCCATCCGGTTGATTGTCGATTTGTTCCCCCGTTTTGACGGGCAATTCGGCGAACACGCGGAACGCGCCCACCTTGCCCGGCGACAGCACGGGGAACTCGAGCACCCGATTCTTCTGGCTCTCGGCCATCAGGATCCGCTTGCCATCCGGCGTGAGGACCACGCCGTTGGGATATGCGAAACCGCTGGCCACCAGATGGGTCACGCCCCGCCGATCCACATAGTGCAGCGTGCCGATCGGCGCGGCCAGCCCCGAGCCTCCGGGGTCGGTGAAATAGAACCCCCCGTTTGGCGTGTCGAGGGTCAAATCGTTCGGCCCGCGCAGCGGCTCTCCGTGGCAGTGTTCCGACGCATTGCCGAGGAATCGGCCTTCTTCATCGAGGTGCATCACGGCGTGGCGGCTGGCGTCGCACACGAGGTGCGTGCCGTCCGCGAGAATCTTGTGCCCGTTGGGCGCTCCCGTCACGGCCCACAGCCGCGACTCGCCGTCGACGGTAAACTGCGTGATGCGATCACCGTGCGAAATGTAACCGCGGCCCAGATGATCGAAGACCACCCCTTCACAGTACGCGTGCACCTCGAGCAGCTTCACCGGTTGCACCGCGTGATCGGGGGGAAGTGATTGAGTGAACAGCAACGTGCCGATGGTCAGCGCCAGCGCACTCATGGTGAAATCTCCAAGGGGGGAATGAACGTCGTCACTGTACCGAGCGGCGGCCGCTTCAACCACGATCCGCGACCCCGTTGGTCCCCACGATTCCCGGCCTCGATGGTCCCGTTGTCGGCGACGAATTCGCCGTCCACCCCGATTCGCGCGGCGGGACGGTCCCCGCCCCGTTGGCATTTCCCGCTCGGCGATGGGGGCGCATCGGCGGCGGCCGCGCAGCGCGGGGACGCATCGAAGTTGGCTCGTGGGGTAAGACGCATCGAAGTTGGCTCGTGGTAATCCGCCGGGGTGAAGGCTAGGATGGGGCGAACTCCTGGCGGCGACACCGTTTCGCCGTCCGTTTGATTCCTCCGTTTCAAGCAATCCAGTCATGGCCAAAAAGACCATTGCCGACGTCGACGTGCGGGGAAAAGCGGTCCTCATGCGGGTGGATTTCAATGTGCCGCTGGATGATGAGCAGCACATCACCGACGATCGCCGCATCACCGAGGCCTTGCCCTCGATCAAATCGGTGCTGGACCGGGGCGGCCGGGTGATTCTGATGAGCCATCTGGGCCGTCCGGAGGGGAAGGACCCCGCCGAAGACGCCCGCTACAGTCTGCGGCCGGTGGCCGAACGCCTGCGGGAATTGCTATCCAACCCCGTGCATTTCGCGACCGACACCGTGGGGGACGATGCCAAGGCCAAGGCCGCGGCCTTGAAAAACGGCGAGGTGCTGCTGTTGGAGAACGTGCGGTTCAACAAGGGGGAAAAAAAGGGAGATCCCGATTACGCCGCCGTGCTCGCCGGGTTTGGCGAGATTTACTGCAACGATGCGTTCGGCACGTGCCACCGCACGGAAGGTTCGATGGTGGCGGTGCCCAAGGCGATGGTCGGCAAACCAAAGGTGTGCGGGTTCCTGGTGGAAAAGGAAATCCGCTTCTTGTCGGAAGCCATCGCCCATCCGGAGCGGCCGTTCGTGGCGATCATCGGCGGCGCGAAGGTGTCCGATAAGATCAACGTCATTCAGAATCTGTTGAAGATCTGCGACAAGGTGCTGATCGGCGGCGCCATGGCCTACACCTTCGCGCTGGCCCAGGGAGGCAGCGTCGGTAAAAGCCGCGTCGAGCGCGACAAGCTCGACCTGGCGCACAGCCTGCTCGCCGCGGGGGGCGGCAAGCTCGAATTGCCCCTCGACACGCATTGCGGCGACGACTTCAAACCCACCTGCAATAAACTCGTCGTCAAGGCGGGACAGATCCCCGACGATTACGAGGGCTTCGACATCGGTCCCGAAACCATCCGCAAGTACGCCGACATCATCCGCACGGCCAGAACCGTGGTGTGGAACGGTCCCATGGGAGTATTCGAAATGCCTCCGTTCGACACCGGCACGCGGGCCATCGCCGAGGCGATTGTCGCCAGCGGCGCCACCAGCATCATTGGCGGCGGGGACAGCGCGGCCGCCATTCAGGAATTCGGGCTGGCGGAGCGCGTCACCCATGTCAGTACGGGTGGAGGCGCCAGCTTGGAAATGCTCGAAGGCAAGAAGTTCGCCGCGGTGGAACTCCTCGACGACAAATAACCCGGCCGGCGACGCGGCTCGCTACCGCGGGCGGTCGGAAAGCAACAGCCCTCGGTGAAGACTTTCCCCCTTGGCGGCGACCAGGGGCAACCGGCCCCGACACGCGGCAAGGTTTCCTAGTGCTTGGATGAGCAGGCGCGTATGTCTCCCCTGGTGTTGGCCATGACGGGTGCCAGCGGCGCCATTTATGCCGTGCGGCTGGTGCAGGTGCTGATTGCCGCCGGACGACACCTCCATTTCACGTGCAGTCCCGCCGCCGCCGAAGTGTGCGAGCACGAACTCGGGCTGCGGTTGAATCTGGAAGCGTTCGATGCGGACGTGGTGCTGCATCCCGATCGGCACGCCGCCGCCGACGGCCCCTGGCGGCATCTGCGGCTGCCGCCGCTGCCCCCGCCGCCACCGGGCACCGTGCCCGGCAGCCTGGTGTATCATCACTACCGCGATTTTCGAGCCGGGATTGCGAGCGGGTCCTTTCTCACCGACGGCATGGTCGTGTGCCCGTGTTCGGGAGGCACGTTGGCGGGCATTGCCACGGGGCAATCGCAGAACCTGATTCACCGCGCGGCCGACGTGCATCTCAAAGAGCGCCGAAAGCTGATTCTGGTGCCCCGCGAAACGCCGCTCAGCAGCATCACCCTGGCCAATCTGAAAACGCTCGCCGATTTGGGGGTGGTGATTCTGCCGGCATCGCCGGGGTTTTATCATGGCCCGCGGGGATTGCACGATCTGGTCGATTTCGTGGTGGCCCGCATCTGCGATCAGTTGCGGGTGCCGCACATGCTCATGCAGCGCTGGGGTGCCTGATCCCCGCCGGGGACGCCGGCGCCTGAGCGGCTCGCCAAAGCCACTCGGCATGTACCGGCACTGCCCGCGCCCCGCTCACACTTCCAGTTCGTCCCAGATCACGGGGCGGTACATCGTTCGCACGTGGCGAAAGCCGAGCTGACGATACAGCGCGACCGCGGCCACGTTGGGAGCCGTCACTTCGAGAGACACCCGCTGCGCGCCCACCGCCTGAAAACCGGCCAGGGCCTTGAGCACCAGCGCCCGACCCAATCCCATGCCCCGGTGGGCAGGCACCACTCCCACATTCTGGATGGCGCCGCCTTGCCGCGACGTCATCACCCCTTGAATCGTCCCGCAATCGAACTCGGACGGCCCCGCCGCTTGAGTCGCGGCGATCAGCCACGTGGCTTGAGGCACGAAACCGGGTTGCCGGGCAATTTCCTTCATCAAGTACAAACAGCCGCGATAATCACTCAGCGATTCGAAGACGCTGGCATCGATTTCGTCGCGGAAACTTTGAAACTTCACCAGCGCGTGCCGGTCTTCCAGCCCCGGCCGCCAGACCACCCACACGTAACCTTCGGGCAACACGGCTTCCGGCAGCACGCCCTGCGTGAGGTCGTACTCCATGCGGAATCGCTGGTAGTAGTGCGTGGTCATCTCCCGTGCATCATACGCCACGCACGGGGATTCGCCAGACCTTGCCGCGGTTCCACCACCCGCCCCTCCGCCACGGATGCTCCGCCACCAGCGAGGGGTCGCCGCGCCATTCCCCCTTGCGCCGCGGCCGCGCGCGGCGGTCGCGTGCTTCCGTCAGCGGGAAACGGATTAGTCGGCGGGAAACGGATTAGTCGGCGGGAAACGGATTGGCGAGCGGGAAACGGATTGGCGAGCGGGAAACGGATTGGCGAGCGGGAAACGGATTGGCGAGTGGGAAACGGATTAGTCGGCGGGAAACGGATTAGTCGTGCTGACGTCGCGGGCGGAGAACTCGAAGCCATAGTGGACGGCTTCATGTTCCGGCCGCATTTCGAACAGGTGCACTTCCAGCTTCTCGTAGTCGTTCAGCCGGGCGTGTTGCCGGGCCAATGCGACCACGCGGTTCACCACGCGGCGGGCGTCCGGGGAGACGGCATTGGGAGTGAAGGGGACGCGCAGGGAGACGCGGAGAATCAGCGGTCCCCGTTTGCGGCGTCCGCCTTCCACCTTGGGCAGGGAGTGGGGGAATTCCCGGCCGACGGCTTCCGTGAGGGGCCGAAACGGGCGCGTGTGCCAGTCCCAATACACATACATCACCGCCGTGGCGACGGCGCCCAACAGAAACAGGCCGACCACCACCGAGCGGCCGGAGATCTCCCGCGCGGCGGGAGCCGATTCAAGGACCGGACCGGATTGCGTCACTGGGTCAGTTCTTTCAAGGTGTCCATGAGGTTCTCGATTGGTCGCGGCTGCGACGCCACGGCCGGGACCGTGCCCTTGCGGTCAATCAGGAAGGCGCCCGGCAGGGGGCGCTGGTTGTCGACCGACAACCGCCCCCAACGCTGGTGGATGGTCAAATCGACGTCCGTCACCAGCGGAAACGGATACTCGCCGACGTGCTCCATCGCGGTGCGGTTTTGCTGCGGCAGGGCCGTGCTGACCCCCACCACCTTGATATCCCGCCGCGAAAGCGCCTCGTACGCCGCGCGCGCCGCCAGGAGTTGCGGGTCGGCGGCCGCCGTGTTATCCGCATCGAAGAAGATCACCAGAATGCGATGCCGGCCCAACCAGCCTTCGAGGCGGAACATCTCGTTGTGCGCGTCCACGCCGGAAAACAGCGGGGCGGGAATCTCGATCCGCGCGGCTTGCAGTTGGGCGGAATAGCTCTGCGGCCGATTCGCTCCCACCCGCCACGCGCACAAGGCCCCCAACACCAACCCGATCAGCGCCAATCCCGCAATCCGCCTGGGCGTCATGTCCCACCAACTTCCACCGAGCCACAATCACCACGCTCTCGCGCACCCGCGCTTCGCGCCGCGGCGAACGCGGAAGTGGTTCCGCGTCATTCCCGGGCACCTTCGCAACAGGTTTCACAAATGATCCGGCACCGGGCGCACTGACGCTGCATGTGCACCACGATCAGCGGACCGCCGCACACCGGACACGCCGGGAAATCCGAGACCTCCGCGGGCACCGCCGGAGGGGGCGGGTGATCGGGGGGCTTCGGCGGCGCGGCGGAAGCTGGCGGGCGGGGATCGGCGGGAGGCGACGCCATGGGCGATGACTAACCCCGTTCCGCAGTGCCGCGCAGCAATCCCGCCGCGCGGATCACATACACATAACCACTCCACACGGTAAACAGCGTCATGCCCCATAACAAACCGTCGCGCAGCACCAGGGCCGCCTGGCCGCCGGCGCTCCGCAACCCTTCGTCCATCAATCCCAGTGCCGCCGTCGCCGCGGCACACTGCAAAAACATCTTGAACTTGCCGCTCGCCGAAGCCGAGAAATCCGCCCCCCGCTGCTCCAGGAAGCCCCGCAGGCTGGTGACCAGCATTTCCCGACCCAGCACGATCACCACCATCCAGGGATTCACCCCCGAGTGCGGATAGGGGAGCAAAAACACAAACACGCCGCTGGTGATGAACTTGTCGACGAATGGATCCAGGATCCGTCCCAATTGGGTGATCAACCCATACTTGCGGGCGATCCAACCGTCGAGAATGTCGGTGAGCACCGCCACCACGAACAGCCCGGCCGACCACAACCAACCCACCCCCGCCGTCATCATGCCGAACAACACCAGCGACAAGACCAGCCGCCCCATCGTGATGATGTTCGGCAGGTTCAAATTGCGCCCGGCACTGTTGGCGGTGTCGGCCAACGGAACCACTCTGCTCCCGGCGGGAATGCCACTCGACTCACCGCGGCCGGGAGAATCGGGGAAAACATTTCCCGTCATTGTGGCCGGCGCTGGAGACAGCGCCAAGCCGTCAACCGCGGTTTGTTCGCCCCGTTTATGGCGTGCGGCCGATCGTGGCGTGCTGCCGATCGTGGCGTGTTTCCGATCGTGGCGTGTTTCCGATCGTGGCGTGCGGCCGACATCCCTCCGCCGCAATCTGCTCGGCTGTGTGCCGGGGTGCGGACTGAGCGGCAGCCGCCCGGACCGACCGAGACCGTCACTTTCCCGGGAGCGGGACCGTGTCCCCTGCGCGGCGGGGCGCACCAGCCCTCTCTGAGGGTGAGAGGTGGCCACCTCCACTCGGTCTGGTGTTGCAACCAGGCCACAATCTCCCCATGCGGGCCGGCCCGTACTTTTGACTTCACGCAAACCATTCCGGCCAACACGCGGACAAGCCAGCACGGAGCCAGACGAACCGACCACTCACCCACGATGCCCCGGCGAAGATCCAGCGGAAACGTCCCGTCCGGGCGCGCGATTGCCCGTCGCGGCGCGCGATTACCCGTTGATGCGCGCGATTACCCGTTGATGCGCGCGATGGGGGATGCGGTCTCCCCGTTGCCGCCAACCCCTCGGTACCGCCGGGGTCGCGGGGGCGATCCGCTTCCGCCCGAGGCCTCGCGCCAACGGTTACGGACCGAGCAAGCGCCCCGCGGGACCGAGATTCAAGGCGCCCTGAAACGGGGCCCCCTTGGCCTGTTCCCACTTTTGCCGCTGTTCGGACGTGAGCAGGGCCAGGATGCGGGCGTCGGTATCTCGCTTGGCCGCCTCGATGCGGGCGAGGTTGTCCTGCACGGCACCGATCGTCGATTTCAATTCCCGCAAGCGCGGCCGGCCCCCGCCTCGCAAACTTTGCAGCCCTTGTGCCGACTGCAAGGCGGTTCGCGCAAACTGCTCTTGCAACGAACGAATCTGCTGTTTCTGTTCGGCGGTGAGACCCACCGCCTCGGCAACGTCGGGACGGCTCAATGCCATCGGTCCAAGCTGCTGCAACCCGATTTCCTTCAACCGCCGCAATTGACCAGGTGACAGCAACGCTTGCAGGTCTTTCTCCGCCGACTGCTGGATTTCCAGCACTTTCCTGGCGGCGTCTTCACGCGGCAGGCTCCCCAACCCCTGGAGCTGCTGCCGATGCGCGGCGGCAAGTTGCTGAGCCTTCCGCACCTGCTCCGGCGTAACCCGCAACTCCTGCTGGACCGACGGTTGCTCCAGCAAAAGGAAATGAATGAGTGTGCCCCGTGCGGACACGCCTTCGGGGAGGTCTCGCGGCACGGTCCCCTGCGGCACTGTTGCCGGGCGGGCTCCCAACCGCCCCCCGAAACGGGGTTGCGCCACGGCCGGTGCCGCCAAAGCCACGCCGATCACCATCGTCAGCCACCAACGCATGCCTCGGCTCCTTACACGTCTGCTGACCGCACACGATTCCTGACCGCCTGCCCGTCCGGTGCGGACGACCCGCCTGGCGCGGACTATCCGCCTGGTGTGGACTACCCGCCTGATGCGGACGACCCGTCCGGTCCGGACTACCCGCCTGATGCGGACTATCCGCCTGTAACTATCAGTCCGGTACGGACTATCCGCCTGGTGTGGACTACCCGCCTGATGCGGACGACCCGCCTATTCCGGGCTACCCGTCCGGTGCGGACGAGAAAGCGAAAGCACTCGCGGGTGAAAGAATTTGTCGGCGGCGTTTCCCACGGGGACAACCAAACCGCGGTCGACGGCCTTGGTCCCCCGTCGGAAACGGCCGCCAGCCGATTGCGACAGACTGCACCAGCGGTTCAGCCAGGCCCACAACCGCCGGCGGCTCCCAAGGGTCCTGCGTCCCTCGACGCAATCCTTCGCTATCGGCCGCGTTTCCGGCCTGATCGGCGTCCGCGTTAATCGTCCTCGCGCTCCTCTGGCGGGGAGTTCGCGGAATCCGCGGGATTGGCGGCGGCAGGAGGTGGACCTTGTTCCATTCCCAATTGGCGGGCCGCTTCGTACAGATTCCGTTCGAAGTCCTGCTCGGCCGCACTGGGTTTTGTGCGGCCGTTGGCCATCATTTCTTTCCAGCGGTATTTGGCCGCCCATAGCAATTGCTGTTTCCACGGTTCGCGACGGCTGGCGGTTTTGCTGAGTTCGGTGGAGATCGCGGCCACCTCCTTGTTGGCTCGTTCCGCAAAGCTCGACCACTCTCCCTCGCTGGCCTGTTTCTCGCGCAAGCTGCGGAATTCCTTGTGCAGATTCTGCAAGGTCTCCAGCTTTTTGCGATCCCCCGCTGTGCTCCGGGGCAACATGGAACCGCCGAACACGGCCACCACGGCGAGCAAAATCACGGCGACGGCCCCCAGGGCCTTGGGTTGCAACAAGGGCTGCAACAAGGCCCCCCAGTCGGACGACGAACGGGATGCGGAACGGGGCACCGGACGGGGTGGCTGCCATGCCGGTTGCGGACGCAGGCTGGGCGTTGCGGCACTGGGACGAGATGTCGCAGCCGCGGAGGGCGCACTCTCCGTGGAGCGCGTGGGGGGCGTGCGTTCGACGGATTCCACTGCCGGGGTGCCGGTTGCCGGTGGGGGATGGCGGGCGACAGCAGAGTCGTTCCCACCACCGGATGGTCTGCCTGCCGCCGCGACACTTGCTGCCGCCGCGACACTTGCCGGCGAATCCCCCGTCGGCGAAGCCGCCAGCGGCGACGGGACCGGCGACGGCACCGACGGCGTAGCTACCGCGGCGGAGGGGCGGCCAGCGGTCGCCACATGGGAAGTTGGCGGGGGGGAGGCGGTCGCGGAGACCGCCGGAGCAGGAACCGCCGCCGCACCCACGGGTGCCGATCGGGTGTCCACCACGGGGGCGGCGAGTGGAACCCGCGGTGGGACCACCGAAGGGATGGCTCCAGGGGGTGAGAGTGTCGCTGGGTGAGCCGCGATGGCGGCAACACCGGACGGGGTGGTCGCGGGGCGGGTGGAAACCGGGGCCGAGGGTGAACCGGCCCGGGGAGAGGCGGTGGAACCAGCCACGGGAGGAACCGAGGGACGCAGTTCGCGAATCTTCGACAGGTCCATCACCGACGCCAACCGACCCAGCGAGGCGGCCTTGCGCCATTTGCCCTCGCTGCCGTACCGCACGTCATCCTCCGCCGTCAGTTCGCCGTTCTCCGCGAACCGTACGAGATCATCCAACGGCAGCGGTCCCAACTCCATGCCGGCGATGCGGCAATACCACGCCGCATCTTCCGCTGGCGCCGATCCCGTCGCGGTGACGGCCGCTTGTCCGCCGGCCAGAACCCGCGCGACCGGCAGCCAGTCCGTCCCCTCGCCGCGCACTTCATCCGTCGCGCCGAGTGTTCCGTCCTGCATCAACTGCTGCAAGACGTCCTTGGAGACCGGACCGAACACCTCGCCGAACAATCGGTAGAAGAACAGTTCCGCCATAATGCCAGCCTTTTTCCGACCCGAAGCCTGCCGCGGAGAAACACGGCAGCGGGCCGGTTCACGGGACACTGCCCCCTCAGTCTGCCAACCACCGCAAGGAGGGGAGCCTTGTCACACCCTGCACCTTCCGATCCCGCGACACGATCCGCGGGGGCCGTACCTGCATCCGAGCAGACGTTGATCCACGAGGAAGACCGTGGCGACCTCTGTTGCCAGCAGCCGGGGGCGCTGCCTCACTCCTGACCCATCCGGCTCACTCGCGCGCCCGCCGCGCACTGATCACTCGCCACTCGCCAGCCAGCCTCGATCAACGGAACGTGGGAGCACCAAAGTCACCAGAACGAGAAATATATAAAGACGATGCCCCGGAGACGTCCCAGCGCCGCGGCGGGCGACCCGCGGACGAGCCAGGCCGTCCCCCGCCCCGTGGTGCGGCGGCGCCGGAGTGGACGGCAGCCTTGTCCCCATGAAGTAAGACCACCGCCGCGCATTTCAAAAAAAACGCCACGAGGCCGCAAGCCTCGTGGCGGGTGAAAGTCTGTGAAATCTTGGCGAAGACCAGCCGCGGTTGCGGGCACGGTCAGGCCAGAACCGGTTGGCTGCATTCCGCCGCGACAGGTCGCGCGCGGCGCGCCTGTTTGCGCAGGCGCGGGGGAAACACTCCCCGGGACAGATGCTTCACGTCGACGCTGGTTGGTTCGAAATACCGACGGAGCACATCGGCGGCGGCGTCGGGATTGGTCGACTCGCCGCAGGTGAACACATCGGCTGCCAGATAGCCGTACTCGGGCCAACTATGCACCGAGAGGTGGGACTCAGAAAGCACGGCTACACCGGTGACGCCGTGCGGACTGAACGTGTGGACGTTGAGGTCCAACAGTGTCGCGTTTGCAGCACGAACAGCCTCGATGATGGCTGCTCGCATCCGTTCGGCATCGTTGATGCCGTCGTTACACCCCCAGAATTCGATGATCACATGTCGACCCAAGTGCTCCATCAAAGCGCTCCTTTCTCGAGTAGCTAGCTAGGCTTGAACAAGGCACGTCGAAACAACACCAGCATCGACCAGGACATACATTCCTGTTCCTCTTCCGCCGCAGGTCGCCGGCCGAATGTGATCAAACACCTCGGGACTGAGAACCGCCATCTACTCCTGAGCGGCGCCGCCGCGGTCCCACACGCGCGACGACTGGCGGCAGTCGACCTGAACTGCCTACCCCGCGTCGTTCCCCGACGCCGTGTTACTCCAACAAGTTGGAGGAACCTTTAATTATGGATCGATCACCAGGGGGAGTCAATTCCGCCGCACTCACGATTTTCGCCGTTTTGCCAACGGGGCACCGGATTTTCGTTGTCGCGGCTGGTGGCCGCCGGCACGACGGGCTCCATTTTCAGGCCGAGCCTGCCGCCGTGGTGACGAACATGCCGATTCTAACGCCCCGCGCTGAACGAACAGCCGTCTCCGCCGCGAATCGCTTGTCGGCCGCCACCGCCGACGAGGATGGAAGCGTCCCCTTCACACCAGCTTGACGTGCTGCACATTGTGCTTCAGCAGCCAATCCAACCACCGCTCCTGTTCTTCCGTTATCTCCAGGTCGGTGCGTGCGGCGCTATCCAGGGGCGAGACGATGGTGATCACGCCGTCCTCGAGAATCCGCCGGGCATCCTCCGCGCGGATCCAATACTCTCCCGGTCCCAACCGCGCCGGCGCATCCTGCATGCCCGCCGGCGTGGCGAAGTACGTGACGTCATGGCGAAACCGATCCGGCATCTCGCAGGCCGGAACATCCGGCCGGTTCACTGCCAGCACGCGCGTCGACATGCCGAGTTCTCCACGCTGCCGAAAACCTTGTGGACCGCACGATCAGAATCATCCCCGCGATCATTCCCCCGCGGTCATGCCTCTCGCGCCAGCCCCGGTCCGCTGGTGGCCGCCTGATTTTCCGGGGCGAACGACCGTCCCCTGTTCGTCACTCGCCGTCGGGCAGGTCCACGTACACTTTGCCGTCCGCGACGACCACCCCAAACGTGGCGACACAGATCCGCGGGTTTAATTGGTGTTGTCCGGTGCGGACGTGGTATTGCCAGCCGTGCCAGGGGCAGGTCACGATTTCGTGCCGCACCATCCCTTGTGCCAACGGCCCGCCAGCATGCGGACAAATGCCGTCGAGGGCGACGACGTCCGCGCCCAGCTTGAAGACCGCGACGACGCGGTCCCCCACCACGCATTCCTTGCCGGTGCCTTCCGGCAGCTCGGCGACTTCGCAGACATAATGGCGTTGAGGCACGACCGGCAGCCTTTCCTCCAGGGAGCGGTGATCACTTCACCGCGCCCCGCGGCGTACTGCAAGTCATGGGATGTACTTCCCGTCCGGCGCGGTACGCCCAGCCGTTCCGGACCGTGCAGGCCTTCGTTTTCCCGCACGCCCCGCGGCAGCCGTCAGGCGAGGGGAAGACTATTTATCGGCCGTGAAGGTGAATTCATCATGCTGCACGTCGATGGTGATCGTGCTGCCTTCGGTGAATTCGCCGGCCAGCAGGCGGTTGGCGAGTTCGTTCTGCAAGCGTTGTTGAATGACGCGCTTCAGCGGCCGGGCGCCGTACACGGGGTCGTACCCTTCCTGCGCCAGCACCTGCCTGGCGGCGTCGGTGACCACCAAGGTGATTTCCTGGTCCCGCAGCCGCTCCTGCAACTTGTTCAACTGCAAATCGACGATCTGCCGGATGTGCTTCTTGTCGAGCGGATGGAACACGATCGTTTCATCGATGCGGTTGAGGAATTCGGGGAGGAACTCGCGGCGGAGGGCTTCGAGGACGCGGCGGCGGATTTCCGCGTCGTCTTCCTCGCCGGCCAGTTCCATGATCATCTGGCTGCCGATGTTCGAGGTCATCACCACGATGGTGTTGGTGAAGTCGACCGTGCGGCCGTGGCTGTCGGTCAGGCGGCCGTCGTCGAGCAGTTGCAGCAGCACGTTGAACACGTCGCGGTGGGCTTTCTCGATTTCATCGAGCAGCAGCACGGTGTAGGGGCGGCGGCGGACGGCCTCGGTGAGTTTGCCCCCTTCCTCGTAGCCCACATAGCCCGGAGGCGCCCCGATCAGCCGGGCCACGGCATGCTTTTCCATGAACTCCGACATGTCGATGCGGACCATGGCCCGCTCGTCGTCGAAGAGGAATTCCGCGAGGGCCTTGCAGAGTTCGGTTTTTCCCACGCCCGTCGGACCGAGGAAAATGAACGAGCCGATCGGCCGATTCGGATCTTGCATGCCCGACCGCGCCCGCCGCACGGCATTCGCCACCGCCGTCACCGCTTCTTCCTGATTGATCAGCCGGCGATGGATGTGGTCTTCCATTTGGAGCAGTTTTTGCCGTTCGGTTTGCAGCATCCGCGACACGGGGATGCCGGTCCAACTGCTGACCACCTTGGCGATGTCTTCCTGGGTGACTTCTTCCCGCAGCAGCCGCTGCCCCTGCCCCAGCGCCGCGACCTTTTGCTCCATGTCGGCCAGCCGTTGTTGAGCCGCCTTCAATTGCTGCTCGGCCTGAAAGGCGCGCACGTAGTCGTCGTTGAGGTTGGTTCGCTGCGCCAGCGCGAAGGCTTGCTCGTAAGCGGTTTTCAGCCGGTCGATTTCTTCCTTGAGGGGGCTCAGCCCGGCGAGCGCGGCCTTTTCCGCTTCCCAGCGGGCCTTGAGGGCCTTGACCGACTCCTCCCGTTCGGCGATGTCCTTGCGCAGGGCTTGCAGCCGCTGCTGGCTTTCGGGCGTGCCTTCCTTGGCCAAGGCCGCCGCCTCGATTTGCAGGCGGGTGAGCTGGCGGGTGGCCTCGTCGATTTCGGCGGGCATGGAGTCCATTTCCATCCGCAAGCGCGAAGCGGCTTCATCGACCAGGTCGATGGCCTTGTCGGGCAGGAACCGATCGTTGATGTAGCGGTCGGACAAGGTCGCCGCCGCCACCAGCGCGTCATCCATGATTCGCACGCCGTGGTGCGATTCGTAACGATCCTTGAGGCCGCGGAGGATGGAAATCGTGTCTTCCACGGAGGGTTCGTTGACCAGAATCGGCTGGAACCGGCGCTCGAGCGCGGGGTCTTTCTCGATGTATTTGCGGTATTCGTCGAGAGTGGTGGCCCCCACGCAATGCAACTCGCCGCGGGCCAGCGCCGGCTTCAGCAGGTTCGAGGCGTCGACCGCCCCTTCCGCCGCTCCAGCCCCCACCACCGTGTGCAGTTCGTCGATGAATAGAATGATTTTTCCCTGCGCGGCGGTCACCTCCTTGAGCACCGCCTTCAACCGGTCCTCGAATTCCCCGCGGTATTTGGCCCCGGCAATCAAGGCGCCCATGTCGAGGGCCAGCACGCGCTTGTCGCGGAGGTTTTGCGGCACGTCGCCCAGCACAATGCGGTGGGCGATCCCTTCCACGATGGCCGTCTTGCCGACGCCAGCATCGCCGATCAGCACGGGATTGTTCTTCCGCCGGCGCGACAGCACCTGAATCACGCGGCGGATTTCCTGGTCGCGGCCGATCACCGGGTCGATCTTGCCTTGCCGGGCCAAGGCCACCAGGTCTTTGGCGTAGCGGTCTAGCGCCTGGTATTTGTCTTCGGGGTTCTGGTCGGTCACTTGTTGGCTTCCGCGGATGGTTTTCAGGGCGTTCAACACGTCGTGCTCTTGCACGCCGTTGAGCTTGAGCACCCGTTGGCATTGATCGTCGACTTTGGTGAGCGCGAGGAGCAGGTGTTCGGTGGAAACGAAGGCGTCCTGCATCTGGTCGGCGGTGTCGGCGGCGGTGTTGAGCACGCGCAGCAGCGCCGGACTGGCGCCGGTCTGCCCTCCCGATTGCCGCGGCAACTTCTTCAGATCGCTGTCCACGATGCCGCGGAGTTGACCCAGGTTGACCCCGATCTTTTCGAGCAAGGGGCGGACGATGCCCCCTTCCTCGTCGAGCAGGGCTTTGAGCAGATGCAGCGGAACGAGCTGCGGATGGCCGTGTTCCTCGGCGAGGTGCTGGGCCGACTGCACGGCTTCTTGGGCCTTGACGGTCAGCTTGTCGGGTCGGAAGGGCATGGGAGGGGGCTTTCGAGCATGCGGAACGAGACCGCGAGCGCGGGAAGGCGCGGCCTGGGAAGGGTTATCAAACGACGGTCGGGGCGGGAAACCGCCCCCGCGGTTGAGGCGCGGGGGCGGGCGGGACGCATCAGTTCTTGCGTTCGAATTCGGCGTCGATCACGCCTTCGTCCTTGGGGCGGCTGCCGCCGGCCTGGCCGTCGCCGCCCGGCGCGGCTCCCGCCTGGCCGTACATGTGCTGCGCCATGGCGTAACTGGCTTGTTGCAGGGCTTCCACCGCGGAGTTGATGGCGGCGGCGTCGTCTCCCTTTTCCGCCTCCTTCACCTTGGCCACGGCGGCCTCGATGGCCGACTTGGAGCCTGCGTCGAGCTTGGAACCATGCTCCCGCAACAGTTTCTCGACTTCGTACACGGCCATCGACGCCTTGTTCTTCGCCTCGGCGAGCTCCCGGCGGCGCTTGTCTTCGGCGGCATGGGCTTCGGCATCGCGGCGCATTCGCTCGACTTCTTCCTTGTCCAGGCCGGAAGCGTTCTGCACCTTGACCGATTGCTCCTTGCCGGTGCCCAGGTCCTTGGCCTTCACGTTCAGAATGCCGTTCACGTCGATGTCGAACGACACCTCAATCTTGGGCACGCCGCGCGGCGCTGGCGGGATGCCGTCCAGATTGAACTGGCTCAGCAAGCGGTTGTCGCGGGCCATGGGCCGTTCGCCCTGGTAGACGCTGACCGTGACGGCGGTCTGGCCGTCCGCCGCCGTCGAGAAAGTCTCCTTCTTGGTGACCGGAATGGTGGTATTGCGCTCCACCAGGACGGTCATGATGCCCCCTTCGGTTTCGATGCCCAGCGACAGCGGCGTGACATCGAGCAGCACGACATCCTTCACTTCCCCGGAGATGATCGCCCCTTGAATGGCGGCCCCCACCGAAACCACTTCATCGGGATTGACGCCGCGGTGCGGCTCCTTCCCCTTGAACAGCTTCTTGACGAATTCCTGCACCTTGGGCACGCGGGTCGATCCGCCCACCAGCACCACTTCGTCGATCTGATCCGGTTTCAGCTTGGCGTCCCGCAGCGCGTTTTCGACGGGCACGCGGCAGCGCTCCACCAGGTCGTCGATCAGCCGCTCGAATTCCGCCCGCGAAATCGTCAGTTGCAGGTGCTTGGCGCCGGACGCATCCGCCGTGATGAACGGCAGGTTGATGTCGGTCGTCTGCTGCGACGACAGCTCCTTTTTGGCCTTTTCGGCGGCTTCGCGCAGCCGCTGCAAGGCCATGGGGTCCTTCCGCAGGTCGATCCCGTGCTCCTGCTGGAATTTGTCGGAGACGTAGTTGACCAGCCGCTGATCGAAGTCGTCGCCGCCGAGGTGCGTATCGCCGTTGGTGCTGAGCACCTCGATCAATTCGTCGCCGACTTCCAGCACCGAGATATCGAATGTGCCGCCCCCCAGGTCGAACACGGCGATTTTCTCGTTCTTCTTCTTTTCGAGGCCGTAGGCGAGCGCCGCGGCCGTAGGCTCGTTGATGATGCGTTCCACCTTCAGGCCGGCGATTTCACCCGCATCCTTGGTGGCCTGCCGCTGGGCATCGTTGAAATACGCGGGAACCGTGATCACCGCCCGATTCACGGTATGCCCCAGGTAGGCTTCCGCGGCCTCCTTCAACTTGCGGAGCACCATCGCCGAGATTTCCGGCGGGGTGTAGGTCTTGCCGTGGACCTCCACCTTCACGTACTCGTTGGGACCGCCCACGACTTTGTACGGAACGATCTTCTCTTCCGACTCCACCTCGGCATGGCGGCGACCCATGAACCGCTTGATCGAATAAATCGTGTTCTTGGGGTTGGTGACGGCTTGCCGCTTGGCGGGGTCGCCCACGAGGCGGTCTCCCTTTTCCGTGAAGGCCACCACGCTGGGGGTCAAGCGGTTGCCTTCCTGGTTGGGAATCACCTTGACCTCCCCCCCCTCCATGACCGACACCACCGAGTTGGTGGTCCCCAGGTCGATACCGATGATTTTTTCTTGAACCGCCATGACGAGGACTCCGCAGGCGAAAGGAATGTTGATCCTAACTGGTAGCTTCCGACTTGCACGACTGGCTGATGAGCGGCCCGGTTACCCGACCGCGGCACCACAAGTCCGCTGTGAGGCAGCTTTTTTGAATCCGCTTTTCCGTCAGCCGAATTCGCTAGTCCAGGAGATCCTAGCAAGAATTGCGCCCGGCCGCGAAACTGCGGTCGCAGTAACATCACTAGCGACATCATAGCAACGACTTACAGAAGTTCTAAAGCGAATCAGGGAACCCCGCCGAGAAACGCCAGCGCCATTTTGGCAGCCATGCCGGCCACGCGACCAATCAGCGGATGATGCCAAATTGGCAGTGCTCTACTTGGAGTTGGGCCGCGAACACTCCAACGGGAAAGATTCGAGCAGGCCGGCTTTTCCGCGGCTTGACAATTGCGGAAAGGCACCGGTACAAAGGGACTGTCAGCAATTTGCAGCCGCTGATCTCAAGAATGAGAACCGCTTTCCGGTCACGGTCGGCGACTGGCCGATGGCGCGCTGCGGGAAAACTTAAACAGCTTCTGCGTAACTAGTTACGGAATTCTGCGGTCAGGCTGGCAGGTTCCGCGGGGCGAGGGTGGCATGGCGAGCAAGCAGGTGCCGAAAAAGCGTCTCAAACCCTCTACCGCGCCGCCGTCCTCCCTGTCGCGCCCCGCCAGCCCCGCTGGCAATTCGAAGGTGCCCACCGAGCAGGACTTGCGCCGCATCGACCAGGAAATCCTCAAGCTGGTCAATCGTCGCGCCGAGGCCACCGCGCGGATGATCGAGCAGGCCCACGATCGCCGGTCGGTGGTGTACGATCCTCGCGCGGACGACGACCTGTACGCCCAACTCGAAGCCGATAATCCCGGCCCCCTTGCCGGCCGGGCGGTGCGGGGCATCTTCCGGCAAATCCTGAGTGCCGTGCGGAATCAGGTGCGGCCTCAACGGGTCGCCTATCTGGGACCGGCCTTCAGCTTTACTCACTTGGCGGCGCTGGAGCGGTTTGGCGAATCGGCCGACCTGATCCCCGTGAACACGATCGCGGCCGTGTTCGAGGAAGTGAATCGGGGTCATGCGGATTTCGGCATGGTTCCCATCGAAAACAGCACCGACGGCCGGATCATCGACACGCTGGACATGTTCACGCGGCTGCCGCTGCGGATTTGCGGCGAAGTGCAACTGGCGATCCATCATAACTTGCTGGGGCGGTCTCCCCGCGCGGAAATCACCGAGATTTACAGCAAGCCGCAAGCGTTGTCGCAGTGCCGAGACTGGCTCAGCCGCAACATGCCGCACGCCCGGCCCATTGAAGTGGCCAGCACCTCCACCGCGGCGCAATTGGCCCGCGACAAACCGGGGGTCGGGGCCATCGCCAGCCGTCAGGCGGCGCTGGAGTATCAGCTCGACGTGCTGGCGGAGTCGATCGAGGACAACAAAAACAATGTCACGCGGTTCGCGGTGATTGGCGACAAGCCGGTGGGGCCCACGGGGCGCGACCGGACCTCGCTCCTCTTGCAGATTCCGCACAAACCGGGGGCCCTTTCCGATGCGCTGAACATTTTCAAGCAGGGGAAGATCAACCTCACGTGGATCGAGTCGTTCCCGTTGCGCGGGCCGGAAAGCGGTTACATCTTTTTCATCGACTGCGAGGGGCACGCCAAAGACCCCAAGGTCAAAAAAGCGCTGGAAGAACTCGCCAAAATGGCGGTCCGCATGGAGGTGCTGGGGTCGTATCCGCGGAGCGAACCCGTCGATTAACCCGCCGGAATGCAGACCGGCCGAACGGCTCGCTTGTCGGACAGTTCGCCGGTGGGACAGTTCGCCGGTGGGACAGTTCGCCGGCGGGATGGTGCCGGCGCGGCTGGCCGTCGGCCGCCAAAATCTGCCGCATGATGGTTGTGGCGGCGGCTGGCCGCTTGCTCCCTTTGTTGCGGTCGGGTCGCCAATTGCGGGGCCGCGGGCGGGGGATGCCAGGCGGTTCGTCGGGACGGACGATCGGGGATGTCCGCCGACTTGCAACGTCAGCCGGCTGGAATGCGAGCCGGCAGGTGATGAACGATAACGATAAGAGGCAGCGGATCGAGAGGAGCCATCATGCGGCGGTTGTTTGTCGCCGGCAATTGGAAGATGAACCTCGCCTTGGACAGTGGACGGGCGTTGGCCGCGGCTGTCGCCGAGGAAGTCCAGCGCACGCGGCCGGCCATCGACGTGGCGGTCTGCCCGGCCTTTCCATACCTGCTGCCGGTCAAAGACGCCCTGGGGGACAGCGGGGTGCAATTGGGGGCGCAGAACGCGCACGCGGCACCGCCCGGAGCATTCACCGGCGAGGTGGCGCTCGACATGCTGGTGGACGTGGGTTGCCGGTGGGTCATCCTGGGCCACAGCGAGCGGCGGCAGTTTTTCGGCGAAACCGACGCCGTGATCAATCAGAAAGTGCAAGCGGCCCTGGCCAAGGGACTGGGGGTGATTCTGTGCGTGGGCGAACTGCTCGCGGAACGCCAGGCCGGCAAAACCGAGGCCGTGCTGGAAGGACAACTCAACGGGTGTTTCGCGGGGGTGGACGCCGCCGCGTTGGAGCGACTGGTGCTGGCCTACGAGCCGGTGTGGGCCATTGGCACGGGAGTCACCGCCACGCCGGAGCAGGCCGAGGCCGCCCACCGGTTCATTCGCAGTTGGCTGAGCGGTCGCTATAATTCCGAAAGCGCTCAGGCGTTGCGGATTCAGTACGGCGGCAGCGTCAAGCCCGACAATGCCGGCGAACTGTTGTCCCAACCGAATGTCGATGGCGCCCTGGTGGGCGGAGCGAGCTTGAAGGCCGAGCAATTTTTGCCCATCCTGCGGGCCGCCGCGGCACTTGCCAAGGACCACAACGCCAAGACCCCCAACGCCGATTGATGGAACGGAGGCCGCAAACGGAAGCCGCTAACGGAGACAGCCACAGCGGTGGGCGGATGCGTTTCCGGACGTCGCGGGGACCTGTCCCGCGGGAGCGCGGTTCCGGCAAGTGCGCCCGTCGACCCTGCGGCATGGTTCGGGCCGTGACCGGCACAATCCCATGTTGACAGGGGCCAACGCATCGTTTGCGAAGGTTCCTCGACCCTGCGGAAGGATCGTCCCCGATGTCCTGGTTGCCTTACGTCACCATGTTTTTGCTCATGGTGGTTGGACTGTTCATGATTTTCATCATCCTGCTGCAACGCGGCCGTGGAGGCGGACTGGCGGGAGCACTGGGCGGGATGGGGGGCACAAGCGCCTTCGGCACCCGCGCGGGAGACGTGTTCACCAAAATCACGATTGTGGTGGCCATCGTGTGGACCGTGCTCGCCGCCGTCAACGTGTGGGTGCTGGGGATGAACACCACCCGGTTCAAGGGAGGCACTCAGGCCGTGCCCACGGCTCCGGCCTTGCAGGCCAAGCCGGGTGCGGAGGACGAGAGTGCGGAAGACATGGGGGCCGGTAGTCGGTCCGACGCGCTGCCCGCCGAACAAGGCAGCGGCTCCAGTCCGTCCAGCGGGACGGCCGCCGCGGCCCCCGCCGGCCCGTCGGAACCGTCGGAAGCCGAGTCCAAACCACCCGCCGAGGCCCAACCGGCTACAGAATCCAAGACGCCGGCTGCTCAGGAAGGAGCCGCCGCCTCCGAGAACTCTTCGGCAAAACCCCCGGAGTAGCCGTCGAGAGAACCCGCGGAGTGGCCTGCGAGAGAACCCGCGGAGCAGGCCGTGTAGCCGTCGACGATCGACAATTGTTGCCGCGAACGGATGGTTTGTCGGTCGCCTGAAGATCCCCTGGAAGTTCGACCATCACGACGCCGAACCTGTGTCATCGACACGGTGTTTCGGGTTGAGGACTACCGTGCTGCTGAGCATGACCGGATTCGGCGAAGCCCGCGGCGTGGTGGGGGGCGTCCACGTTCACGTCGAACTGCGCAGCGTGAACAACCGGCATTTCAAGCTGACCTTTCGCGCGCCCGAGGCGTGGAGCCGGTTCGAAGGGGATGTGGAGCGCGTGCTCCGCGAGCAAATCACCCGGGGCACGGTGACGCTGCTGGTGCGGGCGCGGCGGGGGGCGGCGGAGTCCGCGGTGCGGTTGAACGCGGACGTGCTGGCGGCCTATTGGCACCAATTGACCGCCGCCGCCCTGCAAGCGGAACTGCCGCTGCCGTCCGATCTGACGGCGTTGCTCGGACTGCCGGGGGTGGTGGAGGAAGACGCCTGGAACGACGACGCGGTGGAGCAATGCGGTCCGCAACTGGAGTCGGTGGTTCGCGAAGCCCTGACCCGTTTGCAGGACTTCCGGGTGCGGGAAGGGGCCGCGTTGGCCCATGAGCTGCGCCGGCAGTGCGGCTTGATCGCCGCGCAAATCGACGACATCGCCACGTTGGCGCCGCAAGTCGTGGTGGAATACCGGGCCAGGCTGCAACAGCGGATTCAAGACGCGCTGCGGGAAGCCGACGTGACCCTCACACCGGGCGACCTGCTGCGGGAAGTCGCCTTGTTCGCCGATCGCTCCGACATCAGCGAGGAGATCGTGCGGCTGCGAAGCCATGTGGATCAATTCCGGCAAGTGCTGGAATTGGCCCCGTCGCAGGGGCGGAAACTGGAGTTTCTGTGCCAGGAAATGTTTCGCGAGGCCAATACCATCGGGTCGAAGTCGAACCATTCGGGCGTGGCGCATGCCGCGGTGGAAATCAAGGCGGCGATCGAACGGATGCGGGAAATCGTGCTCAATGTGGAGTAACGGCGGGTGACCGACGCGGAGGCATCGTTTCGAGTCGTGGTATTGTCCGGGCCGAGCGGCAGCGGCAAGACAACCGTGGTGGACCGTCTGCTGGATCGCGCGCCCGTGAAGCTGATGAAATCGGTGTCTGCCACCACGCGGCCCCCCCGCGCGGGAGAGCGCCACGGCGAACGGTATTATTTCCTCACTCCCGAGGAATTCGCCGACCGCCGGCAACGGGGCGAATTCGTCGAAACCGCGGAATACGCCGGGGCCTGGTACGGCACGCTGTGGTCGGAAGTCGACCGGGCCCGTGCTCGAGGCGCCTGGCCGCTGCTGGAGATCGAGGTGCAGGGCGCGCTGAAAGTGATGGAGTTGTATCCCGACTGCGTGTCGATCTTCCTGCGGCCCCCCTCCATGGCGGAATGCGAACAGCGGCTGCGGGCCCGCAACACCGAGGACGAAACGGGAATTCAACAGCGGGTGCAAACCGCCGTCGCCGAAATGCAACTCGCCCCCCGCTACCGCTATCAAGTCGTCAACGACGATCTCGAGCGGGCGGTGGACGAAATTGCCTTGATTTTACGGAAAGAACACGCCCAAGGCACGCCGTCGGGCGACTCCGATCCCCCCTGTTGAACACGCAGCGGCGGCGCGGCGGAGCCGTTCCGCGAGGTTCGGGGTTCGGGGGTTCGGGGAGCGAACATTCCCGTGGCAAGCAGTTGTGGTGTATACTGAGGGGTCCGGGACCGCTCCCGACCAGAAGGGTTCCGGATCGTGTTGGCCTGGCAGGAAGGACGGCGATGCTGGAAGAACTGAAAGAAGAACAGATCGTCAACAAAGTGGGCGGGCGGTTCAAGCTGTCGACACTCATCCAAAAACGGATGGTGGCCCTCAATCGCGGGGCGCGACCGCTGGTCGACCTGAAGACCAAGAACCCGATGGAAATCGTGGTGCAGGAAATCATGCAGGACAAAATCTACCTCGACACGAGCGGCCAGGTGGCCGCGCGCGAGGAAGGCCGGCCGGCCGATGCCGGTCCCACGCTCGACGACTTGTGATCGTCGCGCCCGCTGGAATGTTTCCCGCAGAGTCCCTCACGCGCACTGCCGCCGCGGTCGGCGGCGGTGCGGCTTGACGGCCGAGTTCCCGCACCATGTCGTTGCCCGACGCCGCACGCGGCCGCGAAATCCTCCTGGGAGTCACGGGGGGGATCGCCGCCTACAAGGCGGCCGACCTGGCCAGCAAGTTGATGCAGCACGGGGCGCGGGTGACGGCCGTGCTGACCCCTTCCGCCACGCATTTCATCGGCACGACCACGTTCGAGGCGCTCACCGGCCGGCCGGTGTACTGCGACTTGTTCTCCCCGCGGGAACATTATCAGGGGGAGCACATCGGATTGGCGCGGCGCGCGGAGTTGATTGTGGTGGCGCCGGCGTCGGCCGATTTTCTGGCGAAGGCCGCCTTGGGTCTGGCCGACGATCTGCTCACCACGCTGGTGTTGGCCGCCACTTGCCCGCGCGTCGCGGCTCCGGCGATGAATGCCGACATGTGGGCCAAACCACCCGTCCAGCGGAACGTGCGTCAATTGCGGGACGACGGCTGGCACATTCTCGATCCCGGCGACGGCTGGCTGAGTTGCGGGCAGGTGGGACCAGGCCGCATGGCCGAACCAGCGGACATCCTCTTGTACCTCGGGCAACTGCTCGCCGCGTGACTCCCCGCGGACGGCCGCCGGGGAGCAGGGCCGAACCCAGGAGACAGGCGCCTCATGCGTGTGCTCATCACAGCCGGCCCCACCCGCGAATACCTCGATGATGTGCGCTACCTCTCCAACGCCAGCAGCGGAAAGATGGGCTTCGCCCTGGCGCAGGCCGTCCACGCCGCGGGACACGAGGTGGTCTTGGTGAGCGGTCCGGTGAACCTGGCCCCGCCGGTCGGTTGCGAACTGCATGCGGTGGAGACCACCGATCAGTTGCTCACCGCCTGCCGGGCCGTGTGGCCGGGCTGCCACGGAGTGATCGCCACGGCGGCCGTTTGCGATTACCGGCCCAAGGAGCGGGTGCTGGGCAAAATCGCGAAAACCGGCGTCTCCCTCGAACTGGAATTGGTGGAGACGGCCGACGTGCTGGCCGACCTGGGCCGCAACAAAGGTCCGCGGTGGATCGTTGGGTTTGCGCTGGAATCGGAGGAATTCGCCCACATCAACGCGCTCCGCAAACTGCGGGAGAAAAACTGCGACGCGATCGTGCTCAATCGCCCCGCGGCCATCGGATCGGAAATGAATGATGTGGAGGTCATCGACGGCAGTGGTGCCGCGGTGGCCCGCTTCAGCGGCGCGAAATCGCAAGTCGCGCGGGAGTTGTGGGGCTGGATCGAGCGGACCCTGGCACAACCGGCAGCCTAGGCGCCGCCCCCCGATTCGTCGCCGTCGCTACCATCCCCCCCGCATGCTGCCGATTCGCCTCAGCCGTGTGGCCGTTTGGCAACGTCGACCGGTGGGCGTGCTAGGTTTGCCGGGAGTCGGCGCGGCGGATGGTCCGCGCGCCGCATTCCGCGATGCCGCGCACGGTGTCGCCGCACCTACGGTTCAATGGCCGCCGGCCGGGACGAGGGCAGCCCACGAACTGACCGGCTGTCCGCGCTCCCCGTCCGCGCTGCTGGCCCCGGGGTCAGTCCCGCATTCGTGGCATGTTCAACTTCGCTCGGCTTCGCGACGATCTTCTGGCGCTGATCGTGCTCGCCGCCACGGTCTACCTGGGACTGTGTCTGGCCAGTTACGATCCCGCGGACCCTCCCGCCGCCACCGTGTTTCCGCCGCGCGACGTGCCCAAGAACATCGGCGGCGTGCGCGGCGCGGTGGTGGCCCATGCGTTGATCTCCGCGCTGGGAGCGGGGGCTTATCTGATCCCCTTGTGCCTGGGCATCTGGGATTTGCGGCTGTTTTCGCGCGAGGGAGCGCGGGAACCGGTGCTGCGGACCGTGGGCACCGCGTTGGTGCTGATCGCGGCGGCCGTCTCGTTGCAACTGGCTCCACCCGTGTTCGCGAACAGTCCGCCCACGGGTCAGGGTGGTTATGTGGGGGCTTGCGGGCAGATTGTGCTGACGAGGCATTTGGAGCCCCCCGGAACCGTCGCGATCCTCGCCGCGTGTTTTCTCGCCGGATTGGTGCTCTCCGACGAACTCCGCTTGTTCCGCACGGCCTGGTGGCTCGTCGCGTTGCCTTTCACAATTTGGGACCGGCTGGCTTTTCCGCGGTACAGTCCGACGGTCGAGGGGCCTTTGCCGGCTGATGGGCCCTGGCGTGATCGGGCGTCCTCTCCGGGTGCGGCGTCCTCCCCGGGGGCGGTGTTCACGTTGGGTGCGGCGTCCTCGCCGGGTGCGGTGCCGGCTTCGCAGAACACGGTCGCTGCCGGGTCTCGCGCCGCCCCCGTTGCGGCCGCGGAGCCGGCTGGAGCGGCGGCGGCCCAACCGCTGGAACGGTCCCTCGCGGCGGCGTCGATCCCGCGGACACCATCGGGGACGGTGAAGGTGAATCCGCCGCAAGCGTGCACTCCGGCGTCGCGGAGTTCCGTCCCGGTGGGGGCACCCCTGTTCCCGGCGGCCACGCCGGCCCCGTTCACCTTGCCGGAGTTCGACCTGCTCGATCCGCCGGAAGATTTTCCCTATGAGGCCTTGGCCCAACGGGCGCAGGTGGCGGCGGCCACCTTGGAACGGACCTTTCAGGAATTCGGCCTGAACGTGCGGGTGGTGGAAATCGACACCGGTCCCGTGATCACGCAGTTCGAGCTGGAGCTGGAGGCGGGGTTGCGGCTCTCGAAAGTCACGTCGCTGGCCGACGACCTGGCCATCGCCCTGCGCGTTCCGTCGGTGCGGGTGGTGGCGCCGATTCCCGGCAAGAACACCGTGGGGGTGGAAGTCCCCAACGATGTGCGGGTGATGGTCCGGCTGCGAGAATTGCTGGAGGCCTGTCCGGCCGACTTCGACGACAAGCGGCTGCCCTTGTTCCTGGGCAAGGACGTGCGCGGCAAACCGCTGGTGGTGGACCTGGCCAAAATGCCTCATTTGCTCATTGCCGGCCGCACCGGCACGGGCAAGAGCGTGTGCTTGAACACGCTGATTCTGTCTCTGTTGCTGTGCCGCACGCCGGAACAGGTCAAGCTGCTGCTGATCGATCCCAAGATGGTCGAACTCAGCCCCTACATGCGGATTCCGCACCTGATGCATCCGGTGATCACCGACATGAAGAAGGCAGAAGCGGTGCTCGGCTGGGCCGTCGACAAGATGGAAGAGCGCTACGATCTGCTGGCGCGGGTCGGCGTTCGCCATCTGGAGGCGTACAACAAGCTGGGCAAGGCCAAGGTGCTGTCGCGGCTGGGCCTCGACCCCGACAGCGCGGAGGCCGAGACCATTCCCGAGCAGATGCCCTACATCGTGATTGTCGCCGACGAAATGGCCGACATGATCATGACCTCCGGCAAGGACGTGGAAGGCTACATCATTCGCTTGGCGCAGAAATCGCGGGCCGTGGGCATCCACCTGGTCCTGGCCACGCAGAAACCCACGGTCGACGTGATCACGGGGTTGATCAAGTCGAACCTGCCGGCACGGATCGCCTTCCAGGTGTCCAGCCGGGTGGACAGCCGCGTGGTCCTCGACGAATTGGGGGCCGAAAAACTGCTGGGCCATGGGGACATGCTGTACCTGGCGCCGGGCACCAGCCATCTCACGCGGGCCCAAGGCACGTTCGTCAGCGATGAGGAAGTGAACCGCGTCATCGAGTTCTACAGCGATCGCGAACCGCAATACTGCGACGAAATCGCGCGGGCCACCACGGGTTCGGCAAAGGGGAACAAGACCGGCGGCGAACCCCGTGAACGGGACGACCTCTACGAACAGGCCTGTGAAATCGTGATCCGCGAAGGCCGCGGCAGCGTGTCGCTGTTGCAGCGGGCGCTGGGCGTGGGCTACGGCCGCGGTGCCCGCATGATCGACTGGATGGCCGAGGACGGCCTGGTGGGCAACTACAACGGCAGCCAGGCCCGTGAAGTCCTCGTGACGCTGGAACAGTGGGAAGAAATGCGGTCGGAACGCGGCCTGTAACGCCCCGCCGCACTCCCGCTCGGCCCGGTTGCGCGCCGTGATCCGCGGCGCTGTCGGCCTTGGGTGCCGCTCGCTTCCCCGCTTCCACCGAGACCGCCGCGACATTTCGTGGACGACCCGCTGCTTGTGAACTACGTTTGCGGTGAGCGAATGGTCGCGCCGCTCAGCGCAGCGGCCCCACGCACCCCCGTGGAGCACAGCATGGACCCCACCGTTCTGGTTGCCGATGCCGACCCGCTCGCGGCCCGTTATCTGGCCCGACAACTCGACCGCGCGGGTTTTGACGTGGTCGCGGTGAGCCGCGCCGACGCCGCCTGGTATCTGCTCCACCAAACGCAGCCCTCGCTGCTGGTGTTGAATTACCGTTGGCAGGGCATGGATCCCTTGGCGTTTCTGGAGCGGATTCGGGCCGACGAACAATTGAGCGATTTACCCGTCATTGTTCTGGTGCCCGCGGATGCGGAATTGGGGGACGACGCCCGGGTGTTGCAGACCCTGTCTGCCACGGTGGTGCGTCAGCCGTACAGTCCTCGGCGGCTCGCCGTCCGCGCCTTTGAAGCCGTGCACGCGGCGTCCTGGAGCAACCGACCCGCCGAAATCGCCACGCTGGCCTGAGGGATCGAGGTACTCGCTGATGGGTGGCGCCGGCCGAGGAATTGCGGTGCTGGGCAGAGGGATGGATCACTGCGCTGCCTGATGGCAAGGGCGGCCCAGCCCGGCGGTTCGCGCGGAGTTGTTCAGGCGCCGGGCCGCCACAGGGCGCGTCCCACCAGCCACCATTTTTTCCAGCGGGGCAGGCGGACCCGGGTGGTCAACACGTCGAACTGCCGCCGCTCCATTTCCCGCAGCAAGCCGCCGTAAATGTCGAGCATCACGCGGAGCACTGGTCGGCCGCACGGCTCCAACAGGGCTGGCAGTTGTTCAGCCCGCTGGTAGTACGACCAGGCCCGCTCGGCCTCGAAGCGCAGCAGCCCGCGCAGCCGCTCATCGAGCCGACCCGTTCGGAAATCGTCTGGCGCGACACCGAAGCGCTGCAAATCGTCGGCGGGGAGGTAGCAGCGGCCGGCGCGGCTGTCTTCGCCGATGTCCCGCAGAATGTTGGTCAACTGAAAGGCCACGCCGCAGTCGATCGCCAACCCCTCTGCCGCCGGATCGCGAAAGCCCCAAATCCGAATGCAGCACAGACCCACCGCTCCGGCCACGTGATAACAATAGTCGGCCAGATCGTCGAACGTGGCGATCACCGAGGGCTGCAAGTCCCAGGCGACACCGTCGAGCACATCGAACAGGTATCGTGGCGGCACGCCATAAGTCCGCACCAGGTGCACCACGGCGGGCAACACGGGATGGCTGGTCGGCCGGCCCGCCAAGGCGTCGGCGACTTCCCGCCGCCAGGCCGCGAGCCGCGCCTGGCGTTCGGCGACCGGCACCGCGGCATCGTCCGCCCAATCGTCGGACAGCCGCAAGAAGGCATACAGCGCGCACATCGCGTTGTACCGCTCGCGGGGCAACGTCAAAAAGGAAAAGCCGAAGTTGTCGGCCGTGCGGCGGGTCAACCGGCGACAATAGGCGATCGACTCGGCCAAGGGGTCCACGGCGGTCATCGCACCTCCGGCAGCGAAACGGCAGCGCGGCCGCGGTCCCGCGACGGCCATACCTGTCTCGCCAGGCAATGCCCAGCGGCGGAGGCGAGCAAAGCGGCCGCGGCTCGGCGGCTGATCACCGGCCGCTGTTCCCACACGCGAAAGCCCTGCCGCTCGATTTGCTTCAAGATTGTCAAGCCGCCGCGCAAAAACAGTTCGACGGCGATTTGCAGCCGACCAGGCATGCGGGAGACGAGGGGCCAGCCCCTTTCCAGATAGTGACGGGCCCGCTCCACTTCCAACCGCATCAGGGCGACAAACTGCGGCGTGCTGCGCCGTTCGTCGAACTGCTCGCGGCGCAGGCCAAACTGCTCGTAATCTTCCCGCGGGAGATAAATGCGTCCGATCGCGTAATCGCGGGCCACATCCTGGCAGAAATTGGCGAGTTGCAGCCCGGTGCAGATCGCATCCGACCAGGCGATGCGGTCGTCCGTGGCGCATCCGCACAGATGCAACACGAGCCGTCCCACCGGATCGGCGCTCCGCCGGCAGTAGTCGCGCAGTTGGTCGAACGTCTCGTATTCGCGGACGAACTGGTCTTGTTGAAAGGCCGAAATCAGATCCTCGAAGGGTTGCGACGGCAACTGATAGCGGACAAGCGTCGGCCGCAGCGCGACAAACACCGGATGCCAGGCTGCTCCGGCGTAACAGCGCCGCAATTCCTCCCGCCACCAATCCAGGCAGGCCAGGGCTTGAGACGGATCGCGCAGCTCGTCCCCCAAATCGTCGGCCCAGCGGCAAAAGGCGTACAGATTGCAAAACGGCTGCCGCAGCTCCCGTGGCAAGAACCAGTTGACGATCGGAAAGTTCTCGTAGTGCCGGGTGGCTAGCCGTCGGCAATACGCCTCGGCAGCCGACAGCGACGGCGGCGGGCGCACGGCGGCGGCGGGCGGTCCCCATTCGGCAAAGTCGGCGGCAAACATGCTCGGCTCCTGGGAGTGATCGTCGAACATCCCTCGGCGGCCGTCAACCGACGTTTCCCGCGGCGCGCAACCGATCACCAAGTGCTCAGCACGAATTGCTCAGCACGAGTTGCTCAGCACGAGTTGCTCAGCACGAGTTGCTCAGCACGAGTTGCTCAGCGCCAATCGCTCAGCGCCGGTCGTTGGTTGGTCGGCGCCCTTCGGCAGCCGCTTGCCGGGGGCAGCTTCCCCGATGCAAACCACCGAGGGCCGGTGAGCAGAAGCCGAGGGACGGTGAGCAGAAGCCGAGGGCCGGAGGGCAGAAGGCAACCTGTCGGCGGCCCAGCTTGCGGGCGGCGTGCCGTCGCGGCATGCTCGAAGATCTGTCCGTCCCACCTAGACCATCAGCACGAGTGAGCACTGCCATGGCAGCACTGGTCACGCCGTCGCAAGAGCATGCTTTTCGTCGGGGACCGCGGGTGGTGGCCATCGAAACCGTGATCCCCGATCACGTGTTTCCCGGCCTGTTGCTCCTGCGGGTGCAGACCGACGCGGGCACCGTGGCGGGCGATCCGGTGATTGGTCATGGCGAAACGTATTACGCGCCCCACGGCGTGGCGGCCATTCTGCACGATTGGATGGCCCGTCGGTTGTTGGGAGCCGACGCCCTCGCCATCGAAAGTCATTGGCGCTTTTTGTACGAGCGGGCCACCGCCTTTGGCGGGACTGGCGCCGAACTCCGCGCCCTTTCCGCCATCGACCTGGCCTTGTGGGATGTGTTGGGACAATTGACGCGGCAACCGATCTGGCGGCTGCTGGGCGGTCCCGTGCGGGATCGGATTCCGGTCTATCACAGTTGCGGCGGTCCCTTGTACGGCGGACGACGGCCGGGTGATGCCGGCGGTCAGGGGTGGCCGGGCCATGGCGATCCCGGTCGGCCTGGTCCCCTGGAAGACAATTGGCGCAGCCGTCACGAACCGGGCGACCTCGCCGAGGAACTCCTCGCCGCCGGTTATCGAGCCATGAAATTGTGGTCGTTCGATGAGATTTATCAGCGGCAGGGAGGGTTGCAGATCCGCTGGGAAGACGTCGACTACGGCCTGGCCCCGTTTCGCGCCATTCGCGAACGGGTCGGCCGCCGCATGGAATTGATGCTCGACGGGCACGGCTTTTTCGCCCTGCCGGCCGCCTTGCGGATTGCCCAGGCCATGCGCGAGATCGAACCCTTGTGGCTGGAAGACGTGCTGCGCCCGGATGCGGTGGAGACGATGGCCGTTTTTCGCGAGCGGGCCGGTGTGCCGATTGCCGTCAGCGAAATGGTGGTCCTGCGGGACATGCTGCGGCAGGTCTTGGACCGGCGAGCCGCCGATTACGTGATGATCGATCCCACCTGGGTCGGCGGGATCAGCGAGACGCGGCGCATGGCCGAGTTGGCGCAGTTGCACAACCTTCCGGTGCTGATGCACGATTGCACGGGGCCGTTGACGCTGTTCGCCGGGCTGCACGTCTCGGCCGCCGTTCCCGCCGTGACCTCTCAGGAAACCGTTCGCGCCCACATGGCCACGGTCTATCCGCAGTTGATCGATGAGCCGCCGGTGATTCAGGACGGACACATCGCCTTGCCGGAACGGCCGGGACTCGGCGTGCGGCTGCGTGACGACCTGTTCGACGGCCGCCATCCGCAATACCGGATCACCCGGTTGTAGCCGCCGGCCCGCGCGGGGCCGCTGTCGTTGCTGGATGCGTTGCCTGCCGCTGAGCGGTTGCGTGTCGCCGCTGAGCGGTTGCGTGTCGCCGCTGAGCGGTTGCCGCCGCTGGAGGGGCCGCTGCCACGGCCTGTGCGGGCGGCACGGCTGCATCCCGCGGGCTGTTCCGAGGGAGCGAAATCCGGTACGTTCTTCGCGCCCCGCATGTTGAGAAGTGATGAAACGCCCTGCTCGAAAATCGGCTCCGCGCGTTGCCAAGCGTCCGCTCGCGGAACTGTTGCGTCAGCGGCCGCTGGCGGATGGTCTCGACGCCGCTCCCGAGATCGAAGTCCGCGCGCCCACGCCGCATCCGTTTCTCTATCGCAAACGGTTGGGGCAATTCCCTCCCCAGGCCATGCCCGGCGATGTGGTGCGGCTGCGGTTCGCGAACGGCGACGTCTTTGGCTGGGGCCTGTTCAACCCCCATGCCGAAATTGCCGTCCGCGTGCTCCGCCATGGTCCGGCTCCGCCCGATGAAACCTGGTGGCTGGAACGCTTGCAAGCCGCCGCGAATTTGCGCCGGCACTTGCTGCATCTCGACGAGGCGACCGATGCCTACCGCGTGGTGCACGCCGAGGGAGACGGTCTGTCCGGACTGATCGTCGATCGTCTGGGTGATGTGCTGGCGCTGGAAGCGTTTTCGCTGGGCATGTATCAGCGGGGCGAGGCCTTGTTGGAAGGATTGGGGGCGCTGGTCGGCACCCGGTACGGCGTGCTGCGGGCCGGTCCCCATGCCGCCGACCACGAGGGATTCGCCGCCGACCCCGTCGGTTCGGAAGACTTGCCTTCGCGGATCGTGGTCCGCGAATTCGGCACGAAATTCCGCGTGGATTTCACGGCGGGGCAGAAGACGGGATTTTATTGCGATCAGCGTGAGAACCGGCGGCGGTTCGCCGATTTCTGCCGCGGCCGCTCCGTCCTCGACGTGTGCAGCTACACCGGCGGATTCGCCTTGCAAGCGGCGCGCATCGGTCCGGCGCGCGAAGTCACCGGCGTGGAATTGGATGAGTCGGCGGTGCGGTTGGCCCGCGAGAATGCGCGGTTGAACCATCTGAAGCAGGTGCACTTCGTGCAGGCCGACGCCTTCGCCTACGTGCGCGACATGCTCCGCAATCAGCGGACGTATCAAGCCGTGGTGCTCGATCCTCCCAAGTTGATTCGCACGCGCGAAGAGCTGTCCGACGGCCGGCGAAAGTACTTCGATCTCAATCGGCTGGCCTTGCAGGTGGTGGAGCCTGGCGGATTATTGCTCACGTGCAGTTGCTCCGGACTGCTCGACATGGGGGAATTGACGCGGCTGGTGGGGGCGGCGGCCCACGATGTGCAGCGGCGGATTCAGATTCTCGCCAAGGGAGGCGCGGCGGCCGACCATCCCCTGTCTCCAATCTGCCCAGAAAGCGAGTATCTCAAAGCGCTGTGGCTGCGCGTCGAATGACCGCGCTGCGCGCGGTTTTGCCCGGACAACACCCTGTCCGCGCGGCCGGGCGCACAACCTCGCTCGACGGCCGGGCGCCCAACCTCTCCACGCGTTTGGGCGGACGTGGTGCCGCCGCGGCCGACACAGCGGCGGCGAGCCGTTCCCGGCCGGCTTAACTGCGCGACGCTGTCCAGGCGGGAAGGCCGGGTTGGCGTTTTCCGTGGCTGCGGGATTGGTCATGGTCCGGCGGCTTGCCGTAGAATCGAGATTCGGTCGCGGCCCCCGGAGCACGGAGGTCGGGCGCGGGGCGATTCCTGAAGGGAAAGGTAGCAGCATGTCGACGGTCCTGCCGATGTCCGTTCCCGAGACGCATGATGAACTCCCCTTGGCGTTGCCGCTGGAATTGACGGTGCGTGATCCGGAAACGATCGCCGAGCTGTGGTCCTATCCGGAGGGGGAGTTGCGGGACGAATTCGCCCTCAAGGCGCTGCGGATCGGCGTCCTGGCGCTGAAACAAGCCCGGGGACAGCTCGATGGCGACCTGGTGCGCCGCGAGGGAGACCGCCTGCTGTCCTTGTTGCAAAGCCGGCTCGATGAACATGCCCGCGCGGTTCACGAGCGGACGGCGACCACGCTCCGCGAGTATTTTGATCCGCAATCGGGCCGGTTTCACGAGCGCGTCAACCGGCTGATCGGGCGGGACGGCGAACTGGAGCAGGTGCTGCGGCGTCAATTGGGGGCCGAGGACTCGGAACTGGCCAAAACCCTCGCCGCGCATTTCGGCGAGGAAAGCGAACTGCTGAAATGGCTCAGCCCGGACGAAAGCCGGGGGCTGCTGGCCGCCGTCCGCGGCGCCGTCGAGGAACAACTGGCCCAACAGCGGGAACACGTGCTGCGACAATTTTCGCTCGACAACAAGGACGGCGCGCTGTCCCGCCTGCTCCAGGAACTGGCGGAACGGAACGGTCAGATGACCGGTCAGTTGCGGGAGCAGATCGAGCAGTTGATGCGGCAGTTCTCCGCCGATCAGGAAGGTTCGGCCCTCAACCGGTTGCTGGAGAACGTCACGCGGTCCACGCGGTTGATCACGGCGGAGTTCTCGCTGGACGAGGAGAAATCGGCCCTGGCCCGGCTCAAGCGGGAGTTGCTGCAACTGTTGCACGAGCATCGCGAACAGAATGCCAGGTTTCAGGAAGAAGTGAAATTGACGCTGCAAGCCATGAGCGTCCGCAAGCAGGAGGCCGCGCGGTCCACCCGGCATGGTCTCGATTTCGAGGCCGCCGTCGTGGAACTGATCCACAAGGAAGCCCAAAAAACGCACGACTTCGCCGAGGCCACGGGGAACCGCACCGGCCTCATCAAGAACTGTAAAAAGGGAGACGTGGTGATCACGCTGGGGCCGGACAGCGCGGCCCCCCAGGCGAAAATCGTCGTGGAAGCCAAGGAAGACGTCAGTTACCAGTTGGCCGACGCTTGCAAGGAGCTTGACGAGGCGCGCAAGAACCGCGGCGCATCGGTCGGCGTATTCGTCTTCTCGCGCAAAACAGCCCCGACCGCGCTGGAACCCCTGTTTCGCCTGGGCAGCGACGTGTTCGTGATCTGGGACAGCGACGACCCCGACAGCGACCTGTACTTGCGGCTGGCCGTCAGCGTGGCCCGCGCGCTGGCCATTCGCCAACAACAGCACGATGCCAGTCTCAACGCCGACCTGCTCGACGTGGAAACCGCCATCGCGAACATCGAGAAAGCCGTCGGCGGATTGGACGAACTGCAAACGTCGGCCCAGCAGGTGGGCAAGCAGAGTGAAAAAATGCTCGACCGCATCCGCATCATGCGGAACGAGCTGAGCCGTCAGATCGAGACCCTGCGCGACAAAACGGCCGCGTTGAAGCACGCCACCTGAGGCCGGCGCGACTGACTCTGCCCCCCAGAGTTCGTCTTCCGACCGGAGATGCCGCCCCGTCGACAGGCGGCCGGCCGACCGGCAAGGTCGCCGACAGTCCCCGCGACATGCCCCCCAGAGCCATCCGAGCCTGGGCCGCGCTGGCCGGTGGTCAATAACTCGGCGCGGAGGCACCGCCGGAACCGGAGCCCGATGCACCGTCCGCGACGGTGATGGGGGGCAAGTCCAACCGCCGCCGGCATTCATCGAGCATGTCGCGCGTGCGGCTGGCTCCGCAACGGGTCACCCCCAGCTCGCGCACGGCGAGCAAGGCGTCCAGGTCGCGGATGCCGCCGGCCGCCTTGACCTGCACGTGCGGGGCGGAGTGCGTGCGCATCAGCTTCAAATCGTCCAGGGTGGCGCCGCCGGTCCCGTAACCGGTGGACGTTTTCACCCAGTCGGCGCGGAGGTCGGAGCACAGCCGGCACAGCTCGATTTTGTGGGCCGTCTGCAAGTAGCAGTTCTCGAAGATCACCTTGACTTTCCGACCGGCCGCATGCGCCACCTCGATCACGGCCTGCACATCCCGGCGGACATACGCCCAGTTGCCGCTCAGCACCTGGCTGATGTTCACCACCATGTCGAGTTCCTCGCAACCCTCGGCCACGGCCTGTTCGGCCTCGGCCCGCTTGATCGCCGTGGCGTGTCCGCCGTGCGGAAAGCCGATCGTGGTGCTGGCCTTGACCGTGCTTCCCCGCAACAGGTCCACGCACCGCGGGAGCGCGTAGGGCATGATGCACACGCTGGCCACGTCGTAGGCCCGCGCCAGACGGCAGCCGGCTTCCAGCTCGGCCCACGTCAGCGTGGGGTTGAGCAGCGAGTGGTCGATCATTTTCGCGAGGTCGGGGTAGGTGTATGTCATGCAACTCGCGCCTTCAGGCAGCAGGCCAGCAAACCGAAGGCCGCCGAGCATCGCCGGCGCCCTTCCCGGGAACGGCTTCATAACCCGTACGACAGCACGTACAACACCACGAACAACGCCGCCATGCAGCCCACGATGGTCACGAACAACCGGGCCGCGCGACGCAAAATCCGTTCGGGCAACTCGTACCGGCTGGCACTGTAAACCAGACTGATCGCCGCCGCCAACGGCAACACGTACCAACTGACGTTCCACTCCCCTTGGGCGAGGATCCACGGCAACATGACGAGCCTACTCCGAGTTGGGGCCGCGGCCAGACGGCCGCCGCCGAGGGATGTTGCGGTCTGCCAGTGTTCGGCGACGGACATGCGGCCGCATGGTTACATGGTCAACCCTGTGCGTTCCGGGAAAGTCCTTGGGATCGTTCGAGGTAAGTCCTGGGATCGTTCCGGGGAAGTCCTGGGGTCGTTCCGGGGAAGTCCTTGGGTCGTTCCGGGGAAGTCCTTGGGATCGTTCGAGGCAAGTCCTGGGATCGTTCCGGGAAAGTCCTTGGGATCGTTCCGGGGAAGTCCTGGGGTCGTTCCGGGGAAGTCCTTAGGATCGTTCGAGGCAAGTCCTGGGATCGTTCCGGGAAAGTCCTGGGGTCGTTCCGGGGCGTCCTGGGTTTTCCACACCCGCCCGCCAGCTCGCGGCCGGAATTTCGTGGACTCGTCGTCAGCGGATCGAGCCGGCGGCCGGTTCGCGGGAAGGAGCGGTGGCCGTCGCCGGAGCGGTTTGACCGGCGGCATCCGTCGCCGGCACCTCGTCCCCAAAGCCGTAAGCCGGTCCTTCGATGGCATCCCAAATCGCCAGGATATTCAGCAAGCCGGCAATCATCGTCAAGGCGATCGCCAGGTCGTAGAACTTGCCCAAGCGGCCGTGGAGATCCTGAAGGGTTTCGGCATCGGGAGGGGCCGCATAGGCATCCCAGAACGAACGCGGAATCGTCCCGCGAATCAGCCGCGACGCATGGGGATGTTGATCGGACTCCCGCGCGACGAGGCACTGCAACTTGCGACGAAAGCCGCCACTCACCGGCCGGTCGAGCCGAAACCCTCCCTCGAGTTCCAATTCGATCGGCTTCCCATCGAGCGTGCCAACGAAACGCCCTCGCGTGTCGGTCACGCTTCCGGCTGGCGTCGTGGCGAGTTCGATCGTCCCGACTAGCGGGCCGACCACTTCGTCCTGAGCGGGACCAGTCGCCACCAACTCACCGGTGAATTCCGCCTTCAACGGCTCCGTCAACTCCACAACGATGCGGTTTTGCGGAGCCGCCGCCCGACGGGCTTGTTGCCAGGCCGGCAACGCCGGCAACCCCACGCACACCTGGGCCAGATAATGCAGGCTCACGCCCCAGGATTTGTTGGGGGCGTTGTAGACGACGGCCCCCTCGCCGAGCTTCAGCCCGCCGAAAAACGTTCCCAGAATGCAACAGAAGTAGATGCAGCCCTTGAAGAGGCGGCCCTGATAGAAGTGTCCCGCACCGGGGATCAAATAGGCCAACACACCGGCGACGAACACATTTTTTTCCTCCCATCTCCGTCGATGGTCGTTGGATGGCGTCACCCCCATGCGTGCGTCCTGTCTGTGCCGGAATCGGGCAGCATTTCGATCGTTAATGCGTTCATGACTTGGCTGGTTTTTCGTGACCACGCTGGTCGTCGCGTTCCGCGTGGACCATTAGTCGGAGTGCACCGCGGCCAGTGCGCGGCAACTCCCTCTTGCCCGCACAGGACAGTCTAGCAGATTCTGCCAAGGCGACTCCAGTGCGACTGCCGCCGCGGTGACCAACCGCCGCGGTGACCAACCGCCGCGCAGGCCGCGTCGACCGCCGGGCCTGGTCGCACAGCGGGTGTTGACGGTTCACTGTCCCACCCGCGGCCGTGACTGGTCGACCTGCTAGAATCTGGTGCGGAGAGCCGTTCGCCGCCTGGTGGCGAGGGGATCGCGCTGCTCCCCAATTCGGATTCTGGACGACCGCACAACCTTCTCGACAACCCATACACCCCAAGGGAATTCCGCCATGTCGGCCATGCCAGCGGTGGGAGCGAAAGCTCCGGCGTTCGATCTTCCAGCCTATCCCGGCGGTCGCTGCCGATTGAGTCAGCTCAAAGGGAAATATGTCGTGTTGTACTTCTACCCCAAGGACAACACGCCGGGTTGCACCACGGAAGCCTGCGACTTTCGGGACCAGCAGGCGCAGTTCACGGGAGACGACGTGGTGGTGCTGGGTGTGAGTCCCGATTCCCTCGAGTCCCACGAAAAGTTCGCCGCCAAGTTTTCGCTCCCCTTCCGATTGCTGTCCGACGCCGATCATGCCGTCGCCGAAAAGTACGGCGTGTGGGTGGAAAAGTCGATGTACGGCAAGAAGTCGATGGGCATTCAGCGGGCGACCTTCCTGATCGATCCGGCGGGGAAAATCGCCGCGGTTTGGCCCAAGGTGAAGGTCGCCGGGCATGTGGCGGAGGTGGCCGCGAAACTGCAAGCGCTCCGCGGGTCATGAACGCCGGTTCGGGATCGGGATGCCGGTTCGGGATGGGGATGCCGGTTCGGGATCGGGATGCCGGTTCGGGATCGGGATGCCGGTTCGGCAGAGGGACGCCCCGTGGCACCTGGCCGCCGGAGGGGGCTGCAAGTTCGGCTTGGTAGCGGTCGCGACAACCGTCTACAATGGGCCGAAGGGGCCGCCGTGCCAAGAGCACGCCCCGCACCGTCGGAGAGGATTGCCATGCGTGAAGCGATCGCTGTGTGTTTGGCCCTTGCGGGAGGCGTCGGAATCTGGCCGGCGGTGGTCGCCGCCGACACGGTTCCTCCCAGCGGCTACCGCCTGCAAGAATCGGACGACATTCTGCAACCGCTTCAGCCGGTGCGGCCGCGGTCGGCCGAAATGCAAAACAAGGTGGAGGCGGCCGCATGGTTCGCCACCGGCCGGCTGCTGGAAACGCGCCAAGATTTTCGCGGCGCGCTGAATGCCTATCGCAAGGCGGTCGAACTCGATCCCCGGTCGATCGAGATTTACCGGGCGTTGGTGCCGCTGGCCATGCAGTTGGACCAAGTGGAGGAAGCGCTGCGGCTGGCCATGCGGGCAGTGGAACTTGATCCGCAGGATTACGAGCTGTTGTTGCGGATCGGCGTGCAATTCGCCCGGCAGCGGGACTTCGCGGCCGCCATCAAATACCTCGACCAGGCGGTCCGTTCGCCGCGGTTGGACCAACGGTCGCCGGCGTTTGTGATGCTGCACGTGGAACTGGGCGTGCTGTACCACGCCACGGGTCAGGCGGACAAAGCCGCCGACTCGTACGCCGTGATCTTCGACGCCGTGAAGGACCCATCCAAGTACAACCTGGAATTCCGGTCCCGCGCCGCCTTGCTGGCCGACCCCCGCACCAGCTACGAGCGGATCGGCCAGGTGTTGATGGACGGCGGCCGGCTGGAACTGGCGTCGGAAGCCCTGGACCTGGCGGCCAAGACCAACCGGGCCTCGGCGGGCAACCTGACCTACGCCCGCGCGAAAATCTTGCTGCTGTCCAACAAGCCCGAAGCAGCGCTGGCCGAACTGCAAAAGTACTTCGATGAACAGCGGCAATCCAAGGGCCGCGAGGCGTATCAACTCCTCGCCGACATTTTGCAGAAGCTCGGCCGCGGCGAGGAATTGGTGGGCCGCCTGGAACAAATCGCCCAGCGCGATCCCCGCAATCGCCCCTTGCAATACTTTTTCGCCGACGCCCTGGTGCAAGCCGGCGAACTGGAGCGCGCCCGCCAGGTGTATGAAGCGGCCCTCAAGGGGGCGGGAGACGCCGCCGGTTATCTCGGCCTGGCGGGAGTCTACCGCCGGCTGAAGCGTGCCGACGAACTGCTCGACGCCCTCGGCCGCGGTCTGTCGAAAGTCGGACCCGACGGCGTGGAACAACTGGGGCAGTTCGACACGGAATTGAAGACCATCGCCGCCGATGCCGCCCTGGTGGATGCGCTGATGGAAGCCGGCCGCAATCAGGCGAAAGCGGAACCCACGCAGCTCACCTTCGACGAATCGTACCTTCTGGCCAAAGTCGCCGAGCAACTGGAGCGGTACGATCAGGCGATTGAGTTTTTCCGGCTGGCGGCGAAACTGGATAAGGACCGGGCGATCCTCGCCTACCGCGACCTGGCCGAGGTGCTCATCGACGCCCGGCGGTACGCCGAAGCCGCCACCGTCTACGAAGACGCCCTGCGCCTGCGGCCGCCGATCGAATTGAAGGCCCGCTTCTATTTGGGACTGACTCAAGCCAAGGAACTCGCCGGCGACACCGACGGCGCGCTGGCCGCCGTCGAGGAGGCCCAGCGGGAGTTTCCCCAGTTGCCCGTGTTTCAGTTCCAGCACGCGTGGATCTACTATCACGCGCGGCAGTTCGACAAGGCCATCGAGGGCTTCGAGAAGGTGATCCGCGATTACCCGCAAGCCCGGGAAATCGTGCGGCGCTGCCAGTTCAGCCTGTCGAACATCCATGTGCTCCGGGGGGAGATTCGCAAGGGGGAAGAGATCCTGGAAAAGATTCTGGAGGAAGACCCCGAAGACCCGGCCGTGAACAACGACCTCGGGTATCTCTACGCCGATCAAGGCAAGCACCTCGAAAAAGCCGAGGTGATGATCCGCAAGGCCGTGAAGGCGGAGCCGGAAAACGCCGCCTATTTGGATAGCCTGGGGTGGGTGCTGTTCAAGCTCGGCCGCGTGGATGAGGCCGTGCCGTATTTGGAAAAGGCCGCCACCATGCCGTCGCCCGGCAGCGACGGCACCATTTGGGACCACTTGGGAGATTGCTACCATCGACAGGGCAAACTCGAAAAGGCGATCGACGCCTGGAAGAAAGCCTTGCAGCAGGCCGAGGCGGAAAAACATCCCGACGTCAAGCTGATCGAGCGGATCAAAACCAAGTTGCAACCCGTGAAGGCAGACCAGGCTCCCCCCGCCGCCGACAATCCCTGACGGACCGTCCGGGAGCCGCGTTGCCGTTCGTTTCCTCACCTTTTTCCACCTTCCACGCGACACTCAGGACGCATGGCCGGACACTCTCACTGGGCCAATATCGCCTTCAAGAAGGGGCTGGTCGACAAGAAGCGGGGCAAGCTGTTCGGCAAGCTGGCCCGGCTGATCATTGTGGCCGCCAAGCGGGGCGGCGACCCCGCCGCCAACCTCGCGCTGCGGTATGCCATCGAACGGGCCAAAAAGGCCAGCATGCCCAACGAGACGATCGAGAAGGCGATCAAGAAAGGGACTGGCGAACTGGCCGGCGAATCGTACGACGAAGTGCTGTACGAGGGCTACGGCCCCGGCGGCGTGGCCGTGTTATGTGAAATCCTCACCGACAACCGCAACCGCACAGCCGGCGAAATCCGCAAGATTTTCGAAGTGAACGGGGGCAACCTGGGTACCACCGGTTGCGTGGCCTGGATGTTCGAGCGGCAGGGATTGTTCCGCATTTCCGCCGCCCATGTCGACGAGGACCGGCTCATGGAAGTCGCGTTGGACGCCGGCGCCACCGATGTGCGGTCGGTCGACGGGCTGTTCGAGGTGCAATGCACGCCGGACCAGTTTCAGCAGGTGGCCGCGGCCCTGGAAGCCGCGCGGATTCCCGTGGAATCGTCGGAAATTGCCCGCGTGGCCTCCACGACAGTCGAATTGGAAGGAGACACCGCCCGGGCCGCGCTGAAGCTCATGGAAGCCCTGGAAGACCATGATGACGTGCAAAGCGTCACCTCGAACTTCAGCGTCCCCGACGAAATGCTGGCGGAAATGGCCGGCCGTTGACACCCCGGCGGCGAACATCCCTGCTTCACCCACGATTCCCGTCCAGGTTGCCTTCCGGCCACGTGGCGTTCGGGCCACGTGGCGTTCGAGTCACGTGGCGTTCGAGTCACGTGGCGTTCGAGTCACGTGGCGTTCGAGTCACGTGGCGTTCGGGCCGCGATACAGTCCCGTCGCGTTACCGCCCCCCCTTGGCCACCGCCGGTGTCGCGCACGCCGGCGACGACCGGTCGACAATCCACACATTGCGGAATTCCACGGGATTTCCGTGGTTTTGCAGCAGGATGGGCAGCGGTTGCGGGCCTTCGGGGCTGCCTCCGCCCGTTTTATTCTCCAGAGCCACGTTGTTGTGGATGATGACGCCGTTATGCCAGACGGTGATCCGTGCCGGAGCGGTCTTGGCCCCCGCGTCGTCGAAGCGGGCCGCCTGAAAATGAATGTCGTACGTCTGCCAGGACAAGGGTGGAAAACTCATGTTGAGATCGGGCGCCTTGAAGCGGTACAGTCCTCCCGCCTCGTTGTTTTGCGGCTCCAATCCGAATGAATCGAGCACCTGAACTTCGTAGCGTTTCTGGAGATAGATGCCGCTGTTGCCGCGCGCCTGGCCGCGGGCCAGCGGCATGTACGGCGTTTTGAACTCCACATGCAGGATAAAATCGCGGAAGCTGTCCACGGTCTCCGCGCCCACCTGGAGCAATCCCCGCTCGGTGACCTTGGCGTTTTTCAGCCGCTCGGTCGAGCGGCCGTCAAACAGCACAATGCTTCCCGGAGGAGGAGGTGCTCCCGCGGTCAGGCTGTAGCGATACAGCGGCTGCAAATACCCCCAAAAAGCCCCCTCCCGGCTGGACACGCTCACCGCGCGGCCGGCCTGGAGCTTCGCCACCACCTCGTCCCCGCGCAGCGTGAGCACATCGCCGACCCGCTCTCCCGCCAATTTGTGCTTTGCTCCGCCGGTATAGCCGTTCCCGGGCAAACCTCCCGGATAGAACAACCCGGAAAACCGCCCCTCCCCCAAGGCCACCACTTGCAGTCCCCCGTTCTGGCGGCAGCCGCGGACGCAAAGGGTGCCGAAGTATTCCCCTTGCCAGGCGAAATCGGCGTCGGCCTGAGCGGGATCGGTCACTCCCTTTTTGAGGTCCGGCTCAGCCGCCGAGGTCCACGCGGCCCCGCAGGCCAACAGCCATACCAGCCACAGGTCGCGCGCCATGGATGCCTTGCTCCTTCGCCGAAAGTCGTTGGTCACATTTTCTGGAGGTGGCCGCTCGCAACCGAAATTCGTCGCGGCCTCTGCGGGGAATGTCGTCCCGGGAGGCCCTCGGCCGCGACCTTGGCCGACGGATCCGGCGGAGGTCCCCCGCGCAAGGCCCCAAACGGGCGTCGGGCACACCGGTGGTACAGTGGATTGCCGCGACCGAATTTTCAACCCTTGCCGCCCCCCTTATAATCGCTCGGGCGGTGCCGCTCCGCGCTCGGCAATTGCACACCGAAATCGTTTTCTCCCGCCCCCTGTTTGGGAACCGTCAGCGTGTCGGACCACCACGAGTTGATCGCAGCGTTGGAAGCCAACATTTCCTCTGCGATTCTGGGCAAGCCCGAACCGATTCGCCTGGCGCTGGTGGCGTTGCTGTCCGAGGGACACATTCTGGTGGAAGACGCTCCCGGCGTGGGCAAGACGTCGCTGGCCAAGGCCATCGCCAAAAGTCTCGACTGCGACTTCAAGCGGCTGCAATTCACCCCCGATATGCTGCCCAGCGACATTCTCGGTTCCAGCGTTTATCTCCCCAATTTGGGGGAATTCGAGTTCCGTCGCGGTCCGATCTTCACCAACGTGCTTCTGGCCGACGAAATCAACCGCACCACGCCCCGCACGCAAAGCGCTCTGCTGGAAGCGATGAGCGAAGGGCAGGTGTCGGTGGAGGGGAAGACGCACCCCTTGAGTTCCCCCTTTTTCGTGATGGCCACGCAAAATCCGTTCGAATTCGAGGGTACGTATCCCCTGCCCGAAAATCAGCTCGACCGCTTCATGCTGTGCATCGACATCGGTTATCCCGATCGTGCCGTCGAAAAACAGGTGCTCATGCAGCACCGGAATGGTCAGCCGGTCGACAAGCTGCGTCCGGTGCTCAAGACCGACCAGTTGCACCGCTTGCAGCAGGCGGCCCGCGAAGTGCGGGTGGACGACGCCCTGCACGATTACCTGCTCGATCTGGTGCACGCGACCCGCACCCACGACGAACTGCTCCTGGGGGTGAGCACCCGCGGCGCCATCACGCTGTATCGCGCGGCCCAAAGCCTGGCGCTGATCGAGGGGCGGAACTATGTCGTCCCCGACGACGTCAAACGCCTGGCCCCCGCCGTGCTGGCGCATCGTGTCGGCGTCAAGGGCGTGCTCCGCGAAGGCCAGCGCGAACGGGCCCGGCAGGTGATCCGGCAAATCCTTTCCAAAACTCCCGTCCCCGCGTAAACCGTACCTCGACGCTCTCTGCGGCCGTCAACATGTCGCTGGCTGAAGCTGCACGAACGAAGCGGTCAACCATCACGCGGCGCCTCCGCGGCCCGGCTCGGCGCAATCCGGCGGGGATCGGCAAGCGGCCTGGCCCGCCGCCGCGGTGTCTGCGCGCGGCGACGGCGGTGGCGTGGCTGCTGGCAACGTTCGCGCAGGCTCTGGCCGGGGAACTGGTGACGGTGCGGATCGGCACCATGCCGGTGGTGTTGTCGGCGCCGCACGGCGGGGAGCAGCCGCTGCCCAACGTCCCCGTGCGTCAACGGACCGATCTGCCCAAGTTTCAGATCGTCCGCGACGAACGCACGGCCGAACTGACCGAAAAGATCGCCGCCACCCTCGCCGACGAATTGGGGCACGTCCCGTATCTCGTGATCCTCCGCGTCGAACGCAAGTACGTCGACGTCAACCGGCCCGCCGACCACGCCTACGAATGCGAGGCCGCCAAGGCCGTTTACGACGCCTATCACGCGGCGCTGCGGAAGCATTGCGACGATATCCGCGCGAAGTGGAAACACGGCCTGTTGATCGACGTGCACGGACAAACCCTGGAAGAGGCCGCGATTTTTCGGGGGACGCTCAATCTGGAGACCGTCGCCGCGCTCCGCCGACGCGTCGCACCCGACGTCTATCTGCATCTCGATCGGGCCTTGGCCAAGCAAGGTTTGCGGGTCTTGCCTCCGCTGACCGAACGCGAGACGCGGTTTACCGGCGGGCACATCATTCGCACCTACGGCAGCCAGCATCCCGACGGCATCGACGCCATCCAGTGGGAGTTTGGGAGCGAACTGCGGCAAAAAGAGGTGCTGGAGCACACGGCGCGCAGCGCCGGTGTGGCGCTCGCCGAGTTCGTGCGGGCGTATTACCTCAAGTGAAGCGTGGCGCGAGTCGCCGCCGCGGACGGCGCGTCCTCCCCCACTGGCACAGCGCCCAAAAACCGCTCTTTTCCCGGATCACGGAATCTGCTACATCCCCCCCACCCGGGTCTCGCCAGCGAATGGGCAGATCGTTCGCCAGGCAGGCCGATCCGTGGTGGTGCCGGAGTTGTTTCCGGACCAAGGAGCCGCCGGCGTGAGACACGGTTTTCGCACTCGGGTGTGGCGCGAACTGCCGTTTTCGGCGCGGCGAGCCATACTTTCCACGCTGCGCACGGTCGACCAGATTGACGAGTGGCTGGCCGAGGCCTGGAAGTCGTTTCAGGAATCGCCGGCGTGGTTGCTGGTGGCGACCGCCGGGATGTTCGGACTGGTGCTGACCGTGCTCTTGTTGTTCGCGCCGCCCCAACCGGCACCGGCCAAATCCGTGCGGACCGTGCCGCCGCGCGAACACTCCTTGGCCCGCACGCCGCCGCGCAAGAACCCCGGCGAGCTGGATTCGCGGATCGAAATCGCCGAACGGCCCGCCACGCCGCGCTCCTACCCGGCGGAATTCCTGTTTGTCGAGGGAGACCACGACCGCTCGCGGCGATCCACCACCCCCGCGCTCCGGCAGCCTCAGCCGGCGGAGCTGAGCGGCGCGGCCCTGCCCGGCGAAGTGCCACCGCCGTCATCCACCAAGCCGCGAACAGACGACGTTGTGCCTTGGGATGAACCGCCACTCGTCCGCCGCCGCTCCGCGCCGTCGAATGTCCTCGTCGACGAAGAGACGCCCGCGCGGGAGTCCGCCCGGCCCGATGTACAGCCACTGGTGACATTCTGGCGGCACGCGACCGCCACCGCGTCGCCGTCCGATATCACCCTGCTCCGCGTGCAAGCCGTCCCCCCGGAAGTTTTGTCCCGTGCCCAAGACCCGTTGGCTGGACGCGCCGATGGCTGGACGGTCGCCGCGGCACGTGCGTCCCCTGCCGTGGAGCTTCCTGTTCGGTATGCGGGCGAGCCGGTTGACGACTCCGACACGGTTGTGGGAGCCGGGGCATCGTTGGAGGATCCCTGGGACGTGGTGCAGGACTGGCCGACTCAAACCGAAGTGGCGGTGCGGCTGGAATTGCGGGCACCCGAGGCGGTGCGGCTGGCCCATCCCCAGCGCTCGGAGTTGGTGATTCGCAACCTTGGTTCCGAAACCGTCCGCCGCGTGCAAGTGAGGGAACAACTCACGGGATTGGACGTGGTGACGCAGGCATTTCCTGGCGGCGTGGTGCGAGGCGATGTGCTGGAACGCGAACTGCGCCGCTTGCGGCCCCGTCGTGAGCGGACACTGGAACTGGATTGGTGGCCCACGAGCGCTGCCGCGCGTTACCACGCGGCTCAGGTGCTCATCGAAGCCGCGGTGGCCGCGTCGGTGGACGTGAGGGCCGCCGTCACCGAACCAGCGGACCAGCCCCACTCGTCACGGGATGCGGCGCCCTCCGGGGAATCACGGGAACGTCTCCCGGCGGTCGAGGCGGCACCAGAGCCTGGTCCTGGCGAATCCGAGCTGCCCGCGGCGGAACCCGAGGTCCGTGTCCGACCCCGACCGGAGGTGCAGGTATCGGTGCGCGGCACCCGCACGGTGCGGCGGTCCGAAGTCGCCGAGGTGGTGATTGAAGTCCGCAATACCGGGAATGTCCCGCTGCACGACGTGCGGATCTGGGCCGATGTGCCCCCCGCGCTGGTGCATCGCCACGGTCCTCAATTGGAATACGAGGCGGGTTCGCTCGCTCCCGGTGAATCGCATGTGACCGTGTTGCGGGTGTTGGCGGGACAAGCCGGGCTGGCTGTTGCCGGCTTGCGCGTCATCTCGGCGGAACAGGCCGAGGCGGAAACGGAAGTGCGGCTCACCGTGCTGGACCAGAATGCGGCCGCGCCGCCGGGCAGTCCCTCTGGGATGGCCTCGTCGACCGGAAGGGCTTCGTCCCGAGATACGCCCTCCTCGACGGGCGCCGTCTCCGCGACGGATGCATCGGCGGCGCGCAAGCCATCCTCGATGGGCACCGATCGACGTCCCGCGGTCGCCGTGCGCAAAGCCCATGGCGTGCTCGGCTCCCAGGTGGTGCTGGGGGGACCGGCCTTCTGAGGGCCGGACGGCCGGACCGGGTTCTCGCCGTTGTTGTTCCCCGCAAGCTGCCGGCGGCGTGCGTGGTGTTTCGTGCGGGCCGTGGTGTGCCGCGACAAGTTCCCTGTGCCGTGCGGAAGTGCGGCGGACTGGCGGGAGGGCCTTCGCGCGGCCAACAATGGGCTTACTCAATTGTCCGCCGTATGCCGGTTTCGTGCGGAACGTGCGATCGGCATTTCCACGACAGGAACCTGGCTCCTTGCACCAGGCTCCGCGACAGGAACCGAAGTGATGACTCAACCGCCGCCGATGACGCTGCGCGACCTGCAAACCATCATTCAGCGGATGTACGGGGAAAAGGATGCGGCCCGCGGCGTCGAGGGGACGTTCATGTGGTTGATGGAAGAAGTGGGGGAGTTGGCTGCCGCGCTCCGCGACGGGTCTCCGCCCGATGAACTGGCCAGGGAATTTGCCGATGTGCTCGCGTGGTTGACGACGATCGCCAATGTTGCCGGCATCGATCTCGAGGCCGCCATCCGCTCCAAATACGGTCGAGGTTGCCCCGGTTGCGGGGAAACGATCTGTACGTGCGATCCCGAGGAGAAGCCCTAGTGTTCAGGGTTTCCGCTCGTCTCGCCGGTCAGACGCCTTAGAATCTGAATGCGCGAGGAATTCGTGCGACCCGGCCAAAGTCGCGCAACGGACGGGCGGTTGGAGCGCACGCGGCACCAAACGTCCCGAACGAGTGAGGGAACGCGGACCGGTTCGTTGATGGGGGTCACGTGCTCTCATGTTGACGTCCCTGCCCAACGCCGTGATGCTCGTGCAGGCCATCGTGGACAACACCTCCTCGGTGATCTACGTCAAGGATCTGTCTGGTCGTTACCTGTTGATCAACCGTCGGTTCGAGGAGTTGTTCGGCATCCGCCGCGACGAAGTGCTCGGCAAGACCGATTTCGATCTGTTCCCCGCTCCGCTGGCGGAAGCCTTTCGCCGCAACGATGAGCAGGTCGCCCATGCGGGGCAGTTGCTGGAATTCGAGGAAGTCGCGCCGCACAGCGATGGCCCGCATACGTACCTGTCCATCAAATTCCCGCTCCAGAACTGCGACGGCGAAATCGCCGCCGTGGGTGGTGTTTCCACCGATATCACCGAACGACTGCGCACCCTGCGGGAACTGGAGCAACTTCGTCACCGCCTCGCCTTGCTGCTGGAATCGGTGGGAGAGGGGATTTGCGGCATCACGCGCGGCGGATTGATCGACTTCGCCAACGCGGCTGTCGAGCGGCTGCTGAATTGGCCCGTGGCAACTTTGCTGGGAGAGGAGCATTCCATCCTGTGGCCCGCGGGCGAGGGCGGGTCGGCGGCCAATCCCGTGCGGAATACTCTCCAGTCGGGTCTGCCGCAATATGTCGAGCGCACCATGATGGTCCGCCCCGATGGCACGCAGTTGCCGGTGGAATGCCTGGCCAATGCGGTGTTCGATCAGGGGGAAGTGGTCGGAGCGGTGCTGGTCTTCCGCGATTTGCGGGAGCGGCTGGCGCGCGAGCGGATCGACGCCGAATTGCTGGCCGCCTACCACGTGCAACATTATTTGTATCCGCAGCAGCCTCCAGAGATTTCGGGCTTTGACGTGGCCGGCATGACGTTTCCCTCGGCGCGGGTGTGCGGCGACTACTACGACTTTCAGCCCTGGTACGACTCCCAGTGGTGCCTCGCGCTCGGCGACGTGAGCGGGCACGGCTTGGGACCAGCCTTGCAGATGGTGGAGACGCGGGCCGTGTTGCGGGCCGTGCTGCGGTACACCAACGAACCCTGCCAGGTGTTGCGGCGGATGAACGAAATCTTGTATGCCGACATGCCCGAAGGGATGTTTGTGACCTTGTTCGTCGCGCGGCTCGATCCCCGGACCCGCACCCTCACCTACTGTTCGGCGGGACATCCGGCGAACGTCTTTCGCGGCAAGGAGTCGATCGAGTGCTTGAATTGCGGCGGTTATCCGCTGGGGTTGTTTCCCCGCGCGACGTACGCGGACTCGTGCAGGCTGGAGCTGCGGCCGAGGGACATTCTGGTGGTCGCCAGTGATGGCATCAGCGAGATGCGCAGCCGCGACCAGAAGCTGTTCGGCTGGAAGCGGGTGTGGTCGGTGGTGGCCGAACGCCAGCTCGAATCGGCCCAGGACATCGGCGCGGCCCTGTATCACTCGGCGCGGCAGTTCTCCCAGGGGGAACGGCAACACGACGACGTGACCCTCATCATTGCCAAGTGCCTGGCCGAGTGACGGTCGCGGACATCCCCCACGGAAGACGCATGGGGGGTGGCGATGGCGGCATCGCGGATGGCGACGGGGGGAATTAGGCCCGTCCCGTGGCCAGCGTCAGCAGCCGCAATTGATGCTGCACTTCGTCGGTGAGCATTCCGGGCACGAACTTCCACTGCCAATTACCGAACTCCTCGCCGAACGTGCCCGGCGTGTTCATGCGGGCTTCGTGACCCAGCCCCAGAATGTCTTGCAGGGGGGCCATGGCCAGCAGCGAACTGCACTTCCAGGCCAGTTCGACGAATTCCCAGGCGATCCGCCGGGGATCGCAGGGGGTGATCGTCCGCAGCCGGGCCAGCCGTTCGGGATAGGGCGCGATGTCGGTGAGGAACCAGCCCGCCACGGTGTCGTTGTCGTGGGTGCCGGTGTAGACCACGGAATTCGGTTCGAATTCGTCCAAACGGAAGGGAGGATCGGTCTCTGAGCCCGGCAGGCGGAATTGCAGCACGTTCATGCCGGGCAGGTCGAATCGCCGCCGCAACGCGTGGACTTCGGCCGTAATCAGGCCGAGGTCCTCCGCGATGATGGGCAGATTGCCGTCGGGCCTGGCGACCGTGTCGCGCAGGGCTTTTAGGAAATCATCGGCGGGACCGGGCACCCAGTGTCCGTTGACCGCCGTGGTTTCACCCGCGGGGACCGACCAGTACGATTCGAAGCCGCGGAAGTGATCGAGGCGCACCAGGTCGACGGCGCGCAAGGCGGCCTGCAAACGGCGGATCCACCAGCGGTAGCCGTCCCGCTGGAGGGCGTTCCAATCGTAGAGCGGATTGTTCCATAACTGGCCGGTGTCCGAGAAGTAATCGGGAGGCACTCCGGCCACGTGCGTGGGGAGTCCGCGCGCGTCGAGTTGAAACCAGCGGCGATTGGCCCAGACGTCGGCGCTGTCGTGAGACACATAAATCGGCACATCGCCGATGATCTGCACGCCGCGGCGATGGGCGTGGTCGCGCAGCCGCAGCCATTGCCGGGCGAACAGAAACTGCAACCGCCGGTGGAAATCCAGCCGGTGGGAGAGGTCGGTGAAGGCGGCGGGAGTGGGCCGGCAGTCCGCGTCCACATAGCGTTCCCAGCGCGGCCACCACGCTCCGTGATTGGCTTCCCGCAACGCCATGAACTGCGCGTGAGGCTCCAACCATTCGGCCTCGCGGCGAACGAATTCCTCGTACTCGCTGTGGAGCGGATGGTCGGCGGACTGCTCGCGCCAGCGGGACACGGCCAGTTCCAGCAACGCCGTCTTCCGCGGGGCGGCCTGTTGGAAGTCGACGCGGCTGTGCCATTCCGCGCCGGGGACGACGGCTGCCGACAGTTCGGTCTCGGTCAGCAGCCCATCTTCATGCAACCGCTGCGGACTGATCAAGAGCGGGTTCCCCGCGAACGCGGAAGGGGACTGGTACGGTGAGGCCTCTTCCGCCGTGGGGACCAGCGGCAAGACCTGCCAATACCGCTGACCGGCACCCGCCAGCCAATCGACGAAACGCTCGGCCGCGGGGCCGAAATCGCCGATCCCGAACGGAGTCGGCAACGAGGTGGGATGCAACAAAATGCCGCTCGCGCGGTGGGTCAGCATGTCGGGTCCGTCCGGTGGTTCGAGCGGGCTTCGAGGATTGGCCAGAACAGGGGCATGCGCTGCACACAGGGTTGCTTGGAATCAAGCGGGGTGTTGGATCCGGCGGTGTTGTGAGGTCTGGCGATGCTATGGGTCCGGCGATGCTTTGGGTCCGGCGATGCTAGGGGTCCGGCGATGCTTTGGGTCTGGCGATGCTATCGGTCCGGCGATGCTATGGGTCCGGCGATGCTATGGGTCTGGCGATGCTATGGGTCTGGCGAGGGGGCCGTGGCGGGCGTCAGTCGCGCGCGGCGAGGGCGGCGGTCACAATGTCCCGCGCCTCACTCACGATCTGCTCCAGGTGCTGTTCGCCACGCAGGCTTTCCGCGTAGATTTTGTAGATGTTTTCGGTGCCGGACGGCCGGGCCGCGAACCAACCGAACTCGGTGGCCACTTTCAACCCGCCGATGCTCGCTCCATTGCCGGGAGCGTGCGTCAACCGCGCCACGATCGGGTCCCCCGCCAAGGTGTCGGCCGCGACCAGAGTCGGCGACAGGTTTTTGAGGAGTTGCTTTTGGGCCGGGGTGGCCGGCTGGTCGATGCGGGTGTAATACGGCATGCCATACTCCGCTGCGAGCATGTGGAAATGTTCCCCCGGATCTTTCCCGGTGCGGGCGGTGATCTCCGCCGCCAGCAAGCACAAAATGATGCCGTCCTTGTCGGTCGACCACACGGTGCCGTCCCGCCGCAAAAAGCTGGCTCCGGCGCTTTCCTCGCCGCCGAAACCCAGCGTTCCGCGGAACAAACCGTCGACAAACCACTTGAAACCCACCGGCACTTCGTACAGGGTACGACCCAGCCCGGCCGCCACGCGGTCGATCAGCACGCTGCTGACCAGCGTCTTGCCCACCGCCGTGAATCGCGACCACTGGGGTCGATGCGTGAACAGATAGCGAATGGCCACCGCGAGGTAGTGGTTCGGGTTCATCAACCCCAGCGAGCGGGTGACGATGCCGTGCCGGTCCGCGTCGGGGTCGGTCCCAAAAGCGATGTCGAACTGGTCCTTGAGCGTCACCAGTCCGGCCATGGCATACGGACTGGAACAATCCATGCGGATCTTGCCATCGTGGTCGAGCGTCATGAAACCAAAGCGGGGATCCAACCGCTCGTTGACCACCGTGATGTTCAGGCCGTAGCGTTCGGCGATCGGCCGCCAATATCCCAGCGCAGCGCCGCCCAGCGGATCGACGCCGAGCCGCAGTCCCGCGGCACGGATGACCTCCAGGTCGACCACGCGCTCCAGATCGGCGACGTAGGCATCGACAAAATTTCGGCGATGGGTGCTGGGGGCGAGGAGCGCCTGGGCGTAATCCATTCGGCGGACGCCGGCCAGGCTGTTCCGCAGAATTTCGTTGGCCCGCCGCTGAATGCTGTCGGTGATGTCGGTATCGGCGGGTCCGCCGTGCGGCGGGTTGTACTTGAACCCCCCGTCTTCCGGCGGATTATGCGAGGGGGTGATGATGATGCCGTCGGCCAGACCCGACTTCCGGCCGTGGTTGTAGGTCAGAATGGCGTGGGAAACCACCGGGGTGGGGGTCGCGCCGTCGTCGACCTGGAGGATGGTGTCCACACCATTGCCGGCGAGCACTTCCAGGGCGGTGCGTTCGGCGGCGGCCGACAGGGCGTGAGTGTCCTTGCCGAGAAACACCGGTCCCGTGATGCCCCGCGCTTGCCGATGCTCACAGATCGCTTGCGTGATGGCGAGGATATGCGCTTCGGTGAACGAGGCATTCCCCGACGTGCCGCGATGACCGCTCGTGCCGAAACTCACCTGCTGGACGGGGTCGGCCGGATCGGGACGCTGCTCGTGATAGTCCCGCAACAGTCGGTCGACATCGATCAGGGCAGAGGAAGGCGCGGTCAACCCCGCGCCGGCATGGACGGCCATGCGGACTCCTTTCAGGCAGGCCGGCCGAACGAGTCAGGCTCGGCGTCTACCGTGCGACGCGGCAGCCGGTCCCCCCGCATGCGGCCAGAGCGGTAATATACTCTACCCCGTGTTTTGCCGCATCTGGTTCCAGGGGAAATCGGTTAAGATAGTGCTGACGGCCTGTCCGGGCCGATCGTCCAAGGAATCATGCACATGGGTTGGTCTCGCACGGTGGTCGTTTGGCTGCTGCTCGCGGCAGTGTGGCCGCGGCCGATGGTGGCGGCGGATCTCTCCGCTTCGCTGGTGATGGACGCCATCGAACGGGGACGACGATTTCTGATCACGCGGCAAGATCGCGATGGTTCGTGGCCGGCGGACGAAGTCGGCTCGATGGAACACAAGGAAGGGGTGGCGGCCCTGGCCGTCTTGGCGCTGTGTACCAGTGGACTGACCGCCCGCGATCCCGCCGTGCAACGGGGCTTGAACTATTTGCGCGGTCCCGGGAAATCCGCCGACAACACCTACGACATCGCCCTGATCATCATGGCCCTGGTGGCCGCGAAGGACACCACGCGGTCGGACTTGCCGCAGATTTCCGTGCTGGCGGACCTGCTCGTCAAGGGGCAGATCAAGCAGGGGAACGTGGGCGCGTGGTCGTATTCTCCCGCGGGGGGCGGGGGAGACCCCAGCAATTCGCAATATGCGATCCTGGGACTGCGGGAAGCCGCCGAGGCCGGCGTGCAAATTCCGCGGCCCGTGTGGGAACGAGCGCGGGAGTATTGGGAACGGATTCAGAACGCGGACGGCGGCTGGTCTTACGCCGGTGGTCCCAGCACGGGCAGCATGAGCGTCGCCGGAGTCGCCAGCCTCGCCATCATTCAACACATGCTCCGCACCGACGACGGCGTGGCCGCGGATGGCACGCCGCCGTGTTGTCGGCCCGAGGAACCGTATCCGGCCCTGGAACGCGGGCTGCGTTGGCTGGGGACCCATTTTTCGGCCCGGCATAACCCCGGCGCCAGGAGCTGGCTGCTGTACTACCTCTACGGAGTCGAGCGGGCGGGACGGCTTTCGGGACGGAGGTTTTTCGGCGATCACGATTGGTATCGCGAAGGGGCCGCCTTTCTTACGGCCACGCAACTGGCGCCGCAAGGATCGTGGGTCGGCGACGGGATGTTCGAGAACAAGCCGATCGTCGGGACCAGCCTGGCTTTGTTGTTTTTGTCCAAGGGCCTGGCGCCCGTATTGATGAGCAAGCTCCAGCACGGACCGCGCGACCCCACCCGGCCGCTGGAGATCGTCAGCCAGGATTGGAATCGCCACCCCCGCGACGTGCGGAACCTGATGGAGCACATCAGCGGACTGCCGCGCTGGCCTGGCCTGCTCACCTCGCAGGAAGTCGATCTGCTCAAGGCGGCGAAAACCGGCGGGGTCGACGTGCTGTTGCAGGCCCCGATGTTGTACCTCACCGGCGAACACCGCTTGCACATCACGGCGGAAGAGCGCGAACTGCTCAAGGAATATCTGCTGCAAGGCGGTTTCATTCTGGCGGCGCCGTCATGCCAGGGTGACGAGTTCGCCGACAGCCTGCGCGACCTGTTGAAGGCCATCCTGCCGCCGGGCGAGGGAGAACTCAAGCTCTTGCCCGCCGAACACCCCGTCTACCGCAGCGAATACCTGCTCGCGCCGGAAAGCATGCCGATTTACGGCGTCGACGTCGGTTGCCGAACCGCCGTGATGTTCGTGCCCGAGGATTTGGGCTGTTTGTGGAGTTACTGGCAACGGCACGATCCCCCCAAGCGGAATCCGCACCTCAAGGCGCGCATCGTCCGCGCCCTGCAAATTGGGGTGAATATCGCCGCGTACGCCACCGGCCGCGAACCCCCGCAATCGTTGGATGCGCCCCGCAAGGCCCCGGGAGAAGGACAGCTCGACGAAATCGAACGCGGGCTGTTGCAGGTGGCCCAGCTCCGGCATTCTGGTTCGTGGAACGCCGCTCCCCGCGCCTTGCGGAATCTGCTGCTTGCCCTGAACGAAACCGTGGGCTTGGCCGCCACCACCAAGCCCAAGGACGTTTCTCCGTCCGATCCCAGCTTGTTTCAGTATCCGTTGCTGTACATGCACGGCCGCACGCGGTTTTCGTTTTCCGCGGAGGATCGGGCGGCCATCAAACTGCATTTGTCGCGGGGAGGCATGCTGTTCGCCGATGCCTGCTGCGGCGCTCCCGCCTTCGATCGCAGCTTTCGGGAACTGGTGGCCCAGTTGTATCCGCAGCAACCGTTCGCACCGATTCCCATCACTCACGAGATGTTCAGCGAACAGATCGGCCGCGATGTGCGCCGCCTCCGGCGACGCACCACCGACGGGGAACAGGCGGCGAATGCCCCGCTGGCCGCCACCGTCCGCGAGGTGGAACCGTTCCTCGAGGGCATCGCCATCGACGGCCGCTACGTGATCATCTACAGCAAATACGATCTCAGTTGTGCGCTCGAGCGGCAGTCGACCTTGAGCTGCGAGGGCTATCTCCCGGAAGACGCCGTCAAACTGGCCACCAACATCGTCTTGTACGCCCTCCTGCAAGACGTCAGCCTGCCGCCGGCCGAATCCGTCAAGTAGCGGTCCAGCGGCGAATCGCCGAACCGGCGAAGCGGCGCACGAATCGCGGCGAATTTGCATCAGCTTCACCGGACGGATAGTGTAGGGGGCACGCAGCGCCAACGGACGATCCCGGCCGCGGCGGCCCGAATCGCCTCGCTGTTCGCGAGCATCCGCGGTCTGTCCGTTGGTTCTGCACCTTCACGGGGACCATCGTTTCATGCATGGCAACATGACGTTTTGGCGGGGGTGGGCAGTCGCGGGGTGTCTGCTGGGCGGTGTGACGGGCTGTCCTTCGGCTCCCGCGCCGGCTCCTCCGCCCCAAACCGATCCGGCCGCCAACTCAAGCACGGCTCCGACGGTCAGCCCCGACGACCCCGCGCTGGTGGCCAGGTATCGGCAGTTGGGGGCCACGGTCGCGCTCAACAGCGACGGACAGGTGATCGGCTTCGATTGGGCGCGGGTCAAGAGTTTCGACAACGCGGACGAAGCCGACGCCGTGTTTCGGGAACTGTCCGCCTTCCGTCACTTGGAGCGGCTCAGGGTCTCGGGACCGGGCGTGAACGACGCCGTGTTGCCGCATCTGACCGCCTTTCCCCAACTGCGGGTGTTCGACTGCGAAAACAGTTCGATCACCGATGCCGGCGTGGAAGTGTTCCTCAAGCTGCCGCGGATGGAGGTGCTGTATTTGCGGCGGGCGAATGTGGGCGACGGGGCGTTGGAGAAGCTGTCCCAGTCGAAAACGATCAAGCGGTTGGGGGTGCGATACACCAATGTGAGTGACGAGGGGCTGAAGCATCTGGCGCGGATGCCGCAGCTTGTGGAGTTGCAGTTGCGCGGCGCCTCGGGGGTGAGCGGGGCCGGTTTGCAGCATCTCTTGGGTTTGAAGAACTTGGAGAGTCTCGAAGTCTGGGGCGGCAACTTCCTCGACGATCAACTTGCCCAGTTGGGTCAACTCACCCGGCTGCGCAAGCTCGAGGTGGAAGACACGCGGTTGAAGAATGCCGGCATGCTGGCGTGGAAAGACCTCACGCGGATCGAGGAGTTGTCGTTGGACCGCACCCAGGTGGGGTCGGAGGGCTTCGCCGTGGTGCGAAACATGCCCAATTTGCGGAAGCTGCTGCTTCGCGACACGCTGGTGAATGACGAGGGACTGCAACATCTCGCGGGCGCCAGCAAGCTGGTCGAACTGGATCTCAGCGAGGGCTTGTTCACCGACCAGGGAGTGCGGCACCTGGCCGGTTTGACGAACCTCGAGCGGCTGGGGTTGTGGTCCACGCGGACCACCGACGCGGGGTTGGAAGCCCTGCGGGGGTTGACCAAACTCCGCGTGCTGAATCTCGACAACACCCGCATCACCGATGAAGGGTTGAAGCATCTGGACGGCATGACGCAGCTCGAGGAATTGAACCTGTCGAACACGCAGGTGACCGACGCCGGCGTGGCGTCGCTGGCGAAGTTCCGCGCGCTGAAAACGCTGAAGCTGAATCAGTGCTTGTCGGTGAGCAGCGAGGCCATCGAGCAGCTTCGGCAGGCGCTGCCGCAGTTGGAAGTGCAGGGACCGTAACCGGCGGCCGTTCGTCGATCGGCCGTTCTTCGCGGGGGCTTAGGGGCAGAGGGGCTTAGGGGCATGGTGTCGGTCCGCCCGTTCACCGCGGCCGATATTCCCTTCGGGATGAGCCTCGTCGGGCAAGTGGGCTGGAACCAGCGGGCCGAAGACTGGCGGCGGATGCTCCGGCTGCAACCGGACGGCGGGTTGGTCGCGGAGTGGGAAGGTCGGCCCGCGGGCACGGTGATGGTGTGCCTGTTCGAGGACGTGGCCTGGGTGTCGATGATGTTGGTCGACGCGGCCCTGCGCCGCCGAGGGCTTGGCCGGCGGTTGATGGAGCACGCGCTGCAATTCGCGGAGAGTCGCGGGGCGCAAACGGTGCGGCTCGATGCCACTCCGCTGGGTCAACCCCTGTACGAACAGCTTGGTTTCCAGGCCGACTTCCCGCTGGAGCGCTTCGTGGGACAGCCACGCGGCGGTCGTCGACACCCCGTGGTGCCGTGTGATCCGGCCGCCGCGGCCGAGTGGGATCGTGCGATCACCGGCACCAACCGCCGGAGGTTGTTGGAGCTGTTGGCGACCGAAGCGCCGTGCTGGCGACTCCCGAACTGGCAAGGTTACATCACCTATCGGCTCGGCGGGACAGCCGTGCAAATTGGTCCGTGCGTGGCGGAGGACACGGCTGGTCCGCGGTTGCTGGAACATGTGTTCGACCTGTTCGCGGGGGAGACGGTACTGCTGGACATTCCCTGCGGCCATGCGGCCGCGCGCGCCCTGGCCGAGCAGTGCGGATTGCGTCCCCAACGGCGGCTGCTGCGGATGACGCGCGGCGCGCGGGTGGTCGAGCGCACGGACAGTCTGTGGGCGTCGTTCGGACCGGAAAAAGGCTGACCCGTCGGGCGGCACGCAGCGCGAACAGGACGGCGGCCGCACGCGGTCCGCCAACTTGCGCGGGGCACCTGCGATGGGGCCTCGGCCCACGGTGTAGAGAGGATCGACGGCGACGAGCGATTGAGGAAACCGAGTGGTCAACGGTGGCGAGCGATCGGCGGGAGTGGTCGGGAGCGGCGGCGAAGGTCGACGGCAACCCGGCGTTCAATAGCGCGCCAGGTCGGTTTGCGCTTTGAGATTCAGGGACTGCACGATCCGCTGGGCTTCGACCATCATGAACCGCAATTCGCTGCCGATGGCGAGAAATTGCCAGCCCTCGGCGATGCGCTGCTGCACCTGCTCGACAGTTTGGACGTGCAGACCCACGGGCGTGCCCGCCTTCTTGCCGGCGGCCAGTACCCGTTGCAACATGGCTTCCAGTTGCGCGGGAGTGGGATCGGCGCCATCCGGGCCGCGCATCTGGTATGTGAGGTCGTTGGGGCCGACGAAGATGGCATCCACGCCGGGCAGGCTGTAGATGGCTTCGGCATTGTCCACGCCTTGGGGAGATTCCGTCTGCAAGACCACCAGAATTTCGTCGTTGGCGTGGGCGTAGTAATCGCCGGCGGTGGCGTTGAAATTCAGAGCGTGCATGGCGCCCCCCACCGAACGGTTGCCGACGGGGGGATACTTGGCGGCGGCAATGGCCAGCCTGGCCTCTTCCACCGTGTTGACCATGGGCACCACGATGCCGTGCGCACCGGCGTCGAGCACGCGCTTGATGTAATCGTGATCGCCGCGCGGCACGCGGGCCAGGCAGACGCAGCCGGCATCGGCGATGGCGCCAAACAGATACCCGGCGTCGGTCCAACCGATGGGAGAGTGTTCCAGGTCCACCGTCAGCCATGGAAAGCCCGCCCGCGCCATCAACCGCGCGGCGAATACGCTGCCCAACGACAGCCACGTTCCCACTTGAGGCAGACCGGCTTTCAGGGCGGCTTTCACAGGATTGCGTCGCATGGAGTCGTCTTTGGCGAGAGGTCACCGAACGGTTGCCGGAACGGGACGGCGTGGGAGGGAGACGGCGGCGGACCGTTAAGGCGGCGGCTATCCGGGCGGTTGCGGCGGGGCGGGCGGTTGCGGCTGGGCGGATGGTTGCGGATGGGCGGATGGTTTGGCGGGGGGCTGTTTTGGCGCGGGGCGAATCACTCCCGCGGCGAGGTCTTTCACCACTTCCGCCAGCAGGGCCGCATCCCCCGAGCGAACGACATGTTCGATCCGGCTGGCGGGCACGTTCAGCCGCGCCATCAACTCGCGGGCCGTCTCCCACATCCTGGCCCGCTTTTTTCCTTCGGCCAGATACAGGTTGGTGACCAGTTCGCCGAGCCGCTGCTCGTCCATCTGGTCGCGGTGTTCGTAATACCGCCGGATGACTTTTTGCTGGTAAGGAGTGTATTCGCGGTCGGCCATGATACAGGCATGGGGGGTCAGGCGGGGGAACGTTTGTAAAACGGCAGCGGGACCACCGTCGCCGGCTCTCGCTTTCCGCGAATGTCGATGTCCACGCTGGTTCCGGTGGCGGCGTGTGACGGTGCAAGGTACGCCATGGCGATGGGCATTTGCAACGTCGGGGAGAACGTGCCGGAGGTGACTTCGCCCACCGCGGTATCCCCCGCAGACACTCGGCAACCTTCGCGGGGGACGCGCCGTCCAGCCAGCTTCAGCCCCACCCGTTGGGGGCGGTCGGTCTGCTGGGCGATCTGCAACAAAGCCGCTTTGCCCACGAAGTCGGGTTTGTCGAGTTTCACGGCGAACGCCAGCCCCGCGGTCAGCGGATCGATCCGTTCGGTGAGTTCATGGCCATACAAGGGCATGGCGGCCTCCAGCCGCAGCGTGTCGCGCGCGCCAAGGCCGCACGGCCGCACCCCCAGGTCTCGGCCGCGGGCCAACAGCGCTTCCCACACGCCGAGCAACTGCTCCCGAGGCACGATCAGTTCGCAACCGTCCTCTCCGGTGTAGCCGGTCCGGCTGAGCAGCGCCGGTTCCGCCAGCGAACAGCCCTTGGCGACAGCGTAGTATTTGAGTTGGCTCCAGACGGCGGCATCGGCGGGGGGCAGGACGCGGGGAGTGGCCGGTCCTTGCAGGGCCAGCATGCCGGTGGCGGCGGTCGCGTCGTCGATGTGCACCTCCCAGTTGGCCTGGCGGGTGGTCAGCCAGTTCACGATTTTTTCGCGATTGGCCGCGTTCACGACGAGCCAGTACACCTCCTCGAGACGGTATACCAGCACGTCGTCGAGCACGCCTCCCGCGTCGTTGCAGACCAGTGCGTACCGTACCTGCCCCGTTTTCAGCCGGGAAACGTCGTTGGTGAGGATGTGGTCGAGAAACGCCGCGGCCTGGGGGCCGGTGAAGCGCAGCCGTCCCATATGGCTGATGTCGAACAGACCGGCGGCCCGACGCACCGCCAGGTGCTCGTCGACGATGCCGGTGTATTGCACCGGCATTTCCCACCCGCCGAATTCCACGATCCGGCCGCCGTGCGCCACATGCCAGTCGAACAGCGGCGTGCGAAGCAGAGAAGACATGGTCGGCTCGCGGAGAGAAAGCGTGGGGAAGGCCCGGCGGCGATTGTAACAGGCCGGAGCTGTCCGGGGCATTATCCCTCGGTGGAGCAGAACAGGGCGCGGACGTATTCGCGGTTGAGCTGGGCGATGTGGGTCAGTTGAATGCCGGCCGGGCACGCCGCTTCGCATTCACCGGTGTTCGTGCAGTGGCCGAAGCCTTCCGCATCCATTTGCGCCACCATGGCGAGCACGCGCCGCGACCGTTCGGCATCGCCCTGGGGGAGACTCGCGAGGTGGGAAACCTTGGCGGCGACGAACAACATGGCCGAGGCATTCTTGCAGGAAGCCACGCAGGCCCCGCAGCCGATGCAGGCGGCGGCGTTCATGGCCTGTTCCTGGCGGTGCCGGGGCACGAGCACGGCGTTGCCGTCGGGTGCGCTGCCGGTATTCACCGACACGTAGCCCCCTTGTTGAATGATGCGGTCGAAGGCGGAGCGGTCGACGCATAGGTCGCGGACCACGGGAAAGGCGTTGGCCCGCCACGGCTCGATCACCAGCGTGTCGCCGTCCTGAAAGCGGCGGAGGTGCAACTGGCAGGTGGTGGTGAGGGAATCGGGGCCGTGCGCCTGGCCGTTGATCATCACGCCGCACATGCCGCAGATCCCTTCCCGGCAATCGTGGTCGAAGGCGATGGGTTCCTCGCCGCGGGCCACGAGCTGCTCGTTGAGGATGTCGAGCATTTCCAGGAAGGAAATGTCGGGAGACAGGTCGCGCAGTTCGTAGGTGACGAAGCGGCCCGGGGCCGTCGGACCGGGCTGCCGCCACACCTTCAGCGTGAGCTTCATGCTTGCCGCACCCGCACCGCTCATTATTTGTAGCTCCTGGTTCCCAGCGGAACTTCTTCAAAGACGAGCGGCTCCTTGTGCAGCCGGGGTTCGGTGTCGAGGCCCCGAAACTCCCAGGCGGCCACGTGGCAGAACTCGGCGTCGTTCCGCTGGCATTCACCATCGGGGGTTTGATGTTCTTCGCGAAAATGGCCGCCGCACGATTCGTCCCGAACCAGCGCATCCAGGGCGAGCAGTTCGGCGAATTCCATGAAATCGGCCACGCGCCCCGCGTGTTCCAGGTGCTGGTTGAACTCGCCGGCCTGCCCCATCACGCGGACGTCGCGCCAGAACTCTTCGCGCAAGGCGCGAATCTGTTGGATGGCGGATTGCAAGCCCGCCGCGTTGCGAGCCATGCCCACATGGTTCCACATGATCTTGCCCAAGGCGCGGTGGAATTCGTCCACACTCCGCCGTCCGCGCACTTGCAGCAGCTTTTGCGTGCGATTGCGGCAGGCCTCCACCGCCTCCCGAAACGCCTCGTGCTCGGTGGACACCTTGGGCAGCTTGCGCCCCGCCAGGTGGTCGGCAATGGTGTACGGGATGATGAAGTAGCCGTCGGCCAGCCCCTGCATCAAGGCGCTGGCCCCCAGGCGGTTGGCGCCGTGATCGGAAAAGTTCGCTTCACCCAGCACGAACAGGCCCGGCAGGTTGCTTTGCAGATTGTAGTCGACCCACAACCCCCCCATGGTGTAGTGCACGGCGGGATAAATCCGCATGGGCACTTCATAGGGGTTTTCGCCGGTGATCCGCTGGTACATCTCGAACAGGTTCTCGTATTTGGCCCGCATGGCCGCCGGGCCGTCCCGCCGGATGGCGTCGGCGAAATCGAGATACACCGCCTGCTTGCTCGGCCCCACGCCGAAGCCCGCGTCGCAACGCTCCTTGGCCGCCCGCGAGGAAATGTCCCGCGGCGCCAAATTGCCGTAGGCCGGATACCGCCGTTCCAGGTAGTAGTCCCGCTCCTCTTCGGGAATCTCGTGCGGGGGACGGGGATCGCCCGCCCGTTTCGGCACCCACACCCGGCCGTCGTTCCGCAAACTCTCGCTCATCAGCGTGAGCTTGGCCTGGTGTTCGCCCGTCACCGGAATGCACGTGGGATGAATTTGCGTGAAGCAGGGATTCGCGAAAAAGGCGCCCCGCTTGTGGCACCGCCATGCCGCCGTCACATTGCACGACTTGGCGTTCGTCGACAAATAAAACACGTTGCCGTAGCCCCCGGTGCACAACACCACGGCGTCGGCCGCGTAGGTTTCGTAGTCGCCGGTGATCAGGTTCCGCGCCACGATGCCCCGGGCCGCGCCGTCGATCACCACCAGGTCGAGCATTTCATGGCGGGGGAACACCCGCACCTTGCCGGCCGCCACTTGCCGCATCATGGCCTGATAGCAGCCCAGCAAAAGCTGCTGGCCGGTTTGTCCCTTGCAGTAGAACGTGCGCGACACCTGGGCCCCGCCGAAGGAGCGGTTGGCCAGCGTGCCGCCGTATTCGCGCGCGAACGGCACCCCCTGCGCCACGCAGTGATCGATGATCAGCGTGCTCAATTGGGCCAGACGGTACACGTTGGACTCGCGGGCCCGCCACTCTCCCCCCTTGACGGTGTCGTAGAACAACCGCCAGACGGAATCGTTGTCGTTCTGGTAATTCTTGGCGGCGTTGATGCCGCCCTGGGCCGCGATGCTGTGCGCCCGCCGCGGGCTGTCCTGAATGCAGAACGACAGCACGTTGTAGCCCAGTTCGCCCAGCGCGGCGGCGGCCGATCCCCCGGCCAGGCCGGTGCCCACCACTATCACCGTGAACTTGCGGCGATTGTTGGGCGCCACCAGCTTGAGTTCTCGTTTGCGGCGTTCCCAGCGATCGGCAATGGCTCCGGACGGACAACGCCCGTCCAGCGGCGCGGCGGCAGTTTCGACCACGGACAAGTCCTCTGGTTGGATCGCCGGTTCAGGGAGTCGGCGCGGCGTCGCCGCGCTCCACTTGCACCGCCGCCGCCATGTGCGGCAGAACCCAGGCCGACAGCGGCAAGCTGAAAAACCCCGCGGCAATCACCACGGCAAAGACGTAACCGAACGATTTGATCAGCGGCGTGTACTTGGGGTGCGACAGCCCCAACGACTGAAACGCGCTGGCGAAACCGTGGGCCAGGTGAAAACCCAGAATCGCCGTCCCCAGCAGATACACCGCCGCACTGTACGGATTCCGCAGCACGCTCACCGTGACGGCATAGGGACCTTTGCCGGCATAGTCCACGTCGGGCCGGGCCTCGAATTTCATGTCCACCAGATGGAGGATGAGAAAGCCGAGCACCACCGCCCCCGAGAGGAACATCCAGTTGTGCGCCGGCCATTCCCACACCAAATCCCGCCGCTTCGACTGCTTTAAGGCGTAGCCCGTGTGCCGCGCCGCGCGGTTCTCGGCCGCCGTGACGAACGCCAGATAAATGTGCAGCAGAAACAGGGCGAACAACCCCGCTTCCGCCAGCGGCAGCCATTCCTGCTCATGCAGGGCATGAGCATAGCGGTCGAAGCTTTCGGGCCCGGCGTACAGCAGCAGATTGCCCGCCAGGTGCACCACCAGAAATCCGCACAGCCCCAACCCCGTCAGCCCCATCACGAATTTCCGGCCGATCGAGGACGTCAGCAGCCGATGCAGCCAGCGCAGGTTAAGCTTCTCGACGACCGAAGGTTTCGGATCGGCAGCCGCGGTGTCCATGACGTCAGCCTGTCTTCGAATGCCGCACGGAGAGCAATCGCAGGGATTATAGAGGGCGCGCCTGCAACTGCAATCCAGCCGGTCCGTTGCCGGTCGCGGCCCGCGGACAGGCGGGGACCTAGACCCCCTTTTTTTGCAGTTTGGCCCACTCGTCCTTGAGCGTGACCGTGCGGTTGAACACCAGTCTGCCCGGCGTCGAGTCCTTGTCGACGCAGAAATAGCCCAGCCGCTCGAACTGACAGCGAAACCCGGCCGGCTTATCCGCCAGCGACGGCTCCAGATAGCCCGTGACGATCACTTCCGAGTGCGGGTTGAGATAGCTTTTCCAGTCCTCGTCTTCGGGGATGTCCGCCACGTCGGCGATGGTGAACAGCTTATCATACAAACGGATTTCCGCGGGGACCGCGTGCGCCGCCGACACCCAGTGGATCGTGCTCTTCACCTTGCGGCCGTCGGGAGTGTTGCCCCCCTTGGTGGCGGGATCGTAGGTGCAGCGCAACTCGACGATGTTCCCGGCCGCATCCTTCACCACCTCCTGGCAGGTGATCAAATACCCCCACCGCAGGCGGACTTCCCGGCCGGGTGCCAGCCGATAGAACTGCTTCGGCGGGTGTTCCAGGAAGTCGTCCTGCTCGATGTACAGCACTTTGGAGAAGGGGACCTTGCGGGTGCCTTGCGATGGGTCTTCGGGATTGTTGACCGCCTCCATCTCCTCCACCACGCCGTCGGGATAGTTGGTGAGGACCACCTTCAGCGGCCGCAACACGGCGAGATACCGCGGGGCCGATTTGTTGAGATCGGCACGGATGGCGTTTTCCAGCACGTGGAGGTCGGTGAGGCTGTTGAACTTGGTGACGCCGATTTCCTCGCAGAAGGCGCGAATGCCGCTGGGGGTGTAACCGCGGCGACGGATGCCGGCAAGGGTGGGCATCCGCGGGTCGTCCCAGCCGCGCACCACGCCCGTTTGCACCAGTTCCAGCAGTTTGCGCTTGCTCATCAGGGTGTACGTCAGATTCAGGCGGGCGAACTCGATTTGCTGGGGGTGATACAGGTCGAGGGCGTCGAGCAGCCAGTCGTACAGGGGGCGGTGGTTCTCGAACTCGAGGGTGCAGATGGAGTGGGTGATTCCCTCCAGCGAATCGCAGTAGCCGTGGGTGAAGTCGTACAGGGGGTAAATGCACCAGGTGTTGCCGGTGCGGTGATGCTCGGTGTGGCGAATGCGGTACAGCAGCGGATCGCGCATGTTCATGTTGGGATGGGCCATGTCGATTTTGGCCCGCAGGACGTAGGCCCCGTCGGGGAATTCACCGGCCCGCATGCGGCGAAACAAGTCGAGGCTTTCCGCGGGCGGGCGGTCGCGGTCGGGGCTGTTCTGACCCGGTTGCGTCAGCGAGCCGCGCATCTCGCGGATCTTCTCCACCGGCGAACTGTCGACGTAGGCCAGCCCTTTCTGGATGAGCTGTTCGGCGTATTGATAAATCTGCTCGAAGAAATCCGAGGCGTAGTACAGGCCGTCCCACTCGAAGCCCAGCCAACGGACATCCTCCATGATGGAGTCGACGTACTCCTGGTCTTCCTTGGTGGGATTGGTGTCGTCGAAGCGGAGGTTGCACTTGCCGCCGTAACGCTGGGCGATGCCGAAGTTCAGGCAGATCGATTTGGCATGTCCCAGGTGCAGGTAGCCGTTCGGTTCGGGAGGGAAGCGGGTGTGCACGCGGCCGCCGAACCGGCCTGTGCGGTTGTGCTCGTCGATGATTTCGTGAATGAAGTTTTGCGGTTTGCTGTCGGGCGTCCTGTCGTCCGTGGCCATAAAGTCTCATCCTGGTCGATAAAGGCGTCGTCCGCGGTCCCTGGCACAACGGTCGTACCCGGCGCTTCGGACCATTGACCACGAGCGGGCGACACGGTTTTCGCGGAAAATGCCGGGGGAATCAAGACCACCGCGACAGCGCGGGGCTGCACGGCGGCGGCTGTGCCGCCACGCCATTCGGTTGTCTTCCCGCACGGCGGCGGGTGGCGCGGAGATGGTATAGTGTGCGGGTTGCGTGTCTGTCCGTCGAGTTGGTTCAGCCTCGGGAGCCGGTTCATGCGTCATTTGCCCTTCTCGGCAGCCGATGTCGCCCGTTTTCACGCCGACGGGTTCCTGATCGTCCCGCAACTTCTGGACGCCGAGGAAATCGGATTGCTCCGCCAGATTGCCAAGGCCGATCAGGAATTGCAGCGCGACGTCGGCAGCCGTGCCGATGGTGAGGGAGGGGCCGTGAAGCTGGTGGTGCGGAACGATCTTCCGCACGACACGATCTACGGCGCCATCGTCCGCAGCGCCCGGATCGTCCTGCCGATGGAACAACTGCTGGGCGACGAAGTGTACCACTATCACCACAAGATGATCCTCAAGGAGGCCCGCGTGGGGGGCGCCTGGGCGTGGCATCAGGATTATGGCTACTGGTACAACAACGGCTGCCTGTGGCCGGACATGGCCAGTTGCCTGATCGCCGTCGACCGCGCCACGCGCGAAAACGGCTGTTTGCAAGTGGTCCGCGGGTCGCACAAGCTGGGGCGCATCGACCACGGGAAAGTCGGCGATCAAACCGGAGCCGACGCCGAACGGGTCGCCGAGATCGTCAAACGGCTCGAAACCGTGCACGTGGAATTGGAGCCGGGGTCGGCCGTGTTCTTTCACGGCAACACGCTGCACCGGTCCGATCAGAACAAGAGCGAACATCCCCGGTGGGCGTTCATCTGCTGTTACAACACGCGGCATAACGATCCGTACAAGGAATCGAAACATCCGCGGTACGCTCCGCTGGAGGTGTGGGACGATGCCCGGGTGCGGGAAGTGGGGCAGGCCCACTGGTCGCGGCTGCTGTCGGGGTTGGAGGGGCGGACCGAGGCGGCGCGGCGAGGCTGAGCGGTGAAGCGGCCAGGCTGAGCGGTGAAGCGGCCAGGCTGAGCGGTGAAGTGGCCAGGCTGAGCGGTGGCGCGGCGAGGCTGAGCGGTGGCGCGGCGAGGCTGAGCGGTGGCGCGGCGAGGCTGAGCGGTGGCGCGGCGAGGCTGAGCGGTGGC